>Ga0310040_1000008_pt1 | contig 382968 bp, 335 predicted proteins | sample EPASupsiteHSE623_FD_200237 | JGI IMG/M metagenome (GOLD analysis project Ga0310040, IMG submission 200237) | Bioremediated contaminated groundwater from EPA Superfund site, New Mexico - Sample HSE6-23 (v2) (version 2) | ecosystem: Environmental > Aquatic > Deep subsurface > Groundwater >...
CTGGAACGCGGCGAGTGGCGAGTGCGAGCAGACGCTGAGCGGCCATAGCGGCGGGGTCAGGGGCTGCGCCTGGTCCGGAGACAACGGGCGGGTGGTCTCGGCGGGCGATGACGGGACGGTCAAAATCTGGAACGCGCAAACCGGCGAGTGTCTCGCCACCCTGTGCCAGGGCAGCGGAGAGTCGAACCTGGAAGACTGGGCCAGCATCGACGAAGCTGGAAACCGGGTATTGGCTTGCGGCCCGGACGCATGGCGGCACTTGGCCTGGCAAGCCCCGGACGCGGACGGCATCCTCACCACCTACCCGTGGGAGTGGCTGGACGGGGAAGATCTGCCGGCTGCGGAGCCTTTTGCACAATGAACGGTTGTATGTTTTTCCTGTAAAAGCAAAGGTTGGGGCGAGGGAGATGGTACTGGATAAAACGGGACGCTGGAGCGGAACGATCTAAAGCATAGCGTTTCTGGCGGTGGGTCTGCGAGTGGCCTTGTCGAGCAGCTTCTCCACAAGGGGTCAACAAATAAAAACGGCGATGCTTGTGGTATACGCACCGCCGTTTTTTATTTGATTTTCCCCTCAAGTTAATGAGGGAACCATCCAATTATTTCTTTTATTAGTTGAACTAGTATGGTTATACAAACCAAAATTTGTTTGGTTATTTCAATTAATTGTTCAGGCTTGCTCAGTTTGTCTTTTTTGGGTGGTTTGCCGAATTGCGGCGACAAAGGGCCAAGGCCAGGAAAAGACGGCAGCATATTGAGTCCTCCAAAGAGTCATCTTGCTAAAGCTTTCCTTCACTTTTTTGTACAGCGTTGCGGTTACCGCAATTCCTGCGGCTTGACGATCCCGCCCTTGGCGGCCTTGAGCGCCAGCAGGCCGGCCTTCTGCTCCTTGTAGACGGCGAACAGCCGGGGCGACACTCCTGGTTCCTTGCCCCAGGCGGCTTCCTGGAGATCGATCCGGGCGACGACGTTGTCGATGTAGAGGGAGAACTGCATGGTGTAGAGCGACTCGGGATACTCCTTGTCGATCTTGTCCTTGAACAGCTTTTTCAGATCCCCGTATTTGGGGATCATGCCGATGGGGGTCTCGAGGGCGCCGACATCGCCATGGGTATAGAGCTCCAACCAGCCCAGCCAGACATGGACATCGCGCTTCTCGCCCAACAGGCCGCTGCCGCTGCCGCCGCGCGCCTCGTGGGTGAGGAAGTAGTTGAGCCCGGCCATGATCGGCTTTTGGCTCATTTTGCCGTTGCCGTAAAAATTGAGCTGGGCGTCGAGGTAATCGGCCAGGGGGCCGGCGACAAAGGGGGTGTTGGCCCAGGGCTGGCGGTTGACGCCGCTGGCCCCGATCTCGGCGGCGGTGGCCTTGGAGACGATGGAGGCGCCGATGGCCACGCCGGCGTCCATGGTCTTGGCCACCCAGATCGGCGGCATGGTGTTGGCGTCGCGGCCCGAGTAGGTGATGACCTTGATGACGATGCCGTTCGGATCGGCGTTGACCGCCTGGTTGTGATTGCCCACCGCCGAGGCCATCAGGGTGCAGCGCGAGTTGGGATGGGACATAGGCACCCCGGCCTTGGCAGGGGTCCATTCGCCCTGGAAGTTGATCCCCCGCTCGGCCAGGGGCTCGCCGTCGCCGGTCCAGCGCGGCTTGCCCTGGGGATCGACCAGGACGTTGGAGAAGATGACCTCGGCCCCCGGCTCGCGCAGACATCGCATCAGATAGGGGTCACCTTCCCGGTTGACGTCCTCGATGATGCCGAAGATGCCGATCTCCGGGTTGACCGCCCGCAGGGTGCCGTCGGCCTCGATCCACATCTGGGCGAGATCGTCGCCGATGAAGTCGCTGCCCACCATGGCGGTGGTGGTCTTGCCGCAGCCCGAGGGCGCCGCGCCGGCGAAATAGGTCTTGCGGCCGCCGGGGCCGGTCATGCCAGTGATGAACATGTGCTCCGAGAGTTCCGCGCCGTTATATTTGTACATGGCGCTGTCGGAGGCGAAGCGGTGGTTGCCCTTTTTCATCAGCAGGGTGTTGCCGGCGTAGGTGCAGAAAAAGGAAAAGGTGGTCTGCCAACTGCGGTCCATGTAGATGCGGGCCTTGGCCACGTCCTCGGAACGGTTGGTGCCCTCGGAGTGGACGTTGGTGAAGAATTCGCCCCGCCGCGCCACCTCGGCGTCGAAATCGGCATGGCAGTTGCGGTACAGGAGCTCGGCCGAATGGAGGACATAGGTGGAACTGGAGATCTCGATGGCCGGGATCGAGGCCCGGGCGCCCACCGGCCCGCGGCTGTAGAAGCCGACGAACATGGTCTTGCCGCGCATGATCCCGCCCATGTGCTCGCGGATGTAGGCGTGGGATTGCTCCCGCAGCTCCTTCTTGGCCAGCGACGAGACCGGCTCGTCCGGGTTGGCGATATAGAAGGTCTGGTCGACCATGCGGCCCTGGTCCTCGGGCAGGTCGAAATGGATGGTGTGGCCGGGGATGGCCAACGGCTGTTCCTCGTTTTTTTCCAGGCTCAGCCGGCGGACGAAGGCGCGGTCCGCCTCGCTGCCGGTGTGGATATAAACCCGGTCGGGTGCGCACATGGCAATGGCGTTGGCGATCTTCAACAGCGCCTCTTCATTCTTGATCGCGCCAAGCCGGTTCAGGTGCTCGCCGTCGAGTCGCTGCTCGAACAGTTGCCTGGCTTCGCCGATGGTTGAAATGCCGCCAACCGCTGATAGAATATCAACGCCCTTTTTGAACTCCAACATCCTGCCTCCGTGGGATCTTCTCTTCAAGTTGAATATGGGGGAAAACTGTCGTGGAACAGTTGCTTGTACGTTCGTGAACCGCAACCATTAGCTCGATTTTTTGGAATTCGCAAACAGGAATGCAAATTTTTCGATTTTTTCTCGGCAGACGGCTGAGTTCCACTCGTGCCCCCCTGCCGGCCGGCCACATTTTTCCCCTTGGCCACGGTAACCGTCGCCGAAAATCGCGGCCAATGCTATGGTGGCCCCATGCCGAATCCGGTCATGGTTGACTTCTGGCGCGAAAATTGAAAAGGACTGATATCGCGGGCATGGCCCGCTCCTACGCCCCTTGGGTTGTACCTGCGGGGTAGGAGCGGGCCATGCCCGCGAACAAGATGCGGTATCGTACAGCATCGCTCCCATTCAACGTGCTGGTTTTCCCGCTTGTTGCGGAACCATCACCCTTTGGCCATCAACCAACTTTCCCAACCCGTGAACCCCAGCAATCCCCCGAGCCTGCCATGCCCACCGTGATCGTTTGCCAGAACGCCCAGGATTACCGGGTGGTGGAATTTGCCGCCGCGCTCACCATCGGCCGGGAGAACGACAACGACATTGTCCTGCCCTCGCCCCAGGTCTCCCGCCGTCATGCCTCCATCGTCCTGCGGGAGGATGGCGCGCCCATGCTCTTCGATCACGAGAGCACCAACGGCATTTGGATGGACGACCGGCGGGTCAGCGGTATCCGCCTCCGCCACGGCATGACCTTCCGGATCATGGATTACGTCTTCACCTTCATCGACGAACGCAGGGATGATCGCCCTTCCCGGGTCTTTGCCAGCGAGGGCGCCGGGTCCGAGGTCCCGCCGCCGCTGGCCCAGGCCACCATCCTTTTCCGGCCGGAGACCGCCCCGGACACCACGGATCTCGAATCGACCACGGCGCCGCTGGCCCGCCTGCTCCTGGCCTTGCAGGAAATCGACGAAGACCGTCTCCTGAGCGAGCGAATCCTGGCCGAGGCGGTGCAGTTGACCGGGGCGGAACGGGGTTTTCTCGCCCAGGTCAACGAGAAGAACGAACTTCTCTACACCGCCACCCACTGTTTCGATCCCGGCCGGGAGAGCCGGGAGGTCAACCAGGAGGTGGTGCGGCAGGTGATGGACGGGTGTCGCCCGGTCCGGGTCGACGGCGCCGATCCGGGCGAGGGCCGCAAGGGCAAGGGATCGCCATCGGTGCTCGGCGTTCCCCTGGTTCGGGACGCCAAGGCCGTCGGCTGCGTCTATCTCGATCACCAAGGGCCGGGCGCCTTCACCCCGGCCGTCCAGAGCAGCGTGGAGATCCTGGCCCTGCACGGGGCGGTGCTGCTCGACAACCTCGCCAGCCGGCAACGGATGCACCGGGAACGGGAGTCCCTGCAATCGCGGCTCGCCGCCAAGGACGAGACCATTGTCCGCAGCGAAAAAATGGTCAAGCTCTACGAGGACATCCGCACCATCGCCGCCATCAACGTGCCGGTGTTCATCCAGGGAGAGGCCGGCAGCGGCAAGGAGCACGTGGCCTCGGCCCTGCACACCTTTTCCGGACGCAAAGGGGCCTACATCCCCCTGAACTGCGCCGCCATCCCCGAGGGCATTTTCGAAAGCGAGCTGTTCGGCTCGAAAAAGGGGGCCTTTCACGAGGCGGTCGACAAGCCGGGCAAACTGGAGCTGGCCGAGGGCGGCACCCTGTTCCTCGACGAGGTGGCGGACATGGCGCTCTCCCTCCAGCCCAAGCTGCTGCGATTTCTCGAAAACGGCGAGATCACCCGTTTGGGCGACACCAGGGCGCGCCGGCTCAACGTGCGGGTGGTGACCGCCACCAACCGGGACGTGGCCGCCATGATCCGCGACCACCAGTTCCGCGACGACCTCTTCCAGCGGCTGTCCTGCTTTACCCTCAAGGTGCCGCCGCTGCGGGAGCGGGTGGAGGACATCGAACCCCTGACCCGCTATTTCCTGGCCAAATTCTCCGCCGAATACCACTGGCAGGAGCCCCGGGTCACCGACTCCGGCTTGCAGCTCCTTGCCCAATACTCCTGGCCGGGCAATGTCCGCCAACTGCGCAACGTCCTCCTGCGGCTGACGGTCCAATCCCAGGGCCGGCCGATCAGCGAGCGGGAGATCCTGGCCCTGGCCGAGGAGTTCGGCGCCCTGGCCCCGGCCCGGATCGAGGTCTTCCCCAGTCTCGACGAGGTGGAGAAGAATCACATCAAGGCGGCCCTGGAACGGGCCGGCGGCAATATTTCCGATGCGAGCGCCCTGGTGGGCATCGCCCGCTCGACCCTGTACCAGAAGATGAAAAAGTACGGTCTTTCCGGCTGAGCACCCGTGGTCGCCGGTCGTTGTCTCTGAATCGAACAGCCGGAATCCGGCCCTGTTCGTTTTTCCTACACCTGCTGTTTTCGCCATAAACACAGCATTTCAACCTGTTATCCAGATTGACCCCGCCGGCTGTTCGATTTTCGGACAATTACCTCCCCCGGCCGTGTTCCCGCCCCTAGCCCCGGTTGTTGCCGTCTGTTGCGGTGATCTTTTTTTAACTAACTGCAATTTCGTTTTTTTATCGCATAATGACTCCGGGAATCGCTGGTTGGCATTGGGTTTGCTTTAGGGCAGACAGCAAGTTTTGTATTCGTCGTCACCAACACCAAACACCTATCTGGAGGTTTCCCATGCTGAAAAAGTCCGTTTTTGCCACTGCCGTCGTTTTCGCCCTGTCCGTTGGTCTGGCCCACGCCGATTCCGGCGATTCCACCTTGAGCGGATCGTTCCATCCGAACAAGCGCAAGGGCGGGGCGATCCATCACAACACCTTTGCCTCGCAGCCGATCACCAACACCAACACCAATATCGTCACCGTCAATACCAGCGCGACCCAGACCCAGACCTCGACCGCCACCGCCAAGGCCCCGGTCACCCAGACCGCCACCGCCAGCGTCCCGACGACCCAGACCGGCCCGACCACCGGTACCAGCACCACCGGCACCGGCAGCACCACCACGCCCGCTGCCACCGGTACCGACACGGCTGCCACCGGCGCCACGGGAACCGATGCGGCGGCCACCACCGGGAGCACCACCGATGCGGCCAGCGGTACCGACACCACCACCACCGACGCCACCGCTGCCACCACCCAGGCGCAGGGCGAGGCCAAGAAGGAGACCAAGGCCGAAATCCGCAACGAGATCAAACGGGCCGGCAATATCTCCAGCACCATCACCGGCGGCAACAACAACCTGGCCAACGCCGCCTCGGTCTCGGTCAACGGCTCGACCCAGACGGCGGACTCGGTCATCAACCGGGTCAACACCACCGGCAACATCAGCAGCACCATCAAGAACGGCAACAACAATCAGGCCAATGCCGCCTCCATCTCCATGGGCGGTTCCATGGCGGTCAAGGGCCGGGTGGTCAACGAGGTGGAAAACACCGGCAATATCTCGTCCTCGGTCGAGGGCGGCAACAACAACATGGCCAATGCCGGCTCCATCGCCATCAACTGAGGTTCCCCTCCCCCCTGGTGCGGCCGGCGACGGTCGCGCCAGGGGTAACCCCTCCCCTCAGCGGGACAGTCTCTCTCGGAGAACGAACATGAAACTAGTCCATATTCTCACCATGGCCGCCCTGGTGACGGCGCCGGCGATGGGCCAGGCGGCCGACCTCCTCGGCATCCGGGCGGAAAACCGCGTCAAGGGCGGCGAATACACCGCCCAGGCCAAGGGCAACAACAATATCGCCAATGCCGCCTCGATCAACATGACCGGGAGCAAGGCCCGCGAGGTCACCAACCGGGTCCGGGCCACCGGTGCCGTGTCCGCTTCGGCCACCGGCAACGACAACACCGTCAACAGCGCCTCGGTGCAGATGCACAATGCCGAGGCCGGCCAGGTGACCAACAACGTCAAGGTCGGCTCCATCGGCAACGCCGTCCAAGGCAACAACAACACCTCCAACATCGCCTCGGTGCAGATGGTGAACGCCAAGGCCGGCAAGGTGACCTCGGAGGTGACCGGCGAAGCCCTCTCCGGCGCCATCGACGGCAACAACAACCGGCTCAACATCGGCTCGGTGCAGATGAATAATGCCCAGCGGGGCGACGTCATGACCAGGGCCGACCTGGGCAACGTGAACGTCTCGATGTCGGGCAACAATTCCAGCGTGGCCGTCGACTCGGTGGTGGCCCAATAAACCAGCAGGGCCGGACTCGATTGGCCGGCCACAACGAACGAGGAAAAGGGGCGCGGCGCGCCGTGCCCTACCTTAACCGGATGGAGGAAAGGACGATGCGAACGATCACCGCGATGCTGTTGACCTTGTTGGCGGGAGGATGGCTGGTTGCTGCGCCTTGTTGGGCCGACGATCTCAACGACGGCATCGAGGCCGACGACAGCGTTCAGCAATACAGCGAGCTCGGCAGTTCGAGCCGGAATTTCTCCTACCTCGCCCAGCGGGCCAGGAGCAAGGCCAGATCGGGTGCCAAGGACGTCGTCCTTTCCGACGGCGGCGCGCTCAACAGCGTCATCCTCGATTCGGGGGCGCAAATCAACGGCGACATCATCATCATCGATGATTCCAAGGGCGACAAGACCGTCATCGCCAAATAACCGGCAGGGCACGACCAGATTTGCCGGCCACAACGAACAATGCAAGCGGTAGGGGCACGGCGCGCCGTGCCCCTGCTGCCGAGGAACGAACATGGTGGATGGGAAAAAGAAATGGCGGGTCAGGAAGGTTGCGGGCTCGCTGCTGTTGCTGCCGCTGGTGGTCCTGGGCCTGACCGGTTGCGCCAAGCTCGATCCCCGGCAGGTGGATGTCGACCTGCCGGCGGACATGCCGGTGGTCAAGGAAACGAGCTTTGACCAACCCCTGGCCGACCTGGGCAAGATGACCCAGATCTACGGCAAGAAGGTGTATATCCAGGGCAAGGACATCACCGATTTCACCGGGCTCTCCACCCTGGGCTATGGCGAGATTCCCCGCGACATCACCGAGATGACCAAGAGCGCCTTGAACGCCATCGGCGGCAACGTGGTCTACATCCCCTACAGTCCGGTGTTCATCAACAACCAAATGGTCACCGGCTACTCCAATTTCCAGGGCAAGCTGATCCCGGACATCGTCCTTTCCGGCGGCATAACCGAATTTGACCGCGGTCTCGAAACCCGGGGCAGCAACACCGATTTCGGCGTCACCACCAAGCCCTTCAACGTCAATCAGTCCTGGGTGCCGGGCGACGTCATCTCGGTGGACTACAACCAGGAAGACAAGGACAGCCTGGCCCGGATCACCCTGGATTTCAACCTGCTCGATTTCCGGACCATGGCCGGCGTGGCCCGGATGCAGACCGTCAACACCATCAACGTCTACAAGGCGGCGGCGGAAAAGGAGCTCGGCTTCACCATTTTCGGCCCCACTTTCGGCCTCAAGGGCACGGTCAAGAAAGTCCAGGGGCGGCATGCGGCCATCCGGCTCCTGGTGCAGACCAGCGTCTTGCAGATCGTGGGCAAGTACCTCTATCTGCCCTACTGGAAGCTCATCCCGGACATGAAGCCCGATGCGGTGGTTCTGGACAAGATCCGCCAGGATTTCCGCAACCTGAGCCAGACCGAGAAGGTCGGCGAGATGCAGACCTGCCTCTATCTCAAGGGCTACAACGTGCCGGTCACCGGTCGGGTGGATGCCAAGACCCAGGCGGCGCTGGCCAGTTTCAAGCCCGGCGCCACGAGCACCCAGGGCGCCACCGATACCGAGCTCTACGTGGAGCTGTGGAGTTCGCTCGGCGACAACATGGAGCAGGTGGCCAATCGTCGCGAAATGCTCGCCCGGGCCCTGGAAAGCACCAGCCCGGTGGAAGCGATGGCGGCGGCGCCGGCGAAGAAAGCCCCGGCCAAGGCGGCGGATAGGGCGACGGACAAGGCGGCCCCGGTCAAGGTGGCCAAGCAGCCGGAAGAGGGCAAGGCCGCGCCGAAAAAGGCGGCGCCGGCGGAGAAAACCGGGAGCGGCCCGGCCGCCGTGGCCCAGCACACCAGCCCGGCCGCACCGGCACCAACGGAGACCGCCGTGCCGGCCAAGCCGCAGGACAACATCACCCAGGTGGTGCGCACCCAACCGGTTCTGGGAACCAAATCTTCAGCGGAGGCATTGATCAATGAAAGGCGAATCGCCGAATAATTTTGCCCGGGGAATGGTGGCCGGCGGTCTGGCCGTTGTGCTGATTGGCTTGCTGATGGGAGCGGCCCTCAACGACAGGCCGGTCTTAACGGTGCCGGTGCCCGATAGGATCGAGGACCAGGTGGTGGCACCGATAGCCGGTTCCTCCAGCGTGGTGCCCCTCGCCGGCACCGGCCGCTACCAGATCGCCACCTGGGAGGCGGGCGGCGGTTACGGCGCCTTGGTCCTCGATACCGCCACCGGGGTCACCAAGGTGGCCTACAGCTCGATCAAGGGACCGAGCGGCAAAACGGTCAACAACCTTGGCAAATCCTTTCCGCAGATGTAAACAACAGCAATCGCTGTGCAGAAGAAGGAGTTCGATATGAAATGGTGGAAGAAATTGCGGCCAATCGCCGAGGAGCTGATCATCCTGGCGCTGGTGTTCGCCGCTGTCCTGGTGGCCAATATCGGCCATGCCGGGACGGCAGTGGCGGGCTCCCAGGGCTATGGCTTGAAAATTTTTCGCGTCGAGTCGGGACTCTACCCGTTCGTCCAAGTCTACATGCGCACCTTTGACCAGGAAATGAACCCGCTGGTCAACCTCAATGTGCTCAATATCGGGGTGATGGTCGAGGGCCGCGCCTACGACCCCCGTAAGAAACAGTACCTGATCCAGCCCCTGCGCGGCCGCGAGGAGGCCACCCGCTCCGTCCTGGTGCTCGATACCAACAAGGTGCTGAAGGGGGCCGATTTCGAGGCCATGGTCCGGGCCGCGGCCCGGTTCATCGACGCCAAGCGGCCCCAGGATCAGGTGGCGCTCATTGCCCTGGACAATTCCGGCGAGGGCTACACGGTGCTCTCCAATTTCGACCGCGAACCCTCGATCCTCGGCCGCCGCCTGGCCGATCTGCAACCGCGCGGCGACAAGACCCGGCTCTACGATGGCGTGGCCGCGGCCATGCAGATGGCCGCCTCGGCGGTGGGCGGCGATTCGTCCAGCGAGGTCGAATACATCGTCTCCACCTCCATCGTCGTGCTCGGCAGCGGCCGGGACGACGACAGCGCCATCACCCGGTCCGACCTGATGACCCGGATCTCCAGCCTCAAGATCCCGACACCGATCTACAGCCTCGGCTTCACCGGAGCGGAGGGCAAGGACCAGCGCAATCTCCAGGCGTTATCGAAGAATTCCTTCGGCAAATACTACGTCATCGGCACGGCCCACGAAGCCATCACCCGCAGCATCGAGGATATCCAGCACGTCATGCAGAGCGACTACGTGCTCACCTTCCGGGCCTACATCCCGGTGGACGGCGGCCGGCACAATGTCAAGGTCGGGGTGGAATATCCCACCGGCAGCGGCATCATGTACTACGACGCCGCCGCCTTCGAGGCCATCGAGCCGCCGACCTTTCCCCGGATCCTCGAGGCCCAGCAGAAGATCGACAAGGCCATCCCCGCCCTTAAGGACGAGGAATTGTATCTCAAAAACCCCTTTGCCCCGGTCGGCACCCCACCGGCGCCCGGAAAACACTAATAAGGGAGTCGCCCTGGTCCCCCGGACCGCAACCAACCGCCAATCCCCGTGCAGCCTCCTTGCCGCCCCCACGGCCGGAGGCTGCACGTTTTCCCGATTCCTCCCAAGCGCCTATGGAATCCGCCCCGGCCGAAGCCGTCAACCCTGATCGCCCCGTCGCCTACCTGGTGGCGCTGGATACCGGTGTTGCCCAGCGGGAATACCGCCTCGACGCCAGGGGTGCGGTCATCGGTCGGGACGGCGGCCCCGGCGCGATCGTGGTCGCCGGCCCCACGGTGTCGCGGCGTCATGCCCGGATCATGGCCGTCGGCGGGCAGGGGTTCGGGCTGGAGGATCTGGGCTCCACCAACGGCGTCTTTGTCAACGGCCGCCGGATCCACGGTTTTGTGCCGCTGCACGAGGGCGACCTGATCGGCCTCGGCGGCATGGTCCCCCATTTCCGCTGGCAACGCCACAGCGGCCGCGAAGTCCGCCACCTCATCCTGGCCGCCAAGGAGCAGTGGGTGATCGGCCGCGATCCGGACTGCGACCTGCCGCTGCCCTTCGAGCCGACGGTGAGTGCGCGCCACGCCCTCCTTGCTAATCAGGGCGGCATCCTCCACCTGAGCGACAACCACAGCCTCAACGGCACCTGGGTCAACGGCAAGCCCCTGCGGCAGGCCACGGTGCGCGATGCCGACACCGTGGTCATCGGTTCGACCCGTTTCGGTTTTCGCCTGGAGGCCGACGGTTCGCTCGAGGTTCGCCAGCGGGAATGCGGCCAGGCCATCCGGCTGGAAGGGGTCGGCCTCTCCCGGACGGTCCCGCTCGGGGGCGGCAACAGCCGGGTGCTGCTCGACGACATCACCCTGGCGATCGCCCCGGGGGAGTTCGTCGGCATCCTCGGCCCCTCGGGCGCCGGCAAGACCACGCTGCTCACCACCCTGGGCGGGGTCACCCGGCCGGACCACGGCCGGATTTTGCTCGACGAAACTCCCCTGGACTCGGTGGGCGCCATGTTCCGTAACGCCATCGGCTATGTGCCCCAGGACGACATCCTCCATCCCGAACTGAGCGTCGAGACCAGCCTCGACTACATCGCCCGGCTGCGGCTGTCCCCGGATCTGTCGCCGCCACACCGGGCCGATACCGTCGACGGCGTCATCGAGACCCTGGGCTTGAGCCAGGTGCGCCGGCTGCCGATCCACCGGTTGAGCGGCGGCCAGCGCAAACGGGTCTCCATCGGGGCCGAGCTCTTGGTCCGCCCCGGCCTGCTCTTTCTCGACGAACCCACCTCCGGCCTCGATCCCGGCACCGAGGAGCGGCTGATGCGCCATTTCCGGCGCATGGCCGACAACGGCGCCACCGTGGTCATCACCACCCATGTCCTCTCCAACCTCGCCCTGCTCGACAAGGTGGCGATCGTCGCCCAGGGCCGGCTGGTCTTTTTCGGCGCCCCGGCCGAGGCCCTCGCCTTTTTCGGCGAGGGCAACGTGCCGCTCCCCGAGCCGACCCGGATCTTCGAGCTGCTCGCCGGCGAGGAACAGCCGGCAGCGGCCGGTGCGGCCATCACCCAGGAGGCCATCGCCGACCATCATGCCCGCCGCTATCGCGATTCCTCCTTCCACCGCGACCACATCGCCCGGCGGCTGTCGCCGGCGGCCCGCGCCCTGCTGGCCGCGCCGATGGACGGCCCACCCGAGCGGCCGCGCTCGCCGCTGGCCCTGGCAACGGCGCTCCTGCAGGCGCTCCGGGGTATGTCGCCTGCGGAATCGTTGCGCTCCTGGCGCATCCTCTCCCGCCGGCATCTGCACATCCGCGCCAGTGCGCGCCAACGGCTGCTGCTCCTGCTCCTGGTGCCGGCGGTCCTGGCCCTGGTGACCCTGTCGCAGCCCATCACCGGGGTGGTGGCCGACGAGGCGGTACGCGCCCGCAAGGAGGTCATTCACACCGTGGTGGCCCGGGGCGGGCCGGCCGTGGAAACCCTGCTGAAAAACCTGCTGTCGCCGGCCGGAACCCACGATCCCCGGTCCGCGGTCGATCTGGTCTATGGCCTGCGGCACGAGGGGGTGGCGAATCTGCCCGTGCCCATGAGCGTGCTGCTGATGATGGTCATGACCGCCGTGTTCTCAGGCACCCTGATCGCCTGCCTGGAGATCGCCCCCGAGCGGTCGATCTATCGGCGGGAACGGATGTCCCACCTGCGGATCGGCCCCTATCTGGGGTCGAAGCTCCCCTTCTGCCTAGTCATGACCGGACTGCAATGTCTGGTCTTTGTGGCCATCTGCTGGCTGCACCCGGCCCTGCGGCAGGCCTCCCCGGTGCCGGTCTGGCTGGTCATGGTCGCGGTGGCCTGGAATTCCGCGGCCATCGGGTTGGCGCTCAGCGCCGCCGATCCCACCGGGGGACGGTTCTCGGTGGTGCTGGCCATCGGCGTGGTCCTGCCCCAACTGCTCCTCTCCGGCGGCCTGGGCCCCGATTTCTACGGCCGCATGGCCGGCGGCCTGCGCTGGACGGCCGACCTGGTGCCGGCGCGCTGGGGGCTTTCGATGTTGTGCACCGCCCTGTTCGATTCCCTCGGCGGGGAGGGCGTGCGCTGGATTCCCGCCTTGGTCCGGGAGATGATAGGTTTTGACTTCGGCCGGTCCGTTTATTATAGTGGCGGTTATGCGCTGTTGTTCCTCTCTGTCCTCTGGCTTTTTCTCTGTGCAGGATTCCTGAAATACCGGGATCTCCGATCATGTTGAACGAAACCCCCACCCTCCTCGACCCCAGGGTCGTCGATCGGCCGCCGGCCGTGGTCAACGACGACGGCGGCCTGATCGGCGGTCGGTACCGCTTGCTGCACCCCCTTGGCGACGGGGGGATGGGCAGGGTCTATCTGGCCGAAGATCGATTGCTGGCGCGGCAGGTGGCGGTCAAGACGGTGCGGTCGGAACTGAGCGGCAACGACGAGGTCCGTTCCCGGATCAAGCGCGAGTGCCGCCTGCATGCCGCCATCGGCGCCCATCCCAATATCGTCACCCTCTACGACACGGTGGAGGAAAACGGGCACATCTACCTGGTGATGGAGTACTTCGCCGGCGAGACCCTGGCCGATCGCGTCGCCGCCGCCGGCCGCCAGGGCCTGCCCCTGGGCACGGCCCTGGACATCGTCCGCCAGATCCTGCACGGACTGGCCTGCATCCATGACCGCGACATCGTTCACCGTGACATCAAGACCGCCAACATCCTTCTCAAGGAGCTGGCGGAGGGTCGCTATCTGGCCAAATTGACCGATTTCGGCATCGCCCGGGCCGAGATCGACCCCGGCGCCATGACCCGCCTGACCTCGCTGGGGGTCCAGGGGCCGGGAACCCCGGCGTACATGGCCCCGGAACGGATCGATCCCCAGACCTTCGGCGAGGTCTGCCCGGCCTCGGACCTCTATGCGGTCGGCATCATCCTCTTTGAGCTGCTGACCGGGCAGCCGCCCTTTACCGGCACCATGACCGAGATCTTTACCGGCCATCTGGTGCAGCCGCCCGCCCTGGAAGCCCTGCCGACCGGTCTCCCGACCAGGGTGCACGCGATTTTACGCACCGCCCTGGCCAAACAGCCGGGAGACCGGTATCAGGAGACCGGACCCTTTCTCGCGGCCCTGGCCGAGCTTGACCCCGCCGAGACGGTGGGGCCCGCGGCCGCCGTGGTGCAGGCGCCCACCCTGTTGGCCGTGCCTGACGAGCGGCCGGCCCCGGCGATCGCCCCGGCAACGGTGCTCAACCCGGCTCGGGGACGGGCGCGGGCGCGGATCCGGCCGACATCGTCCTCCCTGCGGCGGAGAGGGCTGGTGGTCGCCGCCGTGTTGCTGGCGGTGCTGGGCGGGTATCTGGGGCACCGCCAATTCGCCGGGCCATCGTCGCCGGTCCCGGATGCGCCCGAGCGAGCGGCCGTCACCGCGGAGGCCCCCTCCAATCCGGCTCCCGACGTCCCTGTCGCCGTTTCCCCGGCCGACCCGGCTGAACCCAAAGAGGGCTCTGCCCTGGAAGTCGTCGAACAGGTGCGGCAAAAGAAGGACAGCGAGGAGGCGACCGCCATAAGTGGATCCGCCCAGAGGCCCGAAATCAAACTGAATTCCGGCCGCGGCAACGAGTGGCGGGTGACGGAAAATCGCACCCGCAGGATTCAATGACCCCATGAGCCTCAGGTCGGACCGATATTTTTTCGTGCTGGTCGCTGTGGTCTGGTTCCTGCTGAGCGGCTGCTCCCCGATGGTCTTTACCGCCGGGGCCGGCCCGCTCGACACCATCGGATCTTTTTTCGATGACCTCGGCCGGTCGATCAGCCAGACCACCCGGAGGATCACCGGGGAACCGTCCGGTCGCCGTTCGGCCCCTGTCTCCGCGCCTTCCGACGGATTCATCCTCAAAATCGAACGATCCACCCTGGTCCCGACCGTGGTCTATAGAGGGGAGCAGGTCACGCTGATCCTGCGCTACCTGATCGGAGGCGCCCCGGAACAGGGGGTGACGGTGCGGGAAAAGAGCGCGCTCAGCAGCGAGGGCAAGGAATTGAAGGTCTTGAAGGACGAATCCAGCGAAAAAGAGAACGGCACCTGGGAAAACACCCTGAGCTTCGCGGTGCCCGCGTCGGCAAAACCCGGCAAATACGCCGTGACCCTGCAGGTCAGTGCCCAGGGGAAGACCCGCAACGTCCGGCACTCGTTCACGGTTCGCTGAGGAACCTGCATGGGCGCTGGTGAGCGGTTTTTTTCCCGGGGCCGGAGGTGAAGGTGCGCCCGGAGCAAGGAACCTGTCGTCTTTCCGGCTCCCTGGTGGCCTATGCCGGCGTCACCGATCCCGGCCGCGTCCGTCGGTCCAATGAAGACAGCCTGTTGCTGCTCCCGGAGGCCGGGATGTTCGCCGTGGCCGACGGGCTCGGCGGGCTCGGCGCCGGGGATATCGCCAGCAGCACGGCCCTGGCCCACCTGCGCGACCTCTGTGCCACCCGACCCGTCGACGAAGGGAACGGCGAGGCCGTCTGCCGGCTCGGCACCATGATCGCCGCGGTCAACCATCACACCTACGAGCAGCGACTAGCCCTGGGCAACAACATGGCCACCACCCTGGCCCTGGTGCAATTCGGCGCCGGCTCGGTCCTGGCGGCCCATGTCGGCGACAGCCGGATCTATCGCTGGCACGGGCGCGAAGTGACCCGAATCACCAGCGATCATTCCCTGGTCAACGAACTGTACGAACAAGGCGTTCTCACCGCCAGCCAGGCCAGGCAATCCCCCCAGCGGCACGTCATCACCCGCGCCATCGGCGCCCAACCGTCGGTCCTTCCCGCAATCGAAACCATCCCCGTTGTCCCCGGCGATGGGCTGCTTCTGTGTACCGACGGGCTGACCGGGATGGTGACCGACGAGGAGCTTGCCACCTGTTTCCGGACCGGACCGACCGACAGCGGCCGCTTGGTCGAACGGCTGGTGGCGCTGGCCAACGAAGCCGGGGGCCATGACAACATCACCGTCCTGGTGGTGACCATCGGGAACTAACCAGCAGAGCCGGATCAAATTGGCCGGCCACAACGACCAATGAACATCCGACAGTCCAACGAAACGATGTTCATTTAAAGAAATCTGATTACGACCAAACCTTTTTCGAGATGAAACCATCCTGAAGTTCCGGGAGATTTTTCCCTGACGGTCGAAATGACAGCCGCCGGTAAGGTCGGGAAAGAGCCAGACATCTGTGCCCGCACCGACTCGCCATGTCCGTCATCTCGACCGTCAGGGAGAGATCTCGTTCCAGGAGTCGACCTCCGCAACATGATGAACAAAGCCGATTGGTTGAAAGGGTGAGACCGGCTGAAGCTCAGTAGTAATCAGTTAAACCAAAGCCGCTTTTTTTCGGGCAGGGCAGTGAGCACAAAAAAAGGGCGTTCCGGAGAACCGGAACGCCCTTTTCAAACGATACTGCGTGAACTGGTTAAACGTGCTTCTTCTCAGGCGCCTTCAAGGTTGCCAGGATGAGGACCGAAACAGCCAGGATACAGGCCGAGACGATGAACGGGACAAAGAAGGAATTGGTGAGATCTCTGAGCCAGCCGCCTGCAAAGACACCGCAAAAACCAGCGACACCCCAGGCGGTGAACAGCAGACCATAGTTGGAACCCTGGGCGGACGGACCATAGTACCCCAGGAGGGTAGCCGGGAACAGGGTGAACATGGCGCCGTAGTTCCAACCGATCAGACCGGCGACAGCGGCCAACAGGGCAGCGGTCTTGCCTGACGGGAAGAGCAGGAGCATGGCGCCGGCCTGGAGGATGAACAGGGTGACAAAGATTTTCTTGGTACCGATTTTATCGGCCAGCGGGCCGATCATGATGCGGACCAGGGCGTTGAAGATCGCCAGGGTGCTGGGCGCGCCGGCGGCGGCCATGGCGATGCTCTTGGCCACGTCAGCGGGAACCTTGGCGGCCGCGTCCAGACCCTGCTGGGCCTTGTAGGCCAGGGTCATGGCATCGATACCGTGCTTGGCGATCAGACTGATAACCATGAGACCGGCAAAGGAACCACCGAAATAGACCAGCCAGAGCAGCCAGAACTGCGGGGTGCTTTTGGTCTCTTCATAGGTGTAATCACGGAAAGCCTTGGGAGCACCTGCTCCGCCAGCCGGGGCCGGAGGATTCCAACCCGCAGGCTTCCATCCTGCCGGCGGAACCTTGAGGCAGAGGGCGGCGAGAACAACCATGATGCCCATGGCGATACCGACATATTTGAAGACGGGGAGGGCACTACCATTGCCGATAGTTGGCGAGTTGATCATGTAGGTGGCCATCGGCGCCATGATAAAGGAGCCAAGACCAAGACCGACAACGGTGAAACCGGTGGCCAGGGCACGGCGATCAGGCCACCACTTGGGGGCTGTGGCGATCGGCGGCAGGTAGACGCAACCACCGCCAAAACCGGCGATGACGCCATAGTAGAGATAGAGCAGATACAATGGGGTTTTCCCGGCAGCCTTGGCGGCGTCGCCACCAGCGGCAATAACCGCGGGATCCGGAGGAGTAATGGTGGAAACCATGAAAAAGCCGAAAGCCATGATAAGTCCACCGAGAAGAACAACATTTCTCGGGCCAAACTTATCGCTCAGTCGTCCAGCAGGGAAGGTCATGAGACCGAAGACCAGACAGATGATGGCGTATGCCAAGGTAACGTCGGTGACGGACCAGCCGAACTGCGCCTGGAGAGGTTTGATGAAAACGCTGAACGCATACAACAGTAAACCGCAAGTGGTGCTGCCTAAAAGACCTCCAAGTAGTGGTATCCATCTTGGAAAAGTAGTTTGTTGAGACATTTATGCACTCCCCCTTTTTTGAAGTTTTGTTGACCTGCTTGCTGCGATGAGTACTCTGTGGCTTTGGCTTGTCTTTACCTCCTTTTTTGCTGAATATTCTTGGATTTGCCTGATTATTCATCATAGACCTGCTCAATGTAGCGGTGACTATAAATGAGATGGAAAATGCTGTCAACGAACAAAATCAAGGGGTTTGGGCGGGTTTTTCTTCTTTTTTTGCGCGCCTTCCATTTAAGCGCGCCAAACAATGACGCGCCATTCAGCCCGTATCGCCAGTAGATGCTGGTGCTCCCGCAGAGTGGTCTTTAGTTCGTTCTCCGTGATCGCCGACCAAATGTGAAAGAGAAAAAAAGCTGATCCATGGCGAGATCGGCCCGCAGGTGGCGGAGAGTGGCCGTTGTCGGGAGAAAATAGGAGCGATTACTAGTAAGTGAGGGCGGTTCTCTCCGTTGCGACCGGAAGCCGTTGCTCGGCGGTGCTTGCGTTGTCCGCTCCGGTCCACTATCATGGAACCGCTGGTTTATGTCTTGTCCCCGCCGTCAACAATGGAGTGCGCCATGGCCGACAGCCTCTACATCGCCAACCTGGAAAAAGAAAGCGGCAAGCTGGTCGTCACCCTGGGGGTGATGGAACTCCTTTCCCGGCGGATCGATCATGTCGGCTTTTTCCGGCCGATCGTCCCCGGTGACGGCAGGGAGGACAACGACATCAACCTGATCAAAAAGCGCTACAATGTCGGCCTGCGCTATGACGAGATGGCCGGTGTCAGTCACGAGCTGGCCCGCGCCATGATCGCCGAGGGCGAGGAGCGGTTGTTGTTTCGCGAGATCGTCCGCAAATACGGTGAGGTCCGCAGGAAGTGCGATTTTCTCCTCTGCGAAGGCCCCACCATCGTCGGCATGTCCGAGGCCTTCGACTCCGACATCTCCATCCGCATCGCCAGGGAACTGGGCACTCCGACCCTGCACGTGGTCAACGGCCTTGGTCGCACCATCGCCGAAATCGAGGAAAACATCGGCGTGGCCGAAAAGATCTACGAACAGTACCAGTGCCCGCTGCTGGCCGTCTTCGTCAACCGGATCGACCCCGCCCTGCTGGGAACCGCCGAGGCCACGATCCGGCGGAATTTGTGGAACAAACCCTATCGTCTCGATTTCCTGCCCGAAATGAAGGGCTTCAGCATGCCGACCATGGAGGAGATCACCGAGGGGCTCGGGGCGCGCCATTTCAGCGGCCCCCGCACCGGGTTGCAGCGCGATGTCCACGCCATCAAGGTGGCGGCGATGAGCCCGGCCAACTACATCGACTTTCTCGAGGAGGACGACCTGGTCGTCACCGCCGGCGACCGGCCGGACATCATTTTCGCCACTCTGGGGGCCATCGCCTCGCGCAACTACCCCTCGCCGGCCGGCCTGCTCCTCACCGGCGGCCTGGAACCGAGCCCGTCCATGGTCCGACTGCTCGACGGCATCAACGGCCTGGCCCTGCCGATCTATCTCATGGAGGGCGACACCTACTCCGTGGCCCAGCGGGCCGGCGAAATTCCGGGCACCCTCCGGCCCCACAACCAGCAGAAGATCAATCGGGCCCTGGGCGTGTTCGAGGGCCATGTCGACACCACCGGCCTGGAGCAGCAGGTGATCGAAACCGTATCCGCCACCATGTCGCCGCTGATGTTCGAGTACTCCCTGTTCCAGCGGGCCCGGACCGAACGCAAGCACATCGTCCTGCCCGAGGGCGCCGAGGATCGCATCCTCCAGGCCGCCGAGATCCTGCGCTCCCGCGAGGTGGTCGACCTGACCCTGCTCGGCGAGGAAAAAGCCATCCGCAGCCGGGCCGCGACCCTGGGGCTGAAACTGCGGGATGTGACCATCGTCGACCCCAGGACCTCGGAATGGCGTGAGGAGTTCATCGAGAGCTTCTACCAGGCGCGCAAGCACAAGTGTTCCACCCGGGACTATGCCCGCGACATCATCAACGATGTCAGCTATTTCGGCACCATGATGGTCCATACCGGCCGGGCCGACGGCATGGTCTCCGGCGCGGTCCACACCACCCAGCACACCGTGCGGCCGGCCTTCCAGATCATTCGCACCCGGCCAGGGGTGCTGGTGGTCTCCAGCGTCTTTTTCATGTGTTTCGAGACCCGGGTGCTGGTCTACGGCGACTGTGCCGTCAACCCCAACCCCAACAGCGCCGAGCTGGCCGAGATCGCCATCCGCTCGGCCGAGACCGCCGCCCTGTTCGACATCGAGCCGATCGTGGCCATGCTTTCCTACTCCAGCGGCGATTCCGGACAGGGCGAGGATGTGGAGCGGGTGCGCGAGGCGGTGCTGCTGGCGCGGCAGCGTTGGCCGGAATTGAAGATCGACGGCCCGATCCAGTACGACGCCGCCATCGATCTCTCGGTCGGCAACCAGAAGATGCCCAAGAGCCAGGTGGCTGGCCGGGCCTCGGTCTTCATCTTCCCGGATCTCAACACCGGCAACAACACCTACAAGGCGGTGCAGCGCTCCTCGGGGGCGGTGGCCATCGGGCCGATCCTCCAGGGCCTCAACAAGCCGGTCAACGACCTCAGCCGCGGCTGCCTGGTGCCGGACATCGTCAACACCGTGGCCATCACCGCCATCCAGGCCCAGGCGCTGGAAAAAGAGCGGCCAACTCGAGCAACCGACCAGCAAGCCGTCTGATCCCGGACGCGCGGCACGCAGCCGCCACCGGTCACAACAATCAAGCCCATCCCGGGAGCCCCCGGGATCACCACAAGGAGAAGCCATGCCTCAGGAAAACAACGACATGCAGGAAGTGCAGGCGCAAATCGACCGGGTGCTGGAGGCGGCCGGAGAAAACGATCTCGACGCCATCTACGATCACCGGGCCGCCATCGTCTCGATGTATGCCCAGGCCATGGTGGAGTTTCACTTCGAGGAAAGCCAACTGGATTGGCTGGGCGAGCTGCTGGCCGCGGTGGAGACGGACGACATTGCCTCCTGCCGCCGGCTGCTCGACCGGGAAGAGGACACGGACACCGTTTTTCTCGCCTCCCAGTTCGCGGCCCTCATGGCCGGTTTCTTCCACCACGACGAACTGCTGACCGTGGTCCAGGCCATCGGTTTGGCGGCCCTGCTCAGGGAGATGCGGGCGGACGGGGCCTGAGCTCCTCAGCAGCAGCCGGACAGCACCTTGCGGCCCAGCAACCGGTTGACCCACCCGGTCAGGATGGCCATGGCGCAGCCGACCCCGGGTGAGACCGCGATCGCTTCCACCGGGCAGTTGCGGGCGCAGGCCCCGCATTCCATGCACAGGTCGGGATCGTTGATGGCCAGTTCGCCGGCGGCGAGGGAAAAGATGCGGTGGGGGCAGACCACGGTGCAGTTGCCGCAGCCCACACACCGCTGCCGGTCGACCCGCAGGGTCGTTATCTTGTCGATATAGCGATAACCGCGCATCGCAATCCTCCGTTTATAAAAAGGGAGCGGTCAGCCACAGCCCCAGGGCCAGGCAGGCGGCCCCGATCTGTGCCGGCAGGCCGCGCCGCATCTCGTATTCGACCCCGCTGGGGGAGGTGAAGGGGGTGGCACCGGTGAAGTTCATTGCCAGGTAGGAGCTGACGGCTGCCGTCCAGAGGAGGAGGGAGGTCTGTTCCGCCGCACCCAGCCGGGGAGCGGCCAGCAGCCAGGCCAAGAGGGCGACCGCCAGCCCGGTGAGCACGCCCTTGCCCCAGAACTGGCGGCCGGGCAGCCAGGGCAGGAGCAGGGGGGTGAGCACCGCCCCGCCGACAATGCCGCCGCCAGTGGCCGCCAGGAGGACCAGGCCGCGATGCAGGGCCGCTGTCGGAGAGAAGATCGACGGCCCGATTCCGGACACGAGAAACCCGAGGAACAGGATCACCAGCAGGGGCTTGGCCAGGAGGAACAGCTCCACCGGGATCAGGACCGCCCGTTCCCCGAGGGTAAAGGTGACCGTACGCATGGCCTCGTCGCCCTGTTTGCCGCTCCGGAGAAAGGCGGGCAGATCGGCGGCCCGCACCGGCCCGAAGAACACACGGAAACCGCATCCCTTTTTCACCGCCAGGGCGCTCACCCCGGTGGCCGCCAACTGGGGCAGGATCAGTTCACGGTGGCTGACCAGCTCGTCCAGGCGGGCGTCGCCAACGCAGCGGAGCACCTCGTCGGTGGAAAAGGTGCCCTTGCCGGCGGCGCACCAGACGTTGATCCCCCTGGTGTCGACCACCAGGAGCCAGGCGTCGATGCCGTTCAAGCGATGGCGCAGGGCGTCGAAGGAGAGCTTGTAATTGGCGGTGACCAGGACCGGCGACTGCGGGTCGGGCGAGCCCACCGCATAGAGGCCGGGAACCACCTTGTAGTTGCGACGGATGATGCCGATGCGGGCGCCGACGGTGCCCCACCGGTCGCGGGCGCTGGCCGAGGTCGCCACCCGCGGCACCGGGCCGACCGGGGTGGCGAGGAAATCTTCGACAAAGGAGCAGAGGACATAGCCCGGCCGCTCATGGACCCCGGACCGGGGTTCCGGTTTCGGGCCTCAGCAGGGGGCGTCCGCCGGCGGCGGGACAAAGACGGGCAAATCGAGCGGGCCGGACAGCGGCGACAGCGGAGGAAGATCGTTGCGGGGCATGGGCGAACTCATTGACAGGGGGGCAGGAACAGAGTCTTACCATAATGCAGGACCGGGATTCCGGCCAGCTCTTTCTTCGCAATTACAGAAAGCTCGACAGAGGGGGACAAAAGGGCTACCCTTGGTCGGGACGGAGCGCTCCCCGCCCGAACCCTTGTCCCGAGAGGTTTCCCATGCCCATTGCCGCCCAGGGGCTGCATGCCCGCGGCCTGCTCCAAGAGCGGGCCGAAATCGCCCGCCAACGGCTGGCCTGCTGCACCCTCTGCCCCCGTCGCTGCCGGGTTGACCGGCTGGCCGGCGAGACCGGCCGCTGTGCGACCGGTCTGCTTGCCCGGATCGCCAGCTACGGCCCCCATTTCGGCGAGGAATCCCCCCTGGTCGGCAGCCGGGGTTCCGGCACCATCTTTGTCGCCGGCTGCAACCTGGGCTGCTGCTTCTGCCAGAACTACGACATCAGCCAGGGAGACGAGCCGGCCCAGGAGGTCGATGCCCGCGAGTTCGGCGCCATCATGCTCGAATTGCAGGCCATGGGCTGCCACAACATCAACCTGGTCACCCCCAGCCACGTGGTGCCGCAGATCTTGGCGGCCCTGATCCCGGCCATCGAGGGCGGCCTCGACATCCCCATCGTCTTCAATGGCAGCGGCTATGAAAGCACCGAGACCCTGGCCCTGTTGGCGGGCGTTGTCGACATCTACCTGCCCGACGTCAAATTCTGGCGACCGGAGACCGCTGCCCGCTATGCCCAGGCACCCGACTATCCGGAGCGGGTCCGCGAGGCCCTGGTGAGCATGCACCACCAGGTCGGCGATCTGGTCGTCGGCCCGGACGGCATCGCCCGGACCGGCCTCCTGGTTCGTCATCTGCTGATGCCGGGGCTGTTGGAAGAGACCCGCGCGATCCTCCGCTTCATCGCCACCCGGCTCTCCCTCGCCACCTACGTCAACATCATGGCCCAGTACCATCCCTGCGGCCGGGCCGATCAATACGAGGAACTGGGGCGCACCATCACCGGCGACGAGTATCGCCAGGCCCGGGAGTTCGCCCGGACGCTCGGTCTCAGCCGGCTCGACCGGCCCGATCTATCCCGGCTGCTGCGGCGGTTGGGGAGGTGAACCGCCTCCGCGGTCGGGAGCGATCGACGGGAGGGTCAATCCGCTTTGCGGGGGAGTTTGATCACAAAGGTGGTGCCCACGCCGATGGTGGACTCGAAGGTGATGGTGCCCCGGTGCTTGTCGCAGACGATGTTGCGGGTGATCGCCAGGCCCTGGCCGGAGCCCCGGCCGACATCCTTGGTGGTGAAAAAGGGGTCGAAGATCCGTTGCCGCACCCCTTCCGGGATGCCGCCGCCGGTATCGGCAACGGTGATGGTGACGAAGTCGTCGTCGCTGGCGGTGACGATCCGGATGGTGCCCATGCCCCCCCCGGCCTTGTCCTTGTGGTCGGCAATGGCATCGGCGGCGTTGACCACCAGGTTGACGATCACCTGACCGATGTCGCCGCTGTAGACCTTGATCGCCGGCACTTGACCCAGGTCGAGCTCCAGGTGGGCCACATATTTATAGGCGTTGGTGCAGACCACCAGGGCATTGTTGACGATCTCGTTGATATCGGCCGCCCGCTTGACTTCATTGTCCCCGGAATGGGCAAACCCCTTGAGACCGAGCACCAGCTTGGTCACGCGTTCCACCCCGTCCCGGGTCTGGTCAAAGGCCTTGGGCACGTCTTCCTGCAGATAGTCGATGTCGATGGACTGCTCGATCCGGTCGGTCTCGGCGAGCAGTTCGTCCACTCGGGGGAGATCGTCGCGGAGCGAGGTCTTGAGCTGACCGTAGGCGGCGATCAGGCGGAGGATATCCTGGAAACTCTCCTGTAGAAAAGAGAGGTTGCTGCCGATAAACTGAATGGGGGTGTTGATTTCGTGGGCAATGCCGGCGGCGAGCACGCCGATGGATTCCAGCTTCATGCTGTGGATGCGGCTGGCCTCCTTCAGCCGCTGTTCGGTCAGGTTGCGGAAGATGAGCACCGCCCCGGTCACCTCGCCGTCTTCCCCCCGGGTCGGACAGGCGATGAAATCCGCCGAGAAGCTGGCGCCGTCCTTCTGCCAGAAAACGTCGCCGTCGACATGATGCGAAGAGCCGTCCTCGATCGCCGCAAAAACCGGGCAGAAGTCCCAGGGGTATTCGCTGCCGTCCTCCTGGCTATGATGGATGGTCTGGTGCAGATGCCGGCCGAACAGGTCCTCCTTTGACCAGCCGAGTGCCGTGAGCGCCGTGTTGTTGGCGTCAATGACGTTGCCCTCCCGGTCGACGACGATCACGGCGCCGTTGACCCAGGCGAGCATCATCTCGTTCTGGTATTTGACCTGTTTGATGGTCTCCAGGAGGCAATCGATCCGTTTTTGTTCCTTCCCGCTGTCCGCTGCTTCGGCCATCGCTGTATCCCGTGGTCAAGATGCCCATCTCCTCCGGCACCATGCGTCGATCTCGGTACCACTGTGTTTCTTTCTCAAATTATGTCGTTGGCCACGGGAAAGGTCAAAGCAATTATTTTTAAAAACGGCCTGGGGATGGGCCCCTGCCGACAGCGCAACCCGATCGGAAACCCCGCTCATGCTTGCCCGCGGTGGCAACCGTCCGGCGAGGGGGAGCGGGCGTCATCCATTTCGTTTTGACTTTGACGAATCGGTCTGCCGCTGCTACCATAAATTTATCCGGGATGTTTGGGGGGGGCGACTCCTACGTTGTAGCTGTCTTTTCCCCGAAGGCGCACCACGCAAACCGATCCCGGCCTGAACGATCACCTGCGCTGTCAACAAGGAGAAAAAACAATGAATACGGGAGCGTTGCTCGAGTCGCTCGGCAAATTTTTCGAGAGCACCCACCTGGTGGAACAGATCAAGACCGTGGATTTTCCGGGGCTCTTCACCAATCCATGGTTCCTGGTGCCGTTTATCGGGCTGGTCGGCTACCTGCTGTACAAGAAGGCCCTGCGCGACATGGCCATCCTGGGCGCCCTCATCGGTTGCTGGTACGCTTCGGGGACGCCCTACATGCAAACCCTGGTGGTCGACGGCCACTTGCAGGTCGGCAAGGTCTTGCCGGTTCTTTTCGGCGGTGCCGCGATCCTGGGGCTGATCATCTATCTGCTCCTGGGCCGTTCCGATTGAGGTAGGCGAGAGTCGCTGGTGGAGAGTCATGGAATACCGTAACGCGATTTTCATCGTCACCGAGGAGCGTTCCTGCCCGATTTACAATGTCGGCGAGGAATTCAAGGTCGAGCAGGTGGCGTTGACCGTCCCCGAAGGCAAACCGGCCTGTCTGTTGATGGTGCGTGAACTGATGAAGGCCGTGGCCGAGAAAAAAAGCATGGAGCGCTTTTCTCCCGTTGGTCTGAAGAGAGTCAAATTCGAATGCGGCGGCTGTACCGGCCTGATCCGGTTCGAGTTCAAAAAAGAGAAGGATTTTTCCACCTTGCAGATGAAGCTGCTGGCCGTGGCCGAGCAGAAGGCCCGGATGCGCCATCTGGACCGGTTCTACGACGTGCTGCGCAAGCTGGAGATTTTCGAGCCGCTGAACGAGGACAGTCTCCGCGATCTCAGCGGACAACTGCAATTGCAGGAGTTCGAAGCCCACAAAATCGTTTTGAAGAAAGGGGAGCCGGGAACCAGTTTGTACATCATTCTCGAAGGCCGGGTGGCGGTGATCGGCGACGAGGGGCAAACCCTGTCCGAGATGAGCGTGGGGGAAATCTTCGGCGAAATGAGCCTGTTGTCCGGCGAACCGGTGACCACCACCATCCACTCCAGGGAAAAAACCCGGCTCGCCACCCTTTCGAGCAAGGACTTCAAGCACGTCCTCAATCGGTATCCGGTGCTCCAGGTCTTTTTCTACCGGATGCTGGTGGAACGCGCCCAGGCCAACACCCTGCGGGCCGGCACCATCAGTTCGGGCATGACCGGTCGGCTTTCGGAGATCAACCCGGTCGAGCTCTTCCAACTGATCAATTCCAGCCAGAAAACGGGCAAGGTGCAGTTGACGCTCGACGACGGCAACGCCACGGTCGCCTTTCACGAAGGGGAGCTGATCGACACCCGCTACAAAGACCTCTCCGGCAAAGAGGCCTTCTTTGCCCTGCTGGCCAAGGGCGAGGGCAATTTCACCTACACCGGCGGGCTGACTGCCGAGGAAAAGGAGTTGCCGGTGATCGGCGGGTTCATGGGGCTGATCATGGAAGGCATGCGGCGAGTGGACGAAAACGAGATTTGACCGCGCGCCTGGTCCGGCGACATCCCAGCCGCCGGGCCTGAACAAAGGAGTTCACTGTCGGGACATTCGTTTTTCCCACCTGTCCAGCAGCCGCTGGCGTTCTTCCGGCGTCGCCGAATCCCACCGTTCCAGCAGTCGGGCGCGCCGCTGCGGATCGGCCAAGCGCTGCTTGAACCGGGCCTTCTGCTCGGGATCAAGCGATTGCCACCGATCCCGGAGCTCTTGGCGCTGCTCCGGGGAGAGCTGGCGAAATCGTTCCCGGGCGGCTCGCAGCCGCTGTTTCTGTTCCGGCGGGAGTTTCTGAAACTGTTCGAAGCGATCGCGGATCCACTGTCGCTGTTCGGGCTTGAGATTTCGCCAGCGCTGAAACCGCTCCTTGGCCTCGGCCCGTTGCTCGGGGTTCAGCGAAAGCCACCGGTCCGCCCCTTTCCGCAGCCGTTCCTGCTTTTCCGGGGAAAAGGTGTTCCATTCCTGGGCAAAGGGCTGCAAAATGCGCTGCTGTTGGCTGTTCAACTCCTTGAACTCACCGGCCCAGAGCGGCAGGGCGGAGCTGAGCAGCAGGGCAAGAACCAGCCCGACACCTTGCCGAACACGTCGCCTACTTGTCATGGCCGTCCTCCTTGGGCATCCCCTTTTCCTTGGCCAGGGCCTCCAGCTCAAACGGATCCATCCAGCCGGTGTCCTTATCCTCAAATGACCCGAGAAACTCCAGCATTTCCATCCCCGGTTCCTCGTTCGCGGCCTCCGGCGTCCGGTCCTTGGCCCAGGCCGCGGGGGGCAAAGCCAGGAACATGGCCATGAGCACGGGACCAACGGTTTTCCGCCTCGTCGACGGTGGAAAGCCACTCGTAAAAATCGATGTCTTCAAAAAATTCAAGGGATTCCTCGGCAGTGAATATTCCCAGATCAACAACCAGATTTGTTTCGACCAGCTCCTGGTCGGAGGGGGGCAGCGCCAGCAAGATCGCCAGCGCGGCCGCGGTCATCGCCGATCCGATGGTGCCGGCCAGGGGCAGGGGGCGGCGAAACCACGGCAACCGCCGGGTTCCCGCCTCCGCCAGGGCCCGGTTCCTGGCCCGTTGCAGTCGAGCCTGGACACCGGTGTCGAGATCTCCATTCGCTTGGTCGAGGAGCTGTTTGGCCGCTTCCACCAAGACGCGTTCCTGTTCGTTGTTCATGGCCAATGATCCCCCAGTTGTTCCCGCAGGCTTTGTATGGCCCGGGAATAGTGCGTTTTCACCGAACCTTGGCTGCACCCCATGATGGTGGCTGTGGCGGCGACGCTCAACTCCTGCCAACCCCGCAGCAAAAAGGCCTGCCGTTGACGCAGGGGCAGGCCGGCCAGGGCTTCGTGCAGGGCGGCAAAGGCATGGTTGACCTGAACGGCGTGCTCCGGATCGGGGCTGTGTGGGTCCGCCAACTCCTCCCAGCCGTCATGTTCATCTTCTGCCGAGCCGATCCCGAACCAGAGGAGGCAGCGGCGGATGGTCCGCCTTCGGCCCAGGTCGCGGAGCGCGTTGTGGAGAATGGCGTAGAACAGCGGTTGCCACTCCTCCCGCGGTTTTTGGCCATAGTGGTCGACAAAGCGGCAGAGGGCGTCCTGGACCAGATCGAGGGCATCTTCCCGGTTGCGGCAGGCCAGCAGCGCCATCCGGTATGCCGGCCGTTCGATCGACTTGAGGAAGGATTCCATGTTCGGGTGATCGGGAGCGTCTCCGCCCGGGGTAGGGGAGGCCGGCGCGGGGGCCGACCTCCCGGTGGGTTCGCTTAACTGTGTCGCCGGTCGGAACGGCGGTCGACGCGCTGACCTTTCCGGTCCAGCCGGTTGTCGATGCGGTCGCCGCGCCGGTCCATCCGGTTTTCAATCCGATCGCCGCGTTGGTCCAGGTGTAAGGCGCGCTGTTCATGACCGTTGGCGGCGGCGCGGTCGGACTTGAAATCCAACCGGTCGTTGATCCGTTCGCCCCTGGCGTCCAGCCGGTTGTCGATGCGGTCACCGCGGTTGTCCAGCCGGGATTCATAGCGATCGCCCCAATCCTCGGCCCAGGCGTTGCCGATGAGGAGCAAGAAGGTGAGGGCGGCTGTTGCCAGCGATTTCGTGGTCATGGTGGGTTCTCCTTGAGTGAAGGGGTGATGCAGGCCTTTACTTGGGGAGAACGCAGCAGCGGCCAATCGGTTGACAACCGCGGGGAACATTTTTTCGCAAAAAAGGGACTATTCGGATTTCGAGGGCGATTCGATCACATATCTGGACAGATAGAAGGATTGCAGCACGATGAAGAGCAGGGTCAGGCCGAGTATGCCGAACAGTTTGAAGTTCACCCAGGTGTCGCGATCGAAGGCCTGCATGACATAGAGATTGATCCCGCCCAGGATGATAAAAAAGGCGGTCCAGGCGAGGTTGAGGCGCCGCCAGACCGGCTGGGGCAGGGTCAGATTGGACCCCAGCAGCCGCTCGATGGCGGTCTGTCGGCCGACTACCTGGCTGAGTAGAAAGGCCCCGCCAAACAGCCAGTTGATCACCGTGGGCTTCCACTTGATGAATTGCTCGTCGTGGAGAAAGAGGGTCAGGCCGCCGAAGACGAGAATGATGGCCAGGGTGACCAGTTGCATCGTCGCCACCGTCCGCGTTGTCAGCCACGAGTAGGCGCACTGGGCCATGGTGGCCACGATGGCCACCCCGGTGGCGACGTAGATGTCGAACAGTTTGTAGGCGATGAAAAAGAGCAGGACCGGAAAGAAGTCGAAAAGGAGTTTCATGATGCGCGAAGCAGAATTTATGAGTTAACTGTATGATATTTAAGTTTAAAAATTTTTCAAGGCGCCAGCAAATGATTTTGCCAAGAACATCTTTGCTTTTTGATTACTCCAAAAAACACCTACCGGCAAGCGCCGACCGCAGGGTGATAGGCACCCTCTCATGATGTTTGTGTATTGCACGCAATCGTGTTTTCGTGTTTTCGTGTTTTCGGAGTCAGTGTTTTCGGGGTCGGAGTTAGAGTGAAATTAGACAGTTAAATTTACTCTGACCCCAATTAACCGGTACGCGTTTTCCGGACCTTTTTTTTTTCGTAAATTTCGTTATATCATGATGAGCAGCATTGTTATGTAGGGAGGTTCCTTTGGTAGATGAGTTATGCGGGATCGCAAAAACAACTATTACAGGAGATGCAACCATGGGCGACAAGGGCGGTAAAAAATCCAAGGAAAAGAGTCAGAAACAACACAATGATAAGGCTAAACAAAAGGAACAAGAAAAACTCGACAAACAACCAAAGAAGAAAGCTTGACGAGCCCCCCTGCTGGACGCAAAAAACCCGCGAAGCAGGCCTTTGTATTAAATAATTAACTTTATGAATTAATTTAAAAAGACAAGTATTAATTCTTCAAGATACCAACAAAAGTACCAACAAATTTTTCAGAGTTCCGTCGCGGATTGAGGCCCCAGTTCCTGATCAGAGATGTTTGACAACGGTGTCTGTGACAACAACAACCCTACACCCTCTGTTGTTGTTGTCTTCTCTACTCTGTTTTTCTCTGTTCTGTTCTCCGGCGTGACATCACGTGACGAAGAAGCGTGATTGTCACGTGACACCGACTGTGACACCTCGGGTTCTTTTTCCCGGTGCCGCTGTTGGCGGAGCCGGTCCTTTTCCCTGCGGACCTCCAGATTGTCCTCGCTCTGGTACTTGCGCCAGTTGCGAATCCGGATGACCTCATCCCGCTCCGATCATTTCCAGCCGGGCAAACAGTTCCAGGCCCTGCTCGACAACCGATTCGGGCATCGCCAGCAGCAGGTTCAGGGTCTCGGCCGTATAGGGCTTGTTCTCCGAGATCATGAGCGCCCCTCCTCGGCCGCACTTGCCGGCCTCGGCAATGAGCATCACCCAAAGCAGTACCAGGGTATCGCCCTTGGCTCCCTTGCGGATCAATTTGATCTTGCGGTGTTCAAAGATGTCGCACCTCACTTTGACCCATTCCATAGCCACCTCACACGAAGGTGTCCTGGATGAGCCGGCGGATATCCTCCACCCGCCAGGCGGTGATGCGCGGCCCGAGCTTAACCGGTTGAGGATAGCGACCTGATTTAACCCCTGCCCACCAGGTGCTTCTAGACACCGGGATCAGCGCCGGGACCGGAGGCTGAGCCTTGGTGTCGCCGACAATCTGGGGCAGACGCAGAAAGCCGGTTTCCGGCTGGGTGCTTCTTTGCATCAGTTCCATGGCGCCCTCCTTTTGGTTGGGCAGCAGGAAACTGAGGTCACCCCTGAAAGGGTGGTTTCAGAGTGTTGACAATACGTGCACAACGATGTCACGCAGCGCATGCGAAATATTTTTGGAGAACGTGCCATAACGGATTGCTCCTCTTGAATAACTAATGAGGATTCCATAAGAAAACCGGACGTCCGGTTTTCATCTCGAGGCGGTGGAAAGCCCCAAAAGGGCAAAAAAAATTTCTTACATGAAACTGTTAGATGTCAGCACCCCTGGAAAAAGGAAAAAGAGGGTGCTGAACGTTCCTGGCTCTGGATGGATGGCGGTCGTGAGGGCGAATTTTTCCTAGAGCTCATCTGGCGGCCTGCTGCACGAGGGCGGGCAAACCAAGCCTGAACGGCAAGGAATCCGTGACGACCTGATGGTGGTTTCGATGTCTAACGCAGCGGTCAGCGGTACGGGTAGACGATTGAGGAATGCGCTGCCTCCATGCGGGCAGGTGACCTGGCATTTTTTAGTATGGTGGCCTGCGTTCCGTATGCACGGAACCGGCGTTCTCTTCCTCCAACGCCTGCTGTGCATGGGGCGGCGGAGTTGCCCTACGGCCACGAGAACGAACCATCGTTGCCTTGATGTGCTCGCAACGGGTCCGATTTCGGGTCCCGGCCGGATGCCAGCGGAGCAACGCCGGCAATGGTCGGGGGGATCCTATGCATTACTGCCCTGGCAAGGATCAGCAGTTCTTCGTCCGGGAACCGGGCAGGGCTCTCCGGACTGGGTAAGTGTTGTATCTGTTGTTATTTGATTGTCTGTAGTCCCACCGTCTCGGGCGGAATCGGGAATACGCGCACATTTTAGACACGTATCGGTTGGCAGTCAAGAGAGATTGTGTAAGTAATCCTGACAGATCAGAATGATACGCTACCGGAATCTCGGCGTGTTTTTGGAAACCCTGGACCACAAATAACCCACAAACATCACTGGAGGAAGAATCATGGCTACCAGCCAAAAGAAGGTAACCAAAAAGACGGCGAGGCGTACTCCGACAGCCAAGCTCATCGATGTCCGTTCCCCGTTGGCCAAACAGATGCTACATTTGGTGGTGCAGTTCGACCTGGCCTACGATCAGCTAAAGGCACACTGGAAGGAAGTGGGCGGCATCCCGGAACAAGAAGGCCTGGAACTTATGGACAATGCCCGCCAGGCTGTCGAGGCGTTCTCAACTTTTATGGAGGAATTTAGTGAGAAAGCAGGGTTTGATTATTGCCCACCGAAGGGTGGCAACTCCCGGAATCAGACGGAGTGAAGAGATGGATGTTATTCCTTTGAAATCATACTAAGAATCAGTCTGCCCACTCCAATTTACGGATGAGATCCTTGAACATTTGCCATTGCCCTGTGAGAAATTGATACCGCCCGGCAACGATGCCCGGAGAAATGCGCAGTTCGTCGGCCAGAAGGATGATCTCTTGCTTGCTGCGACAGTTAGAAATCCGGGCATCATGCTTGGCGGGAATAAGGGTTTCCGCAGCAAAGGCATCGGCTTTTTTTTCGCTGAGGTCACCATTGCTCTCATCGTTGATGAAGAGCCCCTTCTTCTTGTCCTTGAGCACATGGCCAGCTTCATGGAAAAATGAAAACCAGAACTTATCCTCTCCCTTGCCACGCAGACTGAGCAGGATCATCGCCTTGTTGGGGGTTAGCCACTTGGTGGCGCCGTTCCAGGGAACCTTTTTCATCTCGCGTACCAGGGCCACAGCTACACCGGCATTCGCACAAAGCTGTTTCATTCGAGGCTCAAACACCACCGATTCTTCCCGGGTGAGAGTACGAATCTCCTCCAAAGCAGCACTGAACCTGGTTTTATCGAAGGGGGCACACTCAATCTGTTGTGCCTGCAGTTCGCCCTGTCGGATCCAGGCGGCCGCATCTCCTGGCCGAGATTCAAAGCAACGGGACCTTCGGGCAGCCACAGCGGGGGCAGCCCAGATCTCCTGCCAGGCCTGCACACTGCAAACACCAAAAAAGGCGAGAACCTTACGGACCAGATTCACCTTGTCATCGTCCGGCACCACATGGCCTCGCTCAATCAATTCTTTGATCGGGATCGTCTTCAGCCAGGCTTTGTCGGCCTCCAACCTTTGCCGCTCTTCCTGCTTGGCTAACTGCTCCCGGTATTGCGCTTCGAGATTGTTCCACATTCTCGCCGGTACACCTGTCACCAGTTCCAGTCGGTTGGCGGTTTCATAGGAAATCGGTTGGTCACCCTTGAAAATGCGGGTGAGCGTTTGCTCGGTCAGCCCGGTTCGTTGGGCCAATTCTTTTTGGGACATCTGCAGAGATTCCATAACCTCGTGCAATGTCGCCCCTGGTGGAACCGCATAATCAGGTTCAAATTCGTATTTTCTTTTCGCTCTCATCGCTCCCCCCTCCTTCAATGCGTATCGGCAATTTCCACTATTTCAATTTCCGTGACTTGCCCCCAGTCCAACCCACCATGTGGATGTACTGGCATTGGCTCGTTAGCGGGAATGAAAAGCAAGCGATACGGGTGTTCCAGATCGACAGACAGTTGGCCGCTTCGATTACCCGTCAACTCGTGGCACCTGGCAGGGGGCAAACGTGAAATATCGCCCAGATTTTCGGCAGCCTTGAGTTCCATCATTCGCTGCATCAGCTTGCCGCCCCGCTTGGTCCCCAACAGCTTGATTGCCTCAGCACTGTTTGAGCATATTTTTTGGAGCTTTTTGTTTTTAAAGAATATACGCATATTGCGCACTAATCTCAATTTTTATTAACATATTATGTTAATTATTTTAAAATCCAAACCGTGACCAGGGAATAGGACGACTGGTTATTTGTGCACGTAACCAACTGGACTTGATTTGAAAAGTCAAGCATCCTCCCGCTAGCTACAAGCGCAGGCAGCTTTTCGCCCCATCATCAAAAAAGGCAATGACGTCTATGTATTACATCACATCTAGATCGAATCCCGCACAAAACGCTCAAGGAGTGCATGGATGATGCCATTTGCAAGCTGGTGGATTCAACCGCGAGCCAGAAATCGAGAATCCCTATCGGCTCGGCATTTCCAGCCTAAAATCATGTTATTAAACATAAAAAATAGTTTTACAGTGAAACGCAAACATATTTCACCATCCAGACAAAACAATCAGTACGCAATCTACTGATATTTTTCAGTTGACAGCCTTGCGCTTTGTTGCCATATTATCAGTATGAATCCTACTGACAAGTCAAAATTCCCGTTTATGAAGCTGAAGGATGTCGCGAACGTGCAGCCAGGCTATCTAAGCCGTAAAAGTGTGTGCCCGTTGGCGTCGGGAACTCATCGGCTTCTTCAGGCAAGGGATGTTTCACTTCGGGGCGGTCTCTGCCTGAAAACTACCGTCCGGTTTAAGCCCGAGCGAAATCCAGACTTATACCGGATCTCACGTGGCGACATTCTGCTTGCAGCCCGAGGCCAAGATTACCGGGCACACCTCATTGATATGGATCTGACGGATGTGCTCGCTTCAAGCGTGTTCTACATTATCAGGTCCCGCAAAGATTTGGTTCTCCCCGGCTACCTCGCATGGTGGCTGAACCAGTCTGATATGCAAGCTGCCCTTGAAAGCGGCTCTTGCGGCACAGGGATCGGCTACCTCGCCCGTCCGTTGCTGGAAGCACTCGATGTCGTAGTGCCACCACTTGAGGTGCAACGGCTCATCGCAGACACCGTGGACCTCTGGCGACGGCAGCAGTCGATCCGAGCCCAAATTGACCAAAAACGTGAACAGTTAATACAATCCACCTGCCGTCAGGCTGTTGGACTGGACAAGGAATGAGCCCCATGACCAACACCGTCTCCCAAAAAGAAATCAACGACATTCTCTGGCAGGCCTGCGACACGTTTCGCGGCACGCTCGATCCGACACAATACAAGGACTACATCCTGGTGATGTTGTTCATCAAGTACATGTCGGATCTCTGGAATGACAAACGTGACCAGTATCTCAAGAAGTACAAGGGCGACGAGCAGCGGGTCCAGCGCGCCCTGGATCGTGAACGTTTTGTCATGCCCATCGTCGAACTGCGCGACAAGAACGGTATGATCGAAGAGACGTTCACTGCCAGTTTCGACAGCCTCTATGAACGACGCACCCGCTCTAACATCGGCGAACTGATCAATATTGCCCTCGAAGCCATTGAAGACGCCAACAAGACGAAACTTGAAAATGTTTTTCGAAATATCGATTTCAACTCCGAGCCCAACCTCGGCCAAGCCAAGGACCGCAACCGGCGACTGAACCATCTCCTGGATGATTTCGCCAAGCCACAACTCAACCTGCGGCTCAGCCGCATTGGCAACCAGGACGTCATCGGCAATGCCTACGAATACCTGATCAGCCGATTTGCCGCAGACTCAGGTAAAAAGGGCGGCGAATTTTATACACCCGGCGAGGTCGCCACCCTCCTGGCCAAATTGCTCAAAGCCCAACCCGGCAACACTATTTGCGATCCGGCCTGCGGCTCCGGTTCATTGCTCATCCGCGTGGCCAAGGAAATCGGTTCGGCCAACTTCGCGCTCTTCGGCCAGGAATCCAACGGCTCAACCTGGGCGCTGTGCCGCATGAACATGTTTCTCCACGAAATGGACAACGCCCGCATCGAATGGTGCAACACTATCACCAGCCCGCACCTGGTCGACGGCGACCGCCTGCTCAGGTTTAATGTGGTCGTGGCCAATCCACCGTTCAGTCTCGACAAGTGGGGGCATGACTACGCCGAGAACGACCCGTACAACCGCTTCTGGCGCGGTCTCCCGCCCAAAAGCAAGGGCGATTATGCCTTTATCAGCCACATGATCGAAACCGCCCTGGAGGACGAGGGCCGCGTCGGCGTCATCGTGCCGCACGGTGTCCTCTTCCGTGGTGGAGCCGAAGGCAAGATCCGCCAGAAACTCATTGAAGACAACCTCCTCGAAGCCGTTATCGGCCTGCCCGCAAACCTCTTCTTCGGCACCGGCATCCCCGCTGCCATCATTGTGTTCAACAAGGCCCGCAAGCCGTGGGCCCAGGCCGACTCACACCGCGACCAACACGTTCTTTTCATCGACGCCAGCCGGGAATTCGAGGACGGCAAGAATCAGAACCGTCTCCGGCCCCAGGATATCGACAAGATTGTCTCGTCCTTCGAGGACTGCGCGCAGGTCGAAAAATACGCCTATCCTGCGACGTTGGCCGAGATCAAGGAGAACGATTTCAACCTGAACATTCCGCGCTATGTCGACACCTTCGAACCGGAACCGGAAGTCGATATCCCGGCCATTCAGAAGGAAATTGCTTTGTTGGAAGATGAACTGGCCGCCGTGGAGAAAGAATTAGCCAACCATTTGAAGGAGCTGGGCCTGTGAGCAGCCCCTTCTATATCCTGAGTATCGATGGCGGCGGCTATCGCGGTATTTTTTCGGCACATATCCTTCGTCGAATGGAAGAGGCTTGGAATATCGACTGGCACAAGCAGTTCAACATGATTGCAGGGACAAGCACAGGTTCCATCATCGCCGCCGGCTTGGCTTCCGGTGTTTCCGCCGTCCAATTGTCGGATTTCTATAAAGCACATGGTAAAAGTATCTTCACCCGTCGCCTGCGTTCGCGGTTTGACCTGCTGAAAATCTTCACTAGCAGGTACTCTGGCAAGACTCTGCATACACTTTTGGAAGAAGTGCTTGGCGCGACGACACTGGGCGATGTTCGCATCCCCTTGATTATTCCCGCAGTCGACATCGGCAACGGCTGTGTCCATGTCTTCAAATCGAAGTACGCGGATGATTTCATCCGTGACCCTGGCGTTAAGCTTTCCGATGCCGTGCTTGCCTCTTGCTCGGCCCCCACCTATTTCGACCCTTACTTTGTCGATGACAAGTACCAATTAGTTGACGGCGGCCTTTGGGCCAACAACCCGTCGATGGTGGCTGTCATTGACGCCCTGTACCGGTTGAAGGTACCGCTCGCTGATATCCGCGTGCTCTCCATCGGAACGGGAAAGAGCAAAACCTTCTATCCTCGCAGCGCCGGTAAGTGGAGGGATTTGCTTATTCGAAGTTGGCAGGGCTGGGGGTATGCCACGCGTTGGCAGCGCAGCAAGCTCTTAGACCTGATCCTAAACCTTCAGTCTGACACTGCCCACAATATGCTGTGTCTGCTCTTCAAAGAAAGCCCGCTTGATCCAAAGCGAGTCCTTCGATTGACGTTCGAATCCGAAAGCTGCTTACCGATGGATGCGGTCTGTCACGGTAACGACTGGATTACCCGAGCCGATCATTGCTTTACACATCACTCGCCAGGACTTCGACAATTCCTTAACCTCAATGGAGGTACCCAGTGATTGTTCAAGAAGAACTCATCAATGACGTTCTTAACCAAGTCGCCATGGAGCTTGACATCCCGCCTCATAAGCACAGGGTGGCGATGGAGCGATTTGATTCTATCAAGCGACATCTTGAAGAAGGCAGCTACCCTGGCTCTGCTCCACCACCCAGTATCTACTTGCAAGGCTCATTTCGGCTTGGCACGGTCATTCGACCGGTCAAAGGTGGCCGAGACTGTGGCTTCGATATTGATATCGTGTGCGAGGTAAACCGCGATAAGGATGGCGATGATCCGGAAAACCTAAAAGATGAGGTGGGAGAAGAAGTCATCAATTATGCAAATAAGAATGGCATGGAACGGCCAGCCAACAGTCGCCGATGCTGGGCGTTGCAATACGCTGAGGATAGCGAGGGCATCGGTTTTCATGTAGATATTCTCCCATGCCTGCCAGATCCGATCACCGGAGCCCAGATTAGCCACCTCAATGCCAGCCGGGATTCAACCGGCTGGCAGTATACCCAGACCGCTGTCGCCATCACTAACCGCGATGATAATGTCAACCCGCCCGAGCATGACTGGAGGTCCAGCAACCCATCCGGTTTCGCTAAATGGTTCAAAGACATTTGTGAACCTGGCTACGCGTACATTGATAAGCTGCGGCAGAAGGAACTGCTGTTCGATGCTTTTAGTCAGCGGCAGAACTTTCCATTCCATCGAGCTGAGGATATTCCCGATACATTGGTTCGCACACCGCTGCAGCGAGCCATTCAGATCATGAAGCGCCATCGCGATGTTCGCTTTAAGGGCCTCCGGAATGAAAAACATAAGCCTATATCAATGGTCATTACGACGCTGGCCGCTCGCCTCTATGCTGGCAGAGCCAGCCAGTATCAAACCACCCGCTCGGTACTTGGCTTTATCGTTGAAACGCTCGCTCAGCACGCTGCCTTGGTGGACAATCGAGTTTTGCTCGAAGATGTAAGCCGGATGCAGTTAATCCTCCGGGTCGGAGACAAATGGTACCTCCCCAACCCTGTCAACCCGCACGACCCCGGTGATCCCGATGACAAGGGAGAGAATTTCGCTGATCGCTGGCATGAGGACAATCACGCCAAAGCTAAAGCATTCTTTCAATGGGTCACATGGCTGCAAGCAGATATTGACAGCCTACTCAACAACAACGATATCGCGGGCATGCAAGGCACGTTAACCGAAGCATTCGGTGAAAATATCGCTACCCGCACACTCAATCAGCTGGGGGTGACGCCCCAAAAAAAACACGTTAGTGCACTTGCAGGGGCCGCTTCGAGATTCGATGTTCCACATCGCCAGATGCCGACATGGCCAAGCAGATGTACCCACAAAGTTTCAATTGAGGGCAAGGCTAGGCGCGACGGATGGCGAACGCTCCTGTCAAAACTAGGCTTCAATAAAATTGCCAGGCGGTATTCTTTGCGTTTCGAAGCTAAGACAGATGTCTCAGAGCCATATGATATCTATTGGCAGGTTGTTAACACCGGTGATGAGGCTAAATCATCTGGGCAGCTTCGAGGCTCAATTTTTCCGGGCGGAAAAGTGCTCAATGAAACTACTCAGTACACCGGATTTCATTGGGTTGAGTGTTTCATCGTTAAGAACGGGGTACTCGTTGCGCGTAGCGGTGAGTTCGTAGTGGATATCGAATAGAGGCTTATGAACAAGAAAACTTCAACGTGGCCCATGCTACCGATTGGCGATTTGCTCAAACAGGTGCGCCGTCCAGTGAATGTTGAATCAGACACCCACTACCGCGAGATCGGCATTCGCAGCCACGGCAAGGGCATCTTCCATAAGCCGGAGACAACCGGCAAGCAGATTGGCGAGAAGCGAGTGTTCTGGGTGGAACCGGATTGCCTGGTGTTCAACATCGTCTTCGCATGGGAACAGGCCGTAGCCATGACCAGCAAGGCTGAAGTAGGCATGATCGCCTCGCATCGGTTCCCCATGTACTGTTCCCGTAATGGCAAGCTGCTGCCGGAGTATGCCTGGCGTTACTTTTCCACCCTACGAGGCAAGTATGATCTGAACATCGCCTCACCAGGTGGGGCTGGGAGAAACAAGACGCTTGGGCAGGAGGAATTCAAACGACTCAAGATCCCTATTCCACCTATTGAGTACCAGCGCGAGGTCGTGGAGGTACTTTCCACGACGGATAGGGCGATTGCGGGAATGGAACAACTGATCGCGACCAAGCGGACGCTCAAGAAGGGCTTGGCCCAGCAACTGCTTACTGGTCAACATCGTTTGCCAGGGTGCTATATGCCTTGGCTGCTTGTGGCCCTTGGAGATATGGGCCAAGTTGTGTCTGGCGGTACTCCAGATACAACTCGCTCCGATTTCTGGGATGGGGAACATCCTTGGTGCACACCGACAGATGTCACCAAATGTAGCACCTACATTCATGAAACCGACCGGCGCATAACCGAGCAGGGATTAGCCGCTTCAAGTGCGGCGCTTCTCCCAAAGAACTCACTGGTTGTGTGTACTCGTGCAACTATTGGGGAGTGTGCTCTTACAGGTGTGCAGTTAGCAACAAACCAAGGATTCAAAAGTATTGTTTTCTCTAAGAGCTACGAGCCACTGTTTGTATTTCATTCGCTGACGCTTCACAAACACAAGTTGTTGCGTTTGGCCAACGGAAGCACCTTTTTAGAAGTGTCAAAACGTGACTTTTGTCGTGTTGAGTTACCAATGCCTCAGCGAGAAGAACAAATCCGCATCGCCGCCGTGCTAGACGCGGCCGATCGGGGAATAGCCGTGTTGGAGAAGAAGCTCGCCGTCCAGCGTAAACTCAAAAAAGGCTTGATGCAGAAGCTGCTGACCGGGACGATGCCCACAAAGGAGACGGCTTGATGACTGATCAGCAAGGAGAGACGGAATATCTCGCGTTTCTGGATGAGTGCGGCGACCATTCGTTGACGAAAATCGATCGGGATTTTCCGATTTTTGTTCTGTCACTCTTGCTGATCAGGCGGGCTGATTATCGGGACGTGATTTTACCGGCGATCAATGCCCTCAAGCTCAGGTACTGGGATCATGAGGGAGTCAACCTGCACAGCCGGGATATCCGCAAGGCTTCGGGGCCGTTTGCGATCCTGCAGCATCCCGCTCGACGGCAATCGTTCATGGCAGACCTTGCGGGGTTGATGCGCGATCTACCGTATGAGGTGTTCATTGTCGGGATTCACAAGCAGAAGCTGCGCGACCGGTATGTCCGCGCCGAAAACCCTTATGAACTGGCGCTGACCTTTGTGATGGAACGACTGCTTTACTGCCTAGAACAGCGAGAGCAGACAACACTGACGATTGTTGCTGAAGCACGCGGGACTAATGAGGATAACGCACTGAAGGCGGCCTTCTTCGATCTGATCAGCAACGGGACGCAGTATGTCGGGAAATCCCGGTTCGAAAAGCGCTCATTCCGACTCAACTTTCACGACAAGCGGAAAAATATCGCAGGGATTCAACTGGCGGACTTGTGTGCCCACCCGGCGGCCCGTCATATGCTCAAGCCAGATCAACCCAATCAGGCTTACGAGATCGTCAACGGCCACCTGTATCAAGGCAATGGCAAGGTAAGCGGATGGAAGGCGTTCCCCTAAAAAAGAAAACGGGCAGCTCCTTGCAGAGCTACCCGCCGACCGGGCATTCCCAGTCCAGTTCTTTTATCCGCATTTCGAGCAGAAAAGTCAAGAAAAAACCATTTTCCTGACGCCACGAAAAAGGTCTGACCATGGACATCCCCTCCTTTAAAGAAGATCTGATCTCGCAGGTTCCGGCGCTGCAGTTACTCCAAAGGCTGGGGTACATCTACCTTTCCCAGGAAGAGACCTTGCGGGAGCGCGGCGGACGGCTGGCCGGGGTACTGCTGGAGAACGTGCTGATCGAGCAGTTGCGGGAGATCAACGCTATTCGCTTCCGGGGGCGTGAGTATCCGTTCAGCGAGGGCAACATCCTGGCTGCGGTGCAGGCACTCAAGGATCTGGCGGACGACGGTTTGGTGCAGACCAACGAGAAGGTCTACGACCTACTGACCCTGGGTAGGACGATGCAGCAGTCCATCGACGGCGACACCAAGAGTTTTCAACTGGACTACATCGACTGGAAGCACCCGGAGAACAACGTCTATCACCTGGCCGAGGAATTCATGGTCGAGCGCAGCGGCAGCCATGAGACCCGGCGGCCCGATATCGTGCTGTTCGTCAACGGTATTCCGTTGGTGGTGATCGAGTGCAAGCGGCCGGATCTGAAAGACGCCATCGCGCAGGCGGTCAGCCAGCAGATCCGCAACCAGCAGCGGGACCAGATTCCGCGCCTCTTCTACTATGCACAGCTCCTGTTGGCGGTATCGAAAAACGAGGCCAAATACGCCACCGTGGGAACGCCCGCCAAGTTCTGGGCGGTGTGGAAGGAGGAGTTTGGTGCAGAGGAATCGGCAGCGCTCAAGCATCTTGTGAGCATGCCGCTTTCGGAAGAGCAAGTGGACAAGGTACTGGTTTCCCGGGCATGGACGGTGCAAGAGGACTCCCCCAGCTATGGCAGCCTTGAACGGCAGGTGACGGAGCAGGATCGGGCGCTGTATGCCCTGTGCCGGCCGGAACGGCTCCTGGAGCTGACCTACCGGTTCATGCTGTTTGATGCCGGGGAGAAAAAGGTCGCCCGGTATCAGCAGTATTTCTGCGTGACCAAGATCATGGCCCGGATTCGTCAAACGCAGCGGGGTGGGAGACGCAAGGGCGGCGTGGTCTGGCATACCCAGGGCAGCGGCAAGAGCCTGACCATGGTGATGCTGGCGGAGGCGATAGCCCTGGAAGCCGGAATCGACAATGACAAGATCATCCTGGTGACCGACCGTGTGGACCTGGACGACCAGATATACAAGACCTTTCACCACTGCGGCACGATACCGGTCCAGGCGAAGACTGGCAAGCACCTGGCGGAACTTTTGGGCGACAACAAGACCCGAATCATCACCACGGTGATCGACAAATTCGAGCTGGCGGTGAGCAAAGCCGGTGTGCGGGACGAAAACCCGGACATTTTCGTGTTGGTGGATGAAAGCCATCGCGGCCAGTTCGGCGAACTGCATGCGAAGATGAAGAAGGCCTTGCCGAACGGGTGTTTCATCGGTTTCACCGGTACACCGGTGATGCAGAGGGATAAAAATACCATCGCGCGGTTTGGCGGTTTGATCGACACCTACACCATCGAGCAGGCGGTCAAGGACAAGGCGGTGGTGCCGCTCCTGTACGAAGGCCGGCATGTGGACCAGAAGGTGGACACCGAATCGGTGGATGCCTGGTTCGAGCGAATCACCACCAGCCTGACCCGCGAGCAACAGGCTGACCTGAAAAGAAAATTCTCCTCGACCGATCAGTTGAACAAGGCCCAGCAAAAGGTCATGCGCATCGCCTGGGATGTCAGCGAGCACTTCCGCGACAACTGGCAGGGCACGCCCTACAAGGCGCAACTGGTGGCGCAGGATAAGGCCACGGCGCTGCTGTATAAAAAATTCCTCGATGACTTCGGACTGGTCAGCAGCGAGGTGCTGATTTCCGGTCCGGACGAACGGGAGGGCGAGGAAGAGGTGCATCAGGAGTCCGCGGATGAGGTGAAGGCGTTCTGGAAGAAGATGATGGCCAAGTATGGCAGCGAAAAGGAGTACAACCGCCAGGTCATCAGTGGGTTCAAGAATGCCGAGCAGCCGGAAATCATCATCGTGGTGGACAAGTTGCTGACCGGGTTCGATGCGCCGCGCAATACGGTGTTGTATCTGACGCGCCGCCTGAAGGGACATACCCTGCTTCAGGCTATCGCCCGCGTGAACCGGCTCTGTGACGGGAAGGATTTCGGGTATATCATCGACTATCGCGGTGTATTGCAGAATCTCGATAAGGCGCTGGACATCTATGGCCGACTCTCCGAGTTCGACAAGGAGGGCCTGGACGATCTCGGCACCGCTCTCGCGGATGTGGAGACCGAGGTGAAAAATCTGCCGCAGCGACATTCTGACCTCTGGGAGGTGTTCAAGGCGATTCGCAATCGGCAGGATGAGGAAGCCTATGAATTGCTGCTGGCAAACGAGGAACTGCGTGAGAAGTTCTACGAGCGGCTGAGTTTCTACGCGCGGACACTGGCGATTGCGCTGTCATCGTCGACATTCCTCGAAGAAACGCCCGAAGCCAAAATGGGGAAATACAAGGCGGACTTGCGATTTTTCATGCAACTGCGAGCCTCGGTGCGCAAGCGGTATGCCGAGATCGTGGACTTCAAGGAGTACGAGGCCCGCATCCAGAAACTGGTCGACCAATACGTCGGCACTGGCGAGGTGGAGAAGGTCATCGAGTTGGTCAACATCTTTGACACCGAGGCCTTCGCCAAGGAGGTGGAGAAACTCGGCAGCACGGCTTCGAAAGCCGACACCATCGCACATCGCACCAAACGGACGATCCATGATCGGATGCAGGAGGATCCTGCGTTTTACCGGCGATTTTCGGAAATGCTGGAAGAAGCCATTCGGGCCTTCCGCGAGCAACGACTCTCAGATGCTGAATATCTGGGCAAGGTCAAGGAGATCGCCGAAAAAATCAAGAATCGTACCGGTGACGATATTCCCCAGGAGTTAGCCAGCCATGATGTTGCCAAAGCGTTCTTTGGCGTGCTACAGGAGGTGTTTGCCAAACACGCAATCGCCGGATTCGATCCCCGTGCCGCCAGCACTGCGGCCAGCCTGGCCATTGATGCAATCATCCAGCAGAACCGAATCGTTCACTGGACGAACAATACCGATGTGCAAAACCGTATGAAGGGTGCCATCGAGGACTACTTGTTTGACCTGAATGATCAACAAGGGGTTGACCTGACGTTTGCAGAAATCGACCGCATTCTTGAGATGCTGCTCGACATCGCCAGAGCACGATATGCTTGATTCAACCGCCCAAATCGTGCATCTGGAACACGCCGGGGAGCATATCTCCGTGTCGGTTGAGTTCAGAGATCGCGAGCGCTTGTCGATATCGGTGCATCCTGACGGCACGGTGACCGCTTTGGCTCCAGCGGGGCGGTCGCTGGAGGAGGTGCAGACACGCCTCACGCGCCGTCGTTCCTGGATAATCAAGCAGCGCCGTCTTTTTGAAAAATTTCAGCCGCTGCCTGTTGAGAAACGATATGTTCCAGGCGAAACTCACCTGTATCTCGGCCGCCAATACCGGCTGCGCGTGCATCAAGCCGACAATCCATCCGTACGGTTGGTTGGCCGATTTTTCGAGGTCCAGGTTCCCACACCGAAACTACCAGAGCCGGTTGCTCTCGCCATGCGAGGCTGGTACCAGTCGCACGCTGAATTGCTCTTTCAGGACCGCCTGCGTCGCTGCCTCCAGATTTCAACTCCATTGCGATTTGAATCTGACGTCCGACTTCGGGTCAAGCCGATGACGCGCCGCTGGGGCAGTTGTTCGAAGACGGGCACCATAACCTTGAACACCGACCTGGTGAAGGTGCCGTTACACTGTATCGACTACGTGATCATTCACGAGCTTTGCCATTTGCGGATCCACGACCACAGCCCAGCGTTTTTCAGGATGCTTGGGAGATGCATGCCTGATTGGCAGCATCGCAAGGAACGACTGGATCAAATGGTGATGAGATAATGTGCGAGTGAAACAACAAGGGATCCTGCACACATGAACGAAGAAGCGAATACGAACAGCGGAAATGGATACGGATAATTTTTCGGGAATGGCCTGGGAGATTATTGTGCAGGCTGCTCAGGTTTCAGATACGTTGAAGACAGAACTCGGCGCAATGAGCATGGAGTATGCAACTGAGGATAATTGGCTTCGGGGGGCCTGGGAATATCTCCAGGAGATTGCTGAAGCGCCGGAGGAATTTGTCGAATTCTGGAATCTGGAAGAGGAAGAAGGGGTGACGGCGATAATGATCAGTGAATTGGCGGTGGATCTTGCCAGCCAGGTGGAAAAAGTGCTGGCCACGCCGATGGCAGAACGTGGCTCTGAGGAGATGGAATGATGTCGGGTGCCAAGAAAAAGCCGACGTGGAATGACCTCAAACGCACCATCGGCGGTTTGGACCGAGACGCCCTGCTGGGCTTGGTGCATGATCTCTATGCAGCCCACAAGGAGAACAAAACCTTCCTGCACGCACGATTTGGCTTAGGCGACGATGTTTTGGAACCTTACAAGGCGACCATCTCCCGCTGGGTCTGTCCCGATGTGATGCGTAACCAGGATTACTCGGTTCCCAAGGCCAAGAAGGCGGTCTCGGATTACAAAAAAGCCCTTGGCCATGCCGGGGGGCTGGCTGAGTTAACGGTGTTCTATTGCGAATCCTGCCGGGATTTTCTTGGATTTTGCAGCGTAGATGACGAGGTGTATTTCAATGCCCTGGTGCGAATGTTCGAGCAGGCTTTGAAATGGATCCGACAGCTTGATCCGGTTCAACAAGAACACTATCTGGAGCGGCTTGATAGTGTTCACTATCAAGCCGACGATTGGGGATGGGGCGTGAGCAGCGACATGGGCGAGCTGATGGCGGAGTATGGATTTGCCGAAAAATGACGAGCCTTTGAATGTGCAAGATGAACTCAGGCGGCTGCATGAGGAGAACGCCCACCTCAAGGCGCTGCTAGTCCAGCATGGTATTGTTTGGGAAGGACCAATCACCCCTGATTTGGTCGCCGTGCCGCAGGAACTTGCTCCAGTCCCATCTCAGTTCACCATCGAAGATAAAATCGTCCTGTTTCGTCGGCTGTTCCGGGGACGCGAGGATGTCTATCCCCGGCGTTGGGAGTCGGCCAAAGGCGCTTCGGGATACTCACCGGTTTGCGGCAACGAGTGGAAGCCGGGGATGTGCTGCAAACCGAAAGTCAAATGTGGCAATTGTGCGCATCGGTTGCTCCTGCCGCTGACCAACCAGGTGTTCTATGATCATTTGGCCGGTCAGCACACCATCGGTGTGTATCCACTGTTGCCGGATGATACCTGTTTCTTTCTTGCCGTCGATTTCGACGAGGCTGACTGGCGGGAAGACGCCAAGGCCTTCATGCAGTCCTGCAAGGAATTGGCGATAGCGGCGGCGCTGGAAATCTCACGGTCCGGCAACGGTGCACACGCCTGGATCTTCTTTGCCAAACCGGTTCCGGCCCGCTCAGCCAGGCAGCTTGGCGCCGCGCTTATCAGCTCCACCTGTAATCGCACCCGACAGTTGTCCCTGACCAGTTATGACCGTCTGTTCCCCAACCAGGATACCTTGCCCAAGGGTGGATTCGGCAACCTGATTGCGCTCCCCTTGCAAAAGAAACCCCGCGAACAAGGAAGAAGCGTGTTTGTGGATGAACAACTCGCTCCCTTTGCCGATCAATGGGCATTTCTGGCCACACTACAGCCATTGACTGCTGCGGAACTGGAAGGAGCCATTGAGCGTGCAAGCCAGGGTCGCAGCCCGCTTGATGTCGGTTTTTCAGCCGATGAGGAAGAGGGCAAACCGTGGGAACGTCCGCCCACCAACCCAACCCGGATACCCGGACCGCTTCCGGAATCGCTATCGCTGGTGCTGGCCAACCAGATCTTTATCGCCAAGAAAGATCTCCCCCAACCGCTGGCGAATCGCCTGATCCGCCTGGCCGCTTTTCAAAACCCGGAGTTTTACAAGGCCCAGGCCATGCGCCTGCCGGTGTGGGATAAGCCGCGCATTATCGGTTGTGCTGAGAATTTTCCCCTGCACATTGGTTTGCCCCGAGGATGTCTTGATGGGATTCTTGCGCTCCTGAAGGAAAACGAGATCAACGCAAAGATTGAGGACGAACGATTACCTGGTCACAAAATTGCGGCCAGATTCACCGGTATGCTACGGAAGGATCAGAAGGTGGCTGTTCGGGTTATGCTGCAGTATGAGATCGGTGTCTTGTGCGCCCCCACCGCCTTTGGCAAGACGATCACCGCTGCCGCCCTGATCGCTCGACGCAAGGTGACTACGCTGGTGCTGGTCCACCGCACCGAACTGCTACGGCAATGGCAGGAACGTTTGACCGGTTTCCTTGAGCTTCCCAAAGACGCACTCGGGTGTATTGGTGGCGGCAAGAAGAAACCGACCGGCAAGATCGACATCGCCGTCATGCAATCCCTGTCACGCCGGGAAGATTTGGCGGAACTGCTCGATGGTTACGGGCAGATCATCGTCGATGAATGCCATCATCTCTCGGCCTTTTCCTTCGAATCAATCCTCAAGCAGGCCAAAGTTCGGTATATCATCGGCCTGACGGCTACACCTGTTCGGCGTGATGGTCATCAGCCGATCATCTTCATGCAGTGCGGCCCGATACGCCACCGTGCAACCAAGGCGGAAAATGCACCGACGAAGTTGGAGGTATTGCCAAACTTTTTGCCTGTGCCCGAGATGCCATTGAACGCCCCCATCCAGGAGGTTTTCCGCATCCTGGTGGGTGAAATGCAGCGGAATCGCCGGATTGCCGCTGATGTCATGGCGGCGTATCGAGAAGGGCGCAAAGTTCTGGTGTTAACCGAACGAACCGAACATCTGCAATTCCTGCGCGACGCGCTTGGTAATGAAGTCGTCCATTGCTTCGTGTTGCATGGTCGTCTAACCAAGAAAGAGCGAGTCGCCACCCTGGCAGAACTTGCAGCATTGGACGGCGCTCTTCCGCGAGTCTTGCTGGCAACCGGCCGGTTGATCGGCGAAGGGTTTGACCACCCGCCGTTGGATACCCTGGTGCTGGCCATGCCGATATCCTGGAAAGGAACGCTGCAACAGTATGCCGGACGCCTGCATCGGGAGCATGACGGGAAGCAGAATGTTCGAATTCTCGATTACGTCGAACCGGACCACCCGCAGCTCGCCCGGATGTGGGACAAACGCCAGCGTGGCTATCGGGCTATGGGGTATGAGATTGTCGAAGACCGGGCCAGCGTCCACCAAGCCGACCTGCCGTAACCAATTGTTGAACACGTACATCCTCAGAGCGTTACGGCATTTTTTCACGATATTTTGCTAGTTTTGAGTTTCTCCAGATAGTCGGCCCAGGCCTGCATCATACGTTTGCGCTCTTCGATAAAATCCGCGCGGTTGTAGGCTGCTCCCAGGGGGCCTTTGACTGCGTGGCCGAGTTGGCGTTCAATAGGCTCTTCATCGAAACCAAGCTCCTGGCGGATAAGCGTTCTGGCAGTTGCCCTGAGTCCATGGACATGCAATTCTTCCTGGCTGTATCCCATGCGTCTGAGGGCATTGGTCAAGGTGGCATCGCTCATTGGCCTAGCCGTTGATCGCAGGCCGGGGAAGAGATATTTTCCCTGGCCGGTCAAGGCCTGGACCTCCCGCAGGATATCAATAACCTGGGTTGCCAAAGGCACCAGATGAAAAGCTGAACCGCTGATTTCTTTATCCCGCTTGCGCCCTTTCATCTTGGCAAGGGGGATACGCCATTCCGCTTTCGCAAAATCGAATTCCGACCATTCGGCAAAACGAATCTCCTTGCTTCGCAAAAAGACATGGGTCGTCAGCTGCAAGGCGCAGCGTGTGATCGGCGAGCCGGAATATCGGTCAATCGCCCGGAGTAATTCTCCAACCTGCTTGGGATCGGTGATGGAGGACATGTGGCTGACATTGGGTCGCGGGATCGCGCCTCGAAGGTCAGCGGCCGGATTACGCTCCGCCCGGCCGGTGGCAATGGCATACATGAAGACTTGGCCGGCATTGGTCTGTGCCCGATGGGCATTTTCCAAGTGCCCCCGAGCCTCAATGCGACGCAAAGCCGAAAGCAACTCCGGTGCTGATATCTCGCCAACGGGGCGCGCGCCAATCCATGGAAAAATGTCGCGGCGCAGTCGGCCGGAGATGCTCTTCAGATGACTTTCTGTCCACTGATGCTTGAATTTCTCCAGCCACTCTTCGGCAACGGCTTGAAAGGTATTGTCCGTTGCGTTGGTACCTTTGCGGATTTTTTTGACAAGGCCCGGATCAACACCCTCTGCAAGTTGCTCTTTTGCCTGTTGGGCGCTTTTTCGTGCCTTGGCAATCGATACGTTGGGATAGACGCCCAGGGCGAGCAGCTTTTGTTTGCCGCCGTACCGGTACGCCATGCGCCAATATTTGGAGCCGTTCGGCCTGACTTCCAGAAACAATCCGCCACCATCCGCCAACCTCTTGGCCGTTGCTCCTGATTTGGCGTTTCTAAGTGCCAGTTCGGTTAATTTGTTGGTCATTCCACCCATGTTGGTACCTCCCGTTGCGAAGAAAACCGTTTTTTTTGTTCGAACGTATCGAAATGGCAGGATTTTTTTGAGCAACTGTTGGTACCGTGTTGGTACCAACATGAGGGGTGTTGGTACATGCCCCTTGTAGTACCAACAAATATAACCAGATTTGCTCAAATTGCAATGGGCGCCCTTGGACGCAAAAAGCCCGCAATCCTTGTCGAATTGCGGGCTTGATGGACATCTTTAGATGGTGTCGGACGATGACCTGGCGGAGAAGCAGGGATTCGAACCCTGGGTGGGGTTACCCCCACAACGGTTTTCGAGACCGTCCCGTTCAACCGCTCCGGCACTTCTCCGCGTCGGGGCTATTGATACCGTGTTCTCGCCGGAACGTCAACAGTTCTAGAGAGCTGTTGACTTTGTCCTGGCCCGTGGGTACAAATGAGCCAACATTCTTTCACCCGAGGAGCGGTCATGCGTATTCCTGGACAGCAGTGCAAACCTCTTGGAATTCTGTTTTTTTTCTGCGCCTTGCTGCTGTTGCCCGGCTGTGCGAAGATGTATGGCCTCAAGGAAGATCCCAAGATTTCCGTTGCCGATATCCGCATTCAGGAAGTCAAGGCGATGGAGGGAATTTTCTTGATTAAATTGAGGGTGTTGAATCCGAACGAGGTCCCGCTGGAACTCCACGGCATCAACTGCGACCTGGAGATCAACCAGCGCCACTTCGCCAGCGGCATCGGCGACAGCAACCAGAGCGTGCCGGCCTTCGGCACCGCCGTGGTTCCGGTCGAAGTCTATGCCTCGGTCCTGGACATGATCGCCTCGGTGGCCGACCTCCTCCATACCGTCGGCAAGACCCCCTCCAAGGACAAGCCGGTGCCCTATACCCTCCAGGGTACCGTCCGCATCGGCATCCATGGGTTCAAGAAGGAAGTGCCCTTCAAGTCCTCGGGCGAGCTTTCCCTCAAGGGGCTGTCCCTGCCGCACCGGTGAGGCGGCGCCGGCACTCCGCTTTCCGGTTGGTCGCGTGCGGAGATCTTCCCCGCACTTTCCCTCCTCCCGCCGATTTTGGTCGTTTCCAGCGGCAATGGCCGCATTTTTCGTCGCAACCGTCTCTCATGCCCCCTGTGGTCACAATTGTATTGACAGGATCGAACAGCGCAATAGAGTACACTCCCCCTTTCATGAGAGAATCAACGGAACACACCATGCTTACCCCCCAACTGGGACAGTTGCTCGTTCGTTTGGCGCGGCAGCAGATCGAGCGCCATCTGGGCATCGAACCTTCGCCGCCGGTGACGGCGGCGGAACTGAGCCACCCCGCCTTGCAGCAAAAGCGCGGCGTCTTCGTCACCCTGCACAAACGGCGCGATCTGCGGGGCTGCATCGGCAGCCTGGCCGGGGTGGAGTCCATTGTCGACGGTATCCGGCGCAATGCGCTCAACGCGGCCTTTCACGATCATCGTTTCCAACCGCTGACCGTCGCCGAACTGGATACCCTCCATGTGGAGATCTCGGTGCTGACCGAGCCCCAGCCGCTGCTGTATGAAGGGGCCGACCATCTGCTCCGGCTGCTCCGGCCGGGGATCGACGGCGTCATTCTCAAGGGGCCGGGGGGACTGAGCGCCACCTTCCTGCCCCAGGTGTGGCGGCAACTGCCCGATCCGGCGCAGTTCCTCGGCCACCTCTGCCGCAAGGCCGGGATGGCGGAAGGGGGCTGGCGTTCCGGAATGCTCCAGATCCTGACCTATCAGGTGCAATATTTTGAAGAACCTCGCTCCGGCGGGAAGGGTGTATGAAAGAACTGTTTCTCCCGCCGGAACTCTCCTGCGAAATCGGCGAAATCTACGACTCCATGGCCATTGCCTACGACGAGGTCGGCCAGGCCATCGCCCTGACCTGCCACGGTTGTCCGGACAATTGCTGCGACTCCTACTTCCTCCACTATACCTACTGTGAGTGGGCCTATCTCTGGGAAGGCATCCGGGCCCTGGACGACGACCGGTTGGACCGGATCATCCAGAGGGCACGGGACTACGTGACCCAAAGCCGCCAACTGATGGCCAGGGGCGAACGGCCGCAACTCATGTGTCCGCTCAATGATTCCGGGCTGTGCAGCCTGTATAGCCACCGGTTGATGATCTGCCGGACCCACGGCGTTCCCGCGACCCTGACCCGGCCGGATGGCCAGCATCTTCGTTTTCCCGGCTGTTTCCGCTGCCAGGAAATCGTGGCCGTCACCCATGCCAACGAAACCGATGCCCCGGCCATGGACCGGACCATTCTCTACAAGCGGCTGGCCCAACTGGAATCCCGCTTCCTCGGCGATCGACGCGGTTTGTTGCCCAAGATCAAGCTGACCATCGCCGAGATGATTGTCGGCGGCCCGCCCAAGGATATTAAAACCCATCGGGGCTGATGCCCCCTGCTGACCGGATTATGGATACCATCGTACAACAGGCGCAAGACACCCTCCTTGCCGGCGGCCGGATCGACCGGGCCACGGCCCTGCAATTGGCCGCGAGCAACCACGAAGACCTCTGGCAGGCCGCCGACGCCGTGCGCCGCCACTTTTGCGGCAATCACTTCGATCTCTGCTCGATCATCAATGCCAAGAGCGGCAATTGCACTGAAAACTGCCGTTGGTGCGCCCAGGCGGCCCGACACCAGACCGGCATCGACACTTATCAGGCCATCGGTGAGGACGAGGCCCTGACCCAGGCCAGGGACAACGACGACCACGGCGTCCACCGCATTTCGCTGGTGACCAGCGGCCGCAGCCTGTCGCCGGCCACCCTGGCCGAACTGACCCGCCTCTATGCCCAAATGGCCGCCACCACCTCCATGCTGTTCTGCGCCTCGACCGGTTTTCTGGACGAGGACATCGCCGCCGGGCTGTATGCGGCCGGAGTCCGGCGCTATCACTGCAACCTGGAGACGAGCCGGGGCTATTTCCCTCAGGTCTGCACCAGCCATACCTGGGAGGAAAAGGTCGCGACCCTGCGCCTGGCCGAGAAGATGGGCATGTCGCTCTGTTCCGGCGGCATCATCGGCATGGGCGAGTCCATGGCGGACCGGATCGACATGGCCATCGAGCTGCGCGAACTGGGGATCACCTCGATCCCGATCAACATCCTCACCCCCATTGCCGGCACGCCCCTGGGCGGATTGACGCCGCTGGCGGTGGACGAGGTCCTGACCACGGTGGCCCTGTTCCGCCTGATCAACCCGGAGGCGGTGATCCGCATGGCCGGCGGCCGTCAGCAATTGGGCGCAGACCAGTACCGCTGCTTCACCGCCGGGGCCAACGGCGCCATTGTCGGCAACTACCTGACCACCACCGGCTCGTCCATCGCCTCGGATCTTGCCCAGCTCACGACCCTGGGCTTCACCTTCGAACGGCCGTAACCCATGGTGACCGCCGACCTGCTCCGGTTCGACCGGGACCACCTCTGGCACCCCTACACCTCGACCACCCGGCCCCTGCCGGTCTATCCGGTGGATTCGGCTGCGGGGGTGCGTCTCCGCCTGGCCGACGGCCGCGAACTCATCGACGGCATGTCGTCCTGGTGGTGCGCCATCCACGGCTACAGCCACCCGGTGCTGGTCCGGGCCCTGGCCGAGCAGGCCGAACGGATGGCCCACGTCATGTTTGGCGGCCTCACCCACTCGCCGGCGGTGGAGCTGGCCCGGCTCTTGGTGGAGTTGACGCCGGCGACGCTGGACAAGGTCTTTCTCTGCGATTCCGGCTCGGTGAGCGTGGAGGTGGCCCTGAAGATGGCCCTCCAGTACCAGCAGGCGATGGGGTGTCCCGGAAAGCACCGGTTGGTGACGGTGCGCGGCGGCTACCACGGCGACACCTTCCACGCCATGTCGGTCTGCGACCCGGTCACCGGCATGCACACCCTGTTCGAGGGTTCCCTGCCGCGCCAGCTCTTTGCCCCCCGCCCCGAATGCCGGTTCGAAGACCCATGGGACGAACGCGACCTGGCCGCCATGGAGCAGTTGCTGGCCGACCATCACCACCAGACCGCGGCGGTGATTATCGAGCCCATCGTCCAGGGCGCCGGCGGGATGTGGTTCTACCATCCCGACTATCTCCGCGGCCTGCGGCGGTTGTGCGACCGCTACCGGGTGCTGTTGATCTTCGACGAGATCGCCACCGGCTTTGGCCGCACCGGCAAACTGTTCGCGGCCGAGCATGCCGGCGTCTGCCCCGACATCATGTGTCTGGGCAAGGCGATCACCGGCGGCACCATGACCCTGGCCGCCACCCTGGCCACCACCGAGGTGGCCACCGCTATTTCCGAGGCCCCGCCCGGGGTGTTCATGCACGGCCCCACCTTCATGGGCAATCCGCTCGCCTGCGCCGTGGCCTGCGCCTCGATCCGGCTCTTGCTGGCCAGCCCCTGGCAGGAGCGGGTGGCCGCCATCGGCCGCCAGTTGGCCGAGGAACTGGAACCGGCCCGAACTTTGGCCACGGTGGCCGATGTCCGGGTGCTCGGGTCCATCGGCGTGGTCGAGACCAGGGAGCCGGTGAACATGGCCGAGCTCCAGCGCTTTTTCGTCGACCAGGGGGTGTGGATCCGCCCCTTCGGCCGCCTGCTCTACCTGATGCCGCCCTACATCATCGAACCGGCCGACCTCTCCCGCCTGGCCGCGGCCCTGGTCCAAGCAGCGGCCCTGGTCCATTGACGGCTCCTGCCGCTGCTCGCCCACGGTCCTGGCGGCACGACTGCGGACACCATGAGCCATTCGGCATCAATTTCCATCCCATTCATTCCGATGAAACGCGAACTGGTCAATAAAAGCGTGCTCCTGGCCCTGGTGGTCCTCATCTCGGCCCTGTTTCTCGACATGATCCACCAGTTTCTTATGCCGATGTTCATGGCCGGCATCTTTGCCGCCATCCTCAGCCCGGCCCACCGCTGGCTGACCGGGAAGATCGGCGGCCGGGAAAACCTGGCCTCGATCCTGGTCATCGTCGGCATTGTCCTGTTGGTGCTGATTCCGCTGTCGATCCTGATCGGGGTGGTGGTGGCCCAGGCGATCAGCGTCAGCCAGTCGGTCACCCCCTGGGTCCAGTCGTTCATCCACGAACCGACCGCGATCACCGCCTACATGGAGAAATTGCCCTATTACAAGCAAATCCTGCCCTACCGCGCCCTGATCATCGAAAAGGCCGGTCTGGTGGTGGGCAACCTCTCCACCTTCCTGATCAACAGCCTCTCCGAAGTGACCATGCAGACCGTCAACGCGGTCTTCAGCAGCGTGATCATGCTCTATGTGATGTTCTATTTCCTCACCATGGGCGAGGTGCTGCTGATGAAGATCCTCTATTTCCTGCCCCTGCACGACCGCGACGAACGCCGCCTGCTGAAGCGCTTCACCTCGGTGACCAAGGCCACCCTCAAGGGGACGCTGATCATCGGCGCCCTCCAGGGGGGGATTTGCGGCGTGGCCTTTGCCCTGGCCGGGATCCAGGGGCCGGTCTTCTGGGGCACGGTGATGGCGGTGCTGTCGATCGTTCCCGCCTTCGGCACCGCCATCGTCTGGGTGCCGGCCCTGATCATCCTGGCGCTCAAGGGGGAATTGCTCGGGGTGGGGATCCTGGCGGTATTGTGCGGCGCGGTGGCCGGCAACCTCGACAATGTGCTGCGGCCCCGCCTGGTGGGCAAGGACACCGAGATGCACGACCTGTTCGTCCTCTTCGGCACCCTGGGCGGCATCAGCCTGTTCGGCATCCTGGGGATCATCATCGGCCCGATCGTGGCCGCCCTGTTCATCACCATCTGGGAGATCTACGGCCAGGCCTTCGAGGCCTATCTCCCCGATGTCGGCCCCCTGTTCGGCCACGGCCAGGCGGACGGATCCGCGCCGGAGCCGATGGCCGCTCCCGTCTCGACGGAGGAGGCCGGGAGCAGCCCGGACCAGGAGACGCCCGCCCTCGGCCCGATGGGGGAAAGCGATGGCCCGCCCCCGGAAAAGGGTTGAATCTCCTCATATTCTCCATTACAACGCAATACCCCCTCTCGATGCTGCCTTTTTGCCGAGACGGGGTTCCGACCCTGTATCCGAACGAGAACAACTGCTTGGAGGCGTACGATGAGCGAAGAAATTCGTGTGAAGAATACCGGCCTGCGCGGTGTGACCGTGGCCGATTCCGCGATCAGTTTTATTGACGGCGAAAAGGGCATCCTGATTTATCGGGGCTATCGCATCGAGGATCTGGCCGATCGATCCTCGTTCATGGAAACGGTGTACCTGCTGCTGTTCGGCGTCCTGCCCACCGCCGAACACCTGGAGGCCTTCATCCGGCAGGTCAAAGACATGCGCCGGGTGCCCGACTATGTGTTCGATTCCATGCGCTGCTGGCCCAAGGATGCCCGGCCCATGGATGTCCTCCAGGCCTGCGTGCCCCTGCTGGCCATGGCCGAGGAGCAGAGCGACACCATGGACCGCCAGGTCTGCGTCAATCGCTCCATCGGCCTGATCGCGCAGATGCCGACCCTGGTGGCCGCCTGGCACCGCATCCGCAACGGGCAGCCGGTTCTGGAGCCGGACCCGGAGCTGGATCACGCCGCCAACTTTCTCTGGATGCTCCAGGGCAAAAAGCCCGATCCGGCCACGGCCAAGGACCTCGACGTCTGCCTGATCCTCCACGCCGACCACACCTTCAACGCCTCCACCTTTGCCGCCCGCGAGGTGGTCTCCACCCGCGCCAGCCTCTACGCCGGGGTGGCCGCCGGCCTGGGGGCGCTGTCCGGCAGCCTGCACGGCGGCGCCAACGCCAAGGTCATGGAGATGCTGCTCCAACTGGAGCACGAACCGGACATCGCCGGCTGGGTCACCGCACAACTGGCCAAGGGCAACCGGATCATGGGCATGGGGCACGCCATCTACAAGACCGGCGACCCCAGGGCGGTCTACCTGAAGAAGATGGGCCAGCGGCTGGGCGAGCAGACCGGCGGCAAATGGGCGGCCATCTCCGAGGAGGTCGAGGCGACCGCGGTGGCGGTCTTCGCCAGCCAGGGCAAGACCACCATCCTGCCCAACGTCGATTTCAATTCCGCCCCGGTCTATTACCTGATGGGCATCCCCATGGATCTGATGACCCCGATCTTCGCCATCTCCCGGGTGGCGGGCTGGTGCGCCCACATCATCGAGGAGCAGTTCGCCGACGCCCAGGGCAAGCCGGCGCTCTACCGACCCCAGGCCCAGTACGTGGGCGAATACTGCGGCCTGATGGGCTGCGAATATTCGCCGATGGAGAAGCGGAAATAACCGGCAGGCGCGTATGGTATCGCCCGGAGGGCCGTTTCTATGGTCCGAGGGGAGGCAAAAAGGTGTAGGAGCCCACCCCCTTGTGGGCGAAAGAGAGCAGGCAAAGCATTCTGGACCCCGGCCTGCGCCGGGGTGACAAAGAGCGGTAGGGGTACGGCGCGCCGTGCCCTTCCATTCAAATAAAGGGCGATCCGTCGCCGGATCACCAGGCGGCGGTGCTCAGGTCGACCTTCTTCTCGGCGATCAGGTGCAGGCAGGCGTCGACGCTCTCGGCGTGATAGAGGGTGCCCCGGCCGGTGCGGATCTCCTCCAGGGCTGTTTCCAGTCCCAGCGACGGCCGGTAGGGCCGGTGGGAACTCATGGCCTCGACCACGTCGGCCACGGTGAGGATCTTGGCCTCGATCAGGAGTTCCTTATCGGTGAGCCCCCGGGGATAGCCGGAGCCGTCGAGGTGCTCGTGGTGCTGGTAGACGATGTCGGCCACCGGCCAGGGGAAGGGGATGTTCTTGAGGATCTCGTACCCCACCTCGGTGTGGCATTTGATGATCGCCCGTTCCTGGGCCGAGAGGCGGGCCGGCTTGGCCAGGTATTCCGAGGGCAGGCTGATCTTGCCGATGTCATGGACCAGGGCCGCGAAGTGGAGCCCCTCGACCTGTTCTTCCGGCAGCCCCAGTTCCCGGGCAATGGCGCAGGCCAGCCGATCGACCCGCATCTGGTGACCAGCGGTGTAGGGATCGCGTTTTTCCGCCGCCAGGGCCAGGGATTTGACCGTCTCCTCCAGGCTGGTGTGGAGTTCGTCCCGGCTCTTCTTCAGGGCCTCCAGGGCCGTTTTGCGCTCGGAAATGTCGCGGGCGATTCCCCGGTACCCCAGCAGTTCGCCGCGGTCGCCAAACACCGGCACCCCGTTTTTTTCGATCACCACCACCCGCCCGTCCCGGGCCTGGCAGACGGTCTCGAAGCCGCTGAACGGTTTGCGGGCGTCGATCAGCTTGCGGAAGATCCTGCTGGTCCGCTCCACCTCCCTGATGACGATCAGATCCACCAGATGCTTGCCGATCAGGTCCTCGGGGGCGAAACCGAGCAGGTCGCGCACCTTGGGGCTGCAATAGGTGTAGGTCCCCTGGGCGTCGATCTCCCAGATCCAGTCGCTGGTGGTTTCGACCAGCGACCGGAACCGCTCGTTGCTCTCCTCCAAGGCGGTCAGAAGCCGCTCCCGCTCCTCCCAGATGATGCGGCGGACCCGGTCGGCCAGCACCGTGTGGCGGATGATGTAGAAGGCGAGAAAGGAGACCAGCAGCAGGATGACGCTGGCAATGGCGTTGAGCTGTTTGGCGATCAGGCCGATCTCGACGTTGACGTCCTCGATGTAGAGGCCGGTGCCGATGATCCAACCCCAGGGCGCAAAGCCGCGAACATAGGAAATTTTCGGGACGATTTTTTCCGGGTCGTCCTGCCATTGAAAGAGATAGTCGACATACCCCGCCCCCTGGGCCTTGACCACCTTGACGAATTCCTCCAGCAGGTTCTTGCCCTTGGGATAGCGGACGTCGGGGACTTCCTCTCCGTGGAGGTCTGGTCGGTAGGGATGCATGACGATCAGCCCCTGCATGTCGTTGACCCAGAAATAGTCCTTGTTCACCGGTCCGTAGCGCAGATCGCGGATGATGTGCAGGGCGGTCTGTTGAGCCTGTTTTCGGCTCATGACCCCGTCCCGCTCCATCTTTTCGTAGGAGGCGACCATGTCCCAGACGATGGTGTTCAATTCCCGCAGCATCTCCCGTTTTTTTGCGAGGAGATTTTCCTTGAGGGAGGGCAGGATGATGACAAAGGTGGCGGTGACGAACAGGACGATGGTGAGCAGGGCCGGCAGGGCGATCCTGATGGAAATGGCATGGGCAAATTTGGGTTTTTTGTCCTTTTCCATGCAGATCCGGAGTGTTCGGGAGAACGGGGGACGAAAGAAGGCGGCAGCCGCGGCGGCTGGTTGGCCAACGGGCCGCTCCTACGTTGTTCCGCCCGCCTCCTTCTGTGTGCACCATAACGGTTACCGGGGAGAACAGCAAGGTTTCTTCCCAACCGGTGGCCGCGCCCAGGCTGTTTCGGCGCCGCCGCAGTCGCGTTTTGCGGGGGCCGGACCATGATCGTGCTGGCGAACCACGAAAACGACGTTGCGCGCGCCGGGGCACCCTGTTTCCCTGTGCCTCGGGTCCTGGGTTCAGTTGTAGGTTGGGGTGAACGGCTGTATCGTGAACCCCAACATCATCCTCTTGTGGTCGGGGAGTTGTTGGGCATCGCTGTGCTCTCAGCCAGGGGTAGATACGAGGGGCAAATTGGGCTTGACTTTCCCGGTCCGATCAGGTCTTTTACGCATCAAGGTTGTCGTTCTCATAAAAAGCCACGAGAACGACGTTCCTTGCTTCGTAACACCCTGTATTTGTGTGTTTAAGGTTTAGCTTTCAAGGGTTTTTACGAGGTCATCAAGTTTCAGGCTCCCTTCGGGGAATAAAAGGGAACTCCGTGCAAATCGGAGACGGGCCCGCCGCTGTAACCGGGGACGAACGCCGCAGACCAGTCACTGACCGACAGGTTGGGAAGACGCGGGGGGAGGAAGAACCGGGAGTCAGAATACCTGCCTGAAACGTGACAGCCTCCCCCCGCGGATCAGGGGGACGGTGCCGATACGTGGATAACCAGGGCATCCCCGGATCATTGTATGATGATCCGGGGATTTTTTTTTGGCGGCAACAACGCGGCCCCCCGGATCGATGCGGCGGGAGACCGGTTGGGCAGCGGTAGGCGCGGCCGGACTCCCCGGGAAGAACGGCTCCTTGCCAAGGGTCCGGAAAAGTGTACCAGGACGCGGGTTCTGCCGGTTGCCATGTCCGGGATACCCGGCGGCGGCGTTGTTTGCCGGCGATGCTGCCGCCCCGTCCCGCCTGCGTGCCCAGGCGCTTTTCGGCCTTCTTTTGTTCGCGGATTGCCGGAGCCGTTCTCCCTTCCCTCGCCCCGACCAACCCCAGGAGCGGTCCTCGGCCGAACTGCCTGCCGACGACGCATCTTTGACGACATCCCAAGGAGATTTTCGCCATGCTCAAGCGAACCCGACAGATTTTGTTCCTGCTCATCCTCGTTGTTGCCCTGCCGTTGGCCTCCGGGGCCAGCGAAGCCAAGCACGCTGCCAAGGACGGCAAAAAGCCGGCCATCCTGCTGGTCACCTTCGGCACCAGCGTGGCCAGCGCCCAGACGGCCTTTGCCAATATCGAGCAACAGGTCAGGAAAGCCTACCCCGACACCGAGATCCGCTGGGCCTACACCTCCAAGATGATTCGCAAGAAATTGGCCAAGGAGGGCAAGATCCTCGACTCGCCGGAAATCGCCCTGGCCAGACTGATGGACGAGGGCTACCCCAAGGTGGTGATGCAGTCGCTGCACATGATCCCCGGCCAGGAGTTCCACGAGATCTACACCAACGGCAAACTGTTTAGCCAGATGAGCGGCGGGTTCGAACAGGTCCAGGTCTCGCTGCCGCTCCTGGCCAACGATGCCGCCATGGACAAGACACTCGATATTGTTGCCGCCCGCATCGTGCCCACGGAGCGCCAGCCGGGCGAGGCGGTGGTCCTCATGGGCCACGGCACCCACCATCCCAGCGACGCCATCTATTCGGCCCTGATGCTCAAGGCCCAGAAAATGGACGCCAACATGTATGTGGCCACGGTGGAGGGGGCGCCGGCCTTTGACGAGGTCAAGGCCGACCTGGTCAAGAAGGGGATCAAGAAGGCCTATCTCATCCCGCTGATGACCGTGGCCGGCGATCACGCCAGGAACGATATGGCCGGCGACGAACCGGATTCCTGGAAGAGCCGGCTCAAACAGGTGGGGGTCGAGAGCGTGCCCGTACTCAAGGGGTTGGCCGAGTTCGATCCCATCGTCGATCTCTGGCTCGAAAACCTGCAAACCGCCATGGCTCGCATGCAATAATCCTCGTTGATGCCGACGCTTTTTCGAGGCAGCTCCCGGCCGGGGCTGCCTCTTTTGCTTGTTATTGAGCCCATATTGCGCCATCGTCCCCTGGCCGCCGGTGTCTACTCCCCCATGCCGGCCCGCGAAGCTTGGTCAATAACACCTTGAATTTCGTCAAGGTTATAGCAATAATGTAGGTATATTCCATTGCGGCAAACCTCACCCCCCTCGTCAAGGAGGCGCATGATGACCGACCCCAAGCCCACCTCGCTCTCGCACCACATTCAAGCCGTCAAAAAAGGCGAACGCGTCTTTGAGAACGCCTTCCAGGCCGTCAGCCGGATGATCCTGGAAAAAGAGATCAACAAGGTCACGGTCAACGGCAAGTCCACCTTCGATTTCACCATCTTCCGCCAAGGCAGGAAGCACATCATCGGCATGTACGACGAGATCAACTCGTTCGTCTCCTTTGTCAAGGACGCCTCCCAGGGCGGTTCCTCCAAAGAGATGGCCTTTGTCCTCGTGGGCGAGCCGGGCAACGGCAAGACCTTCCTGGTCGAGTTTCTGTGCGCCCTCTACCGCGATTTCCTGGCCCGACCGCAGAACCGGAAATACACCTTCCGCTTCACCGGCCTCGACCGGGTGGGCAGCTACGGCGCCATCAAGACCATCGAGTCGCAGACCTACGAAGACCCGATGATCCTGGCGCTCAACCTGTTCGAGTCCCGGATGGAGTCGATGCAGTATCTGGCCAAGAAATTCAAGATCAGCGACAAGCTCATGAGCCAGTGGGCGGAAAACTACCGGCCGCTGGGGGCCTGTTCGGCCTATATCTGGAACGATATCCGCGAGACCACCGGCGGCGACATCGAGGCCATGCTGGACAGCATCGAGATCGTGCCGGTGCCCCTGGTGGAGAGTCTGGGCACGGTCACCGGCAAGTATCCGGCCAAGGACAAGATCACCAGCTCGGCGGTGGACCTTCTGGGTGAGGAGTCGATCCAGCGGCTCTTGCATATCAGCGACACCAACAACCCCTACCGTTTCGACCTCCGGCGCGGGGCCCTGGCCCGGGTGGCCGGCGGCGGCATCCATTTCAGCGACGAGATCTACAAAAATAAAAAAGATCTGGTCCAGGTGTACCTGGGCATCATCCAGAACCGGACCATCGAGATCGACGGCTACCGCTGGCCCATCGACACCCTGATCATCGCCACCAGCAACAACTCGGAATTCAACCGTTTCCTGGCCGAGAAGGAGGAGGCGCCGATCATCGACCGCTGCCGCATCTGCTACGTCTCCCACAACACCAACTACCGCCAGCAGCACGACCTCACCGGCTACGCCATCGGCAACGAGGCCAAGACCACCCTCACCGGCAACACCATGCACCAGGACCCCAACCTCAACTACGCCGCCTCGGCGGCCGTGGTCCTGACCCGCCTGCCCCGCTCGGAGAAGCTGACCCCCATCGAGACCATGAAGCTGGCCGCCGGCGAGGTGGCCGGCGAAAAGAGCCTGAAGACCCTCTCCGAGGTGATCGACACCCTCAACCAGGAGCACGACATCACCAAGCGCTTCGGCCAGAAGGGGCTCGGCCAGCGCAACCTCGGCCGCACCATGCAGTTGATGCTGGAGAGTTCCGAGACCAACGAGGGCAAGTGCATGTTCGCCTACGACGTGTTCACCGCCCTGGAGCGGGTGATCCTCGACTATGTCTCCGAGGCCGCCGACCGGGCCAAGTTCCTGGATGATCTCAAGATCGCCCGCGGCCTCTACCGCGAGCGGATCATGACCGAGATGTTCAACGCCTACATGGACGAGCCCCTGGCCATCCGCAAGGACGTGCTCAACTACGTCAACATGATCATCGGCATCGACGCCGAGAACCTGGGCGTGGACCGGATGTGGAAGTACAAGAATCCGCAGACCGGCGAACTGGTGGCGCTCAAGATCGACGAGCGCTACATCGATTCGGTGGAGGCCGGCCTGGGGCTCAAGATCCGCGAACAGAAAGACTCCTTCCGCACCTCGATCCGCAAGATCTACGGTCAGAAGATCTCGGTCAACCCGGATTACGACTTCATGGACAACCTGGAGCTGGTCAAGGCGGTCACCGACGTGCGGCTCAAGTCGGACATCGCCGGCGCCGGCAGCCTGATCGGGGCCCTGGCCAACCGGACCAACGAGGAGAACCAGAAGCTCTACGACCGGATGATCGACACCATGCTGCACAAGCTCGGCTACTGCCTCACCTGCGCCCAGAAGACCATCGAGTATTTCTGCACCCAGGTGGACGAGAATTGAGACCGACGACGGGATCGGGACCGGAGGCAACGATGCACAGGTTGCGGCAATGGGTGCGACAGCTTGAGGCCCGGGGGCTGACCGACGAGCAGCGGCGGGTGATCGAGTTCGAGCTGGCCCTGGTTGAGCAGGGCGGCGATCCGCAACAGGCCCATGGGCTCGGGCCGGGGCCGGTATCCCGCTCCCTCTACAGCTACTGTGATCCGGAGCTGTTCGCCCAGGGGACGGCCTCGCCGGTGCTGTCGCTGGTGGCGGCCCAGTCGCTGGATCATCTCCTCCAACGCGACCTGCAACGGGAACAGGACGGCTTTCCCCGCAAGATCCGGATCGGCAAGCTGGTCAAGCCCGGCCGGGACGGTGACGACAAGGTGGTGGTCATCCCGACTACGGTGGAGGAAAAGCTGATCCACGACCGCATCCCCGAGGACGAGGAGGGCGAGGGCGGCGAAGGCCAGGAGGCCGGCGAAGGCGGGGCCGGCGAGGGCGAAGAGGGCGAGGTCATCGGCGAGCAGCCGGTGCGCGAGGAGCAGGGCGGCGGCAGCGGGGCCGGTCAGGGCCAGGGCGGGGCCCACGAGCTGGAATCCACGGTCTACGATCTGGGCCGGATCCTCACCGAGCAGTTTGCCCTGCCCAACCTGCGCGACAAGGGCAAGAAACGCTCGCTCACCCGCTTTGCCTACGACCTCACCGACAAGAACCGCGGCTTCGGCCAGATCCTCGACAAGAAGGCGACCTTGCGGCGGGTGTTGCAGACCAATATCGCCTTGGGGCGGGTGCAGGCCGGAACCCGGGTCGACACGAATACCCTGATGGTCTCGCCCCGCGACCGGGTCTACCGCATCCTGTCCAAGGAAAAGGACTACGAGTCCCAGGCAGTGGTCTTCTTCGTCCGCGACTATTCCGGCTCCATGGCCGGCAAGCCCACCGAACTGGTGGTCAACCAGCACGTGCTCATCTACGCCTGGCTCACCTACCAGTATCAGAACCAGGTCGAGACCCGGTTCATCCTCCACGACACCGAGGCGCGCGAGGTCGAGAATTTTCAGGCCTACTACCAGATGCAGGTGGCCGGCGGCACCCAGGTGGCCTCGGCCTACCGGTTGGTCAACCGGATCGTGGTCGAGGAGGAGCTGGCCCGCGACTACTCGATCTATGTCTTCCACGGCACCGACGGCGACGACTGGGACACCTACGGCGAGGAGGCCTTGCCTGAGCTGGAGAAGATGCTGGTCTACACCAGCCGGGTCGGGATCACCATCGCCGAAAACGGGTTGGAGGGCTCCCGGCGCAGCGAGGTGGAGAAATATCTCGCCAAGTCGGGGCTGCTGGAAACGAAAAAGGAGTTGCTGCGCCTGGACGTGATGGCCAAGGACAGCACCGAGGCCCGGGTCATCGAAGGGATTAAGCGTCTGATTTCTTGAGAGGGGTGGCGCCGGTGAGACTATGGAACTGATCAGTCAGCATGCCAAGCGGATCATGGAAGGGTGCAAGGAACGCGCCCGTCAGGCCGGTCTGCGTTTCGAGGACGAGACCCTGGAGTACATCGTCACCAACCGCGACCTGGTCGAACTGGGGCCCAAGGTGATGATCCCCACCCTCTACGACTACTGGGTGCAGGACGTGGAGGTGCTGCGGGAACAGGGCCGCTACGAGCTCTACCCCAACAACCCCTACGAGACGGTGATCAACACCCGGCCGCCGATCTCCTATTACAACGACAACAATCCCGACTGGCTCAACGTGATGATCTTCTATCACGTCATCGGCCACATCGATTTCTTCCAGAACAACCTCTTCTTCCGCCACACCTGGGACTACGACTTCGCCGGCCGGGCCCTGGCCGACAAGCGGCTCTTTGCCAAGTTGCGCTCGGAAAAGGGCCGTTGGGTCGATTACGTGATCGAATTCGCCCGCACCATCGACAACCTGGTGGGCTATTTCGACCTGCTGGCCGAGAATGGCGCGGCCGGGAGCGAGCGCCCCCTCACCCTCCTCGACTACTACTTCGATCTCTTTCTCCAACGCGGCCCCAAATCGTCGGTGAGCCGCTACTCCCAGGAGATTGAGCGCTACAACCGCATGTGCCGGGAGTATCCCGAGGACGGCGAGACCCGGTTCTTGAAGAGCGTGACCGAAAAGCACGCCGAGCTGGAAGCCCTTTACGCCAAGAAGTTGAAGGAAAAAAAGACGGTCGGCCGCACCGATCCGCTCCTGTTCCTGATGGAATACTCGCCCTTCCTCAATCGGGAGGAGAACCGCTGGATGCTGATGGTGCTCGAGGTGATCCGCTCGACCTCGCTCTACTTCCAGCCCCAGATCCGGACCAAGATCCTCAACGAGGGCTGGGCCTCCTACTGGCACGACACCTTGTTCCTCGGCGACGACCGGATCAGGGGCCACGAGGTCGACTACGCCATCGTCAACGCCAAGGTCACCTCCATGCCCCGGGTCGGGCTCAACCCCTATGCCCTGGGCATGCGGCTGTTCCAGTACCTGGAGCAGCGGGCCGATCGCGGCCGCACCGGGCTCGCCTATTTCCAGACCCTTGACCGGCACCAGCGGCAACGGTTCGACCGGGACACCGGCAAGGGACGGGAGTACATCTTTCACATCCGTCAGAGCCACTGCGATTCGATGTTCGTCAACAGCTTCATCGATCAGGACTTCATCGACCAGCACCGGCTGTTCGTGGTCGGCAAGCGGCTCAACAAGGAGCGGATGACCTGGCAGTATTATGTCAAGAGTCGCAAGGCCGCCGACTACAAGGAGATGGTGGCCGACAGCCTCTACCATCCGCCCCGGGTCCAGGTCTCGGTGGGCGACAACAACGTCCTGGTGCTGGAGCATCTCTTCGAGGGCAAGCCCCTGCTGCGCGATTTCATCCAGGGGGTCATGCTGGGCCTGGAATTTCTCTGGGGCGGCGAGGTGCATCTCTACACCAGCGTGCCCATTCCGAGGAAGGCGGGCCGGGAACGCGACGGCCAGGCCAAGGAAGAGACCCCGAAACGGACCATCGAGTGGAAGCGCTTTCGCTATACCATGAAGGACCGGACGTTGGCGCGGACCCTGGCGGAATGATTAGAGGGCATTCCATGCGAGTGCTCTTGCGGCAATTTTCATCTGGCGAGCCGAGAATATCAGTACTTTTTAGGAATTTGGAACCATACGGTCACGGGTCGGAGCTGTAAATTCCAATACAGGTTGGGTGGTCAAGAGAGAAGGTTCAGCAAATGAAGTACAGACTCACCGTGTTCTCAACAACCATATTCGCTCTTTTTGTTGGGTGGATTGTTTACCTGGCCGATACAGGGCAAAAAAGCAGTTTCTTTGATTTTGTAAGAATGATTCCTTATGGAGATAAGCTGGGTCACTTTTTTCTATTCGGATTTCTTGCATTGGGCACAAATATCGTTTTCAAGCTCCGAGGCATCAGAATTTGCAATATTACTGTGCCATACGGAGCAATCGCAATTGCCAGCATAGCTGTTATTGAAGAAATAAGTCAGAAATTTACCCCAGGACGCACGTTTGATATAAATGACATTATGGCAAGCCTGGCAGGTATAATTGTATTCAGCATCATTCTGTTTGGTCGCATCCTTAACAAAGGTCATGCATAAGATGTTTCTGTAATCACATGGCTCATTCATCGATAGACGGCGACCGGTAACAGGGAGACCACAGGATGGACGCACTCACCAAGGCCTTGCAGACCCTCAAACACTACAAGGACGACCGCAACCGGCAGGCCGAGCTCTCCTTTACCGAATTTCTCGCCGAGGTGGTGGCGCGGCCCGAACGCAACATCCGCAATGTCTCCCAGGTCTATGCCGACATGGTCCATTACTTTGTCCATGACGGCGAAGACGAATATCCGGGGGACCCGGAATCGATCAACTATCTCAACTACGATTGCAGCCGGCTTTTTGTCGAAGGTTCGGACCGGCCGTTTTTTGCCGATCGTCTCTTTGCCAACCGGTTGATCCGCCATGTGGAATCGCTGTCGGTCGGCGATCAGCAGAACAAGATCTACATCTTCGACGGGCCGCATGGCAGCGGCAAATCGACCTTTCTCAACAACCTGCTGCGCAAATTCGAGGAATACGCCAATACCCCGGAAGGGACCCGCTATGAGGTGGTGTGGCGGCTGCGGCTGCCCGAGCTGGTCGGCGGCGTTCACCGCCTGGCCGGACTGGTTGGCAAGGCCCCCCAGTTGCTGGGCGAGGAGGGCGACGGCGAGACCGAACCCGTCGAAGGCGGCGGCGACAAAGGGATCACCGGCAACTGGCTGACCCTGCCCTGCCCGAGCCACGACCATCCCCTCTTGATCATCCCCAAGGAAATCCGGCGGGAGTTTCTCGACAATCTCCTGGACTGCGACCACTTCAAGGCCGAACTCTTCCACGAGAAGCCGTATGAATGGGTCTTCCGCGAGGAGCCCTGCACCATCTGTTCGTCGCTGTACCAGGAACTGCTCAAGCAGGAGGGCGATCCCCTCAAGGTGCTGGAGTCGGTGTTTGCCCGCCCCTATGTGTTCAATCGGCGGCTGGGAGCCGGTATTTCGGTGTTCAACCCCGGCGACCGGCGCTCGCAGCGCAATGTCCGCACCGACGAGGAGGTGCAGCGCACCCTCAACGCCCTGTTCTCGCCCGCCGGCAAGGTGCCCTACCTCTATTCCGGTTACGCCAAGATCAACAACGGCATCTACGCCCTGATGGATGTCAAGTCGCACAACACCGAGCGGTTGATGGACCTGCACAACATCGTCAGCGACGGGGTGCACAAGGTCGATCATGTCGAAGAACGGGTCAACTCCCTCTTTTTCGCCCTGATGAATCCGGAGGACAAGAAGGTGCTGACCGACCTGGCGGCCTTCTCCGATCGGATCGAGTATGTCAATATTCCCTATGTTCTCGATATAAAAACTGAAATCGAGATTTATCGCGAGGTCTTCGGGGCCCATATCGACGACAGCTTCCTGCCCCGGGTGCTCCATAACTTCGCCCGGGTGATCGTGGCCACCCGGCTGCGGACCAAGTCGGACGCCATGCTCGAATGGATCCAGAATCCCGACAAGTATGAACTCTACTGTGACCGCAACCTGCAATTGCTCAAGATGGAGATCTTCACCGGCTTTATTCCGCCCTGGTTGGGCGAAGAGGAGGTGGAGCGGTTCACCTCCAAACGGCGGCTGAAGATCATCGCCGAATCGGAGCAGGACGGTTGGCAAGGGTTGTCGGGCCGCGATTCCATCCGCATGTTCAACGAATTCTATTCGACCTACGCCCGGGACGACAAACTGATCGACATGTCGATGCTCGGCAAATTTTTCCGCAAATACTGCAAGAAGGACAAAACCATCCTGCCCATGGGCTTTCTCGATTCCCTGCTGCGGATGTACAACTACGCCGTGCTCCAGTCGGTCAAGGAATCGCTCTACTACTACAACGAAGAGCAGATCGCCCGGGATATCCAGAACTACATGTTCGCGGTCAACTTCGAGCCGGGCACGGTGGAGACCTGCCGCTTCACCGGTGAGCGGCTGGAGATCACCGAAGCCTTCTTCCAACGGATCGAGTCCAAGCTGATCCCGCCGTTCACCGATGCCCAGGCCTTCCGCAACTCCATCCAGAAGGTCTACACCGCCTCCACCCTGACCCAGGAGATCCTGCGCGACAACCTCAAGGTCACCGAAACCACCCTGTACCAGCACCTGTACGAACGGTATATCCACAGCCTCAAGGAAAAGGTGCTCGACCCCTTCCTTGAGAACGAAAATTTCCGCCGCGCGGTCAAGGAATTCGATCAGGATTCGTTCAAAACCTACGACAAAAAGATCCAGAGCGACGTCCGCTACATGATGAAGAACCTGCAGAAAAAATTCGGCTACACCCGCCAGGGCGCCAAGGAGATCTGCATCTACGTCATCGACAACAACCTGGCCAAGGTTTTTTCCGAGCAGTTGAGCCTGGGGCAGTTCACCCCCTGAACCGCGCTTTGCCAAAAAAAACGCCGACTTCCCTCGAAGGAGGAAAGCCGGCGATGGAACGAAGCAAAGGACGGATCAGAAGGATTTGGTCAGGGTGGCGATGAACCGCGACTCTTCCGGACCGTTTTCGACCCCGTACTCCTGGAGATAGCGCAGGTTCACCTGGAAGAGCATGGGCAGGTAGAACACATTGATCTCGGCACCGGCGGCATGGGCCCGCTTGTGCTGATCGGCCACGATACCATAGGCCAGGTTATCCTTGCTGTCGTCGGAAAACTGCCAGTAGGAGGCGCCGGTGAGACCGGGGCGGATCATCCAGATGTTGTTGACCGTGAATTCCTTGCCGACACCATACTCGGCGACCAGCTCGGAACCGGGCCGCACCTCGGTATCCTCCTGCTCGCCGTTGATCAGGGTCCGGGTGAGAACGCTGGCGGACCAGGTCTTCTTGTCGTCAAAATAATAGGTGCCGCCCAGGGTCAGCCGGCCGGACCAGTAGCCCAGTCCCGGCGAAGCGGGCTCGTCGCCCTCGAAGTGGCCGGTGGGAAGAACCACCGCCAGGGCGAAGACGGCGTCCCAACGCGGCTGATGCCAGGCCAGGCCAAAGGGCTCGATCTCGATGTCGCCGAGGGTGAAGGAGTGGCTGTCCGAGAAGACGCCATTAGGGGTGACGGTGGAGAAATCCTGATCGAGCAAGGGGAAGACGAAATCGTAGAAGTAATCGGCGCCCAGGATTTTGATCGTGGTCACATGAATGATCCGCTGCGCCGAGGCGAAGACATCGAGTTCTGTGTTTCCCGGAGCGGTGTTGCCGTTGTTGTCCTTGAATTCGTTCGGATTATACCAGAGATTGTACATCCGGTAGTGCCAACCCGGCGGCGGGGCAGTCGCCCCTGTCACCCCCTCAAGGCCGTAGTTGTAATGCGTCCCCGGGGTTGCCGCCCAGCCTGACGAAAAAACCCCCAGAACCATCGCCAGACCACCGGCCAGCGTTCCCAGCCATTTCCTGTTCCTCAACATCGTTCTCTCCCCCTTGTTCGTTTGTCGTCGACGGATAGCGCTCTCCTTGGCGCTCTCCGATGGTTTCATCTCGTACCGGCCATCCGCCCGAACCGTTCCCAGAAATCGGGAAAGGATTTGACCACGCACTGCTCGCCGGTGATGGTCACTCCGGCAAGGCGCAGGCCGGCCACGGCGAAGCTCATGGCCATGCGGTGGTCGTCGTAGGTGGCGATGGTGGCGCCGTGCAGGTTGGAGCCGCCTTTGCGGCCGTGGATGATCATCCGCGCCGGTTCCTCCTCGACTTCGGCGCCCAGCTTGCGCAGTTCGCTGACCACGGCGGACAAACGGTCGCATTCCTTGATCCGCAGATGGGCGATATTGTTGATGATCGTCGTGCCCTCGGCAAAGGCGGCCACCACCGCCAGGGTCGGGGCTACGTCGGGCATGTCGCCCATGTCCAGTTCGATCCCTTCGAGGGTCTCGGGGCCGGTGACGGTGATGCCGGCCTCGGTCTGCTCGATCCGGCAACCCATGCGGGCCAGGTAGGGCAGCAGGCGGGCGTCGCCCTGGAGCGAGGGCACCGGCACGTTGGCCACGGTGACCCGGCCGCCGGTAATCGCTGCCGCGGCCCAGAAATAGGAGGCCCCGGAGGCGTCGCCTTCGATGGCATAGGTCATCCCCCGGTACCGGCCCCGGGGGATGCGGAAGAAATTCAGGGTCGGCGCGGCCTCGACCCGGATACCGAAATCGGCCATCACCGCGAGCGTCATCTCGACATAGGGCTGGGAGAGGATCTCGCCCCGGACCTCCAGCTCCGCCGGGGTCGCGGCATAGGGCGCCACCAGGAGCAGGGAGGAGAGGTACTGGCTCGACTTGCCCTCGGGCAGCACGGTGCGGCCGCCGGCCAGTCCCTTGGCCTCGATGGTCAGGGGCGGACAACCGGTGCCTGCGTCGCTGGCGATGGTCACCTGCCAGCCGCGCAGGGCCTCCATCAGGGGCAGGATCGGGCGCTCGCGCATGCGTTCGCTGCCGGTGATGTGGAAACGGCCGTGGCCGAGCGCCGCCACCGAGGTGAGGAAGCGGGTGGCGGTGCCGTTGTTGCCCAGGAAGATGTCGGCGGCGGGCTCGTCGATCCGGCCACCGTTGCCCTGGATGAGCCAGCAGTCCGGGTCGCGGTCGTCGCAGGCGATCCCCATGGCCCGCAGGGCCTCCATGGTGAAGCGGGTGTCTTCGCTGGCCAGGGGGCCGAGCAGCCGGGAGGGGCCGTCGGCCAGGGCGGCGGCGATCAGGGCGCGCTGGGTCAGGCTCTTGGAACCGGGGACCATGACAACGGCATCGAGGGCAGGGACTGGGGTAATGGTGATCATCGGGCGTATGCAGGGATAAAACGGTTAGGATTGCCGGCTGGCGAGCGCTGCTATCAGGGCGTCGCGCATGACCGCATGGGGCGCCTCCAGGCCGGTCCAGAGGGTGAATTGGGCCGCCCCCTGGTACTGGAGCATCTTGAGGCCGTCGACGGTGCGGCAGCCGCGGGCGGCGGCCTCGCGCAGCAACCGGGTGGTCAGCGGTGCGTAAACGATGTCCATGACCACGGAAAATCGGGGCAGCTGTGCCGGGTCGATGGGCATCGTATCGGCCTGGGGCGCCATGCCCACCGAGGTGGTGTTGATCAGTCCGTCGGCCCGCACCTGCGCCAGCTCGGCGGCCGGCACAAAGCGACTGCCCAACTGGGCGGCCAGCTCCCTTCCCTTGGCTTCGGTGCGGTTGGTCACCAGGACCCGGGCTCCGGCCTCGATCAGGCCAAACCCCACGGCCCGCGCCGCGCCGCCGGCCCCGATGATGAGGACCGTGCGCCCGGCCGGGTCCATGGCCTCGGCCAGGGCCCGGTTGGCGCCCAGCCAGTCGGTGTTGTAGCCGATACATCGGGTGGCGCCAGCGGTCCGCTCGAACAGCAGGGTATTGACCGCGCCGATCTTGCGGGCCACCGGGTCGATCTGGTCGAGATAGTCCATGATCGCCACCTTGAAGGGCACGGTGACCGATACCCCGATGAAGCCCAGGCTGCACAGGCCGCGGAAACCATCGGCCAAATCGGCCGGCCGCATGGGCACATAGACCCCGTTGAAGCCCAGGTGGGCAAAGGCGGCATTGTGCATCACCGGACTCAGGGAGTGTTCGACCGGGTCGCCGATGATGCCGAAGAGTCGGGTGGTGCCGTTAATCGTCATGGGGTTCGAGCAGGGCCAGCAGGCGATGGAGGTCGTGCACCGTGATCTGGCCGGGGGCGGTGGCCTGTTCCGGGCTCAGGGCGGCATAGGTCATGAAGCCGTCCAGATAAAGGGTGGCCAGCCGGCTGATTTTCCCGGCCGCGCCCATGGCAAAGGCGCAAAGGGGAAAGCTGGCCGTCTGGGCCTCAGCCTGCAAAGCCAGGATCCGCAGGGCATCGGCGGGCGAGGTGGCGGTGGTGACGATTTTGCCGATGTCGGCGCCGCTATCGATCATCTGCCGGAGGGTGGCGCTCAACTGCTCGGCCCCCGGTGTCGTCTCAAAATCATGACTGGAGATGAGCACCCGGGCACCGCACTGGGCTGCCGCGGCCAGGATGCGGGCCCGCGAGTCCGGCTCGGCCCGCAGTTCGATGTCCACATAGCGGGCTCCGGCCGTAAGACCGCGGCAGAGCAGCGCGAGCCGCTCCTCCTCGCTGCCGCTGAAGGCGCCCCCTTCCCAGGTGGGCCGGTTGGTGACCAGCACCGGCTTGGTCAAGGCAGCGAGGCACGGCTCGATTTGCGGATTGGTGAGGGCGTCGAGCCGGATTTCGACCACATCCACCAGATCGAGCACCGGTGTCACGGCGGCCAGCACCGCTTCCCCGTTCGCCGCCGCGACGGCCACACAGATCAGGCCCCGTCGATTCATGCCCCTCCTCCCAAGCGGAGGCCGCCGATGATTCCCCGCACCGAGGTCTCGCCCTGCACCCGCAGGTAATCCTCGATCCCGGCGACGATCTCTCCGGTTGCCGCCGGATTGTAGAAATTGGCGGTTCCCACCTCGATGGCCGTGGCCCCGGCGAGCAAAAACTCGATCGCATCCTCGGCCGTGCCGATGCCGCCGATGCCGATCACCGGGACAGTGACCGCCGAGGCCACCTGCCAGACCATGCGCAGGGCCACGGGCTTGATCGCCGGGCCGGAGAGGCCGCCGATCACATTGGCCAGTTTCGGCCGCCGGGTGGTGGCGTCGATGGCCATGCCGATCAGGGTATTGACCAGGGAAATGGCATCGGCGCCCCCCTCGACCACCGCCTGGGCCATGGCCACAATATCGGTGACGTTGGGCGAGAGCTTGACGATGACCGGCAGGTCGGTCGCGGCTTTCACCGTCCGGGTGACCGCGGTCGCCATTTTCGGCACCGTACCGAAGGCGACGCCGCCCTTCTTGACATTGGGGCAGGAGATGTTGATCTCCAGGGCGTCGATACCGGCCACGCCGGTCAAGGCCTCGGCCAGGGCGCCATATTCCTCGATGGAATCGCCGAGGATGTTGACGATCACCCGGCAGCCGCAGGTGCGCAGAAAGGGCATCTTATCGCTGATGAATCGCTGGACCCCGACATTTTCCAGGCCAATGGCATTGAGCATGCCGCAGGGCGTTTCGACCACCCGGGGCGGCGGATTGCCCGGTCGGGGTGCCAGGGAGATGCCCTTCACCACCACCCCTCCCAACCGGTTGAGGGGAACAAGGGCCGCGAATTCCGCTCCATAGCCAAAGGTGCCCGAAGCGGTCAGCACCGGATTGGCCAGCGATAACGGTCCCAGGGCCACGGACAGATCGATGGCACCTTTCACCGGGTCCATGCCACCTCCTCCGCCTTGAAGACCGGGCCGTGTTTGCAGATATGCCGATAACGGTTGTCCGCACCCTGAACGGCGCAGCCGAGACAGGCGCCGAGTCCGCACGCCATGTGCGACTCCAGCGAGACCTCGCAGTCCACCCCGGCCATCCGGCATAAGCCGGCGACCGTGGCCATCATCGGCTGGGGGCCGCAGGCATACACGTGCTTCAAGTGGGCCAGATGGGGCGCGAGCAGGTCGGTGATCGGACCGTGATGCCCCAGGGAACCGTCGTCGGTGGAGGTTTCGACTCGGCAGCCCAGGGCGCCGAACTCCGTGGCCAGGTGGGTCAGTTCCTCGCTGGTCCGCGACCCGAGCAGTACCGTACACGGCGGGTTATCCGCGAGGAGGTCGCGGAGCCGATCGGCAAGAAAGAGCAGGGGGGCAATGCCGATGCCGCCGCCCACGAGGCAGACCGGTCCCGTCGGTTTGGTGCCGAATCCCCGACCCAACGGTCCGACGAGGCTGAGCGGTTGCCCCGGTTGGACCCCGGCGAGCAGGCCGGTACCCCGACCGACCACTCGGATGAGGAGCTGGATTCGATCCGATCCGAGGCAGCGGTGGATGGAAAAAGGACGACGCAGCAGCGGATCCAGCGATAGACCGCAGGATGCCATCACGAATTGGCCCGGCCGGGCGGAGGCGGCGATCAGGGGGGCGGCCAGGGTCAGGCGATAGAGAGACCCGGCCAACTGCTCGACCGATCGGACAATGGAATTTTCCTGGTACTCAGACATGGAAAGCGATACAACTCTTCACAGGTGAACGGTGTTCTTCTTGACAAACAACAGGTGGTTATCGGTGATGGAATCAGCTCTGCTCGTTGTGGCCGCAGTGTTCGGAGCCGTGGTCGGCTCGTTTCTCAATGTGGTGATTTTGCGCCTGCCGAAGGAAGGTGCGTCCATCGTCTTTCCGGCCTCGCACTGCCCCCGCTGCCAACAGCCGCTGAGCTGGTTTGAGAACATCCCGCTCCTCAGCTTTCTGGTGTTGCGCGGACGCTGCCGGACCTGCAAGGGGTCTATTTCCTGGCAATATCCCCTGGTCGAGGCGGCCATGGCCGCGTTGTCGGCCCTTGTTTACCAGCGCTTCGGCCTGAGCTTCGAACTGTTCTATTATTTTGCCTTTTGCGCTGCCCTGCTGGTTATCATATTTATCGACATCCATCATCAAATAATTCCCGATCGCATCAGCCTGCCCGGTATCGTCCTCGGGTTTGTCGGCTCTTTTGGCAACCACACGGTTACCTGGCAGCAGTCGGCCCTCGGCGTTCTGTTGGGCGGCGGGCTGTTGTATGCGGTGGCTTTCGGGTATTATGCCCTCACCAAGCGGGAGGGCATGGGCGGGGGCGATATCAAACTCCTGGCCATGATCGGGGCCTTTCTCGGCTGGCAAAGCCTCCTCTACGTGGTGTTTGCCAGTTCGTTGACCGGCAGCCTGGTGGGCGTGGCGGCCATGGTCAAACAGGGGAAAGGCGGCCAGACCCGGATCCCGTTCGGTCCCTTTCTCGCACTGGCCGCGCTCTCCTACCTCTTTCTCCAGCAGCAGATTCTGAGCCTCTGGACCCTGTACCTGCACGCCTCGGGTTTCTGACTCGCATTGGCTTCATGAGGTCCTTGCGCACCGGCATGCTGTACCCGATTTCTGTCGCTTTTTGTCATTTTGCCGAGCGCCGGGAGAAGAGATCGCCTGGTCTTTTCCTCGTGAGGTTGCTCGCTGCGGCCGGAAGGGCGTCAGCAGGGATGGACTCCTGCGCTTTTGGGTTGGCCCTCCCAGGAGCCCGGCCTTCCGGGCGACACTTCCAGGCGGCTCTCTTTGAGGAGATGTCGCCAGTATGACGGATTGGGGGTGTCCACTGAAAGCAGACCGGCATGCACAACGGGCAAAAAAAAACCCCCGAGGAACTCGGGGGTTTTTTTTGCTGCGAATGAGGCCTCAGGCTTCGATCTCGTGCTCCACGCCGATGGCAATCTTGTAGAGGATGGTGAGAATGAAGAACCCAGCCGCCCAGACACCGACGGTGATAAACAGCTCGTTGAGGGTCGGATAATACTGGACAATCTCCTCGGTGGGCGTGGGCACGAAGCCGCCGAGTACGAAGCCGATACCCTTGTCCAGCCAGAAGGCGAGGAAAATGGAGGCGCAGCCGAGACCCAGCCAGAGATCGCTCTGCTTTCTGGTGTAGGGATGGGTGATGAGCGCGATGCCGACCAGGAAAAGCGCCACGAAGCCCCACATGAACGGCACCAGGTTATTGTAGACATGGCCATGGTGTTCCAGGCCGAAGAACAGGTACTGCAAGGTGTGTTTGTGGCCGGGGATATCGGAGTAAAAACCGACGAAAAACTCCAGACCGACAAAGAACATGTTGGCGATGGCGGCGTAGATGATGATAGTCACCATCTTGTTGATCGCCTCCTTGCCGGCATCGAAATTAGCGACTCGTTTCAGGATCAACGCCATGACCACGATCAGGGCCGGACCGGCGGCAAAGGCCGAGGCCAGGAAGCGAGGGGCGACGATGGCGGAGAGCCAGAAGTGCCGTCCGGGCAGACCGCAGTAGAGCATGGCGGTGACGGTATGAATCGAGAAGGCGAAGGGGATCGACAGGTAAACGAAGAAGTAGATCCACTTCGGCGGATGCACCTGCTTGCGCTCGGCGGTCAGGATCACCCAGCCGCACAGGGCGTTGAGGATCAGGTAGCCCCAGAGCACGCACATATCCCAGAACAGCATGGAATGGGGGGTGGGGTAGAGCAGGACGTTGAGGCCGCGCAGCGGCTGGCCGAGGTCGGCCATGATGAACATCATGCACATCAACAACGAGGAGATGGCGAGAAATTCACCCAGGATGGTGATTTTGCCGAACGCCTTGTAGTTGTGGATGTAATAGGGCAGCACCAGCATCACCCCTCCCGCGGCCACGCCCACCAGGAAGGTAAACTGGGAAATATAGATACCCCAGGAGACGTCGCGGGTCATGCCGGTCAGGCCAAGGCCGTAAAAGTACTGGCGGAGATAGCAGACCGCTGCCACCGCGACAAAAAAGCCGAGGAAGGCCAGCCACATCCAGTAGTAATTGTTTCCTTTTAATGCTTTTTCAAACATGGGGCCCTCACACGATATAAAAGACTGAAGGTAAGGTTCCGAGAGAGGGATTCCGCTGAATGGTGTGCTTTTCTTTCAGAATCTTCCGCAGCTCGGAGTTCGGATCATTGAGATTGCCGAAAATCAGCGCCTTGCTCTCGCTGACCGCCTCGACACAGGCGGGCAATTGGCCAATCTGCACGCGCTCCACGCAAAAATTGCATTTTTCCACCACGCCGCGGGTGCGGGCGGGATAGTCGCGATTCAAATTGGCGACAAAGGACCGGGGATCGCGCCAGTTAAAGCTCCGGCTGCCGTACGGACAGGCGGCCATGCAGAAACGACAACCGATGCAGCGGTGATAGTCCATCCCGACAATGCCGTCGTCGCCGCGGAACGTCGCCTTGGTGGGGCAGGCCCGGACACAGGGCGGATTGTCGCAGTGGTTGCACAGGATGGGCAGTTGGTTGTTCGCCGTGGCCTCGTCCTGGTACAAATTCGGTTTTTCCGGGAAGGCGTTTTCGAACTTGGTCATCCAGATCCATTTGATCTCGTCTCGTTTATCCGGAAAATTCGGGACATTGTGGGCCTGATGGCAGGCCTTGACCGCCTTTTCGCCGAGGCTGGGGTCCTGATAGAACTTCTTGATGTCGATGACCATGCCATAGCGGGTGGCGCCGGCCTTGGCCGCTGTTCCAGCTTGTTCCGTGCCGTGGCTGGTACTGGTGCTGGCCTGGGCCATGCCGGCTCCTGCCACCAAACGATCAACCACCGCGGTTCCGCCAAGGCCCGCCAGCGTGGAGATACCGGCTACCTTGAGGAAATTTCTTCTATTTGTATCCATCTGTCTATCTCCTCTTTCGCCGTTTACTCAACTGGAGCCAAATGGCAGTCCCAGCAATACGGTTCAACCGATGCATAGGTATGACACTTGTCACAGAACTGCTTCTTGCTCGTATGGCATTTCATGCAGGTCAGCATCAGGCTCTTCGGGTATTGCTTGCCTTCGATCGTTATAGCCGCACGTTTTCCGTCGCGGAGGACTTCGTCGCGCCAGACATTGAGCAGTTTCATGTGCTCGGCGCGAATCTCGGCGGCGGGCAAAACGCAGGTCTTGGCATCCTTGGGTAACTCGATTTTCGGTGCAGTGCTGGCTCCACCGCGGTTGTACCAAATGGGTATGGTAATAAACAGGACGAAAATGATCAGTCCCGGGATTATCTTACCGCTGTCATACATCGCTCTTCCTCCCTTCCTGCCGGTCAGTTAAACCAAGGTCCTGAGCCCTTCGGTCAGGTCTTGTCGTTGTTCACCTTCGATCACCAATGCGTTGCCGACAAGCTCACTCAAACCGGCCACCTGCACTTCGGGTACCCAGTAGTTCATGAGGGTTGTCAGGGTGGCCCGATCGATCGCGCATACACAGCCCAAGGTGTTGACGCTGTGTTTTTCATGGACATACTTGACGGCGTTGGCCCGCGGCAGTCCGGAACGCATCCGGATTTCCATGATCTCGTCGGTATTGAGCGCCGTACCCGACCCGCAGCAGAAGGTCTGCTCGCGGATGGTGTTTTCGGGCATCTCATACCACTTCTCGACCACGTTATCGAGGATGTAGCGCGGCTCGTCCAGGAGTCCCATGGCCCGCGAGGGGTTGCAGGAATCGTGAAAGGTCGCCGTGACATGGGCGTTGCGGCTCTTGTCGAGCTTGATCTTGTTGTTCTTGATCAGGTCGGCGGTGAACTCGGAGATGTGGATCATCTTGGTGGACTTGGCATTGTCGAACACCGTGCCGGTGATCGGTGAACGCGGCATCTCGAGGAAGTCCGTCGGTCCGTTCATGGTGTCCATGTACTGGTGGAGCACGCGCCACATGTGGCCGCACTCGCCGCCCAGGATCCAGCGCACGCCGAGGCGCTTGGCTTCGGCATAGATCTTGCCATTGAGCTTCTTCATCATCTCGTTGGAGGTGAAGAGGCCGAAGTTGCCGCCCTCGGAAGCATAGGTCGACCAGGTGTAGTCCAGGCCGATGGCCTCGAACAGCAGCAGGTAGCCCATGCAGGTGAAGATGCCCGGCTCGGCGAAGACGTCGGCCGACGGGGTGACGAACAGCACCTCCGCCCCCTTGCGGTTGAAGGTCGGGTTGACCCGGACGCCGGTGAGGTTTTCGATATCGTCGCAGAGGAACTCGACATTGCCCTTGAAGGCCTGCGGGGTGAGGCCCATGTGGTTACCGGTGCGGTTGGAATTGGACACCGGCTCCATGGCCCAGTTGATGCCCACGCCCACCAGATGGAGCAGTTCGCGCAGCATCATGGTGATCTCGGCGGTGTCGATGCCGTAGGGGCAGAAAACCGAACAGCGACGACATTCCGTGCACTGGTAGGCGTACATGAACCATTCCTTGAGCACGCCCACGGTCATCTCGCGGCCGCCGGCCAGCTTGCCCAGAATCTTGCCGGCGCGGGTGAATTCCTGCCGGTAGATCGAACGCAGCAACTCGGCCCGCAGCACCGGCATGTTCTTAGGATCGCCGGTACCGAGGAAAAAGTGACACTTGTCGGCGCAGGCGCCGCAGCGCACGCAGCAATCCATGAAGATCTTCAGGGAGCGGAACCGGTCGAGCCGGTCGGCGATGCCCTGGAGGATAATTTCCTTCCAGTTTTCGGGAAGTTTCCAATCGTCGTCTTCGGGGTTCCACTCGCGGGCATTGGGGAAACTGACGCCTTTCTGGCTGTCCAGATATCTGATTACATCTGACTTGGCCGGATAGGCATAATTTCCGGGCTTAAATATGGCAGGTACATCCATCCAATCCTTGGTCGGGATGGAGCCTGTCATCAGCGAAGGTCCCTCGGCAACACTCCGTGCCAGCTTATCTACCTTTACTACTGCCATTGCTCTGTCCTTATACTCTTGAATTATCCAGCGTTAGTCATTAGCCTTCGGCGGCAACTCTTTCTCGACGGGTATACCCTGCTCGATCATGTCCGCACGGAACTCATCCTCGTAGCCAGCATAGGAATGCGGCTTGATATCCGGGTTCCAGGGGTTGATGTGGCGCTTCATCCGCGAATCGTTTGCCAGATTTCGGGTCGGGCTGAGGAAGACGCCGCCCATATGCATGAGCTTGCTGAAAGGAAAGTAGGCAAGCAGAGTGCACACTAAGAAGAGGTGCGCGTAGAACAGCGGGCTGATCTCGGTGACGATGGTCGGGGAAAAGGTGACCAGCCCCACGGCCAGTTGCTTGATGGCGTTGATGTCCACATGGGCCCGCAGGAAAAAGCGCATCAGGATGCCGGTGAGGGCGATCCCGAGGATCAGGAACAGGGGAAAGTAATCGTTGACCAGGGAGATGTAGCGCACCTGGGGATTCATCAGCCGGCGGCCGAAGAGGAACAAGAGGGCGAGCACGAGGGTGACATCGGTGGTATACATGGTCGGGGCGCCGATCTGCAACAGCGAATCACCAAGTTCCACGAACCCGACCAGCCACGGCACCGGATCGAGAAACAGCCGCATGTGGCGGATGACGATCACCAGGAAGCTGTAGTGGAACATGATGCCGAACAGCCACAACCACTTGCTCGATTCGTAGGTCAGCTTGGGCCCGCCATAAACCGTGGCCTTGGTGTTGCGCCAGAGGGAACGGAAGAGGACAATTTCGAGGAACATCCTGGCAACCACCTGGGCGGTGTTGACCGGGGCCTCGAGCTTGTTATGTTTGATCCAGGGCAATGAATAGCCTTGACCGCAGGTGGTGGGAATCTTGAACGGAACCGGCGATTTGCCCCAATGGATGACCCGGTAACAAAAACCGCCTAAGAACAGCGCCATGGCCAGATAGGGGACGACAACACCAAAGAGGTATTGCATTCCCGGTATCTGCACCAATATCAGCGCAATCAACGCCAGGGCAATTACTGCCGCCAAAGGGAAGGCGTACTTCATTGATCACTCCTTCGCATTCATGTTTAACTGTAACTTCCGGGAAGTTACGAGAAAAGCCGGAGTTCTGCCTCAATCTCCTGTCTTGAAGCCGTCCGGCCGGGCACACATTTTCAATGTTCTTTCTTCTGGTCGTCGCTTTGCATCTTCTGCCGCAGGACGGCCGAAGGGCAGGCGGCATCGGTCAGAATCGCGCTGCCGCTTTTCAGTTCGCGAATCCGGTTCCGGTAGAGCTGCTCCCGACAATCGCTGTAGATATTGAAGGCGGTCAACGCCATCCGGTCGATTTCGATGTCCAGGGCATCAAGCGTTCCCAACAGCGGCTTGGTGGACTTGTCTTTGGTGAAGATCTCCCTCACCACCCACTTCAATTCGAGGAAGGGGGCGACGGCCTGCGCCGGGGTGAAATCTTGGACCGCCCGAATCCGGACCACCTGGTCCAACGGTTTGGCGAAGGCTTGGAGGTCGGCCTTGGCTACCAGCAATTCGAAAAGCGAGGTCAGGCCCGCTGCGATATTGCTCCCTACCGGGTTGGCAAACGGATCCTTCGCGCTTTTGAAAAAACCGGGTGCGATGTAACTGTCGAGGGTCCGTTCAATCCACAGAGAGAGGATCTCGTCTTTTTTGTTGGTCAGCGCTTCGGTCAATTCCATCGCATACGGTTACGGCCCGCTTGGAGGTCGCCTGGACGACTCTGGGCAACCGGGATAATTCTGTCAGTATATCAATAAGCTCTCATTCATTAAAAATGAATGACGATTCATGCACCGCATGCTCTAGCATGATTGCCGATTTGTTTCAAGATAAAAGTTATGGCGTAATCCCAACCGTGCCGCCGCCGGAGCGGCCTTCCTTCAGCAGGAACAGTGCCACCTGGATGTAGGGGTCGGTGGCGACCAACTCGTCGAGTTTCTTCTCCGCCCCCGGCGTGGCCCCCTCGTCGCCGTCCTCCTGCAACAACCCGGCTGCCTTGGCCTCCTTGCGGGTCGCTTTGACCTCTTCCCGATCCTTCCACATCCCGTCAACGAAAACGGCCACATTGGTTTGTTTGGCGCGGACCTTGGCCTTCTGGGTCTCTTCCTGGATTTTCTTGAAGGCGGCGTTGCGTTCGGCCCATTGTCTGCCGGCCTGCCGCATCTGTTCCTTGAGAGGACGGTCCCCCTTCCACCTGGGGGAATCGACTTGCGCCACCTGATCCCAGGGCAGGGAATAATCCATGTATTTTTCCCCGGTTTCCAGGTAGTCGAACATCGAGGGCACCACCAGATCCGGTTCGACCCCCTTGTACTGGGTGGAACCGCCGTTGATCCGGTAAAACTTCTGGATGGTCAGCTTCAACGCCCCCAAGTCGTCATATTTTTGCAGATGCAGCAGCGGCAGGTTCTTGTTCATGTCCATCATCGCCTGCACCGTGCCCTTGCCGTGGGTATGCTCCCCGCCGATGATGAAGGCCCGGCCGTAATCCTGGAGCGCCGCCGCCAGAATTTCCGAGGCCGAGGCGCTGAACTGGTTGACCAGGACGATCAGCGGCCCGCCGTAGGCGACCCCGGCATCTTCGTCCTCAAGCACCCGGATGGCCCCCTGCGAGTCCTTGACCTGGACGATGGGTCCGCCGGCGAGAAAGAGCCCGGAGATCTGGACCGCATCGGTGAGGGCCCCGCCGCCGTTGTTGCGCAGATCGAGAATGAGCCCGCCGATCTTCTGCCGTTTGAGCTTGTTCAGTTCGGCCAGGGTGTCGTCGCTGACGTTCCGGCTCTCCTTGCCATTGCTCTGGGCGACAAAATCCCGGTAGAAACTGGGGATACGGAGGTAGCCGAAGGCGGTTTTGCCGCTTTTCACCACCGTGGACTTGACGTAGGTTTCCTCGATCCGAACCACGTCGCGGGTGATGGCGATGATCCGCTTGGAGCCGTCGGGTTTCTGCACGGTCAGGCGCACCTCGGTCCCCTTGGGACCCCGGATATGACTGACCGCTTCCCGGATCCGCATTTCCGAGATATCGACCGGCTCGCCGTTCTTTTCGGCCACCGCCAGGATGGTGTCCTCGGCCTGCAACTGCCCCTGTTTCTCGGCCGCGCTGCCGGGAATGATCCGGACCACCTTGATCAACCCCTCGTCTTCCCGCAGCAGGGCCCCGATGCCTTCGAGGGACCCGCTCATCTGGATGTCGAAATCTTCCTTGGAGGTGGGGGCCATGTAATCGGAGTGCGGGTCAAAGGCCCTGGCCACCGCGTCGAAATAGCGATCGTAGTGATCCTGCCGGGACTGGTGCGCCAGCCGGTTCAGCGCCCGATGGGTGGAATCCCGCACCTTCTTGACCGCCTCCTTCAGTTCCGCCGGATGGAGTTTCGGATGGATGTTTTTCAGCAGTTCCGGCTGCTGCTTGCCCTTGGTCTCCAGGAGATCGAAATAGGCGTCGAGCACCTGCATCTTCAAGGACAGACGCCATCGGGCCCGGAGTGTCTCGGCACTCTCGGCAAAATCCAGCTTCTTGGGCTCGATTTCCAGAAATTCCTTGGTTTCGAAATCAAACCCCTGGTCCAGGATCGGGTCGATCATCTTTTCCACCTGGTCGATCCGATCGCCCAGCAGGGTCATGCCGGCATCGACCAGCACCACCTTGCCGCGGCTCAGTTCGTCGTCGATATAGTCGGCAAAGGCATTGAGCTGTTTGACGTCGGACTGGAGCAGAAACCGTTTTCTCGGATCAAGCTGGCGGAGGTACAGGTCAAAGGCCTTACGCGAAAGGGTGTCGTCCAGGGGCTGGTGGCTGAAATGCTGGGCCGGAAGCTGCTGGCTGAGCATCAGGGCGATCAGTTGGTTGCGGTCGGCGTTGAACTCCTCGGGCGAGGCCTTTTTGGCCAGGCCATCCGTGGTCAGGAGCAGGAGCAGCAGGATGGCCGCGGAGAGGGCACGCCAGGGGCGCCGGGCGGAAGAAAACAAGGTGTGTTGTGTCATGGCGATCGGGAAAAGCCCGGAGGCAAAAAGGATGAGGTCGGGAGGCAAAGAGGGGCCGGGGACCGGGAAATCAATAGGGGCTGACGAGCTTATCGGCGCTGGCCATCGCGTTCATGATGTCGTACATGTTGGAGATCTGGCCGACCTGGATCGCGGATTTCAGGTTGAAGAAGTCGAGACAGGTGCCGCAGGCGAGGATCTCGACCCCCTGGGCCTGCAACTGCCTGAGGGCTTCGAGGGCCCCCGAGGCGGCGGTCACCAGCTTGACGCCGCTGTTGTAGAAGAGGATTTTTTCGGGCAACGGGCTGACCTCCTTGATGGTCTGGATGTAGGTCTGGAGCAGGGCCCATCCCAGTTCCTCGCTGCCCCGGCCCATGGAATCGGAGGAGATGACGTAGACCATTCGCGGTGCGCCCGGAAGATCGCAGCGGTAGTCGTCCAGGTCGAAGGGCTCCTCCTTCGGCTGGGCCGTGGCCGTGACCGTGACGGCAAAACCGCCGCCGGGCCGATCGACACTGGTTGCCGTATGTCCCTGGTTGCGGGCAAACCGGATGACGTTGTTTTTCGAGGCCTCGTTGTCGATCAGGACCTCGATCTGCTGAGCGCCTTGCGCCAGGGCGTCCTTGACGCGCAGGACCGGTTGGGGACAGGGCAGTCCTAGGCAATCGAGGGTGATTGGGGGCATGTTCGGCTCCTTCCCGTGCTACCCGCTGGACCGGGCGCGGTATGCCGGGCGGTTAAAGGATGATTTCCTGGCCTTCGCGGGCAAAGAACACCTGCATGGGCGCGGTGGGTTCGGTGGTGCAATAGGTGTTCGCCATCTGGTCGAGTTGGTCGTCGCTGCGTTCGGGATCGTGGTGAAACAGGGCCAGTTGCTTGACACCGGCCCGTTTGGCGGCGGCGATGGCATCCTCGATCGGGCTGTGGCCCCAGCCGATCTTGCCCTTTTCGTATTCCTGTCGGGTGTACTGGGCGTCGTGCACCAGCAGGTCGGCGCCGGTGAAGAAATTCTCCAGCACCAGATTCTGTTCCCGGGCCGCCTCTTCTCCCTCCAGGGCCATCAACTCGTCGTAGGCGGGATGGTCGGGATCGGTGACAAAAAGGTTGCGGAAGGGCTCGGTGTCGTAGGCGGTGCAGAACACCGCGCCGCGAAAACTGAACCGGTATCCCAGCGCGGTGATGGGATGGTTGATGATCGTGGTCGACAGGGTGATGCCGTCACCGAGGTCGATCAGCGGCTCTTCCTTCAGCCGCCGGTATTCGATGGTGCTGGCCAGTTCCCCCATGTTGACCGGGAAATAGCGGTATTTCATCTGCCCGCCGACCACCGCTTCCAGGGGTTCGTCCTCGTAGGTCACCGGTCCGAACACCTTGATGCGGGTACCGGGGATATAGACGGGCACGAAAAAGGGAAACCCCATGATGTGGTCCCAGTGGGTGTGGGAGAGATAGATTTCGGTGGCAATGGGGCCCTTGGGCAGATCGTTGGCCAGCATGGAGTTGGCGAGATCGCGGATGCCGGAGCCGGCATCGATGATGATGTGACGGTTGACTTCCGGAAAACGGAGCTCGATGCAGGCGGTGTTGCCGCCGTACTTCATGGTCTTTGGCCCCGGACAGGGAATCGAGCCGCGGACCCCCCAGAATTTCACCTTGATCATGCGCGTATCCTTATTGAGGTGGTGTGTCCTTCAGACCTGGAGAAAGATTTCCGCCTTCCTGATTTCCGCATCGACCGCCTCGGAGAGCCCGGAAACGGCGCTCCACTCCAATCCGCACAGTTCGAGCAGCGTCGGCAACTGACTCTCGTCGGGATAGAGGTTGCCGGCATAGCCGATATCGAACAGGCAGATATAAAAGTCGGCCAGGGCCACCGTGGCCACCAGGGCCTGATGGTCCGGTTCGGCCCGTTCCGGTGAATGATGATGACAGATGGCGTCGGTGATCACCGCATTGAGCTTCCATTTGGAGGCGATCATCTCGCCGATTTCTTCGTGGTCGATTTCCAGATATTTTTTTTCCAGTCGCACCAGGGGTGCCTGCTCTCGCTTTACCTCGGCCAGCACCTCGATGTATTCGTCGCCAAAGGGGATCTTGCCGAGATCGTGCAGCAGGCCGGCGACAAAGTATTCTTCCCGTTCGGCCAGAGGCAGACCGCGTTCGGCGGCGAGCAGTTTGGCCATGACGCCCACGCCGATGGAATGGGCCCAGAAATCCTTGATCGGCAGGGCCTTCGATTTTTTGGCCTGCCCGACGCAGCGGATGACGGCGGTCGACAGGGCCAGGTTCTTGACCGTGTTCAGCCCCAGCATGATGATGGCCCTGGTCAGCGAGGTGACCTTGTTCATCAGGGAATAGTAGGCCGAATTGATCAGCTTGAGGACTTGTCCGGTCAGGACCGGGTCAAGGGAGATGACCTTGTTGAGATCGTTGGGCGAGGTGTCCGTTCGGCTGCATATTTCCATGACCTTGCTGACCGTGGTGGACAGACTCGGCATTTTGTCGACAAAAGCACGAATCTTGTCCAGTTTTGTCTTTCGTTCGTTCATCAGGACGACACACTCTGGAGACGGTGGGCAAGGAGGCTGGAAGCTGATTGTAATCGGGCTATAATAAATGAAGGAAGGGGGCAGGTCAAGCAGACGGTTCGGTTTTTGCCGGGCTGATTAACACCCGTGTTTTTTAAGAAAATTGTGGACGACTTCTTCCATGACCTGCAAGGGGGTCTGGCCGGTTTCATGGATCCGGATCCACAGGCAGCGCTGAAAGGCCCGGTAGAGATCCGGCGGGATCTGCAATTTCAGCTCGACCAGCGCAGGCCGGGCCGGCGGGTCAGCGGGCGGCTCGGTTTTGGGCATGGTAGGCCACCACATCCTGGTAGCGCAGCCCGGAACCGCCGAAGATATCCAGGGCCGAGCCCACGGTGACGTCGATGCGGCCGCGGCCGGTGATCCGGATCTGTTCGAGGTCGGCCAGGGAGGCAACCCCGCCGGCATAAGTGGTGGGCACCGGGACCGAGGCGGCCAGCAGGTCGAGCAGGCGGGTGTCGATCCCCATGCACTTGCCTTCGACGTCGACGGCATGGACCAGAAACTCGTCGCAGCAGGTGGCCAACGCTTCCAGCACCGGCGGGCTGATCCGCAAGCCGGTGAACTTCTGCCAGCGGTCGGTGACCACATAATAACCGTCCTGGCGCCAGCGGCAGCTCAGGTCGAGCACCAGCCGCTCTTTGCCGACCAGTCGGTTCAAACGATCGAGCCGTTCCCGGTCGAGCAAGCCGTCGTGGAAGACATGGGAGGTGACGATGAGGTGGGAGGCCCCGCGGTCAAGCCATTGGGCCGCGTTTTCCGCCGTGATGCCGCCGCCCACCTGCATGCCGCCGGGCCAGGCGGCCAAGGCCTCCATGGCCGCGTCCTCGTTGCCCGGGCCGAGCATGATGATATGGCCGCCGGGGAGGTCGTCCCGGCGATAGAGGGCGGCATAGTGCGAGGGGGGGAGCTCGGAGGCGAAATTGGTCCGCAGGGTGGTCGGATCGTCGGCCAGGGTGGAGCCGACGATCTGTTTCACTCGGCCGTCGTGCAGATCGATGCAGGGGCGAAAGCGCATGCTGCTGTTCCCGAAAAAAGAAAGGGCCGCCGGTGTCGGCAGCCCCCGGAATTCGTCGGCGTTATATTTCCTTGACCATCATCGTGGTCGGATCGAGGCGCAAGCCCTTGCCGCCCGACACCTGCTCGCCGCAATTGCGGATGATGTCGAGCTGGATGGTGGCGTCGTGCTCCGGCTTGAGCAGGATGACCATGTCGAACAGATCGTCGAGCTCGTGGCAGGGGGCGGGCACGCCGGTGGGGGAGACCCGAGGGTCGCCGCGGTGGCAGATGGCCGAGAACCAGGCCTGCATCCCCATGTTTTCCATGAGATTCTTGATGTCTTCCAAGGCCTCGCGGTCGGTGTTGACGAAATCGAAGCCGTCGACGATCAGGCAATTCGGCCGGAAGATATCCTGGAGCACCAGGTCGTTCAACCGCTCTTCCAGCCGGGAGCGGCTGAAGGCGGCGATTTTGAAGGTCATGATCATCCGGTGACGGGCCACCATGTCGATCAGTTCGTGCGGCCGGGTGACGCTGTGCTCCTGGAGGATGAGCTGGAGGATATCGTCGTACCAGGTCTTGGTTTTTTCGATGGATTCGCCGATGCTGACATGGATGACGCGCTTGCCCCGGAGGATGGCGTCCAACGCGATCTGCACCAGGAGCGCGGTCTTGCCGAGACCGGCTCGGGCCATGACTAGGCCCAGTTGATTGTTTTCCCTGCCCATGTTGAGAACCCGTAGCGGATTCTGTTGGACCAGCGGTTCATATCCCATAAATCACCTCGTTCGGTTAATGCTCTCGTTTGGTTCGTGGTAATCGGCCACCGCTGGTCACGCGTCCTTTTTCTGGGCGGCAAAGGCCTTGATCAGCTCGTCGGCCACGCCCTTGGGCACCTGCTTGTAGGTGGCAAATTCCATGGTGAATTCGGCCTTGCCCTGGGTCAGGGAGCGCAGGGTGGTGGAGTAGCCGAACATCTCGGCCAGCGGCATCTCGGCCTCGACCACCGTGTAGTTGCCCTCCTCGAAGGTGCCGATGATCACGCCGCGGCGCTGGTTGAGACTGCCCATGACCGCCCCCTGGAACTCGGAGGGGCCTTCCACCGCCACCTTCATGATCGGCTCCATGATCACCGGGACCGCCTTGGCGTAGCCCTGCTTGAACCCGCCGATGGCCGCCAGTTGGAAGGCGATGTCCGAGGAGTCGACCGCATGGAAGCTACCGTCGTTGATCGCCACCCGGATGCCGGTGATCGGCGACCCGGTCAGCGTACCTTTCTCCAGGATTTTTTGGAAGCCCTTGTCGCAGGAGGGGATGTATTCGCGCGGGATGACGCCACCGACGATCTTGTCGACGAATTCGTATTCGCCCTCTTCCAGCGGCTCGATGTAGCCGGCCACCCGGCCATACTGACCGGAACCGCCGGTCTGTTTCTTGTGGGTGTAGTCGAAATCGGCGCGTTGGGTGATGGTTTCGCGGTAGGCCACCTGCGGCGCCCCCACCTCGACCTCGGCCTTGTATTCCCGCTTCATCCGCTCGATGTAGACCTCGAGATGAAGCTCGCCCATGCCGGAAATGATGGTTTCGTTGGTCTCGTGATCGACGTAGGTCTTGAAGGTCGGGTCTTCCTTGGTGAACCGGTTGAGGGCCTTGGACATGTTGATCTGGGCCTTGTTGTCCACCGGCTTGATCGCCAGCGAAATGACCGGGGCCGGGACATGCATCGAGCTCATGGACCAGTTGAGGCCCGGACTGCAGAAGGTGTCGCCGGAGGCGCAGTCGATGCCGAACAGGGCCACGATGTCGCCGGAACCGGCGCCCTCGATCTCCTCCATCTCGTTGGCATGCATCCGCACCAGGCGGCCGACCTTGGCCTTCTTGCCGGTGCGGGAGTTGATGATGGTGTCGCCCTTCTGGATCATGCCCTGGTAGGTGCGGATGTAGGTCAACTGGCCATAGCGGCCGTCTTCCAGCTTGAAGGCCAGGGCCACCAGCGGGTCGGTCGGGTTGTTGCTGACCACCACCTCGCTCTCGTTCTGGTCGAGATCCAGGGCGGTGTTTTCGACATCGGTCGGGCAGGGCAGGTAGGCGCTGACTGCGTTGAGGAGCAGTTGCACACCCTTGTTCTTGTAGGCGGAGCCGATCATGACCGGCGTCAGCTCCAGGCTCAGGGTGCCCCGGCGGATGGCGTCGTGGATCATGACCTCCGGAATCTCCCCTTCCTCCAGCATGGCCTCCATCAGCTCGTCGGAGAACATGGACACCGCATCGAGGAGCTCTTCCCGCTTGGCCTCGGCCTCGTCCCGCAAGTCGGCGGGAATCTCGTCATAGCGGATCTGCTCTCCTTGGTCGCCATCGAAATAGACCGCCTGCATGCTGATCAGGTCCACCATGCCCGCAAGATCGCTTTCCAGGCCGATGGGCAACTGGATCATCACCGCATTCAGGTCCAGCTTGTCGCGCAACTGCTGGGTGACCCGGTAGGGATTGGCGCCGGTGCGGTCGCACTTGTTGATGAAGGCGATGCGCGGCACCTTGTAGCGGGTCATCTGCCGGTTGACGGTGATCGATTGCGACTGGACGCCGCCCACCGAACAGAGGATCAGCACCGCCCCGTCGAGCACGCGCAGGGCGCGCTCGACCTCGATGGTGAAATCGACGTGGCCGGGGGTATCGATGATGTTGATGTCGTAATCCTTCCACGAACAGTAGGTGGCGGCGGACTGGATGGTGATGCCGCGCTCCTTTTCCAGTTCCATGGAGTCCATGGTGGCGCCGACGCCGTCTTTTCCCCGGACCTCGTGGATGGCGTGGATCCGTTGGGTGTAAAACAAAATGCGCTCTGTCAGCGTGGTCTTGCCCGAATCGATATGGGCGCTGATGCCGATATTTCGCACTTTCGCTAAATCTTTTTTCATGATGCGTTCCTCATGCCCGCTTTCAGGTCGCTGGTGCTCTGGTTTGCTGCGTTCTTTTGGGGTTGTTTGGTTCGGTTGCAAATAAAAAATGGAGTTACAGCAGGTTCTGCAACTCCATACTCAATATTTTGTGATGGCGCTGGCAAAAAGGTGGGGAGGGAAGAAATATCCTTGGTTCTCCGGAAAGAGCCACCCGTAAACCCCCTGTGCCCACTCTGCACGAGGTTTTTTTGGTACCTCATCCAAGTAAAGCCCATTTTTATAACGCGAGGATAAGAGCGAGTCAATGAATTTTTGATATTTTTTGCCTGGGGCCGGGCAAAAGAAGCGGTCAGGAGAGGAGGTCGTTCAATTCTTCCTTGGAGAGAAGCGAGCTGAGTTCTTGATGCCGCCGGTCTGCATGCTTGCGTCGCTCTGTGCCCTTTCGTCTATCGACACCTAATCTTGGGTGGATAACAGATTGAAACCATTTGGTTACAAAATACATTCCCGACTCGGGTGACAGTCGATAATCATGCCTTCTTTCACCCTTGGCGCGTCGGTCTCTATTGGTCCGCCGATCTGAACTCGAAATCCTCCGTTCCGAGTCACTGCTGGGGGCCCCGGTTTGCTCTTGGCCTTGGGTCGCATTTTGGTCAAGCATTGTTGGTCACCGTCTAAAGGGCTTCGCCAGGACAACGATTCTATATAAATATAATTATCATTTCTTCATGAGTTAATGACAAAAGCACGTGTGTTGACGTTTGTTAACGCATTTTTTTCATTCGCTCCGGACTTGTCATCCCTCCTCTCTTCTTCTGTGGCAACCTGCGATGTGTACCATTTTCACGGCTGAAAAATAGGTGCGTTGATTGCTGGGTCTCGTTAAGGCAAATGTTTATATTGTCAAATAAAATGAGGCTTTCATGCCACCGCTCGAAAATGCTGGGGGCGATAACATCCGGTCATGCTTTTTCGGCAAAGAGGTTGTCGGGTGAAGGACGGTTTTGGCGAAAACATCCAGCGCAAGGGTGATGGCACCGCACGAAACCAATGGGATTAATGACCAGTATGGTCTTCGTAAAAAAAAATCAGCCGGTTATGTTGTCGGTCCTTGTTGCGCTCAATTTCAAGATGTCCTTTCTATGAAACGACTTGCGATTTTACTTGCCCAGAGTGGCTACGTGCGAATACCCAAGCTTCAAGCGTGTCGAAACGACTTGAGAAGTATGCAAAAACTCCTTGAGTCGACTGCATCTTTTGATCAGCTCCTGGTGCTCGATGATGCTATAGAGACTGCGCTCGACGCAAAAGAGAAACTTCGCATTTTTCTTGATGCAAATTCAGCGCAATCGGTCAGCGAGCTGTTTTTTTACTTTACAGGCCATGGCTATTTTACTGGTGATGAGTTCATCTATCTATGGAATGATTTCGATCCGGATCAACAGGAACAAACATCACTTTCAAGCTCTGAAATTGACCTGATGCTCACAAAAGTGCATCCAAAACTTCTCGTCAAAGTTATCGATGCCTGCTATTCTGAGAGCCTCATTTCGATGTCGTCGAGTTTTTCCGATCGTTATGACCATACTTCAAAAAATTTATTCAAAAGTTTATATTGTCTTCTCTCGTGTCAGAAAGATCAATATTCACTCGCCGATTCTACGCATAGCTTCTTTACCAGCCTCTTTCTCCAGGCAGTCAATCGGCCACTCGGGACACGTGTTCGATACCGAGATATCATCGATTATATTTCTGAAGCATTCGAAAAAATAGGGCGACAAACGCCAGTCTTCGTTACCCATGCCGATTTTACGGAACAATTCTGTATTGTAACGAAAAAAGTCAAAGAATTTCTCGGGCATCTCGATCTCAAACAGCAGAAACAGGGGCTAGCGAAACTACGCAAGAGTGACCTGCTCGATCGTGTTCAACTTGAGGCGGCGCAATATGTCACGCTTGACGAGGCAAAACAGTGCCTGCTCTGTGGTCTGGAGGCGGTGCAGGAGCTTCAGCTCGACCTCGAACTCAGCAACTTCTTCGAAAAAGACGTTCAGGTTACGTCGGCATACGCCAACATTCCGAAAATATATAAAATTTCAGAAATGCTTGCGGCTTCTGCGGAGGAGCTTTATGTGCATATCTTCTATGAGACTGAGCACTACACCGTCAATATGCCGATCGAATACACCGTGTTTGGTCAGCCAGATGCGGTCAAAAGTATCTCCACGCGAGTGCTGCCATTCATAAAATCGCGTAACATCCCGAAATATTATGAGAACAATTTTGAACTCCCCTATGTGGCAATGGGCGTGACCTTGAAGTCAAAATTTGCAAATCTTCTGAGCCAGGCATTGATCGCGGTACCGATCCTATCACGAACACGGCTCTATTACTTCTATACAACAGCAACATACAAACGTGTCGACTGGGACCGTCAAGCAATGGCAACTTCAGCCGTCCAATGGGAGCATGAGGTATTCGACTTTGATTGCTACCGGCTTAAAATTCAATTGACGAAATTTGTTCATGACAAGTTTCTCTCAAGTATTCTCAATGACATGAAAGTTCGCTTCGGTGTGCTTTAGTTATCATTCCCATAACAAAAAACGATTGAATCAGGAGAACAACTCATGTTTACCTTGGCGGATGTGCGTAATATCGCGGTCCAGATCGAGCAAAACGGGGAAGAAACCTATCGCCAGGCCGCCAGTCAGGCCTCCGATCCGGAACGGGCGCGTATTTTACACTGGATGGCTGACGAAGAAAAACATCATGGCGAACTGTTCGCCACCATGGTCGGCGAAAGAACGCTAACCGCCGAGCAGGCGGAACTCGAAGCCATGGGTCGGACCCTGCTCCAAGACATTGTTCGCAGCCAAACCTTTTCGCTGGAACAGCAACGGCTCGGGCAGGCTGTTAGCTTGGAAGACCTGCTGAATCAGTCCATCGAGTTCGAGACAGACACCATCGAGTTTTACGAATTCCTAGCCGGTTTTCTCGATGACCCGGAAGCCATAGCCCAGTTGCAAGGGATCATCGAGCAGGAAAGGGGACACGTGCGGCAGCTTGAACAGATGCGGATAAAGGTCAAACCGCATGCTACCAAGATGACGTCGAAGGAGCGCCCAATAAAAAAAGCACCTGGCGAATGAACGCCAAGTGCTTGATTTTGTTGGTGCCGGGACCAGGATTTGAACCAGGGACACACGGATTTTCAGTCCGTTGCTCTACCGACTGAGCTATCCCGGCACCCAAATTTGAAGGCCTGCATACTTAGCAAAAAGGCAGGTTTATTGTCAATGTTTTTTTACTTTTTGTTGTCGGTAAACAACTCCCCCAAGTCGATGTCGAATTTATCCAGGGCGGTTCCGGTCTTCACCGAGGGAAGGAAGCGTTTGCCGGCAGCGCTGCCACTGACCAGTTTGGCGGGGGTGTCCAAATCCAAGCCGTTGAAGTTGAGATCCTCAAGGCCCAATGGATTTTGGGCAGGGGATGGCGACGGGGGTGGTGGTGGGGAAAGCGTCGCGATGGGTTCCAGGTCGCTTAAAACGGACGGTTCCTCAAAACGGATCCCTTCAGGTTGCTCCTGCACCGGCGGGGCCAAATCGGAAATGTCGAGATCGCCGAAATCCATGGCGGGCAATGGCGGTTGCATTTCTTGGGGTTGCTCGCCCAAATCAAGCGTGAACTCGTCACGGGGAGAGATCTCGGCAATATCGTCCAGTTCCATCACCAGATCGGTTTCGCCTCCCGGAAATTCGATTTCGTTGCGTTGCGGTGCCGGCTCAAATTCCTGATCAAGGGTAAATTCCTTCTCGGTCGGTTCCTCGAGCTCAAACTCCTTCTCGTCTGCAAAGAGCGTTGCAGCGTCCTTTTCCTCGGCCGGTTGGACAAAGCGCGGGGGGGCGCTTCGATCCGCCGAGGTGACGCTTAAATAGCGGGGGGCCTCGGCCTCGTACGTGGTTCCATTGATTTCACCAATGATGTCACCTATATACTTGTGACATTTTTTGCAGGTCTCCAGATGGTCAAAGGAGATAAAGCCGCATTTGGGGCAACGCATAATCTTCGCCTTTCAAGAGGGTGGGAGTCGGACGATCTCGAGTGCTTCGATGATGAAACTCGATTGTTGCGTTCATTATCGCACAGGGAAAAAGAGAAAATCAAGGCGTGGACAAAAAATATCCGCAAGAGACCAAAATCTCCGCGGATATGTGTTTGCCTGTACGGGAGGAACAACCCACCCCGTGGCGGTATCCGGGGGGAGCGAGAGTCGGCCTGCTGAGGCGGGGAGCGCCCGCGGCCAAAGCATGGGTACGGGCGCCGTTCCCCGGCAGAATCGGGTTCAGTTCCGTTGGCCGAACCGTTCGGAGCTGACCTGGTTGAAGCAGAGCGAGGCCTGGGGGTGGCCGTTCTTGCTGGCCGCCGGGTAACCGATGCCGACGATGGCCAGCACCATCAGCCCTTCGGGCAGGCCGAGCAGGTCGGCGAGATAGGCCTGAGCGCTGGTGGCGTCCTCGCGCTGCCGCAGCCGGATCTGCACCCAGCAACTGCCCAGGCCGAGGTCGGCGGCTTCAAGGTGGATCAGGGTGGTGGCGATGGCGGCGTCCTCCACCCAGACATCGCTCTTGGCCGGATCGGCGCAGACCACGATCGCCAGCGGAGCACCCTGGAGAAAGGCAGCGCCATGGGCCTTGGCCACCGCCAGCTTGTTCAACCGCTCCCGGTCGGTGACCACGATGAACTGCCAGGGATTGTTGCCCTTGGACGAGGGCGAGCGGAGGGCCGCCTCCAGGAGGAGATCGAGTTTTTCCGGTTCGATCGGCTGGTCGGTGAACTGGCGGATGCTTCTGCGGGCACGTAAGAGATCGATCAGCATGGAGGGCCTCACGTTGGTGCTAGGGGTTTGGGGCAATGGGTCAGGTTCATGCCCGGATCATCTCTTCCGCAAGCATGCGGTCGGCAAAATCGAGGACGAACTGGCGCTGGGCCGGGGTGGCCCGGGCGATGCACGAGCAGTGCATGTTGCTGGCGCTGCGCACCAACAGCTCAAAGCGCAGCGAGCTCTGCTCCAGGACGACGGTGAAATAGAAGGGGCCGCAGTCGTCATGGCCCTGCTGCTCCGGGCCCAGGAGGTCGGGGGGCACGCTGAGGAAGAAAACGCCTTCCAGACCGCCCGGCTTGAGGGTCCGTTTGAGATAGCTGTCGAGATTGTCGCGTTCGAGAAAGGTGATCTCGTCGATCATGTACTGGCGCATGGTGGTTCCTTGGTTACCTTTCGGCGGGTTCTTATCACAGATATTCGGCGGCCAGCGAGGCCAGGTGGCTGCGCTCGGACCGGGTCAGGGTGATGTGGCCGCAGGCCTCCTGGCCCTTGAGCCGTTCCACCGTGTAGCTCAGCCCGTTGCTGCTGGCGTCGAGGTAGGGGTTGTCGATCTGCTCGGGATCGCCGGTGAGGATCATCTTGGTGCCCTCACCGGCCCGGCTGATGATGGTCTTGACCTCGTGCGGGGTCAGGTTCTGGGCCTCGTCGACGATCACGTACTGGCGGGAGATCGAGCGGCCGCGGATGTAGGTCAGGGCCTCGAGTTCGATCCGGTCCTCGCGCAAGAGGCGCTTGATGCCCAGTTCGGTGGCCGCGTCCTGCTTGCCGCCGTTGGTCAGGCCCATCAGGTAGGAGAGGTTGTCGAAGATCGGCTGCATCCACAGCTTCATCTTCTCGTCCTTGGTGCCGGGGAGATAACCGATGTCGCGGCCCAGGGGGATCACCGGCCGGGAGACCAGCAGTTTTTCGTAACGGCCTGTTTTCAGGGTGTTGGCCATGCCGGCGGCCAGGGCCAGCAGGGTCTTGCCGGTGCCGGCCTGGCCGATGAGCGACACCAGGGAGATCTCCGGGGCCATGAGCAGTTCAAGGGCGGCCCGCTGCTCCATGCTCCGGGGCCGGAGGTTGAAGACATTGTCAAAGACGGGGTTGAGCGGTTTCAACTGGTGGTTGGCCACCACCCGGCCCATGCCGGTGTGTTTTTCGTTGGCCGCATCCACCAGGAGCACGAACTCGTTGGGCTGGAGCTCCTCGCCGTCCAGGTGCAGATCCTTGCCCTGATACAACCGGTCGATGGTGGCCGCCTCCACCTTCAGGCTGCGCCAGCCGGTGTACAACTGGTCGAAATCGGTCTTTTCCTTTTCGAAATCCTGGACCTCGATGCCCATGGCATCGGCCTTGAGGCGGGCGTTGATGTCCTTGGAGACGAAGATCACCCGCTTGCCCTCCCGGAACAGACGGTAGGCGGTGGCGATGATGCGGTTGTCCGGGATGTTGAGGTCGATGCAGGTGCCGCAGTCCTCTTCCTTTTCCATGGTGATCCAGACCACGCCGCCGTCGCTGGTGGGCACCCCCTTGCCCAGGCTGCCCTCGGCGCGCAACCGGTCGAGGCTGCGGATGACGCCGCGGGCGTTGCGGCCCAACTCGTCGTTGTTCTTCTTGAATTTGTCCAGCTCCTCGATCACGGTCATCGGCAGGACCACGGTATTGTCGCCGAAGCAGGCAATCGCGTCGCTGTTGTGGAGCAGGACATTGGTGTCGAGCACGAAGTATTTGTCGGACATGCGGTTGCCAGGGGGTTGGGAAGGGGGTTGACGGAAGGCCTACAGATCAAGACCGGTGGTATCGTGGTTGAGGACCTCGCAGCCCTCTTCGGTGACCACCACCATGTTTTCCAGGCGGATGCCGCCCCAGTCGGCCAGGTAGAGGCCGGGTTCGACGGTGACCACCATGCCGGCGCGTAACTGCTTGCGGCCGCGCGGCGACAGGCGCGGCTCCTCGTGGACCGCGATGCCCACGCCGTGGCCCAGGCCGTGGCCGAAGGCCTCGCCGTAGCCCCCGTCGGCCAGCACCTTGCGCGCGGCCCGGTCCACCTCCGCCCCGGTGACCCCGGCGCGGATGGCGCCGATACCGGCGAGCATGGCCTTCCGCACCAGCCGCTGGCGGTCGAGGAAGGTCGGGTCCGGCTTGCCGGCGACAAAGGTCCGGGTCATGTCGGAGCAGTAGCTCTGATAGACCAGCCCCATGTCGATCAGCACCAGGTCGCCGGCCGCCAGTTCACGGTCCGTGGGCACGGCGTGCGGCCGGGCGGCATTGGTACCGAAGGCGACGATGGTGTCGAAGCTCGGGCCTTCGGCGCCCATCTCCCGCATGGTCAGTTCCAGGGCCAGGGCGATTTCCCGCTCGGTCATGCCCGGTTCGATGGTGTGGTAGACCGACTGGAAGACCTTCTCGTTCAGGGCGGTCGACTGGCGCAGGAGGCGCAGCTCGTGTTCGTCCTTGATCACCCGCATCTGCTCGACCAGCCCGCTCTCGGGCCGCAGGGTCAGCCCCCGCTTGGCGGCCATGGCGGCGAGCCGGAGGAAGGCGGAGTGGAGGAAATAGTCGCTCTCGAAGGCCAGGGTCCGGAAGCCGATGTGTTTCTGCAATCGTTCCAGCAGCTTCAACAGCCCCTTCGGGTAGAGTTCCACCTTGAACAGCGGGGCCTCGGCCTCGGCCTGGAGGGTGAAGCGGGAATCGGTGAGCAGGTAGGGTTGGCCGTCGCTAGGGATGAGGAGGAAGCCGCTGGTCTCCTGGATGCCGTGGTCCGGGGCGGTGTAGCCGCTCAGGTAGCGGCGGTTGTCCGGCTGGGAAACCAGCAGGGCATCGATTTTTTTCCGGCGCAGGGCGGCCTGCACCCGGAGGAGTCGGTCGAATTCGCTGCTCCCGGCCATGATCAGGCCCCGGTCCAGGCGGTGAGCTGGGCCTTGAACTGCTCCAGGGCCTGGCCGTACTGCCGGTCGAGATCCATCTCCAGGCGAGACCACTGCTCCTTGAATTGCGGCTCCATGGTGGGGTCGATCTTCATGGAGTCAGCCTTCATCCCCTTGCGCATGAGGAGCTGCTCGATCTGCATCCGCATCTGCTCCTTGAGCTGCTCGTACAACTGCTTGCGGTGCTGGCCGTACTGGGTGGCGACGGTTTGCAGCTCCTGGCAGAGGGCGGCGATATCCGGCGCGCCTTGATTGAGTTCGACTATACCCTGGACGGCCCGTTCGATTCGCTTGGTGCCGTCCTCGTCGCGGGGGAGAAAGAGGTTGCGCAGGAGCGAGGCCAGCATGCCCTTGCGGATCGATGCCTGCTGGGACGGTTCCTGCTCGTCGAGGAGGGCGAGCAGGGAAGGCTTGGTGCCGTTGAGGTAATCGGCAGTGGCTTGCATGCCTTTTTTCAGGTTTTCCTCGTGGCGCATCTCGTCCGGGGTGGCCACGCCCATGCGGGCGGCGCGCTCCATGACCAGATCCATGGTTGACTTGATTCCTGCCATGAATGGATTCTCCTTGGTGAGTTAGGGGTAAACGCTGTGGCTTGCGACTATAAACATTGTCGGCAAAAACTACAAGTTGCGGCGATCGATCAGGCGGGCGGCAAAGAAGCCATCGAGGCCGTCGGTGGGATCGGGATGGAAGAACCCGGAAGGGTCGACCAATCGCCGGGCGGCCTCGGGCAGAAACGGCGTGGCGTGGTCCACCGCGAACCGGGGGCAGCGGTCAAGGAACAAGCGGACCACTTCCTCGTTTTCCTCGGGCTCCAGCGAACAGGTGGCGTAAAGGAGGATGCCGCCGGCCCCCAGCAGGGTGGCCGCGATCTCCAACAGGTGCACCTGGGTCTGCTGATAGGCGGCCAGATCCTCGGGTTGGCGGTTCCAGCGGATGTCGGGCTGGCGGCGGATGACGCCGGTGCCCGAGCAGGGGGCGTCGATGAGGATGACGTCAAAGGGCTGGGGCCGGGTGGCGGCGTAGGCCCGCAGGTCGGTGCGCACCGGGAGCACTGCCTGGCCGTGGCCCAGGCGGCGGAGGTTGTCCCGCAGGAGGCGATAGCGGCGCGGGTCCGGCTCGGTGGCGACGATGGCGCCGTCCGGCGGCAGCATCTCGGCCAGGTGCGAGGTCTTGCCGCCCAGACCGGCGCAGCCGTCGAGGATGCGGCAGCGACTAGGCAGCGGCCCGACCAGCAGGGAGGCCAGTTGCGCCGCCTCGTCCTGAACCTGGAAATGGCCGACTTCGTAGCCGGGCAGGGAGGCCACGCCGCCGGGAAAGGTGTCGATCACCAGGCCAAGCGGGCTGTAGAAGCCGTTGCGGGCCTGGATGCCGCTTTTCGCCAAGGCTTCCCGCACCATGGTTCGGCTGGTGCGACGACCGTTGATCCGCAGGGTGAGCAGGGGCTCGGTGTTGTTGACCCGGCAGATCGCCCGCGCCTTTTCCTGGCCGAACCGCGCCTGCCAGCGCTCGACCAGCCAGGCCGGGTGGTTGAGGATGGGCGGTTCAGCCGCAGCCATTTGCTCGGCAGTGGGCAGGGTCGCCCGGTTGCGGGCCACGGCCCGGAGGATGCCGTTGGCGAAGCCGATCAACCAGGTTGGCTGGCCGGCGGCCTTGAGGGTGTTGATTGTGGCGTTGACCGCCGCCGATTCCGGGACGCGGCTTAAAAACAGCAACTGATAGACCCCAATCCTGAGCGTCATCAGGGTGCGCGGCTTCATCTTGCGCAGGGGGTGTTTGGAAAAGGTGCGGATGATGTGATCAAGGTACTCTTTCTGGCGCAGCACCCCGTACACCAGGGTTTTGACCAGGCCCCGGTCGATGTCGGCCAGCTGCTCGATGGCGGCGTGAAAGAGGAGGTCCACCGAATTGTGGGTCGTGGCCCACAGGCAGAGCACCTCCACGGCGGCGGACCTGGGATTGGATGGGGGCGGGTTTGCGGTCATGGTTGGTTTGCTGCGAGCGAGCGGGCAAATGTGGCGAAATCACGGGGGATCAAGGGGCCGAGGCCTGCGGTCGATCAGGCCGCACTCTGCCATGATCGCCGTCAATTGCAATGTTTTTTTCGGCTCGGCTGTCATGCTGAGCGCCTCAGCTTTCCCCTTGACAGCAAAAAGCCCGATACGGTAAAAGAAACCCCACATCCATGCCGGAGTGGTGAAACTGGTAGACGCACTGGACTCAAAATCCAGCGGGGGCAACCCCATGTCGGTTCGATTCCGACTTCCGGCACCAAAAAAATCAAGGGCTTGCAGAGAACTCTCTGTAAGCCCTTTTTTTGTTCACGTGCATCATTCTTTTTTGACTATTTATATAAACTATCCCTATTCCTTCCCTGTTGGGAATAATCTGCTAACATGCAGAAGTTTAAAAATTTTAATGTCATGATTCTGTTGTCATGCACGTATTCATCAATTATTTTTAAAATACTCAGTGATTGATTTGTATTGTTTTTCACTTACGGCTTTCCATTTTTCATTCCGTTCATATACGCGAATAACAACAGGAATATCTAATGAATTAATATAGTTACACTTTTTTGAAAAAATAATAGTAAGATAATCTTTATTATTAATATTTTCACTTTTTGAATAATTATCGCAATAATATACGTCATCCAGTTCATTTTCATCAAAACTTTCATTATCATAATCATACTGTTTGAACCCATGCTTGTTCATTTCTGAAACAAGTTTTTCCTCAAGCTCAAGTAGCAATTTTTCTTCCTCGTTATTTTTATCTCTAGTTATTAACCTATCAAGCTTTTCTTTAGCTAAAGATAAATTTGTCTTTGTAACCCTATATTTATCGCCAAGATTCAGAGCTAACTCAAAATATTTAATACTATCTTTTATATATCTAATTCTGTCTTTTGTATTAGTATCTATGTTTTCAGGATTTTTTGCTAAAAAATCAGAATACAACAAAAATGAAACACCAGCATCCCTGCAAATTGCAAATCTTGGCTTGCCGTTTTCTCTCCAGATAGCTGGATTACTTTCTTTATTATTATAATTATCACACATTTTTTTTAAAATTTCTCCAGTTTTGCCATACCCTCTTTCTCCGCCACTGAAGCTTGCTTCAATATCTGGCCATTCCATCAATATGGTTTGCGTCAATTCTGTGTAAATAACAAGATCGATATCACTCAAAGCATTATTAAATGCTTCATGATTAATCTTTTCACGCAAAAAAAATTCTTTATTTCTTGGATAATCATCATTTAATTTCTTGAAAATTAATTTAGCGTCTTCACATGTGTCAAAACCGAATTTGCAATATTCTAAAAGTATTCTAGCATAGTTATATCTAACTTTTATACCGTATTGCGAATCCTGACATTTTAATCTGTCATATGCGTACTCTAAAAGAGGAGCCTGCTTTTGAATTTGATCATCCTTATGCTTGCTAAGCATAGAAGCCGCATTGTCTACTTCATCGTAAGTAGTATCAATTGTATTTTTTACAAAATAAACATCAAAATTTCTTTTTATTGCATTTTTTTCACGGGGCATTTTTCTTAACTTGATTAATCTTGGCACATACGAATTTGCCTCAAGTTTAATTTTATATACATCAGAATATTCATCATTATCTATTTTGCTTATGAAATTTGAATCTTTACCACTTTCAATATCGGCTCTTTCTTTGCTTTTGTAAAATTTCAATACAGAAATATCTTTATTGTCGTAATCTTTTGCATTTACTGAAATATCAACATCAACAGTACAAAAACCATATTGGGAATACAGCATGAAATAAAAAATTAATATATGGGTACATTTCATTGTAAAATTCATATGGTTGTTACCATTTACCGTTGCGATAATTTGTTACCAAGCTGCGATCCAAGCATGACGAAAAGAAGCGATAAGCATTCTTTAAATTTGGCCATTGTGAATTTCAACAAATTATCATAAACAATTTTTCCGTATGCTTGTTCTATTGCCACAATAGATGTTTTAATATTTTGATATAAAATAAACGATGAAACAATTAACATTGACAATGTAATCAATATTGTTACAGCTAAAAATATACTAACCTTGTTATTCTTTTTATTTTTTGTAAAAATAATCAATCCTATACCGGCAAGGGACGAATTTATTACACTGTATATCTGGAACGGATCAAGTATATCCTCAATCTTTCCGCCAAATTGTATCTTTATGTACGGTTCGTATCCAGAAAATCCGCTTGGATTATATCCAATCTTTAATAAAGATATCAATTCGTATGAATGAAGCATGATAAAAACCAGCATCAAAGTTAATATAACAATTGTACTTGTATGATTATTTTTAAATCTTGTTGTACCGTTACTAGAAGATTTAGTTGTAGTTTTTGCGGTATTCGGTGGAGCCATATGTAACCTATATGATTTAAACAGTTAATTTGATTAGCACACCTTGCCCTTCTCGATCATCACGCCGACAATTATTGTTCCAATACCAGCAATATCTTTGATCGAATACCTGTTGCTTATGCGTTTGAGTACAGCTTTCTGGCCGTTTTTGGCGATGACGTAACTGCCGCTCGCCGTGGACTCACAATTCTGATCCCTTGGCAAAGATTTTATTATAGTGCATCGCAATCCCTGCTCCCAATGCTGAGCTACGCGTCTTAGGCGCTGTAACTGTAGAGACAGTTTAGCCGCGCGGATTCTCGCTTCGGAGAAAAGACCTTCGTTACAAAGAAATCCATTTTCTCTATCACTTTGGATTGACCAATGCAACATTCTAAACCATTTAATTTTATTAGGTAAATTTACTGAGCTACATTGTGGTGTTAGGATTATCCATTTGAGCAATAAAAAAGGAGCAAAAGCCCCCCTGTCGCACTTAGCTTACTCCTTGTCGATCCGAACTAATATTTTTAATTTCGAGTAATTATAGTTATTGTTTTGGTGACTAAACAACCACCGACTTCAAGTCGGTGGTTGTTTAGTCACCAAAAAAATGTGCTGTCATTCCGGAGTTATCCATCGCCATGCTGCGCCAGCCACTGGCGGCCCTTGTCGGTCAGGCGGTATTGCTGCAGACGGCTGTTGGGCTTGTCGGGGATGGTCATTTCGATCAGGTTGTCAGCCAGGGCCGGTTTGAGGTAGCGCTCGCGGAAGGATTTGCGGTCCGAAAGGCCCAGAACGGCTTGCAGGGCTTCGCGGCTGATCTCGCCCCGGATCGCTGCCAGCAGCTTGCCGACTTGGGGGGTGGCTTGGGGTTCGACTTGGGGGGTGGCGGTGGTCACGGCATCCAGGAGCAGTCGCAGCATGAAGGCGATGAACGGCGCGGAGTCGGCCTGTCGGGAGCTTTCCTGCAAAGCCCGGTAGTACTCGGCCTGTCGCTCGAAAACCAGGCTTTCTACCGGGATATCGGCGAACAGGGGGTTCCAGCGGGCCAGGATCAGGCTCTGCCACAACCGTCCCATGCGGCCGTTGCCGTCGGCAAAAGGGTGGATGAACTCGAATTCGTAGTGAAAGACCGAGCCGGTGATAAGCGGATGGGCGTTGGTGGCGGTCAGCCAGCTCAACAGGTCCGCCATCAACTGCGGCACCCGGTCGGCAGGCGGTGCCAGGTGGATCACCTGCTGGCCCGCCATCACTCCGACACCGCCGCCTCGGTATCTGCCGGCTTCGTCGATCAGCCCGGACATCAGCATCCGATGCGTCTCCAGCAGGTCCTTTTCCGAATCGGAGCGCCAACTGTCGAAACGGTCGTAGGCGGCCAGGGCGTTTTTCACCTCCTGCACCTCGCGGGGCGGGGCGATCACCCGCTTGCCCTCCAGAATCGCGGTGATCTGCGCCTCGCTCAGGGTATTCCCCTCGATGGCCAATGAGCCGTGAATGGTGCGGATGCGGTTGAGGCGCCGCAACCGCAACACCTTGGCCTGGTCGGTGAGCACGGCCAATCGCCCCATGGCCTCGCTGATCGCGGCGACAAGGTTCAGGATCTCCGCGGTGATGGTGTAGGGCGGTTGATACGTGAATTTTGCGCTCATGCCGTCCTCACGGATATTCTTTTCTTACCGCCCCTTTTCCGGCGGGAGCACCTTGCCGGTGTATTTCATGCGGGGGGAAGAGGTATAAGCTCCGAGCCCATGGTCAAGGGCGCCTGCCCCCCTTGTCGACAGTGACCGCATAGCCGCATTCCCCCTCGATGCCGAGAATGCGCAGGGTGTAGGTATCTTTTTTCGGGGGGGTAAACGGCAGGGTGAAGGTCTCCACGCCGTTGTATCGCTTGGTCGGGTTGACGTAGGCGGCAATGCCGGTTGAATCGACGATCTCGATGTTGTAGGTGCCCCGGTCGCCGGAAGCGCCGAAGTTGAACCGGACGGGCTGTTCCGCCTCCAGCGCCACCCGGTATTCGGCCACTGCATCCTGGGCAATCACCCCTTCCACCGCCTCCCCTCCGAAGGCAAGCACGTTGGCCTCGCCCCGCAAGTGCGCATTGCGGGCGATCGGTATCGCCTGGAGTTTATACTGCCCTTCCCCTTCCGCTCCGATGAGGCGGAGGAGATAGGTGCCATCCCTGGGCGGGGTGTAGGCGATATTCACCGATTCGGTGGCGCTGTACTGCTTGCGGGTGTCGCGATACACGGATTTGCCGACGGCATCGACAATATCGAGGCGATAGCGTAACGGATCTTCGGTGGCGGGGAGGTGCAGGCGGACCGGGCTGTTGTTTTCCAACTGCACCGTGTACTCGGCCACGGCGCCGTGGGCAAGCAGACCCTGCACTCCGACGCCGCCGACGTGGAGGACGTTGGCGCTGCTGCGCAAGCTGGCATTGCTGACAATGGGAGCGACGCTGAAGGCATATTTCCCTTCCCCTTTCGTCCCCCGGATATAGATGGTGTAGGTATCGGTGGTTGGGGGAGTGAAGGGGGCCTTGAAGGCTTCGTTGCCGCTCAATGCTTTGTTCTTGTTCTGAAAAATGATCCGGCGCCCTGAATCGAGCACCTCGACGTTGAACTGTGGCGTCTCCCCGGTGGGCGCAAAGCTCAACCGCACCGGACTGTTGCCCTCCAGCTTGATCTTGTGTTCCATGACCGCGCTCTGCACGATGGTGCCGCTGAACTCCTGCACGCCCGGCTCCTTTTTCACCGCCTTGTCCACCGGCGGTGCGCTGCCCGTTGGCAAACCATTGGGGGCCTTTCGTTTCGAGGGCTCGTTGAAGAACAGGGCCACGGTCTGGGCCAGGGCGTCGCTCCTGATCACGTTGCCGACATTGTTGGTGACCGCGAGGAGCACCCCGGAAAACTGGCCGGCAATATAGAGCGGGCTGCCGCTTTCGCCCTTGAGGAAAGGGGTGGCCCCCTCCTGCGGGGTCACGAGGATGGAGCGGTATTTGTCGTACCCGGAAATATTGACGGGGGTGATGCGGATGCTGCCGTCAGCGAGCATAGTGCGGATTTCGCCCTGCCGCTCGACCGCCAGCAGCGTATCCAGGCGCGGATTGTTCAGGGAGGTGCTGCTGGCGCAGGCCGTCGAACCGCTGCTCGCAATCCGCAACACCCCGATGTCGCCGGGAAAGGATTCGATCAGTTCCGCCGGATAGGACCGTTTGTCGGCCAGGGAAACCTGGATCTTGAACCCGTTTTCGACCACGTGCAGCGGCGTGATGACCAGACATTCCGTGCCTCGCTGCCGGAAGATGCCCTGCCCGGTTTCGTTGTCGTCAATTTTGATATAGGCATCCGATGCGGTGGCGGTACGCACGGGCAAAAGCAAGAACGCCCCTTGCAGAAAGAGGGTGATGAACCAAACGATTGGTAATCCTAACTTGTTCATTTTTTTACATACACTTGAGAATGGAAGGTGAGCAATCGGGAAATAAAGACCAGCATCCCCGGTACGGTGAGCAACACGGCCCAGGTTATCACCAGTTCTTCGTCCTTCCCGAGTTTTGACCACAGGTTGTTCTGGATTTTGATATTGGTTGCCCTGAATTTCTTGATCGTCGCCGATTCGGCTTCGACCACGGCCACGACTTTCAAGCCGCGATCCGCATCGAAGGTCACCAAGCCACTGGTTTTAGGCGCCTCGGGGGTAAATTGGATCTCATCCCCCAGTTGCAGTTTATACGGGTCGACCTTGTAATGGTTGCCGGATAAAAGCTGGCGGGCAACCATTTGAATCTCCCCCTCAAGCAACAACCCGCTTAACTGCTCAACCCCGTAGGTCGGAACCCGACCGACAATCAACGGCCCGTCAATATTGTATTTCCAGGCAATGCCCTTGTTCAATAGATCCCCAGGATCTTTCAGGACCAGGTCCACGGGCGAGGGCAGGGAGCGGATGATTTCATCCTTCTCGTTATAGATCACGATCGGATTGGTGCTCTTGATCTGAATCCGCAGCGCCCCCTTACCGATTCGGGAAAAGATCAGGGAGGATTTGCCCTGCATCTGGGCCGAACCACCACCATCGATGGTGAGCGATTGCGATGCGGTGGACGAAGGAGCAAGCGGGTCGAAGACCTCGGAGCCCGCTTCCTCCCAGGATAACACGGCGTTATGAAACGCTATCCGCGGCGGGGCGATGCTCTCGGGCTGGTATTCCACCTGTTCGGTGCGGACCGTGAGGATAAAGGAGCCGACCGCGGCCGTGTTGATGACAATTTTCGCGATCAGGAACAGAAGAAACGCCAGATAAAAGCAGAAAAGGACGGCGATCAGGTTGACGACACGGGGGTATCGCTCCGAGATAACGGAAAATTTTCGGTTTTCAGGTTCATGGATGACCGCGGCCAGAACGATATTGCGGATGATGGCAAAGGTCGTCTTGAACGGTTTGAGGGCACGCCTCGTCATCTCACCGGAAATTCGACGTTGGGCAGTTTGTTGCCGAAATTGCTGCGGACCAAAAAGATGCTCTTGGGTTCCAGGAGGATGTCTTTGTTGACGATGCAGGTGGTATCGTAGGCAATGGTGCTGTCGGCGTTGATCCGGGTGCAGGGCAGACGCTCGGTGTGGCCGGGAATGCCGATGACCGTATCGGTATTGCTCGAATTCACGTATAAAATATAATCGCCGTCACTGACTTCCCCCCAACTGGCCGGGATATATTTCATGTCTTGCGACGAACAGCTCTGCTTCGTTATCCCGGCCAGCACCACCAGTCCATCGGGGGTATACTTCGCGACCTGTTCCCGATACTTCGAGGGCAATTCAACCTTGATCGCGCCGGCGGGCTGCGTCCCCAAGGCATATTGCCAGGAGGCGGTGTATTGACCGTCGCGGCTGACCATGCTCACGCAGAGCAGGGCGTCCGGATCGGTGAGTTCGCGATGCAGGTAGATGTACAGTTGATTGACATCGACATGTTCCAGGGAACTCCGGTACATGAAGCCGGCCCGAATCCCGCCTGAAACGGTCACCTTTTTCAAAAAAGACTCTTTAAACTGACTTTCGCTCAGCACAATTTTCCGCTGATTCTGCGCCAGGGCGCTTCCCCAACACAAAGCCACCACCAAGGACCCAAAAAAGATATGCGCTGCTTTCATCGTTCAATGCACCTCTGTTAACAAAAAAAAGTCCCTCGCGTCACCGGCAGGGGACAACCTTGCGTAAATGGTCTTTCGTCCAGATCGATTGGCCATCCGGTGTTTTTCCGTCCCGTTTCCATTTCTCGGTAATGCTGACGCAATAGGAACCGAGGTTCAATATCTCGCTTGGTTTTTCGGTCGGAGCGTCCATGCCGATGGACATGAGGTCGGGATTGGGAGAGGCATAGTTGGGATTGATGGTGGTGGAGGTGGTGGGGGCCATGATCCCGCAACCGGCCAAGGCAGCGGCCATGATCCCGCAGAACAATAAGATGCCAAATTTTTTCATGAGGCTGCTCCTAAAAAGTGGATGATTGCGTCGCAACGGCTGCTACTATAGTGCAATTAGGTCCTAAATACAAGAAGGGCCAAAGTGCTTATATTTGAGCGGGTTAGCTCTTTTTCCCCGTGCGGGCGGGATCCGGAGGAAATTATATTTATATTTTATAATCAGTGGGTTGAGCCCGTTGCGACCAACACTGCGGACCCAAAATGCAACAATCGTCTCCCCGCATGACACCGGGCCGTCGTTGCAGCGGCAGACCTGTGTTTTCAGGTTGATTGATTAGGAGCGCCAAACATTGACAACAGGGGGGACGACGGTTAGCTTTCAGGCAGGTTCCTGTTCATCTTGAACCATGGGATCGGTCACCAGCCAACACCTCGTATCAACAAAAAAAGAGCTTGGTTAGAGCTCCAGGATGAGGAGAATCGCCATGTATACGTGTCAGAACTGCGGTGCGACCGCAGACAGCTCCAGCAGCCTTTGCAAGCCAACCAGTGCGGAAATCGAGAGCAAATTCTGCGGTGCCCCGGCAGATCAGGTTTGCGACGACAAACGCAAGACCATGAAGTACACCTGTGACGCCTGCGGCAGCGTGTCGGCAGACGCCGAACATTTGTGCAGTCCGAGTTTGATTGAATAATATTGTTGTGGTTAATCTGGCAGTTGTCGTTTGGGACAACTGTCAGCCCCAATTCCCTGCAAGCATGTTCCTGCCGGCGTTTTCTCTCTTGTCGCGCATTGGGCGACACCAACCTGCCAATTCATCCCCATCACGCACATGAAGGAGCGACCCGGCGGTAAAAGTCGAGGCCCTTCCTGACTCCGGTTCATGGTTTCGTTCGCCGCCCAGGTCATGTCCGAAAACGAGGAAGTTCAGGGTGTTGTCCGCTGCATCATGAAGAAGTTGATGCCGGTCTTGGTGTACCGTTGTTCTTCGCCCAGAAGCAGGTCCAGGGTCAGGGTGGCAATGTCGTCGGCAACCGGATCGACGTCGGCGTCCCGTTCCGGCAGGAGGATTTTCAGATAGCCGCAACACGCCGGGCAGGCCTCGGCACGTACCGCGGCATGGGTTCCTTCCAGACCGTAATACCCGATATCCCTGGTGTTGCCGCACTGACTGCACGTGGCGCGGACCACATGCCAGGCCGATCCGCAGAGGGCGCAATGAAGCCAGCGCAGCCCCCTTGTCGCCCCCGCCGCGTCGATGACCGAAGCCACCGGATGGCTGCCGCAGACCGGGCAGAGGACCGGGTGCTCCGGCCTGGCCACCTGGTTCGGCTGGAGGCGCCGGGCCAGAGAGGTCCATTGCACCTGCAGGGCCGCGCCGATGAGGGGCGCGGCCGCCAGGTCGAGCAGCGCCATCTTGCCCCGCAGCAGCGCCTCGGCCTGCGTCTCCAGCCAGGCATGGTCGGCCTTGCGCAGCGCGGCGAGGGTCTGCCGGCCTTTGGGGGGAGTCTCCGGGAGCACGACCTCGGCGGCCCGACGGACCGCCTCCCGCCAGCAGGGCCGTGGGGGCCAGCCCGCCGGGGCCAGCGGCGGCATGGCGTGTTCGCGGCAATGGACCAGCAGGCCAGGGTCCGGAACCGGGATCTCCGGGTGGCGATGGAGCTCGGTATGTTGCCACTCGGCCAGTCGCGCCAGGAACAGGAGATAGCCGGCCAGGCGGTGTCCCGTCGCCAGTTGGCGGAACCTGCGGGCACGGTCGGCGAACAGTCGGGCCGGCGGCAGGCGCAGCTCGGGGATCTCGCCGGCGGCGGGTTCGAGCTGGCCGGGTTGGAGGAGGGAGGTTGCGGTCATGGGCCACCCCTTGCAGAGAGTCATTCAACGAAATCGGCCCAGCGCTTCCCGGCAACCCATCGCCGCCGGGAACGCTGGCGCCGGTCAACAGCCCACGGCTACTTTTTCCCCGCCATTTCCCGATACCACCCGCCCGAATGGTGCCGGGCCCAGGCCGTGGTGACCGTTCCCCGGGTCATGGCCCGGATCGAACCCCGGGTCCAGTAGGCGGCATAGACATGGACGATGAAGCAGGCCAGGGCGACAAAGGCGGCAAAGGCATGGACCACCACCGCCTTGCGCCGCAGGTCAATGGTAAACTCGGGCGCAAACCACGGCTGCCAGATGAGGATGCCCGAGGCCAGCAGACAAAGGATGGCCACCAGGAGCGTCCGGGTCAGGAGCTTCTGGCCGAGGTTGTACTTGCCGATCGGCGGCAGTTGTTCGGTCCGGTTGCGCAGGATCTCGCCCATGTGCCGGGCCCATTGCCAGTCCGCGGCAATGATCCGGTTATCCTTCCAGACCCTGGCCACCCAGATGAGGAAGAATAAGGCCATCGCGCTGCCGAAAAACGGGTGGAGGATCCGCGCCCAGGTGCCGCCGCCGAACAGGTTGGTCAGCCAGAAAAATCCGGGATGAAAAAAGCCGAGCCCGGAGATGCCGGCGAGGACAAAGGTCATGGCCACCAGCCAATGATTGAGGCGGGCGCCGGCCGTGTGTCGCTGGATCAAGGTTTTGCTGCTCATAGCGTTTCCTCCTCTTCCTCGGGAACCTCGTTGGGCCCCTGGGTCAGGTAATGGAAGATGCCCCCGAGAACGACGGCGCCCAGGCCGAGGCTCATCAGGGTCTTGGCGATCTCCTTCCACAGGACCACCAGCGGGCTGATCCCCGGATCCTTGGGCAGCCCCTGATAAAGCTCGGGCCGGTCGGCATGCTGGAGCACGTACATCACATGGGTGCCGCCCACGCCGGGCGGATTGTAGAGCCCGGCCTGCTGAAAGCCGCGCTCCTTCAAGTCGGCAATCCTGGCCTCGGCATGATGGAGCATGTCCTCCCGGGAGCCGAACATGATCGCCCCGGTGGGGCAGGTCTTGACACAGGCCGGTTCCCGCCCGACGGCCACCCGGTCGGAACAGAGAGTGCACTTGTAGACCTTGTGGTCCTGGGGGGAGAGGCGGGGGATGTTGAAGGGGCAGCCCAGGATGCAGTAGCCGCAGCCGACGCAGGCTTCCTCGTGGAAGTCGACGATACCGTTGCTGTACTGGATGATGGCTCCGGGCGCGGGGCAGGACTTGAGGCAGCCGGGGTCGGCGCAGTGCATGCAGCCGTCCTTGCGGATCAGCCATTCCAGCCGTCCGGGGGTGGGCTCCACCTCGGCAAAGCGCATCACCGTCCACGACTGCGCGGAGAGATCGGCCGGGTTGTCGTAGACGCCGCGGTTCCTGCCCACGGTGTCGCGCAGGTCGTTCCATTCCATGCAGGCCACCTGGCAGGCCTTGCAGCCGATGCACTTGGAGATGTCGATCAGCTTGCTCACCTCCAGGGTGGCGCGGGCGTTGGGCGGAGGGGTGGTGGTGGCGGAACGTCTTTTGATATCAAGCGATTGCAGGGTCATGGCCGCCTCCTTACACCTTGTCGATGTTCACGAGGAACGATTTGAATTCCGGCGTCTGGGTATTGGCGTCGCCGACAAAGGGGGTCAGGGTGTTGGTGATGTAGCCGTTCCTGGCCACGCCCATGAAGCCCCAGTGGATCGGGATGCCGACGGTGTGCACCTTCTTGGCCGCGATCTCCAGGGTGCGGATGCGCTTGGTGACCACGGCCACGGCGACAATGAAGCCGCGCTTGGACCGGACCCGGACCGAGTCGCCGGACTTGATCCCCTTCTCTCGGGCCAGCTCCTCACCGATCTCGACAAACTGTTCCGGCTGGAGGATGGCATCGAGGGCCACGTGCTTGGTCCAGAAATGGAAGTGTTCGGTGAGGCGGTAGGTGGTAGCCACATGGGGGAATTGCTCGGCCGCGCCGAAGGTCTCCCAGTCGCCCTTGAAGACCCGGGCCGCCGGATTGGCCCTGGCCCGGTCGTTGTGCGGATGGAGCGGATTGACCGCCAGGGGCGATTCGAACGGCTCGTAATGTTCGGGAAAGGGACCTTCGGCCATCTTGTCCACGGCAAAGAAACGGGCCACCCCCTCTGGATTCATGATGAATGGCCCCAGGCCGTTTTCCGGCGGCGAGGCGGCGTTGAAGTCCGGGATATCCGAGCCGGACCAGGTGCCGGTGCCCTGGTTCCAGGCGATCAGCTTGCGGCTGGGATCAAAGGGCTTGCCGCTTGGGTCGCAGGAGGCGCGGTTGTAGAGGATGCGCCGGTTGGCTGGCCAGGCAAAGGCCCAGTTCAGGGTCTGGCCGATGCCGTAGGGGTCGGAATTGTCGCGCCGGGCCATCAGGTTGCCCTTTTCCGACCAGCAGCCGGAGAAGATCCAGCAGCCGCAGGCGGTGGAGCCGTCGTCGCGCAGCTCGGCAAACCCGTTCACCTGCTGCCCGGCCTTGACCAGGACCTTGGCCGGGTCCTTGGGATCGACCACATCCTTCAGGGCCATGCCGGAGAACTCCCGGGCCAGCTCCTCGCCGGTGGGAATCTCGATCTGGCGATGCCGCCAGGTCAGGTTGAGAATGGGATCGGGAAAGGCGCCGCCGTCTTTCCGGTACATCGCCCGCAACTTGAGGAAGATGCCGGCCATGATCGCCTGATCGGTCTTGGCCTCACCGGGCGGGTCGGCCCCCTTCCAGTGCCATTGCAGCCAGCGACCAGAATTGACCAGGGAGCCGTCCTCCTCGGCAAAGCAGGTCGACGGCAGGCGGAAGACCTCGGTCTGGATCCTGGTCGGATCGACATCGTTGTATTCGCCGTGATTCTGCCAGAATTCCGAGGTTTCCGTGGCCAGGGGATCGATGATCACCATGTACTTCAGCTTGGCCATGGCGCCGGCGACCTTGACCTTGCAGGGGGCCGAGGCCAAGGGGTTGAATCCCTGGCAGATATAGCCGTTGACCTTGCCGGCCTGCATGTCCTCGAACACCTGGAGGATGTCGTAGGGTTTGTCGAGCTTGGGCAGCCAGTGGTAGCACCAGTTGTTGTCGGCGGTGGCCGCGTCGCCGAACCAGGCCTTCATGGTGCTGACGAAAAACTTGGCGTAATTCTGCCAGTAGCTCATCTGGCCGGGCCGCAGTGGCTTGTAGGCCCGGCTGTTGATATAGGCCTGATAGTCCTGCTCGCCCTCGCCGGCCAAGGTCAGGTAACCGGGCAGGAGGTTGGAGAGCAGGCCGAGGTCGGTCAGTCCCTGGATATTGGAGTGGCCGCGCAGGGCGTTCATGCCGCCCCCGGCCCGGCCGATGTTGCCCAGCAGCAACTGGACCATGGCGCCAGTGCGGATCATCTGCGAGCCTTGGGAATGCTGGGTCCAGCCCAGGGCATACATGATGGTCATGGCTTTGTCGGGCGCGGCGGTCTCGGCAATCATCCCACAGATCCTGAGGAAGTCCTCCTGGGGCGTGCCGCAGATGGTGGCCACCATCTCCGGGGTGTAGCGGCTGTAGTGCGCCTTCATGAGCTGATAGACGCAGCGCGGGTGTTGCAGGGTCGGATCGGTGACCACATAGCCGTCCGGACCGAGTTGATAGCCCCAGCTTGATTTGACATAGGACCGTTTTTCGGGGTTGTAGCCGGAGAAGAGGCCGTCGACGAAGTTGAAATCCTCTTTGACCACAAAGCTGAAATCGGTGTAGTTTCGGACGTATTCGTGATGGATCCGGTCGTGGCCCAAGAGGTAATTGATCACCCCGCCCAGGAAGGCGATATCGGTGCCGGCGCGGAGGGGGGCATAGCAATCGGCCACCGCGGCAGAGCGGGTGAAGCGGGGATCGACCACGATCAGCCGGGCCTTGCGGTGGGCCTTGGCCTCGGTCACCCATTTGAATCCGCAGGGATGGGCTTCGGCGGCATTGCCGCCCATAATGAGGATGAGGTCGGCATTCTTGATGTCGACCCAGTGGTTGGTCATGGCGCCGCGGCCAAACGTGGGGGCAAGACTTGCCACCGTGGGGCCGTGTCAGACCCGGGCCTGGTTGTCGAAGGCGAGCATCCCCAGGCTGCGCACGACCTTGTGGGTCAGGTAGCCGGTTTCGTTGCTGGAGGCGGAGGCGGCGAGAAAGCCGGTGGTGAGCCAGCGGTTCACGGTCTGGCCCTTGTCGTTCCGGGCGATGAAATGCTTGTCCCGATCCGCCTTCATCAGGGCGGCGATGCGGGTGAAGGCGTCGTCCCATCTGATCCGCTGCCAGGCTTTGCTGCCGGGGGCGCGGTATTCGGGATATTTGAGTCGACTCTCGCTATGGACGAAATCCAAAAGGCCGGCGCCTTTGGGGCAGAGGGTGCCGCGGTTGACCGGGTGATCCGGGTCGCCCTCGATATGGATGATCTCGGCCGGGGCGTTTTTCGAGGTGTCGCCCAGGCTGTACATGAGCAGGCCACAACCGACCGAGCAGTAGGGGCAGGTGTTGCGGGTTTCGGTGGCCCGGGTCAGTTTGAACGCACGAACCTCGGCCAGGGCGTCGGCCGGGTCGAAGCCCAGTTGGGCCAGGCTGGAACCACCCACGGTGGCCGCACAGACTTTGAAGAACTGCCGTCGGTTGCATTGCATCGCGTCCTCCTCCTTGTTCGCCGGTGTTTTTGGATGTGTTTTCTAACGATTCGCTATGAGTCTTCCTTCTATTGTGAATGGTTGATTTGAACGATGTTGGTTCCGGTGGCGGTGCGGGTCTGCGCGCAGACCTTTGATTGTTCGTTGTTGCCGGTCAATTTGGTCTACTGGTTGATCGGAAAAACGACATATTTGAAATATGTGCGAACGGACCCCCTTGTTGTCAAGACGAAGAGAGGCGGTTCGAGAGGGGGCGGGAGGGTTATGGTTCCTCGATGCGCACCTGGGCGAGAAACCAGGCGCCGAGCAGGAAGAGCAGCAAGAGGCTGAGCACGCCCCAGCGGCTTTCGCCGGTGAGACGGCCAACCATCCCCATGAGCAAGGGACCGGTGATGGCGGCGAACTTGCCGAACACATTGTAGAAGCCGAAAAATTCGGCGCTCTTTTCCGGCGGGATCAGCCGGCCGAAAAGGCTGCGGGAAAGCGATTGAATGCCGCCCATGGCCGAGGCGACGAGAAAGGAGATGAGCCAGAAGACGATGTTTTTCCACCGGGGATCGGCGATGGACGGCAGCCAGAAGGCGCAGAGGGTCACCAGGCAGTAGATGAAGATACCGGCCAGCAGCATGGTCTTGGTGGAAAAGCGGGTCGCCAGCCGGCCGTAGAGCAGGGCAAAGGGAAAGGCCACGATCTGGATGAACAGCAGGACCGCGATCAGCAAAGGCACACTGAAACCGAGGTCGCGGCCGTAGGCGGTGGCCATGCTGATCACGGTGTCGACGCCGTCGATGTAGAAGAAGTAGGCCAGCAGAAAGAGAAAGACCTGGGGGTAGCGCCGGATCTCGCGGCAGGTGTGGCCGATGCGGGCAAAGCTGTCCCGGATGGGGGTGGCCGAGGCGGGGAGGGCATGGATCTGGCGCAGGGAGCGCAGGGCCGGCAGCGAGAAGGCGAGCCACCAGAGGGCGACGAGGACAAAGCCGATCCGCGATGGTGTGGCCGGCAGGGTGCTGCCGCCACCCCCTGCCAGGATCAGGCCGATGACCGCCACAAAGGGGATCACCGAGCCGATGTAGCCGTAGCCGTAGCCGCGGGCCGAGATCAGGTCCATGCGTTCGCGGCTGGTGACGTCGACCAGGAAGGCGTCGTAGAAGATGTTGGCCCCGGCCCAGCCGACCCGGGCGAGGACGAATAGCAGCAGGCAGGGGAGCCACTGTCCCGCCGGGATCAGGGGCAGGGCCAGGTTGAAGAGCAGGCCCAGGAAAAGGAAACCGACGAAGAACCGCTTCTTCCGGCCGGGATAGTCGGCCATGGCTCCGAGGACCGGGGCCAGCAGGGCGAGGATCAGCGAGGCGGCGGCGTTGGCAAAACCCCAGTTGGCGGTGGAGACGTGGGGTGGCAGGTCCACGGCCATCACATCCTTGAAGTAGATCGGCATGATCGCCGTCACCATCACCAGGACAAAGGCCGAGTTGGCCACATCGTAGAGGACCCAGTCGCGTTCTTCTCGGGTCATGCCCATGGTGCTCTCCGGGTTGAGGGACTGTTGACCCGCCGCCCCCTTCGAGGTTTCAGGGGGGCGGTTTCGGCGGGAAGGTCAAGGCGCGTGCCCATCCGGCCTTCGACGGCAAGCGGTCGCGGCCGGGCCGTTCCCGCCCGGCTCAGGACAGGGAGGGGGACTGGTTGGAACCGAGGAGCTTGCGGAGTTCGGTCGACAGGGCCTTCCGGGTCAGGGGTTTCAAGGCAAAGCCCTTGATGCCCACGGCCGCCGCCGTTTCCGCGGAAACAAGATTACTGTACCCCGTGCAGAGCAAAATGGGCACGGCGGGCCGGATGGCCAGCATCTGCCGGGCCATGTCCATGCCGGTCAGGCCCGGCATGGTCTGATCGGTGACGACCGCGTCGAACCCGTCGGGATGGTTGCGGAAGATGGCCAGGGCTTCGGTGCTGCTCGTGCACACGGTGACCTCGTAGCCGAGCCGTTCGAGCATGGTCTTGCTCAGTTCGGCCAACAGCGGTTCGTCGTCGACAAACAGGATGTGTTCCTTGCCGGGCATTGCGGTTTCGGCAACCTTGCTTTCGGTATCCGTTTCCGTGTCGATGGCGGGTAGGGCGATGCGGAAGGTGGTGCCTTTTCCGGGCAGGCTCTCGCAGGTGCAGACCCCCCGGTAGGCGGTGACAATGCCATGGACGATGGCAAGGCCCATGCCGGTGCCCTTGCCCATCTCCTTGGTGGTGAAATAGGGCTCGAAGATCTTGTCCCGGATCTCCGGGCCAATGCCGATTCCGGTATCGGAGACCGTCAGTTCGACAAAGGTGCCCGGCCGGACCTCCGGATGGTCCGGGAGCTCTTCCCGGCCGATCTCTCGATTGTGCAGGGTGATCGACAAGGTGCCGCCGGTCTCTTCCATGGCGTGAAAGGCGTTGGTGCAGAGGTTCATCACGATCTGCTGGATCTGCACCGGATCGGCGTGGAGGGAGCGGGTAACGTCATCGATCGAGGTCACCACGGCAATGGTCGAGGGCAGGGTGGAACGAAGGAGTTGGACCGCCTCCCTGACGATGACCGCCGGCGCGAGGATGGACCGTTCGCTGACGGTCCGGCGACTGAAGGCGAGGATCTGCTTGACCAGGGCCACTGCCCGTTGACTGGCGGTCAGCACTTTGTCCAGGTCGCGGGCGACCACGGAATCCGGCGGGCTGCCGCTCTGCGCCATTTCGGTATAGCCGATGATCGCGCCGAGGATATTGTTGAAATCGTGGGCAATGCCGCCGGCCAGGGTGCCGATGGCTTCCATCTTCTGTGCTTGGACGAGTTGGTTGTGCAGTCGATGCTGTTCCGCCTCGGCTTGTCGCAGTTCGGTGATGTCGCGGCCGACGGATTGTACTTCCACGCACTGCCCGGCGGCGTCGAGCAACGGCACGTCCACCCAATGGATGTGGCGGACCGAGCCGTCCTTCAGGTGGGTGGAGATTTCCCGGGAAAGGGGATCGGGCGACGCCATGAGGGGTTCATGGCCCGCCAGGAGAGCGTCCCGATCTTCCACCGGAACCTTTTCGATCCATTGCCGGCCAACCACTCCCCCGAACAGCTCCGCATACCGGCTGTTGACGAAGGTCAAGGTGGTATCCGGCAGCCAGCGGCAGACCGCATCGTGCTGCCCCTCCACGATCGCCTGATACTGCCGCTCGCTTTGGCGCAAGCGCTGTTCGCTGTCTTTCAGGCGGGCGAGAAACAGCCCCAGGAGCACCAGTCCGGTCGCGGTCAGGACCGAGGTGATGGCCGCCATCCGGCGCCAGCCCGCGAACTGCTCGTCAACGGCCCGACCCACCAGGACATAAAAGGGGAAGGGAGCAATACTGTGGAAGGCAAAAATCCGGTCAACGCCGTCGGTTCGGCCGACGTAGCGAACCACCCCCTGTCCGATGCCCTGCTCGATCTGCCGTTGGGGAGGAATGTCCCTCGCTTCGTTGTTGAGCTTTGCGGACGTCACGGGCCAGCGAACGACCAGTTGGCTGGTATCGCTGCGGCGGATGCTGACCATGCCCTCGCGGCCCACGTCCATGCGGGCAAACAGGTTCTCGAAAAAATGCAGATCGATGGGGGTGACAATAAATCCCTGCAAGGTGCCGTCGGCGGCCAGCACCGCCTGGGAGGCGATCAGGGTGAGGGGAATGGTTGGCAGGGTGGCGGAAAAAAACAAGCCCTTGGGCTGCTGCCGTATCTGTTGGTAATAGGGTTGCTTGGCAATGCTCGCTTCGGTGGGGGCCGGATCGCTGCTGAACACCAGGCGTCCTTCGGCATCATAATAGCGGTGCCCCCGGATTTCGGGAAACGATTCGGACAGCGCCTGGAGATGGCTGTTGACGTGGGTGATCACGCGGGGCGAGAAGTGTTCCGCCAGCGCTTCCGGCAGGAGGGTGTGGACCACCACATCGGAAGAGGCCTGGATGCGCCGTAGGGCCGCCTCCATCTGGCTGGCGAGGACGTGGGCCTCGTTGGCGGAGCTGATGGCGACGGTTTGTTCCGTCTGGCGATAACTGACGAACAGGAAGAAACCGAGCAGGACAATCGTCAGGGCGGCGAGGAGCAGAAAATAGACGAGATAGGCGTGGTTGCGGAGAGGGGCGCGGATTCGACGGGCGAGGGCGATCGGTTTCATGGACAGGAGCACGCGAGGTTCTCGGGCATGGCGCGGTGATCAGGGACAGCTCGGTCTGGGCCGTTGTGTTGTCAGATATTGGAGCCCCGGTCCCCCGAAGGGTGTGGGCGGGGATCGGATTGAGGCCACCCTCGGCACAGGTTCATTGGGCAAAGCTTCGTTGCACAGGAAAGCACAGGAGGCGAACCCCGGTCAAGGAAAAGCTGCCCGCCCCCTTTTTCCGGCGGCACCGAACTCCCCTCAGAACGACGGCGGCCGGCCGTCGAGGAATTCGGCGCCGGCGCGGTTGTTGCCCAGGTTCTTGATGCGGATTTTCCGCAGCACCGTCGATCCGGCCATGGAACGGTATTTGATGCGGAGATCCTGGCCGTTGGCAATGGCGCGGCTGTATTGGGTCGGGATATTGAAGCCGACGCCGCCCGGCGAGATGTCGCACAGGTAAACCGGGCATTCCCGGCCGGTGTGCAGGATGACAAAGGCCTTGCCGCAGGTCGATTCCCGCGGGTAGGTCCGGTGGTTGAGGGTGTAGAGGGTCGATTGACCGCAGGGGCAGCGCACCGTCTTCTTCCGCAGTCCGCCCGGAATCGCCACATACTGGCGTTTGGCGCATCGGGAGCAGGTGATGCGGATTCTGCCGTCCTTGACCGTACAGGTTTGCGATCGTCCTGGCATGGGCACCATCCGTTTTTGGGGAAAAAGGAAAGTATTTCTTCAAGTACATACCACCCGTCCGATTTTGTCAATGGCCGGATAGGTCGCGGGGGACAAGCTGACTCGAATCAGTTTCCCCGGTCGTCCCCGGGTTGCACCGTTGCCCAGAAGGCGCGGAGCACCGGGTTGGCCAGATGCTTCTCCAGGGTGCAGGCCCCGATGGTGAACGGCATCAATTCCGGTTCGACCTCGAAGACGCGCACCTGGTCCCGCAGCGGGCTCTTTTCCAGCACCAGTTGCGGCACCACCCCGACCCCGCAACCCAGGCTGACCATGGCCAGCAGGGCCTCGTTGCCCGCCACCTCGGCATAGACGTTGGGCTGGATCCCCTTGTCCTTGAACCAGCGATCGATGCGCTCCCGGCTCAGGCCCCGTTCGGGCAGAATGACCGGGATCCGGTGCCAGTCGATGGGATCATGGCTGCCGGCCGGGAATTCGGCATCCCCGGCCGGTTCGATGAACACCAGGGGGGTCCGCGCCAGTTCGACGAAGACCACCGAGCCTGGACGGCGCTCCGGCAGGGCGGCGATGGTCACCTCCGCCTCCCGGTTGCCCAGCCGGTCGAGGGCCTCGGCGGCGTCGCCGGTCTGGAGCTTGATCTGCACGTCGGGGTGGGCCTGGCGGAAGGCGCGGAGGATGCGGGGCAGAATCGAGGTGGCGGCGGTGACCGAGCAGTAGAGCGAGATCTCGCCGCGCAGGGTCTGGTCGTCCGCCAGTTCCCGTTGCAGGGCCTGCCAGCGGGCCACCGCTTCCTCGGCGTAGCGCCTGAAGAGTTCGCCGGCCGGGGTCAGGGTCACGCTGCGGTGGTCGCGCCGGAAGAGGGGCGTGCCCAGTTCTTCCTCGATGCGCTGGATGGTGCGGGTCAGGGCCGAGGGGGTGAGGTTGCAGGCCCGACTGGTGCGGCCGAAATGGAGCGAGCGGGTCAGGTGGCTGAAGATTTTTAAGGCGCGAATATCCATAAAATGGCGGAAAGAAGATACGTTCCATGGTATGAGGCGGGCAACGGCCATTATGTGCCGTCGTTGCATTTTGCGCAACAATGAATTGCGAAGAAATCACTTTTCGCAACAAAAATATCGGGTATGGTGGGGGGACAGGCTACAAAGGTTGTTAGTCCGTAGACTGTTAGGTAAAGACAAGGAGATGACGCCCGACCATCTGGCGGCATGCTCCCCAGCGTTGTTCATGCCTAAAAGCCTAAACCCCTACAGTTTTAACCACCTACAGACCAAAAACCTACAGACTATCCACCTCAAGGAGGAACGATCATGGGACAGAACTATTTCAACACCCTGCCGCTGCGCCTGCAACTGGAAGAACTGGGCAAATGCCGCTTCATGGACGCTTCCGAGTTCGCGGACGGCGTCGATAAACTGAAAGGAAAAAAGATCGTCATCGTCGGCTGCGGCGCCCAGGGCTTGCACCAGGGGCTCAACCTCCGCGACTCCGGCCTGGACGTCTCCTACGCCCTGCGGGACTCCGCCATCGCCGAGAAGCGCAAGAGCTGGAAAAACGCCACCGACAACGGGTTTAGCGTCGGCAACTACCAGCAGATGATCCCCGGCGCCGACTTGGTGATCAACCTCACCCCGGACAAGCAGCATTCCAAGGTGGTGGCCGCGGTCATGCCGCTGATGAAACAGGGCGCCTGCCTCTCCTACTCCCACGGCTTCAACATCGTCGAGGAGGGGATGCAGATCCGCCCGGACCTGACCGTGGTCATGGTGGCCCCCAAATCGCCCGGAACCGAGGTGCGCGAGGAGTACAAGCGCGGTTTCGGCGTACCGACCCTGATCGCGGTCCACCGCGAGAACGATCCCAAGGGCGAGGGTTGGGACATCGCCAGGGCCTATGCCGCCGGCACCGGCGGTCACCGGGCCGGCGTGCTCGAATCGTCGTTTGTCGCCGAGGTCAAATCCGACCTGATGGGCGAGCAGACCATCCTCTGCGGCATGCTCCAGGCCGGCAGCCTCCTCTGCTTCAACAAGATGGTCAAGGAGGGCATCGATCCCGGCTACGCCTGCAAGCTGATCCAGTACGGCTGGGAAACCATCACCGAGGCCCTCAAGCACGGCGGCATCACCAACATGATGGACCGGTTGTCCAACCCGGCCAAGATCCGCGCCTACTACCTGTCCGAGGAGATCAAGGAGATCCTGGCGCCGCTCTTTGAGAAGCACATGGACGACATCATGTCCGGCACCTTCTCCAAGACCATGATGAAGGACTGGGCCAACGACGACAAGAAGCTGCTCGGCTGGCGCGCCAAGACCGCCGAGACCGCTTTCGAGAAGACCCAGGCCACCGAGGTCGAGATCAGCGAGCAGGAGTACTTCGACAAGGGCATCCTGATGGTGGCCATGATCAAGGCGGGCGTGGAGCTGGCCTTCGACACCATGGTGGCTTCGGGCATCAAGGAGGAATCGGCCTATTACGAGTCCCTGCACGAGGTGCCGCTGATCGCCAACCTGATCGCCCGCAAGAAGCTCTACGAGATGAACGTGGTCATCTCCGACACCGCCGAGTACGGCTGTTACCTTTTCGCCCACCAGGCGGTGCCGCTCTTGGCCGATTTCATGAAGGCGGTCGACACCGACGTCATCGGCAAGGGGCTTACGGTCACGGACAACTCGGTGGACAACATCGAGCTGATCGGCATCAACGCCGAGATCCGCTACACCGTGGTCGAGCAGGTGGGCGAGGAACTCCGCTCCCACATGAGCGCCATGAAGCCGATCATCTGATCCGCGCGCAACCCGCGTCCCGGTCCCCAGACCGGCAGCACAGCCCCCTCTGCCCTCTGCGGTCGAGGGGGTTTTTTGTTGCCGGGCCGGCAATGGCATTGCCCCCCTTTTCCGCGATCTCCCTAGCTGCGCGGTTCTTGGCGGCACGAGGCGGTGCCGGTAGTTTTCTCCCCCCTGGGATGATTCGATTTGCAATTGTCTCAATATCATGAGAAAATTTAAGAAAGTAGATTGTTAATTGTTCTCGTGACTGCGAGGGGATACCCCCTTTAACAGAAGGAGAAGAGTGCAATGACGATCATATTCAATGAGAACCGGCGCCGTTTTCGCCCTGTTGCCGCTGGCCCGGTTTCCTTGCCCCACGCCCTTTCCCGCCTCCCTGCCCCTTCTCGCTGTCTCGGGACGTCCCTTGTCGTTTGCCCGCCGGTATCACCCGGGCAATCATGTTCCGGTGAACGTGCGGCTTGCCCCGCCGGCGGGCTGAGATCGAGGGAGTAAGCACGGTGGTTGAGCAAGGCCGGCCTTCTGTTGCAACCCCTCTTGCCAAAACCCCCCCATCCTCGGGAGAGCGATGCCGCATGGACGATGCCGCCAAGTCAAAGAGCCAACTCCTCAACGAACTTCAGGAACTGCGCCAGCGGCTTGCCCGGATGGAATCGCTGGTGGAAGAGAGCCCCCCCATCCCTGAAACCCTGCGGAAACGCGAGGAACGGTATGCCAGGGCCTTTCAGGCCAGTCCGGACAGCATCACCATGGCCCGTCTGGCCGACGGGATGATCTTTGACGTCAACGAGGGTTTTTTGCGCGCCACCGGCTACAACCGGGACGAGGTGATCGGCAGGTCGGCGGCCCAGCTGCGGTACTGGGCCGTTCCCCGGGACCGGAAGCAGTGCGTGGTGGCGCTGCTGCGGACCGGGGAGTGCATCGGTCTTGAGACCCGGTTCCGGGCAAAGCACGGTAAGATGATCCCTGCCCTCATTTCCGCCCGGGTCTTCGAGATTGACGGTGAACCCTGCGTCCTCTCCGTGGTTCGGGAGATCAGCCGGCTCAAGCAGGTGGAACAGGCCTTCAGGGAAAGCGAGGTGCGGTATCGGCGGCTCTTCGAGGAATCCATGGACGCCATTTTCTTCACCACCCGCGAGGGCGGGCTGGTGGACGTCAATCCGGAGATGGTCGCCCTGTTCGGCTATTCCCGGCAACAGTTGCTCGAAGAGATGAACGCCGCCGAACTGTATGCCCGACCGGGCGACCGGAAACACTGTATCCGGGAGATCGAACGGAGGGGGAGCGTGCGGGATTATCCGATTCGGCTGCGCAAGAGCAACGGGGATGAGATGGACTGTCTGCTGTCCGCCGTTGTCAGATGCGCGCAGGACGGCTCCCTGCTCGGCTTCCAGGGCATTATCCGCGATGTCACCGAGCAGAAGCGGGCCGCAGAGGCGCTGAAAGTCAGCGAGGCGCGTTACCGGGCGATCATCGAGGATCAGACCGAGCTGATCTGCCGTTTTCGCGACGACGGCACGATCACCTTTGTCAATGGCGCCTATTGCCGCTGCTTCGCCAAACAGTACGAGGAACTGGTCGGGCGGAGCTTTTTGCTGCTCATCCCCGAGGAGGATCAGGAAAAGGTGCGGGCGCATTTTGCCGGGCTCAGTCCGGAACATCCGGTTGCCGCGCTCGAACACCGGGTCATCGCCCCCAACGGCGAAGTTCGCTGGCAACAGTGGACCAACCGGATGATCCTGGACGATCAGGGCCGGGGCATTGAATTCCAGGCCGTGGGCCGGGACATCACCGAGCGGAAATCAATGGAAGAGGCGCTGCGGACGAGCACCGAAAAAATCAAACTGTTCGCCTACTCGATTTCGCACGACCTCAAGAACCCGGCCATCGGGGTCCATGGCCTGGCGAAACTCCTGCACCGTCGCTACCGGGACCTCTTTGACGACAAGGGCAGGGTTTGGTGCGAGCAGATCCTGAAGACATCGGAACAGATGGTCGCCTTTACCCAAACGATCAACACCTTCATGGCGGCGAAAGAAACGCCGCTGCGCATCGAAGGCGTCCGGCTGAGAGAGCTCCTGCACCTGGTCAGGGACGAATATGCGGGCGCGCTCGCCAGCCGCCGGGTGCGGTGGTCGGAGCCCGAACATCTACCCGAGATCCGGGCCGACCGGCTGGGCCTGATCAGGATTCTGCGCAACCTGGTGGACAATGCCCTCAAATACGGCGGGGACAACCTGGGCGAGATCCGCATCGGCTACGAGGAGTCCGACGACTTCCATATCCTGTGCGTCCAGGATGACGGCGTGGGGATCGACCGGGACCACTGCGAGCAGATCTTCCGCCCCTTCCACCGATATGGCACCTCCAGGGGGACCGAGGGCACGGGTTTGGGCCTGGCCATCGTCAAGGAGATCACCCGGCAGCACGGCGGACGGGTGAAGGCGGAGCCCGGTCCGGGGCGGGGCACGATTTTCAGCCTGTCCCTGGCAAAACATCTATGACCTCCGGCAGCGTCCAGGAACCGACTGAGGAGCAACGGCCATGATGCAGCAGGCAGTGACCACAACGACGGACCACCAAGGCAGGCGGCTGATCGCCGCCATCGGCAGGCTACAGGTGCACGACCATCTCTGTCTGTTTTACGAGACGCGGGAGGAGCAGTTCGCCGCCATCGTCCCCTTCCTGCGCCTCGGTCTGGAGCGGGGGGAAAAGTGCCTCTATATCGCCGCCGACAACACCGCCGCCGTTGTTCTGGCCGCCCTGGAGGCCGGCGGGATCGATACCGTCGCGGCCCTGCAATCCGGCGCGCTTTCGGTGTTCGACCCCAGAGAAACCTATCTCAGGGAGGGATACTTCGATCCCGACCTGATGATCTGTTTCCTCGGCGAGGCCATTGCCGCCGCCAAGGCCGAAGGGTTCACGGCGCTGCGGGCAACCGGCGAGATGACCCGGGCGCTCGGCAACGAGATCGAGGTCGAACGCTTGCTGGCATACGAGTCGAAGCTCAATTCGTTCTTTCCCGAAAACGATCTCGTCGCCATCTGCCAGTTCAAACGCAACGGATTCTCTCCCGAAGTCATCCGCGACATCATCCTCGCCCATCCGTTGGTCATCAATGACCACACGGTGTGCCACAATTTCTATTTCGTCCCGCCGGAGGCGGAGCGCCCCACCAAAGAGGCGGGAGGGGAGGTGGACAGGATGCTCCGCCACCTCTGCGAACGGGAGGTGGCGGAGGCAACCCTGCGGGAGAACGAACAATGCCTCGTTCAACTGATGGATACCTTCGGTGACGGCATTGTCAGGAGCACGTTGCCGGATGGTCGCATTGAGGATGTGAATCAGGCCGCAACAACCCTCTTCGGCTCTGCACCCGAAGCGATGATCGGTGAGTCGATACGGGGGCTGTACGCTGACGCCGCCGGTTATGCCGCTTCCACGGAGAAGCTGCGAGCGGCGATTGCCCGGGGAGGGGATCAGGTGCAGGTCGAGCTGGAACTGCGGCGCAAGGATGGCTCGACCTTCTGGGGGGAGGTGAACACGAGGGTCTTTCCTCGCCAAGGGCAGGCCGCCACCGTTATCAACGTGATCCGCGACATCACCGAGCGCAAGCGGGTCGAGGAAGAGGGCCGGGCCCATCTCTGGTTCCTGGAAGGCATGGACAGGGTCAATCGCGTCTTGCAGGAGGGCAATGACCTCGACCGGATGATGAGCGGTGTCCTGGACGCCATGCTTGCGATCTTCGCCTGTGACCGGGCCTGGCTGCTCTATCCGGCAGACCCGGACGCGGCCTCGTTCACCGTGCCCATGGAGCGTACCCGGCCGGAATTCCCCGGCGCCAGCCGCCTGAAGGTTGCAGTGCCGATGGACCCGGATTCGGCTGCCGTGATCCGAACGGCCATGGCTGCCGCCGGTCCGGTCCGATTCGATCCGGAATCGGTTCATCCGCTGCCGGCCGAGGTTGCCAGGCGTTTTGGCATCCAATCCCAGATCGTGACCATGGTCACCCCCAAGGTGGACCAGCCCTCGCTCCTGGGGCTGCACCAGTGTGCGTACCCGCGGGTCTGGACGGCGAGGGAGGAGCGGCTGATCCAGGAGATCGGTCGACGGTTGGGCGATGGCCTCGCCAGCCTCCTGGCGCATCGCGAACTGCAAAAAAGCGAAAACCGCTATCGGCGGATCACCGAGGGACTCACCGATTATCAGTATTCGGTACGCGTCGAAAACGGCCGTGCCATCGAGACCGTCCACAGTCCGGCCTGCGCCACGGTGACGGGGTATACGGCGGAGGAGTTTGCCCTTGATCCCTATCTCTGGTTCCGGATGGTTGCGTCGGAAGATCGCGAACTGATCCAGGAGCGGGTGCAGCATATCCTGGCCGGCGAGGATATCCCGCCCATCGAGCATCGCATCCTCCGCAAAGACGGGGTCGAGCGCTGGGTCTGCGACACGACCATCATGCAGAAAGACGCCGCCGGCCGGCTCCTGTCCTACGACGGGGTGATCAAGGACATCACCGAGCGCAAGCACGCCCTCGAGACCCTCCGGGAACGGGAGGCCTTTATCCGCACTATCCTCGACAACATCGGCATCGGCGTGGCCCTGATCAGCCCCGAGATGGAAATTGTCGAGATGAACCGCCGGATGCGCGACTGGTTCCCCGGCGTCAAGCTGGCGCAACATCCTCTCTGCTATTGTGCCTTCAACGACACCCCGCGGGAGGAGGTCTGCCACGAGTGCCCGACGCAGAAGACGCTGCGGGATGGCCTGGTGCATGAAGTCACGATGCAAAAGCCGCAGGCGGGCGGGAGCCGGACGTATCGCATCGTTTCGTCTCCGGTGCTCAAGGGCCAGGGCGAGATCAGGGCGGCGATCGTGCTGGTCGACGACATCACCGACAGGCTCGGGCTCGAGGCCCAGTTGCGGCAGGCCCAGAAGATGGAGTCCATCGGCCGTCTGGCAGGCGGCGTGGCCCATGACTTCAACAACATGCTGGGGGTGATCATCGGCTACACGGAACTGGCCCTGGAAGAGGTGGACCCGTACCAGCCGCTCTCTCTTCCCCTGCACGAGATCCGCAAGGCCGCTCTGCGCTCCGCCGACCTGACCCGGCAGTTATTGGCCTTTGCCCGCAAGCAGACCGTCATCCCCCAAGTGCTCGACCTGAACGAGACCGTCGAGGGGATGCTCAAGATGCTGCAACGGTTGATCGGCGAGGACATCCAGCTCACCTGGTTGCCCGGAGCAGGGATCTGGCCGGTCAAGGTAGACCCCTCCCAGATCGATCAGGTCCTGGCCAATCTCTGCGTCAATGCCCGTGACGCCATTGCGGGCACGGGCAGGATCACCATCGAGACCCGGCCGGTGTGCTTTGACGGGGCCTATTGCGCCGTTCATCCCGGCGCCGTCCCCGGCGAGTATGTCCTGCTGGCCGTGAGCGACGACGGCTGCGGCATGGACCAGGAGACCCTGGGGAAACTGTTCGAGCCGTTTTTCACTACCAAGGAAATGGGCAAGGGCACCGGACTCGGGCTGGCCACGGTCTACGGCATCGTCAAGCAGAATGGAGGTTTCGTCACCGTTGCCAGCGAGCGCGGCCACGGCGCGATCTTTCACATCTACCTCCCCCGGCATGTGGCCGCCGAGGCAGGGGGGATGCGGGAGGAAGGCCCGGCTGCTCCGGTGGCGTCGGGACACGAAACCATCCTGCTGGTGGAAGACGAGCCCGCGATTTTGAACATGACGAGGCGGATGCTGGAAAAACTCGGTTATGGGGTGCTGGCCGCCCCGACGCCGGGCGAGGCCATTCGCCGGGCCGGGGAGCACACCGGCGAGGTCCACCTGCTGATCACCGATGTGATCATGCCCGAGATGAATGGCCGAGACCTGGCCAACAGCCTGATCGCCCTGCACCCGGAAATCAGGTCGCTGTTCATGTCCGGTTATACCAGCGACGTCATCGCGCTCCACAGCGTACTTGAGGAGGGGGGCCATTTCCTGCAGAAGCCGTTTTCGCTACAGACCCTGGCGGCCAAGGTGCGCGAGGCGCTGGCGAGCGACTCTCGAGGGTGAGTCGCCGCCCCATTCGCGTCCACGTCGCGAGGTGGTCGAGAGAACCGAGGGCCTCCCGGAGGTGCCGCGGGGGTTACGGGCTACAAAATCCGTTTGCCCATCAGGGAGGCGACCAGGCCGACCGTGAACTCGGCGCTCTTGTTGGCCACATCGAGGATGGGATTGATCTCGGCCAGGTCCAGGGAGTCGACGCAGCCGCAGTCGGCGATGGTCTCCATCAGCAGGTGGGCCTCGCGGTAGCTCAGGCCGCCGGCCACCGGCGTGCCCACGCCCTGGGCCACCGTCGGATCGATGCTGTCGAGGTCGAAACTGACGTGGAGATGCTGGACCGCCGGCCGCAGCCTGGCGAGGATTTCATCGATGATCGCCGCCATCCCCCGCCGGTCGATGTCGGTCATGGTGTAGACCGGCAGGCCGATCTGTTTGATGGTTTGCCGCTCGCCGGGGTCGAGTTGGCGCACGGCGATGAGGGCGCAGTGTTCCGGCCTGATCTTGGGCGCGAACCCGAGCAGGTGGGTGAGCCGGGCGTGGCCCAGCCCCAGGGAGGCGGCCAGCGCCATCCCGTGGATATTGCCCGAAAGGGTGGTCTGGTCGGTGTTCATGTCGGCGTGGGCGTCGATCCAGACGACCCCCGGCGTCAGCCCTTTATCGCGGCAATGGGCGGCAATGCCGGCCAGGGAGCCCAGGGCGATGGTGTGGTCGCCGCCGATGCACAGGGGGAAGCGGCCACCGGCCAGGGTCTGCCGGATCATCCCGGCCAGGGTCTCCGCGGTGCGGACGATCTCGCCGATGTATTTCAGGCAGGGGTGTTCCACCAGCAACCGTTCCCTGATCTCGACGGTCAGGTCGCCGAGATCGGTGACGGTGTAGCCGAGCTGCTGCAAGCGGTCGTGGAGACAGGCGATCCGCAGGGCCGAGGGCCCCATGTCCACGCCCCTCCGGTCGGCGCCCAGATCCATGGGGAAGCCGATGAGGTCGATGGCCGTTTTGACGGCAAGGTTCTCGGGGAGATGCGACATAAGGACTCCTCCGGGCGAAAAAAGGGGATGAGGGGGCAGGGGGACCGTTGCTGTTGACCGTGGGCGGTTCCCTTGCTATTTTTTTAAGTGAAGATCGTCGTTTCCTCTTCGTCACCCCGGCAGGCCGGGGTCCAGGACCTTTCGCCTGACCCGGAACTCCTTGCTGGATTCCGGCCACCGTAGGGGCACGGCGCGCCGTGCTCCTACCACTTCATTGTTCTGTGGCCGGCCAATTTGGTCCAACCGTGCGGGGTGGTGAACCACCCGCCGATGGTGCCTTGGCGGACAGCATACCACACCTGCTCGTGTGAGGTGAAGCGTGGGATTTCAACTGCCAGCCTATCAGCCGCCCGATTTTCACCTGCCCCCCCTGACCCATGCCCCGCTCGCGGTCTTCAAGGCCGTGGTCCGTGCCGGCGTCGCGCCGGACGACTATCACGCCACCTCGATTTTTCCCGAATATTTTCATCTTGGGCCGGGACAATGGGTCCTGGCGGCGCCGTCGCGGATGGACTGCGTGGTGGTGCGTTCCCCCGACCATACCCTGGCGGTCAAGGAGTTCCGACGGTTGCAGCCGGGGGACCTGGTGGCCGTGGGCCGCAGGGAAAACGGCGAGGATGGGATCTGGGTCCACGCCACCGGATTTGCCGTCACCACCGACAACGGCCCGGAGAAATTCGCCTTCCGCGGCAGCCGCACCCGGGAGACCTCGTTCAGTATCGACTATGACGAGCTGTACGCCTTGCTCCGCCACGAACGGGAACACGGGGTGGTGGTTTGGGTGCTGGGACCGGCGGTGGTGTTCGATCGCGATGCCCGGGCGGCCTTCTGCGGCCTGATCGCGGACGGCTTCGTCGACGCCCTGCTGGCCGGCAACGCGCTCGCCACCCACGACATCGAGGGGGCCCTGTTCGGCACCGCGCTCGGCCAGGAGCTGTACCGCAAGCGGCCGGCCGCCCAGGGGCATTACAAACACCTCGACGCCCTCAACCGGGTCCGGGGCGCGGGTTCCATCCGCCAGGCGGTGCAGGAAGGGCTGATCGCCGACGGGATCATGAAGGGGTTGGTGGAACGGGAGATCCCCTTTGTCCTCGCCGGCTCGATCCGGGACGACGGCCCCATGCCGGAGGTGGTGGCCGATGCCTACGACGCCCAGGACCAAATGCGGGCCATCATTTCCCAGGCGACCACCATCATCGGCCTGGCCACCCAGTTGCACACCATCGCCACCGGCAACCTGTCGCCCTCGTTCATCGTCGATCCCCGCTTCGGGGTGCGGCCGGTCTATTTTTACGCCGTCGACATGAGCGAATTCGCGGTCAGCAAGCTCGCCGACCGCGGCTCCCTGTCCGCCAAATCGATTCTGACCAATGTCCAGGATTTCGTCGTCACCCTCCACCGGGGATTGCAGCGCTGAGCGGACCGCCTGAGCCCTTCCGGTTCGCTCTCAGTGTTTGCCTTGCGCCCGTTGCGGTGACAACTCTCCGAACAGGTAACGAATCGTCGTCCAGAACGGGCAGTACTGCTCGTTTGTCTTTTGCAAGTAGCCGTGGACGAATCGGCGCAGCTCTTCCCGCGACAGACTTTCATCCAGAAAGGGTTCAATGGCCTTTGCCCGCAGGGCATTCAATTTGGGGAGATCAAGACCCAGCCTGCGAATGGTTTCCGAGGCCGCCGGGTCATTCGCGGTCGCGGGCTTGATCTCTCCCTTTCCGGTAAAAGCAAAGCGGCGCTCGCAATCAGGATTAAGCGGTGAGATCAACAGGGCGGGATCGAACCAATCCTCTTTCAAATTACCGCAATGGCGCGGCTCTCCTTTACGGATCCGGTTCTGACAGGAACACAGCAAGTTACCATAATCCAACGGATCAACGGCAGGATCACTCTGCGGTCGAAAATGCTCGATGTGGGAATCCTCTTCGGTGAGTTCTCGTTCGCAATAGCAGCAAATGAACCCTTGTTCCGCCATCAGGGCACTTTTCACAACCCGCTTGAGCGGCCCGCTCAAATCGCTGTAGGTTGGCTGCCAATTGGCATTGGCGAGCGCTTTCCAGTCGGTAAAGTCCTGCGGCTCGGCATGCTTGTGTATCCGCTTCATTTACCGATCAACTCTTTGCGCTTGATCAGTACGGCCGCCTTGACTAATTCGGGGTCTTCACCGATTTCCTGTTTCAGTCGGGCAATCGTTTGCTTGGCTTCTTTATAGTCCCTTTGGTCGATCTGCTCATAAATCAATTGGATGCTCTTGGTTACCTCGTTGGGTCGGGTCGTTTCCAAACCCATTAAATCTTCCAGGACGCGCTCAACGGTTTTGCCGTAGGATTCGGACGGACGTGATGCAATCAGTCCACGGTCGGTCATGTGCAGAAGAAACAGGTTTTCCGGCTGGACGTGGGTCACGACATGGGGTGAATGGGTGGAAATGAGGAATTGGCAGCGAGGAAAAACTTTTCCTAAACGGGGTACCACCATTCGTTGCCACGTGGGATGAAGATGCAGATCAATCTCGTCAATCAGAATGACCCCTTCTCCCTCCAACGGGTTGCTGCGCATCGGGTTGGCAATCGCCATGCGGCGCGCCAGATCGCCGATCATGGCCATCAGGCATTTCTCGCCGTCTGAAAGCTGATTGACGGTGAGCTTTTGGCCATTTTTTTCAACCTCCATACGTAGTGGATTACGGCGAACGGTGAGATTAGTGAATTCCGGCATAAATTGCTGTAAGGCGGAGCGCACGGCTTCCAGTTGCGGATCAGGGAATTGGAAGCCTTCAGGTTTGATAAGATAATTTTCATATTTGCGATTTTCATTTTCCAGGTCTTCCCGTTCACGAAACCATTCGAAAAAAGTACGGAAATTTGCTCCGCTGGTCAGCGATTCGTCGTAAGCCGAGAGTAGGTCGAAGCGGTGTTTTTCCCGGATACGAAGCGGAATGTCGAGTACCGCCCGATTGACCGGGTAATAGGCAAAAAGCGGCAGGTCGGTTTGCCCTTTGTGTTCCGAAATGGCATGCTGCACCTGCTTTGCCAGTGCGGTCATGGCAATGAGGAGTGATACCTCATTTTTACTGTACCCTTTTCGCGTCTTGGCCAGGTTCCAGAGAAAGAGACTTTCTTGATATCTGCATAGAATCTCAAGGTTGGCCGATGTGGCGCCATTACGGATATCTGACTCCATAATCGGCCTGCCGGAAGCATTGCTCTGTTTGATCCGATTGACCAGCCAGGAAAGCAGAAGAGCGGCTGCATCCAAGATGCTCGATTTGCCGGAACCGTTCATGCCGACAAAGACATTCAAGCGTTCATGCAGATCCAAAGGCAGGTCATTTGCACCCCGGAAGCGCTCAAGTGTCAGTGTGTGAATACGCATCCTGTTGTTCCTTTGCCGTGAGGCGAGAGATTATCTCTAGAGCGGGTAAGGGGTTGGCTCGGTTTCGTACCAAATCGTTTATGAGGTTCTTTTAGCTTTTTTTTCTCTATCTGCAAACCTGATTCCTTGGGATGAGCTTTGGGTATTTTCAGCATGTCCGGCAGCTCTTGCATCGCCTGCCGACTACCGGGAGGAAGAGGTGCGAGGGGAAGGGGCCGGTCTGATCGTGTCGGCTGAGGTGGCTGGAATCAGTCCAGGGCCCGCTCGCCCAGGTTGCCGTAACGGTGGTAGTTGTGACAGATCGACTGCTGGCGGAGGTAGTGGAGCAGTTCGATGCGACCCTCCATGGTGACCTGCGCACGGGCGATAAACACCCCGGTGGGCGCGGCGGCGGCGAAGATTTCGGCAGGCACCCGGTCCGGGGCCGCGTAACGGAGGCGACCGATGGTCGAGATCCGCGCCGCCAGTTGGGGGTCGCTCTCCCGGATCAGGGGCAGACCGTGGAGGAACCGTTGCCCCTGATGGCCGGCCAAAAAGTCGGTGACCGGATTGGCCAGGTCCGGAGGCAGGGAGAGGCCGGGGGCGCAGCCGGCGATGGTCGCGGCCGCGCAGCGGGCCAGGGTGGCGAACAGGCTGTCGTCCGGGTGGAGGCGGATCACCAGCTCCCGGACCGGCACAAAACACAGCAGGTTGTCCTGGCCGCGAAGGTGGAAAAAGTCCTGGTCGCGGCCGTACCGGGCCTCCATCTGGTGGAGGTAGCTGGCGACCGCGCTGACGGTCCGCTCGATGTCCTCCCTGATCTCCGGCCACTGGCCCCACTGGAGCATCCGCCGCCATTCCTGGGTCACCTGGAGCAGGCGGTGGTCGCGGGCCAACGGTTCCGCCGGCGGCGGCTTGGTCTCGGTGATCGCCATGAACTGGGTGACATATTCGAGGCTGCCCGCCTTGAGGCCGGACCCCAGGGCCGACTTGCCCATGCCGCCGAAGGGCTGGCGCAGGACCATGGCCCCGGTGGTGGGCCGGTTGAGGTAGAGGTTGCCGGCCCTCGTTTGCTCCCGCCACAACGCCTGTTCGCGAGCATCCAGACTCTCCAGGCCGCTGGTCAGGCCGTAGCCGGTCTGGTTGACCAGCGCGATCGCCTCTTCCAGATGGTCGGCGCGCATCACCCCAAGGACCGGCCCGAACAGCTCGGTCAGGTGGGTGAAGCTGCCGGGCCGGACCCCGTACTTGATCCCCGGCGACCAGAGGCGGGGATTGCCATCGACCATCACCGGTTGCAGGGCCCATTCCTCGCCCGGTTCCAGGGTGGTGAGGCCCCGGAGGAGTTTGTCCGCGGGCGGCCGGATCAGCGGGCCCAGCCGGTTGGCAAAATCCCAGGCCGGGCCCACCTTGAGGCTGGCGGCGGCGTCGACCAGTTGGCGGCGGAAATGGGGATCGTCGTAGAGGGGTGCCTCCAGGATCAACAGCGAGGTGGCGCTGCATTTCTGGCCGGAGTTGGAAAAGGCCGAGTGAAGGACGTTTTTGATCGCCTGGTCGCGGTCGGCCAGGTCGGTGACGATGGTGGCGTTCTTGCCCCCGGTCTCGGCGGCCAGGAAGACGCCGGGCGTCCGGGCGAGGATGCGCAGGCCGGTGTCGGTGCCGCCGGTGAGGATGATGGAGTCGACCAGCGGGCTGGCGGTGAGGAGCGGCCCGATTTCGGCACCCGCTCCGGGCACGAACTGCAAGGCCTTCTTCGAGACCCCGGCCCGCCAGAAACACTGGCAGAGGGTCCAGCCGGTGAGCACCGCCTCCGAGGCGGGCTTGAAGACGACGGTGTTGCCGGCGGCCAGGGCCGCAATCAAGCCGCCGCAGGGGATGGCGATGGGAAAATTCCAGGGGGCGATCACCAGGATCACGCCCCGCCCCCGGGTGCGCAGGTTGGGCCGTTGGTCGAACCGGACCGCCGCCCAGGGGTAGAGGGTGGCGAAGTCGATGGCCTCGGAAACCTCGGGATCGGCCTCGGTGAACAGTTTGCCGGTTTCGGCGGCAGCCACCCCGATGAGATCCCCCCGGGCCCGGCGCAGCTCCATGGCGACTTGCGCCAGCACCGCCTGCCGCGCGCGGGCTTCGAGGTCGCGCCAGCCGTCCTTGTCGGCAGCGGCCGCTGCCAGGGCGCGGTGGGCATCCTCGGCCGTGGCCAGGGCATGGCGGCCGAGGAGGACGCCGTCCTGGCCGGGGTCCCATCGCTCGGCGGTGGCCCGGTCAGCCCATAATTCCTCGCCGTCGATCACCAGCGGCACCTCCATCGGCTCGTCGCCCGGCGTTTTCATCCAGCGGGCGCGGATAGCCGCGGCCCAACGCCGGTTGGCGGCCAGCGACCAGTCGGTATCGGGTTCGTTGACAAAACCTCCGCTGCGGGGCGCGGCGGGGAGGGAAGGCGCCGAGGCCTCGGCAAGGCGGTCCTGGGTCCGATTGGGTGTGTGGGATGCCGCCTCCTGCCGGGCGCAGGCGCGAACAAAGCCCTCCTTGAGCATCCGCCACTGAGGCGAGTCCACCCGCAGGTGGGGCGCGTAACGGAGAAAGTTTTCCGGGGCGGTGTTCTCGTCCAGGCGGCGGATCAGGTAGGCGATCGCGTTGATGAACTCGTCCCTGGCGGCCACCGGCGCGTAGAGCAGCAAATCGCCCCCGCTCTCCCGGAGGGCCCGGCCGACATGATCGGCCATGCCCTCCAGCATCTCGAAGCAGAACCAGGCCTCCACCCCGTTGGCCTCGGCGAGGACGCGGGCATAGGCCAGGTCGAACAGGTTGTGCGAGGCCACCCCGAGACGGACGGCGGTGATGTTGGCCGGCGCCATGCCGAAGGTCACCATCCGTTTGTAGTTGGCGTCCACCTCCGCCTTGTTGTCGTAGGGGGCGAGCGACCAGTTGTTGAGGGCCGCCTCGAGCCGTTCCATCTCCAGGTTGGCCCCCTTGACGATGCGCAGCTTGATCGGCGCCCCGCCTCGGGCCACCCGGTCCCTGGCCCAGGCGGTCAGCTCTTGCTGGATGGCGAAGCTGTCGGGCAGGTAGGCCTGCAGGACCATCCCGGCCGAGAAATCGAACAATTCCTCCTGCGCCAGGGTGGCGACAAAGGCCTGATAGGTGATGGCCAGGTCCCGGTATTCCTCCATGTCGAGGTTGACGAATTTGGCGACGCGGCTGCCGTCGGGCCGAAGGAAGAGGTGCTGCTTCGCGGCCCGGTAGACGGCGGTGAGCCGTTTTTTGAGGGTGGCGACGGTCTGGTCGAAGGCCAGCGGGTTGATCTGGGAGCAGAGGGTGGAGATCTTGACCGAGATCACCTCGATGTCGGGGTCGGCCATGTCCTCGAGGTAGGTGGCCAGCCGTCGGGCCGCCTCGGATTCGCCGAGCACCGCCTCGCCCAGGTGGTTGATGTTGATGCGCACCCCCTGGGCCCGGCGCTGGCGGAGATGGGCGCGGAGGGCTTCCGGCTCGCCGGCCACGATCACCCGGTTGCTGCCGGCGCGCAGCCGCTCGATCAGCACCGGCACCATCAGGGCCGAGAGGGTGGAAGGGAGCGCGGCGAACAGGCGGAGCAACGCCTGTTCCGGGAGGCTGAGGAAGTGGGGGATGCCGTGTTGGCGGAGCAGGATGCGGATTTGGTCGGCCACCCGCCTGGGGTCGCGGGAGCGGAAACTCCGGTCGATCATCCGGCTGAGCAGGACCGTGTCGCCGGGATGGGTGAGCAGCCGCAGCATCTGTTGCTGCCGCCGTTTTTCCACGCGGGTGAGCAATTGGTTGGCCCGGTGCTGCCACTGTTCGGCCAGGGCCACGGCCCGGTCGATAAGGGCTGGGGGAGCGGGGGTCTGCATGGCGGCACCTCGTCGGCAAGAAGGGAGGGCAGCGCACCGGGGCACGGGTCGGGCGACCCGGTCCCCGGCCGTCGGGAGGTCGGGACCGGCTTACAACCCCTGGTCCTCGGGGTAGCTGGAGTTGAAGGTGTAGGAGGCCACGGTGCCGTTGGGGTTGAACCGGACCGTCAGATCCCGGCTGAGGGTGTCGCTGACCCCGTACTTGTAGTAGCCGTAACTCCAGGTCTGTTTGCCGTCCTCGATCCCGGTCCGCCAGGGCGGGCCGAACATCTGCTCGACCTGGGCCCGGGTGGTCTGGTGCAACTGGATCTGCCGCACCATGCGGTGGTTGAAGTCCTTGCCGGCGCTGACGCAACCGACCAGGAGCAGGCCGCAGAGCAAAAGGAACAGGGGACGAAGCTGTTTTTTAAGCATGTTCATAGGGGTGCCTTGAGGGGGTGGAGAAGGGAAGAACGCTTGCTGGCAGGGCGTTCGGTAGTTAGGGGGTTGCCTAACAGTCTAAACGCCTAACAGACTGCATTGTTCGTTGCGACTGGCCACGGGGACACAGGTTACGAGGCACTGTCTTCCTGGTTGATCAGGGCCTTCTGGGCGGCCAGTTCGACCTTCTCGATCAGCTCGCGGACATCGATAGGCTTGAGGCAGTAGTCGAAGGCGCCGCTTTCCATGCCCGCGATCCCGGATTTCACCGAGGCGTGGCCGGTGAGGATGATCACCTCGGTCAGGGGCCAGCGCTCCTTGACCTTGCGCAGACACTGGATGCCGTCCATGCCCGGCATGTTCATGTCCATGATCACCACGTCGATGCTGTGGGCCGCCAGGATTTCCAGGGCGTCGAGACAGCATTCGGAGACGCTGAGCCGGATGCCCATCCGCGACAGGTGCTTCTGCATGACCTCCTTGAACTCAGGTTCGTCGTCAACCAGCAGCAGGTGGATCTTGAGCGCCGCTTCGAGCTGGAAGGTCTGTTCACTCATGGTTCAGCATGTCCCCAATCTCTTGAATGAATCTGTCACGAAAGAACCGCTGGGCGCCGGTCTCGGCCAGCACCAGGTCCAACTGCCGGGTATGGATGGTGAGATAGCCGAGCACCTTGAGCCGGTCAACGACCAATTGTTCGGACTCCCTCTCCACCCGCGCCGTCAGGGCGTCGCCGACCCGATCGATCCGGTAGCCGAAGTGTTCCAGGACCTCGGTCAGCAGGTCGATGCGCCGCAGCCGCTGGTCTTCCCCGGCCGCGCCGCCCTTGAACCGGAAGGTGATGAAGCGGTCGCCCGGCCGGTCGCCGAGCATGGCCTCGATCATGGCATAGTGGTATCCCAGACGCATGCTGAGATTACAATACTTTTGCGAAATAAGAAAATAATTCTTCTCCCTCAGGGCGGAAGTCCGCGAGGGATCGAGGCTGTCCCGGAGGGCCGACTGGAAGAGGAAGGAGACCATGGTCCGCAGGCCGGCGGCGGGCGGTCCCGCCCAGGCCACGGCATGCATGCCCGCCCACAGGGCCTGCATGGGCGTGCAGGCGATGTCGGCGATGGCGACCTCCCTTCGTCGGGCGTCATAGTCGGGGCGAAAGCCCTCGCCGAGGTCGATCACCCACCATTCGAGGGGCAGGGTGTCCTGCAACCGCCTGGCCGCCGCCTGGTCGAAGCGGTAGCGTTCGCCGAAGTCGAACATCTCCACCACCGCTTTCTCGTGGCAGAAGCGGGTGATGTCGTGCAGGGTCCGGCAGCGGGAGGCATGGAAATCCGGGGCGGCCGGATCGGTCAGGTTGAGGGGCGAGATCAGTTTGAGCACGCTGACCAGCACCTGCTGCACCGGGCTGCCGTCCATGGGATTGGGCCGGGGGGCGGGCGCGCGCAGCAGCTCGTCGATGCGGCCACGGTAGACGGCCCGGTTGTCGGCATCGACGGTGACGGTGTCGCCGTTGGTCAGAACCTCGGTCGCCCGCGGGAGCGCCAGCAGCGACGGCAGGCCGAATTCCCGGGAGAGGGTGGCCAGGTGGCCGGCCTCGCTGCCGGTCTCGGCCACCAGGGCGGCGGCGCGTTTCAACAGTGGTGCCCATTCCGGCAGGGGGTGCCTGACCACCAGCACCGCCCGTTTGGGAAAACGGAGCATGTCGGCCGCGGTGCGGACCACGAAAACCGGGCCGCAGGCGGCGCCGTCGCAGCCGGTGACGTCGCCGTGGAGCAGGATGCGTTCGTCTTCGGGCGACGACTGATCGGTGGCGGGTGGGCGCAAGGCGTTCGCGGTGATCGGTCGGCTCTGGAGGAGATAGAGGGTGCCGGCCGGATCGATCGACCACTCGATGTCCTGGGGCGCGCCGAAATGATGTTCCAGCCGCATGGCGGTCTCGGCCAGCATGGTCGCTTGGGCGTCGGTCAGCCAGGTTGCCATGGCATCCCGAGCCTCCAGCCGCCCGACGATGCGGTGGGGCGCGGTCCGTTCGAGCAGCAGGTGGCCGGTGGAGCGGGTGCCGTCCACAATCCCCTGGGCCGCGCCGGGGGCGCAAAACAGGTCCAGGGTCTCCCCCCGGTTGCCGATGGAACGGGTGTAGCAGACGCCGCTGACCGTGGCCTCGATCATGACCAGCACGCCGACGCACATCTCGGTTTCCTCGTGGCGGAACCCCTTGGCCAATCGGTAGGAGATGGCGCGGGGGGTGTATTTCGAGGCCAGGACCGCTTTGTAGGCGGCCACCAGGGTGTCGCGGTCGACGTCAAGCTCGGTGTGATAGAGCCCGGCAAAGGAGGCCTGGCCAAGATCCTCGCCCAGGCCGCTGGAACGGACCGCCACCTTGCAGCCCGGCCGGGCGGCGGCCAGCCGGTCGAAATGGGTGAACAGGAGCGATTCCAGCTCCGGCGGCAAGGGACAGGCCCGGATCAATTCCTGGATGGCCGCGCTCTTCCGGTGCAGGTCCTCCAGGTTGCCGATGTCCATCTGCTGGATGAGGTGATTGATCTGTGAGTACAATTGGTTGCGCTGGAAAAAGAGCCGGGTGGCGACCGCGGTCAGGGCGAATCCGGGCGGGATGCGGACCCCCTCGATGGTGTCGGCCTCGCCCAGGTTGGCCATCTTTTCGCCAGTCAGATCGGCCTGGCCGCGACCGATCCGTTCCAGATCCAGGACCAGTTCCCCTTCGGTCCGGCCGAGGTTGCCGACCAGGAGCGTTTCGATCTCCTGTTGCAGCCGGGCGAAGATCCGCTCCAGTTCGCTGTAGCGCCCGTCGGCGATCTTGTTGAGATTGTGCACGATCTTGTAGACATTGATTGTCACCAGGGTGCAGCGGGCCCGGATGAAGGTCATGGACAGGGTGCGGCCGTCCCGGAGGGCCTTCTCCAGTTCGGCCATGGCCTCCAGGGTATTGGCGTTGGCGGTCAGGAGTTCGCGAAACGATCGATACCGGGCAGTGAACAGACGTTGTCCTTCCTCCGGGCCGAGGCGGGGCGGGGCGGGGGATCGCCGCAGGAATCGTCGCCAGGTGGTGAGGAACCGATCGACAAGGGTCATGGCGAAAAAGAAAAAAGACCGCGGTGGGAACGAAAGTCCTGCCGCGGTCCGGGGGTCATGATGCTGGCCAAGGATCAGTGATCAAGCTTGATCCCCAATCCTTCGAAGAGAAACAGCAGGCCGAAACCGTACCACATGGTGTAGATGACATAGAAAGCGAGCGCGGCAATCAGGAGCACGATCTCCTCCTTCACCGGCTTGGCCTCGACCTGATAGTAGTTGTAGGCCGGCTCGATGGCCTTGGACATGCAGTTCTTGACGAACTTGGCCTGCTCGAACTGGCCGGCCTTGGTCATGTCCTTCTCCATGGCGGCCAGGGCCAGGAACCAGGAATACACGGTCTGGCGCTCGTCGACCCCGTACTTGGTGTTCAGGGCCTTGCCGTCGTTCTTGTACATCAGGTCGGCATCCTTGAGCATGATCGCGATCATGGCGCCGAAATCGCCGTTGACCTTCACCTTGTCGCCTTCGGCGACGGCGGTGATCTTGTTGGCGGCAAACAGCTTGGCGGTCACCGCGGCCTCGTCGGCGGTTTTCATCTTCAACGAGGTGGTGAACTGCTGGCCGTTGTACTTCTCCGCCTTCTTCACCTGCTCGGGGATGTAATAGGCCGAGCTTTTAGACAGTTGATTGAAAAAGTTGTCGAGATAATCGAGGCCGTTGACCTTCTGTCCACCGGTGCCCGGAAAGAGCGGCATGAAGATGGCGACGAGGATCGCGAAAAAGGACGCCAACAGGAGCAATCCCTGGGTTTTGAGTTGAGCTGTACTTGCCATGATCAATGCACCTCCCCTGATTTCAGGACCTTGAGATTAGTGAAAAAGCACCAGAAGACCCATGTGGCAAAGGCGGTGATGATAATGAAGAAGCCGACGTTGCCGATCAGATCGACGACCTTGATGAAATCCTTGGTCAGTTCGACATAGCCCATTTTCATCAGTTTTTCCGGCAGGGCGCAGACCCGGTTGAGGAAACCGGCGGTCACCGTGACCGCATAGAAGCCGCGGATGGTGGTGCCGGGGACGACCTTGGTGACGATGGAGCCGATCTGGATGCCGATCAGGGAGCCGAGCAGCATGCCCATGGCCAGGGTGTAGAAGATGAAGCCGTAGATCGCGTACTGGCTGATGGCGGCGTAACCGGCGGTGAACACGATCTGGAAGATGTCGGTGCCGACCGTGGTCATGGAGGAAACGCCCAGGCCGTAGACAAACATCGGGAAGGTCAAAAAGCCGCCACCCACGCCCATGATGGCGGCGGCCATGCCGACGATGAAACCGCTGATCACCAGGAAGATGGCGGAGATCCGCCGGCCGCCGGGGGTGATGTTCTCGTCGAAGGTCAGCATCGGCGGAATGGTGACCGACTGGATGCGTTTGCCCATGGGCGGGATCTCTTCGGCGATCTTGGTGGCGCCTTCCTCGATCACCACCTTCTTGGAGCGGGACTTGAGGTAGTCGCTCATGGCATAGAAGGCGAGGAAACCGAGGATAACCACGTAGATCGCGGTGATGAACATGTCGCTCAACACCGGGTTGGCGTCATAGATCTTGCGGTTGACGTAGCCGCCCAGGGTCGAGCCGCCGATGGCGCCGATCAGGAAGGTGACGGCCAGGGAGACCGAGATGTTGCCCATCTTGCGGTGGAGGACCGAGCCCATGATCGCCTTGGCGAAGATGTGGAACAGGTCGGTGCCGACCGCGAGGATACCCTTGACGCCGGCGCTCATCAGGGCCGGGGCGATGATGAAGCCGCCGCCGGCGCCGATGCAGCCGGTGATCAGACCGGCGCAAACGCCGACCAGCACCGAGGCGCCGAAGATGAGGTTGGTGTAGTGGGAGGGCCCGTAGGCCTGTTTACCGCCGATAAAGGAGGGCAGAGCCTGGCCGACTGCATCGGCAAAGGCGTAGCCGCCGAGGAAAACGGGGATGAGCAACAAGCCCAGGACCAGCAGCCGCGCGCGGCTCCGCAGAATGTTGTTGGACATTTCCAATTCCCACCGGGCATGGGCCTTGGCCCCGGCGGTCATGAATTGGTTCAGATCACGAAAAAACTTCATTTTTTTCTCCTTTTGGTTGTCGATAAAAACGGGTTTTCGGGTTTATAGAACGGTCTGTGGGACAGAATTCATTCTGTCCTCAGCTCACTAAACGGGCCGGTTCCGGTCAGCTCGGACGGGCCATATCTTTTTTGATCTGGGCCTGTTCAATCTTCTCCTGCTGGGTCCGCTTGCGCTCGTAGGCGGCGTTCAGCTTCTCGAACAGCGGATCGAGTTCCATGGGCTTCATCAGGTAATCGAAGGCCCCGTACTTGATGCCGTTGATGCCGGACTCCACCGAGGCATGGCCGGTGAGCATCACCACCTCGGTCATGGGGGCCATCCGCTTGATCTCCCGCAGGGTTTCGATGCCGTCGCGTCCCGGCATCTTGACGTCGAGCAGGACGACGTCGTAGTTCTTCTTGGCGATCATGTCCAGGGCGGTGTCGCCGTCGGGGGCGCTCTCGCATTCGAGATCGCGCTTGGAGAGCCGCTTGACGGTCATGTCCCGGAATTCCTCTTCGTCGTCAACAATCAGTACGGTATACAGTGCCATGGTGTTTCTCCTTATTGGGGTGAGGGGGCGTAAGAGTGGGAAAGGCACCGTCGGTGGCGTCTTTCCGTGCTGGCCGGCCGCGGGCGGAGGCTCGATGAGCTCGTTCGGGCTGGACGGACGAGGCCGGCTGTGTGGGTACAGGGGATGATGATTGCAGCGCCGCGTGCAGGCACGGCACGGCCGAACCGGATGGCGCCGGGGTGGGGGATACCCCGGCGACCATGACCGGATTCGACGCAACCGCCGGCGGTTGCCGGCAATCCGGGGCAGAGCGGGAACAGGTCGCCATCGCCCGCCATCGGCAGCGCGACCGCTGTCGTGGCCACTCCGATGTCTGGGGTTGTCTGCGGCAGCATGGCGTCTCCTGTTACTCGCTGAGAAATTGATCGAGTTCGACGGTGCGGTCGGCGGCAAAGGTGTAGATCGGGGTGGTGCCGTTGACCATTTTCCGGATCAGCCGTTCCGGTTCGCGGTCGGTGGCGTCCTCTTGCAACAGGACGATCCGATCCGGACGGAAGGTGATGATCTTCAATTCGATGTTGTTGTCGAAGCGGACAAAATCGAAAATGTAGGCAGTCTGTTTGCGCAGCTTGTACAGGGCCCAGATGACCTCGGTGGTCACCGTGGGGGGCACGGATTCCTCGGTGAGCACGAACAGGATCTTTTTGCTGTTGCCCTGGAGCAGCCGGTCGGGAATGGGGATGTTGTGGCGGACGAGGTGCTGGATCAGGTCGTGGGAATGGATCAGTTTTTTGCCGTTGACGTCGATGACCGGCACCACCCCCTTGTCGATCCACTTACCGAATCGCTCGTCCGAAACGGAGCAGATCACCGCTGCCTGTTTCAGGTCGAGATATTCGTGATCGGTAGGTGTGCTTGGTCGCTGTCCGTTCGTCATGGCTTCTCCCTGTCGCCGCCGGAATGGTGAACACGCTCGGGTGCCCTTACCAGTGCAGAACAGGGGCCAGTTGGGGAACAGAAAGGAGGTGAATTTTTTTATCTTTATATATCAAGCAATTATATTTGTTTTTCGGCAGAGGGCGAGAGACGGGTTCGGGAGGGGCAGAGGACTTGGCTGTGTAAAGCTGGTTACATTCCGGAGCGGTTGCTCTTCAGTGTGCTGATATAACGCGATATTTTTCGAAGTGTAAAAACGGTGACAGGACGGGCGATTCCAGGGGGGATTGTGCGGCAGCGGTGACAGAGGGGGGCAGCCGGCAGGAGAGGCCGGTGCAGGCAGGCCTGATGGGGTGGGGAGGGGAAAAGGTTCTGGTCTTCCGCCCGAACCGGCGGTTCATGCGGGTTTTATGGGAAAATCGTCGCTTGCCTCTCGTCACCCCGGCGGAGGCCGGGTCCGGAAGGATTGGCCTGATCCTTTTTTGCCCACTGGGGTGGGCTCCTCCGCCCTTTTGCCTTGCCCCCCGGACTGGAGGAGCCCGGCCCTCCGGGCGATCCCATGCTCGCCTGCCTGCCGGTGGTTTCGCCGAGGTCCCGCAGTTTCATTGTTCGTTGTGGCCGGCCAATTTGGTCCAGCCATGCGGGTTACAGCGAAAAAAGGCAGTCCGGCAGGGCGTGCAGGCAGGTCAGGAGGGTATGGTACATCTCCGTCCAGTCGTCCGTGGACAGGAGCGGCAGCAGCAGCGGCACCGCGAAACTGCCGTCGGGAAGGGTGCGCCGGGCATGGGCCTGGCGGATCTTCTCGATGAGCAGGCCCAGTTCGATGGGCTGGGGCAGGCAGTCGAACGCCCCCCGTTCCACGCCCTTCATCCCAGCGATGGCGGTCCCCTTGCAGGTGAGCAGGATGACCTCGATGGAGGGGTCCAGGTTCTTGATCATCCGCAAGGTGTCCAGGTCATGGCCGTGGCCGGCCCGGAGGCTGAGCACCACAACATCGGGCCGCGCCAGGATGATGGCCTCCATGGCCTCCTCGCCGCTGCCGGCCGCCACGGCGGCAAACCCCCAGGAGCGCAGCCGGTCGGTGAGGATGTCGCTGAAATCCGGCTCTTCGGCAACGATCAGGACTTTGATTGCCTGCATGGACACTCCGGCTTACCGGGCCTTCATCGGGCGCACCAACGCGCCCGGTCGGGGAAAAAGGGACGTGCCATCCAACCGGCACCATCGGGGGGCCATGGGGTTCAACCTTTCCCCTGCGCCGACGGCAGCACCGTTCCCGGCAGCAATTCCCCGGCGAGGCAGCGTTGCAGGGCCTCGGCATGACCGCCGATGATCCCGTCGATGACCGTGATCTTCTTCCAGGTGAAGAATTTGTGGAAACTCTCCTCGATGCCGCCGCAGATCACGCACTCCACCCCTTCCTTGACGATGAGGTCGCTCAGCTCCTCGGCGCTGCGATGGGGGAGGATGATGGTGCGCGGCTCCGCGGTCAGGCGTTGGCCGTCATGCTCAGCGATCATGATCTCGGTGGCCTGGTCGAACCGGGGGGCGATGCTGTTGTCCTGGACGGTGAGTAAAATCTTCATCCTTCCTCGTTCTCGATGCGGGCTCCGGCCGGGCTTACCAGGCCATGGGTTTTCAGTTTGCGCCACAGGGTGGTCCGGCCCCATCCCAGCAGGGCCGCCGCCTTGGAACGGTTGCCGCGGGTCTGGGTCAGGGTCTCGACGATCAGCGCCTTTTCGATGCTCTGCCAGTCCTGGCCCGATTCCCGGGGCGGAGGCGGGGGCTGTTCCGGGAGGATAGGGGCGGCGACCGGGGCGACTGCCGGGGCGAGCCGCGTAAACAGGTACTTGGGCAGATCGTCGACCTCGATCTGTCGGCTCTGGCAGATATTGACGCAGTACTCGACAATGTTGCGCAACTCGCGGATATTGCCGGGAAAGGCATAGTCCATCAGCAGGCGGAGGGCCTCGTCGCCAAACGACTTGACGCTGCTGCCTGTCCGCTCGGCCATGGTGCGCAGGAAATGGTTGACGAGGAAGCGGGTGTCGGTCTCCCGTTCCCGCAGGGGCGGCAGGTGGAGATGGAGGACATTGAGCCGGTAGTAGAGATCCTCGCGGAACAGTCCCTCGGCCACCCGTTCCTTCAGGGGGCGGTGGGTGGCGGCGATGATCCGCACATCGACCTGGATTTTTTTTTCTCCGCCCAGGGGGAAGAACTCGTGGTCGTCGAGTACCGAGAGCAGCTTGACCTGGAGCGGCAAGGGCATGTCGCCGATCTCGGTGAGAAACAGGGTGCCGCCCTGGGCCAGGCGGAACATGCCGGGCTTGTCCTTGACCGCGCCGGTGAAGGCCCCCTTGACGTAGCCGAACAGCTCCGATTCGAGCAGGGACTCGGGCAGGGCGCCGCAGTTGATCTTGATGAAGGGTTTGGCGGCGCGGCTGGAACGCTTGTGGATGGCTTCGGCGATCTTGTCCTTGCCGGTGCCGGTCTCGCCGGTGATCAGCACCGAGGCCTCGGTATGGGCCATGAGGGGAATGAGTTCGAAGACCTCGCGCATCTTGGGGCTCTGGCCGATGATCGATTCGGCGATGTCCACGTCGGTTCCCAGTCCGGCGGGGTTGACCACCTCGGAGAGGTCGTCGAGGACGATCACCAGTCCGGCCGGTTCTGCCCCGTGACCACGCAGGGGCGCGATGGTGAAGCGCATCGGGATCTTGCGGCGGTCGCGGCTGACGATGTCGCCCTCGATCGCCTGGGTTTCGCCGCTGGCCAGGACCTCGCGAAAGGTCCGGCCGCGCCGGGCGATGTTGGAGCGGAGGATGAAGTCGACATAGACGCCCAAGGCATCGGCCAGGGGCACCCCGGTAAGGACCTCAAGCGTCTGGTTGATGGCCACGATCTTGCAGTCCCGGTCGACCACCGCGATGCCGTGCGGGATGGCGTCAAGCAGGTTCTCGACCGCGACCTCCGGAAATTTGATTGAAAATTCGTCGTTCATCGGCTCGGGGGCGTTGATTCGCCTGTGCATCCGCACGATTTTTTCCGGTTTGTCTCCTCGGCGCGGCAGCATTCCCTTCCCTGGTCACTCCGAACGGATGCGAGAAATCCTGAAATCACCCGGAGACCCTTGAAATGAAAAACTTGCGACACGCAAAAAAACATCCATCTCGGGATTTCTCCCTCCGGTCGAAATGACCGCAGCAAGGATTCGCCATTTCTGGATTCATATCGCGGGCATGGCCCGCTCCTACCGCGTATGCCCAACGGGGCGTAGGAGCGGGCCATGCCCGCGAAAAAGCTCGATCTTGTGAGGCTCTCCCTTTCCCAAGCAAAGGTTTTCCGGCTATGGCCTTGATAGGACAAACCAAAAAGGGCTTGTCTGCAAGCAGACCGCTCTGAGGGGGCGGCGGGTTTGGCGACGTGGGGCATGAGGGAATCGCGCATGGAAAACATCGGGTACGGGAAGAAATCGATAACCCTGGCTGACCGCTTCCGGTGGTATCCACCGGAAGCGGCGCCAAGGGGCCAACAAACCGCCTTGCGGCGGGAGGGGGTCAGTGGAACATGTTGTACTGCACGATATAACAGACAATGCCGGCAAAGTAGCCCAACAGGGCCAGCGGCCCGATGCGGCGGGCATACCAGAAGAACTCGATCTTCTCCAGACCCATGGCGGCCACGCCGGCGGCGGAACCGATGATCAGGATCGAGCCGCCGGTGCCGGCGCAGTAGGCCATGAACTCCCAGATAAAGGAGTCGGTGGGGAACTGGGCCAGGGGATACATGCCCATGGAGGCGGCGACCAGCGGAATGTTGTCGACCACGGCCGACACCAGGCCGATGATGATGACGATGATCGACTGGTTGCCGATGGTGGCGTCGAGCCATTTGGCCAGGGCCGGCAGCATGCCGTTGGCCGACATGGTGGCCACGGCCAGGAGGATGCCGATGAAGAAGACCACCGAGGCCATGTCGATCCTTTTCAGCGCCTTGGTCAGGGTGAGGTGATCCTTTTCCTCCTCGGGCTTGTTGCGATGGAGGAGTTCACCGACCAACCAGAGCACGCCCAGGGACAGGAGGATGCCGAGATAGGGCGGCAGATGGGTGACGGCCTTGAACACCGGCACAAAGATCAGGCAGCCCATGCCCATGAAAAACATCAGGGTTTTTTCAAACTGGGTCGTTTCAACCGCGCCGTTCTCCACCTGATCCGGCGGGACGACGTTGCCCTTAAGGAAAAAGGAGGCGATGGCAACCGGAATAATTGCATTGACCAAAGAGGGAATGATCAAGGATTGCATGATGTTGCCGGTGGTAATCTGACCGCCGATCCACAGCATGGTGGTGGTGACGTCGCCGATCGGGGTCCAGGCGCCGCCGGCATTGGCGGCGATGACGATGATGCCGGCAAAGAACAATCGCTGCTTGTGATCTTTGAGAATCCGTTTCATCAGGGCCACCATGACGATGGTGGTGGTCATGTTGTCGAGGATCGAGGAGAGAAAAAAGGCGATGAAGGCGATGACCCAGAGCAGGCTGGAGAGCTTGGTAGCCTTGATCCGGCTGGTGATGACCTCGAAACCGCCGTGACTGTCGGTGACCTCGACAATGGTCATGGCGCCGATCAGGAAGAAGACGATGGCCGCGGTTTCGGCCAGCTTCTCGGTCAACTGCTCGCTAACGCCATGCACGCCCAGCGGACTGGCAAAGGAATAGAGGGTCCACATCAGACCGGCGGCGATGAGCGCGGTGGCGGACTTGTTGATTTTCAACGGGTGCTCCAGCGCGATACTCGCGTAGGCCAGCACAAAGACAACTGCAATCATGGACATCATGGGAAGCGCACTCCTTATATGACTGCCTGGCAGTCACTTAATGGGGGTTGACACATCGGTAAAGGCCTATACCGATCAGCTATAAGAGCCTTTAACCGGTGCTCATCAATTCTGCATGGAACCATTACAGAAAAAGAATCCCCTCAACAATAGTAGAGGGGATTGCGTCGACCATACTTATTTAACAGCCGCTAACACTTGCATGCCCATCATTGGCCAAACAAAGGCGACAAAGGCCCAGAGTACGACCATCAGGATAAGGCTGGCCATGATGCCGTACTTGAGGAATTCACCGGGAGTGAACTGCTTGGAGTTGTAGGCAATGGCGTTGGGGGCCGCGCCGATCAGGAGGAAGAAAGGCATACCGGCGGTGGCCAGGGCGGAGAACAGGATGACCTGCGGCCCAACCCCGAGGTAAGGGGCGATAACCAGGGCCACCGGCAGGCTGATGGCAATGGCGGCCACGTTCATGATGAAGTTGGTCATCACCAGGACGAAGAAGGCCATGCCGAGGATGAAGACCACGGCCGGGGCCTTCTGGAACAACACCAGCCAGTTGACCGCCAGCCACTTGGCCGCGCCGGTCTCCCAAAGGCAGAAGCCGATGGACATGGCGCCGCCGAACAGGAGCACGATGTTCCAGGGGATATCTTCCAGGTCGTCGATATCGAGAATGCCGACGACAAAGAAGGCGATGGTCGAGCAGAGGAGCAGGCCGGTCTTATCCAGCGAATCAAGCGCCGGGACCAGGCTCTTGAGGGCAATCAAGACCACGGCGGTGAAGATGATCAGGGCGGCCTTGATCTCGTTGCCGGTCATGCCGCCCAGTTCCTTGTACATCCGGGTGGCTTTTTCCTTGAGTCCCGGGATGCGGTCTTTTTCCGGGCGCAGGAAGAGCATGAAAAAACCCCAGAGAATGAAGACCATCAACCAGCCCAGGGGGGCCATGTACAGGGTCAGGTCCATGGGGGTGAGCTCGATGCCGGTCATGTCTTTGTAAAAAGCCAGGGCCACAGCGGCACGGGCGGAGCCGAGCAGGGTGATGATCGAGCCGGCGCCGGCGACATAGGCCATGCCGATGAACATGGCCTTACCGAACTTGGTCGGCGTCTTATCGGTGGTGTACATGGCATAGATGGCCATCAGCAGGGGGAACATGGTGGCGGCCACGGCGGTGTGGGCCATGACATGGGTCAGGGCCACGGTCATGATGAAACAGCCGAGCATGATCAGCGAGGTCTTTTCGCCGATGATCGAGAGCATCTTGTAGGCGATCCGCTTGGTGAGGCCGGTCTTGGTGAAGACCATGCCGATGACCACCGAGCCGAAGATGAACAGGACCGAGGGGTCCATGAAATCCTTGAAGGCTTCTGCGGGCTTACGAATGAGAAACAGGGCCTGGAGGGTGCCGATCAGGAGGCTGGTGGCGCCGATCGGCACTACCTCGAAGATCCACCAGGTGGCGGCCACGGCGAAGACCGCCAGGGCGCCCTTGGCCTGTTTGGTGAGGACAAAATGCTTGCCCATGGGATCGATGGCATCCGGCCAGGCCGGGCAATAGTAGATGATGAAGAAAAGGGCGAGTCCGCCGAGGAGAAAAACGGCTCGCTTCCAGTCAAAGGGCGTCTTGACTTCCGGGAGTTCTTTCACTGTTGTACCTGACATGGTTGGGTTCCTTGTTATCGGTGAAGGGTCTCGGGGGGATCACAGCGAGCAACTGCCGGCGAGGGCCCGGAAGATGTCGATCAGACGGACCACGCCGATCAGGGCCTGGTTCTCGACCACCGGCAGGCAGGTTTCATTCTCGGCCATCATGATCTCGGCGGCATGCAGGGGATGCATGTCGGCCTTGATCGACTTGTGGGGCGGGGCCATGAACTGGCTGACCGGCAGCGCGCCCTGGCGTTTGCACTCGGTCTGGAAGGAGTCTTCCAGCAAGATGGCCAGATCGGTGAATTTTTCTTTTTTGCCGGCAAACACTTCCTTTTGGCCACCGTCGAACAGGGTCGGGAAATAGCAGGTGAGGATGGCGCGGATGGTCAGGCGGCCAACGTACTGGCTGGCGCTGTTGATCACCAGCAGCTCGTCGTATTGCAACTTGCCGCCGCCGTTGACGTAGGAAAAGAGCTGGCCCACGGCTTCGTGCACCGAGGCGTCGCTGGCCAGGTGGGGGAATTGGTCCAGAGGGACGATGAGGTCTTTAATTTGGGGCATCGTGCTCATGCCTTTCTCCTTATAGTGTGGGTTTACCAGCTCTTGCTCTGGAGGATTTTACGCAACTCTTCCTGGGACTTTTTCTGCAACACCAGCATTTTTTTGTGCTGGGCCTCGCCAATTTTTTCCATCAATTCGGAGAGTTCAACCGGCTTTTGCAGGAAGTCGCCGGCCCCGAGCTTCATCGCCTCGACCCCGCTCTGCACCGAACCATGCCCGGTCAGCATGATGATTTCGGCATTGGGGTTGTCGGCCTTGATTCGCTTCAAGGTCTCCAGGCCATCGATGCCGGGCATGGACAGGTCGACAACGATGGCGTCATATTCCTGCTCCTTGGCCTCCGTCACCGCCTGTTCGCCGCTGGTGACGGCGCTGACCTTGAGCCCCCGCAGTTCGAGACGGCTGGACAGTGTTTCGAGAAAGTCTTCTTCGTCGTCGACGAGCAAGACCTTGGCCGCGATTTCCTTCTCCATATGCTTCTCCTTTTCGTTCTTCTCTTTGTTCTCAAGTATTCGACCGTGTGCAAAACCGGGCGGTGACAGCCATGCGGCGACTGAATGCGGATTCAGTGACCCTTGCCCCGAGATTGCAATTCAGGGGCCAATTTTATTGCCGTATTTTCTTTCAATAATACTAATGAGTTGATTGAGTTTAGTTGAAAAGGGCACAAGGGTCGGAATAAAAAGAAACATAATGGAACGTATCGTGTCAAGAGAATGTTCCATTGCGTTTCTTTTTGTTTCTGATTGTGTTTCAAATTGTGTCCCGTGGGCCGGCTCCCCGCGCGGGGTGGATTTTTGGTGGCATAAAGGGGCTGATGCCACTTTTCCCTTGACGTGGTTTGGCGAACCATTTAAAAAAACTGACTGAGCGCTCAGTCTATTTTTCGACAACGAGACCACGGGAACCGGCATGAAGAAAAAAGAAGTCATCCTCCAGGCAGCAACCTACCTGTTCTCCCGCAAAGGGTACAAGGACGCGGCCATGGGGGAATTGTCGAAAATGACCGGCGCGGCCGAGGGCACCATTTTCTATCATTTCAAGAGTAAACAGGGGATTTTCCTCGCCATCCTGAACAGCTTGAAGGAAGGCATCCTGCCGGAGTTCGAACGCTACCGGAACACGGAATCGGAAAAAACCGGGCTGGACATGGTGGAGGAATCGATCTCCTTCTACCTCTACATGGCCAAGAGCAGGGAGGACCTGTTCGCCATCCTCCACCAGCGCTATCCCTACGAACTGGCCGAGAGCAACCCCGAATGCCGGGACATCCTCGAAGCCATCTACAACTGTTTTGTCGACATCTTCGAAAACGCCATCGTCACCGGCCAGGGCGACGGTTCCATCGCCTCGGACATCGTTGCCCGGAAATCCGCCCTGATCGTTTTTTCCATGGTCGACAGCATGGTCCGTTTTCGGATGAACAATCTCTACGATGTCGGGGCGCTCTACAAGGAATTGATCGAATCCTGCCGGCGGATGCTGGCAAACCGGACCCGATGACGGAACGAGGTGATGGTTTTGCAATAATCACATCGCGGGCAGGGCCCGCTCCTACGGCCCTCATGCCCTGCATGTGCGTAGGAGCGGGCCCTGCCCGCGAAAAAGATTCTTTAACCCTTTAGACGACCTGAGGTGAAACGAACGGCATGATCAAACGTATTTTTCCCTTTCTCGACTGGTTCTCCGGTTACAACCTGTCCCTGTTCAAGGCGGACGGTATCGCCGGCCTGACCGTGGCCCTGGTCTTGATTCCCCAGTCCATGGCCTATGCGCAGTTGGCGGGCATGCCTGCCTATTACGGGTTGTATGCCGCCTTTCTGCCGCCGATGGTCGCCGCCCTCTTCGGTTCAAGCCGTCAGTTGGCCACCGGCCCGGTGGCGGTGGTTTCCCTGATGACCGCCGCCTCGCTGGAACCGCTGGCCACCGCCGGCAGCGAGAGCTTCATCGCCTACGCCATCCTCCTCTCCCTGCTGGTCGGCATCTTCCAGCTTGCCCTCGGCGTTCTCCGTCTGGGACTGGTGGTCAATTTCCTTTCCCATCCGGTGGTCAACGGCTTCACCAATGCCGCCGCCATCATCATCGCCACCTCCCAGTTGTCGAAGCTGTTCGGCGTCAATGTCGACAATGCGGAACACCATTACGAGACCATTCTCCGCGTGGTCCAATCCGCCATCCATTACACCCATTGGCCGACCTTCTTCGTCGGCGCCCTGGCCCTGGCGATCATGATCACCCTCAAACGGGTCGCGCCCAGGGTACCCAACGTGCTGGTGGCGGTGGTCATCACCACGGTATTGTCCTGGATGCTCGGCTTCGAGCACACCACCGCCGTGGACAGCAAGGCCATTTTGTCGCCCAAGGCCCTGGAGCTGGTCGCCTCCTTCAACGAGGCCGTCAACGGCATCCCGCCCCTGGCCGAGGAACGGACCAAGACCAGCAAAAAGCTCGATGAGGCCAAGAAAGGCCACAATGCCATTGCCCGGCTCGATGCCGAGCACGAGGACCGGGTGATCCAGTCCCGGATCGAGGAACTCAAGGACAAGGCCCACCTCTACCGGGAAGAGATCCGATTGCTCCTGTTCAAGGCCGCCATCCAGGCCGACAACAGCGTGGTCTACCATGCGGCCGACCAACTGCCGGCCGGGGCCAAGACCGATGGCCGCACCTGGCGCATCCGGGTGGGCAACAAGGCCATCAAAACCGACAAGCTGCCGCTGACCGGCGGCGGCGAGGTCATTGGCGTGGTCCCCAAGGGGCTGCCGGCATTGAGCGTGCCCAAGGTTGACTTCGGCGTCATGCTCCACCTCTTCCCCTATGCCGCCATCATCTCGCTGTTGGGCTTCATGGAGGCCATCTCCATTGCCAAGGCCATTGCCTCCAAGACAGGTCAGCGCATCGATCCCAACCAGGAACTGATCGGCCAGGGGCTCTCCAACATCATCGGCGCCATCGGCAAGAGTTACCCGGCCTCCGGCTCCTTTTCCCGGTCGGCGGTCAACCTCCAGGCCGGCGCCGCCACCGGCATGTCGAGTGTGTTCACCGGCCTGACCGTGGTCATCGCCCTCTTGTTCTTCACCCCGCTGCTTTACCACCTGCCGCAGTCGGTGCTGGCGGCGATCATTATGATGGCGGTCATGGGCCTGATCAACGTCTCCGGTTTCCTCCACGCCTGGAAGGCCCAGTGGTACGACGGGCTCATCTCCATCCTCTCGTTCATCTGCACCCTGTGGTTCGCACCCCATCTCGACAAGGGCATCATGCTGGGCGTGGTCCTCTGTCTGCTGGTCTTTCTCTACAAGAACATGCGGCCGGTGGTTACCTCCCTGACCCGCGACCGGAGCAAGGCCCTGGTGTGCGCGGTCACCAGGGGCCTCGAAGAATGCAAGTACCTCTCGGTCATCCGCTTCGAAGGCCCGCTCTTTTTCGCCAACGCCAGCTATCTCGAGGACAAGATCTCCGACCTGATGCTGTGCAAGGCGACTCTGCGCCATGTCCTGATCGTGGCCAACGGCATCAATGATATTGACGCTTCCGGCGAGGAAACATTATCCTTGCTGGTCAGTCGGCTCCGCAGCGCGGGCATCGATGTCTCCTTCAGCGGCATCAACGAGACGGTGATGAAGGTGCTGGTCCGGACCCACCTGTCCAACAAGATCGGCGCCGATCACGTCTATCCGACCATGGAAGCGGCCCTGCGGGCCATTCATCCGGCCGTGCACACGGAAGAAGAAATGAAGCTCTGCCCCTTGGGGGCGCACCCTGAACCAGAGATCATCCACCCCTAAGAGAGGATCCCATGTCCGTGATTACCGTTTTTAACGCCCTCTATTGCAATGAAGAGCTGATCGTGCCGCAGTTGGTTGCCAAGACCGGCTACCGGTTGGTTGGCGACAGCGACATCGTGGCCCTGGCAGGCAAACTGTCCGGTATCGCGCCGGACCGGGTCAGCCGGGCCTTTTCCGCCAAGACTTCGCTGTTCAACCCGTTCACCCACGAGAAAGAGCGTTCCCTGGCCTATCTGCGGCAGGCGGTGGCCGAGACCCTGGCCGAGGGCAACATGGTGGTGACCGGCTTTTGCTGTCACCTCATCCCCGCCTCCATCTCCCATATCCTGCGCATCTGCCTGGTGGCCGACATGGCCTACCGGCTGAAACTGGCCCAGTCGCAGCCCGCCCCGGAAAAGGACCCCCACAAGGCCATCCACAAGAGCGACGAGGACAAGTCGGCCTGGACCCTGCAACTGGTGGGCAAGCCCGACCCCTGGGACCCGGCCCTCTACGACATCGTCATCCCCACCGACAAGATCGGGGCCGACGAGTCCGTGCACCTCATTGTCCGTAACCTCCACACCGACGTCCTGGCCCCGACCGAGACCTCGCTGGCCGCCCTGGCCGATTTCCGCCTCCAGGCCAGGGTCCAGGTGGCCCTAACCCTGGAAGGGCACGAGGTCGGCGTGGCCGTCAAGGATGGGGCCGTGACCCTGACCATCGAGAAAAACGTGCTCATGCTGAGCCGGCTGGAACAGGAACTGAAAGAGATCGTCACTCAAATCGAGGGAGTACAGACCGTGGTCACCGAGGTCGGCAAGAATTTTCACCAGGCGGACATCTACCGCAAACTCGACTTCCAGGCCCCGGCGCGGGTGCTGCTGGTGGACGACGAACGCGAATTCGTCCAGACCCTCTCCGAGCGGCTGCTGCTCCGCGACATGGGCTCGGCCATCGCCTATGACGGCGAATCGGCCCTGGAGATGCTGCGCGAGGACGAACCCGAGGTCATGATCCTCGACCTGAAGATGCCCGGCATCGACGGCATGGAGGTGCTGCGGCGGGTCAAGGCCACCCAGCCGGACATCGAGGTGATCATCCTCACCGGCCACGGCAACGAAACCGATCGGGAGACCTGCATGCAATTGGGAGCCTTCGCCTACCTGCAGAAGCCGGTGGATATCGATGTCCTCAGCGAGACCATGAAAAAGGCCAACGAGAAGATACAGCAGCGCCGGCAGCAGGGCGCCTGACCGACCGAACCGTCCGACGGGCGCGGCGGACCGCTTTCGGTCCGCCGCGCCGGGTCCCGCCCATACTGCCAACCGCGCCAACCCTTTGGAAGCAGAACCTGTTGTGTCTATAACCAGGGGTGCGGAGCTCGGAACGTCGTTCTCGCCGCTTTTTGCGAGGACGACCATTATTCTTGCCGAAACAGCACCAAAGAGGTAAGCCGTGTCTACCTTCCGTTCAGGGGGCAAGGGCACAGGGGCCTTGACGGGAGCGTCGACCTTTTGCCACGAGAGAGGACGCCATGCATGAGGGCTTGAAACGCTTTAAACCCGGATTTCTCGATCATCACGATCAGTCGTCGGGGATGTACAAATCGCTCTTCAATTTCAGGTTGCTGTGGAAACAATCCATCGCCACCACCCTTGCCGTGGTCCTGCTGCCGTTGCTGACGCTGGCGGTCGTCGACTACAACATCAGCAAGGAAGCCATGGAATCCGAGCTGCTGCTCCGGACCAGCCGCCTGGTCTCCAATACCCGGCGCACCCTGACCTCCTATTTCGATGAACGGAAATTCGCCCTTAACTTTGTCACCCTCGACAACACCTACGACCAGTTGTTGGATGAGCAACGACTCAAGCAACTCCTGGAAAACCTGAAAAGCGGTCTCGGGGTCTGGTTCGATCTGGGCGTGATCGACCATACCGGTATCCAGCGCAATTATGCCGGCCCCTATCCGTTGCAGGGGATGGATTACAGCGGCCAGGATTGGTACCAGAAACTCAGCTACAGCGACACGGATTCGTATCACGAGACCATCTCGATGCGCTCCAACATCAGCGATGTCTTTCTCGGCTTCCGAAACACGCCCCATATCGTCATTTCCGTGCTCCACAGCAACCCATACGGTCTGGACTGGCTGCACTATGTCCTGCGGGCCAGCCTCGACATCGATCGCCTCAACAACATCCTCTCCCAGATGGAGGTGAGCGGCAACGGCGACGCCTTCTTGATCAACCACCAGGGCATTATCCAGACGCCTTCCCGTTTCTACGGCGACATCCTGAAGAAATTCCCCCTGGATGTCCCCCCGGTGTCGGACCGGACCCAGGTGGTGGAGGGGCATGACCGCCAGGGCCGCGCCATCCTCATCGGGTATGCCTACATCACCGGCACGCCCTTCATCCTCATGGTGATCAAGCAGAAGGACAACCTCATGGAGACCTGGGAGGTCGCCGGCGTCAAACTGCTGCTTTTTCTCGCCGGTTCGGTCCTGGCCATCGTGGCGGTGGTGGTCGGTATCTGCACCTACCTGGTCAACAGCATCTATCAGGCGGACCAGAAACGGCTGGCCTCGCTCCACCAGGTGGAATACGCCAACAAGATGGCCTCCATCGGCCGGCTGTCGGCGGGCGTGGCCCACGAGATCAACAATCCGCTGGCGATCATCAACGAAAAGGCCGGCTTGATCAAGGATCTGTTCACCTTCCGCCAGGAGTACGCCAGCGACCACCGCCTGCTCGGCCTGGTGGATTCGATCATCGGCTCGGTCGACCGGTGCGCGACCATCACCCGGCAGTTGCTCAATTTTGCCCGCAACATTCAGCTCAATGTCCAGAAACTCAGCCTCAAGCGGGTGGTGGACGATGTCCTCGAATTCCAGACCAAGGAAGCGGGGTATCGCAGCATCGCCATCGACGTCGACATCCCCCCGGAGATCCCTGAATTTTTCAGTGACCGGGGCAAGTTGCAGCAGGTGTTCATCAATCTGGTCAACAACGCCTTTGCCGCCATGCAGGACGGGGGGCGGCTCGCCATCGCAAGCCGCCTGAGCAGCGATGGCACCCACCTGATCACCACGGTCAGCGATACCGGCAGCGGCATCCCGGCGGAGAACATCAAGAAGATTTTCGAACCCTTTTTTACCACCAAAAGCGGGAGTGGCGGCACCGGCCTGGGGTTGTCGATCACCTACGGCCTGGTCAAGGAAATCGGCGGTTCGATCGATATCGAGAGCGTCGTCGGCAAGGGGACGACCTTCATCATCACCCTGCCGCTCGAATACCATGCGGACAAAGGAGAAACTCATGCGCGTACTGTTGGTTGACGACGAAAAGGAATTGGTGGCCACCCTGGCGGAGCGGCTGGAGATGCGGGGCATCGACGCCACCTGGGTGACCGATTACCGGGCGGCGCTGGCGGCGGTTGAAAAGGAGGCGTTCGATATCGCCCTCTTGGATGTCCGGATGCCGGAGATGAACGGGCTCGAATTGAAGCGACTGATCGAGGTCCGGCGACCGACGATGAAATTCATCTTTCTCACCGGGCATGGCTCGGAAGAGGATTTCAAGGCCTGCTCGGCGGAAAGCGGCAGGGACTACTACCTGATCAAGCCATTGCAGATCGAGGTGCTCATGGCTAAATTGAACGAAATCGCCCACGCCTGAGGAGGCCCGGATGAACAGTCAATACGATGCCGCCAACACCCTGGGGCTGCAATTTTTCGGCAGCATGACCGCCTCTATCTCCCATGAGATCAAGAATGCCCTGGCCATCGTCAACGAGAATGCCGGGTTGTTGGGCGATCTGGCGCTGCTGGTGGACAAAGGCCGGCCCCTGGACCCCCAACGGTTGCAAATCATGGCGGAGAAAATCCGGCAGCAGGTGCAACGCGCCGACACCATCATCCGGCGGCTGAACCGTTTTGCCCACAGCGCCCATGAGCCGATGGTCACCACCGATATCCGGGAAATTTTCGACTTCACCGTCGCGCTGGCGGCCCGGTTGGCCACCATGAAGGGCGTCACCATGACGGTCGCGCCCGGGGAACCGGTTCAGGTCGAGGTGCGACCGTTTCAGCTGGAAAACCTGTTGTGGCTCTGCCTGAAACACCTCTTCGTCGTGACCTCGGGCAGTCAGACCGTGGAGTTCGCGGCGGAGGCGGCAGGCGCCGATGTCCTCGTCAGTTTGCGCTTCGGCGCGGGGTTGCCGGTCTCGGAGATCGGAGCCTGGGTCTTGTCCGAGGGGCAGCCGCTGTTGACCGTGCTCCGGGCGGAGTTGCGGCCAGAGGCCAGCCTGTTGCGGTTGCGGCTGCCGAGGAAGACGGAACCAAGCCTGGCTCGCGAGAGATAAACAGCAACCGGCAGGGCTGGACCAGATTGGTCGGCCAACGAACAGTGAAAGCGATAGGGGCACGGCGCGCCGTGCCCCTACTCCTCCGGCCTGGCGCAGCCACCGGAACCAACATCGTTCATCTAAAAAATCAAGGAGGAGGCCATGTCCGAAAAAGTGTTGTTGATTGACGATGAGCAGGATTTCCTCGATATCATGTCCGAACGGATGCAGAGCCGGGACATTGACGTCACCACCACTGCCTCGGCCAAGGATGCCCTGGATCTGGCAGCGAGCGGATCGTATGACGCCATCATTCTCGATTTGCAGATGCCGGAGATGGACGGGTTGCAGGTCCTGGAGAAACTGAAGGCCATCAACCCGGATTTGCAGGTTATTTTGCTGACCGGTCATGCCACGGTGGAGAAAGGGGTGCAGGCGATGAAACTGGGGGCCACGGATGTGATGGAAAAACCGGCGGATATCCAGGTGCTGACCGAGAAGATCAAGAAGGCGCATGCCAAGAAAATCATCCTGGTCGAAAAAGAGACCGAGGCCAAGATCCGTTCCATTCTCGGTTCCAAGGCCTGGTGATGCCCTGACGCCGGTTTTGCCGGGGGCGGGGGAAGCCGTTGTTTCCGCCGATGGTCCCGGCCGGCTGGTTGCCGACCGGGGACGGGCGATGGCGGGGCGTGCCGCCGGTTAGCCCCGCAGGGGCAGTTTCAGGGTGAAGCGGGCCCCGCCCTGCGCCCTGTTCTCGGCGACGATCGAACCGCCGAGTTTGTGGGCGATGTCGCTGCAGATGGAGAGTCCCAGGCCGGTGCCCTTGCCGGCCTCCTTGGTGGTGAAGAACGGCTCCCAGATGCGTCCCAGAACCTCGGGTTTGATGCCGGGCCCGTTGTCCATGATGAGGATAAAGACCTCATTGTCCTTGCTTTCCGTCACCACCTCGATCTGTCCGCCTTCACCCACCGCATCCAGTGAGTTTTCGATCAGGTTCAGGAGCACCTGTTGCACCTGGGCGCCGTCGGTCCGAATGGTCGGCAGATCCTCCTGGAGGCGCAGGTTGAGGCTGACGTTGTTGCCGTGCGCCTCGCTTTCGAGAAAGGAGAGGGTCTCCCGGATCAGCTCGTTGAGCTGGACATCGTATTCGGCACTGATCTTCCGTGAAAAACCGAGCAGGCGGTGAGTGATGGTGCCGGCGCGGTTGACATGCTGCTTGATCTTGCCCACCGATTTCCGGTACTCCTCCAGATTGGTCACCTGGCCGGGGTTCTCTTCCTGCAAAAGTTCGTCGATCCATCCGGCCTGCATCTGGATCAGTTGCAGGGGATTGTTGATTTCATGGGCGATGCCGGCGGCCAGCCGACCGATGTTGGCCATCTTCTCGATATGGGCCATCTGCTGGTCAAGGGCGGTCTGCTCCCGGTCGGAACGCTGGATCCGGGCGACAATCAATCGGCTGATGCCGATGCCGATCAGGAGGAAGAGGGCGGCCGTCACGACCACGGTGAAAATGATACGGTCGCGGTATTTGTAGTACCCCCCGAGGGAATCGGCGATCCTGGTCTTGACCATCAGGAGCCACATGTTGCCGTTGAGCCACTTGCCGGCATAGAGGGTGTCGCCGTCGGAAAAGAGTTCGGTGCCGGAATGATGGCGCAGCATCCTGATTTCGGTCTCGTTCAACTTGGTGGCCTTTTGCAGGCTCGGCGTCTGGAATTCGCCGTTGGAGTTGAGGATGAAGGCGTCGCCGCTGGCGCCGATCTGGGCGCTGTAGAGCAGGGAATTGAAGATGCCGGAGTTGATCGTCGCCCGCAGGACAAAGGTTTTCATCGGATCGGTCAGGGCAATGACGAAGTGGGGGTAATTGCGAAAACCGCTGAACACGTCGCTGACATAGGTTCCCCGCACCAGCACCTCATTGAACCAGGGCGAGTCCTTGTAATCCTTGCCCTGCACTTTTTCCTGATACGGTCCGACATAGGCCAGTTGCTTGCCGCTGGTGTCGATCAGTTGCAGGTCGACGATCTCCCTTTCTTTGCCCTCCTGGTTGATGGACAGGAACAGTTTTTCGAAGTTTTTCTCGTTTTTCAGGTAGTCGAGGTGATAAAGGCCCATCAGGGTGGTGAGGAAATTGACCTGACTCTGGAGAAAGGTATTGATCACATCGTTGCGGTGTTCCACCACCTGGCGGGCCGTGACTTCGATGTCGTTGATCGACAGTTGCTTGAAGTTGTAGATCGCGCCCGAGGCGATAATAAGGATGGGGACGATGCCGCTGATAAAAAAGCCAGCGGAGAGCTGTTTTTTCAACCTGATGTAATCTTTATATTTTTCACGCATGGCGTTGGTGGGGTTGAGGTTCTGTCGCGGACAGCCTGAACTGCCGGATGGCCCTCCCTTTTCCGGAAGAGCGGCGGTATTTGGGCTTCATCGGGCTATTTCCGTTTATTGCGCATCCGGATGCCGATCACCAGACCGATGACGATGGAGCCGACGATAATAATCAGCAGGGTAAGATTTTGCATGGCATTCCTCCTTGGTTGAGGGTCCTGAAGAACCGGCATGGCTGGACCAAATGGGCCAGCCGCGGCGAACAATGAGAGGCCTGTACTCCGGCATGGCACACCACCGGAACCAACATCGTTCAGATAACCATTCTATAACACGGCAATTTCCGACTGGGAGAGCTTGTAGTTGCCGGCCACGAAATTCTCCGCCACCCATTCCACGCTTTTTTCCGAAGTCATCAGCATATCCAACTGGCGGGTGAAAATCAGCAGGCGGCCGAGGATATCCATCCGGCTTTCGATATAGGATTTGGGATATTTCTGCAACCGCGCATCCACCTTGTCGGCCTTGACGTCGACCTTGAATCCTTCCCGGTCGAGAATCGACGAGATGGCCCGGACCCGCCGGTTCTTGCGGACATCGTCGGCGGCACCGCCCTTGAAGGTGAAGGTGATGTAGTTCTTGTTGATGGTGTCGCCGCAGTAGGCGTCGATGACGCTGTAATGGTACCCCACCCGCGAACTGAAGTTGAGGTACTTGTCGGCGATGATCGCATAGCTCCGGTCGCCGAACCGCTCGCCGAGATGACCGGGCGCCAGGGTCTGCTCCTTCATCACCGAGAGCAGGCCGGAGAAGTTGACCGGCCGGGGCTCAAGCCCATGGACCTCCTTGTTGAGCATGCCGTGCACCAGGGCCAGGAAGGGGACCGAGAGGATTTCGTCCACCTTGACCGCGTTCCATTTCACCGTTGCCTCCTCCTTGAGGCCGTTGCCCAGGTCGATGAGGTGAATATCCATGGGCAGGGCAGCGTCGAGCTTCAACGACCAGCCGTGAAATTTGGACGCCAGGTCGCTGATCTGGAACATCTCCTTGTAAGAGTATTCGTGGCAGAAGCGGGCGAGATCGTGCAGGGTCTCGCAGCCGGCGGGGGCGAATTCGGGAGCATCGGGGTTGACCAGATTGAGCGGGATGACGTATTTGGCGATGCGCTGCAACTGTTCGTAGACCGGGGTCCCCTTCATGTGGGCCTCGTCCTTCTTGACCGCGGCCAGCAGCTCGGCCACCGTGCCCTCGTACACCCGGCCGGTGTAGGCGTCCACGGTCACCTCCAGGCCTGGCGGAATCCGGTCCATGACCGGCTGGGAGCAGATGATGGTCGGCACGTTGAACTCGCGGGCCAGGGCCGCCATGTGGCCGCTGACGCTCCCCGCCTCGACGATGATGGCGCCGCAGTGGCGCATGACGATGACATACTCCGGCGAGGAATGCCGGGCGATCAGCACCCCGCCCGTCGGGAAATTGGCCAGATCCTCCACGGCCTGGACATGGAAGGCCGGCCCCTTGCCCACCCCCTGGGAGGCGATCTCGCTGCTGTCGACGATCAGCCGGTAGCCCTTGAGGGGGGCGGCCTTGAGCAGGCAGAAATTCTTGGGGCTCTGAATTTTCAGCGGCCGCGACTGGAGGATCAGCAGGGTGCCGTCCGGGGCCAGGGCCCACTCGACATCCTGGGGACATTTGTAGTGGCGCTCCAGGGCGGCGCCGTAGCCGGCCAGGGTCCGGATCTGGTCGTCATCGAGGCAGGGGGCGTTTTGCCGCTCCTGGGCCACCGGCTGTTCCTCGACCCCGCCCTCTTTATTCAGTACCAGTTGCACCGGCTTGATGGACACGGTTTTTTCCAGCAGGGCCAGGTGGGCGTCCTTGGAGACGGTGTAGGCGTCCGGCGAGACCACCCCGTCGACGGCATAGGGCCCCAACCCCCAGACCGCGTTGATCAGGATGTGTTCGTTGGTGATGTCGTAGGGGTGGCGGGTGTAGAGCACGCCGCTGGCCCGGGAATCGACCATCTTGAGACAGGCCACGGCCATGGCCAGGTCCTCGTCGTAGACCCCCTTGGAACTGCGGTAGGAAATGGAGCGGGCCGAGTAGAGGCTGGCGATGATCGACTTGTAGGCCGCGCAGATTTCGGACCGGGTCACGCCGAGCAGGGTCAGATACTGGCCGGCATAGGAGATATCGCCATCCTCGCCCACCGCACTGCTGCGCATGGCGACCAGGACCTCTTGATCGTCTCCCCAGAGGCGCTCGCAGGCCGAGAGGATTTCCCGCTCCAGCCCGGGGGGCAGGGGCTTGGACCGGACCAGCTCCAGGGTCTCGGCACTGAGACTGGTCAATAGATCGAATTCGTTGACATAGATCAGGTTTTTCTGCTTGATGATCTCTTCCTTGAGATCGTTGTAGTCGAAAAAATCGTGAAATCCCTTGGTGGTGATGGCGAATCCCTCGGGGACCGGGATGTGCAGGCAGTTCTTGATCTCGCCGAGGTTGGCGTTCTTGCCCCCGGCCCAGTCGGCATCCTTGAGGAAAATCTGCTCGTAGGGCATGGCCGCTCCGGGTGCCTGCTCGGCCTTGCGCTCCTCGATGATCGTCTTGATCTGGGTGTTGATCCGTTCCAGCGCTCCGTAGAGATCGCGGTGCTTGCTGCCGGACATGACGTTGAGGCTTTTGACCATCTGGAAGGCGTATCTGAGAGACTTGTTGACCTGGTTGTTGATATAGGACAGGCCAAAGATGGTCTCGCCCTTGAGCTTTTCGTCCATGTCGGACAGAACGGTGAGCAGTTCGGAGTTGGCGGCCAGCAGTTCCTTGAACAGGGCGTAGCGGAACCGGAACAGCGCGTTCATCTCCGAGGGATTGCCGGGTTGGTCCGCGCTCTGCCGGTTGCAAATGTCCTTGAACATTTGCCTGAGGTTACCGAGAATGGTCGACATGGTGTCTCCCTGCGACAAGGGCCGTTAGATGTGATGGTCCGTGAGGCTCAGCCGTCACTGACCGCTGCCCACGGTCAAGTCATTGACGGTCTTGCGGACATAGGTTTCCTTCTCCGCCCCTTTCCAGAAATAACTCACCCAGATCCCTTCCGGCGTCGCTTTCTGCAGGGCCGTATAGACCGGGGCCGCCTTTTCCTGGAGATACTCTCCGGCCAGATAGGGGTGGACAATCAGCTTGCCGCTGGGCTCCATAACAAAGGCATAGGGGGTGTAGGCGTCGGCGGTGTAACTGGTGGCGGCCTTGCCGCTGTTGATCGCCGTCACCATGTCGTCGACGTTTTTCTTGATGGCGGCCTTGTCCGCGGCCAAACTTGCCGTGGCCAGCACGCAATAGGCGGCGACGATCAGCATGTGGACAACCTGTCGCATGGTTTTTCCCCCGATATTGAAAAATTTTTTCCGGTTCGCCGGCGGGTTCGCCGCCGCCTGACCGTTTCGTTCACGGCCGGTCACGGCAGCAGCGAATCGATGTCCTTGGTCAGTTTATTCATATAATAGGTGACCAGGGCGCTGTTGCCCATGATCATGTCGAGCTGCCGGGTGTGCAGGGTCAGGTAGCCCAGGATCTTGAGTCGGCCGATCATGTACTCCATGTCCTGGCCCTCGGTGCGGGCATCGACATTGTCGGCGTTGATCGTGGCCCGGAAGCCGTAACGTTCCAGAATTTCCTTGATGAATTGCACCCGGCCCAGGCAGCGCTCGAAATCGGCAGCCCCGCCCTTGAATTTGAAGCCCAGATAGTTTTCCGCGGACCGCTCGCTGACCATGGCCTCCATGGTGGAGAAATGATACCCCAGGCGGGAGCTCAAGGTGCAGAAGTTCTTCGAGATCATGAAATAGTTGCGGTCCGCGTACTTGGACTTGATCCCGGGGACCAGGGCGGTGTTCATGGTCGAGCGGAACATGATCGAGGTCATGCCCTTGCCGTCCATGGCCGGCGGACCGTCCCAGGGGATGGCGGCAAACCCTTCCCAGAAGGCGAGCATCGGGATCGAGGCGATATCCTCCAGCTTGACGTACTTGCCGTGGATTTCGTGGGTGAAACCGTCGTCGAGGTTGAGGATCCACCAGTTCATGGGCACCCGGTAATGGAGCTGTTTGCTGGAGCGCTCGGAAAAGCTGTGATCCTTGCCGAAACTGAACATCTCCATCACCGACTTCTCGTGGATGAAGCGGGTGATGTCGTGGAAGGTCTGGCAGTTTTGCGGCGTGAAATCCCGGGATTCGGGATCGAGGAGATGCAAGGGGAGGATATGGCGGCTGACCTCCTTGAGCGATTCGTAGACCGGGCTGCCCAGCATCAGTTTGGGTTCCGGCCGGGTCCATTCGAGCAGGGGACCGATGTTGCCCAGGTAGACCCGTCCGAGGTCGGCCGCCACGGTGACCGCGTCGCCGTTGCGCAACCGGCCCATGGCCCCGCTGACCCCGAACACGGCGGGAATGCCGAACTCCCTGGCCACATTGGCCAGGGGGCCGGCAAATCCTCCCTGCTCGGAGACCACCGCCGCGGCCCTGGCCACCAGCGGCGCCCAGGTGGGCAGGGCCTGTTCCACCACCAGCACCGCCCCTTCGGGAAACTGGAGGATATCGACCTTCTTCGCCACCTTGTAGACCTTGCCGCAGGCGACGCCGGGGCTGGCGTTGATGCCGCCCTCGACCACCAGGGACGACTCGAAGCGCTTGAGATCCAGCTCCGGGCCGGGCAGCACCGCCTCCATCTGCTGCAAAGGGCGGGACTGGAGGATAAAGACCTTGCCCTCGATGTCGATGGCCCATTCGATATCCTGGGGGGTTTCATAGTACTGCTCGATGCGGATCGCATGATCGGCGAGTTCGCGGATCTGGCTGTCGGTAAGGGAGGGCCGGTTGGCGAGATAGTCGTCGGTTTCGGTGCGGATGCAGCCCTCGCCCTCGAAACAGACCACCTGGTATCCCTTCTTCTGCACTTCCCGGCGCTGGATGGTCAGGGCGTCGTCCCGGGACACCACGAACAGGTCGCAGAGGTCGTTGCCGTCGACCACTGACTTGGGCAACCCCCAGGTTGAGTTGATGTAGATGGCGTCGTCCTTGGAGTCCAGCGGGTTGCGGGTGTAGATGACGCCGCCGGCAATGGCGTCGACCATGGCCAGACAGCCGACGCACATGGCGATGTCCTCGTCGCGGAAGCCGCGGCTGAGTTTGTAGGTGATCGCCTGCACGCTGTACTTGGAGGCCATCACCTGCTTGTAGTAGTAAAAAAACTGGGAAAAGCCGACGTTGAGTTCGCTGCGGTACTGGCCGGCGAAAGAGCTGTTTTCCGCATCCTCGCCAAAGGCGCTGCTCCGGACCGCCATCCGGATCTCCTGGTCGGCATTGGCCTCCTTCATCCGGGTGTAGGCCTCGACCACGGCCAGGTAGATGGGTTCGGGCACATCGGCCGACATGATCAATTGGCGGATCTGGGAACTGACCAGGTCGAGATTGCGGTCCTCGTCGGAGCCGGCCACCTGGAAGAGGCGGTCGATCTCCCGTTGCAATCCGTCGGCCTGCATGAACATCTCATGGGCCGCGGCGGTGATCGCAAACCCGTCGGGCACATGCATCTGGAGCTTGTTCTTGACGTCGCCGAGGTTGGCCATCTTGCCGCCGACCAGGTCGATCATGTCGCTGTTCAACGCCGAAAGCGGAATGACCAAACGCCTATCGGAGATCTGCTTCTTGGCGCCGAGCAGGGCGTCGATCCGCTTTTGGATGGCGACAAAGCTGTCTTTGAGGGTGGTGTATTTTCCGGGGGCAATGTTCTCCATGTCGTTGATCATGCGGAAGACATTGACCGAGATTCCGGTGCAGTGCGTCTGGACGAACGACATGCTGAAGGACTCGTTGCCCAGCAAAGCCCGTTCGATATCGGCCATGCCCTCCAAAATCCTGTTGTTGGCGGCCAGCAGCAGTTTGAAGCTGTGGTACCGGGATTTGAAGGTCAGCCGCAGGGCTTCGACCTCTTCGGCCTCGAGGGCCGGATCATGTTCTTCCTGGTGGAAGAAGAAGAATTTTTTCGAGAACGCAGCCAGTTTTTTCAGCATGAAACGCCTTTATGAGAACATCGGCGGGTGGACCGGCAAGATCCGCAAGGGCGGTTACAGGCCCGCTTCCCGCTGTTGCTTTTCGTTGAGTTTTTTCCGGGTGTAGGCATCTTCGATCTTGTAGAGCAGCTCGTCGATATTGATCGGTTTCATCAGATAATCGAAGGTGCCCATCTGCATCAGTTCGATGGCATTGTCGACGCTGGTGTTGCCGGTGAGCATGATCACCTCGATCAGCGGATCGACCTTCTTGATCTCGATGAAGGTCTCCGAGCCGTGCATCCCGGGCATCTGCTGATCGAGCACCACCACCTCCGGCGGATCGTTTTTCACCTGCGCTACCGCCTCCTCGCCGCTGGCGGCCGTGATCACGATAAACCCCCTGACCGCCAACTGCCGGGCCGTGGCTTCGCGGAAAACATCCTCGTCATCCACCAGCAATACTTTGAATTCCCGTTGTTTTTTTTCCATGTGCCGTGCTTATTCGTCGTGTTGTTTAATGGTTTTTCTCGCCTGTTCATTGATCGGGAGCAGGACGGTGAACGAACTGCCCGTTCCCGGAATACTGTTCACCTTGATGGTGCCGCCCAGGTATTTGACGATGCTCGCCGCAATGCTCAGCCCCAATCCGGTTCCCCTGCCGCCGCCCTTGGTGGTGAAGAAGGGGTTGAAGATCCGTTGCAGGTTTTCGGGAGGGATGCCCTTGCCGGTGTCGGCGATGGTCACCCAGACCATCCCTTCCTTGGCTTCGGTGGTGATGGTGATCGTGCCTTTGTCGGCGATGGCGTCGCCGGCATTGATCAGGATGTTGGCGAACACCTGGCGCAGCGGTTCCGGCTCGGCCAGGATGGGCGGCAAGGCGCCGAGATTGCTGATCACCTCAAGGTGTTTCGGTTTGAACTCGACTTTTTTCAGCCGGCCGATGACCTCCTCGACCAGCCCGTTGACGTCGCATTCCACGACCTTGGGAACCCGGCTTTTGCCCATGTCCTGTAGCTTGCGGGTGATGCCCTTGGCGCGGGTGGCGGCGGTGTCGATGATCGACAATTCCTTGCAGATGGCCTCCGGGCTGTGGTCGAGGTCGAATTCCGGGTTGAGCATGTCCCGGATAACGCCGCTGGTGGCCATGATGATCGCCAGGGGGTTGTTGATTTCGTGCGCGACGCCGGCCGCCAGTTCACCGATGGAGGCGAGCTTGGAGGCGTGGGCCAGCATTTCCTGGAGTTGTTGTCCTTTCTCGGCCATGCGCCGCGCCCTTTTGACCAGCTTCTTGATGGTGAAGAAGATCATGGCCGAGATCAGCAGGCTGATGACGATCAGGCTGATGGTCAACACCAGGCGGGTCTTGATCATGCCGGCTTGGGCCACGGTCACCGGCTGCATGGCCAGGAGCGCCCAGGGGGTTTCCTTGAGCCAGGAATAGGCTACCAGCATTTTTTGGTCGTCGCGGGCAAATTCCTCCACCCCCGAACCTTCGGTCATCGGCGGCACATAATCGCTGCTACCGGGGAGCTGGCTGCGACCGGGATCGACCACCTGGTACTGCCCCTGGTGGTTGACCAGGGTCGATTCCACCTCCTTGCCCTGGCTGATGGCCCGCAGGAAGATATAGAACTTGTCCGGGTCCAGGGTGGCGCGCATGACATAGGTGCGGCCGTCGAATACCTGTTTGGTGGCAATGGTGAAATGGGGAATATGGCGAAATCCCATGTAGATGTCGCTGATGAGATAGCTTCTGTTTTCCTTGAGCAAGGTCTGGAACCAGGTTTCCTTGCTGTAATCCTTGCCCAGCAGCGAGGGAAAAGGGCCGGCATACCCGATCTGGATCCCCTTGGCGTCGAAAAAACCGACGTCGACAAAACCGTCGTTGAAGTGCTTCAGGCTGGCAAGGGAATTCTCCATCTGTTCTTGGGTGGGCTTGAGGGAAAAATCCTTGCTGTGAAACAGGTTGTAGAGATTGACCACCCGTTCCTGGAGGTAGAGATCGATGGTGTTCTTCTGACTTTCCGCCACCGCCGCCAGATTGAGTTTGGCGCTCTCTTTCAGGGTGTGGGTGAACTGGAAATGAAAATAGGCGGAAAGGAGGGCGTTGGGCAGGAGAAAGCCCAGCACCAGGCCCAGGACCAGCCTGGTCTGAAGTTGCTTGAAATGGAGCCGGATGCGGTGCAGATTGGCCTGACTGTCGGCAGGGTCATAGACATGCTCGGCGGCAGCGCTTTTATTGGCCGGTATGTCATCGAGCAGATGACTGGTATCCCAGACTCTCATAGTTCGTTTTCTGCCTCCCGGTCACGGTGTGCCGCCGTCCGCATCGTGTGCCAGGTTGGGTTCCATCCGGTGGCGGCCGGATGAGGGCATGGCTGCCAAGAGGCCGTCGGGCTCAGTGCAGCAGACCGCGTTTTTTGTTGTAGGCTTGGCCGATGGTGTCGAGCAACTCGTTGAGCGGCGCCGGCTTCATCACATAGTCAAAGGCCCCCAACTGCATGCCTTTGAGGCCGAATTCCACCGAGGCGTGGCCGGTGAGCATGATGACCTCGATCTCGGGCTTCATCTTTTTGATGTGCCGCAGGGTCTCGATGCCATCCATGTCCGGCATCTTGACGTCCAGGACAATGACATCGAAATCCTTGTTTTCCAGCACCTGCAGGGCCTTGACCCCGCTGGCCGCCCCCTCTGCCTGGATCTTTCTCGCATTCAACCGTTTGACAATGGTTTCCCGGAAATCATCCTCGTCATCGACAATCAACACCCGCAATGTATCCATCGTATCCCTTTAATGTTTGGGCAGGAGAATGGTGAAAACCGTTCCCATGCCTACCTTGCTTTGCACCTTGATTTTACCGCCCAGCTTTTCGATGATGCTGTACGAGATCGAAAGTCCGAGGCCTGTGCCCTTGCCGACTTCCTTGGTCGTAAAGAACGGATCGAAAATTTTACTCAACTCGCTTTCCGGGATGCCCGGACCGGTATCGGCGACATTGATCTCCACTTCGTCGTTTTTGTCGTGATATCGGGTGGAAACCGTGACCGTGCCGTCGTGCCCGATGGCATCGATGGCGTTGTTTAAGAGGTTGAGCACTACCTGCTGGATCTGGGAGAGATCGCTGGTGATGACCGGGACGTTCTCCGCATACTGCTTCTCGATGTGGATGTTGACATAGCGGGCTTCGTTTTCCAGGAAGCCAGTGGTTTCGTCGAGCAGGTTGTTGATGTTGATTTTTTCCTTGGCCGGTTCCATTCGCCGGGCGAAGCCGAGCAGGTTGTGGATGATTTTCCGAGCCCGGTTGACATGCTGTTCGATCTTGTCGACCGATTCGTCGAATTCGGCGAAATTCTTGCTGCCGGCGATGTCCTCCTCGGCCAGCAGGTCCTTCAGCCAGCCAGCCTTCTCGGCGATCGCGGCCAGGGGGTTGTTGACCTCGTGGGCGATGCCCGCCGCCATCTTGCTGAGCGCAATCATCTTGTTGGCCTGGAGGAGCATGTCGGAGTTGGTGGCGTTTTCCCGGTCGGTTTCCTTGATCCGGTTGATCAGGGTGTTGGTGAACAGGGCCGCGCCGGTGGCGATGATCGCCAAGCCGAGGGCGGTGAAAAAGATCATCCAGTATTTGCCCCGTACCAAGGGCGACAGGATTTCTTCAGGGCTTTCCTTGATCACCAGGATCCATTTGGTGTTCTGGATGAGAATGGCGGCGAAAAAAGCGTCGATACCGTTATGGGTAACCCGCTCCACCTTGGTGGTCACGGTGGAGGAATAGTCGGGATAGGCCTGGGGGGTCAGCGAATCCAGGGCAAATTCGGGAAAGGACGGGACTTCGAGAAAATCGCCGCCGAATCGCGGCCGGGTCTGCAGGGCGTTCTTGCTGTTGACGATGAAGGCATCGCTCAGTTTGCCGATCCAGGCTTTGTGGATGATGTCGTCGATATTTTTCAGGTTGATCGTCACCCGGAGGATCCAGGGGGCGCCCTTGTCTCGCACCAGGACCGCGATGATAAAGTGCGGCACCTTGCGGTAGCCCATGAAGATGTCGCTGATGAAGATGCCGTTGGCCTTGACCGCGCTGAACCAGGGTTCGTTCTTGTAGTTGACCTGCTTGAGCAGATCGTAATAGGGGCCGACATAACTGATGTGGCGGCCTTCGTTGTCGATGATGCCGATGTCCATGTAGGAGTTGGACTTGGCGTGCATGATCTCGAAGACCCGGTTGAGGTAGGTCTCGTCGGTGAGGTCCTGGAAGGTGTTGGTGTTGGCGACGGTGTACAGTTGGGCGATGCGTTCGCTGAAGAACAGATCGATGGCGTCGCGTCGGTTTTCAGCCGAACTGCGCAGGGTTTCCGTTACTTTATCGGTGTAGATCCGGTCGAACAGCTTGTAGAGGGAGAGGTTGACAAACAGCAGGGGAATCACGGAAAAACAAATGATGGCCAGGCAATGTTGCCACCAGAGTTTTCGATAGTTTCTTTCCATGGTTGTGTCCTTACGCAAATACCGGGATCAGGCTGTTGCTGTCGGCACTTTGATCAGGAGAGGGCAAGGAACGGCCGGTGTCTCGCTGCGTCCCCTTGTCCTGCTCCTGTTTGTTATCCACCTGTAATCACTACAAAGCATAGCTTTGGTTGTCAATTACTTTTCAAAACAGGACGGCAACCTCAAGAGGAAGAGAGATCCACGGTCTCGGAAGCGACGCAGGCGACATCGCCCAGGCGGACGAGTTCGGGATTGGAGACCACCATGAGCACTTCACCGTTGGCATCGCAACTCGATACCGTGGCCGAACAGAGGTGTTCACCTGACGGCCGGTAAATGGCGCCTTCCATTCCGGGCCGCAGGGTACTCCCGCACCGGAGTTCGCAGGTGATTTCCGTGCCCCGTTCCGTCCGCCGCAGCTTGTAGATCTCTCCACAGTCATTGGCGGCAAGATGCCGGGCCCAAAGCCTGCCCAGGATAAAATTCACCCCGGCGGCGGCAAGACCGCAGAGGGTCAGGCCGACGGCAAAGAAGTAGGGACTGCGACCGGTTTTCCGGGTGAGGAAGGAGGCGGAGTGGGCATTGAGGGTGGCCTGATCAGGCCAAATCTTGACGGTAAAGACCAGGCTTGGATTTTGTTTCTCGCCGAATTTGTCCTTGACGGAGAGGACAAAGCTGCCCTCCCGGGCGGAGGGATCAACCACGATGAGGCCTCGCCACATGCTGCCACCGAACCAGTACCCGGAAAATACCGCTTCGGGAAGGAGGCGAACCGAGCCGTCCTTGGGTTGGCCGTCGATGACGAAATCCTTGATCGCTTCCGTTTTGGGCGGCATGGGGCCGCTGATCTGATAGCGGCTGTCCGGAAGGAGTTCAATCAGGCCCCGAGAGCCGCCCAGACCGCCGACCAAGGCGTCGGCAAGGGACAGCAATGCGCCTGTGAGAAGAACCATGGCCAGGACGCCGGCGCGTTTTTGCCAGAGAACGTACCGGGCGCCGGCAATCATGGCAAGGCGGGACGGCGTTTGCCGAGGAAGCGTTTGCCGGCGAAACCGAGCAGGAAGGTCGGGGCGAGGAGGGTAAAGAGGGACTTGAGAAAAGTGGGGGTAAAGTTGTCCGGGTCGAGCGAGGCCTGATACATGGCGATGAACAGGGCGACGAGCACCAGGGCATTGATCCCGACCACCAGGAGTTTGTGGAAAAGAAAGAATCGGTATTCCGACATGACAAACCTCTCGTTGAAAAGCGGGCGGGGTTGGTACCCCGCCCGCGGACCGTTTTCTTTATTTCTTGAAAATATCGGTTTTGGAGATGTTCATGAAGCGTAGGGCCTGGCCGGGGGTTCGGTAGGTCAGGCGCACCTCGTCGCCGGCATCCCAGGTGCTGTCCGGATAGCCGATGTACTGGTCCGGCACCGAGAAGGTGCAGAGCATCTTCTGTCGGCCGGAGTAAACAGTAACGGTTTTCTTTTCCTTGTCGACCACCGGGAACTTCTTGGCTTTATCATTTTCTTTGTCATACACCAGCGGATGGGTCTTGTCGATGGGCTGCTGCAAATCCGTGATCAGGATCGGTATATCGACGATCTTTTGCGTCTTGGTGTCGAAAATGACGATGACCTTCTTGTCGGTATCCAGTTTCATCCGCTGCCCGGATTTGGGCTCGGGCCCGGTTTCCTTGGGATCGGTCGGCAGTTTGAAGACCGAGGGTGGCAGGACATCGTACACCGGTTTTTGGGGATCCATGGCGCTGTCATGGATCAGGGTCACCTCTTTGGTGTCCTTGTTGAAGGCAATAGTCCGGCCCTGTTCAACCTTGGGATAATCGTCCTTGTTGCATCCCGCGAGCGAGAACATCAGGGAGGCAGCGGCCAGAGAAATCAATATGTGTTTGAATTTCATGTGTAGGTTCTCCTTGTGCATTCTTCCGGTTACGCAGCCTGCTGCTTGCGGCGCAATTCTTCTTTGACTCCTTGGACCATCCGGACGAAGATGTAGAGCGACATCAGGCTGACCAGGCCGAGGACCAGAACAGTCGAGCTGGCGTCGAGTACGGCCTTGTACTGGGGGAGCCAGGGCTGGACCAGCTTCATCAGGATGGAGATTGCGCAGCCGATGACCGCCAGACCGAAGGCGATCCGGATGCCGTACCCCTTGATGTACTTGGTGGCCACGGCGCCGACCTGGGCACCCATGGCAGCACCGACCAGCATGATCATGGCGGCGACCAACTCGGTGCGGCCCTTGTAGGTGTAGGTGGCTGCGCCATACAAACCGGAGATGGCGACTTCAAAGAGGTCGGTGCCGACAGCGACGTGGGTCGGGCAGCCAATCATGTAGATCAGGGCCGGCATACGAATCAGGCCGCCGCCGATGCCGAGGATACCGGCCAGCCAGCCGGTGAGGAAGCTGACGAAGATCGGCAGCCAGGCGGAGCAATAGATGCCGGCGGCCTCGAGATGGACCATCGGTGGGATCTTGATTTTGTGCAGGGTTTTGTGCCACTCGACGCCAGTGGCGCCGGCTTCCAGCTTTTCACCCTTGGCGGCGGCAGCCTGCTCTTTGGCGCGACGTTTGGCGACATCATGGAAGACCATCCAGGCGATCATGGCCAAGAGGCCGATATAGATCCAGCGGACAACCTTTTCCACCGAGCCGAGGCGCTCCAGCCACATGACCATCTGGGCGCCGCATTCGAAACCGACGACCGTACCCACCAGCATGATGATGCCCAGTTTGTAGTCGACGTTGCCGAATTTGCCGTGTCGCATGGTGGAGATCAGCGATTTGCCGGCCATGTGGGCGATGTCAGTGCCGATGGCAAAGGCCATGGGGAAACCGAGAATGTTAAGACCTGGGGTAACCATCCAGGCGCCGCCCATACCAAAGAAACCACCGATAATGCCGACGCCGATACCGAGGATAATAAGGCCGGGCCAGAAAATTTTAACGCCCGCGATGGGCATGAGAATATAAAGCCAGTCCATGAGATTCTCCCTAGATTCGAATTAATGTTCAGCCAATTCGCGGGATTTGAGATCGATACCGATCCATCCCATGATAATATCTGCAACAACGCCAAAAATAACGCCGGTGACCGGAATGATGATAATGGTCAGGAGCGCAAACTGGACGTGGCTTTCGTTATACATATTGGCCCACCAAGCCATGATACCGTCAAGTCTGCGGGTGTCCGCCACAATGACGATGGGTGCGCCACCGCCACCCGCCGCTAGGGACAGGCTGGGAGCGAACAGGACCAGGGTCAGGACTGCCCACCATAACCGCTGTAAACGTTTCTTCATCTTTTCCTCCTTGTTGGTTCGTTTAGGTTTGCTTCTTTGTCGCATTGTCCCGGTGAATCCTGACCCGGGTTGGTTGTGCAATGAGATCTGAGCGCGCCAGAGGGGGAGTCTGGGCGCTCAGACCGGCAGTTTCTCAAATACGGGGGAGTGCGGTGCCCGGTTAGAGAAAGGAGCTGCTCGATTGAAAACAAATTGCGTGCCAATATAAGCGCAAAAATAATTTTTACTGAAAAACGAACAGTTGCAAGGTGAATGTTGCGCCATTGCGCATATTGTGCTATGGAGGAGATGGGTTTTTCGTGATGAAGCCGATGGTTTTCGCAAGGAGAAAGAGGTATGCGCTATTCCCACCCCCCCCTCCTCAATCCGGTGATCCGGGTCGACAGTTCGATTTATGCCTGGAGTATCGGTAAATTTCTGGTGCTTTTCGGGACATTATTGGTGGGCTTCATTCTGACCGGAACGGTTGTTGTCACCTACAACATCGTCTCGATGTACCTGGATCAAGCCTATTCGCGAAATGCGCATATCCGGGCTTTGGCTCAGGCCCACGAAATCAATCAGTTGCTGGTTGCCGCCCGTTATGAACTGGATTTTCTGATCCGCATTCCGCTAACGCCTGAATCGATGATTCGTCATTTGGAGGCGAAATCCTCCGACGAACGCAACCGGTACCGGGAAATCGCCTTTCAGGGACAAACGGCCCAGGAGCGCTTTGTGCTCGTCAACACCGGGTCGGAAATCATTTCCGTGCCTCTGGATCAAACGTTGGGCACCAAGTTTGGGATCTTTTCCACCCGCGACCATTTGGCCGGTAAACCGGCAGGCCATATCCAGATCAGCGAGCCCACGGAGGTGGTCTATCCCTCGGTGCACGTCCAGGGAACGATGAGCGCTCTCAGCATGCATGTCATTCGCCTCGCCACCCCGGTCTACGACGCCAATGCTGCCTACAAGGGACAATTGACCTTGTCCGTCGATCTGCCGAGCTTGCGCGATATCATCTCCCTGCATACCTCCAGGCAGTCACCGCTTTTTCTCTTTCCCCAGGATAACGAACACAAGAAGACCTTCTTTTTTGACGCCTCCGGTTGGTTGTTGTTTCAATCGGAATCACCCGATATGAAGAAAAGCGATTTATCGGTTGATCAGTTGCGCATGGGATTGCAGGGCGATGTGGGGCGTCCCGGGTTTGCCACCGCCTTTCGCCCCGGATTTGTCCACGATCTTTATTGGGCGATGATTGCCGATATTCAGGCCGGCAAGTCCGGACAAATGCTGGTTTCCCGGCCGTTCCTGGCGCCTGTCGAGAGCGACCGGACCCTCTATCTCAGCTATGTGCCGATCGTCTTTGCGGAGAATCCCGAGTCCCAACGGGTCGTCGGCGGCATAGGCTGCATCGATACCAGTTACAGTTTCATGGCCTCGACCTACAGAATCGCGGGAACGCTTGGTGTTTGCCTGGTGGTTGGCGTCCTGTTGGTGTTCATGGCCATGTATTTTGTCAGCCGCCGCATCTGCCGGCCATTGGAACTGCTCCTCGAAGCGGTCGAGGTTCGGGCTGGAGGGGACGATGCCACGCCTCTGGCCATCGGCCCGCTTTTCGCAGAAATCAATCAGTTCCAACGCTCCATCAATATCCTCCTCATGCAGTTGCAGATTGCGCGCAGTGATAGCCTGTTGCGCGAGGGTATCCTGGAAGGGGACCGGATGCGCCAGCCGGTTGACCTGGAGAAGGAGATGCGGAGAAATCCGCTGCTCGACTCCCGTTTATTGGCCATGCCACTCTATGGTATCGTCGGGGGGAGTCAGGCCATCGGCAGCCTCCGCCTGCAGATCCACAAAGCTTCCCGGGTGCTGGCCGATGTCCTGATCGTCGGTGAAACGGGAACGGGGAAAGAATTGACCGCCGAGGCCATTCATTCGGTCAGCCACCGGGCAAATGGACCCTTCATCTCCATCAACTGCGGCGCTCTCGATGAAAACCTGCTCATGGATGCCCTGTTCGGCCATGTCAAGGGGGCTTTCTCCGATGCGCAGTCTGATCGCAAGGGGGCCTTCATAGCCGCTTCGGGCGGAACGCTGCATCTTGATGAAATCGGCAATGCCTCGTCCAAGGTGCAGCAGGCCCTCCTGCGAGCCCTGTCGGTGCGCCGCATCCGCCCTTTGGGATCGGATCAGGACGTGGCTTTCGACGCTCGAATCATTGCGGCGACCAATGTCGATCTGTTGCAGCTTGCCGGCACCGGCGAGTTTCGCGAAGACCTGTATTACCGCTTGGCGGTGATCACCGTCAACACCCCCTCGTTACGGGAACGCAAGGAAGATATTCCGGTGTTGATCAACTACTTCTTGGATGAAAACATGGCACTTTCCGGTCTTGCCCCGGTAAAGGTCAGTCAAGGCGCCCTGGAAAAAATGCTCAACTATGACTGGCCCGGCAATATCCGTGAACTGCGCAACTGTATCACCCGCAGCCTCGCCTTTGCCGAAGGAGAACTGCTGCTGGCGGAGCATATTCTTTTTGATGAGCGTGGCACCGAAGGTGCAACCGATGCCGCTCGGGAGATGGATTCGGAGATGCCGGTTTCTCTTCCTTCGCCCGCTCCTCCAAAAGGTCAAATGCCCCCTCCTGTCGACGAGCGGGTGAACAGCGCACAAGGACAGGAAATGCCTCAGGAGATGAACCCGCGACAGCGCAAGGCCTGGGTGATCATCGCTCGAAACGGGGTCATCAGTCGCAGCGAATACCAGGCTGCCGTGGGAGAGGCCATTTCCGTGCGCACCGCCCAGTATGACCTGCACGATCTGGTGGCCAAAGGGTTGTTGAAGAAATCGGGACGAGGTCCGTCCTCCCGGTATTTGGTCATTCAATCCTTTGTGGTTTGAAATGCGCAATGATGCGAAACGTGCAAACGGGACCTGGTTTTGCGCGCAATGCGGCGGTAGTCGAGCTGAGGAATCGATGGGGCGGCAGCGGGCTGGGGAGGAGGCCTTGAGGTGTCCCCTGCTTGCTTTTGCCTGCGCTTGCCGAAGGGGTTGGGCACAACCGGTGGATGAACTCTGGATTTTTAAGATATGTTCCTCCTGATCCAAACTTCAGGAGTCTTTTTTTCGGACGGTTGCCTGAGGGGTGTTCAACTCGCCGATCAAGCGGTCCACAGGGGCGTAATCGTCGGTGAAGGGAACGGTTGCATCGGAAGGTGCGGGCAGGGCATGGGTCAGCATGCGTAACAGGTCCGGGTCGGTTGGAGTGCCGGCAGGCGGTTGGTTGCTGGCGGCGAGAATCATGTTCTGCCAGAGGTGGTCATCGGCGGGATCGACCACCGCATAGGGCTGCACGGCGGCAAATCCGGTCTGCAAAGTGGCGTGCAGGGTCTTGTAGAAGCGGCTCGCCACCCCATCGGAGGAAGCGAGCAGGTTCACCAGGGCCACGCCATCCGGCTTAAGGGCAGCACGCAGCAGGTGCACGGCTTCGACCGTGACCAGATGGAAAGGGATGGAGTAATACGAGTTGAACACGTCGCAGAGAATCACATCGTAGGGTCGCTCAACTTTTTTGAGAAAGGTGCGGGCATCCTCCTCGAAGATGGTCAGACGGGGGTGATCGCTCAGGCCGAAGTGGCTGCGGGCGAGTTGGGTGATGCCGGGATCGAGTTCCACCACATCGATTTGGATGTCAGGATAGTGAGCCAGGGCATATTTGGGAAATGAATAACCGCCGCCGCCCAGCACCAGCATGCGTCGCGCCTGGGGGCGGTAGTATTCGACCAATCGATAGAAGTGGGTGTAGGGCAAGGCCAACTCGACCGGATCATCCAGGTACATGGCGGATTGCCGTCCCTGGGGACCGGTGACCATCTCCCGGGTCAGACGGTTGCTACCGGCTTCCTTGCCGGTATAGACCAGCACCCGGTTATACGGCGTATCCTGGTCGAGAAAGCCTTGCCCGGCCAGCCAGTGGTCCTGCTGGCGGCAGAAGAAGACCGCCAAGACGAAAACAAGGATGGAGGCGCCTTTCAGCGCCTTGGCCCCCGGGTCGGCCAGCCAGGAGGCCAGGGCCAGACAGGCGGCGGTAATGAAGAGAATAGCGGTGCTGCCCACCCAGGCGATGAGGACAAATCCGGCCAGGAAGGTGCCGACAATGGAACCGATGGTGGAAATGGCGTAAAGACTGCCCGAGGTGCGTCCGCCATGATCGCGATCTTCCAAGCAGAGGCGGACGGCGAAAGGGGGGACCATGCCGAGCAGGATCGCCGCCGGGGCGAACAGGGCCACGGTGGCGACGATGGCCACGGTATGCAGGCCGCCCGCGCCCTGGAGAAAATCGAGCACCCAGGTCTTGGACAAGCCGATAGCCGCGGTGGCCCAGGCGGACAGGAGAACGATCCGGCCGAGGAGCCGGGTGTGGGGCTGACGGTCCGCCAGCGCGCCTCCCCACCAGGCGCCCAGGCTGAGGCTGGCGAGAATGATGCCGATCAGGCTGGTCCAGACCACCAGGGAAGTGCCGAGAAACGGGGCGAGAATGCGCGAACCGGTCAGTTCGATGATCATCAGGGCCGCGCCGCAGAGAAAGATGCAGCAGTGGAGCATGGCAGGTCCTCGCAGGTGAAATACGAAAAAATCGCTTGCCGTTGCCGGGAACAGGTTATTGTTGTCAGAGGTACCGGAGAATGGACGATTTATCCAGGAAAAAAGCCGATGCTCCCGCGAGGTTGGGACGGCGAGGATCTTTCGGCCAGGCCCGTGTCATTGGAGTGACCAAGGAGAAGGCCAGGGGTGTTAGGTGGCGGCAGAGCCGGTAGCGGGAGGAAGGACAATGCATGATCAGGCGATCAAAATACTGGAGAAGCAGCGGCAGGACCTAGTGGTCCGCGTCCTGAAAAAACATGAGGAGATGGAGGCCAGCCGGTCGTTCACCGAACGCATCCTGGCGGGCATTTCCGAGCTGTTTCTCCTCATGGATCAGGATTTCAGGGTCATCCAGACCAACCGGGAGTTTCTTCAGCGGACCGGTTTTTCCCTGGATAGCGGCCGGCAACTGACCCTCGACGACCTGGTGCGGCCGGACAAGGCCGAAAAGATCCGCCAGGCCTTTGCCAAGGGGGAATTCACCGAGTTCGAGGCCCATCTGCTCACCGATAAGGGAACCGGCCTGCCGGTAAAGATGCGCGGCTCAACCCATGTCAATCCCAACGGCCTGGTGCTGCACATGCTGATCTGTTCCGATTGCAGCGAGTTCTATGACCTGATGGAGCAGATGCAGGAGGGGCAGAAGCAGTTGATCCATTCCAGCCGGCTGGCCAGTCTGGGCGAGATGGCCGCCGGCGTCGGCCACGAGCTGACCCAGCCGCTCAACGCCATCCTGCTCTTTGCCCGCAACTGTCTCAAGGCCCTGGATGCCCCCGGCAACCACACCGAGATGCTGCGGGAAAACCTGCACATCATCATCGACCGGGTGAACAAGGCCTCCTCGATCATCGCCACCATGCGCAGTTTCGGCCGCAAGGTGGAGGAGGAGCAGGCGCCGGTGGACCTGAACGCGATCATCCGCAAGATCCTGAGTTTCCTCGAATCGCAGTTGCGGCTGAGCGAAATCTGTCTCGATCTGCGGTTGACGGACCAGCCCTGCGAGGTCTTGGGCGTGGAGGTCCGGCTGGAGCAGGTCTTTCTCAACCTGGTGCAGAACGCCATCCAGGCCATGGGCCGGGTGGACGTCCCCCGGTTGACGATCAGCAGCCGGATCACCCATTGCCTCAACCTGACCACCATGCTGAAAGAACCCTACGTCCTGGTGACCGTGGCCGACAACGGCGAAGGCATCCCCGAGGAGTTGCAGAAAAAGATCTTCGATCCCTTTTTCACCACCCGCGAGGTCGGGACCGGCATGGGGCTGGGGCTCTCCATTGTCGACCGGATTGTCCGCGGCTTCTCCGGGTATATCGAGGTGGAGAGCACCTCCGGCAAGGGGGCCTGTTTTTCGGTCTATATTCCCCAGTATCGCCGGGAAGCCATCCGGGAACATCAGCAGGAGAAATCGGCATGACGACCGGAAAACCATCCCTGCCCGCTCCCGAAATCCTGGTCGTCGACGACGACCTCTACCTGCTGGCGGCCATCAAGCAGACCCTGGCGCTCAACGGTTACGGGGTGCAAACCTTTGGCAACCCGCTCGAAGCCCTGGCCGGCATCGACGACCACACTTTTTCGGCGGTGCTGGCCGATATCCGCATGCCGGAGATGAGCGGCATGGTACTGTTGGAGCGGATTCTGGCCAAGGATGCCGATCTGCCGGTGATCCTGATCACCGGCCACGGCGACATCAGCCTGGCGGTGGAAGCAGTCAAGAAGGGGGCCTACCATTTTCTCCAGAAGCCGGTGGACGAGGACATCATCCTGGCCACCCTGGCGCGGGCCATCGAGCGGCGGCAACTGGTGCTGGAAAACCGCCGCCTGGAACAGCAGTTGACCGCCACCCGCGAGGGGCGGTCCCGTTTTTACGGCCTGATCGGCAGCCATCCGGCCATGCTCGGCCTCTATGCCCTGATCGAGACCATTGCCCACGAAACCGATCCGGTGCTGATCATCGGCGAGACCGGGACCGGCAAGGAGCTGGTGGCCCGGGCCATCCATGCCATCAGCCGCCAGGACCAGGCGCCCTACGTGGCGGTCAATATGGGAGCGCTGCCCGCGGAGATGATCGAATCCGAACTCTTCGGCCATGAAAAGGGGGCTTTTACCGGGGCGATCCAGCGCAAGGTGGGCAAATTCGAATATGCCGGCGAGGGGACTCTCTTCCTCGACGAGATCTGCTCGATGCCGGCGCACTTGCAGGCCAAGCTGCTGCGCGTTCTCGAAGATCGGTCCTTCTCCCGGCTGGGCGGCAACGCCGCCATCCCCCTCAAGGCACGGATCATCGCCGCCACCAACCGCGACTTGCGGGCGGAGATCGCCAAGGGGACCTTTCGCCAGGATCTCTATTTCCGCCTCAATGTCCTGCCGGTGCATTTGCCGCCGCTGCGGGAGCGAAAAGAGGATATCCCGCTCCTGGTCGATTATTTCTGGCACGAATACTGTGACGGTCAGCACAGCGAGGCCCGACCGTGCTCCCCGGAACTGGTCCGTGAGTTGATGCAGCAGGACTGGCCGGGCAATGTCCGCGAATTGCGCAATTTCGTCCGCCGGTACTGCGTGCTGGGCGGCCGGGAGCCGGTGGGGCCTGTGCCGGTGGCGGCAGCGGTGGCCGGGCCGGCAATCCCGGATTTGCCCTGGAAGGAGTACATGGAAGAGCAGGAGCGGCTCTATGTGGAGCAGATCCTGAGGCGGGTCGGCGGCCAGGTGAGCGCGGCCCACCAGGTGATGGGCATCTCCCGCAAAAGCCTCTACGACAAGATCAACAAGTACGGGATCGCGCTCCACCAATTCAGGGAGGAAGGGGGCCGGAGCTGACCGGTCCGCTGGTCCCCGGCTTGCCGGGTGCCGGGAGCGTGCATACATTCAAAAGAAAATCCGAAGTCCGTGCTCCCCCCATTTAACCACCGGAGGATAGCCATGAAACGAATCGAACTGGCCACGACGCGGGAATTCAATCCCTTGGGCATGAAGGCGATCGTTTTGCATGATTCCGAACATTTCAAGATCCTCAACTTCAATCTCAAGGCCGGCGCCCTGTTCCCGATCCATTCCCATGACCTCGACGGCCAGTTGTCGATCCTGGTGATCGAGGGCGAGGGGCTGTTTCTCGCCGACAAGGAAGCGACCCTGCCAGCCGGTACCGGGGACATGCTCATTGCCGATATCCGCGAACCGCACGGGGTCAAGGCGACCACCGACATGCGCATCGTGGTGACCATCGCCCCGCCGATCTGAACGCACCCACCTCAAGGGCCTGTTCACCAATAACCTGAACATCTTGCATCTCCGATTCGGGCCATCTTTGGCTGCGGCTAGAGCGCAAAATCCTCGACGTAGCACAACTACGCCTGCGGTTTTGCGCTGGGCGCCACAACCAAATCTGACCCAAATCTGAGCGCCCAATTTTGTCCAGTTATTTGCATCCAGGCCCTAACGCCCCTGTCCCTGCACTGTCGGGTCGACGAGTTCCAGCAGGACGCGGCATAATTGATCGGCCGGTTGCTCTTTGCCGAGCGCAGCGAGGAGGCGTTCGATCTGAAGCCGATCCTGGGTGGTTAAGGTCACCGATTCCCGGAGCAACTGTTGGCCCTGACGGGTAAGGACAGCAAAAAACTCAGGGCCGGGCCGGGCCTGACACCCCTGGCGAATGCGGCTGCGCCAATCGTCCGGGGTCAACAGGGCTGTTTCGGCAATTGTCGCGGTGGTTGCTTGCGGAGCGGTTGCCCGCAGGGTTGTCCGGGGCAGGGCGGACGCGGCCTTGCCGGCAGCGCTCGTCGTATCCCCGATGCTGTCGTCCCCCTTTTGCTCCGTTGTCGCCGATCCAGCCTGGTCGCCCTGGGCCACCGGTGCGGCGGCGACGGCCGGCGCGGGCAAGGCTTGTTCGTCCCGCCTTGCCGCCTTGGCCTTTTCTTCCCCCGGTTGGACTGCTCGTTCCGGCCCGCCCCCCTTGAATTCGGTCCGTCCGGACCGTGCCTCCTTTTTTCTCTCCAACTCGTGTCGATTGGTCAGGGCGTCGGCCTGGGGTGCTTGCAGACGGCTTGCGGGTGGCGGCGCCGGCGCGGGAACACTCGTCTTTGCTTGTTCCGGCGCGGCCGGTTGGGGCGGTTCCGGAGCCGGCACCAATTGTTCCTGGGCGGATTTTTCAGGCAGACGGGTCAGGGTGGTGCGATCGATCCGGGTGGTGAGGGTGAGAAAGACAGCGATGCTGGCCGCGGCCGCCAGGAGCGAGCCGGCGGCGGTCAGGAACCGCGGTTGGCTGATGAAGCGGGACAGCGTGGTCCGCCGGCTCTTTTCTCCCTGTTTCTGCCATTCCCGGTCCAGTTGGCGCCACTCCCAATAGCAGTGCTCGCAGGCGGAGACATGGGCCAGGTAGGCCTCGACCTCCGCAGGGGGCAGTTGCCCCTCGACCAGGGCAGCCAACTGTTCGGCACGCAAGCAGGGCCTGTCGGGCTCCGGTTGCTCGCCGCTCAGCGCCAGCAGGGCCAACCGTCTTTCCGCGGCCCTTAATTTTTCAAGCTCGGTGGGTTCGGCCATGGTTCTTCGTCAAGCTGTTGAGGGTATTGCCACCGGAGGTTGCGAGGTCAAACCAAGTGAGGGGCACTCCCGGCGAATCCGCCACCTGCCATGATGGACGGTCCCGGCCTCCGTTTGTGTCGGCGACACTCAATCCGCGTTCAAGATGACCCTTTCGGTGGATGGTTCCAACGCTCCAGCGTTGGAGGTAAGCCTTGGGCGCTCCCGCGCCCGGATGGTGAGACGCCGGAGCGTCTCTGATCGGTTCCCACGCTGGAGCGTGGGAACCATCGTATCCGCAAAGCATGCTGGCGAAAAAGGACTTCATGAATGCAAAGGCAAATTAGAGCAGCAGCCGCAGTTCTTCGTCCAGTCCGGCATGAGCCAGATCCTGCCGCAACCGTTCCAGGAGCCGCCGGAGCCGGCCATGCACCTGATGCCGGTTCCAGCCCAGCATCCGTCCGGCCTCGGCCACCGCCACCCCATCGCGGTAACAGAGCTTGAGCAGCAGCCGATCCCTGGGTTCCAGGCAAAGCCCCGCCGCCGCGACCCGCTCCAGCAGACGGGGATCGGCCTCGCCGGTATCGTCGTCGAAGAGCACCCGGCCCAGGAGGGTGAACAGGCGGTGCCGCTCCTCCTGTTCCAGCCGATATTCCTGGGCCGAACAGTCTTCCTCGGTGTTCGGCAAGGTTATTTTTTCGTTGAGTTCGACCTGTTCGCCCCGATGTTCGCCGCAGTTCGGGATTTCGCCGAGGAGCCGATAGGCGGCCTCTTCGGCGGCCCGCGTCTGTCCGGGCTCGCGGTTGCCGATCACGGCGGCGGCCTCGCCGGGGGGAAGGCGCTCCAAGCAGAGCAGCCGGAACAGGGTCAGCCAGATGCCGCCGAGCCGGCGGACCCAGAGCGGCGGCCTGATCCGGCCGAAACGGATGCGGGCGAAATCCTCCAACAGGCGCAGGGTCAGGGCGGCAATATAGGTGGCCAGGGTCGAGCGGCCGTCAAAGGCCCGCAGCCGCTGCCAGTCGTCCCGTGCCAGCCCGTCCATGACATAGAGCGCCGCCTCCTCGGCCAGTTCGGCCTGGGGAAAGCGGCGGCCGGCCAGGCGGTTGATCCGCTCCCACTGGGTCAGGGCCTGTTCTTGCCAGGGGTTCACCGTTGCCATGGCTTGCCGGTCGGCCTCGAGTGGTTGGCGGCAAGGGTTTTTTTCATGGTGCCGCGACACATCCCCGCTCGGATGCCGTCCAAAGAGGCAAGAGCGGCCAACACCTCGATGGCCCGCACCCCCATGGTCCATCAACCTTGACAAGGAGCGTGTGTATGAAACGAAGCATCCTGACCATCCTGTTGTTCCTGGTGATCCTGGCCGGTTGTTCCACGCCGGCGCCGGAGGCGAACAAAGAAAAACCCCATGGCACCGTTGCCGAGCAAGCGGCGGTGCCAACCGAGACCGGAAAACGGGTCGAAGGAGAGCGGAAAAAAGAGTTGCTGCCGCCGCCCGCGGCCGTCGATGCGATGGCCGCAGGGAGTGTCCCGATGATAAACACCGGCGTCCTCGGCCGCCATGTCGCCCAGGAGGCCATGCCGGCCAGCCCAGCGGTGGCGACCTGGAACCGCGAGTCCTATAACGCCAACCGGGAGAACGGTTTTGTCAACGCCCACCGCGATCCGCTCTCCACCTTCAGCATCGATGTCGACACCGCCAGTTACGCCAATGTCCGCCGGTTTGTCAATGGCGGCAACCTGCCACCAATGGGCGCGGTCCGGGTCGAGGAGCTGGTCAACTACTTCACCTACGATTACCCCGCCCCCGCCGGCCGCGACCCCTTTGCCCTCAGCGCCGAGGTCGGTCCCAGTCCTTTTCACCAGGGCTACCAACTGGCCCGCATCGGACTCAAGGCGCGGGACCTGGCCAAGGAGCAGTTGCCGCCCTCGAACCTGGTCTTCCTGGTCGACGTTTCCGGCTCGATGCAGGACGCGAACAAGCTGCCGCTCCTCAAGCAGTCCCTGCCGCTCTTGGTCCGGCAGTTGGGCGCCCGCGACCGGGTGGCCATGGTGGTCTATGCCGGCAGCGATGCCGTGGTGCTGCCGCCCACGCCGGGCAACCGGCAGCCGGAGATCCTCGCCGCCATCGACCGGTTGCGGGCCGGCGGTTCCACCCACGCCTCCAGCGGCATCCGCACCGCCTATCAACTGGCGCGGCAGTCGTTTCTGACCAACGGCAACAACCGGGTCATCCTGGCCTCGGACGGCGATTTCAATGTCGGCGTCACCAGCCGCGATGAGCTCCAGCGGCTGATCGAGGCGGAGCGCAAGGGAGGCGTCTACCTCACCGTGCTCGGCTTCGGCATGGGCAACTATCACGATGATACCATGGAAATCCTCGCCGACAAGGGCAACGGCAACTACGCCTACATCGATTCCCTGCTGGAGGCCAAGAAGGTGCTGGTCAAGGAGCTCTCCGGCACCCTCTTTGCCCTGGCGGGCGACGTCAAGCTCCAGGTCGAGTTCAATCCGGCCCGGGTGGGGGCCTACCGGCTGATCGGCTATGAAAACCGGGCGTTGGCTGACGATGATTTTCGCGACGACAGCAAGGATGCCGGCGAGATCGGGGTCGGCCACCGGGTCACCGCCCTCTACGAGCTGATCCCGGCCGGTCACCCGTCGATCCCTCAGCTCGATCCCCTCAAGTATCAGGCCGCGAAATCGGCCCCGGAGAGCGGATCGCGGGAACTGCTGACCGTGAAGCTGCGCTATAAACCGCGCGGGGAACAGTCCTCCCGACTGATGAGTTTGCCGGTGCGGGCCGTGGCCGACAACCAGATCACCGCCGACTTCCGTTTCGCCGCCGCCGTGGCCGGGTACGGCATGCTGCTCACCCATTCCGAGCACCTCGGCACCTTCACCTGGGAGCAGTGCCTGGAGATGGCCCGCTCCGGTCGGGGTTTTGATGCCGAGGGGTACCGGGCCGAATTCTACCGGTTGGTGGAGACCAGCCAGTTGCTGGCCCGGCAGCAGGGCGGGGTGGATGGGCACGAACCCGAACCGCAACCCCAGCCTTTCCCGGTACTCAGGTAAGCAGGGATGGCCAGTCGAGGCCGGGGAAGGTGCGATGGAGCATATGGTCGTCGTCTGTGACCCGCACCGTGAGGTTGCTGAAAGTGGCCCGGGCCAGGGGCAGGACCAGGTCCGGCGGGCAAACCGTGTCGTGCTCGCCGATGACCAGGAGCGTCTCCACGGCAAGCGGTGCGGCGGGTGGGCGGTAGCCGTTGAAATTGAGCGCCGGCGCCAGCAGGATCAGGCGCCGGCATTGCTGGGGATGGTGGGCGGCAAAGCAGGCGGCCATCAGCCCGCCGAAACTCGACCCCACCAGGACGAGCCGGTCAAGCCCGGCGGTCTCTGCTTCCAACTGGGTCAGGCGCCGGTCGAGATCGCCGTCATAGTCGCGTAAGCGCACCGCCGGAAAATGGGTGGCGAACCATTGGGCCTTGGTGCCCCGGCTGGAGGATTCAAGGCCGTGGAGGAAGAACACCGGGGAGGCTTGTCGGGGGGTGAGAGGCGACATGGGGGCTCCTGAGCGAGTCGGGGGTGGCGAGGGGGCGGTTGATCGGGACGCGGCCGCTTCCAGCGGTCAAAGGGGATCGCAACCGGGCTGCACCGGGTGGTAGTGAACATAAACCCGGCGCAGGAATTCGATATTTGCCAGCAAGGTGTCCTCCACCTCGGTGGCGATGCGGTCGCCCTCCAGCACGGTGAGGGCGCCGTCGATGCCGATGGTGAGGTTGACCACCAGATAGGGGCCGAAACGGTGGGCATGGATTTCCTCGATGGCCTCCACGCCGGCCACTTCCCGCAGGGCCGATCGAATCTCCTCGGCCAGCTCCCGACCCGGCAGGGTGTCCATCAGGTCGGCGGTGGCCGAGCGGAGGATGTCGGCCCCGGTGTGGAGGATGATCAGGGAAACGACGGCCCCGGCCAGGGGATCGATCCACGGGTAGTCGAGGCGGCCGAAAAAAATGCCGATGGCCGCCGCCGACGAGGCAAAGATGTCGTTGCGATGATCCTGGGCCAGGGCCCGGACCACGCGGTTGCCGGTCCGGCGGCTGAGGCCGTAGGTCCAGGTGGTGAGGCCGCTTTTGAGCAGCACCGCGAACAGGGCGATCCACAGGGCGAGAATGCTGGCGCCGCCGTTTTGCGGCGGGATGGTCAGCAATTCATAGACCGTATCGACCGAGTGCCAGAAGATGGCGATGGCGGTGGTGACGACAAAGGCCCCGACCACCACTGCGGCCACGCTCTCCAACTGGTCGTGGCCGTAAGGGTGTTCGCGGTCCGCCGGTTTGCCGGAGAGACGGACAAAGATGGAGACCACGACGCCGTAGGCCACGTCCGAGGTCGAGTTGATGCCGTCGGCCAAGAGGGCCGGGCTGTGGCCGACCACCCCGATCACCGCCTTGAGCGCGGCCAGCAGGATATTGGCCGCCAGGCCGACCTGGACCGCCAGCATGCTGTTTTGTTGGCGTTGGGCGCTGTTGGCGGGATCGGATCGTTCGTCCATGGAACCCTTTTGCAAAAATACGTTCTTTTTTTGCCCACTGGGTGGGCTCCTCCACCCTCTTGCCTTGCCCCTCGGACCGTAGGAGCCCGGCCCTCCGGGCGAAACCATTCGCAGGCCTCGTCTGCCGGTTGTTTCGTCGGAGTGGTCAATTCGGCGCAGCCATGGGGGTTATACCGCATTCCCGACCGGAAGCAACCGGTTTTTCCTGGTGGCGGCAAGCCGCTGACCGACAAGGAAAAAGAGGGGGGTTGCCCGGTAGCGATGAAAAAAACTTGCCCTTCCGGTCCGGAATCGTTTTCCTGAAAGCGACAGAGGCAATTTTCGGCAATTTTTCGAGGGGAGGCAAGGATGAACCGTCGCATCGAACACGATACCATGGGCGAAATCGAGGTCCCGGCCGAGCGGCTCTGGGGGGCGCAGACCGAACGCAGCCGCCGCAACTTCCAGATCGGTGAGGAACGGATGCCGCTGGCCCTGGTGTACGGGCTGGTCCGGCTGAAGCGGGCCTGTGCCGCGGTCAACCACCACAAGGGCAAACTGGCCGCCGCAACCCGCGACCTGATCGTCCGCGCCTGCGACGAGATCCTGGCGGGTCAGCATGACGGGGAATTTCCCCTGTCGGTCTGGCAGACCGGCAGCGGCACCCAGACCAACATGAACGTCAACGAGGTGATCGCCAACCGGGCCGCCATCCTGGTCCACGGCGGCCTGGACCAGGGCCGGCCGGTCCATCCCAACGACCATGTCAACATGTCCCAGAGTTCCAACGACATCTTTCCCTCGGCCATGCACGTGGCGGCGGTCTTTGCCCTGGAAGACCGGCTGCTGCCGGTGGTGGAGGAGCTGCGCCACACCCTGACCATCAAGGCGGTCGCCTTCGCCGAGATCGTCAAGATCGGCCGGACCCACCTCCAGGATGCCACCCCTCTGACGCTGGGCCAGGAAGTGAGCGGTTGGGCCGCCATGCTGGCGAGCAATCTGCGCCAGGTGCGGGAGGGGCTGGAACACATGCGATTCCTGGCCATCGGCGGCACGGCGGTGGGCACCGGCCTCAATGCCCCGGAAGGGTTCGGTTCGGCGGTGGCGGCGCAGCTCAGCCGGGAGACCGGCAAGCCGTTTTACCCCATCGCCAACACCTTCCACGGCCTGACCGGGCACGATCAGGTGGTCTTTGCTCACGGCGCCCTCAAGGGGTTGGCCGCCAACCTGATGAAGATCGCCAACGATGTCCGCTGGCTGGCCAGCGGGCCGCGCTGCGGGCTGGGCGAGCTCACCATCCCGGCCAACGAGCCGGGCAGCTCGATCATGCCGGGCAAGGTCAATCCCACCCAGGCCGAGGCGGTGACCATGGCCGCCTGCCAGGTCTTCGGCAACGACGCGACCATCGGTTTTGCCGCCAGCCAGGGCAACTTCGAGCTCAACGTCTTCAAGCCGCTGATCATCTACAATTTCCTCCAGTCGATCACCCTGCTGGCCGACGTCATCCACTCCTTCGATCGTCACTGCGCCGTTGGCATCGAACCGGTGCGGGAGCGGATCGAGCACCATCTCCGTCATTCCCTGATGCTGGTCACCGCCCTCAACCCGCACATCGGTTACGAGAAGGCGGCGGCCATCGCCAAGAAGGCCCATGCGGAGAACCTGTCGCTGCGCGAGGCGGCCCTGGCGCTCGGGGTGCTGACCGGGGAGGAGTTCGACCGGCTTGTCCGGCCGGAGGCCATGATCGGTCCGGTTGCGTCCCCGGCCGCCAAGGAGGCTCCTTGAGGCTGCCGGTGCCGGGCCAACGGTCCTTGTCGTTAATTTTGCAATAAATAAAAAAAGATAGAGAATGTCTAATTTCTTGTACCGGAGAGGGTAAATCCGTATACTCTTGGTTTAAGGAACAAAGAGACAAGCGCAACAGCCGTTGCCCGCACTGTCGCCAGACGAGACCGATCATGACCACGACCCCCACCGAAAACCATAGCGCCATCGTCCGCCTGCTGTTGCAGGTGAACAAGCTCCAGCGGGAGCAGGTGGAGCATGCCGCCCGGATCCAGGCCAAGCTGACCGCCTTCAGCCCGCTGCTGAAGATTCTCAAGGACCTGAAATTCGTCACCGATCAGGATGTGCGGGAAACCCTGCGCACCACCTCCTCGCCCATCCGCATCGGCGATCTCCTGGTCGAGCTCGGCTACATCTCGCCCGAGGATCTCGAGTCCGCCTGCCGCATCCAGAAGGAGAGCGACACCCAGGAAAAGCTCGGCCGCATCCTGGTCAAGCATAATTTCATCGACGAGCAGGTCTTCATCGAGATCCTCTCCATCCAGATGGGGTATCTCTTCATCGAGCCCGGCCTCAACAATATCGACCGGGAACTGTGCCAGAAGATCCCCAAGACGGTGATGGCGACCCACAGTTTCATCCCGATCAAGAGCGACGACGACTCCATACGCGTGGCCTTTGCCGATCCCCTGGATCACGAGACCGTGCAGACCGCCCGGCGCTTTCTGGGCAACACCATCGTGCCGGCGATCGCCCTGAGCCGGTCGATCAAGAAAACCATTGAATTGCTGACCGAGAAGAAGACGGGCCAGGGGCTGGCCGTGGACACCTCCACCGTGGTCGGCACGGTCAACGCCATCATCATCGAGGCGATCAAGAACCACGCCAGCGACATCCATATCGAACCGATGGAGGACCGTTTGCAGGTCCGGTTTCGCGAGGACGGGGTGCTCAACCATTTCAAGGACTTCCCCAAGGAGATCATTCCGGCCCTCTCCAGCCGCCTCAAGATCATGTGTCAGGCCGACATCACCGAGAAACGGCGGCATCAGGGCGGCCGCATCCTGTTCGAGTACGACGAGGGGCAGTTGGATTTGCGGGTCTCCTTTTTCGTCACCATCCACGGCGAGAAGATCGTCCTGCGGTTGCTCAACCGCAAGCAGGAATTGTACGATCTCCAATCCATCGGCCTATCGCCCCGCATGCTTTCCCGATTTCTCGAAGACGCGGTCTATCAGCCCAGCGGCGTTGTTCTGGTGACCGGCCCGACCGGCTCGGGCAAGACCTCGACCATCTACAGTTGCATTCACGCCCTCAACAGTCCGCAGGTGAGCATCATTACCGCCGAGGAACCGGTGGAATACGTGATCGAGGGGGTGGCCCAGTGCTCGATCGATCCCAAGATCGACCTGACCTTCGAGGAGACCCTGCGCCACATCGTCCGCCAGGACCCGGACGTGATCGTCATCGGAGAGATCCGCGACACCTATTCGGCCGAGGTGGCGGTGCAGGCGGCCCTGACCGGCCACAAGGTCCTGTCGACCTTCCACACCGAGGACTCCATCGGCGGCCTGATCCGTCTTCTGAACATGGACATCGCCCCCTTCCTGGTTTCCTCCACCGTGGTCAGCGTGCTGGCGCAGCGGCTGTTGCGCCGCGTCTGCCCGCACTGCGCCGTCGATACCAAACCGACCCCGATGCAGCTTCAGCGCCTGCGGTGCACGATTAAGGAGCTGCAAGGCGCCAATTTCAAGAAAGGGCGGGGATGCAAGATGTGCAAGCAGACCGGCTATCGCGGCCGGATCGGGGTGTTCGAACTGCTGGTGCTTGACGAGCCCGTCCGCACCGCCATCCTGGACCGGAAGACCAGCTACGAGATCCGCACCATCAGCATCAACCACTCCGGCCTGGTCACCCTGCTGGAGGACGGCTTGGTCAAGGCGGCCGCCGGCGTGACCACGATCGACGAGATTCTGCGCTGCCTGCCCATTTTCAACTCGCCGCGCCCCCTCCCCGAACTTCGCCGTCTCGCAGGTGAATAGATGACCGCCCCTGTTTCCCTTGTCGACGTCATTCATCGGTTCATCGCATCCGATGCGGCCAGCTTGCCGGTGTTCAATTCCGCCGCCGCCCGCATCCAGCAGGAACTGGCCAAGAAAGAGCCGAGTGTCCCGATCATCGAAAAGGTCATCACCTCGGACCAGGCCCTGTCCACCGAGGTGCTGAAGATCGCCAATTCGCCCTTTTACCGGGGGCTGGCCGAGGTGAGCACGGTGCGGGGGGCGGTCATGCGGCTGGGGATGCAGGAGATCGAAAAGGTGGTGCTCCTGGCTAGTTCGCGGCAGCACTTCAAGAGTGCCGACAAGTCCATCAATATCCTGATGAAGAAACTCTGGCAACATGCGGTGGGGTGCGCTTACGCCACGGTGTGGCTGTCCCGACGGTACACCTACGGCGTCGACCAGAGCCAGGCCTTTTTCGGTGGTCTTTTTCACGATGTGGGCAAACTGCTCGTTTTAATGGTGGTTGAGCAGATCAAGCGTAAGAACGCCAACCTGAAAATCACCGAAGCCCTACTCTTGGAAGCCATGGCGAGGCTGCATGCCCGGGAGGGGGCCAAGCTGCTCGCCCAGTGGAACATGCCCGAGTATTTCTGCGTGGTTGCCCGCGATCACCATAGCCAGGAGATCGATGACAAGAACATTTTGCTCCTGTTGGTGCGGATGGCCAATCTGGTCTGTCACAAGCTGGGGATCGGCCTGGAACGGGAGCCCTCCCTTGTCCTCCCCGCCACCCTGGAGGCCAGCCTCCTCAATCTTACCGAGATCGATCTGGCCGAACTGGAAATCGTCCTGGAAGATACCGCGGTCCTCCGCAACTAAAACTAGCATGGCTGGACCAAATCGGCCGGCCCAATGGACAATGAAAGCGGGGCACGGCGCGCCGTGCCCCTCCGGCATGGCACCGCTATCGGAACCAGCTCTTTTATCTAAAAAAAGGCCTTACAGCGCCAGCCGCGTTTTGTCGATCGGCTGTTTTTTGCCCTCCTCGTCGATGGCCACGTAGGTGAAGGCGGCCTCGGTCACCTTGAAGGTGGTGAACTGGTCCTTGCCTGCATGGAGAATGGGCCGCACCCAGACTTCGAGGATGATGGTCACCGAGGTGGTGCCCACCCGCTTGACCCGGCCGTAGCAGCAGACCACATCGCCCACCCGGACCGGCTTGATGAATTGCATGCTCTCCACGGCCACGGTGGCGGTTCGGGTCCGCGTCACTTCCTTGGCCATCATGCTGCCGGCCAGATCCATCTGCGCCATGATCCAGCCGCCGAAGATATCGCCGTTGAAACTGGTGTCGGCGGGCAGGGGCATGGTCCGCAACAGCAGTTCGCCCTGCGGCCCGGTGGTTTCCGTCGCGGTTGTCATGGTCTCGCCTCCTCTGGTAGTGTTGATGGTGACCGTTTTCTATAGTGGATTTTCCTCTTTTCGGGAACGGACAATCGCACCGGAAAATAGAGTGGTGACGAACACCATCCGCGACTATAATAGGCAGCCTTTGCAAGCCGTGATCAAGAAAACCGTGGAGGAGCCATGCAAATCGAATGGGCCTATCTGAGAAAGGGCTGAGCCTCGTGCAGCAAGGCACAGGATGTGCTGCAACGAACCACCCTCGCCCCCGGACGGATCATCGACGCCCGGAAGGAGCCTCTTGCCGGCGAAGAGGCCTGGAAGCTGCTGGCCGGGGCCAGGGAAATCCTGGTCGCCAAGGGGAAACAGTACCAGGTGTTTGATCCGCGCACCGACAGCAAGGAGGCGATCCTGGCCCAGGCCCTGGGGCGGACCGGCAACCTGCGCGCCCCGGCCCTGCGAATCGGCGACCGGCTCCTGGTGGGCTTCAGCGACGGCCTTTACGCTCAACTGGCAGGATGACCGCCATGTCTATCTTGGAACAACAGCTTGCCGAGCAACTGGCGGAGATCGAGCGGCAGGGACAGCGACGCTTTCTGGTGCCGGTGACCCATCTCGACCAAGGTCGGATCGAGATCGACGGGCGCCGGTATCTCAATCTGGCCGGCAACGATTACCTGGGGCTGGCCACCGACCGGGAGCTGCTGGCGGGTTTTTTTCGTCAACAGGATGAAAAAAATCGCCTGGAATGCTATGGCCTGGGCAGCACCGCCTCGCGGCTGATGACCGGCAACACCCTCCCCTATGCCCATCTGGAACGGGAGCTGCGCACCCTTTACGGGACCGAGGCGGCCCTGGTGTTCAATTCCGGCTACCATCTCAACGTCGGCATCCTGCCGGCGCTCACCGGCAAACAGGACCTGATTCTCGCCGACAAGCTCTGCCACGCCAGCCTGATCGACGGCATGCGGCTGTCCCTGGCTAAGACCGTCCGTTATCCCCATCTCGACTACCCGGCCATCGAGCGGATCCTCGAAAAGGATCGGGACCGGTTCCGCCAGGTGGTCATCGTCACCGAGTCGATCTTCAGCATGGACGGCGACACCGCCGACCTGGCCGAACTGGTGCGGCTCAAGGACCGCTTCCGGGCTGTTCTCTATGTGGACGAGGCGCACGGGGTCGGCATCCGGGGGGACAGCGGCTGCGGCTTGGCGGAAGAGCAGGGGGTGCACCAGGAGATCGAGATCCTCACCGGCACCTTCGGCAAGGCCTACGGCGGCCAGGGCGCCTTTGTGGTCGGCTCCCGGCTGTTGATCGAGTATCTGCTCAACACCGCCCGGTCGCAGATCTTCTCCACCGGCCTGCCACCGGTCGCGGTCCACTGGCTGGGCTCTATCCTGCAACGGATTCCGCAGATGCAGGCGGAGCGCGCCAAGGTCGCGGAACTGGCGGAACGGTTCCGCCAGGCCTTGCGCCAAGCCGGTCTCCGGACCCATGGCAACTCCAACATCGTGCCGGTGATGATCGGCGATGCGGCCCGGGCGGTGGCCGCGGCGGAACGCATCTGCGCGGCGGGCTATTGGGTCAAGGCGGTGCGACCGCCCACGGTGCCGGCCGGTACCTCGCGGCTGCGGTTGTCGCTGAACGCGGCCATGGACTGGGAGCAACTGGCGCCGCTGCCCGCCATCATCAAGGATTCCCTGGGGTAAAATAACATGCAGACCGCCTGGCTCCATCGCCACCACCATCGGGAATGCATCCTTTTTTTCAGCGGCTGGGGCATGGACCCGGCCCCCTTTCGTTTTTTGCCCGCCGCCGAGCATGACCTGTGCATGGTCTTTGATTACAGGCACCTGTCTCCGGTCGATCTTGAGGCCTTGGTCGGTTACGAGCGAGTGCACCTCGTGGCCTGGTCGATGGGGGTCTGGGTGGCGACCCATCTCCTGGCCGATCGGGCCGCCACCTTTGCCACCCGGACCGCCCTGGCCGGAACCCTGGTGCCGATCGATCAACAATGCGGCTTGCCGCCGGCGGGTTTTGCCGCCATGATCGACGGGTTCAACGGGGAGGTGCTGGCATCCTTTTACCGGTCCATGTTCGACAACGACGAGCAGTTGGCCCGGTTTCTCGCCACCCGGCCTGGGCGGCCCCTGGACGAGCTCCGGGAGGAGATGGTCGCCTTTCGGGCCGCCTTCCTGGCGCAGGGTCCGGGCACGGACATCTTCACCCGCAAGATCGTCACTGGTCGGGACCGGGTTTTTCCCGGCCGCAACCAGGTGCGCGCCTGGGGCAAGGGCAACGGCAGCACCACCACTTGGCCCCATTTTCCCTTTTATCACCTCGCCGATTGGCGGGAATTGCTGAGCTTGTCTTGATCGTCTTGGTTATTGGCGGGTCGGCTCCGAGACAGCACGAACGGAGGCGAGGCCGACCATTTTTGACACAAATGCAACGCCGGTGAATAATTTTTTACAATTTGGGCAAAGTTGGTCTGGCGACCGGACGCTTGATATGGTACAAAGTTGTTAAATCGGAAGGGGCCGGAGAGGCGATCGGCCCAAAAGGGGCAGGGCGCTTGGCAAGAAAACAGCAAAGGCTGGTTGGCAACCCAACCAGCCTTTGCTGATATATGGCGGAGAGAGAGGGATTCGAACCCTCGGTGGAGTATAACCCCCACACTCGCTTAGCAGGCGAGCACCATCGGCCTACTCGGTCATCTCTCCATGGTGTGTTTTGGTTTCTGGCGGAGGGAGTAGGATTCGAACCCACGGTACTTTCGCACAACGGTTTTCAAGACCGCCGCCTTAAACCACTCGGCCATCCCTCCATAGCGGCAAGTACATACCATTTCGAAGAAACACTGTCAATATACTCCTCTTGCGTATTCATGAAAGCAACCAACAACCCGCTCGACGTCATTCAGGACCAGGAATTCATCGACCTGACCTGTCTTTATGAAATCACCCGGCACCTGGCCTCGGCCACCAGCCTGCAGGAGTGCCTGGAAAAGATCGTCACCACCCTGGCCGAACGCAAGGACATGGACAACGGCACCGTTTCCATCATCAATCCGACCACCGGGGAACTGGAGATCGAGGTCGCCCACGGCATCACCGCCGAGGCCAAGCGACGGGGGCGGTACAAATTGGGCGAGGGCATTACTGGCAAGGTGGTGGCCACCGGTCAACCGATCATCGTGCCCCAGATCGGCGACGAGCCGCTGTTCCTCAACCGCACCCGGACCCGAGGGGACGAGCGCAAGAAGAAGAGCTCCTTTCTCTGCGTGCCCATTCTGGCGGCGCAGCAAACCATCGGCGCCCTGTCCATCGACCGGATGTACAAGGAAGGCTTTGGTGTCCAGTCCGAAAACGACCTCCGGTTTCTCACCGTGGTCAGCGGTCTGATTTCCGAGACGGTGCAGCGCATCCAGCGGGTCAGCCAGGAAAAGGAGGCCCTGCGCCTGGAGAACTCCAAGTTGCGGCGGGAGCTGTCGGCCAAGAACCGGATCGAGGAGATTGTCGGCAATTCCTCGCGGATGCAGGAGGTGTTCGACATGGTGCATCGGGTGGCCGATTCCAACGCCACCGTGCTCCTGCGGGGCGAATCGGGCACCGGCAAGACCCTGGTGGCCAAGGCCCTGCATCACAATTCCAGCCGCGCCGGCGGGCCGTTTGTGGTGGTCAACTGCTCGGCCCTCCCGGAAACCCTGCTGGAGAGCGAACTGTTCGGTCATGAAAAGGGGGCGTTCACCGGGGCCACCGAAACCAAGCGGGGGCGGTTCGAGCTGGCCGAGGGCGGCACCCTGTTCCTCGACGAAATCGGCGAGATCAGCCCGGCGGTCCAGGTGAAACTGCTGGGCGTCATCCAGGAGCGGACCTTCCAGCGGCTCGGTTCGACCAAGCCGATCAAGGCCGATATCCGTCTGGTGGCCGCCACCAACCGCGATCTGGAGGCCGCGGTCCGGGAAATGCACTTCCGCGAGGATTTGTATTACCGGCTCAACGTCTTCCCGGTCTACCTGCCGCCGCTGCGGGAACGGCGCACCGACATCCTGCTCCTGGCCGAGTATTTCCTCGAAAAGTATGCCCGGGAAAACAACAAGGAGATCAGCCGGATCTCGACCCCGGCGATCGATCTCCTGGTGCAGTACCATTGGCCGGGCAATGTCCGCGAGTTGCAGAACTGCATGGAGCGGGCGGTGCTGATCTGCGACGGTCCGGCGATCAAATCGATCCATCTGCCGCCATCCTTGCAGAGTACGGACAGCGTCCATTCCGACAAACCGCTGTCGCTGGCCGCGGCGGTGGAGCATTTCGAGCGCGAGCTGATCATCGAGGCCTTGAAGAAAAACAACGGCAACCAGACCAAGGCGGCCAAGAATCTGGACACCAGCCTGCGGATCATCAACTACAAGATCCACTGCTACGGCATCGAGCCCAAGCATTTCAAGGTCAAGTGATGCGGGTTTTGCTCCATGTCTGCTGCGGCCCCTGCGCGGTCTACCCGCTGCAAAGGCTCCGGGCACAGGGCCATGAGGTGACCGGGTTCTTTTACAATCCCAACATCCATCCGTTCCGGGAATTCCGCCAACGTCTCGACGCCGTCCGCCAGTTCGTCGGGGAGACCGGCTGTCCGATGACTATCGACGATCGCTACGGCCTGGTTGACTACCTGCGTCAGGTGGTGTTTCATGAGGAGCAGCGCTGCGCCCGCTGTTACGCCATGCGGCTGACCCGGACCGTGGAAACGGCTGTTGCCGGCGGGTTCGACGCTTTTTCCACCACCCTGTTCTATTCGAAATACCAGAACCATCGACTGCTCATCGACCAATGCGAACGACTGGCCACAGCGCATGGCATCGGGTTGCAGTACGAGGATTTTCGCCTCGGCTGGCAGGAAGGGATCGACGAGTCGATCCGCATGGGGCTGTACCGGCAACCGTACTGCGGCTGCATCTACAGCGAACAGGAACGCTACGACAAACAGGGGCGCCAGCGGACCCGGTGATCGCCTTGTTCGTCCTCTACGGCTTGCCTTCGTCTCAACCGCTCATTTTTTCAAACAGGCGCCCGTGTCGCTCCGACATGACGCGCATGAAGGGGGAACACCTATGGACAATATCATCGTGCTGGCCACCAGCAACAAGAACAAGCTGAAAGAAATCAAGGAACTGCTCAAGGATTTTCCGGTGGAGATCAAATCGTTGGCCGATTTCGGCCCCATGCCGGAGGCCGTGGAAGACGGCGCTACCTTTGACGACAATGCCTACAAAAAGGCCCTGCACTATGCCAAGGTCCTGGGGGTGCCGTGCCTGGCCGACGATTCCGGCCTGGCGGTCGATGCCCTCGACGGCCGGCCGGGGGTCTACTCGGCCCGGTATGCCGGCCCAAAGGCGACCGATTGGGACAACTGCGAGAAATTGTTGGGGGAGATGGCCGGCGAGACCGATCGGGCCGCCCATTTCGTCTGCGTGTTGTCCCTGGCCACTCCGGCCGGTCCGGCCCTGACCTGGGAAGGCCGCTGCGATGGGGAAATTCTCACCGAGCGCCGGGGAGAAGCGGGGTTCGGGTATGATCCGGTGTTTTTCTACCCTGAATTCGGCAAGACTTTTGCCGAGGTGTCGATGGCGGAGAAGAGCAAGGTGAGCCACCGGGGGCGGGCCTTGGCCGAGTTTGTGGCCGAATTCCCCAAGGTGCAGACCTGGCTGCGCCAGCGCATGGCCGAAATCAAGCCGCCCAAGCCCGATCACAGCGAGTTCGAACACAACGACTGGTCCCAGGAACGGATGTGTTGATGGATTCGCCCGGAGACGAGGCGAAAGAAAGGCTCGAATCGCAAAAAGCCTCCCCGCTCTGACAGCGGAGAGGCTTTTCTTGTTTTATGTGCCTGCTCTTGGAGCAAAAGTACAACGGTGCACTCTGGACAGCGGCTACCTGCTCAAGGCGTTTTGACCATTTTGGTGAACAGATAATCGCTGTTGGCCATCGGGATGTGGCACTGGAAACACTCTTTGACAAAACCTGCATCCTTGCCATAGGGCTTGAGTTCGTTTCCCAGGAAACGGGCAAAGCCCCATCCGCCGGTCTCTTTGTACCTTTTGGCGTCCTTCACCATGAATTCAACCTGCGCGAAATCACCGGGCACGGTCGCGGACGGGAAGTCGGGATGACTCTCCGCTTTCCAGGCCACCTTTGCCAGGACGCTGCCATCGGGAAGCGGATTCTTGCCGGCACGTAATGCCGTGACCGCAATCTCGTTGCCGGTGATGATGCGAATATTGCCGCGATCCTCCCGGTAGGAGGGCGCAATGACTTTCCACGACATGTAGTCGGGATAATACCCAACTCCGTTCGGAGCCACGGGCGGACTAGCGGCAGGTGCAAAGATTGGCGCCATCATACCGAGAACCAGAACAAGCACAGTTTTTTTCATCGCCTCCTCCCTCAAGATTTTTTCATAAAAGAGCGCTACCGGATGACCTGGTGTGGCACCGCCAGGACCTTCTGCGCCGAGAGTGTAATTTCATAGGACAGGCCGTCGTCGCCTTCTGTTTTGATGGTCAAGGTATGGTCGGATTTCTCGCAGGGAGCGGCCTTCATCTTGACGGTTTCGATCCGATTGTTCTGCACATTCAGCAGATAGATCTCGATCTCGGGATCGTCCATTTTGATGATCAGATGGGCGTGACCCGTGCCCTCGGCGGTATTGATGAGATTGCCTTGAAAGAAATCGAAGATATTTCTCTCCGGTCGGGTTGGACCGGGAGGGAGACCAATGACATGGGTCGGCACAAACGTCAGGAAACCCGTGGCGAAGCTGTTTGTTTGCCGCCCTCCGGATATATTGACCCACGCGATGACGACGTTTTGGAACATGTACTCACGATTGGCGTGCAGCCAATCGATGAACATTTCTAAGTCTTTATTTTTGCAGTTCATTTAAGGCCTCCTCAATCAACGCGATCTTGTTTCCTTATTTGATCTTGTTTCTCCCCTCCATGGGAAAATTCCCATTATATACAATGGCTAAAAGGGTACGAGAAAGCAATGGTGCAATAATTGTTATATATTTGATAGGGTTACTATTTATTTGCATCAAAGGCGGGATCGATCGCCAGATCGCTGGTTGTCGCCATGAATTGCAAAAACCGGGTCGTCGTGGCGGCTCTCCGGTCCGCAGGATGATTGCGGCAACAGACGGCAAGCGAATTGAATTGAGGGAGGTGGGTGAAACAGAAACAGGGTGTTAACTCATTTGAGTTAACACCCTGTTTTTATTTGGCGTCCCCAACCGGATTTGAACCGGTGTTGCCGACGTGAAAGGCCGGTAAATACCGCACCGCTCCAAGCCTTTTCTATTTATTTCGGTTGGTTGCGAGCCCTGCCCTTCCTTTGTATTCCTTAGTTTTCAGCGAAAAAGTACATCAAAAGTACATCCAAGGGATTGAAGGGAATCTTGTAAACTGTTCCTGTTTCCCCCAAAAAAGCCCCATCAATGGGCTAAAAGCGGGGTAACATTCAAGGGGCATTTTTGTTGCTCCACCTTCCACAAATCAAAAGCTACCTGGTGACCCATCCAGCTTTCAGGGCTTCCGCCGAAAGCCATGGATAGTCGGAAAGCCATTTCGGGCGAAATTCCTGCCTTGCCGTTTATTATCTTGGAAAGCGTCTTGCGGCTGACGCCAAGAGCGACAGCGGCCTGGGTAACAGACAAGCCCATAGGTTGAAGCCAAAGGCCGTTAAGGATTTCTCCAGGATGTGGCGGGTTGTGCATTCTCATGATTTCACCTAGTGGTAATCCTCGTAGTCCACGATTTCAGCGTCACCGTTTTCAAAACGGAAAGTAATGCGCCAATTTGCTTGAACCGTCACGGCCCATGTATTCTTTCGATTTCCCTTCAATTCGTGGAGAGCCAAGGAGGGGATTTGCATGTCTTCGATCACCCGTGCCTGGTTCAGTTGAGCAAGAATAAGCCTTAACCGTTCGGCGTGTTTGGCTTGAATTCCCACTTTATTCCCAGTGAGGAAAAATTTTTTCAGTCCTTTATGTGCGAAACTTTTGATCATGGTCAACTGTAACCACTATGTTCCCAGTAGGCAATAGAATTCATTGATCAGTTCCCGGACAAATCCGGGCATTTTTAGCTTTTTGCATAAACTGTCCCCGTGATTCCATCAACTCCCGATCGGTCGCCTCAATCTGTTTGTTTATTATTGTGACCATTTCTTGAGAGGTAGATACGGTTATGTTGTTGATAATGATTTGCTCCGGCGGTTTGGTCTTAAAACGATCATAAAGCCAAGCAGTAAGGAGAGACCAGACAACGGTATTAGATGTTTCAACAATGTATGTGAAGACTCTTTCAACAGGCGGAATCCAATCAACGGTATCACAGGTAAAAGCTCTTGTCATTAGTCTCACGCCGTCAAGCTTCTCGTTTTTAAGGGCAGCGAGCAGCTCTCTGTCTTCGGTAAGAATCTCGATAGTGAGTTTGTCATTCGGCATAGCGATCTATAATATTCGAAATAACTGACGCGGATTAACGCATCTGGTTTATTGAACTGTTATGCGATAAAACTATATTGTACCTGATTTTTGCTGATTTCGAATGAATCGGCCCAGTACACTTGAATACAAATGGATTTCTTCATTCGCTAAATTCATCCTGGACTTTGGTATGAATTCGATTAGGGCTTTAGGGTTTAAAACCCACACTTCAGGGTTGTACCCGGCCGCTGAATTTTCAATCCACCATCCAGGAAAGACTATTATAGGTTTGACCTGGATTTCTTTACCGGTCGATTCTTTAAAGAAGTTTTTTAACCAATACGCTTCAGCTTTAGCTTGTGTCAAAATGTCGGACAACGTTTCGTGGCCGTTAACAGTTATTTTATCGCCATTATACTGAATTTCTGCCTTACCATTTATTGGCTTGGAAAATGTTTTTGTTTCAATTGTAAAAATACCGTGTTTGCAAATGATAACATGATCGATATTGAATTTATCTCCGACAATATCATGGAAAACTTTATACCCACTCTCCCGCATTAGCTCCAAAAATTGTCCAACAGCTTTTTCTCCATCTCGTCCAAGCTTCAATAATTTAACATGTTTTTTTATTTTTATGATCTTGAAAATCGAGAACGAAATTATCAATATTGACATAATTGTATATTGTACTGGTGCATAAGGAGGATTTGTATACCAACGATACCACTCCATAGCGGCATAAACGGCAAAAAACACCATAATCAAGCCGTAAAAATCCAATTTGTCGTTAATCAATTTGTCAATTTCTTCGTCCAAAGATTGTCCAGGATTTCGAAGAGGCTTAGCTTTTAAAGGTGATTTAGTTTTTGCGTTCATTATTCGATTGAATACCGCTGTCAGTGTTTATTTATGATTCGAATTAGTGAAATCCCTTGTGTCGCAACAGTTTTGATCGTTTTTAGGTAGATTTACCTATAACTATTCAGAATTTTTATTTTAAATCGATTATGCTACTTTGATTCTTGGCGTTCCAGCGCTACCCTCCAAAGACACCTTCCTTTTCTTGACCCATTCTTCATAATCGAAAAAAGCCCTAATCATTTGCTGCCGAAATAGTATTCGGAATTCAGCGTTTTTGTGCTTTTCTTCCTCGTTTAGCCATTCATTCACATCGATCAATAACGGATTGATCTCGGTTCCTTCGCTTATTCTTTTCGGCCCTTCGCCGGTCATTATCCATCGCGTCAATAATCCATACTTTTTTTCGATTTCGTAAGCCCAGCTTGCAGAGAAATTATCCTTTGCCTTTGCCGCGCTGATAGTCGACTGGTCTTTGTTAATAATTTTGGCTAGTTGACGCATGCTCCCAACGTCAGTTTCGCTTTTTACCCTATCGAAAATCGAATCAAACACTGGGCTGATTGATTTATTCATCACTTTTCTCTTGACCGATGGATATATCCAAAATATAAAGACTCAAATGATGGAAAAATCAATCATCTGATCACGCCAATATCATGCAAGAAGTTCAACTTCCATCCCATAAATGGAAATGAAAAACCCCGCCCCCCAAACCATAACCGACACCTCGGAGCTGCGCTGCCCCAAGTGCCACCGCACCCTGGAAGTGTCCGTCACGGAAGAGGATGGCGAACTCAGGGAATACCTTCAGTGCTGGCACTGCTTTTCAAGCATCCCATCGCGCACCATGCGCATCCCGATTCATAAACTCGGGCCGGAAATGGCCACCATTCAATAACCTATAAACGAACGACGAACCAAAATCCAAAGAAAACCAGGAGAAACACACCATGAGCGACAAAAACACCCCACCCGCCAACACCCTGCCTTTATTCCTCATCTCCGGCCGGATCGAGTTTTCCGAACAGGTAGCCGTCAGCAAGCAGGACAATTTCCCCATCATCCATACCCTGATCAAGGGCCGCGCTGCCGATGAGTTTTCCTATCCGCCGCAATGGCTCGTCATCTCCAAGGTAAAGTTCGGCAACAAAGGCGACCTGGTCAACGACATCAAAACCCAGGTGCTTTGCCGCTCCTATAACGCCGACTCGGTCGACAAACAGACCGGCAACGTCACCAAAGTCCGGCGCTACACGCACGATCTCTGGTTGGTGCAATAAACTCGGCTTTTCCTCCGAGCCCTCGGAGGTCTGACCGGCTTCCGGCGTCTGCCGGTGCCGGTCGGGCATCCGAGGGCGGGGAAATTTGTTCGATAACGCTTTTCACCAGGAGCTTATCCCATGAATAAATCACGTAAGAACCTGACCTTTCTCGTTGTCCTGGCCGTACTGACGCTCACGATCCCAACGTTTGCATCGGCCTTTGAATGGACCCCATGATTACATCGTCTTTTTTCGACGGAATCAAGGCTGACCTGCTCACCATGGTCGGTGGAATCGTCACCCTGTTTTTCATCATTTTCGGCTTAGTGATGCTGATGCGCGCCGGTGGTCGCTAGGCACATTTTTTTATACCTTTTTCCCATTCACCTTTTTCAAACGGAGAACACCATGAACATCCTTAGCACCCTCAAGAACAAAACCCGCTCTTTTCACCGCAAAACCAAGAACGCCATTGCCTACAGTACACTGGCACTCGCTGCGGCTATCACCTGCGCTCCCGGCATGGCCAAGGCAACCGATATTGACGATTTATTCCTTGCCGTCGACATCAGCGGCCTCTCGACCAATGTCAAGACCATGTATCTGGCTTTTGCCGGTCTGTTGCTTTTGGCCATTGGCTGGAAGTTCCTCCGACGTACTGGCGGCCGGGCATAACCCAAATGGGGAGGGGCAACCCTCCCCGTTCCTCAGACCCCACTTTATCATGAATCCTACTCAACTCCTTTTCGACGCCGCCAGCCAACTAACCGGTGGCCTGATCACCGACATGCAAACGCTTTTTGTCGGTGGCGTGGTGCTCACTTTCATTCTCATAGGGTTGGACTATCTCAAGGAAAGTTTCGAGAACATCCTCGATCATCGCAGGCATGACAGCCTCCTGGGACAAGCCGAAGATATGCGCATGGAACGCGACCAACACAAACGCGGATCGGTCGAATGGGATGAAGCGAACTACATGTATCGCAACTATATCGGCCGGGCCGCCAAGCTCCGTATGAGGGACTGATATGACAATCAACCTGACAGCCTACGGCATCGGCCTGGGCCTGGTAATTGCCGGTTGGATGGGTGGCATGGTGGTCGGCTATGTCTTTTCCCTGGTCAGCAACATAAGGCACCTGGGATGACTCCTGCAGAACTCACCCAAATCCTTCAGGAGATCGTTACCCAACTGAGCGATATCATGTCGCTCGGCCTGGGCGGACTGACCGGAATAGCCTTTGTCATTGCTTCAGCCATGAGGTGGTAGCCATGATCAGATTGCCCGCTGGCTTCGACATTGCCTTGCTCTTCTCGGACTTCTTCCAACTCGCCGCTCCTTTTGTCTCTATCGCCCTCCTGATCGCCACCGCCACGCTGATCAACAAGATCTGCAAGAGGGCAACGCCATGAGCTATTTGCCGTCCTTCCCCATGATTCGAAAATGGGTCTTGGCGATTGCCTTTATCCTCTCTTGTTTCCTCCTCGGCCTCTTGAAAAGGATACTGTCATGAACCTGAAAACCATCCTCTACGCCATGGCCCTCTACGCCGTGTTCCTCGGCTTCGGCTTCTACCTCAAGACCGCCCAGGGCGCGGAACACTATTCAGGCGAAGGCGGCTTTCCCTCATCGGCCCCCGGCGGCATCACCGGCCGGGTGCCCGAACCGGGCAAACCCTGCAAGGAATACCTCTCGGCCTGTGAAAGATCCTGTGTCTCCCGTGACGGCATGTTCCGCTTCCTCTGCCTGGGACCGGGATTCAACCCTGAGTCTCAACGCTACCGTTGCCAGTGTGGCGATGAGGCGTTTGCGCCGAAAGTGGTGAAAACCGATGAATAGAATCAGAATTCTTTCCATGGGGCTTCTGGTCCTATTTTGTTTTTATCAAAATGTTATTGCTTCAACATATCCAGGTGGTTGCACTGTTATTGTTTACACTCAAGGAACAGTATATCCCGAAGGAACAATGTCTTCATATAGCTCTGTTTCAATTAATGTAACCGATAACGCTGCTCAAAATTCGCAAGTAACAAATCTTCCTTCAAATTACACTGGTTCGGCTTCAGTATTCCAATTTGGAATATTCTATTTTAACGGCACCGTATGGGAAGGTGCTAATATATTCCCAATTATTCAATTAAAAACTGCATCCGCTATACCTGGCACTAAAGTTTCTTCACTTACTGTATCTGCTGTTACTTCTTCAGTTGGCTCTTCTTGCCCAAATCTTTGTACCGAAAAAGCGGGGCAAGTAAATTATAAGCTCCAAAATTATCCAGATGGTACAAGTTTCGCCCCATCTGCATCTTGTTATGATGGGTGTCAACAAAATCCAATTGTTCTTTGGTCCGATTGCCTCAATGATAATTGCATTGCCTCGGTTAAGTATACATATACAGGCAACTCTTGCACCAACGAGCCGGGAATTGATGATTTGCAGCCGAACCCGCCGCCTGATTGTCAGGATGAAATCAAGCAAAAGATCGCTCAATGCGGTGGCAGTCTCAATGTTCTTTCATTCGATTACAACACCTGCACAGGGGAATGCACCCCTGATTCTTGTCAAGATCAATGGGCCGCTCTCCTATCCCGCTGCGGGGGCATTATGGGCGTTGCATCCTGGGATGCTTCCACTTGCTCCGGCACCTGTGCCTCCGATCCGGTACCGCAGCCATCAGATCCGGACGACAAGCCACCTGAAAAGATCGAGGAAAAGGTTCAAACGAACCCCGATGGTTCAAAAAGCGTCACAACTACGACCACCTATTATAACAGCGAAGATCATTACACTTACAAAAACGAGACAACAACTCATTACGATTCTTCGGGTAATCAAACAGGCCAATCCTCTACAACCACCAAAACATCAGGCGAAGACGAATCTGGCGAAGACGAGCCGGAAGAAACCTTTTCCCCGATCTCGCCTTCCGGTTTCGGTGAATCCTATAATCCCGGCGAATACGATATTCCCGGACGATTCACCACCTTTCTTGACCGGGTGAAGTCCACCGGCCTGTTCTCCTTTTCCTCCAGCTTCTTCAACTCCCTGCCCGGTGGCGGTTCACCAGTCTACGAGATCAACGGCGGCGAAACCTTCGGCACCCATTCCATTGATCTGTCTCAAACCATGGCCGCCGGCCTGACAGTTCTGAAAACCATCCTCCTTGCCTGCTTCGGCTTCCTGTCGATCCGGGCCGTGATCATGAAGAGGTAATACATGTCTGGCTTCGGCGTCATTATCGATTGGCTGTCCTCCTTCTGGCACTGGATCGAAACCGCAATCAAATGGATTCTGGACGGTTTCATTCTCCTGCTTCAATTCGTGGTGTTCACCATCCTGGATGGCCTCCTCACCGTGGTGGAAACCGCCTTTGCTGCTATCGACCTTTCATCTGTCGTCTTCAACTATGCGGCTGCCTGGTCCAGCATGCCCACGCAACTGGTATGGCTGATCAATGCCGTTGGGCTCCCGCAATGCTTCGGCATCCTCGGCGCCGCCTACATGATCCGTCTGACACTCAACCTAATTCCGTCCGTTTTCACCAGGGTGTAACCATGATCATCGGTTTCACCGGCACGCCCGGTTCAGGCAAGAGCTATGAAGCGGTCAAGAAGATCCTCGATAACCTCATGCTTAACCGAGTGGTCTACACCAACATTGACGGCATCTTTGATCCTGAATGCCAAGAGATGATCAAGAGTTATTGTGGTCTGTCCGACCTGGCCTTGTTCCGGCTGCTCCGGCCAATTGAAGCGGATCAAATTCAGAACTTTTGGATGCACGTTGAGCCCGGAGCCCTGATCGTACTCGACGAAATCCATAAGCATTTCTCCAACCGGGATTGGCAGAAAGAGGAAAACAAAGCGTTCGGCTTTTGGGCTTCGACCCATCGCCACCATGGCTATGATGTTGTGCTGATCACCCAGAACATTGAACGAGTCGATGCGGCGGTGCGATCCTTGCTCGAATGGAACTACGTCTATCGCAAGGTCAATTTCCTTGGTGCCGTCGTTAAACGCTCTTACCTCTGCTATGCCTACAGCGGCGACGATACCAGCGGTAAGCCCCTGGCCACCGACCGCCGATCATACCATCCATCGATTTTTCGTTGCTACAAATCCTATGTCTCCAAGGACATCAAGGAAATGCCGATCATGAAGCATGTCAACGTGCTCAGGCATCCGGTGTTCTTTGCCATCCCTATTGTCCTCTGCCTGACCATCTACATGGTGTTCTTTAAATCGAGTCTCGGCACCGGTGACTTGTTTGGCACGAATAAGGTGATGGCCTCCTTTGAGCAGCACAAGGGCAAATCCGCCCCGGCCAAGGCGACCACCCAGCCCGCGAGCACTCGCTCGGAATCGATCGCGCCCATCGAGCGCGGCGGCCAACTCGTGTTCACCAACCGGAAAAAGGATGCTCAATGAAAACGGTAGAACTTCAAGTAAATTCTTCGTCTCGACCCCATCCTTTTCCCCACAAAGACCAGTGTACCCCCTCGGGATCTTTCCGCAGAACGCTATTTCCCGAACTGCTCATAGTCAAAGACCCGACGCTTCGTCCTGTCGCCGCCGCCATGTGCCCGCGTTGCCACGGCAAATTGTGGACAGATTTCGGCCTGTCCGAGGCCAACCTCGGCACTGTGCTCGTGTGCGAGTCCTGCGGGGTTGCTTACGACCTCATCCCGATATTCAAATGACCAAAAGGACCCCATGAAAGCCCTCAACAACCTCTTGTTCGTTGCCTCGTTCTTCTGCATGTCTGCCCTGGTGATCGCGCTTTCTGGCTGCACCAAACCGGAGAAGAAAGAGCCCCCACCGGCGACCCGCCAGCAGAGCCAGCAACCCGCGCCATCTACTCCGCCGCCATCGTTCAACCGTTCCGCTTCGGTCTCGGTTGACTTCGACAACGCCGCGCTCTCCGAGGTGGCCCAGTTCGTCACCCACCAGACCGGCAAGGGGTTCATCCTCAACGGATCGGGGGATAAGACCGTCTCTTGGATCGAATACAACATCCCAAAGGAAAAAATCCTCGACTCCTTCGCCGCCACCCTGACCGCCGCCGGCCTGGTGATGAAGCCAACCACCACCGACCGGAAGGTCTTTACCGTCGACAAAGCCGAGGACCTCAAGGTGCCGTACAAGCTCAATTTCGCCACCTCGAGCCGGGGGACGTTCTTTCTTCTGGGACAGACGGTCTATTCCAGGGAGCAGTTCCCTTTCCCGGTCAATCAGGATGGTGGCCACTGGTACGCCATGCTACCGAAGAGCCTGGTTGACTCTCTGCTTTCTCCCTCGATGAAATGATTGGAAGACAAATACGGCCGCGACGCGGCGGCCGGAAAGCCGCGCTGCCGTTGCTGCTGTTCTGCGCAGCAGGAAACACCGGATCTACCGAACGAAAAACGGGGGAAGCGTGCCCTCAAGCTTAGCGGCCCGTTTTTCGTCCCTTGGATGGAACTCGAAACCCTCACCTGGGGGCAGTGTCTGTTTCCGCTGTTACCCCCCTGCGCAGCAGGAAACCAGGGGCCGGGCGCTGCTGGATGGCCACGGGGAACGCTCCCCTAACCCGCAATGATCGACGGCCAGGAAAAACAGCTCTCCAGGACATCACAACCAAGCGGTGGAGGGCAGCGCCCGGCCCCCAAAAAAGGTTTTGATCATGGAAAACGATTTCATCCTCTGCGCCGACTGCGGTCAGGAAACGCCGACGGATCGCTTGTCGCCGTCCTTCGGCCTTTGCCCGGCCTGCGAGCGCAAACATCAGCAACGGCCCGTCTCCTGGGATGGCCGCACCGAGAAGATCGAATCATGAACCAGCACATCCCCCTGAACCACCCCCACCGCAGCCAACACGTTTTCGACAGCCTCGCCGGTAAAACCTGCCCGGAATGCGGTGGCCCGCTCCAGACCGCCGGCACTGACATAATCGATGCCTCGTGTACTTCCTGCGGCTGGTCCTCCACCTATCGTAAAACCGCCTTCCTCTCCAAGAAGCTCCGCTACATCATCCAGGGGAAAGCGGCCGATACCTCAATCCAACAGCCGCCGGACCCGGGCCCGGACCTCTTGAACACTCTTCCGCTCACCGATCACCGCTACAACCACCGGTACCCGGTCTTTCTGCACAAGGATGCCCGGCGGATCAGGGTTGCTACCGTCGATCCACAAGCCCGATTAACAAGTGGTTCGCCAGTAGTAAAGGCTCCCCAGTACCGGGTCTCTCGGGGGCTCGACTTTTTGAAAGTGTCTTTCTGGGTCCAGTGGGACCCGCAGGTCAACAGCTTCCTCGGTATCCTCGACTTCATGAAAAAACAGGTCCAGGACACGGAGAACGATTGCATCCCGGTTTTCAAGGAAAACGGCTTCGATTGGAACCTCTACCGGACCGGCACGTCAAAGTATTCTTTCCGGCTCAAGTCCGGGGACATCACCCTGATGTTCAACAAGCGGAAATCAGACGGCCAGATTCCCAACTGCCGGATGGAAATCGGCTCGCTTTCCTGCTGGTCGCCGGGATTTTATTCGATCTACGAACGGGTGAAAACCTTCCTTGCCATCTACGGCGGCAAGATCGTCAAGGAACGGGTCTCCGAGGTCCACCTGGCGGCGGACTTCATCGGCACGGATATCAAGGCCGTGGATCTGTGCAATCAGGACAAATGGATCATCAAGGCCACAACCTTCCGGCCCCATGAAAAGATACCCCTCTACCGGGAAGACCAGGAACAGGAAGAAGATCTGGACTTCAACACCCATTATACCCACCGCAAGTTCACCGGCATGGATATCGGCAAGGGTGACCTGATGTGCCGCATCTACGACAAGGTGACCGAACTCAGACGGTCCCGCGCGGTCCACAAGCAACAAGTCTTTTCCGAACTCTGGGGCTTTGATCGATTCGATCAGGATTCCGTGACCCGCGTTGAATATCAGGTCCGCCGGCCGAAACTCCGGGAGTTCGCCGACGCCGAGGATAAACGAATCGATACCGTTTCCGACCTGGTCAACGCCCTCCGCTCGCTCTGGGCCTACCTGACCACGGAATGGACCCGGCACACCCAGAATCCGGTCAACCGCAACCACAATCAATCGAAATCAAAGGCCTCCGAGTTCTGGCAGCAGGTCCAGGCCGTGGTCTGGTCCGGGGTCTTCGGCTACGTCCGGACCCATCTGGTCAAACACCGCGATATCGTCCAACTGCGCCACATGATTCGAGGCTGCTTGATGTCGGTCTGCGCCTCGCTGGAAGTGGAGCCCGACGATATCGACAAGATCGTCCACCTCTGCAAGGATCTCATCGAAGAGGACCTGCACCAGTTTTTCGAGGATGAACAGGCGTTCAAGGAACGGATGATCGCCAAGCGAAATGAATTCAGGGCTACCCTTGCCGGGTAGCTGAATCGATTGAATACTGTAAACCGTTTGTTGACAGCGTTTTACATGGAAAAGGTACACGCATGAGCCAAGTTGAAACCTCGGAATGGTTGAAAATGCTAGCCAGAATGATCCGTGCTGCGGGTCGCCGGGTTGCCAATGCCGATGAACATGAATTAGCGCAACTTGTTGCCCTCCGTGACCAGCTTGAAGAGTCGATCAAATTCGCCATTCAAGGGCAACGATCTTCCGGGCGCTCTTGGGCGCACATCGGCAATGCCCTCGGGCTTTCTCGCCAGGGCGCTTTTCAACGGTATGGAGATTCACATGAAAATCTTCATCTTTAAGACACCCCGGCGCGGCCTGATGGGTAGCAAGCCCCTGGGCTCGGACTATATGCCGGACGTGCTCGAGCGCGCTAAACGGTTGCAGGCCGCCGCCGCGATCCGCGAAAAGGGCCAGCTTTTAATGGCCACCGACGACCGGCAACAGCGTTTGCCGGGGTTTTGAGAAAGGAACAATGGTCCCCGAAATGATGACCTTGAAAGAGGTTTGTGATTATTTCCGAGTTGAAAAGCGCGTTTTGCTCCGTTACGGTCTCGAAAGGCTTGGAGGGGTGCGCCTGGGGCCGCGTTCATGGAGATTTCCACGAAACGAGGTGATGAAATATGGCGTACAAGAATCCGAACAAAAACAAAGAAAAATTCCCTTGGATGGGGCAGCGGTTCGCCCAAGGGAAGAAACAAAGGAAGTGCTTCGAGACCAGGAAAGCGGCGCTGTTGTGGGAGTCCGAACGGCTCCCGTTGCCCGAAGAGCAAAAGACCCCTACGGCCTCCTTGCTTGAATGGGCAACCGAGTATTTGAAATTTGCGGAACAGAGTTTCACCCGGAAAACCTTCGAAGAAAAGAGAATGGTTTTCCGCCAGTTCTTTTCTTCTCCTGGCATCCATCCCAAGGAATCGGTTGATCTGCTGACGGCGTACCAGGCGCAGCAGGCTTTGCAATTGCAATCAGTTAACCGTTCCGGCAATGCTGCCAACAAGGACAGGAAGAACCTTTCGGCCGCCTGGTCCTGGGGCGTGAAGTTTCTTGATCTTCCGGAGAAAAACCCTTTCTCCAAGGTGGAGAAATTTTCCTCGGATCGACATGAACGATACGTTCCGCCCCTGGACGATTTTTGGAAAGTCTTCAATATCGTCAACAACGATCAAGATCGGCTGATGCTCTACTGTTACTTGCAAACCGGAGCCCGCCGGGATGAGATTTTCCGGCTCACTTGGGCAGATGTCGATTTTTTTGGGAAAAGGATTCGTCTATCCTGGCGGAAAAACAAGATCGGTGAGTGGCGCTCTCAGTGGATCGGCGTCAAAGATGATCTGATTGAATGGCTGTTGCGGCACAAGAAAACGCTTCCAGGGTCCCAGGAAAGCGTTTTCGTCAGCCCTAGCAGCTTGGCCTATGAATACCGCCAGCACTGGCTGAAACGGTTATGCAAGAAAGCAGGGGTCAAGCCGTTCGGCTTCCATGGAATCAGGCATCTGTTTGCCTCAATCCTGGCGGCCCGGAATGTTCCGCTCGTTGAGATTCAATACATGCTTCGCCACACCAGCTTGGCAACGACTCAACGGTATATTCATCGGCTGAAAAAAGAAAACCGGGAAGTGCTCGCGGCGCTTCCCGGCTTACCTGTTTCCGAGAAAAGTACATCTGAAGTACATCAATCTTTTTCTCGGTCTGTACAACGAACAGCTAATTAGCTGTTTTTATTTGGCGTCCCCAACCGGATTTGAACCGGTGTTGCCGACGTGAAAGGCCGGTGTCCTGGACCTGGCTAGACGATGGGGACGGGTCTTGATGGCGATGGTGGTGGGTCGTGCGCGATTCGAACGCGCGACTCTCTGCTTAAAAGGCAGATACTCTACCGGCTGAGTTAACGACCCCTTCACTTCGAGAGCCTCTCTCTACTAATTTCTTTTTCGGGTGTCAATGAAAAATAGTTGCGGGGGTTGATTATTTACCGTCGTCTCGGAGTCCCGCCGTCGCCCGTCTGTCCGGCCGCACCTGTCGTTTTCCGCACATTTCCTTGTGGTCTCCCGACGGGTTTGCGAGTACAATCCCGGCATATCGGATCGGATCGGATCGGATCGCGCGGACAGGTACTGTCCGCTGGAAATGGAGAACAGTGGATACGTATGGGATTATTGACGGGGTCGGCGTCGTTGACGCGGTTTTCGGTGGTGGGGGAGCTCCCCGCCTCTTTCTGGGATTTCGCCAGCCAAAGGATAGCGGCGATGAGTTTCAAGGACATCGACGACACCATGGATGAATATTCCATCGGCTGGGTCTCGGTGGCCGACATGTTCGACGCCGGTTTTGCCTACAGCTCCTATGCTGCCGGCGATTACCTCGCCCTGACCATGCGGATCGACGAGCGCAAGGTGGCGCCGGCGGTGTTGAAAAAGTTCGTCATGAAGGAAGAAGAACGGATTCGGCGGGAAAAACAGATCCCGCGCCTGCACCGGGCGGCCCGGCTGGAGATCAAAGAGCGTGTCCGCGCCGAATTGATCCGCAAATCGCCTCCGGTGCCGTCGACCTACGATCTCTGCTGGAATCTCGCCGACAACACCCTGCTCTTTTTTTCCACCAGTAAAAAGGCGATGGCGCTGCTGGAGGACCTGTTCAAGGAGACCTTCAACCTGTCGCTGATCCTGCAAATTCCCTGGCTTACCGGCCAGCGTCTGGTCGAAGGGGAGGCCCTGGACCACTACGAGGGCATGCGGCCCGCCATTTTGCTCTGATGGCTGACAAAGGCGGCCCACGCCGATGAAAACGAGGGAGGAGAGATGAACGGCTCGGTAATTGCGGCGCTGGTGGCGGCCGCGTTGATTGTGGCGTACCTGGTGTGGAAAAAACGGGTCGAGCAGAAGAAATTGGGTGAGAGCAAGTCCGCCCCCCCACCTGAGGCCATGGTGATTCCGTCGGCCGAGACGGTCGAACCGGCAGTGGCGCGGGAAGAAGAACCGATGCCGGTGACTGCCGATCTGGTCGATGTGCCCGCAGCCGAGGAGATCGCGGTGGTCGAGGCCATGGAGGTCATCGAAGCAGTCGAAGCGCCGGTTGAACCGCTGGCGTCGCAGCCGCTGACGGTTGCGACCGATGAGTTGGAGTTGGTCGATCTGGACTCGACGCCGATCCTGGCCGAACAGGAAGAGGATCTGGAGATGGCGGAGCCGGAACCGGTTGCGGCTGAAACGGAACCGGCCGAGGACTTGGTGGTTGTGGCGGAGGTGGCGGAGGACGTCTCGACCGAGCCACCACCGGTGCCGGCGGCAGCGGTGGTGTCGGAGATCCCGGAGGAGATTGCTGCCCTTGAGACCACCGAGGCCGCCGAGGTGGAAACGATCGTGGCCGAGCCAGCGGAGGAAGCGGTGGCCGCCTCCGAGCCGGCTGCGGCCGAGCAGCCGAAAACAACGGCAGAGATGGATGAGCTTGCCGATTTCCTGACCGCTTCGGTCGCGGCCGAATCCGTTCTGCCCGTGGTCCGTCTGACCCTGGAGACCTATTCGGATCGCCTCCAGGGCCTGGAGGAGCGGCAACGGGCCCTGCTGGCCCAGGCCATTGCCGCCGGCCGGGACGACGGACTGCGCGACCGGTTGCAGCGCGAGCTGGTGATCATGAACGACAAGCTGGCGTTGATCGCCGACAGCTATGTCGAAGAGGTGGCCTGCTATCAGCAGGTGCTGGAGACCCTGGAGCAGTTGCGCGGCGAGACGGACGAGCAATCGGCCCTGGTAACGGCCATCGACCGGCTGCGCAACGGCGAGACCGAGGCCGCGGAAACCTTCCTCGCCGAGTTGAGCGGCCAGCCGCATCCCTTTGCCGCCCGCGCCGCCTTTTGCAGCGGCCGGTTGGCTGAAAGTCGGGTCGATCTGCAACAGGCCCTGGCCCTGTTCCGGCAGGCCGTGGCACGGGAACCGGACAACCCGGCCTACCTCCAGGCCGCGGGCCGGGCGGCGCGCAGCCTTTACAATTACAAGGAGGCCCTGCCCTGGTTGGAGGCCTTTGTCCGCCTGACCCGGCAGCACGGCGACAGCGAGCCCCTGGCGCTGGCGCTGGCCCAGCGGGAACTGGCCTACACCTACGTCCTCAGCGGCCAGTACCAGAAGGCGGGCCCGCTCTACAAGGAAGCGATGACCGCCCTGGCCAGGAAACTGGGGCAGGATCATCCGGAGATGGCCATCAGTTGGCAGCAGATCGGCGAGTTGCAAGAGACGCTGGGTGAGTACGACAAGGCGGTTGGCCTGTATAAGAAGGCCCTGGAGATCCTGGAGAAGAAGCGGGGGCCGGAGCATCCGGTCCTGGCCGGCATCCTGGCCAAATTGGCGGCCCTGTGCATGGAGCTGGAGATGGAGCCGCAGGCGGTGCCGCTCTACGAGCGGTTGGTGCGCATCCGGGAGAAGGCCCTGCGGCCGACCCATCCGCAGCTGGCGATCAGTCTCAACAGTCTGGCCGAATCCTATCGTCTCCAGGGACGGTACGCCGATGCCGAGACCTGTTACCGGAGGATCCTGGCGATCAACGAGGCGACCCACGGTCCGGACCATCCCAGTGTTGCCGCCGTGCTCCAGGAACTGGCCAAGCTCGCCACCAGCCAGCGGAAACCCGAGGAGGCCAAGCAGTATCAGGACCGGGCCGCCGCCATTTTTCAGAAAAGTGTCGAGGCCTCGGAACGGAAATCCGAAGCCTTGACGCTTGAGCTGTAACCCTCAGACGAGTCGTGATAAGCGGAAATATTTATGGATCTTGTCGATCTCATTCAGGAAAAGCGATTTCTTGGCCAGGAGTTTCTCGCCTGGCTGTGGTATAAGTCGGAAGAGCGCGGCGGCAGCGTCGAGGTGCCCGGCCGGGGCGATGTCCTGGTGGTGTTCGAGAAGCACATGCTGCTCGAATACGGCGAGGGCGAGGCCAGCGAAAAGGTGATCTGCCGGGGCTTGCAGACCGAGCTCAAGGAGGCGCGGGCCGGCCTCGGCCTGGCCAAGAAGCCGGAACAGGCCCGTATCCGCCTGGCCTGGGGCGATCATGAGTTCAGCGTCACCCTGACCGCGGCGATCTTCGAGTTCCGCAACGTCCGTTTGCCCAAGACCGCCGGGGCCGAGGAGGACGACGGTCGGGCCGAAAGCCTGGAGGGCCGCATCCTGGAGCGGATCGGCCTCTTTGAGCAGTTGACCCGTCTGGTGGAGGACCTTTTCCGCCTGTTCATCAATATCCGGGCCTCGCACCTCTGGAACGAGGAGCTGGTCAAGATCCGCGCCTGGATCAATGCCGGCGCTCAATAGCATAATCCTTTAACCTTCTGTATTTCGATGGAATTTGAAACCGTGATCGGGCTGGAAATCCATGCCCAGATGAAGACCAAGAGCAAGATTTTCTGCGGCTGCGCCACCGAGTTCGGCGCGCCGCCCAACACCCAGACCTGCCCGGTGTGCCTGGGCATGCCGGGCTCCTTGCCGGTGCTCAACCGCAAGGTAGTGGAATCGGCGATCAAGCTGGGGCTCTCCACCGAATCGACCCTCAACCGGGAAAACCGGTTCGCCCGCAAGAACTATTTCTATCCCGACCTCCCCAAGGGCTACCAGATCTCCCAGTTCGACCTGCCGATCTGCGAGCACGGCCGGATCGAGATCGAGGTGGAGGGGCAGCCGGCCAGGACCATCGGCATCACCCGCATCCACATGGAGGAGGACGCCGGCAAACTGGTGCACGACGACCGCGAGCCGGTGAGTTATGTCGACCTCAACCGCACCGGCACCCCGCTGCTGGAGATCGTCAGCGAGCCGGACCTGCGTTCGCCCGAGGAGGCGGCGGCCTATCTGAAAAAACTGCATGCCATTGTCCGCTACCTCGACATCTGCGACGGCAACATGCAGGAGGGCAGTTTCCGCTGCGATGCCAATATTTCGCTGCGGCCCCGAGGGCAGCAGGAGTTCGGCACCCGGACCGAGCTCAAGAACATGAACTCTTTTCGCAACGTACAACTGGCCCTGGAGTACGAGGTGCGGCGCCAACGCGACCTGTTGCTCGAAGGCGGCACCGTGATTCAACAGACCCTGCTCTGGGACGCGGACCGCGGCCGCACCGAACCCATGCGCGGCAAGGAAGAGGCCCACGATTACCGCTACTTCCCGGACCCAGACCTGATCCCGGTGGTCCTGGACCAGGCCTGGATCGAGGCGGTCCGGGCCGAGTTGCCCGAACTGCCGGACAAGCGGCGGCAGCGTTTTATCGACCAATTCGAGTTGACCGATTACGATGCCGCCATCCTCACCGCCTCCCGCGAGCTCGCCGACTATTTCGAGACAGCACTCGGCGAGTACGGCAACGCCAAGAAACTGGCCAATTTCATCGGCACCGAGCTCTTGCGCGACTACGGCCCGGAGCGGATTGGCGAGTGTCCGGTCAAACCGGCCCAGCTGGCCCGGTTGCTCAAGATGACCGAGGAAGGCACCATTTCCGGCAAGATCGCCAAGACGGTCTTTGGCGAGATGCTCGCCAGCGGCGACGACCCCGAGGCCATCGTCAAGGCCAAGGGCTTGGTGCAGGTGAGCGACGAGGGGGCGCTGGTGGCCCTGGTGCGCGAGATCCTGGCCGCCAACCCGGACCAGGTGCAGCAGTTCCGCGACGGCAAAACCAAGGTGATGGGCTTTTTCGTCGGCCAGTTGATGCAGAAAACCAAGGGCCAGGCCAACCCGCAGATGGCGAACAAGCTGTTTGCGCAGGAGTTGGGGCAACCGTGACCGGAGGCGCCCGAAATCGGGGGAGGAAGAGCAGCGCCTCATGAATCAGGACCAGTTGCTGCCCAAACATGGCGGGTATCGCGCCATGCGAAGTTTTCAGGTGGCACAACTGGTCTACGACGTCACGGCCCGCTTCTGCGAGCGCTACATCGATCCCAAGAGCCGCACCAGGGACCAGATGGTGCAGGCAGCCCGATCCGGGGTGCAGAACATTGCCGAGGGCTCGGAAGCCTCGGCCACCTCGAAGAAAATGGAACTCAAGCTGACCCAGGTGGCCCGCGCCAGCCTAGAGGAACTGAAGCTCGACTATGAGGATTTCCTGCGTCAGCGCGGCTTCCACCGCTGGGATCGCAACCACCCGCTGCGCCAGCGCTTGGTCGATGCCCGGTTGGCCAGCGCTGACGAGGTGGCCCGGTGGGTGCAAGGGGTGGCTCGGGAGATTGTGGAGAAGTGTGGACGAAGTGAACAGAGTGAACCCAGTGGATCGGAGGAAGTAAAGCATTCCGGTGGGTTGTCCGGGTCTACTTTTTCCCTTGCTTCCCTCTACGCCGAGCTTTCCGCCAACGCCGCCTTGACTCTGGCCACGGTGGCCGGCTATCTGCTCGACCGCCAAGTCCAGGCCCTGGCGCAGGCCTTCATCGAAGCAGGCGGCTTCACCGAATGTTTGTACCGGGTCCGTTCCCAAAACCGCCAACAACGCGGCTCCTCCGGAGGCGGTTCAGGGCATGGATAAATCGGACTGGCAGGAAAAGGGCGATGGCCATCGCCAGCGGCTGCGCGACAAGTTCCTGGAGCAGGGGATCGAGGCCTTTACCGACAGCGAGGTGATCGAGCTGCTGCTGACCTTCGGCACGCCGCGTTCCGACTGCAAAGAGGCGGCGCGCTCCGCCCTGGAGCGGTTCCGGACCCTGCCGGCGGTGCTGGATGCGGCCCCGGCGGAACTCCAGCAGATCAAGGGCGTCGGGGCCAAGAACATCTTCGCCCTCCGCTTCATCCAGGGGGTGGCCCGGCGCTACCTCCGTCAGCGGATCGTGGGCAAGCAGTACGTGCGCTCCTCCCGCGAGGTGGCCGACTACCTGATCCACACCATGCGGGGGCTGGCGCACGAGGTCCTGACCGTGGTCTTCCTCGATGCCGCCCACGCCATCATCGATTCGGTGGTGGTGGCCGAGGGCACGGTCACGGTCAACACCGTCTACCCGCGCGAACTGATCAAGGCGGCCCTGGCCCGCAACGCCACCGCCCTGGTCCTCGCCCACAACCATCCCTCCGGCACCCTCATCCCCTCTCGCCAGGACGAGGAGCTGACCCGCTCCTTGCACTTGGTCTGCTCGTTCATGCACATCACCCTCCTCGACCACCTGATCATCGGCGCGGGCGATCAGGTCTACAGCTTCGCCGCCCAGGGGATCATGGCCAGGATTCGCGACGACTGCCGCCGCGTCCTTGAGCGGGCCGGTTGATGGACCTCGCCGCCCAGGCCGGGCTCTATGTGCATGTGCCCTTTTGCCACCGCAAGTGCGCCTATTGCAGTTTCTATTCCTTTCCGCCCCAACCCGGCGATCTGGCGCGGTACTGTTCAGCCGTACCCCGGCACATGCGGCAGATGGCCCCCCTGGCCGAGCTCCAATCCCTCTCCTTTGCCTCCATCTTCTTCGGCGGCGGCACCCCTTCCCTCCTGCCGGTGGCGGCCCTGGCCGGACTCCTGGCCGAGCTGCGCCGTTCATTTCATTTTTGCGCCGACGAGCCCGAAATCACCGTTGAGGTCAACCCCGGCACCATCGACGCGGCGGGGTTGGAGCAATTGCGCCGGGCCGGCTTCAATCGGCTCTCCATCGGGGTGCAGTCGTTGGACGACCGTGCCCTGCGGCTACTGGGCCGCATCCATACCGCCAGCGAGGCCCTGGCGTGCATCACCGCGGCCCGCGCGGCCGGTTTCGACAATCTCAGCTTCGATCTGATGTACGGGTTGCCGGGCCAGACCGTGGATGGCTGGCGGACCACGCTGGGCCGGGTCCTGGCCCTCGCCCCGGTCCATCTGTCGATGTACGAACTGACCGTGGAGCCGGGCACGCCCTTTGCTGACCAGGCAGGGCAGGGGCTCTGGACCCTGCCGTCCGAAGACGAGGTGCTGGCGATGATGGCGGCCATTGAAACGGCCATCGGCGCCAGCGACCTGGTGCGCTACGAGATCTCCAACTACGCTGTCCCCGGCCGCGAGTGCCGTCATAATGTCAACTACTGGCACAACGGCTGGTACGCGGGCTTCGGACCGGGCGCGGTCAGCGCCTTTGGCGGTGCCCGGAGAACGGCGGTGGCCGATCTGGCCGAGTATTGCCGCCTGATCGACGCCGGGCAGCCGGTGTGGCAGGAGGTGGAACGGCTCGACCGGGAGGCCGCCTTCCGCGAGACCGTGGTCATGGGGTTGCGGCTGCTGGCCGGGGTGTCGATATCTGCGCTCAAGGAGCGATTCGACCTCGAACTGGCCGCCTACTATGGCCCGATCCTGGAGCGGTTGGTCGCTCAGGGCTTCCTGATCCTGGGGGATGGACGCCTTCAACTCACTGCCCGGGGCCTGCCCCTGGCCAACCGGGTGATGGCCGAGCTGGTGTAGAAGGAGTGGACGAAGGAAACGTAGTGGACCCAGTGGACCCGGACAAGCCACCGGAATTCTTTACTTCCTCCGATCCCCTGGGTTTACTGCGTCCACTTGGTTCACTACGTTTACTTTTTCAAAAGGAGGAAGCCATGGCGTGTAACCTGACCGTTCTCTGTGAAAATTCCGTTGCCTTTCCCCATGGCCTCATGGGCGAACACGGCTGGGCCGTGCACATCGACACCGGGGATCGCCTATTGCTGCTCGATACTGGCCAGGGCTTGGGACTGCTCAACAACAGCCGGGTGTTGGGGATCGACCTGACCCGGCTGGACGGGATCGTCCTCAGCCACGGCCACTACGACCACGCCTCCGGCCTGCCCGATGCGCTGGCGGCAAGCGGCGGGGCCGACGTCTACCTCCATCCCGAGGCCTTTGTCGACCGCTACTGGTTCAAGGACGGCCAGTGCCGGGAAATCGGCATCCGTCACAAACAGGGCTATCTCGAATCCCTGGGGGCGCGTTTCAAGCCGGTCAAGGAGTTCACCGAGATCTTTCCGGGCGTCTTTCTGACCGGTGAGGTGCCCAAGGTGAGCGATTTCGAGCCGCCCGACGCCACCATGAAGATCCGCGGTGCCGACGGGTCCTGGCAGCAGGATGCACTCCGCGATGACCTGTCCCTGGTGGTCGATACCGACAAGGGACTCACCGTGGTGCTTGGCTGCGCCCACGCCGGACTGATCAACATCCTCACCCACGTCAACGCCATGCTGCCCGGCCGGCCGATCCACATGGTCATCGGCGGCACCCACCTGGGTTTTGCCGATCAGCGCCAGTTCGAGGCCACGGTGGCGGCCCTGGACCGGTTCGGGGTCGAGCGTCTGGGGGCCTCGCACTGCACCGGCCTGATCAACTGCGCCCGGCTGCACCAGGTCTACGGCGACCGGTTCTTCTTTGCCGCCGCCGGCACCCGCTGGGCCTGCTGATTTAGGTTCGTTCGTCCTTTCGACCGCGACGGAGGCGGGCGGGAAACCGGCGGCTGTCAGCTCCCGACAGTTCCGTGTTTTATCGGTCTTGCCTTTGTCGGCACGGCAGGGTAAAAGAAACGGTTGAAAATTTGTCCGGGACCGGGGGTCCCGTGGTGAATTCGAGAGCGCCGTCGGTTCGGCGCATCCATCGGGTGAACAGGGTGGGCAATCCCGTGGCGGCTGCAAGCAGAGCGCTTCCGGTCCGGAGAGTGCCCATCGAAGAGAGGGTGTCAGTCTGTCGGTTCGATCGGCCGCAACCGGCCGGTCCCCATACTTATTTTTCCATTCAAACAAGGAGCACGATTATGGCAGGTTTTGTGTATCAGGATCCCTTCCCCCTCGGTAAAGATGAAACCAAGTTCCGGTTGCTGGAAGGCTCCCAAAAGTATGTTGCCGTCGAGACCTTCAACGGTCAGGAAGTCCTCAAGGTCGCTCCGGAAGGGCTGAAAGTGCTGGCCAACCAGGCCATGCGCGAGGTCTCCTTCCTGCTGCGTCCGGCCCATAACGAGCAGGTCGCGAAAATTTTTGCCGATCCCGAATCCTCGCGCAACGACAAGGAAGTGGCCCTGGCCATGCTGCGCAACGCCGAGGTGGCCGCCAACTTCGTCCTGCCGATCTGCCAGGACACCGGCACCGCCTGCGTGGTGGCCAAAAAGGGCCAGAACGTCTGGACCGGCTGCGACGATGCCGAGCAGATCTCCGCCGGCGTCCACACCACCTACACCGAGGAAAACCTGCGCTACTCCCAGAATGCGCCCCTGAACATGTACGACGAGGTCAACACCAAGACCAACCTGCCGGCGCAGATCGATATCTATGCCACGCAAGGTGCCGAGTACAAGTTCCTCTTCCTGGCCAAGGGCGGCGGCAGCGGCAACAAAACTTACCTCTATCAGGAGACCAAGGCCCTGCTCAATCCCGGCACCCTGAAAAAATTCCTGGTCGAGAAGATGAAAACCCTGGGGACCGCCGCCTGCCCGCCCTACCATATCGCCTTTGTCATCGGCGGCACCTCGGCCGAGACCTGCCTGAAGACGGTCAAGCTGGCCTCGGCCAAGTATCTCGATACCCTGCCCACCAGCGGCAACGAGTTGGGCCACTCCTTCCGCGATGTGGAGCTGGAGCAGGAACTGCTGGTCGAAGCCCAGAAACTTGGCCTTGGCGCCCAGTTCGGCGGCAAGTATTTCGCCCACGATATCCGGGTCGTCCGCATGTCCCGCCACGGGGCCTCCTGCCCGGTGGGCATGGGCGTGTCCTGTTCGGCCGACCGCAACATCAAGGCCAAGATCAACAAGGACGGCCTGTGGATCGAACAGATGGATAGCAACCCCGGCCGCCTGATCCCGGCCGAATATCGTGACCGCAAAGGCGGGCATCAGGTGAAGATCGACCTCAACCAGCCGATCAAGAACGTCCTGGCCGAGTTGACCAAGCATCCGGTCTCCACCGTGCTCTCCCTCACCGGCACCATCATCGTCGGCCGCGACATCGCCCATGCCAAATGGAAAGAGCTGCTCGACGCCGGCAAGCCGCTGCCCGACTATCTCAAGCAGCACCCGGTCTATTATGCCGGCCCGGCCAAGACCCCGCCTGGCAAGCCCTCCGGTTCCTTCGGCCCGACCACGGCCGGCCGCATGGACTCCTATGTCGACCTGTTCCAGGCCAATGGCGGCTCCCTGGTGATGATCGCCAAGGGCAACCGCTCGCAGCAGGTCACCGATGCCTGCAAGAAGCACGGCGGTTTCTACCTTGGCTCCATCGGCGGTCCGGCCGCCCTCTTGGCCGAGGAAAACATCAAGAAGGTCGAGTGTCTGGATTATCCGGAACTGGGCATGGAAGCGGTGTGGAAGATCGAGGTGGTCGACTTCCCGGCCTTCATCCTGGTGGACGACAAGGGCAACGACTTCTTTAAGTGTCTCTGATTAAACAACCCGCTGCCTCGACGGTCCGTGCCGTTGAGGCAGCGAAAAACCCCCTGACAGGCGGGGAGGCTTGGTGCCTCCCTGCCTGTTTTGCGCTGTGAGCCTTCATGGACGACCTCAAAACCTCCGAGGCCTGGCGGGTTTTCCGCATCCAGGCCGAACTCATCGACGGCATCGAAACCCTGAACGACCTGGGACCGGCGGTTTCGGTGTTCGGCGGCGCCCGTTTCGGCGAGGAATCGCCTTATTATGCGGCGGCCCGGGAGACGGCGGCGCTGCTCTGTCGGCAGAACCTGGCGGTGATCACCGGCGGCGGTCCCGGGATCATGGAAGCGGCCAGTCGGGGCTGTTTCGAGGCCGGCGGCACCTCCGTGGGCCTGAATATCATCCTGCCCCGGGAGCAGCATCCCAACCACTTCCAGAATCGCTCCATTACCTTCCGCTATTTTTTCATCCGCAAGCTGATGTTCGTCCGCTACGCCATGGCCTATATCATTTTTCCGGGCGGTTTCGGCACCATGGATGAGTTTTTCGAGTCCCTGACCCTGATCCAGACCAAAAAGATCCGGCGGTTCCCCATCGTACTCTTCGGCAGCAGCTACTGGCAGGGCCTGCTTGACTGGATGCGGGCGGAGATGCTGCCCCACCGCTCCATCGATCCGGACGACTTGAATTTGTTTCATGTGGTCGATACACCCGAGGCGGTGGCCCAGGTCATCGACTCGTATCTGGAAGAGAGCCGCCAGTTTCAGGGCGACCAGCGGCGGAGTTCGTTGTGAACGAGAGGTCCGGATTGCCGCCTCGGCGGGAAGGACAACCATTTCGGCCGGCCGGTCCGTTGGCAAGAGGCGTCAACCGGTAACGACCCGAAAACGATCCGTTTTTCTCCTGGAAAGGTGTCCCTATGAATCCCCAACTGCACTTCATTTTCTCCCGGCGCAGCATCCGCAAATATACCGGCCGGGATGTTCCGGAAGCCATGCTCGCCGACCTGCTGGAAGCGGCCATGGCCGCCCCCTCGGCAGTGGCCAAGGACCCGTGGCATTTCCTGGTGCTGCGCACCCGCGCCTCCCTGGAGCAACTGGCCGCCTGCCTGCCCAACGGCAAGATGCTCGACCAGGCCACCGCGGGCCTGGTGGTCTGCGGCGACCTCGACCGCGCCCATGACCGCCAGTTGTCCTTCCTCCTCCAGGACCTGAGCGCGGCCATCGAGAATATCCTCCTCGCGGCCAACGCCCTCGGACTCGGCGCCTGCTGGCTGGGCATCCATCCCCGTGAGGAGCGGATCGCGGCGGTTTCCCGAATGTTCGGCCTGCCGGCTCATGTCATCCCCGTTGCCGGCATCGCCCTGGGCTTTCCTGCCGAGGAAAAGGCAGCCCGCACCCGGTTCAATCCGGAATGTGTCCATGGGGAAAAGTGGTAGAGGGGAACCTACCGGTAACTTGGAGATAATTATGGACGAACAACAACAAAATGATGGTCAGGACAGGATACGAACGCTCTATCACCAGGTGCAGTGTTTCTACGAATCCCATACAATCCTGTCGTTCTTGCTGGTTGCCTTTGCCACGCTTGCCTTGGATTACGCTACAGGAAAAAATATCCAATTTCCTATATTTTATGCTCTTCCGGTCGGTATTTTGGCGTGGAACAGCTATAGTAAAGGTGCCTACATTGCAGCAATTTTTTTGCCATTGATTCGGGTATGGTTTAATTTTGTTTGGAATGACAACGAGTCGATCACGCATGCTTTGGTCAATGCGTTGATCAACATGGCTGCCTTGGTGCTGTATTCATATTTGTTTTGCATACTTTCCGAGCAAGCCAAGATGCTGGCGAAAAGGGTCAGGGTGCTTGAAGGGATATTGCCGACTTGTGATATATGCAAGAAGATTCGAAACGAACAGGGTGAATATGAGCCGGCGGAAAAATATATCAGCGAGCATACTGAAGCCCAGTTCAGCCACGGTATCTGTCCCGAGTGCGCCAAAGAATTTTATCCACAGTATATCAGGCAGAAAATGAAGGCAAAAACACTCTGATACGAGAGGCTTTTGTGCTGGGGGAGCGGTGGTGGCGATCCTTGCGGAACTGGGGCAAGGGAGCATCAATCCGCCTGTTTTTCAACGCCCGTCGCCGCCGACCCTGACACAGGCGCCGAACTCTACCGGGTTCGCCAGGGCGTGTACTGGATCGTTTATTCGGTTCAGGACCATGAACTGGTGGTTCATGGGGTCAAGGCCGGACCCGGAAAAGAGATCTACCGGTAGCGCAAACGCGGCAGGTGTCTTTTAAAGGTTTTTTCCGGGCCGCAAGGTCCGCTGGTGCAATCAAATACAAAGGGTGTTCACTCGGTAGAGCGAACACCCTGTTTTTTTTTGGGGGGGCCGCAGCCATCCTGCAGGCCACATCGGTTCAGCGGCCGGAATTGTTGCCGCTCTTTTCCCGCCGATACGACTCCGCCAAAAGCGAGATGAAGTGGGTGACCTGCTGGCGACCGCCGGCCCGATGGACGTTGTCCAGCAGTTGCATCATGCAGGCCGGGCAGCCGGTGGAGACGGTGTCGGCCCGGGTGCGGTCGATGTCCTCGGCCTTTTTGCGGCCAATGGTGCTGGCGGTGTCGAAGTGGGAGAGCACATAGGAGCCGCCGCTGCCGCAGCAGGCGTCCGGAGCGGCCATCTCCCTGAAGGTGAGGCCGGGGATCGATCGCAGGATTTCGCGCGGTTCGGCCGCCACTTTCATCGACTTCTTCAGGTGGCAGGAGTCGTGATAGGTCACGGTCCGCTCGATCCGCCCCTGGGGCTGTCGTAGTTTGACGATCCGGGTGAGGAAGGTGGAGATGTCAAAGGTGCGCTGGGCCCAGTATTCTGCCTTGGGGCCGTAGACCGGGTCGGCGGCCAGCAGGTCGACGTAGTCGTGCTGCCAGGCCCCGCCGCAGGAACCGCAGCCGGTGATCAGGTACTCGCAGCCGGTGGCCTCGAAGGTGTCGATGTTGTTGCGGGCCAAGGTCCGCACCGTCTCGACGTCACCGTGGACCAGCACCGGGACGCCGCAGCAGTTCTGGGCCTTGGGGATGTGCACCTCGATCTGGTTGGCAATGAGCACCTCGATCAAATCCTGGCCGGTTTCCGGATAGAAATAGTTGAGGGAATCGCCGGTGAAAAAGGCCACCTTCATCACCGCCCCTGCCACCTTGACCACCTCGTCCACCCGGTCGCGCAGCGGCGTGACATTGAGGGCCGGCATCTGGCGCTCGCCGTCGAAGCCGATGGCGCCGCCCACCCGGGTCAGGGCCGCGCGGGGCGAGATGGCCTTGCCGCCCTCGTCGGTCTTGAAGGCCAGCCCCTGCAGGGCCGCGCCGATCCGCATGCCGGTGTCGAAAAGGGCGGGGTGCTTGAGGGTGGAGAAAATCATCCGCTTCAGCCAGGGCAGGCCGTTCTTGCGCACCAGGGCAGCGCGTAGGGCGAGGATGATCCGGTCGAAGTTGACCTTGGTCGGGCAGTTGGTCATGCAGGACTTGCACACCAGGCAGTTGAACAGCATCGCATAGACCTGGGGATCGTCCAGTTCCAGTTGGCCGTCGAGCACCGCCTCGGCTACCGCGATCTTCGACCGGGTCACCGAGGTTTCGAGCTTGTCCGCCCCGTAGACCGGGCAGACCGCCATGCAGTTGCCGCATTTCATGCACTTGTCGAGTTCCTCGCGAACGATGGCCAAGTCGTCGTGGTAGGTTTTTTGGGCCCGTCCCACCTGGGCCTTTTCTGTTGCCGCCATGATCAGTTCTCCCGCAAGGGCACCATCTTGCCCGGATTGAGCACATATTCCGGATCGAGCGACTCCTTGATGCTGCGCATCAGGTTCAGGCCGCTCTGCCCCAGTTCATCCCCCAGATATTTCATCTTGGCCATGCCGATGCCGTGCTCGCCCGACAGGGTGCCGCCGAAACGGAGGGCGGTCTCGAAGATCTCATCCACCGCCTGGTGCACCCGCTGGATCTCGTCCGGGTTGCGCTTGTCGCAGAGGATGGTGGGGTGGAGGTTGCCGTCGCCGGCGTGGCCGAAGGTGCCGAGCACCAGATGGTATTTCTTGCCGATCTGCTCGCAGGCGATCAGCATGTCGGTGATCCGCGAGCGGGGCACGGTGGCGTCTTCCAGGACCACGGTGTTGTTGAGCTGCGCCAGGGCGGGCAGGGCGTTGCGGCGGGCGGTCCACAACTGGTCGCGCTCCTGGTCGGTTTCGGCTGTCTTGAGATCACCGTTGTTGTCGCGCACCACCTGCATCACCGCCTCGGCCTCGGCCCGGACCACCGCCTCGGCCATGCCGTCGACCTCGATCAGCAACAGGGCCTCGGCGTCGGTGGGTAGGCCGATATGGGCGAAATCCTCGACGGTGCGGATGGTCATCCGGTCCATGATCTCCAGGGTGGCGGGGATGACCTGGGCGGCAATGATGCCGGCCACTCCGTTGCCCGCATCGGCCAGGGTCTTGAACACGCCCATCATGGTGCGGCGGTATTTGGGGGCCGGGATCAGCTTGGCGGTCAGCTCGGTGATGATGCCGAGCGTGCCCTCGGAGCCGACAAAGAGGTTGGAGAAATCGTAGGCAGTGACATTCTTTACCGTCTTGCCACCGAAGCGGACTTTCTCGCCATTGGCCAGCACCACCTCCATGCCCATGATGTAGTTCTTGGTGACCCCATACTTGAGGCCGCGCAGGCCGCCGGAATTCTCGGCCGCGGAACCGCCCATGGTGGCGGTGGCCACGGTGCCGGGATCGGGCGGATAGATCAGCCCAAACGGCGCCACGGCGGCATTGAGGGCGGCGATGACCACGCCGGGCTGGACCACGGCGGTGAGGTTGGCCGGGTCGACCTCGACGATCTGGTTCATTTTCTGGAAGGAAAGGACGATCCCCTTTTTCAGCGGGATGGCGCCGCCGCTCAAATTGGTGCCGGCACCGCGCGGATAGATGGCGATCTTATGGCGCCGGGCCAAATGAACGATTGCCTGCACCATCTCGGTGCTGGTCGGCAGGACCACCACATCCGGCGTTTGCCGGGGCATGTCGGCGGTGGCATCGTAGCTGTAGGCCACCAGGTCGACCTTGGTGGTGAGCACGTTTTCTTTTCCTGCCAGAGTTTCGAGTTGTTCAATGATGGCGGTGTCAAGCATGGCGACGGTTCTCCTCTGATGCGGTTGCCCCAAGCCGGGACGGTTTGTTCGCCCTAACCGTGTGCAGGATGGTTCTGCGAACTTGGTCTTGTTGTCATACCAATTATCATTTGTAAAATGATCTGTCAAATAAAATATGGCGGTCGTCAGGCGGGGAGGAGCGGAGGGGTCGGGTCAGGGGGTGGAGGCCGCGAAGCGGCAACTCCAATGTCAGGGGAACGGGACGAAGGTTTGGTGGGCAGTCAAGGGGAAGGAAGGGAAGCGGTCGGCACGGGAGGGTGCCGGCCGCGGTCAGGCGGGTTTGCGGGCCACGTAGGCGGCGCTGCGCTGTTCGGCAAAGGTAAGATGGTGCATCATCGCCTCGCTGGCACCCTTGGCGTCCTTGGCGCGAATGGCGGTCACGATGGCGGCATGGTGGCTGTACAGCAGGCGGTGATCTTCACTGGTCAGGTAGACCGCCCGCCAGACGCCGCGCTGGAATTCCTTCATGGCGTCGAAGATGGACTGCATCAGGTGCAGCCAGACGATGTTGTGGGTGGCCCGGGCGATGACGATGTGGAGGTTGGCGTCGAGATCCTCGGAGGGCTGATGGCCGACCAGATTCTTCTCCATGCCGGCCAGGATCTCCTCCATGCGGCGCAGGTCTTCGGGCAGGGCGCGCTCGGCCGCGTAATAGGCGGTCCAGGACTCCATGCACTTGCGGACCTCGATCACCTCCAGGGCCCGTTCCTGCTGGCTGCGGATCAGGTCGCTGAGGGCATTGCCTTTCTGGGCGTCCACCAGCGACTGCACCACCGTGCCGCCGCCCTGATACGACATGACCAGGCCGGCCGAGGCCAGGATATTCAAGGCCTCGCGCACCGAGGGCCGGGACACGCCGAACATCTCCGCCAGTTCGCGCTCCGGCGGCAATTTGTCGCCGGGGGCGAAATCGCCGGACAGGATCGATTCCCGGATCTGATCGGCAATCTGGCTGGAAACTTTCTTGGGCTTGATGGGTTGGAATCGCATGGCCTTGCTGACGATAGAAGACAATCGGGACAGGATCGCCCACTTTCTACCTCAGAATCCGTGGAAATGCAACCGGTTGTCATGCAGAGGGGTGGGTGGCCGCTTGATCGGGGCGGGGCATCGTTTGTCGCCGACAAAAAAAGGGACGCAAAGGCGCCCCCGACAAGGAGAGCGCCGGACGGCCTGAGGTTCCGGCCGCCCGGCGGGGCATTCGCCCTCCTCTCCAGGGGGGCGCATCATCCGGGCAGGGGGAGGCGTCCGGATGACTCCTGGAGAAGAGGACCAAAAAGAGGGGTCAGGGGATCATCCATTGCAGATGGTAGGCCTGGAGATAGACCAGCACGCAGACCAGGAAGGTGAGGAACAGCGAGTGCTTCAGAGTGAAGCGGAACAGGCTGCCCTCCTCGCCGACCATGCCGCAGGCGGCGGTGGCCACGGCAAGGGATTGGGGCGAGATCATCTTGCCCATGACGCCGCCGCTGGTATTGGCCGCGCCGGTGAGGATCGGGCTGATGCCCAACTGCTCGGCCGTGGCCTTTTGCAGACCGCCGAAGAGGACGTTGCTCGAGGTATCGGAACCGGTGAGGAAGACGCCGAGCCAGCCGAGGATCGGGGCGATGAATGGGAACCAGTGGCCGGTCTTGGTGAAGGCCAGGCCCAGGCAGTTGGTCATGCCCGAGGCGTTCATCACATAGGCCAGGCCGAGGACCGAGGCCACGGTCAGGGCCGGGAAACGCATGTCATAGAGGGTCTTGCCGGCGATTTTCATGACATCGCCGAAACCGACGCCGCAGATCAGGGCCGAAAGGAAGGCGGCGATCAGGATGGCGGTGCCGGCGGCGGACATGAAGTTGAAGCTGTACTTGGCAGCGATCTTGATGGGCAACTGATCGCTGATCGCCTTGGTCACCGCCTTGAACTGATCCTTTTCCACCAACTTGTCCGCGACCAGGGTTTCGCCCATCTTCTTCAGCTCGTCGGTCTTCTTGAAGATGGGCTCCAGGGCGGTGAACCGCTCCTCGGGCATGATGGCGCCATTGCCTGCGAGCCGTTGCTCAACCGCGGCCATGCCGGTCTCCAGGGTTTTCAGCTCCCCGAGCAGGGCCACGGTTTTGGTCAGTTTTTCGTCGGTCTTGGGCAGGGCGGCGGTCAGTTTGTCGATCTCGGTGGTGACGGTCGCGATCTTTTGCAGGCCGGCGTCGGGGGTGCAGACCTTCTTGACGATCATGTTGTCCAGGCCGGCGACCGGAATGACCACCTTGCTCTGGTCGAGGAAGGTCTTGATCGACGGAATGCCCCAGAGCAGCACCATCAGGGTGAGAAACAGATAGGGGGTCCAGGCGCGGAAGATCTGGCCGGCGGTGTAGTGGTGTTTTTCCTTGGTGGCCGCCTTCTCATGGGCAAAGACGTAGTTTTCCCTGGGCTGCCAGACGCGCAGCAACAGAACCAGGGCGGCCATGGCGGCAAGCGAGGCGGTGATGTCGGGCAGGTAGGGGCCAACGAAACTGGCGGTCGCGTACTGGGTCAGGGCGAAGGTGATGCCGCAGACCAGGATCGCGGGCAGGACTTCCCAGGCCTTTTTCAGGCCGACCATCATCACGATGACATAGAAGGGGATGATCACCGAGAGAAAGGGCAACTGATGGCCGACCATCTTGGAGAGCTTCATCATGCCGACATCGTCGTAGCCCATGACCGCGGACAAGGCCACGATGGGGATGCCGATGGCGCCGAAGGCGACCGGCGCGGTATTGGCCACCAGGCAGACGCCGGCGGCGTAGAGCGGGCGGAAGCCGAGACCGACCAGGGTGGCGCCGGCGATGGCGACCGGGGTGCCGAAGCCGGCGGCACCTTCGATGAAGGCGCCGAAGCAGAAGGCGATCAGGAGCGCCTGGATGCGGCGATCGGCGGTGAGTCCGGCCAGGGAGGCCCGGATGATCTCGAATTGGCCGCCCTTGACGGTGATGTTGTAGAGAAACAGGGTGGTGAGCACGATGTAGAACACGGGAAAGAGGCCAAAGGCCGCGCCCTGGCCAAAGGCCAGTCCGGCCAGCTTGGCGGGCATGCCCCAGACGGTGACGGCGATGGCGAACGCGCAGGCGACGGCCAGCAGGGCCGCCTTGTGGGCCTTCATCTTCAGCACGGCGAGGCAGACGAAGATGACGACCAGGGGCACGGCGGCGATCAGCGCCGACATGCCGAGGCTTTCCCCGATGGGGGTGTAGTTTTGTATCCAGGGCATAGCAGGGACTCCTTCAGGTGGATGGTGAGCTTACAACCCCGGGGGCGGGGCGGTGACAGGGCCAGGAATGAGCGCGCTTTGTTTCCCGATCTTCTAATTGGTAATACCAGTTATTTTATTTCCAAAAAGTTGTCAACAATATTTTTAACCCTATCAAAAAAAGTGTGTTGACAAGGGGTGATAGTGTGCAATATGTTTATGTCAAAATTTGGTTTTACAACTTAAAAAACTGACCAGCGCTGTTTGGGGCGGCCCCGGAAAGGTCGACGGAATGGCCGGTCAAGGCTGTATCCGGAGTAAGGCCGGGAGGAGGGAGGGATATGTTCGAGCAATTCAAAACCAGGGCCCAAGGCGTCAGCGCCGAGGTCTATCGCTTTCCCACCGAGGCAGAGGCGTTCGCCTTTCTGGTGGCCTTTCTGCGCGAGGAAGGGGTGGCCGAGCAAGCGGGACAGTACGGCGTGTTTGCCGCCTGTCCGTTCCTGGACCGGGTCGACCGGGCGCCCCTGGCGGCCATCGAGGGGATGTCTTTCGAGGTCACCCGCGAACGGGCGGCCGCGGCCAAGATCGGCATCAGTCAGGTCGATTGGGCCCTGGCCGACACCGGCACCCTGGTCCAGGACGCCACCGCCATCGACAAGCGGCTGGTGTCCACCCTGCCGACGATCCACGTCGCCCTGATCGCGACTGCCGGCCTGCGGCCCGACATGCCCGCCTGGCTGGCCGATGTCCGGCCGGAGCAGGCCAACTACATCGCCATGATCACCGGCCCGAGCCGGACCGCCGACATCGAGCGGGGCTTGACCATCGGCGTGCACGGGCCGGAGCGGCTCGTCATTGTCTTTATCGATCGGATGGGAGGGACCAACTGATGCAGCAGGAATTCAAGCAGTCCATTGACAAGGCCCTGCACAACGCCAATCTCACCGGGGCCCTGGGCAAGTTTTCCGAGGCCTACAAGGTCAACCGGGCCAAGGCCTACGAGGGGATCGATTTCGAGGAATTGCGGGGGAGAATCGCCGAGCTGAAAAGTTATGCCGCCTCCCATCTGGAAGAACTCTCCGATCTGTTCCAGAAGAACGCCGAGGCCAGGGGGATCAAGGTCCTGCGCACCAACGACCCGGCCCAGGTCCGGGAATACATCCTCAAGGTGGCGCAGGAGAATGGGGTCAAGTCGATCGTTAAATCCAAGTCCATGGCCACCGAGGAGATCCATCTCAACCCCTTTCTCGAGAAGGCCGGCATCGAGGTGGGCGAGACCGATCTCGGCGAGTGGATCATCCAACTGGCCGGGCAGACCCCCTCGCACATGGTCATGCCCGCCATTCACATGACCAAGGAGGAGGTGGCCGACCTGTTCTCCAAGGAGGTCGACGAGCGCCTGGCCGCCGACATCCCCCGTCTGGTCAAGGTGGCGCGCAATGAACTGCGGCCCAAATTCCTGGCGGCGGACATGGGCATCTCCGGCGGCAACATCGCCGTGGCCGAGACCGGCTCCATCGCCCTGGTGACCAACGAGGGCAACGCCCGCCTGGTGACCTCGCTGCCCAAAATCCACATCGCCCTGGTGGGCATCGAAAAACTGGTGGCCAAGTTCAGCGACATCGCTCCCATTCTCAAGGCCCTGCCCCGCAGCGCCACCGCCCAGCTCTTGACCAGCTACGTCTCGATCATCTCCGGCCCGACCCCCAACAGCGACGGCTCGATGAAGGATCTGCACATCATCCTCATGGACAACCACCGCAGTGAGATGGCGGCCGACCCCATGTTCAAGGAGGCGATGCAGTGCATCCGTTGCGCCTCCTGCCTCAACGTCTGCCCGATCTTCCGCCTGGTCGGCGGCCATGTCTTCGGCAAGGTCTACACCGGCGGCATCGGCACCATCCTCACCGCCTGGTACGACGAGCTCAAGAGCTCCGAATACATCCAGGGACTGTGCATCCAGTGCGGGGCCTGCAAGGATGTCTGTCCGGCCAGGATCGACATCCCGGCCATGATCATGGAGATCCGGCGGCGGCTGGCCAAGAAGCAGGGAATTCCCCTGCTGCAGAAATCGATCTATGCGGTGGTCAACAACCGCCGCCTGTTCCACGGCATGCTCCGGGCCGCCTCGCTCGCCGGCAAGCCCTTTGCCAAGGGCACCAAGTTCATCCGCCACCTGCCGATGTTCCTGGCCGAGCTCACCGACGGCCGCAGCCTGCCGGCCATTGCCGCCAAGCCCTTTCGCGATGTCTTCAAGACCATCGACCAGCCGAAGAACCTCAAGGAAAAGGCGGTGTTCTACGCCGGTTGCCTGATCGACTTCGCTTACCCCGAGATGGGCGAGGCCCTGGTGAAGATTTTAAACCGCGCGGGCATCGAGGTTCTCTTCCCCGAGGGCCAGACCTGTTGCGGCGCCCCGGCCCGCTACAACGGTGCCTATGAGACGGCGGCGGGCAACGCCGCCGACAATATCCAGGCCCTGCTGGCCGAGCCGGCCGATTATGTGGTCTCGGCCTGCCCGACCTGCACCGTGGCCCTGGATCACGAGTTCATCGCCACCTTCGAGAGTCTGGGTCAGCACAAATGGCTGCCCCAGGCCCGCCAACTGGCGGCCAAGACCATCGATTTCTCCACCCTGGTGAAAAAACTGGTCGACGCGGGCCGGCTGACCCTCAAGCAAGGGCAGGAACTCGGAAAAATCACCTACCACGACTCCTGCCACCTCAAGCGGACCCTGCATGCCGAGCAGCCGCCGCGGCAGTTGCTGCAACAGGCGGGCTACGAGCTGGCCGAGATGTTCGAGTGCGACACCTGCTGCGGTATGGGCGGTTCCTACTCACTTAAGCTGCCGGAGATCTCCGCCCCGATCCTTAAGCGCAAACTGCAAAACATCAAGGCCACCGGTGCCCCGGTGGTGGCCATGGATTGTCCGGGTTGCGTCATGCAGATCCGCGGCGGCCTGGACCAGGAAGGCGCCCCCATCCGGGTGCGGCACACGGTGGAGCTGATCGCCGAACAGGTGCAGGAGTGATTTCCCGGTTGGTTGCAGCCCCGGAGGCGAGAGCGACCGTCGGTTTTTCGCGATTTGATTTGTGAGAAATCTGAAAGCGTTCTACACTGATAGCAAACCATGACTGCCGGTCCCCGGTCGGAACTCCCCCTTGTTCCGTCGGGGGCCGGTTCGTTTTTTCCTGATCCCCCGCCGGTGCGCGGGAAAACGAGGTGCAACGTCCATGGCAAACAATCTCTACATCACCGCGGCAGAAGAGCGGAGCGGCAAGTCGGCCATCATTCTCGGGGTCATGCAGGTGATCCTCAAGGAAATCAGCCGGATCGGATTTTTCCGCCCCATCATCAACGACCATGTCTTCGGCCGGGTCGACCACGATCTCAACCTGATCCTCAAGTATTTCAAGCTCGACATCGAGTACAACGATACCCACGCCTACACCCTCAGTCAGGCCCGGCAGTTGATCACCTCCGGCCGGGAGGAGATCCTCTACGAAAATATCCTCAAGAAATACAAGCAGATCGAAGCGAAATACGACTTCGTCCTCTGCGAGGGCACCGATTTCCAGGGCAAGGATCCGGGGTTCGAACTCGACCTCAACGCCAACATCGCAGCCAACCTGGGTGCGCCGGTACTGCTCATTGCCTCGGGCCGGGACAAAACCACCGAGGAAATCTGTACCCACACCGCGATCACCATCGATGCCCTGGAGGAAAAGGGGGTGGATATTGCCGGCTGCGTCATCAATCGCGCCCCGGAGACCTTCCTCCGCGATACCGCCAGCAGCGCCAAGTGCCGCGAGCAGTTCGGCCGCCCCTTTCCCGTCTATGTCATCCCGGAGAACCGGGCCCTGGGCAACCCGACCATCGACGACGTCAAGCGCTGGCTGGGGGCCGAGGTGCTGTACGGCAAGCCCTCCATGCTCAACCTGGTGGACAACTACCTGGTCGCGGCCATGCAGATCAGCAACTTCCTCGACTACCTCAAGGAGGGCAGCCTGATCATCACCCCCGGCGACCGTTCCGACATCATCATCGCCAGCCTCGCCAGCCGGATCTCCTCGGCCTACCCCAACATCGCCGGCATCCTCATCACCGGCGGCATCGAGATCAGCCCCACCGTCCAGCGGCTGATCCAGGGCTGGACCGGCATCCCGGTGCCGGTGCTCTATGTCGAATCGCACACCTACGACACCGTGCAGAGCGTCAACGAGCTCTACGGCCGAATCGAACCCACCGACAACAAGCGCATCGCCACCGCGCTGGGCTGGTTCGCCAAGTACGTCAATGTCCCCGAGCTGGCCAAGCGGGTCGTTTCCCAGCGCTCCACCAAGATCACGCCGCGGATGTTCGAATACTCCCTGGTGGAAAAGGCCGCCAGCGACCGGCAGCACATTGTCCTGCCCGAGGGCACGGGTGAACGCATCCTCAACGCCACCGACATCATCCTGAGGCGGGGGATCGCCGATCTCACCTTGCTCGGCAAGGAAGACGAGATCCGGACCAAGGCCTCCAAGCTCAACCTCAATATCGAAGGCGCCCAGATCATCGACCCGGTCAAGTCGGAGTATTACGACGATTTCGTCCAGACCTATTTCGATATCCGCAAGCAACGGGGCATCGTCATGGATGTGGCCCGGGACCGGATGTCCGACCCGACCTACTTCGGCACCATGATGGTGCACAAGGGGCTGGCCGACGGCATGGTTTCCGGCTCGGTCACCACCACCGCCCAGACCATCCGGCCGGCCTTCGAGTTCATCAAGACCAAGCCCGGCGTGTCGGTGGTCTCCTCGATTTTCATCATGTGTCTGCAATCCAAGGTCCTGGCCTTCGGCGACTGCGCCGTGGTCCCCAACCCCGACGCCCGCCAGTTGGCCGAGATCGCGCTCAGCTCGGCCGAGACCGCGAAAATCTTCAACATCGAGCCCAAGGTGGCCCTGCTCAGCTACTCCACCGGCATCTCCGGCTCGGGTCAGGATGTGGAAAAGGTGGTTCAGGCCACGGCCATCGCCAAGGAGTTGATGGCCGAGCGCGGGCTCGACTTCCCCCTGGAGGGGCCGTTGCAGTACGACGCCGCCTTCGATGCCGAGGTGGCCAAATTCAAGTCGCCCGATTCGGCGGTCGCCGGCCAGGCCACGGTGTTCATCTTCCCGGATCTCAACACCGGCAACAACACCTACAAGGCAGTGCAGCGGGCCGCCAATGCCGTGGCCATGGGCCCGGTCCTCCAGGGGTTGAACAAGCCGGTCAATGATCTGTCGCGGGGCTGCACCGTGCAGGACATCGTCGATACCGTGGCCCTGACCGCCATCCAGGCCCAGGTGGCCAAGAATCATCGGCCGCTTTGAGCGGATTGCGAGGGAGCTATGAAATTTCTGGTCATCAATTCAGGGAGTTCCTCGATCAAGTACCAGGTGATCGAGATGGCCACCGAAACGGTGCTCGCCGCCGGGCTGGTGGAGCGGATCGGCGAGGGGACAGGTCGCCTGCACAACACGGCTTTTCCGGGAACCGGGGACGAGCGCCAGGTCACGATCGAACAGCCGATCCCGGACCACTACCGCGGCATGATGCTGGCGATCGCGGCACTGACCGACCGGGAGCGGGGCGTCATCGGCCACACCTCGGAGATCGGCGCCATCGGCCATCGGGTGGTCCACGGCGGCGAGGATTTCCGCGCCTCCATCCGGATCACCCCCGAGGTGATCGAGGCAATCCAGCGCAATATTCCCCTGGCGCCACTGCATAACCCGGCCAACCTCGACGGCATCCGGGTGGCCATGGAGATCTTTCCCCAGGTGCCCCAGGTGGCGGTCTTCGATACCGCCTTCCACCAGACCATGCCGCCGCGCGCCTTCCTCTATGCCCTGCCGTATCGTCTCTACGAGCAGGACCGGGTGCGGCGCTACGGTTTCCACGGCACCTCACACCGGTTCGTGGCCGGCGAATGCGCCCGGCTGCTGGGCAAGGAGCTTGCCGAGTGCAACCTGATCACCGTTCACCTCGGCAACGGCTGCTCCATGACCGCCATCGAAAACGGCTGCTCCATCGACACCTCGCTGGGCATGACGCCCTTGGAAGGGTTGGTGATGGGCACCCGCTCCGGCGACATCGATCCGGCCCTGCATCTTTTCCTGAAACAGAACAAGGGGATGGATCTGGAAGGGATCGACGCCCTGTTGAACAAGGAGTCGGGCTTGAAGGGGTTGTGCGGCATGAACGACATGCGCGACATCCACCAGGCGGCGGCGGCGGGCGATGGCCGGGCGGCCCTGGCCCTGGAGGTGCAGACCTACCGTAACCGCAAGTACATCGGCGCCTATATGGCGGTCTTGGGCCGGGTGGACGGCATCGTCTTCACCGCCGGTATCGGCGAGAACGACCCCATCGTCCGTGCCGAATCCCTCAAGGGGCTGGAGGTCTTCGGGGTTCGGCTCGATGGGGAAAAAAACAGCCTCCGCGCCAAGGAGGCCCGCTGCATCAGCCGCGCGGACAGCACGGTGCGGGTGTTCGTCATCCCCACCAACGAGGAACTGGCCATTGCCCGGGAAGTGGCCACCGTGGTCCGGGGGTGAGAGGAGAGGGGCAGTGCAGGGTGTGACTCAAATCGGCTGACCACAGCGTTCGGGACGCTGGGGTCGGAAGACACAGGCGATTTCAAGCGGGACTTGAAATCGCCTTTTTTGATTGATCGTGCCAACGCTTCAGCGTCGGCACGCAAGCCTGGGATGCTCCCGCGTCCGGATGGCGAGACGCCGGAGCGTCGCTTGACCGGTTCCCACGCTGGAGCGTGGGAACCATCGTAATTCGTCAGAGGCTCATTGCAGCGGCAGATTACAACTGCTGCTTACCATGGAGCGGTGAGCGGGGACCATGCAAGATACCGTTCGGAGAACCTGCCGAAAGCAGGCGGACACTGGTGATCGCGGCGATGTCGTGCCCTCGTTCCGTCATCGTATTGGCAATTTGCTCGACAATGGCCTGGGCCAGCAGGCCAATTAAACCGCCATTGGAATTGGACTGCTGTTCTGCGGTCGAGGCCGTGGCGCTGCCCTGCCACAATAACTGACCACTGCGCAAATCGACCAGTTTGGCCTCGGCCGTTACCCGGGTGTCGCTGGTGATGACCAGGTACTGCGTCCCATATTCCTTCACCTCGATATACAGCACGGCATCGGCTTTAAAAATCTGGAACAATTTTTCCAGGGGCAGGGCGTGGATGTCGTTCGGGGAGGTCAAGCCGTTCTGGATAAAGGTTTCTTCGACCACCGCCACCGGCAGGACATAGTATCCCGATTCGGCCAGGGGAAAGGTGATTTGGGAGAGAACGGAGTGGCTGGCCTTGATGTCCGGCGAGTTGTTGATGGGCGGCAGGGCCAAAATCGATCTCGGGTTGCTCTGGCGGAACGCGGTGTAATCGTAAGGCGGGGGCGGCTTGACGCAGGCGGCGAGCGGCAAGGCGAACAGCAGCAACAACAGGCTGAGCACAGGTTTCATTTGGTTTTTCCTTTTTCCTTGGCCAACAGGAAATCCATGAAAGGCGCGGCCTCCGGGAACAGCGCCTTTTCCTGCTCAAATTCCCGCACGGCTTCGGGGCCATGGGCGGTCTTGGCATAGAGCAGGCCCAGATGGGCGTGCAACCCCGGAGGAACCGGCTTGTCCTTGGCCCGCGATTTTTCGATGGCTTCCTGCAACGAAGCGATCTGTTCCTCGGGGCTGGTTTTATCTTGTTGATAGTATTGATAGACCGTTGATTGATACTGGTCCCAGTTGTACAGGCGATTCGGGGCGGCACATCCGGTCAAGGCAACGACCGCCAGCAGTAGGGCCAGGTTCCATCGGGGCAACATGGAGACGCCTTCCTTGCTCACTGGTTCGCCGGCTGCCATTCACCCCTCTCAATCCCCGCCACCAGGTTGTTGACCGCTTCCCGGATGGCCAGATCCAGCACTTTGCCGTTCAAGGTGGAGTCATAGGAGGCCGTGCCGCCAAACCCGATGATCTCCCGATTCGAGAGTTCGTATTCCCCCGCGCCCTTGGCGGAATACACCACCTCCGAAGTGTGGACATCCACCACGTTCAGGGTTGTCTTGGCATAGGCGACCTGGGTTTTGCCGCGGCCCAGGATGCCCCACAGTTGGTGGTCGCCGACCTCCTTCCGGCCGAATTCGGTCACATCGCCGGTGAGGACATAGCTCGCGCCTTTGAGCTTCTGGGCCTGACCCTTGATCGTGGCCTCCTGTTTCAGTTCCTCCATGTTGGTTCGTTCCAGGACATGGAAACGACCACTCTGTTGCAGATGACTGATGAGGATGGTCTTGGCCTGGTTGCCGAGCCGGTCGACGCCGTCGGAAAAAATACCACTCAGGTAATTGGATCGATTTTCAAATTTGCCGATCGATATAGTGCTTTTGCTGCCCTGATACGGTGTGTCGTATGAGGCAACCTTCTGGACTTCCAGCGTTCTCGAATGCTCCGTGGCGCACCCGGACAAGAGCGCGGTCGCGATCAGGAACGAACAGAAGAAAAGCAATTTTTGCATGAGTCCCACCCAATGTTTTTGCGATGAAATGGTTCTATCCAGCGCTTTAGGTAGCAACCGGATGCCCCTTTTGCAACCGAAATGTTCCGGGGACAGCATATCAAAAATCAACGGAATCGGTCCGGCGGCAGGCAGGGGGCTCGCCTTCAAGCATATCCGGTCCTGGCAACGTCGGCGGGGGCAACCCCGTCGGGGAGAGATCTCCTTCCAGGAGTCGACCTCCGCAGCATGATGAACAATGCCGATTGCTTGAAAGCGTGAGATCGGCTGAAGATCATCAGATTTTTTTTGTGGTCGATGACACCCATTGCCGGAGAAACGGCATCACCCGGGGCACCGGTCAAGATCGCTTTGACTTGCGATGCTTTTGGGGCGATAATGCAAAGTGTAACCGCTCCGCCAGAGCCCATCTTGTCGTCAGTGCAGCAGGGTGTTTCTTTCAGGGTAATTCATTGTTTTTGATGCGGAAATGGCCGACAAACCGAGGACAGCAGTCCGCGCCGACATAAAAAAGAACAGGCTCTATATCACCTTGTCATCCCGTGCGAATACAGCCAGACTGGAAAAAATTTATACGGATGTCCGGTTTTGCGTTGCCGACCTGAAACCGGGATTCGATGTTGTCACGGATCTTTCCGGATGTTCCATTGGCTACCTGAGCGGCGCATCCACCTTGCGAAAAATAATGTCGTTTCTTGTCGCGCATAAGGTGGGCCGGGTGATCAGGATCGCGGGAGAAATGAGCGTCATCTTGAAGCAACTGATGGGAATATCGGCAAGGTTCCATGGCTATAAGCCGATTTACGTTGCGAGTATGGAAGAGGCGGAGGAGGAGCTTAACCGCTCCATCAAGCCAGGTGCCCTCCGGTTTCAAATCAATCGACGACAGGTTGAGTTCTCTGGGCACGAAAAAAAAGGCACAGGGAACCTGCTCGACATATCGACCAGCGGCTGTGCCGTGCACGAAGCAACGCTTTCTCTCGCTCAAGATGAACGGATCGATATCGTCATTCCTCTCTATACCAATCAGGATGAGCTGTTCCCCTTTACCCTGTCCGCACGAGTGGTCTCGGCCCAGGAGGACCAGTTTGCGGTTCAATTTGTCGAGCTTGATGAAGAGCAGCGGGAGCGCCTGTACCAGTGCCTGGCGCATGAGGTGAAGCGCGAGATGCCGTAGGTCTCGAAATTTGAAATGGGGACAGTATATCGAACATCAGCGGAATCGATCCGGTGGCAGGTAGGGGACCGTTGCCCTCAAGCGTATCCGCCCCTGGCAACGACGAACCGGGGCCACGGTCGGCGGGCAATCAGGCGAAAAGTCCGGAGGTGGTGGTCAGAAAATCCTGCACCTTCTTCAGTTCGGATGGTGACAACCTGATATGGACCGCTTCTTTCAAGGCCAGGAGGTCGAGGGTGGGGTCATGTTTCAAGCCGATCCCCATCTGATGGCAGATGTGGTTGGCCATGCGCACAAGAACGAGAATGTAATTATCGGGGTCAAAGTTCGGCAGGTGATGGTCGCGGGCGATGACGGCAAAGGCCTCCGGCATCTGGATCTGCCGCAACAGCAGGTGCGCCTCCTCGACGTGCAGGCGATCCATGGCCCTGAGCAGCAGGGGGTCGGCTACGGCCAGCGCTGTATTTTTGCGTTTTTTTTCGGCGATTACCTTCAGGATGAGCAGCTTGCCGATGTCGTGCAACAGGCCGGCGGAAAACGCCTCGTGCTGCAAGACCCCGAAATCGAGACTGTTGGAGAGCATGCCGGCGGCAAAGGCGCATCCCATGGAATGCTGCCACAGCCTTTTCATGATGGCGTCAACCTGGCGGTCGTGGGTGCTGAACGACTTCTTGCTGACGCTGGCTAGGACAATCCGGAAGACTTCCGACATGCCGAGTCTGATCAGGGCCGCCCTGACGGTAGTGGTGGCGACCAAGCCGCGGTATATCGAAGAATTGGCGATTTTGAGCAGGTGGCTGGAGAGCGATTGATCGGCGCTGACCAGTTTCTCGATGGCCTGCAGATTGGCCTCTTTCTTGACCAATTCCTGCTGAATCCGCAGGGACACGGGATCGAAAATCGGCAGGGAAAAGCGCTCCGACTCAAGGTACTTCCTGAGGACCTGCAAAAAATCATCTTCGTTCGATATCATATTCACCCCGCCCCGTTGGTGGTCGGGACGACATAGAGCAAAATGGCGAAATAGTGCAGGGTGCTGCCCGCCAGGACAAACAGGTGCCAGATAGCGTGGTTGTAGGGCAACCGTCGCCAGAGGTAGAACACGATTCCGCCGGTGTAGGCGAGGCCGCCGGCGAGCAGCAGCCAGAGGCCGCCGCTGCCCACATTGGCCAGCATCGGTTTGACCGCGGCCACCACCGCCCAGCCCATGATCACATACAAGGCAATCAATCCGCGCCGGTACCGTCTGAGCCGCGTGGTCTCGATGGCTATGCCCGCCGCCGCCAATCCCCAGATGATGCCGAACAGGCTCCAGCCCCAGGGGCCGCGCAGGCTGATCAGGGTGAACGGGGTATAGGTGCCGGCAATCAGCACCAGGATGGCCGAGTGGTCGAGGATGCGGAGGATGGCTTTGGCGCCCGGATGGGGGATGGCGTGATACAGGGTCGAGGCCAGGTACAGCAGGGTCAGGGCGGCGCCGAAGATCGAACAGGCGACGATGTGCCAGGCGTCGCCGTACAGGGCGGCAAAGATGACGAGCACCACCAGGCCGGCGAGCGCCAGCAGGGTGCCCAGGCCGTGGGTGATGCTGTTGGCGATTTCCTCGCCCGTGGTGTAGCGGGATGCCGATGGGGTCTTGGCCATTGGAACAGCTCGGATTTCGAGAAAAAGGTGACCTCGGTTTTTTATATGCAAGTGTGGTTCCGGGCGGTGCCATGCCGGAGCACTGAACGTTCATGGTTCGTTGTGGCCGGCCACTTCGGTCCAGCCATGCTGACTATAAGGCCAGCATAGCGTGCATCCCCCCGCTTGTCCATGGCAATTCCTTTGGTGGGGAGGAGGGATGGACAATGTCGCCGGATGTGGTATCATGGCCAGCCGGTTCGTCCCCGCGCCTGGTGCGGCGAGTGAACGAACTGTTTACAGTCGGACAGCCTTCCTGACTATGACCGATGGCGTTTAGCGGACACACGCCCGGAATTATCTCCAACCGGAGGGGATCCCATGGAGCAGCATGCTGCCTTTCCTGAAAATATGGCGGAGTTGATCGCCGAATACCGACGGCTCTGGCCGCTGATCCCTGTTCTGCACACCGCCATGGGCAAGTTGGCGGGGAAAGAGGCGATCAGGGCCTGCGCCAAACGGCTGGGCATGCTCGGCATGCAGGGCAATAAACCCGGCATCTTTTTCGAGCACGAGCTGGAGATGGATGTTTTTCAGGATTATCTGAACTACATGTACCGTCCCCGCGGGGTCAGCCTGGCGCGGCAGATGCGCAACCGCAACCGCTTCCCGCCGGACAGCGACGAACGGATGCTGCTGGAGGCCATGGTGCAGGCCCGTTTTTCCCTCTTCTGGGTCAGGGCGCTGCACCCGGATGGCGGTTTTGCCGCCCTGGATGTCATCACCGGGGAGGAGGTGTTTATCCTCGACCAGTCCATGCCTAAGCAGGGCGAGGTCGGGCTGCTCCTGGGGTTCCGTCGTTTTCCTTTTCGCAATGTTTGGATGCACACCGGCGCCACCATGGTCTTCGGGCGGATCGATGACCCCGCCGGCATGAAGCCCATGGGGCGTGCCCTCGGCGAGCGCGAAGAACGGGAGCTGAACGAGAAAAATATCCGGCATTGGCGGGAACTTGCCCGCGAGAGGGAGTAGCGCGGGCGCTTTCCCCGGCGCCGGCCGGGCTCATGCCAATGCGCATTTATCGTTCCAAGGCTCCAGCGTTGGAACGCAAGTCTTGAACGCTCCCGCATCCGTACGGCAAGACGCCGGAGCTGACCGGTTTCCACGCTGGAGCGGGGGAACCATCGCACCGTCAACTCGTCCGCGGGAGGGAGTAGCGGCAACTCAGGCCTGCTCAGCCTCCTCCGCCAGCACGAAAGTGCCGGCCTTGATCTCCTGGTCGATCTCCACCAGGGCCCGCTTCATCTGCTTCAAGGCCTGGCGGATGCGGTTTTCGTTCTCCACCAGGGCCAGGCGGAGATAACCGTCGCCCTCCTCGCCGAAACCGGCGCCCGGCGCCACCGCCACGTTGGCCCGGTTCATCATCTCGATGGAAAACCGGACCGAGCCCATCCGGACATACGGTTCGGGAATCTGCACCCAGACAAACATGCCGGCCTTGGGCTTCTCCACCGCCCACCCCATCCGGGCCAAGCCCTCGCAGAGCACGTCCCGCCGCTTCTGGTAGATCGCCACCTGCTCGACGATGGTGTCGTCGCAGTCGCGCATGGCCACGATGCCCGCCACCTGGATGGCCGAGAAGATGCCGTAGTCGTAGTAGCCCTTGATCTTGGCCAGACCGCCGACCATCTCCCTGTTACCCACGCAGTAGCCCAACCGCCAGCCCGCCATGTTGTACGACTTGGAAAAAGAGCCGAATTCGACCCCGACATCGAGCGCCCCCGGAATCTCCAGCAGCGAGGGCGCCACCAGGCCGTCGTAGGTGATCTGGCCGTAGGCGAAGTCGTTGATCACCATGAAGTGGTACCGCTTGGCCAGCTTGACCATCTCGGTGAAGAATTCCTTGGAGGCCAAAGTGCCGGTGGGGTTGTGGGGATAGTTGAGCATCACCAGCTTGGGGCCGGGGTAGAGCGACTGACACATGGTGCTCACCTGGCGCAGGTACGCCTCCTCCGAGCCCAGGGGGAAGCGCAGGACGCTGGCCCCGGCGATGACCGCCGCATAAACGTGGATGGGGAAAAAAGGCGAGGGCACCAGCACGGTGTCGCCCGGTCCGAGCAGGGCCAGGCAGAGGTGGGAAATACCCTCCTTGGAGCCGATGGTGCAGATGACGTCGTCCTCACCGGTGAGTTCCACCCCGTATTTGCGCTTGTAGTAGAGGGCGATCTCCCGTTTGAGGTTCTTCATGCCGCCGGCCACCGGGTAGCGGTGGGTCTTGGGATCGACCGCCACCTCGCAGAGCTTCTCGGTCACCTTGCTCGGGGTCCGATCCATGGGATTACCCATGCCGAGGTCGATGACGTCGATTCCTTCCCACCGTTTTTCCATCTTGATTTTGTTGATCATGCCGAAGAGATAGGGCGGCAATTGGTGCATGCGTTCGGCAAAGCGGATGGTCACATCGTTGTTCATGGTCGTCTCCTGTGAGAATGGTTCGAAGCCAGGGACAGGGGTTCTCGGGATTTTTCAATCCGTACAGAATAAAAAAAGCCTGAACCGTCGGGTCCAGGCTAAAAAAAAACACCATGGACCGGAGTTCCAGTCCATGGCGCGGTTTCGGGTCTGCTGTGGGTTATTTAAGCAACCGGACGCCAATGAACTGGGTTCATCGCCGCCGCTGCCGCGACATGTTGTTTCATGTATCTACCTTGTTGAAGAGGCTTTGCGGATGCGTTGTTTCTTTGTTGTTTTGTAGCCCCGATTGACGGATTTGTCAACCACTGTGGCGCGTTGCCGGTACCGGAACATCAGCCGATGCGGGCCATCATCGTCTCCATCTCGCCGATCCGGTCGCGGACGTCGGCCCGCTCCTCGACCGCGAGCACATCCTCCAGTTTGGTCAGTTGCTTGACCACCTGTTCGAGCTTGTCGGTGGCATCGACCTTGAGCCAGATCCGGCTGGTCTCGCCCCGGCCGATGGCGGTACAGAAGATCCCTTCCAGATTGAAGGCGCGTCGGGCGAAGAGGCCGCAGATCTGGAGCATGACGCCGGGATGGTTGTTGACCGTCAGCCGGAGGATGGTGAAGGACTGGGATGCCGAAGGGTGGATGGGGTCAGTTGCGGCCATGGTCGTCTCCTATCATGGTGGTGTTGGCGGCGCCCGGCGGCACCATGGGGGTGACTTCTTCCTCGATGTCGATGGGGATGTTGATCAGGCAGGGGCCGGGTGCGGCCATGGCCTGTTGCAAAAGCGCGTCCGGATCGGCGGCACCGTCGCAATCGACGGCCTCCATGCCGAAGCCCCGGGCAATGGCGGCGAAATCGATCCGGATACCGTAGGCAGAGGCAAAGTAGTGCTGCTGGTAGAAGAGGCGCTGCTGTTGCCGGACCAGGCCGAGGCTTTGGTTGTTGAGCACCACGATCTTGACCGGGATCTGCTGCTCGACCGCGGTGGCCAGTTCCTGGATGTTCATCTGCAGGCTGCCGTCGCCGCTGAAACAGACCACCGGCCGGCCGGGATGCGCCAGGGAGGCGCCGATGGCCGCCGGCAGGCCGAAGCCCATGGTGCCCAGGCCGCCGGAGGTGAGCAGTTGGCGCGGCGCGGTGAAGGGATAGGCCTGGGCCACCCACATCTGATGCTTGCCGACATCGGTGCTGATCAGGGCTTCGGGCCCGGCCAGTTCGGCCACCCGCCGGATGAGGTGGAAGGGCCGGCCCGGGGCGAAATCACGGGCCTGGAAACGGGGGAAGTCCTGCTGCAACTGGCGGATACGGCCGGTCCAAGCGCGGCGGTCCCGCCCGCGGACCAGCGGCAGGAGGCCGGCAAAGGCCTGGCGGGCGTCACCGGTGATGCCGGCATCGGCCGGGCGCAGTTTGTTGATCTCGCTGGCGTCGATGTCGACATGGATGACCTTGGCCTGGGGGCAGAAGCCACTGATCCGGCCAGTGGCCCGGTCGTCGAAGCGGACCCCGGCGGCGATCAGCAGGTCGCACTCCTCCATGGCCAGGTTGGTGGCGCGGCAGGCGTGCATGCCGAGCATGCCCAGCGACAGGGGATGGTCCGAGGGCAGAAGGCCGAGGCCCATCAGGGTCATGACCGTGGGGATGGCCCCCTGTTCCGCCATGCGCCTGGCCTCGGCGGCCGCCCCGGCATGGATGACCCCGCCGCCCAGGTAGAGGATCGGCCGGGCCGCCTGGTTGATCATTGCCGCCGCCTGCGCGATGGCCGAGCGGTCCTCGCTCTGATGCTCCGGCAGCGGGCAGGGTTCGGGCCAGGATTCGAACTCGACCACCTCGGTCTGGACATCCTTGGGCACGTCGATCAGCACCGGGCCGGGTCGGCCGGACCCGGCCAGGCGGAAGGCCTTGGGCACAATGGTCAGCAACTCGGCCGCCGAGCGGACCAGATAGTTGTGCTTGGTGATCGGCATGGACATGCCGTAGGTATCGACCTCCTGGAAGGCGTCGGTCCCGAGCAGGGAGCGCGGCACCTGGCCGGTGATGCACACCAGCGGGGTCGAGTCGAGATAGGCATCGGCCAGGGCGGTGAGGATGTTGGTGGCGCCGGGGCCGGAGGTGGCGAAACAGACCGCCGGCCGGCCGCTGGATCGGGCCATGCCCTGGGCGATGAAGCCCGCGCCCTGCTCGTGGCGGGCAAGGACGTGGCGGATGGCGGTGCTTGCGGCCAGGGCGTCGTAGAGGGGCAGGTTGGCCCCACCGGGGATGCCGGTCACGATCCGAATGCCGTGTCGTTCCAAGTGTTGAATAATGATCTGGGCGCCGTTGAGTCTGGGCATGGTCTGGTCCTCCTTGTGGTGGTGTCGAGTTGGGCAAAAAAAAACCCCTGCCGGCGGGCGCCGGCAGGGGTTGTGATCTCCAGTCTGGATTTTTCCCGCTACGACGCCCCGATGGCTTGACGCACCACGACCACCACACTCACGACCAGGAGTGCCAGAACGGTAGAAATGTTGGCGATGCGAGCAGCGATGTTCATATCGGATGGGGCCTTGCGAAAAAAAGAGACGTTCTCAACAGGAACGCTTGCCTCCTTGATACCTGAAAGCCGCGATCTTCGTCAAGAAAAATGTCGTCGGTACCGCCCCGTTGCCGAGGGACCGGCGTGGGGGATGGCGTTTGCCCTCACAGGCCGTACTTTTTGGCGTAGCCCCGCGGGGTGATCATCTTGTCCCGCCAGACAAAGGTCTGCGAGTTGCCGATGAGGACCGTGGTCTGCATGCCGATCTCCTCGTCGAGCATCTTTTCGAGCGTGGTCAGCCGCACGGTCTCGTGCTCGCGGGTGGCGCCGGAAACGATGCCCACCGGGGTGTCGGGGGAGCGGTGGGCCAGCATGATCTCGCGGGCGCGGACGATCTGGTCGGTGCGTTTCTTGGATTTGGGGTTGTAGATCACCACCACGAAATCGGCCGGGGCCACGGCTTCGAGGCGGCGTTCGATCAACTCCCAGGGGGTCATCAGGTCCGACAAGCTGATGGCGGCGAAATCGTGCATCAGGGGCGCGCCGAGGATGGCGGCACAGGAATTGAGGGCGGCGATACCGGGGATGACGTCGATGGCCACGGCGGCATCCATGGACCAGGCCAGCTCGAACACCAGCCCGGCCATGGCGTATATGCCGGGGTCGCCGCCGCAGACCAGGGCCACCCGTTTGCCTTGTTCCGCCAGTTCCAGGGCCTTGCGGCAGCGGTCGATCTCCTGCATCATCGAGGAAGAGAGGACCTCGCTGGCCGGATTGAGGCAGTCGCGGACCAGGTCGAGATAGGTGCGGTAACCGACCACGATTTCCGCCTGCTCCAGGGCGGTGCGGGCCCGGGGGGCCATGAGGTCGACGGCGCCGGGGCCGAGGCCGACGACGGTGAGGGAGCCGGGGGTTTGTTGTGCTGTTGTCATTGTGTTCGTCATTCCTTGTTTATTGTCAAAATCGATGGCTACGCGAAAAAGGGGAAACGGGTATTTTGTCATTTCGACGAGCACAGCGAGGAGAAATCTCGTTCTTGCAGGGGATTTCTCCCGGTCGAAATGACAGCCGAAAGGACTCGCCATTTCTGGATTCATATCGCGGGCATGGCCTGCTCCTACGCCCCGTGGGGCATGCGCGGGAGCGGGCCATGCCCGCGAAAAAGCTCGATCTTGTGTGGCTCTCCCTTTCCAAAGCAAAGGTTTTCCGGCTATTGCCTTTATATGACAGCAAGCAATGGCCCTTTAACGTATTTCTCAAGCTGAGAATGAGCGAAGTCGGCGACAAGCTCATCTCTCCCCACCCTTTCGTCCCAACGGATCGGCGATTTCCGCCACGGCGGTGGTCACGTCGGTCCATTTCCTCTTGGCCACCAGCAGGGTGGCTCCCGGTCCGGCACTGAGCAGGGCCGCCGGCTCGGCCACGCCCTGGGCCCCGGTGGCGCGGCGCACCGCCTCCGAGGCGACGATGCCTTCGACCCGGTTCAGGTCGTCCTTGCTGAAAAAATCGATGCTCAACCCCTGGTGGCGGGCAAATTCGAGCAAACCGGCTTCATCCTGCTTGAGATCGATGGAGGCCAGGCGGGCGATGGCCTGGGGGGCCAGGCCGTGCTCGGCGCAGGTGGCGCGGGCGGCGGCTTCGATGGCCGCCACCGGCGTCCCCCGGTTGCAGCCGATGCCGAGGACCAGGGCCTGTGGGTGGAGCAGGGCGGCGCCACCGGCCTCGCCGGTGCGGCTGTCGATGACCAGGTCGGCATCCGTCCGCTCCGCCACCGGCAGGAGATCCGGTGGCAGCTCCGGCAGGGGATAGCGGCTCCAGACGGCGAGCGTCCCCAGGTCGACCAGACGGCCCATGGCCCGGGTGAAGGCGGTTTTGTCGCCGGGGGTCAGGCCCAGGTCCCGGCACCACAGGTCGAGCGCGGTGCGACCCAGGACATCGGAGGCAGTGGTGAGCACCGCTTGCCCACCGGTGACCGCCGCCACCCGCCGGGCCAGCCCGTTGGCCCCACCGAGGTGGCCGGAGAGCAGCGAGACGGCAAAGCGGCCCTGTTCGTCGCAGACCACGATGGCCGGGTCCCGGTATTTATCCTGCAACAGCGGGGCAATGGTGCGGACCACGATGCCCGTGGCCATGATGCAGACGATCTCGCGATAGTTTCCCCAGGCCTCGGCCATCGCCTCGGCCATCCGTCCCCGGCAGGCCAGGAAATCGCCGTCCAGGGCCGCGGCCAGTTGTCGGCCCAGCACGCCGCCGCCCTGACTCAGGGCGAGCACGACCAAGCGGCGACCGGAGCCGGACTCAGCGGTATTCGTGGGAGAAGCCGGCGTCATAGAGTTTGGAAACGATCCGGCTGTCCTCGGCCAGGGCCGGCCCGACCACGATCATCGCCGTCTTCTTGATCTTTGAGGCCTCGATGGTGGCGGCGATGTCGGCCAGGGTGCCGCGGACGATCTGCTGGTCCGGCCAACTGGCCCGCTCGACCACGGCGATGGGCGTCTCGGCCGGATAGCCGCCGGCCCGCAGGTCCTCCACCACCCGGCCGATCATCGCCACACTCAGGAAGATGCACATGGTGGCCTGGGACCGGGCCAGGTTGCGCAGCGATTCCCGCTCCGGCACCGGGGTGCGGCCCGCCTGGCGGGTGAAGATCACCGTCTGGGTGACCTCGGGCACGGTCAGTTCCTTCTTCAGGGCGGCGGCGGCGGCAAAGGCCGAACTGACCCCCGGCACCACTTCATACGGGATGCCGGCCGCATCCAGCCACTGCATCTGCTCGCGGATGGCACCGTAGATGGCCGGGTCACCGGTGTGCAGTCGCACCACCCGCAAGCCCTGGCGATAGCCCTGGGCCAGCAGGGCCATGATCGCCTCCAGGTCGAGGGCGGCGCTGTCGTGGCAGGCCGCCTTGATCCCGTCGAGCAGGGCCGCGTTGACCAGGCTGCCGGCATAGACCACCACATCCGCCGTATCCAGCAGGCGGCGGCCCTTGAGGGTGAGCAGTTCCGGGTCGCCCGGTCCGGCGCCGAGGAAGACCACGGGATGGAGGGCCGGCTCAGGCGGCGATTGCATCTGTTCCATTGGATACCTGTACCTTTTTTTTGCGGATGACCATGGTGGAGAAGTAGTGCAGCTTCCGGCCCCTGGCCTCGCGGACGTCGGTGTAGACCCGTTCGCCCTCCATGCCCGAGCGCTCGGTCAGCACCGCGCAGTCGGCCAGTCCCAGCTCCTCGAGCAGGTCGATCAGGGCATCGATCCGCTTATGGACCTTCATCAGCACCACCGCGTCGAGGTTGATGAGGATGCCCCGCAGCCGGTCGTCCTCGAAGGCGGCCGGAACCACGGCCAGGACATCGTCGCCCAGGGCCAGCGGGCTCGACTGGGAGGCGGCGCAGGCGGCCATGGCGGTGATGCCGGGGACCACGGTGACCGGGGCCAGGGGCCGTTGTTCCTGGATCATGGTCAGGAGGTAGAAGGCGGTGGAGTAGAGGGTGGCGTCGCCCAGGGTGGGAAAGGCCACATCCTCGCCCCGGTCGAGATGCCGAATCACCTCGGCCGCCGATTTCCGCCAGGCCGTCAGCAATTGGTCGTCGGCTTCCTGGCCGAGGTAGACCTTTTTCATCGGAAAACAGAGCGAAAGGATGGTGCGGTCGTTGTCCGGCACCATCTGCTCGGCGATCCGTTGGGCGCTGCTCAGCCCGTTTTCCCTGGCCGTGGGCACGGCCCAGACCTTGGCTGCGGTCAGGATGCGCACTGCCTTGTAGGTCATCAGTTCCGGGTCGCCGGGACCCACGCCGACCAGGTAGAGGTGGCCGGTCCGCGAGGGGGGATTGTCGCTCTTCATTTGTCGCCTGTGATAAGGGTTATGGGGTTGAAGATCTGGGGTTCGCCGTCGGGGAGCTGCCTGCGGGTCACGGCCAGGGTACTGGCGGCCACCCGCAGGCCCAGCCGCGTGAGGCAGGCCAGGGCCGTGGTTTCGGTCTGGGGCAGGACGGCGTTGATCACGATCCGGCCGCCGTCGGCCAGGCGGGCCACCGCCGTGTCGATGATCGCTTCCAGTCTGCGGCCGCTGCCGCCGATGAAGATCCGGTCCGGCGGGGGGAAGGCGGCCAGGGCCTCCGGGGCCTCGCCGCAGACCAGGTGGATGGCGTAGGCGCCGTAGTGCCGGATGTTGGCGCGGATGTTGGCCTGCTCCTCCGGTTTTTTCTCGATGGTGTGGATGGCGAGTTCCGGGCAGAGTCCGGCCGCCTCCAGGGAGACCGAGCCCGAGCCGCCGCCGATGTCCCAGAAGACGCCCTCGGCGGGCAGGCGCCACCGGTGGAGGGTGGCGGCGCGGATCTCGTCCTTGGTGATCAGGCCCCGGGAATGGGCGATTTCGTCTTCCCGGAGACCGAAGCGGATCGTGGCCGGTCGGGGCGGCTGTTCGATCAGCACCATGTTCAGGGGGTCGAAGGTGCGCTGGGCGATCTCCGCAAGATTGCCGCTGGTCAGCCGTTCGTCGACCAGACCCAGGTTTTCCGCCACCCGGATGCGGACGGCCTGGATGCGCTCCGTGTCCTCGCAGACCGCAAGCGCGGCCAACAGGGAGGCCGCCACCCGGTCCGGACTGTTGCGGCCGTCGGTGAACAGCATCGCCCGCTCATGGCGGAGGATGCGGCCGGGGATGTTTTCCGCTGCCCGGCCGTGGAGGCTGATCAGGGCGAGGTCATCCCAGGGGATGCGGAGCCGGGCGCAGGCCAGTTGGACGGCGGAGAGGGCCGGGTGGATCGTCACCCGGTCCGCACCGAACCGGTCGATCAGGGTGCGGCCGATGCCGAACAACAGGGGGTCGCCGCTGGCCAGGACCGCGACGTCGCCGGCGAGGAGGGCCTCCTCCACCCGATTGAGCATGGCCTCCACCGGGGCGATGTCGATCACCGGGTGCAGCAGGCCGGCCACCAGGGAGCGGTGGCGGCGGGAGGCGACGATGGCGGCGCAGCGGCGCAGCAGCGGCCATTGCTCCGCGGTCAGGGCCTTGCCGCTGATCCCGATCAGTTCAATCCGTGACATGCACCACCCCCTCCTCCGAGGTGACCAGATAGACCCGCACCGGCAGGCCGGACCATTGTTCGGCCTGGGCCTTGGCTTTTTGGCAGACCGCCGCGATCAGGTCAAGGCGGCCCATGGCCTTGAGCCGGTCATAGATCTCGCGGGCGGTGTTGGCGGTGCGCAGGGCAGCGGCGGTGGCCGGGTCCAGCCCCAGCTCGGCCAGGAGATCGGCGGCCTGCCGGGTCTCCAGGGCGCCGTTGCGCACATGGGTCTGGGGCACGGCCAGGGCCGCCTTGACCAGCTTGGCCCACATCCCGGCCAGGTGAATGCGGGAAAAGTCGTGTCGCTGGGCGGCTTCGAGGGCGTAGAGGAGGTAATCGCCCATCATCACCTGGCTCTCCTCGGGCAGCCGCAACAGCCCCTGGACCATGGCCTCGGAGGTGCGGCCGGTGGAAAGGATCGCCTCGGTGAGGCCGACCGCGCGGGCCACCTGCATCGAGGCCTCGATGGTGTCGGTCCAGGCCTTGGCCGAGATCGGCCGGACAATACCGGTGGTGCCGAGGATCGACAGGCCGCCGATCACCCCCAGCCGCCGGTTGAGGGTCTTCTCCGCCAGGATTTCACCGTCGCGGACGAAAATCCGCACCTCCAGACCGTCGCTTTCCCGGCCCGAGCCGGCCAGGGCCTCGGCCACCGCCGCCCGGATCATCTGCCGGGGGACCGGATTGATCGCCGGCTCGCCCACTGCGACGGCCAAGCCGGGCTTGGTCACCAGGCCGACGCCGGGGCCGTTGGTGAGGACGATTTGCTCTTGGCGCGGGCCATCGAGCCAGCGGACCTCGGCCCCGATCTCGGCGCCGTTGGTCACGTCGGGATCGTCGCCCGCATCCTTGACCACCGTGGCCAGGGCCTGGTCCGTATCCTGGCGGCCGCACCGGCAGAGGGCAAAGGCATGGCGGGAACCGTCGGGAAAGGGGATCTCCACCGACTCCGGGTTCTCCCGGTCGAGCAGGCAGAGCACCGCTGCCTTGGCCGCAGCCGCGGCGCAGGCCCCGGTGGTGTAGCCGCTGCGCAGCGCTTTATTCTTCCCGGATCGGCTCATGCTCGTCTCAGGCCAGGCGCAAGAGGGCGTTGACCGCGGCCACCGCCACCGGGGTGCCGCCCTTGCGGCCCAGGGCGGTGATGAAGGGATAGGGTTTTTCGGCGAGCAACTCCTTGGACTCGCTCGCATTGACAAAGCCCACCGGCACGCCGATCACCAGATCCGGGGCAAAGCGGCCCTGGTCGATCAGCTCCATTACCTTCAAGAGCGCCGTCGGGGCATTGCCCACGGCGACGATGCCGATATTGTCGTCCACGCTCCGGGCTATGGCGGCATCGGAACGGGTGGTGCCTTGGGCCTTGGCCAGGGCCACGGTCTCGGCTTCCGCCACCCGGCAGAGCACCCGACCGCCGAAGCGGGCCAGCAATCCGCTGGAGATGCCGCTGGCCGCCATGTTGACGTCGACCAGGATGCTCTTGCCCGCCCGGATGGCCGCCAATCCGGCTGCGATGGCCTGGGGGTGGAAGCGGAAATACTCGGCAAAGCCGAAGTCGCCGGTGGCGTGGATGCAGCGGCGGACCACGGCGAACTCCTCGGGAGAAAACCGGGTGGGGCCGAGCTCGCGCTCGATGATGCGAAAGCTCTCGGCCTCGATGTCCTGGGGGGCGATGGATTGCAGAGTGACCATGGGGTGTCGGTTGTTTGGTTAGGTTATTTAGGGGGTTAGGGGGCATCGGTAGGTTGGGCTAAGCGCAGCGCAGCCCAACACGAGGCGTTGGGCTTCCTGCGTCAGCCCAACCTACGGGCTTATCTGGTTACGATGGTTCCCACGCTTCAGCGTGGGAACCGGTCAAGAGACGCTCCGGCGTCTCCTCTACGGACGCGGCCGCGTCCAAGACTTGCGTCCCAACGCTGGAGCGTTGGAACGATCAAAAATCCTCAAAACTGCCTCCGGCAAGCGCTGATAAACCGACTCGCTACCTCCGGAGTGCGGCCCCAGTGGAGGTGGACATAGCCGGCCAGGGTGTTGCCGTGAGCCAGGAACCCTTCCGGGCGGCCGTCTTCCAGCCGGTAGGCCGCCGGGACCGCAGTAATGTCGGTGTCGATGGTCGAATAATGAAACTCGTGGCCATGGAGTACCGCGCCCGCCGGGGCCAGGAGGCAATCTTGCAGCACCTGGGGCTGCCGGTAGCCCAGGCTGCGCAGCCGGGCCTGCATCCGGGTGGCCAAGGGGTAAAGGCCAACCATGGGAAACTCGTTGCCCTCCAGGTCGGCGATTGTGCGGCACAAATACATGAAACCGCCGCATTCGGCGTACACCGGCCGGCCGGCCTCGGCCAAAGTCCGGATCTGTTCCCGCATCGCGGTGTTGGCGCTTAGTTGCGAGGCATACAACTCCGGATAACCGCCGCCCAGGTAGAGGCCGTGCAGTCCCGGTGGCAGGTCGCGATCATCCAGCGGGCTGAAAAAAACCAGCTCAGCCCCGGCAGCCCGCAACAGGTCGAGGTTGTCCTCGTAATAAAAGCAGAAGGCCGCGTCCCGGGCCACCCCGATCCGCACCCGTTCGGTCTCGGTCACGGGGGCCGGTTCGGCCATGGGTTCTTGGCCCTCGGGTCGTTCGCCGGCGATCCGCAGCAGCCGGTCCAGGTCGACATGGGTCTCGATCAGGTCGATCAACCGTTCCAACCCCGTGCCGACCAGCGGATGTTCCTCGCCCATGTGCAGCCCGAGGTGGCGGGAGGGAATAGAGACCTCCTCGTTCCGGGGCAGAAAACCGAGCACCGGCACGTCGCTGTGGCTGCGAATGGCCTCGGCCACCATCTGCCGGTGCTTGGCCGAGCCGACCCGGTTGCAAATCACCCCGGCCAGCTTGAGCCCCGGATCGAGGGTGGCGAAGCCGTGGACCACGGCGGCCACGCTTTCGGCGGCCGAGCGGACATCGATCACCAGCAGCACCGGCAGATCGAGGGTCTTGGCCAAGGTCGCGGCCGAGGCCTCGCCACCGTCGAACAACCCCATCACCCCCTCGACCACCGCGATCCCCTCGGCCGGACAATGGCGGCCAAAGGTGCGCCGGACCCAATCCTCGCCGCACATCCGGACATCGAGGTTGCGCGACACCCGGCCGGTGACCATCCGGTGCAGGCTGGGATCGATGAAATCCGGGCCGCACTTGAAGGGCTGGACCGCGAGCCCGCGCCGGGCCAGGGCCGCCATCACCCCCAGGGTGAGCGTGGTCTTGCCGCAACCCGAATGGGTGCCGGCGATGAGGACGGCCGGCCGGCTCATAGTCGGGTGATGCCCTCCTGGCCGTAGTCGGGATAGAGCAGCGAGCGGACAAAGGCGATGCCGTCGAGCAGTCCCAGGGTCGGCCGCGACACCATCTCCTCGTCGACCAGGAAGACCTGGTTGTCGCGCACCGCCTTGATCACCGCGAATCCCGGCTCCTTGACGATGTCGTCGACGCTCACCGGGTTCATCCGGCCGCTTTGAGCGAGATAGAGGTCGATCTGGTCGGCCTTGGCCAGGATGCGTTCCTTGCCGTAGGCGGCGATGTTGGTTTCGCGCATCCGCTCGGCATCGGCGGCGATGTTGATGCCGCCCGCCGATTCGAGGACGAACATGGCCATGGAGGGGGGGGCAAAGGGCTTCATTTGCTTGTGGATGGCCTCGAAATAGACCCGCTTGCGTTTTTCCTGGGGCATCTGCTTGAGCGGGGCGGTGATCGCCGCCAGCCGCTTGCCGAAAGTCTCGACCATGGCCTTGGCCTGCGACTCCCGGCCGGTCAGCTTGCCCAGGGCCTCCCAGTAGGCGAACATCTCGCCGATTTCGGTGGGCTGGAGCGAGACCACGCGGACATTGTTTTTTTCCAGGATGCGCACCAGGTTGGGGTAGCCCCGGCTGATCATCGGCCGGATCAGGACCAGGTCCGGTTTGAGGGCCAGGATGCGTTCCGGGTCGTCCTGAAACTGGACCACAGGCCGGCCGGGCAACTGGGTGTCGCTGGGGCCGCAGGCGATGAGCTCTTTTTTCAGCCCGAGTTCGAGCAGGTTGGTGGTATGGGCCGGGTAGAGCGAGATGATCCGCTGAAAGGGCTGGGAAAAGACCAGGGTCCGGTTCTCACTGTCGGTGATGGACGCGGCAACGGCAATATGGGCAAGCAGGAGCACAAGAGCGGGGATCAGGAAGAACGATTTGAGGCGCATGGTGTTTTTTTTAGCGGTTTAGGTGTTTAGGTGTTTTGCAAACGCCAAGGGTAACCAGCGGCGGCCACTGAACTTGCCGCGATTAGCGCAACGCTGCTCCCCGCCGTCTGGTTGACCCAATTGTTAGGTGCCTGCTTGGTTAGCAAGCTCTTGTTTTTTTTTTCTATAACGGCCACGTGTATTTCACGGATTAATTTCATTTCGTTGCCGAGGCGTTCCACGAGATTGGCTGAGAACTTGACGATGGCCTTTACATCTTCCGCAGGATGGGACTTGAATGGGCTCTTGCTTGCCCTATTTAGGAACTCGTGGGCGAAAGCGTTATGCGCACAAAAGTTTCGCCACTCGATAACTTTTCGCAAATCATTGACCAATTCATCATTGGCAGTAACCTCTGAGAACATCTTTATCAGTTTTCCCAGAGGAGCGTTTACAACGGCTACGGGATTAAAGCGGAATACAATAGGCGACGGTGCTGTAGCCCTGATGATTTCATAGGATAGACCTACGCAAATCTTCAAGGCCTCCTCAATCATCTGAAACGAGAGAAGCGCACCGTTAAGTGCAGCTATATACGGCTCATTCTTCATAGTTCCGTAATCCTGCCAGAGTTGTACTGCACCTAACAGCCTAACAGCCTAACAGCCTAATAGACTAACAACCTAACTTCCTGCTTACGCCGGCAGCCGAAAACTCACCTGCCGGCTGTTGGTAAAGGGGTTGGGCCGGACTTCCGCCTCGACCCCGTAGACGGCCTCGATATTGGCCGGGGTCAGCACCTCCTCGGTCGGTCCCTGGCAGACCACCTGTCCCTGCTTGAGGAAGATCAGGCGGTCGCAGAACAGGGCGGCCAGGTTGAGGTCGTGCATCACCGCCACCACCTGCATCGCCTGGTGCTCGAAGCGGTGGCGGATGAGGTGGAGGATCTCCAGGCTGTGGTGGATGTCGAGGTTGGAGGTGGCCTCGTCCAGGAGCAGCATTTCCGGCTGCTGGGCCAGGGCGCGGGCCACGGCCACCCGCTGTTTCTCGCCGCCGGAGAGCCGGGTGACCGGCCGGTCGGCCAGGGCGACGATGCCGGTGGCCGCCAGGGCTTGGTCGATCAGGGCCTGGTCCGTGGCGCTGGGGGTGGCGAATCGATGCAGGTGGGGATGGAGGCCCATTTCCACCACCTCGCGCACCGAAAAGCCGAACCGGACCATGAAATCCTGGGGCACCAGGGCGAGCCACCGGGCCAGTTGCTTCTTCGGCCAGGCGGAAAGCGGTTTCCCCTGGAAAACGATGGTTCCGGACTGCGGCGTTTGCAGGCCGGCCAGCAGGTCGAGCAGGGTGGTCTTGCCGCTGCCGTTGGGGCCGAGGATGCCGGTGCAGCAGCCGCGGCGCAGTTCCAGGGTGACGTCGCGCAGCACCGGCGTGTCGTTATAGCCGAAGTTCACCCCGGTCAGGGACCAGAGGATCGCATTGTCCTGTTCAGAAAGCGGTTGCGCCATCTCGTTGCCGTTTCTTGAACAGGACACAGAAGAAGGGACCGCCCAGCAGGGCGGTGAGCACGCCGATGGGCACTTCCGAAGGCAGCACTGCCCGGGTGAGAGTATCGGCGATCAACAAGAGCAGGGAGCCTCCGAAAAAGGCCAGCGGGATCAGCAAGCGGTTGTCCGGGCCGACCAGATGCCGCAGCAGGTGGGGCACGATCAGGCCGACGAAACCGATGATCCCGGACACCGACACCGCCAGCGCGGTCATCAGGGTGGCGACGGTGAGCAGGACCAGCCGCAGCCGGACGGTGTTGACACCGAGCGAGGTGGCGGCCCGGTCGCCGGTGGCCATGATGTTGAGGTCGCGGCTGTAGAACACCGCCGTGAGGGTGCCCAGCAGGGCCGCGGGCGCCAGCAGGAGGATGTTGGCCCAGGAGGCCCCGGCCAGGCTGCCCATCAGCCAGAAGATGATCAGGCCGACCTGCTCGTCGGCCAGGAACTTGAGAAAACCGATCGCCGCCGACAGGATGGCGGCCACGATCACCCCGGCGAGGATCAGGCTGGTGGAGGAGAGTCGCCGGTCGCCGGCGGCGAGAAACAGGACCACCGCCAGCGTGCCCACGCCGCCGCCGAAGGCGAAGATGGGGATGCTGACCCCGGAGGGCAGCGCCAGGCCGAAGATCTGGAGGACGATCACCAGGGAGGCACCGAAGGCGGCGCCGGTGGAGATGCCCAGGGTATAGGAGTCGGCCAGGGGGTTGAGGAGGATGGCCTGGAAGACCGCGCCGCTGACCCCCAAGAGGCCGCCCACCAACACCGCCGCCAGGATGCGGGGCAGGCGCACGTCGGCGACCACGGTGGCGGCCACCGGATCGATGGTGGTGGGCATGGCCTGGCCGCGCAGCTTGGCAAAGAGGATGGCGAACACGTCCGGGATCGACACCGCCAGAAAGCCCAGGGTGGCCGACAGGGCCACGCCGAAGACCAGCACCGCGGTCAGCGGCAGCAGCCAGCCGGTGACGGCGTGGCGTTTCATCGGCCCAGCTCCACGCCGGCCTCGGCCGCGGCCTGGGCGGCATGGTCGACAAAAATTTGGACCACGGTCGGCTGGGCGCCCAACCCCCGGAGCACCGGCAGCACCTCGAACCCCTCCCGGCTGAGGCGGGAGAGCCAGGAATCCTCCTCTGGCCCGGCCAGGTCGCGGGTGGCGTGCTCGCCGGCGGTGACAAGCAAGGGCTTGAGGATCACCCGTCGCGCCCCGTGCAGCCGCAGGTCGGCCAGGACTTCCTCGAAGGAGGGAAAGCCCTCGACCGTGCCGATCAGGGTCAGGACCTCGGGGTAGAGCTGGCGCATGCGGGCGGCGAATTCGAGATAGAGGCCGCCGGAGGGGAAGAAGCGGTTACCGTGGCCCATGTAGACCAGGGCGGCGTTGCGGTCGCGGGCCAGGGCGGCGTCGTCGGCCAGGGCCTGGGCCACGAGGCGGATGTCGTCGGCGTAGGTGTGGGCGAGGTGATAGGTGCCCAAGAGCGGCCGGCCCAGGGCGATGGTCTGAAACGGCTGCCAGCGCGGCTTCATGGTCCGGATCGAAAGCAGCCCGCGAACATAGGCGGCAAGGTCGTGAAATTCCTCGGCCGGGGCGACATGGGTCGGCTGGACCACCAGGGTAGTGAAGCCTTGATCCTGGAGATTGGCGATGGCGGCGAGGATGCCCTGGACGCGGAAGATGTCCCCCGGCACCTGGGGGTGGGTGGCGACATAGGCGGGGTCGGCGGCGCGACGGTGCCAGATGTGGCGAATCTGGTTGGAGGTGAAGGCCAGCTTGACCGGCGTATGCGGAAAAGCGGCCGCCATGGCGGTCTTGATCGCCAGCAGGCCGGCCAGGGCCGACGTTGTCGCGGTCCCGAAGGTGGCCAGGACAATCGCCGTGTTCTGTTGCTCCGCTTTTTCCATCGGTGGTTGAAAACGGTCGGGGCGGCGGGGGGGCCGTCTGCCCGGGTTGTCGGCCCGGAAACAAAAAATCCCGGACCAATGATCTTGATCCAGGATGTCCCTTGTTTACCGCTGGAGTCTGTCGTCCGCCCTAGTTGCCGTACAGGTCGGGGTCGTTCTGTTCAGGCAGGTCTTCTGACTCCCGGATCGTCCTTGTTCCGCGCCTTCCCACTTCTTCGCGAAGCAGTGGCCATCCTGCGGAATTCGTCCCCGGTTACAGCGGCGGGCCCGTTCCGGCTTGACACCGGATTCCCTTTTCATCCGTTGATACGGACACCTGAACTTCAATGCGGCCCATCGTACCTGGGGCTCCCGGCGAAGTCAAGCCGTGAATGGTTATCAACCGGGAAAAAGCGGACCAGCGGGGACGGCGCCGGAACCGCGTTACCACCGATACACCACGGCCCAGGTGATCTGGTCGTTCATCGCGTATCGGCCGAAAAGCGAGGGCGGCGGACCGTGGAAAAAGAGGGCGGTGAGGCTGGTTTTCCAGGAGTCGGAGAAGACATAGGCGATGCCGGCCCGGAGCATGCCGGCGGCGTGTTCCGGGTTGAGGGCGAGGTTGAGGTTGGTCTCGATCTTCTGGTTCAGCCAGTCGACCTTGAGATTGGCCCAGAGCAGGGTCTCCCGGGCGTGTTCGTAGAGGGTGTCCGGCCGGGAGCAGATGGCGGTCTGCTGGGCCTGGAGGGTCAGGAGCCCGTCTTCGAAGGGGCGGTAGTCGGCCGCGATCCCGTAATCGAGGGTGTCGCGCCTCACCTCGATCCCGTCGGTGAGGTCGGTGTTGCCGGCCGCAGGGAGCGGAGCCGGCCAGAGCTCCCGGCGGGTATTGAAGGTCCGGTTGCCGGTCCAGGCCGCCTCGGCCCGCAGGCTCACCGGGCCAACGACGGCGGACGCATCCAGGCCCACGGAGGTTATCCGGTGGAATGCGGGCACCGGTTCGAGGCCGTTGTCGCCGGCACGGACCCCGAAGACCGGGCGCGGATCGAAACCGTGAAACAGGGTCAGGGCGCCCTCGATCTCGCCCAACCGCTGCACCCTGGCCCCCAAGGCGCCGTTGGCCAGGGTCCTGGCCGGCAGGTCCGGCTCCAGCTCCGTGGCGGTGACGGCCCAGCGGCTCCCGGCATCGGGGAGGCGATAGGGAACCAACCACGGCGCCCAGACCAGTTGGGTCGACCATTCTTCGCGGCCGAGGGTGGCCGAGACCGCCGGCACGCCGAGCTTCCGCTCTTCCATGGGTTTGACGATGAACCGGTCGTAGTCCCAGGGATTGAACAAGTCGTTGATCGGGAATTCGTCGAGCCGGCCCCAGGCAATCCGCTGCAATCCGAGCCGCCAGTCGATGGCGGCCAGCCGCCGCTCACCATACAGTTCCTTGAGGTCCAGCGGCCGGGACTCGTTGCCGTAGACCCGGTCGAAATACTTGACCGCGAGGGCCTGCTGGTCGTCGTCGGTCCAGGTCCAGTACCCTTCGATCCAGGCGTGCAGGTCCCAGGCGGTCCGCCGGTCGTCAAGGATCAACCGGGCGTTAAGTTCGGGATCGCCCTGGACGCTGGCACGGTCCAGGGCATAATCGGCCGAGAGCTGCAACCGACCGCTGATTGTGACCGCCTCCTCGGTGGCGTTGACCCAGGGCGTGGTCCCGGCGAGGAAGGCGAAGAGGCAAGCCAGCGCCGGGATGATCGCGGCCGACGGTCCGCCTCCGGCCCGCTTTGGCCGCATGCTATCGGCCGGCCCGCTCCAGCGCCCGTTGGGTGAAAAGCTCATCCGGATGTTGGGTGTGGTAGCGGATGTCCTCCAGCGTCACCTCGGTCCGGTGCGTGGTTTTCAGGTTGTGCATCTCCATGCGGAAGGCGGTGGGGAGGGTGTCGACGAGACGGATTGCGGTGAAGGTGCCGATCCGGTAAGGCTCCTGCTCCCGATAATAGATGATTTTCCGGTGCACGAACAGTTCCTTGTCCACCCAGGCCTGGTAGCGGCTCCATTTGCGCTGGATCTTGGGGACCACCTCGACCAGGTAACAGGCGCGGCCCTCCTGGACCTCCTCCCGGAGCAGGGTGAAGGCGTAGTCGTCGAGATTGGGCGGGCCGCCGAAATCGTCGTAGGAAAAATCCGAGCCGAAGAAGGAGTCGTCCTGGGAGGTGGTCGGGATGCGGCGGATCCGCTTGAATTCGGGGAAATAGGCCCAGAGATCCCGGTCGGCGAAGGTGCGGGCATGGATCAGAAACCCGACGTCGCTGAGATCGGGCGGGGTCTGGAAGACCACCAGCACCTTGTATCCCGCTTCGCCGGCCTTTTTGCTGTACTCGGTCGCGGTCCGGCTGCGGGTGGTGCCGCCCTTGTCGAACAGGGTCATGGTGAAGGTCGTCTGCCGGTCCAGGGCCCTGATCCTGAGGGCATGCACCTGTTCGTAGATCTCCCGGCCGGTCATGGCCAGGGCCTGCGTGGCGACCAGGCACAGGGCGGTGAGCAGGCCCAGGGCGGCAACGGCTTGTTTTTTTGTCTTCCTCCGGAAGTTATTCATAACTCAGGGCCTCCACGATATTGATGCCCGCCGCCCGTCGCGCCGGATAAAAACCGGCCAGGGCCGCCAGTCCCGTTGACAGCAGGATGGCCCAGGCAATAGCCGAAAAGTCGATATGATAGACAATGCTGGCACCGTAATCGAGGCGGAAGAATCCTTCCACCGCGATCCAGCCCAGCAACAGGCCGGTGGCCGAGCCGAGCAGCCCGCCCAGGGTGCCGATCAGGGCCGATTCGATGATCACCACTCCGGCAACCTGGTTTTTCTTCATGCCCATGGCCCGCAGGACGCCGATCTCGCGGGTACGCTCCAGCACCGAGGCCAGGAGGGTGATGACGATGCCGAACCCGGCAATAAGCAGCACCAGGATATTGACCGCCTGGAAGAGAATGGAGGTGTTGGCCAGGAGTTTCTTGATCTCGTTTCTGAATTCCAGGGCCGGGAGGACAAAGAGATGCCGCTCCTGGCCCAGGCGGTCGAGGATCGCCTGCCGCACCTGCGGGATTTCGCTTTTCTCTTGCACCAGCAACTCGTAGGTATCGACCAGGGTATCCTGCCAGTGGCGACGGTAGGTATGGACATCCATCCACACCACACCCGCATCGGAGGAATAACTGACGGCCACGGCCGCCACCCCGAACCGCACCGGACCGTGAGGGGTCGGCAGGACAACCGTATCGCCGGGGTGAAGATTGTACTGCTCGGCAAAGCCTTCGTTGATAAAGATCGTATCCTGCCCCGGCATGAGCCGGATCACCTCCTCCCGGTTGCCCTCGGCAAACATGCCGGGGCAATACTCCATGCGCAGGGCCACATCAAAGATTTCCAGCAGGATCTTCTTGTTCTGGTAGGTCAGATAGCCTTTGCGAAAGGGCTCCACCATCCGCACTCCGGGGATCTTTTCGATCTCCTCGCCCAGGCTCGCCGGCATGGGGATGCTGTGCGCGCCGCCGGCCGCCAGCGGGGAGCCGGAACTGATCAGGAGGTCGGCCCGGATGATGGAATCGATCCAGTCGAACATCGAGATATTGAGGCTATGCATGCTATTGGCCGAGCAGACATAGAGACTGATGCTGAAGAAGATGGCGCCCACCGCCACCCCGTTGCGCCCGATATTCTTGTGGAGATTGATTCCGGCCAGCCGGCCCGCCACCCCGAGCCGGGGCGAGAGGAATCGATGAAACAACCGCATCGCCCCCTGGAGAAAGGCCGGGGTCAGCAGAGAGATGCCGACGATCAGGGAGATGGCCGAGGCGACCGTCACGGTTGTGGTCCGGAAATCCGAACCCGGGGCAGCGGTCCTGTAGGCGGCGAGAAGAGCGAGGGCAAGGGCAAGCAGAAGGGCCGAGGTTATCTTGATTTTTCGACTGAGGATGAAGCCGTCGCCTGCCGAGGCCTGGGTGCGGATGGCGGTAATCGGGGTAAAACGGACGCTGGAGACGGCCGGAAAAGCGGCGGCAACCAGACTGGCGAGGATACCGAGAGCGGCATCCCGGACAAACATCGCCGGGGAGAAGGTCAGTGAGGTGACCGAGGTTTGCAGATAGACATCGGTGATATACTGGGCGACAAAACCGACGGTCAGTTTGGCGAATACCAGCCCGAGGCCGATACCGAGCAGGGCGCCGAGGGCGGCGACCACGCAGGTCTCGGCGAAAAACAGGGTGATGATCTCGCTTCGCCGGGCGCCAATGGCCCGCAGAATGCCGATCTCCTTGCGGCGCTGCACTACCGAGATCGAGATGATGTTGTAGATCAGATACATGCCGACGAACATCACCAAGGTGCTGGTAAAGGCGATGTTCTTCTGGAAACGTTCGAGCAGGATCTCGACCTGCCGGGTCCTGCCGGCCGGGGTATCGACGGTATAGCCTTGCGGCAGCACCTGCTTGATGCGCGCCATCATGGGATCGAGCTTTTCACCGGGCAGGAAGCTGACATCGATCCGGTCGATGCGGCCTTCCTTGCCAAAGGCCAGCTGGGCCGCATAGACATCCATGATCGCAATATCGCCGCCCGCCACCCTGGCCGGGCCTTCGGGGTTAAGCAGGCCGCGCACCTTGAAGGTCTTGATCCCCTGCACGGTCTGCAGCCGGATCTCCTGGTCAATGGCGATCTTTTCCTGTTCGGCCATGGTCTTGGAGAGGAGGAGAGAATCCTTTTTCGCCAGGAAGAGGAGCGGATCCGGGATATCGGCGGCCTCGTCGGTCAGGCTGTAATTGCGGATCTGGTGATCCTGGAGGACATCGACCCCGAGGATCATGAGGGCGCGTTTGCTGCCATCGGCGAGGTTGGCGTTGGTCTCGATCACCGGCACCGCGTATTCGACCCCCGGCACCTCCTGGACCCGTTCCAGCAGGGCTTCCGGAAAGCCCGACTCCGCGCCGCTGATCTCCAGGGCGGCCCGGCCGGTGATCTGATCGATGGACTCGGCAAAGGAGCGGAGGACGCTGACATTGACGATATCAATGGCGACCATGGCCGCCACCCCCAGGCCGATACCGGCCACCGCGATCAGCAGCTGGGCCTTCTGGAGCCTGACATGTTTGAGGCTGATATGCCGGAGCAGGTTGACCAGGTTCATGCGGCCTGCTCCCCGATGGCGATATCCTGGACCGGGGCGCCGTCCTTGAGGGTTAGGATGCGGTTGCCGTAGGCCGCGGCCTTGGGGTCATGGGTAACCATGACGATGGTCTGGCCCTGGTCATTGAGGCCCTTGAGGAGGAGGAAGATCTCTTCGCTGGTGTGGGAATCGAGGTTGCCGGTGGGCTCGTCGGCCAGGAGCACGGCGGGATTGGCGATCAAGGCCCGGGCGATGGCCACCCGCTGCATCTCGCCGCCCGACAGCTGGTCCGGCCGGTGCTCGGTCCGCTCCGCGAGGCCGACCTGCTGCAACAGGGATTCGGCCCGGAGTTTGACCTGGGAGAAAGGCAGGCCTTCGAGCAGCAGCGGCAGGCCGACGTTTTCGGCGGCGGTCAGGAGCGGCAGCAGGTTGAAAAACTGAAAGACATAGCCCACATGGCGGCGCCGCAACAGGGTGAGCTCGTTGTCGCTGATGCCGTGCAGCGGTTTGCCGTCGAGGAAGACCTCGCCTTCGCTCGGTTGGTCCAACCCGCCCATCAGGTGCAGCAGGGTACTCTTGCCCGAACCGCTCGGCCCCATGATGCTCAGGAACTCCCCTTGGTTGATCAGCAGGTTGACCTGCCGCAGGGCATAGACCTCCCGCGCCCCCTGTTGGTATTTCCTGCTCGCCTGTCTCAGTTCGATCATCGCTCGTTTCTCCCTTTATCTGCCGGATACCGCCGAAATAACTTGCATGCCGAGGGATTGCCCACCTCAGGTGTATTGATTTGCTTTGATTGCTATTTTTGAACTCGGGCTTTGATTAAAGTGTAGACGCCAAAAACCATTTCTTTTCTTTCGATCTGGGTCATTCTTTCTTCAATATAGTGAAAAATTTCTGCAACGGGCTTAGCACCCACCACGATTGACTTCAAATACATGTAGGCGTTTGTCAGGGGATGGTACCATTTGGCATGGAGGGGGATCGAATCGATAATCAACAATTGCCCCCCTGGTTTCAGGATTGACAGGGCTTTTTCCAATGCCTTTTGGTAATCGGGCATCGCCGTCAGCGCGAGGCAAAACACGACAGCATCAACTTGTTGTTCCGGAAAAAAGTCATACATATCCATGCATATAAACTCCACGTTTTCCCAGCCGTTTGTTGCTTTTTTTCGATTGGCTATCTCAATCATTTGGCTTGAAAAATCGACACCTATAATCTGGGTTGATGCATTCATTGTTTTCAGCAAGCTAGGCACTACCGAGGCAGGACCGCAGCCCAATTCAACAATTGTTCCCCCTGGCGGGATATCAAGGTTCTTTGATACCTCTAAATAGAGTCTGGATGCCTGTCCCAAGCTCAGAAGGAAAGCAATGAAGTCATAACTTGAAGCTGCAAGATCATATTTGTTCTTATTGGCAACTTGCCTGATATCCATTTGCACCCTCTTCATTGTCTACTGATTGTTTAAAAGCATACCTTGCGGCCTGCCCAAAACCGGCAAGGTTATTCCTTGTTGTCGCGGCCCACCTTCATCTTGGTCTCGCAGAGCGTCAGCCATTTGATGTCCGCCTCGGCATGGAACAGCCCCGCGTCGAGGAGGAGCTCCGTGGTCAGGGTGTCGCCCGAGTCCGCTTCGCTTTTCAGGGCGATCTTCCGCTGGGTGAGGCGGTTCATATGCCGCAGATAGAGCACCTTCTGCTGGTCAATGAGCACCAGAATCGCGGCCGGATTGTCTTTATCCATGAAGACGAGCTTGACGAAGAATTCATCCCGGAGCGCCCGCACCTTGCCGACCGGGGTGGCCAGCCATTGCGCCAGCTCAGCACGACCTTCCGGGGTGATACTGAAGATCTTCCGGTCGGGCCGTTTCTCCTGGGTTTCGCGGTCATGGACCACGAGCCCTTCCGCTTCCAGACGATTCAAGGTGGTATAGATCTGGCCGAAGTTGAGGCTCCAGAACTCCCCGACCTTTTCGTCAAAACAGCTTTTGAGCTCGTAGCCGTGCCGATCCCGCTGGGCCAGGATCGCCAGCAGGGCATGTTTGATCGCCATCGTATTCTCCGATAGAATATATAAAAGTATATATTAGAGAGGGAATGATTCTGTCAATGAAAAAAACCGGACGCAAGGTAAGGGCATGCGGTCGACCCGGATCGGTCGGGAGGCGGGCGTTCGGAGCGCCCGCCGCAGGCAGGGAAGACGCTGGGGCACAAGCGCCGGGTGAACGCCGGCCTCAAAAAGAAGGGTCGCCGTTCAGGTGGCGGTGATCCCCGTCCACCAGGCCGGGCAGCAGGGTCTGGACCTCGAGGATGGTCCATTCCGGGTGACCCGAGAGCGTGGCCACGTTGATCTGGTTGAGGCCGCGGGCGATCTCGTCAAAGCTTTTCCCCTTGTGCCGCAGCCGCCGGATCGAAGCCGCGAGCTGTTCCCGGCTGAACACCTTCTGCCCCGCGACCGGTTGGGGGCGCTCGGTCTCAATGGGGCGGAACGGGGCGGGTGCCGCCGTTTCCCGGTCGGAAGGGGGCAGGATCACGGTCTCGTAAAGATCGGTGATCTGCTCTTCCGCAAGCCGGCCGGTTTCGCGATCAGGGGCGGCCGCAGCCGCTGTGCCGGCGGGGACCGCTTCGGGCAGGGGGTTGTACTCCAGTTGCAATCCGACCATCAGCCGCATCAGGTCGTCGATCTGGCGGTCGCGGCGGGCCAGTTGGGCGCGCATATCCTCCAATTGCTCGCGGAGCAACTCGATCTGCTGTTTGTAGGCGAGCAGCAGGTCGTCCAGGTAGGTATCGCCCTGGGGGGAAGCGGGCTGTCGCCCGACAGTGCCGGAGGGTTTTCCTTCGCCGAAGGAGGGTGTCTCCTCGCCGTCGCGGGCGTAGGTGGCGAGCAGTTGCCGGCCCTCGTCCCACCGTTCCAGGTCGCTGGTGCGGAAGCGGACCTCCTGCTTGCCGGTCACCGGGTTGAGCATCAGTTTGTAGGGCAGCCCCCGCTTGCGGTATCGACTGATGGATTTGGTCGATACATTGAGGAAATCGGCCGCCTCTTTCTGGGTTACCACATATTCGTTGTCACTCATGCCTACCTCGTTGTCGCGGTTAATTCCGGCCGCTCCTTTCGGCCAACAACTCTCGGCCGGTTTCGACGACCGCCTGGAAAAAGCGGTCGATCTCGGGTTTGCCGACATTGATGTTGGTGATCAAGAGTCGCAGGACCAGTTCGTCGTTGACGAAACCGGTGCCGACCAGGGTCCGGCCGCTGCGGTGCATGCGCTCCCGCAATTCCCGGTTGAAGGGCTCGACCGGGATGGAGGCGGGGGTGCGGAAACGGAAACAGAGATTGAACGATTCCCGGGGCACGACCAGCTCCAGTTCGGTGGCCTGGTGCACCTGGTCTTCGGCGTACCGGCACAGCTCCAGATAATGTTCCACCCGCTGGGCCAGGCCGGCCCGGCCGTAGAATTTCCAGTCGAGGAACCACTTGAGGCTGTCGACCCGGCGGCCGCATTGCAGGGACTGGGTGCCGAGGTCGCGGACATCGCCGTCGTCGCCCTCGCGGAAGATATAGGACTCGTCGCCGGCGCTGCACACCGCACGGAGGATGTCGGGCCGGCAGTTGAACAAGAGCACGTTGCACATCAGGGCCGTGCCCAGCATCTTGTGGAAATCGAGGGTAAAGGAATCGGCCTGTTCGAGGGCCGGCAGGAACTGCTGCCGCAAGCGGTCGCTGAAGATCACCGCGCCGCCCCAGGCCCCGTCGACATGGAGCCAGAACCGGTAGCGATCGCGTAGGGCCAGCAGCGGCTGGATTTGGTCGTAGGAGCCGCGGACCGTGGTGCCGGCGGTGGCGGCGACAAAAAACGGGAGCCCGCCCGCGGCCGTCACCTCGGCCAACCGCTCTTCCAGGGCAGGCACGCTCATGCGGCCATGGTCGTCCACCGGGATTTTGATGAGATGGTCGGTGCCCAGGCCGAGGATGTTGGCGGCTCGGTCCATGGAATAGTGGGCGTCGGCGTTGACAAAGGCGAACAGGGGCGGCCGGCCGCAGAGCCCCTGCTGCTTGATTTCGGGGAAGGCGTCGTTGCGGGCGGCCATCATGGCGATCATGTTGGCATTGCTCGACCCGGTGGTCATCTGGCCGCTGCCGCTTTCAAAGCCGACTAGATCCAGCATGGTCCGCAGCAGGTACTTCTCCATCAGGGTCGACACCGGGGCGGTCTCGTAGGTGCAGGCCGAAGTGTTGGTGACGGCGGTGATCATCTCGCCGACGATCGAGGGCAGGTTGGCCCCGGCCCACATCCGGTTGACGTAGCCGGGGTGGCTGGTCCTGACGGCGTGGGCCAGATACTTCTCCACCCAGGTGAACAGCTCCTCCCAGTCACCGGCTCCCCGGTCGTCCTCCAAGCGCAGCCGTTGCCGGAGGTCACCGGGATCGAGGTAGTCGACGAAGGATTCGTGTTCCTGGTTATGGTAGTAGCGGGTGATGAGGTGCAGCAACCGCTCGAAGATTTTATCCTGCTCCATACGTCCTGCGCATGCTCCCTGTGATCAGAACAGACTCAAATCAAACACCGATTGAACGCGCCTCGGCAAGGAAAGCTGCCGCCGGGTGCAGGACTTCTTGCTCTCTTGGCAAGAGCGATTTCGGGCGCCCGGCAAGGATAGGCTGCGGAGCCCGCCTGTTTGCCGCCGTTCGGGGAACGGTGTGAAAATGATAGCTCTATACTACAGGAGAGACGGATAATCGAACAGAAAGTAGCCGGAGGCCCGGCAAGAATGGCGCGGGATGGAATGCTCGGGTTTGCTGTCTGTTTAATCTGCTGAAATTTTGATGTTATTCTTCCCTGTTCCCCAGTGCGGCCTGGTCGATGTGGACCATGCCCTCAAGCAGCAGCCGGTCGATGCGGCCGAACATCTGGATCTCATCCGGCGACGGCATCTGGTTTGGATAGTACCGGAAGAAGCCCTCGTTCCAGGAAAGGGTGGTGAAAAAGGCTTCCTTGACCTGCCGCAGCAGGGATTTGTCCAGCGCATAGGGCTCGGCATAGCCCTTTTCCACAAGCATTTGACCAAACCGTTGGCGCCCGCCGGTCTGCTCGTGGAGTTGGAGGCATTCTTCCAGCTGCTGCTCGGTGATCAGGCCGGAATCAAGAAGGATCTGCCCGATTCTGCGCTGGTTGATCCGGAGCAGGCCATGGATGAGCATGCCTTTGCGAAAGTAAAAAACGCCGCTGTTGTCCGTGGACTGCACTTCCAGTTTTCCGGTCAGGGCGGCGAAATCGAAAAGCTGAAAGATATTTTCAATAGCGATGGCCGCAATATCGCCTTGCAGGGCAGCGGGCGGGATGGAAACTGTGGGGGCGGCCCCTTCGTTTCGGGGCACGGTCTGCGGGACCGCCTTTTCCGATTGGGTAAAGAGGGTGCGGAGAAACGGATTCATATCTTCTGCGGATTGTGATGATTTTTTGAATGAGAGTCGTTCTTTACTTTTAGGGTTGCGCAAAATCGGATCGGAGTCAAGTACTATTCATACCGCGGGCCGCGGCGTGAAGAGTGCCCCGCAACCCCCGCCGCTTCGGCACATGGAAGCCTCCTTGTGGTATATCTTGGTCGAGTCTGTGCTCAGACCGACGGCCGCTATCTCGTGCTGCCCCGCTACACCCAGCCGGATTGCGACCTCCAGTTGCTCCGGACCCTCCTGACCCAGCTCAAGCTGACGCTCCCCAAACAACCGCCGCCCCGGCTCTCCCTCGCCACCACCCCGGAGACCCAAGCCGTGTAGTGCCGACCTTTTGGTTTCGACGGCGGAAAATCAAGTCGTTAGGATCGGCTCGGTCCCGGTTTTGCGAAAGACGGGCTAATACCCAAATTCATAGCTGATACGCACCCCACCCATGAATTGATTTTCATCGCCGCGCTCTTTGATAAGAGGTGAATCTGCCGCTTCGCTGCCTAAGCGGTCGTAGCCGCCGAATACGCTGATCGATACGGACTCTGAAACATTCATTACCACGAAAGCACCGATGCCATACGAAACCAGACCGGAATCAGTGCTGTATCCGGTCAGGCCGGAATTGGTGGATTGTATCGAGTTAATACCGAATAGAGCATTGTTGTAGGTGGAATCCGCAAAGGTTGCGCGAGGCCCAAAAGCATACATAATGGGTTTGCCCAATTGCTCGGTGAATCCCGTATAATTCAGGCTGATTTCTCCAACAAGGCCTTCGTGGCCCCCCACTCCCTGACGCAGTTCCAGCGTCGAGCTGAACGGCTCATGGTTATATTCTATAAATCCGCCCAATTCCGGCGTTGCATCCATATCGCCCAGTCCCTTGAGCGCGTTCGTCTTGTCGCCTGCAATACGGAAAGGATTATCGTCGTCTTCTGTACGCCCAAAGTCAAATTTCATAATCGGCCCAACGCGCCACCTGTCATTGTTGACGACATTGAATCCTATCCCTTCAAAGGGTGAGGCAAAAAAGCGGTCTTTATACTCTACCTTGATGTCGGGGAATGCCATCGCCTGGTAATCTTTGGAGCCAACAAACGCGGGTTTGTATAGAACGCCAACGCCAAGGGTAAATTTCCAGTCGTCTTGCTGCCCTGGTGACTGTTCGGATTTGGGTCCATCCTGTTGCTGCAAAGAACCCTGTTGCGTAGAATTTTGTAGCGAATAAAGGATTTCTTCAGCCTTCGCGCTATTGGCGACAAGGAGGGTGATTGAGGCGGCGATCGGGATAACACGTAAAGATGAAAGGGTAATAAGCGCTTGAGGTAGTTTTCGATTTGTCACAAGAGGCTCCGTGGTTATGGGTTGATGAATGCCCCTTAACATACGAGTTTTTTAAAATCGCACATCGGCCTCAAGTCGGAGATGCTGAAAAAACTAAGGTTGGCAAGATTCAAAATGAAGAGCATCCACCTCCTAAAAATCAGACCTAAGGAGGATGTAATCTCCAGAGGATTCTCTATAGTCAGGGCATGAAAAATACGAAAAATTTACTCGACCGTTGTCCGGCTTTTATGAAGCGTTTGTGGTGTCAGCTTGCCATCAGCTACGCGCTGCTCGCCTTCTGCGCGATGACGTTGCTCTTCGTCATGTTATACGCCATCAACGATTACAACGATTTCCGTGCCGCCATTACCCTCGACAATGTTGAGAAACGGGTGGCCAGCGAAAAGCTCACCGTCGCGCAGGCGATCCGTGATAGCGATGGCTCCGAATGGCTGGAAAAAGCGCGAAATAACATCCGTGAAAAATTGGTCAACATTGAGCATGGCAGCGGGGCCACAATCTACCGTGTTACCAATTCCAGCCTTCCTGAAGTGTACATTCAGATTACCGATGGCAATGGACATCTCTTGCTGTCTGATCCTGTCGATCTCCCAGAAAAAATAGCTTCCCAGTTCACCGCACAAGAAAAACTGCCTGCCGCCCAAAGCCGTATCAAGTGGCTGGCGAAAAATGGCCCTATCTGGGTAGATATGTCCATAACGGATGGTCATGACGGGGTTATTGGGCGCTTACGCGTCTTGTATGTCGCCGAATTTAATCCCTGGGTGCAATTTCAAAGTATTTTAGATTTTCTTCTCATGGCATGGGGCAAGTTACTCCTGTGCTCTGTGCCCATTGGCATCGCCTGTGGCCTGGTGGCCTCTCGTTATGTGACAAGGCAATTGCAGAAAATGAATGAGGTTACGGAAAGCTGGCGGCAAGGGAATTTCGATGCGCGAATTGCCCTGCCCAATGATGATGTCCTCATCCGGCACAGCCAACATCTCAATGACATGGCGCAGGATTTGGAGATGTACCTCAGTTTGAAACAAAATCTTGCTGTCAGCGATGAGCGCAACCGTGTGGCGCGGGAATTACACGATACCGTCAAACAAAAGCTCTTCGCGCTGGGATTGCAGTTGGCAACCGCCAAAGCCAAACCCGCCGTGATGGAAGCCGCTCAGGAGCATATCCTTGAGGCGGAAACCATCACCCGTGAAGCGCAGCATGATCTGATGGAAATCATCACCCAATTGCGTCCTGTGAAAACCAGTTTCACCTCTCTTTACGAACATATCAGCATGATTGCCGACGATTTCCGGCGGCGGTTCGGCGTGAGAATAGAATTGAACCATTTTGATTCTGCTCAGTTTAATGCACATATCGAGCACCATGTGCTGCGGATTGTGCAGGAAGCGTTGATGAACGCGGTGCGCCACGGCAAAGCGTCTGCAATCGTGATCGCAAGCAAGAGCGACCACAACATTGCCACGCTCACGATTGCCGATAACGGAACCGGTTTTGATACCGACAAAAAAACGGGGGGATTTGGCATTACCTCCATGCGCGACCGGGTGCGCGATCTGCCGCATGGAACATTTGAAATGACAAGTACCGCAGGTGTTGGAACCCAAATCATACTTACATGGACAAAGGAATCATGACCGAAAAAATCACACTCATTTTTGCCGACGATCATCCCATGGTTCGCGAGGGGTTAACCGCCTTCCTTGCTATTACCCAAAATATCGAAGTGATGGCTGTTGCGTCATGTGGTCTGGAAGCGGTGGCCGCCGCCAAGGAACATGCGCCCGACGTGGTGTTGCTTGACCTGTTTATGCCCGATCAACCAGCGGTTGAAACCGTGCGCCAGATTAAAAGGGTCAGCCCGCGCAGCCAGATTGTGATGATCACTTCGCATGAAGGCGATGAATATGTCGTGCCGATGACGCAGGCGGGGGCCATCTCCTATATTCTGAAGGACACAACGCCCGAAGACCTTATCCGCGCCGTGCGAAAGGCGGCGGCGGGAGAAAGTACGATAAGTCCACGCATCGCCAAGGCGCTTGTGACGATCGTCAAGCGGGCGCGCGAGGCGGAAACGCAAGAGAACCAATTTCACGAAGATTTAACCAAGCGTGAGATGGAAGTGCTGCAATGTATCGCGGAGGGACTGTCGAATATGGATATTGCGGTACGGCTGAATATCTCGGAAAAAACCGTGAAATCGCATGTGAGTAATATCTTGAGCAAGCTCTATCTGACCGATCGCACCCAAGCTGCCGTGTATGCATGGCGCGAAGGTGTCGTGGAAAAATAACCATCACGACCTCAGTAAGCCCGGTCACATTGTAACTATATAAATATACAAAATATTATTTGAATATTTATGCGATTCGCCTGGGCAATAGCGGCAGTATGGTTGCCATTGGCATTCAGCGGGTGTGCCGACTTTAAGGGCATGCCATCGCTTGAGATGAAACTGCCGGAAATATTTCAGCAAAAGCCTGCTGCCCAAACTCCGATCAAGTTGCGGAACAACTGGTGGAAGCACACGAATGATAAAACGCTTCTGGCCATTATTCATGCGCTTGAGACACAGAACCTCTCGCTGGAACAAGCGCGATTGCGTTTGAACGCGGCACGGCTGGACACGCAGGAATTCGACTATTTGCCCAGTTTTACCGCTAAGACAGAGGCTCAGTACGAGAGACTGTTCAAGGGCAATGCGGTGGTTGGGGATACTTTTAATGCGCAACCCGGCGGCCGGAAGACAACCGGCTCTTATAACGCAAAGCTGGATGCGTCCTGGGAGGTTCCCATTTATGGACAGCTCGGCGATACGGCGGATATTGCCAACGCCAACATTGCATTTGCCCAGGCGGATGTCGATGCGGTCCGTGCGAGTGTTATCAGTGAAGCAATACGGCTCTATGCCGAAATGCGATCCAGGCAGCAGGAGGCGCTCAAACGCCAGGCCGTTGTGACCGCCGCCCGCACCATCACCCTGTATCAAAAAATCAAGCACCAGGCAGGACTCATTACCGATAGTGAATTGGGCGCCAGCCACCAATCGCTGCTGACAGCCCGAAACGAAAGGCAACGAGCCGAAAGCGAGGCCGTTGCCCGCATGCAGCAGCTTGCCAATCTGCTGGGATCTGCCCGGCCGAACGAGACATGGAAAGCCCCCGCCGGTATTCCCTCCTTTGATGTCCCTGCATTTGACGATACGCCGCTGGATGTGCTGCGCAACCGTCCCGATATTCGCAAGGCGGAAGCCTCCGTGCTTGCGGCGGCGGGTGAATTTGAACTCAGCAAAAGCGATCTGTACCCGAAGCTCACCCTCTCGGGGAATTTGTCGCAACTCGATAATTTAACGGGCAATCCGCTGACAGGAAAAACCGTGCAGCTTACGGGCATTCCTGCGCTCTCACTCCCCCTTTTTGATTGGGGAAAACGCCTTGCCACCGCCCGGATTCAAGATGAGAAACTCTCGGAGACGGCCAGTAGCTATCGTGCAACCGTGATCGGGGCGATGAATGAGGTGGAGGAATTCTGGTCAACCTATCGCATGGCGAAGGAAGTGGAAAAATCCGCCGGGGAGAATACGCTGATCGCCCACAAAGCAAGCGTACATGCCAATTTGCTGTTCAAGCAGGGAATCAATGAGGGCATCGCCGCAGAGACCGCAGCCGTTGATGCGGCAAGCGCCGCCATCGCCGAACTGCAAGCGAGGACCGAGACCATCACCAAACTGACCGCGCTGACCAAGGCGCTCGGTGGTGCATCCGGCCCAACTTTGAGCGAGAAACCAGATGCTTAAACGTATTATTTTTTTAGCCGCCGGCGCAGCTCTGCTTTGTGGCGCGGTCACGTTATTGAGCAAAGAACATCAGCCATCGCCGCAAGCCACTGCTGCGTTCATCGTCACGGTTGCCAAGCCCCGGCAAGGCAGCATTGCAGAAACAATTTCGGCAACCGGCGTGACCGTTCCCCGCGAGGAAATACAGGTCATGACCGAGCTTTCCGGCGTGAGGGTGCAAGGTGTCCTGACCGATGTGGGCGATAGCGTAAAAAAAGGCCAGAGATTAGCGGTGCTGGATGGCGAATCGCTGGCGAATCAACTCGTGCAGCTTAAGAGCGATTATGAGCGGGCGTGTGATGCCTTTGCCCGGGTGGACGGCATTAAGGAGACTGGCGCGGTGAGCAAACAGCTGGTGATGGAGAAACGCACGAGCATGCAGGCTGCCAAGGCCAAACTCGATGATGCCGAACTCAACCTCAAGCGCAGCACCATCCTGGCGCCGGAAGCCGGAGTGATTTTCGAGCGGAAAGCAGTGCTTGGCGGGCTGGTCAAGAGCAGCGAGCCGCTGTTTCGCATCGCTCGCCGCTTTGAAATCGAGATGGAAGCGATGGTGCCGGAATCCGTACTGTCCGCACTTAAAGCGAACCAGCCTGTTTCTGTCACGCTTACGGGCGATAATGCGCCTATCCAGGGCACGATCCGCCTCATTACGCCACGAGTAGATAATGCGACCCGCATGGCAGCAATCCGCATCCGGTTGCACAGCACAAATCCAATCCCCGTTGGCCTGTTTGCCACAGCGCGAATTCTGCGGTCCGAGCGTGAAGGGATGCTGTTGCCAAAAACCGCTCTCCAGCGGGACAGCACCGGCGATTTTGTGTGGGTACTCAGCGCCGAAAACAAAGGTGAGCGATTACCCATCAAAGTGATCGTGTTTGGTGACGAACAGGTGATGGTGGACGCTATTCCGCCAAATGCCCGTGTGGTAGCCCGCGCCGGCGCATTCATCAAGGAAGGTGACCGCGTGCGCGTGGTTGATGGTAAGTAATGTCAGAATATCAGAGTAATAGCTTTTCAACTTGGGCCATTCGCAACCCGATCCCGCCGATTGTGCTGTTTCTCGTGCTCACGGTGGCGGGGTTGGTTGCCTATATGAAGCTGCCGGTCAATAACATGCCTGCAGTAGTGGTTCCTATGGTGAGCGTCTCTATCAGCCAGCCCGGAGCCACTGCCACGGAAATGGAAGCGCAAATTACCCGCATCGTTGAAAGTGCGCTGGCCGGATTGCAAGGGGTCAAGCATATCACTTCCACCATTTCGGAAGGTTCATCGAGCAGTTTCATCGAATTTCTCTTGGAAACAGACTTTGACCGGGCGGTGAATGATACACGCGATGCGGTTGCCAATATCCGAGACCAGTTACCCCGATCTATTTTGGAGCCGCAAGTGCAGCGGGTGGATATAGATGGCGGCGCAATCCTGATTTATACGCTTGAAGCGCCGGAAATGCGCCCCGAGGAAGCAAGCTGGTTTATTGACGATTTCTTGAGCCGCGAGCTGATGGGCATTCGAGGCGTGGCAAGCGTGCAGCGACAGGGCGGCATCGATCACGAAATCACCTTCACGCTCGAGCCGGCCAAGCTTATGGCGCTGGGTGTTTCCGCCGCGGATATCAGCCGGGCCTTGGCGCGAACCAATGTGGATTTGCCGGGTGGACGCATCACCCTTTGCGGCACGGAATACGCCCTGCGGACACTGGGGAATGTCAAAACCGTTGAACTGTTGAAGGAGACCCACATTACTCTGGCAAACGGGCGAGACGCACGGCTTGGCGACCTCGGCAACATTATCGACGGGGGCGCGGAAGCGCGAAACATCACCAAACTTGACGACAAACCCGCCATCACCTTCCAGATTTTCCGGAGCAAGGGAGCGAGCGATGTCGAAGTGGCACGCAAGGTGGAAGCCAAGCTGACCGAAATCGAGTCAACTCGCAGCGATGTACGCTTCCGTCAGATTTTCTCGCTGGTGACCTTCACCGAAAACAGCTTTCATGCCACCCTCTCGAATTTCGCCGAGGGGGCCGTGCTGACGATTCTGGTCGTCTTTCTTTTCTTGCGCGACAAGCGGGCGACGCTGATTGCAGCGATTGCCATCCCGCTTTCGATCATCCCGACCTTCCTGATCATGTATTGGCTGGGATTTTCGCTGAACACCGTAAGTCTGCTGGCGATTTCACTGGTCACCGGCGTACTGGTGGACGATGCAATTGTGGAAATCGAGAACATCCACCGGCACATGCGTGAAGGCCGCACACCCTATGATGCGGCCCTGGTTGCCGCCGATGAAATCGGCCTGGCCGTGATTGCCACCACACTCGTGATCTGCGCCGTATTCGTGCCGGTGAGTTTTATGCCGGGAATATCCGGGCAGTTTTTTATCCAGTTCGGCCTCACCGTAGCGATTGCCGCATTTTTTTCCTTGGTGGTCGCACGGTTGCTAACGCCGATGCTTGCCGCCTACCTCTTCAAAATGCCTGAGCATCGTGATGAGCCGCCCAGCCGATGGCTTTTGCGCTATCACCGCCTGGTCAACTGGACGCTGGATCACCGGCTTACAACAATGGGACTGGCCCTGTTGAGCATGGCCCTTTCTTTCGGGATGATTCCGTTCCTCTCAGCCGGTTTTATTCCTTATGAGGATGTTGCCCAATCTCGTCTGACGCTGGAATTGCCGCGGGGAGCCACGCTTGAACAAACAGATGAAGCTGCCCAGCGTGCAGCGGCCATTCTCAAGAAACAGCCGGAGGTGGAATACGTGCTCACCAGCATCGGCGGCAACTCAGGTGGCCCGGATGCCACCGGTACGAACGGTATTAACGTAGCCATGCTCGATGTGAAACTTGTGCCGCCGGGCAAGCGCACCCTTGATCAACGTGCATTCGAGGCGCGTCTTCTGCCGGAGTTGCAAACCCTGCCTGACATGCGAATCAATTTCAGGAATTCGTCAGGGGGAAAGGATGTCACCATTACCCTGGTGAGCGACAATGGCGAGGCCCTTGCCAAGACTGCCGAAGCAGTGGAACGTGGCATGCGTGCTCTTCCTGAACTCATCAGCGTCAGCACCACCGCAAGCCTGCCCCAGCCGGAAATCACCATCACGCCGGATTTTGCCAAAGCCGCGCAGCTCGGCATTTCAGTACAAGCCATCAGTGATGCCATCAATATCGGCACCATCGGTGATATCGAGGCGAACCTTGCCAAGTTCAATTATGGCAACCGGCAGATTCCCATCCGCGTGCACCTGCCGAAAGAATCCCCTCAATCCATGGATATGCTGAAAACCCTGCAACTGCCGACTGCTCAAGGCGGCAATGTGCCGCTTTCCGCGGTTGCGGATATCACCTTCGGCAGCGGCCCAACAACTATCCAGCGCCATGACCGCCAGCGTCAGATTACGCTGGAGGCGAATCTGGGCGGTATCGCGCTGGGGGTAGCGTTGGACAAGATCCATGCGCTTCCGGTCATGAAAAAAATGCCCGCAGACGTTAAAATGCAGAATTCGGGCGATGCCGAAATAATGGCAGAACTCTTCGCCGGTTTCGGGCAAGCCATCGGCTCCGGGCTGCTTATGGTCTATGCGATTCAGGTGCTGCTGTACAAAGATTGGATCCAGCCCTTTACGCGCATGGCCGCGCTGCCGCTTTCCATTGGCGGTGCGTTTATCATGTTGCTCATGACTGGCACGGATTTTTCGATGCCCGCCCTGATCGGCATTCTCATGCTGATGGGCATTGCCGACAAAAACTCCATCCTTTTGGTGGACTACATGCTTGAACTGATGCAACAAGGCCGTTCCCGGCGGGAGGCCATTGTCGAAGCCTGCATGGTGCGCGTCCGTCCTATCCTGATGACCTCGCTTGCCATGCTCGCCGGAATGCTGCCGATTGCGCTGCAACTGGGGCTGGACACGGCCTTCCGCGCACCGATGGCCATTGCGGTGATGGGAGGTTTGATCTCATCCACCGCGCTCAGCCTTATCTTCGTACCCGTCATGTTCAGCTATGTGCGCGATTTTGAAGACTGGCTGCGACCTAAGGCCAAGAAGATTATTTCATAAAAAAAACTGACGCACGTCCGGATAAAAAAACGCAAACTCCTCTTTTCTATGGATTATTGGTCCGTTCAGCCTTCAGCTCCCAGCCCGTCTAACATTTACTCCAACTTGTCTAATCTCCCTTCAAGCATCTATAACGGCTTTCTTTTTCTTGGATACGGAAATGCGGTAAATTGAGTGTTCAAAGAAGGTGGCCGATGAAAGACGAGAATAACAGGACCGGCGCAGAGAGATCGTCCCAGGCCTGTTGCGCAAGCCGACTTGGATCTGATGCGCCGCCTGGACGAGTTGCATCTGGAGCGTCCATTCATGGGCCCACGCATGCTGCGTGATCAGCTTGATCGGGCCGGTATCAAAGTCGGCCGCAGTGTGTCGGTACCTTGATGAAGCGCATGGTATCCCGATATCGTCGAAAGAGTCGGTAGCGCAAAAGTTGGTTGTATGCAAGGAAAGGGGAGGGATCCATGCAGACAGGCATGCTTCGGGCCCGGCCTGCATGGAGAGGGAAGAAGCTGTCCCACGGTTCATCAACGTTGTGTCTCGCAATCGGAAAGTCCGTAAAGGAGTGGGGGGCAGATTCCGAACACTGGAAGGTCGTGGTCAGGGGTGCTCAATTGGGATCGTGCCGTTTGAGTCGGTAGATAATGCCATAACCGGTTCTGATTAGTTCATCATGCTGCGGAGGTCGACTCCTGGAACGAGATCTCTCCCTGACGGTCGGGATGACGGCCATGGCGAAGTCGGTGCGGGCACAGATGTCCGGCTCCCCGACCTTGCCGGCGGGTGTCATTCCGACCAGAGGGAGAAATCTCCAGGAATCTCAAGAGGATTTCATCTCGAAAGAAGAGGCTGAGGTTTGGTGGTAATCAGATAACCGATAGTCATGATCCGGTTGGGTGGAATGGGCAACACCAGATGGCGGCCATCGGTGGTCGGCAGGGGCACATCCACCATCTGCCTGGGGGCAAACTTGTCCAGAGGATGGCGCGGGGGCCAGGCCCGGAGCCTTGAGCCGGGCCTGGCGCTTGAGGGTCGCCTGGAGGGAGTCGCCCTGAAGGCCACGAAGTATAGGCCTCGATGCGGGCATCTGTCTGGTGGCAGACCGGATGGATGGCGAGATCGCCCTTGAGTTCTTGGAAGGCCTGTTCGATCTCGGTCAAACGGATGTGCTGTCAAGTACGATGGGAATTTACCTCCTCCGACCACCGCCACCACCGCCGCCGCCAACGGCGCGACTGCCACCGCCACCACCGCCGCTAAAGGAACGCGATTGCGACTGGGCCCGGCCGGATTGGCCGAATTCGCGCCCGCCGCCCGAACGTGACTGCATCTGCGAGTCGAAGCTCCGACGGTTCTCGCTCAACTGGTTGCCCCGCGAACGTGAAGAAGCCTGGGAATCCAGGTCACGGGTGTTGGGGCTGAACTGACGGGTTGATGCCGGTTGCTGCACTCGTGACCGGTCTTGGATGCCTTCCGCCCGCGGTTGCATCTGGGTACGCCCGGTCTGGGCGGTACTCACCCGTTGCCGTTGCCGGTCCTGGGCCTGCTGGCCGCTCCTGGCCTCCGGTCGGTTCACCGATTCCCAGCCATTACCGGTATTGGAACTCCAGTTGCCATCGCTGTCTTTCCTGTACACATTGCCGTCCTTGCCGGCATAGACGTTGCCGTTCTTTCCTTTGACCACCGCGCCTTCGCCCCGGGCAGTGTCCCAGGCGACGGCGCCGGTACCCCGATTGGTTTGCACCCCGGCCACTGTGCCGTAATCGTTGCTCCGATAGCCGCCGCGGACAGCGGTGCCGGTGCTCGGATTGTAATACGCCCCTCTTCCGGCCGATCCGTAAGCCGTATCAACTCGGGCGCCACCGGCACGGGCGCCGGTAGAGGGATTGTAGGCCCCCCACCGGGAAGCGCTGCCACCGGGGCCATACACCGTCCCCCCCCGGGCATAGGTCCCGGTGTAGGGATTGTAGGCGGTGGCGTACCCGGCTCCCCGATAGGGGCCATAGTGGCTGGCATAAGGGGGACGGTAATAGCCGCCGTAGCCGTAGCTGTAGCGGGCGCCCCAGCCATAGGAATAGGGTGCGGGATAGTGGTAGTAATCATCCCAGTGATCGTTGAGCAGCGCCCCCACAACCATGCCGGCGCCGAACATCAGCACCCCGTTCGCCGCCACGTATTCGCCGCTGTAACCGGCGGTTTGGGAATAGACCACCGTGCTCGGGGTGCTTTCCTGGACGGTGACATAGGTGACGTTGTGGGTGGGGTGGGAGGCGGGAATGGTGTAAATGGCCGCCGGCACATTGGTGCAGTAGCTCCACGGACCATTGGGGGAATTGCTGGTGTACCAGACGCCCTGTTCGCAGCAGTAATAGGCGCCCTTGACCAGGAAGACCGCGCTGGCGGTGTTGGTGGCATACTGGACGGTGGTGGCAGGAATAGCCTGAAAGTTCGGTTGCCCATTGTACGCCACCTGAACTTTCGGAGGGGTATTGGCATCCATGGTCATCGTTTTGGGCACCGAGGCCAGCAGGACCGCATCCTTGGCCTCGGTGGTTCCCGGCACCGAGGCCTTGACAAAGGCGGCGGGGTCATTGTCCGGAATCCTGGCAAAATCCGGAGGCAGGTCGTTGCTGGCCACGGACCAGGGGCCATCCAGGCTGGCGGCGCGGAACCAGCGACCGGCGGTCAGGAAGTAATACTGGCCGTCCCCGGAATTAAGGAAGACCGCTGCATCGGTGTTGGCCATCCGCATCAGCTTGGTGCCGGGGATGGGGGCATAGGCCGGCTCACCCTGGGTGAGGATCAGTTCCGCCGGCCCCTTGCTGACCAGGACATCGGGCGGGTTTTTCGCCGGTTTGCCGGGCACATTGGGGCGCACGTCCGCCCAGTTTTCATCCTCCGGCAAAGAGGACAGTCCGGGGGGGAGGAGTGTTGCCGGCGTCCAGGGTCCGTTGACCAGATCGGCGGTGGTCAGCCAGTGGTCCTGGTTGAGGAGATAATAGCGCTGGCCGGGGGTATCGTAGAAAATGTCCCAGTTGGTATTGGACACGAACATCAGATCGTTCTTGTCCTTGATAACGGGCTTAAGCTGCGGCTCGCCCATGATCATCACCAGAATAGCCGGCTTGCGGCTATGAAGAATCTTCGGCGGATCCAGATTCAACTGCACCGTTGGCTGCTGTCGCTGCTGGGCCGGATCGAGATAGGCCAGGATGCGGTCCAGCGAGACGGTCATCCCCTGACTCATGGGATGGATCGCCTCAACCGTGCGCCGCAGAGCGGACGCTTCCGCCTCGGTGGTGTTGGGGAAGCGGAGTTCCCGTTTTTTGGGGATGATCGCCACCACCCGGGCAGCCTGATCCACCACGGTATCGGCGTCCACCTCGGCCACACCAAAGGTTTCTTTTCTCGATTTTTCGTCTTTCAAGGCAAAGGCAAAACGGATGTGCAGGTTTTTGTAGTCCTGCCAGGAATCGACCTGGGGCTGGTAAATGGTCAGCTCCTTGCCGCTTTTCTTGACCACCCGCGGCCAGCCGGGATCATCGGGTGCGGTGGTGGCCGCGAGGGCAAAATTTGTTCCGGCGTGCACCAACAGCAGCGTCAGAACGATGAGGACGAAACGGCTTTTCATGGTGGGCCTCCTAGTTGAAGAAGAACGTCACGGGACAGTGTGGGTTGGGCGATACGCTGCGGGCAACACGGACGAGTCTTGGCCGTGCTCCACAATTCTGATGTCCAGGGGGCTGGTTGTGTCGAGATGGACATCGCGCTGCGGGAATGCCATCGAGATCTCCGCCTCCCGGAATTTCCGGTCGATGATTTGATGGAGCGCGCTCTTGGCGGCAACCCGGTCATCCACCGAGCCCACGAAGAAACGCAGCGTCAGCAGCAGGGCATTGTCGCCAAAGCTGTCGAAGGTGACCGCCGGTGGGGGATCCTCCAGAACCAAGGGGTTTTCCCGGGCCGCCTGCATCATCAGGGCCATTGCCGCCTGCACGTCACTGCCATAGGCAATGCCCACCGGCAGCATGATCCGGATGACCGGATCGGAAAGCGACCAGTTGAGGAGATGACCGGAGATGAACTCCTTGTTGGGGACGAGCAGTTCTTTGCCGTCAAAGTCACGGATGGTGGTGGCGCGAATGCGGATCCGGGTGACCATGCCATCGGTATTGCCGATGGTGACCACATCGCCCACCCGAATAGGGCGTTCGAACAGAATAATGAGGCCGCTGATGAAGTTGGCCACGATTTCCTGCAAACCAAAACCGATCCCGACGCCCAGAGCGGCTACCAGCCATTGCACCTGCGACCAACTGAACCCGAGGATGTCGGCAATGGCCATCAAACCTGTGCCGCCGATCAGGTATCGGGAGAGGGTGGTGGCGGTGTACCGGCTTCCAGGGGGCATATCCAGGTGCTGGAGCAGGACGATCTTGAGCAGGGCCGGAAAGTGCCGTGTCGCCGTTACGGTGATGATGCTGATCAGGACCACGAGGCCGGCATCCGCAAGGCTGACGGGTACGGTGGATGACTGGCCGTTGACCACGGCGGTGTAATTCCAGAGCGTGATGGTATTGAAAAAACGCAGGGCCGGCAATACCTCGGCCCAGACCAGCCACAGGGCGATACCAAAGGCGAACACCGTCACGGTATCAAGCAGTTTGCGGCTTTCCGCGCCCAGTTCGACCAGGTCTTCCTCCGGCTCCTCAACCGGGCCGGAGGCTGCGTCCAGGGCAGGTTGACCCGGCGACCGGCTTGCCTCCACCTGCGCATGGCGGGACAGCGCCTTTTGGCGAAAAAGCCTGCGACTGGATTGGACCAGCCATCGCTCGACCAGTTCGTGGCAAACCACAATCCCAAGAGTCGCCCAGACACTGTTGATCAGACACCGCAGCAAGCTGCCCACCGCAAAAACATATCCGGCCACCACCAACCCGCACAGCAGCAAGGGCAGGAGGACAATCAACAGGAAAAAGAACGGATAGAGACGAACAACCAGCCGATTTGGAGATTCTGCAACCAGTCGTTGCCATACCCCGGTCCGGGGATGGAAAATCCGGTAGAAAATAACTGAGGCGAGGCCCAAGGCAACGATCAAGGTCAGCCGCCCGAAGACATAGCTGCCACCGACACTATAATTGGCATAAAAAGCCAACTGCACAATACAGACAACAGGCAAAAAGGTGACCATCATCCAGAGGCTTTCCCGGCGCAGTAAGGCGATGGTCGTTTTGGGCCAGCGGAAAAAGGTGGCTGCCAAGCCGCCGGGCAACAGCATGGCTCGAAATGCCCGCAGGAGAAAGAAACGGTACGAGAATAACAGCAGGCTCATCGTCACTGCCTGAGAAAATGCGGTTTTTTCCGCTGCGCTGGACAGTTGCCAGCTCAGGGCCATGAGCAACAGCGGCCATGACAGGGCGAGCAGCCCGATCAGGCCGAGGGCTTGCAGAGGCAGGGCAAAATGATAGGTGGCAGGATGGGCGGCCCGAGCGATGACTCTACCCAGCCGGGCAAGGATGCTCTTTTTCATGCCGATCAAGGTGGCGAACACCAGGCCGGCAAGGAGAAGAACCGGCGAGGACCCGGCCTGGACCGCCAGCACTTTGCCGGTGGCGAGCCATTGCTCGGAAGCGACAAGTCCTGCGGCCTCCTTGGGCAGATTGTTGAGATCCTGGAAACGCAGCAGTGGTGTGCTCCGTATCCACAGCAGGTGTTCCGCTAAAAAGCCTTCAAACGAGACCACCTGCTTCAGCAGTTGATTATACGAGAGTTCGACTTCGGAAAGGGTGCCGATGTAGATCTGATTGGCAGCAATGCTCTTGTCGAGGAGGTCACGCCGGCTGGTGAGGAGATCACGCAGGTCCGGCTCGACGCCGGCGAAAGAATCCGGCGAAAGACCGACCCCGAGTTCAGCGACCGAGCCCTCGAAGTCGTCGAGTTGCTTGCGTTCCTCAGCAATTTGCACCTGCTGCAATCCGGTCTCGATGGTCATCTTCTGATGGGCGGCTATTTTATGGTGCAGCAGTCCGACATCGGGAAGGGATCGCCGCTGTTCGTGCAAAAGAAAACCAAGGGCTTGACTCAAACCGGCCAAGGCAATCTTCTGTTTGGTATTGGTAAAATTACCCTCTACCCGTTTCAGTTCCTTTTCAAGAGTCTCTTTTTCGGTGCTAACGCCTTGCAAGGCCGAGGTGACGGCCTGCAGGGACTTGCCCAACTCGGCATTCCTCGCGGCAACCTGTTGCAGCACGGGTTGGCTCCCTGCGACCTGCCGCATGGCCTCCTGGGCCTGGCCCATGCTCTGGGTCGCTTCCTCCTGTCGTTTGCGGTTGACCTCCGCCTCCAACGCCTGCACCTGGGAACGGGCCGTTTCCAACCGTGCCGTCGCTTCTTCTCGCTGCACATTGGTCAGTTCCACCAAGACCGGCATGCTCACCAATTCCTGGTTGAGCATGCCGGTTTCACTGTGCAGCATCTGCAATTCCGTCTGTTGCTGCCATGCTTGCGCCTGCGACAATTGCGGGGATGTGGTTTCCGGCAAGGGCTCCTGCCGGGCGGCAAGCAGTGCCTGCTCGCGCTCCTTTATCTCAGCGAGCCGCTTGCCGGCCTTGGCCGGTCGTTCGGTCAGGTCGGCAACCTTACGGGTTAAGGCGGCGACCTCTGTATCGATGGCCTCATAGCTGGCCTTTGCCTGCAACAGTTGCTGCTCGGTCTCCTTGAAAGAAGCGCTGGCGGCAATTGCCTCTGGTTGAGCCTGCCGCTTGTTTTGCTGGAGCAAACGGTCCCTGGCGTCCTTGAGTTTTTTGACTTCAGCCGGCGCGGTTTCAAGGGATTGGGCAAACTTCTGGGCAAGGGTGTCATAATCCGCTGCTGTGGCCAGGTTGTTGAGGCTTTTGCGATACAGCTCAAGCAACTTGGTCTTGATACCCTCGTCAAGACCGGTGGCTTTGGTCACTGCATCGATTTTGGCTGTGAGTGCTTCGGGAGTAACGAGCAAACGCTCATCCTTGGGCGATTGGGCAAACGCCACCGACCGCCCCGGGAGCAGGTCAACGAAAACAAGGCCCAGCAAAAAGGCTAGGCAGGCAACATAATAAAAAGATGCTTTAAAGGCGGGCATGTTGACTTCGATGTGTTTCCTTGTTCTTTGTCGGTTGGAGTAGTTGACAACGGACGCGCATCTCCAACGGCGGCCCTTTCTGGAAAACAACGTGTTCACCTGGGCGGCAACTCTCTGCATCTTGTCTCTACGCCCCTGCTGCCGTCGCCAAAGAGAAGCGCACCAGCACCGCCGATCGTCGCACCTCCTCCATGGCAAACTCGGCCAGGGTGATGTCGTTGCCTTCGTTGTCCGGTTCATCGTCGACGCGCACCCCCATCCAGTTGAGCCGGAGGTTTTGCCGGCGGGCGACCAGCATCTTCTCGGGTTCGCGCATGATCTCCTCAAGATAGCCCAGCGACTGTTCCGGCAGCGCTATCCGGTTGCGCAGTTCTTCCAGTTCCTGGTCCACCTCTTGCAAAAACTGCTCGACCTTGCGCAACTCTTCCCGATTTTTCACTGTCGAGACGGCAAAGATCTCCTGCCGGTGGGACTTGCCGCCCAAAATCTTGCTCATCCCCTTGAGATATTCCTTTTTCCCTTCCAACTCGGCCTTTTGCGCCCGCAGGGTGGTGATCCGCTCCATGGCAACCGTGGCCAGCACCTCAAGGCCCCGATGAACAATACCAACCTTGGTTGCATCCAGGTCGGCGGCCACGGCAACAATGCGGTGATCGGAAAAACTCACCGCCTGTTGCCGCACATCCCGCACCAGCAGCTCTCCTTCCTGCTTGTGGCCGAAAATGGTCCGTTCATTCTGCTCCATGGTCATCATGGCCGTGACCTCACCTGCGGCTCCTTGCTTGCGGAACCGGTTGATCTCCGGATTGAACCGGAGCATCTCCTCCAGTTCGCCGGGTGAGGCGAACAGGGCCTTGACCACAGGATCATCGTAGTACCGGTTGGGATGGAGCACCACCGGCCCGGGAATGGTGTCGATCAGCGATTGGAAATAGGTTATGGCGCCGGCAATCGGATCGTGCAAAATCTGCCGGTAGCGCTTGGCCTGGCGGATAACCGGATCGGCGATCTGCACCACCCGATCGGTCGCCTGGAGGACGGGGTCTTGCCCGGCTCCCGGCGGGTGCAATTTTTGCCAAACATTTCGCATCCATCCGCCGACGCCTGTCTCATTGCTGGGCTGGCTCATGTCACCCTCTCAGTATGGTTTATGGGTCCGGGAGTTGGTCCGGTCTGGCCGCGGACGAGGTCAGGCCCGGGCGGAGAGGCCACGCTGGGGAAAGATGATCCCCTCCTTGGGCAGGCGTTCCCATTGCAGGGCAACGGGGGAGCGCTTGGTCCGCCATATTTTTTCGCAATACTCGGTGATCGAGCGGTCAGAGGAGAACATGCCCATGCGGCTGACATTGAGGAGGGACATCCGGCCCCACCGCTCCTGATTGCGGAACACTGCTCCCACCTGCTGCTGGCAATCGACATAGGCCTGGTAATCGGCCAACACCATGAAGGGATCATGGTGCAGCAGCGAATCGACCAGGGGACGGAACAGCTCCCGGTCGCCTGGGGAAAAATGCCCGGCAGCAATGAGATCGATCGCTGCCCGCAGTTCCCGGTTGCCTTCGTAGATTGTCCGGGGATGGTAGCCGGCTGCCCAGAGCGCCTCCACCTCCTCGACCCGCAGGCCGAAGAGGAAGAAATTCTCGGCCCCGACCTGTTCCAGGATTTCGACGTTGGCCCCGTCGAGGGTGCCGATGGTCAGGGCTCCGTTCAGGGAAAACTTCATGTTGCCGGTTCCCGAGGCCTCCTTGCCTGCGGTCGAGATCTGTTCGGAAAGGTCGGCGGCCGGATAGACCCAGTGCGCGTTCTTGACATTGAAGTCCGGAAAAAAGGCCACTTGCAGCCGTCCGTCGACATCCGGGTCGTTATTGACCACCTCGGCCACGGCATTGATCAGCCGGATGATCCGTTTGGCCATGAAGTAGCCGGGCGCGGCCTTGCCGCCGAAGATAAAGGAGCGGGGGACCATGTCCTGGCCGGGGTCGTTTTTGAGGCGGTTGTAGAGGGTGACGATGTGGAGCACGTTGAGATGCTGCCGTTTGTATTCATGAATCCGCTTGACCTGGATGTCGAACAGCGAGGCGGGATCGAGGCTCACCCCTGTCCGCTCCCGCAGGATGCGGGCCAGCCGTGTTTTGTTGTCGTGCTTGACCCGGCGCCACTGTTCCCGAAAACCCGAATCCTCGGCCAGGGGTTCCAGGTCGCGCAGCCGGTGCAGATTGGTGACCCAGCTCTCGCCGATGGCAGCGGTGATCAGTTGGCTCAGGCCGGGATTGCTGAGCACCATCCAGCGCCGGGGCGTGACCCCGTTGGTGATGTTGACCAACTTATCCGGCCACAGGCGGTGGAAATCGGCCAGGGTGTGGCCCTTGAGCAACCGGGTGTGCAGGGCCGCCACCCCGTTGATCCGATGGCTGCCGATGCAGGCGAGGTTGGCCATGCGCACGTACCGCTCGCCGGCTTCGTCGATGATCGACAAGCGGCTGACCATGGCCTCGTCGCCCGGATACTGCCGGCGGACCTGATCAAGAAAACGGTGGTTGATTTCCAGGATGATCTCGAGGTGCCTGGGCAGCAGCCCGGCCAAGAGGTTGACCGGCCACTTCTCCAGGGCCTCGGGGAGGAGGGTGTGGTTGGTATAGGCAAAGGTGGCCGAGGTGATGGCCCAGGCCTGGTCCCATGCATACCCGTGCGCATCGATCAAGAGCCGCATCAGTTCGGGAATGGCGATGGTCGGGTGGGTGTCGTTCAACTGGACCGCGAAATGGAGGTGGAAATTGTCCAGGGTATCGTGTTGGAGGAGATGGAGCCGGATCATGTCCTGAAGGGAACAGGCGACAAAAAAGTACTGCTGCCGCAGGCGGAGCACCTTGCCCTGGAACTGTTCATCATTGGGATAGAGCACCTTGGTGATGTTCTCGGCCAGGATCTTCTCCTCCACCGCCCCGAAATAGTCGCCGACGTTGAAGTCATCGAAATCGAAGCTTTTCGGAGCCTCGGCGCTCCACAGCCGGAGGATGTTGACCGTGTTGACCCGATACCCCGGAACCGGGGTGTCGTAGGGAATCCCTTTCACTACCGTGCCCGGCGTCCAGTGGACACGATACTGGCCCTGGTCGTCCATCGAGGTCGAGGTGCGGCCACCGAACCCGACTTCCACCGCGAAGTCGGGTTTCTTGAATTCCCAGGGGTTGCCCGGTTGCAGCCAGCGGTCGCTCAATTCCTGTTGCCAGCCACTGTCAAAGGCCTGGTCAAACATGCCGAACTCATAGCGGATGCCATAGCCGATGGCGGGGATCTCGAGACTGGCCAGGGAATCCAGGTAGCAGGCGGCCAAACGGCCGAGACCGCCATTGCCCAAACCGGGCTCTTCCTCGTGATCGATGATCTGGTCCAGATCCAGTCCGCTCTCCGCGGCCGCCTGCCTGAATTCTTTCTCCACGCCGAGATTGATCAGATTGTTGAGCAGATGCGGGCCCATGAGGAACTCGGCAGAGAGATAACAGACAATCCTGCTCTTGTTGTCGCGCAGGGCCGCCACCGAATTGATGAACAGGTGCTGCATGCGGTCGCGGAGCGAGGTGCTCACCGCCAGATAGTAATCGTTCAACGAGGCGTTGAAGGGCAATACCCCCTGCTGGAAGAACAGTTTGTAGGCAAAGGCGCGCTTGAGTTTGGCAACGGTGTCACGGTCGGTGGTCGTTTTCTCTCGCATACTCTCTCCAGGACGAATGGCCCCGGGTTTTCCGGGCGCTTGGTCGGACAAGCACTTGGCATTTCCCCCCTCAATATTTCTCCGGGATAAATTTGAAGGGGTACTCTTTTTCCTGGTAGGTCTTGCCGATCTTGCGTTTGGGCAGCTCGATCTTCTCGCCTTTCAACTCCTTGTAGTCGATGGCATGGAGAAGATGACTGATGGTGTTCAACCGCGCCCGTTTCTTGTCGTCGGATCGGACCACATGCCACGGCGCCCACGGGGTATCGGTGGCGGCGAACATTTCGTCGCGGGCCCGGGTGTAGTCGTCCCATTTGTTGTAGGATTTGAGATCCATGGGCGAGAGCTTCCAGATCTTGCGGGGATCGTCGATCCGGGAGGTCAAGCGCCGGGTCTGTTCCTCGGGGCTCACCTCCAGCCAGTACTTGAGCAGGATGATGCCCGATTCCAGCATCATCTTTTCAAAGGCCGGAACCACGGTCAGGAACCGTTTGACCTGTTCCTCGGGGCAAAACCCCATCACCCGCTCGACCCCGGCCCGGTTGTACCAGCTCCGGTCAAAAATGATCACTTCGCCGGCCGCCGGCAGGTGAGGCAGATAGCGTTGGGCATACATTTGCGACTTCTCGCGTTCCGTCGGCGCGGGCAGGGCCACGACCCGAAAAATTCTCGGACTGACCCGCTCGGTGATCGCCTTGATGGTGCCGCCTTTGCCGGCGCCGTCCCGTCCTTCAAAAACAATACAGACCTTGAGCCCTTTATGGACAACCCATTGCTGGAGTTTGACCAGTTCTCCGTGCATTTTGGCCAACTCCTGGTCATAGGTCTTGCGGTCGAGTTGCTTGTTTTCTGTGTTTTTCATGTCTTTTTTCGTTTTCATCGCTGACCTCCTTGATTAGGTTGGACGATCTCATGAGAAAAGAGGTAAACAAGAGCTGGGCATATCGAGAAGAAGAGGGGTAACCCTGCAACCTGCAAGCGCTTTTTGCTGATGCCGGCCGGTGCTCCGGTGCATCTGCCCTGAGAGCAGGGGGCTCCACACCACAAACGTTAACCCGCACCTGGGAGAAAAGAGTCGCAAGCCCCATGATCCGACGAGTTGCCACATTCTGGACCGAGGATAGAAGCCTGAGCGCCTTGTTGCTTTTGCTCGTCGTCCAGGTCTTTGTCATGTCACCGCTCCCAGAGGGGGGGCATGCATTCCTGAAGGGCATCAACGGCATTGTCTGTTCCTTTTTCCTGCTTGCCGGCCTGTTGACCGCGACCCGGCACCTGCTGGCCCGCTGGCTGCTAGCCGGTTTGGTTGCGGCTGCGATCGCTGTCCGTTGGCTGCTGGTGACGACCACCCCTTCCCAGACCCTTCTGGTCGCTGACAGTTGTTTTTTCCTGGTCATAACCATCTGTTTCACCGCTGCGGTCTTGCGCAAGGTCTATACCGGAGGGAAGGTGTCGGCGCATCGGGTGCGCGGGGCCATTGCCGCCTATTTACTGTTCGGTTACACCTTTTCCGCGGCGTATCGCCTGCTCCATTATACCCTTCCCGGTTCACTCGCCCTCAATCCGGCCCTTGTCGAGCAGGGAAAGAATCTGGGGGATGTCTTCATGTACTTCAGCATCGTGACCCTCACCACCGTCGGCTTTGGCGATGTGACCGCCGTTCATCCTCTGGCGAGATCACTGGTCATGCTCGAAGGCATCATCGGGACATTGTACCCGGCGATTCTCCTCGCCCGGCTGGTGTCGCTGCAAATCGAGCACGAGAAAGACTAACGGCAACCAAGCCTGTTGCGCCCCCAAAGCACCCGGGCTTGCTGGTTACTCGCCGCAGGGACGGTCGCCTTCGCGGCTCAGCGTTTTCCCTTCCCCGGCCCCATTGATCCAGGCAAGGAGCAAGGTGTAGGTGACGGCCAGCATCACCGGCCCCACAAAAAGCCCGATCACCCCGAAGGCAACCAGGCCGCCGATCACCCCGGCAAGGATCAGGATCAGGGGCAGGTCTGCCCCCTTCTTGATGAGAAACGGTCTAAGAAAGTTGTCGCTGACCGCCACCACGATCGACCAGATCAGCAGCACCGTTCCCCAAGTGGACTCGCCGCTCCAGTAGAGCCAAATCACCGCCGGAAACAGCACCAGCCCCGGACCGATCTGGGCGATGCACAACAGCATCATGATCGCGATCAACAGCGTGGCCGCGGGCACGCCGGCAACCACCAGCCCGAGCCCGCCAAGCGCCGATTGGATGACCGCCGTGCCGACCACGCCAATGGCGACACTGCGGATGGCGGCCGCCGACAGCAGTGCCGCCTCGTACCCACGATCACCGGCCAGACGTCGGGCGAAACTGCACACTAGATCGGCGGCCGACTCGCCCTGGGCATAGAGCACCCCGGACAGGATGACCATCAACAGGAACTGGGCCACCAGCAGACCGATGTTGCCGACCTGGGCCACGAACCATTTCAGGGTCGTATTCACATAGGGCGCCAGTTTTTCGGAGAGTTCCTGGGGGCTGATCACCGCCAACTGCTGCCAGCGATCGATGAGCCGTTGGGAAAAAAGCGGCACCTTCTCAAACCATTCAGGTGGCGCTCCCAGGCTGACGGTTTTCAGCTTGTTGAGAAGCACGACCAGGTCGCCGGTGTTTTCGAGGATGGTGAGGATGGCGAAGGACAGCGGCACGACCAGGAGCAGCAACAGGGCCAGCGACATGATCAGGACCGCGCACCACCGCCGGTGCCAGCACCGGTGTTGCACCTGCATCATCATCGGCCAGGTGGCGATGACGATCATGACCGCCCAGGCCAGGGGAAAGAGAAAGGGCAGCAGAATCCACAGCGAGGCAGCGATGAGCAGGCCGATGAACAACACCGCCAGGGTGGTGCGGACAATCTCGGTCGGATGGTGCGCCATAACGCTCAGACCTCCTGCTTTTGGTAGAAGAGGATATCTGCCGGCAACCGGCATCTCGGGTTTTCACCCTCTGCCCGTTGGGACACCGGCCCGAGCCACCTGGTTTCAGGGGTTCGTGGTGATCGCAGCCGCGATCTCCTCGCCGAGCCGGTCGATATTGCGCCGCTGGGCCGCGACCCAGGCATCATAGCCGCTGCCGGCGGGCTGTTCGCTGAACCCACTGCGGCGGGTCAATTTCGTGGTTTTATTTTTCGGATCGACCAGGGACCAGCGGACCACCAGCTTGGCCTCCCTGCCGGGCAGGCCTTCCAGGGCCAGGATATCAAGAACGACCTGCCAGGTCGGCTCCAGGTGTTGCCCCATGGGATAGAGGGCCACCTGTTCCGTCCCGAGCCTGGTGGCCAGTTGCTCGCCGATGGCTCGGGCGAAATCGCGGTCAAGTTCACCGGCCCACCGATGCTGGTCGCTGCGTTGATAGTGTTCACCGGCACTGCCGGTGGCGATCTGGGATGATTTGAGGACATCGGGCACCGAAACCGGACCGATCAGAATCGCCAGGCGGCTGGACTTTGCCGCCGTTTGCGGGCTGAGGTCGGAACCGAGCAGGCTGTGGTAGGTCACTGGGGGTGAGGCGGGACCGCAACCGGTCATCGAGACCAGCACCGTTGCCAACACCGCCAGGCCAACAAAATGAACGAAGGATCTATTCACCGGATTTCTTCTCCTTTCCAAAAAGAAGCGATTGCGGCTGGTTGTCGAGGGTATTGACCAGTTCACGCAGGGACCTGAGGGTCAGGGACAGTTCTTCCAGGGTCTTGGTGGTGGTGTAGTTCAGGGGCGAATCCTTGCCCACCCCCTTTTGTACCTCCACCAGCGTTTTTTGCAATTCGACGAGGGTCGCCTGCAACTTGGGCGTGGTCTCACTGTTCAGTTTCTTGGCGAAACCGCCGATCTCGGCAACAGTGGTTTTGGTTTCCTTGAGCGTCTGCTGGAGATCGCCGCCGATCTGGTCGAATTTGACTTTTTCGAGATTGGCAATGATTTTGCTCAAGCCCTCCTGCAACCGTTCGAACGAACCGGGGATGGTCGGCACCACCTGGTACTCTCCATGACGGGAAAGGGTGGCCTTGGGGGCATCCGGCAAGAAGACCAGGTTGACCATCAACTGGCCGGTCAGCAGGTTGGCGCTTTGCAACTGGGCTCGGAGGCCTTGCTGTTCGACTAACGCCTTCATGAATACCCCGGGATCTTTCTCGACAATCTTCAGCGCTTCCTCCTTCTTGGCGGAACTTATCCGTTCGGGTTCCATGGCCACGATCACCGGCACCTGAAATTTCTTCTTGTCGACATCGAATTCCAGACTGAGGCTGACCACCTCGCCCAGTTTGATGCCATACAGTTCGACCGGGGCGCCGATATTGAGGCCGCGCACCGATTCGTCGAACAGGAGCATCCAGTAGTTGCGCACCGTGTATTTTTTTTCCTGGGTGGCGTTGCGGTCGGCATAGAGGTAAAAGTTTGCGTTTTCCTTGGCTTCATCGCCCGGCGCGGTTTCCTTGGGCACGTCGAAGGCAATGCCGCCGCTGAGGATGGAGACCATCGACTGGGTATCGACCTTGAGCCCCTGGGCATTGAGGGTGACATCGAAGCCGCTGGCATTCCAAAACCGGGTATTCTCGGTGACCTTGGTGTGATGCGGTGCCTCGATGAAGATCTTGATATCCACTGCCTTGCCGTCCTGACCAAAGCTGTAGCTCACCACCTGGCCCACCTGGATCTGCCGGTAGTAGACCGGGGCGCCGATGTCGAGGGAGCTGAGGGTCTCGGACTGAAGGACAAAATGCCGCCCCGGCTGACCGACGGTGACCACCGGCGGGACCTCCAGCCCGGTGAAATGGCGGGTGGACGTCCCTGCCTTGTTGCCGTCGATGCCGATATAGGCGCCGGAGAGGACCGTGCCCAGGCCGGAAACCGAGCCGCCGCTGATCCGGGGGCGAACCACCCAGAACCGGGTCTGGTCGGTTAGGTACGGCTCGCTCCCCCTGATCATTTTTGCCTGCACCACCACCTGGCTCGCATCCTCGTTCAAGGCGATGGATTCGACCTGCCCGATCTCGACATCCTTGAACTTGATCTTGGTCTTGCCGGCTTCCAGGCCATCGGCGGTGGCAAAGGTGATGGTGATGGTCGGTCCCTTCTCGCTGATGGCCTTGAAGGCCAGCCAGCCGCCGATCGCCAAAGCCACCAGGGGGACGATCCAGACAATGGAAAAACGGCGTTTGGCCTGGACTACAGCATCCGCGGCATGATGCTCGGCTTGTGAGCGCTCGGTCATACATTCTCCTCGATGACATCCCAGATGAGTCGTGGGTCAAAACTTTCCGCGGCAAACATGGTGGTCACCACCACGGCGGCAAAATAGACGGCAGCCGGACCGGCCTCGATGGCGGCAACGGCGCCGAGCTTCACCAGGGCCACCAGGATGGTGACCACGTAGATATCAACCATTGACCAGCGGCCTACCAGTTCGGTCAAACGGTACAGGGTCGTCCGGTCTTTCGGCCGCCAGGCGGAGCGGAATCGTACGCTGAGCAACAGAAAGATCAGAATCAGCAACTTGGCAAAGGGGACAAAGATGCTGGCGATGAAGATCACCGCCGCGATCTCCCAGGAACCGCTCTGCATGAAATAGATGACGCCGCTCATGATGGTGTCGGCCTGTTTGGCGCCGAGCGTCGTGGTGACGGTCATGGGCAGGACATTGGCCGGCACAATGAAAATAATCGCTGCCCAGACAAGGGCCCAGGTCCGTGCCAGGCTATTGGGTTTGCGCGGGTGCAGATGGGCGCCGCAACGGGGACAGTGGGGGTGAGCTGCCGCGTGCTCTACCTCGATCAGCAGACTACAGTCGTGGCAACTGATTAGGCCGAGTTGCGAGGCGGTGGCGGCAGTCTCGTTCATTGGCGCAGATCCAGGCGATCCCACAGCAAGGGCGGGTCCAAACTTGTAAAGGCGGCCGCCATGGCAAAGATCAGGGCGCCGAAAGAAAAAACCGACACGCCGGGGACGATGGTCGCCATGTGACCCAATTTGACCAAAGCGACCAGGATGCCGATCATGAAGACCTCCATCATGCCCCAGGGGGCGACCTCCTGCACCAGGCGGAAAATGCGGGCGGCATGGGCAGCCGGACGACGGCCCCATTGCAGCGGCATCAGAATATAGAGCAGGCCGAGCATCTGTGCCAGCGGCACCAGCACGCAGGTGAACAGAACGAGACCCGACAACCCATGCAGTTCTTGCTTCCACAGTTCGCGGATGCCGGTGAGCAGCGTGGTTTCCTGGACGAAACCGCCGCTCTTCATCGCCAAGAAGGGAAAGCTATTCGAAAGGACGAACAAGACCAGGGCGGTCAGGGTCAGGGCCAGGGAACGTTCGATGCTGTTGGGTTTGCGGCGGGACAGCACGGCCCCGCAGCGGGTGCAGAGCAGCGTTGCTGTCGCCTGCGCCGGCAACTGGTGCAACAGGTCGCAATCATGGCAGGCCACGATAATCTGCGGATCCGGATGGGGCAAGGTGCCCCCGTCCTCATCAAGGGGGGGCACCCTCTGTGGTACCGACTGGGGTCGCTGGCGGTCAGACATGACAAGGTTGGGTCTTCATGAGCGTTGAGAAGCCACCTCGCGATGGCACCGAAACCAATTCTGTACAGGGAAAATCACCATAAAGCAACGCCCCATGGACCGAATGGCCTGTCGGTCCATGTTCTGCCTTCTTCTCTTGTTGCAGCCACTACTTGGCGGCCTTGCCGTGCGCCTTGTCCAAGGTCACCCGCAACCGTTTGGCCCAGAATTCAAAGGCCTCCTTGGTGGCCCCGAGCTTGCTGAAACCGCTCATTTTGGAACCGTTGAAGGTGTCGATGGCGGCGGCAAGGCGCTCACTGGTGACGGAATCGAGGAATTCCACCTCCATGCTGGCACCGCCGACCCCGGTGTAGGAACCGGTGGCTGCCTTCTTGGCCACACTGACGGCCAAGCCGATCGGCAATACCGTGGTGACCCCGCTCATCGCCGGATTACTGGTTTCAATGTCGGTGACTGCCAGCCGGATCCTGAGAACATCAGGCCCCGGCTCGGTGACCAAGGGATAGGCATTTCCCAGAGCCTCGAAGATGGCGCGGTGGAAGGTATCGGACAGTTCCTTGAGCTCACTGGCCTGAATCCCCTGGTCGGCGGCGCTTTTCTTCAAATAGAACTGGGCCTCGTCCAGCATCACCCGGCGATATTTGCTCAGATCCATCCCGGGCTTGGTGTAGATCTGATCAACCCCGTCGGACGGGCCCGGTTGGAATTGGGGATAATTCTTCAGGAAACCGGAAGTGGTTTCCTTGGGAGCGGCGGCGCATCCAACGAGCATGCCGCAGGTCAGTACGAGCAGTCCAGCTATCAACGTTTGCTTACAGTTCATGGTCTTCATTCCTTTGCGATTGACAACGCCTTGATGTTATTTGCCCGGCTGAATCTCGGTAATTTTACTCCCCTGGATGCCCAGTCCCGCCATCAGCCCCTTTTGATCGAAGAAAAAGGCGTAGACTCCGGACCTGGCGGTGGTGGTGGTCAACGAGCGGGCCATGCCCTCGTCCACAATCACTACCGAGGGACCGACTCCGATCTCCCAGCCGCCGCTGTTTTTCAGGTATTTCAAATCGTCATCGGACAAGAAAAACAGGGCATAACCGAATTTTTGCGCGCCGATCTGCAAACCGTAGGACGCGGCCACCGACCGGTAATACCCTTGGGTCTTGCCGCCAACCCGCAGGGCACCCTCGCCGTACTGGCCGCCGATGATGAAGCCGCCCTTGATGATGTCCGGGAACACCAGGATGCCCTTGGCGATGCCGGCCATCTTTTTCGCGGCCGGGGTACTCCGATACAAGTCGCTCAAAGCGACATTGACATCGCGGTTGATTTCAGCGGCGGTGGCGGCCATCGATGTCTGCGGCAGGCAGAACGCCAGCAGGGCGAACGCGATGCCCAGGGAAGCGATGATTGACCATGGTGCTTTCCGAACGATTTCATTTTTCAGATCTGCTTTCATGTGTGGCTCCTTTGGGTGATTGTCGAGCGATTCTCTTCCCGCTCCAGATATTCATTCCGATAGCACCTTCCGTCCAGGGCTCGACCACTGGACGGAACTGCCCGCGACAACACGGGCCCTGGTGACCGGCAGACTCAACGCTTCTTGCCTTTAACGGAAATTTCGATGGCTTCTATGTGCTTGATGGCAATGGTGTCGCCCACCTTGACCTTATCGAGATTGGCCGGATTCTGCACCTTGACCGAGGCGATCACGCCGTCGGCAAATTGCAGGGTGGCACTCTCGCTGGCCTTGTCCAGCTCAAGAATGGTGGCGGTGACATTGGTCTCGGTGATGCCGACGCCTCTCGGCTTGGCCCCCGGTTCCGCTCCGCCCACGATTTGCGTTTTCTCGCTTCTGACCTCACCGGGCTCCGCCATCCGGACCTCCAGCGCCTGGGCATAGGTGATCTCCACCTTGTCCCCCGCTTTGACTTGAGGGAGGTTGACAGCCTCCTTGCCCACATGAATGGTGAAGGGTTTGCCCTCAAGACTCCGCATCTTGACCATCCTGGTCTTCAGATCGACGGCCTCGACCGTGGCCACGGTGGTCCTGACATCGGTCCGCTGCACATTGAGACTGGAGGGTTTTTCCTCCTTGGCGGCGCTTTGCTCCTGTTTGGCGGTGCTTGGTGTTTCCGTCTGGGCGCAGGCGGCCAAAGTTACGGCAAACAATGCCATTATCGCCATGCTCAACAGTTTTTTCATACCTTCCTCCGGAGTTGGGGTTAACAGATAGGATCAATGCAACAATTATTTACAGGTGCAGCACTGCGCTGCCCCGGTCTGCCACTCTTTGGGGCCATTGCCACGACGAGTCACTTCTGGGTAGCTGCATAGAGGGCCGCGATATCTTCCGGTTCAAGTTTGACGGCCGGAACCCTCTTGGTTGAATGTGGCGAGTGAAACTGGTTTTCTCCCTACCTCATTTTTCCAGATATACCCAAGGCACAGATTGACTATTTCAAATACCCGTTTGTTCAGCAATGTAAAAATCGACCTTGTCACTCGATTCTCACGAATTCAACCTCGAAGGTCTGCTGCATGGCGGCCTGAAAGTACGTCCCCTTCAGGCGGTCAGTGGCAGGATCATAGGCCATGGTATAGGTCGATCCGGGATAGTTGACATCGCGCAACTCCACGAACAGGGTGATCGCCCCCTCCTTACAGCGCGTTTCCGCCCGGGCGACATGGATTGGCCGGGGATTGAAATAGGCCGCCGTCAAACTGCCGTCCTCCTTGACATCCCCCAGCTGCAGGATGTAGCCGCCATCGGGCCGAACCCAACGCCCCTCGATCCGCTTGCTCTCGACCGGTCCAGGCGCTGGTCCGGTCCCGGTTTGAGCCGCTCCTGCCATCGGCAACAAAGGCCCGGTCCACCAGAAAACCATCAGGAGCAGGCCAGCGAGAAGAGCCGTTTTATTGTGCTGGGTTCGAAGAGCGGCCGGGAAAACCAGCCGGTTCAACTGTGCCAAAACCGTTCCTCTTGGTTGATTGTCGGGTTGAGGTGAAGCGACCTTTCCTGTATCGCCATCGTTTTTAAAAGCGGTAGCCATAATTTATGGAGATAAAATACATGGACGGATCGTCATAGCTCCCGGAAAGCACGGCAGGTGAAGCCACCTCGGCATCTTCCACCAGCAGATATTCAAACGCCACCCCCAATGAGGACCGTTGGTTGAGCTGTCGCTGCACGCCGGTGCCAAAGCGCCAGGCCGCGCCCGACGGCATGGCCAGCGAAGTGTCGCCTTGATTTTCATACATGCTGGAATCGTAGGCAACGCCGAAATTCAGGCGGGTGTCGGGCGTCACCTGATACTGGACACCCACGGCGCCATGCCAGGTGTCCTGCAGTTCCAGGCGCGAGGACCGCGTGACCGCACCGATGGTTATTTCCGCCTCACTGAACGAGGACCAGTCCTGCCAACCGATATTCCCCAAAAGCGACCATCGGTCGTTGAGCACCCGCACCGCACTGAACATGACCTGCTGCGGAGCGCCGACCGAGGCGCTGATCGGCAATGTCCACGGATCATTGGAGATGGGCAGGGTGCCATTTGCGTCGACATCGAAATCGTAATTCACTTCGCTGGTATAGGTCAGGCCAAACCGAGTTTGTCTGGAAGGTTCAAACAGAACCCCCAGTTTTGCGTTGGGGGCCAGATCGGTATCATCCAACTCCACTTCCTCGCCGCCGACCAACTTGTCGCGGGTGAGCGAGAAGATGCCGTAGTTGATCCCCAATCCGGCGCCAACCGACCATTGGTCATTCATCCGGTAGGCCACTGAAGGTTGCAGGGTCAGCCCCATCAAGGTGGCCTCCTTGACCAGATTGTGGCCGGCCCAACTGTCACCAAAATCCAGACTCAGGCCAAAATTGCCGTACAGGGCGAGCCCGAGTTTCAAGTCGTCGTTGACACTGTGGCTGTAGAAGGTGCTTGCCCCCGGCAGCCAACCGACCACATTCCCCGGCCCCTGCCGGTCGGGGTCGTTCATTGTATAGTCCAGATCCCCATATAAGGCCTGCGCCCCGACGACCAACTGATTGCCCTGCAGACGGGTCATGCCGGCAGGGTTGCCGGCAATAACCGACGCATCCTGGGCACGGGCCGCGACGCCGGCATTGGCGAGGCCGAGGTCCTCGGTGCCTATTTCATACAAATAGAGGCCCCCTCCCTCGGCTTGAACGGCAAAACCAAGGAGTATCAAAACCATAATCGGCTGGATTGTTCTTGTCTTCATCCTTCATCTCCTTTTGCTGCGCTTGCCAAGACGACAAATAGTCAAGACAACCGGCACGAACGAGCGGCGGAAGCGGATCATCCCGGCCAAGCAGGAGATGCTCTTCATGCCGATTTCCCGAAAGGGCGCTTGATTCCTCAATTCATCCGGGCGCAGGCTACCATATGATGTAGCCAAGCCCGATGCCGCCAATCCACTGGGTCGCATCGCCCCGTTGGTCGACAATCGGACTGTCGCCGGGGTCGCCGGCTATGGACGAACCGCGGAAGCCCACACTCACCAGCCAATTTTTGCTCAGATAGATATTGGCTCCGACCACGGCGTAATATTCGTTCAACCCGCCGTCAGCGGTGAAGAAGGGCAGGCCGGAGGTCCCGACGTTCTCTCGATTCACCCCGAAGTAGTGATCGGAATAGTTGTCGTCCTGATAGACGATTCCGGCGCTGATATTCAGGTCAACGGGTTTGGCCACCGGATGCCAATAGCGGGCGCCCAGATTGGCGCGGAATCCGTCGCTTTCGTTGCCGACATCCTGATAGACTTTCGCCCCGACGATGAACCGCTGGCGTTTCTCGCTGGCGCTGGTCCAGACAATATCCATGAACGCTCCGGCTTCGACGGTGTCATCGATCTCCTTCATTTTGCTGACCATGGGGTCGTCGACACTGTCGTCGCGGCCAAAGCGGTAGTTCAGCAACGGGCCGAAGCGGAACATGTCGTCGTCGAGGACATTCACGGTCAGTTCGTTGGCGAGCAGTTGGATGAAACGCTCCTGCTTGTTGAAGGTGTAACGGAAAAAGGGGGCCGCGCCTATGGCATAATCATCGGAGCCGGTATAGTCCGGCAAAACCCCCACGCCCAGGCCGATAACGGTGGGGACGTTCTCGAAGTCGAGATCGATGAAACCGGCCGCGTTGGCCGATGGATAGGAAAGGATGGCCGTGGAACCGGCAAGGAGGCCGGCAAGCGCTAGCCGTTTAATGGGGCAGGGTTGTTTCATTGTTTGCTCCTTTTTTGTGGGTACGAGTTGACGTCAGTGATTTGGTGAAGTCCTTATTTTAAAAAGATAAAGGCGTTGATTCCGGATAGTTCTTTATATGAGGCATGGACCTTTTGCGGTGCCCTCATGAAAACACCCAGCTCTTTTTTTAAGGATTGAGCACCGGCAAGACCCGTGCAGTCTTGTTGGTGGATCGGTCGTTCCTGGCGGCAAGGAATTTCTCCAGAGCGCGACCAAGTGCATCCCCCCGCCAAACCTGCCTCTGGACGGCAGGCGAAGGTCCGTAGAGCTGGCGGTGCAATTCCCGGGTGGCGGCCTGCAACTCGGGACCGGGCTGGAACGTCGCCTCCCGGGTGGTGAGCCAGGCAAACCATGCGGTCTCGGCAGCCGCGGCATCATGCCGGCGGCAGGCGGCAAGCAATTGGCGGGCAGCGGCGCGATCCGGAGGGTGCAGGATTTCCAGGCATCGCCGTTGCCACCTCATCACCCGTCGCCTCTGCCAAACACCGATGATGCCGACGAACACAGCCAGCAGCAACCAGGGCCACCGGCTCCGTAACGGGGCCGCTGTTGCGGCATCCGCCGCCGTTGCCGCCGGAGCGGCCTCGAAGGTCACGGCGGCTAGGGGCTTTACCTGCAACTGCTCCGTTTTCGGGTTCCACCAGGTGTAGGTGAGCGCAGGCAGGGTTCGGGTGCCGGGTTGGGTTACCAGGTAGGTGAGGGTTTCCCGCCGCTCGCCGATAAAAGCGCCACGCTCGGTCGTGTCCTTGGTCTCGGCTTCACCGGGGTACACGCGGAGACCCTCGGCAGCGATCGCCGGTGCGGGCTCAAGGGCCATGCCGGAGAGATTCGATGCCCGTTGGACAATGGTGCGCTTAAACATCGTGCCCACCTGAACCGGGCCCGGTTGCGGCTCCCAGATCTCGGTGACCGCAAACGAATCCGTGGTGAGGAGATAACCGGTCCGCTCGCTGCCCGGAGGCTGCCTGATCTCGACCTGCACCCCGGGTGCCTGGGCCTGCACCTCCCTGACCGGGCCGGTGAACCCGTCGTGGTGCGCAAACCGGACCGTGAACGGCGGCACCTCAAGCAACCCCGGCCGTTGCGAGAACAGGGCAAATTCATGGGTCTGCACCAGCCAGCTTTCCCCGTCGATCTCCTGCGACCCTACCACCGGGGTGCCGATCTTGATCAGCAGGGTGCCGGGGAGACTGGGCAGCTCAAAGGTGGCGGTGCCCGCAAACGAACCGGAGGCCCGCAGTTCGACAGACAACGGGACGCGCTGGCCGACCCAGGCCGTCACTGCCGGCATCCGCACCGCCACCGGGCCGACCTCGGCCCCTGCTTCAACAACCAGGGCCAGGCAACCGATGAGCACTCCGGGCAAGATCTTCATTGGTCTCCTGCCTCCGTTCGCATCGCCTGTTGATAGGCGAACTTGGCCTTGAGGAAGTCTGCCGGCCGGGTCTGGACGCGCTTCAGCCAGAGGGCCTGGATTTCCTGATCGGACAGTGCCTTGCCGCCCCCGACCTCGGTGTCCTGTCCCTCGTTTTTTTGGTCTTTATCGAAGACGATCTTGTCGGCGCCCACCTTCTGATCGCCCATGTCGCCGCCCGTGGCTTCGGTCATCCTGGCGCGGGCCAGAGCCAGGGTGCGGTTTTCGGTCGCCTCTTGCCAGCCGGGCCGTTTTTCCAATGCACGGTCATAACAGGCCACCGCCGCCCTGTAATCGCCGTGCATCAGCAACGCGTTGCCCTGATTGTAGTCGGCCTCGGGGGTGTCGCGGCGGGCAAAGGCCTGGGCGGCCTTCGTGAATTCGCCGGCCCGATACCAGGCGACGCCTTGCCGGAGCGGATCGTGAAAATGTGCCGCCGCCCCGGTAAACTCGCCTCGCTCGAAACAGCGTTGCCCCTGCTGATCCGGGGTGAACCACAGGCCCATCCAGGTGGCCGCCACAATGAGCAGCAGCGATTTCATGGCGACACCTCCCCGCTGGTCGTCCGCCGGAACGAGGCCAGCACCAGCGCACCGATCAGCGGCAGCAGCCAGTAACCGGCCTCCTGCCACTGCCCGCCCTGCTCGCCCGATTGCGCCACCGGGGTACGTGCCGCCCGGCGGATAATGGCCCCTACATCCTTCCCTTCGATATCCAGCGGCTCGACCTCGGCCCTGAGGATGCGGGCGGCGGCACGGAGGCCTTCGTTTTCCGGGGAATCCGGCCCATTGATCGCCAGGAATTGCACCGGCAGGGCCATCTCCTTGCGCAGCATCGCAAGCGCCTCCGGGTCGGTGGCAACGCCATCGGTCAGGACGACAACACTGCCGCCCTGTTGCCCTGCGGCCAGCGCCCGGCCGGCTTCGCGCAGGGCGAGATCGAGCCGGTCGCCGGGTTCAGGCATGATCGCCGGGTCGATTTCAGCGGCCATGCGGCTGACAACAGCGGTGTCGCGGGTCGGCGGCAGCACCAGATGGGCCGAGCCGGCATAGGCGATCAGGCCCAGGGGCTGGCCTTTGCGGGCAGCAGCCAGATCGGCGATTTTCAACCGCGCCCGCTCAAGCCGGGACGGCGCCGGGTCAGGCCGTTCCATGCTGCGCTCGGCCTTGAGCACGATCATCAGGGGGGTGGCATCGTCGGCAAAGGGATTGGGCTCCAACTGCCAGGTTGGGCCGGCGATGGCCAGGGCAGCCAGCAGCCAGGCAATCAACAGCCACAGGGACGAACGGTTGGGCGCGGCCCCACGTCCGATGACCAAGGCGGACAGCAATGCCGGGGCCATCTGTTCCTGCCAGCCCCGCAACGGATGGGTGTGACGCTGCCAGAGCCACCACAAACAGGTGAGGAGCGGCATAAGCAGCAGCCACCAGGGCCGGATGAAATGGAAATGCGTCAACATGGCCATCAGTTCCTCACCTCCAGGCGGCCGGTGAGCGGATCGACCCGGACCGTGCCGGCTGCCGATTGCCCGCCACTGATACGCGACCGGCGCAGCAACATCCCCGCCTTCTCGCCCAACGAAACAAGCAGTGCCGCCAGGAGCGGCCAGTAAAACAGATCGCGGCGCGGACGGTGGCTGATGACCTTGACCTGCCGGGTTTCGATTTTATCCAACTCCTCGTAGATACTCATCAGTTGCTGCCGGTCGGCGGCAAAGAAAAAGGAGCCACCACTGGTTTCGGCCACGCCGCGGAGGGCGGCTTCATCGAGCTTTTCCTCGCCCGCCGTGGTCGGATCGCCGATGGCCACGGCGTGGATGCGGATGCCGCGCTCCTTGGCCACGCGCGCCGCCTCGATCGGCGGCACCTGGCTGGCGGTGTCGTTGCCGTCGGTCAGGGCGATGATCGTTTTGGCCGGGGCATCGCTTTGTGCAAAGAGGGTGACACCCAGGCCAATGGCATCGCCAAAGGCGGTGCGCGGCCCGGCCATGCCGATGGCGGTTTCGTCCAACAACCGCCGCGACAGACCGAGGTCGGTACTGAAGGGCGCCTGTAAAAACGGGGCATCGCCGAAGACCACCAGGCCGACGCGGTCGCCCTGACGGCGGACGAGGAAATCGCCGAGCACCTCCTTGACCGCGCGGAGGCGGTCCACTCTCGCGCCGGTGGCGCTGGTGAAATCCTCCTGACGCATCGAACCGGAGAGGTCGACCACAAGCAGCAGGTCGCGGGTCGGCTGGTCCCGCGTCACCGGCTCCTCCAACCATTGCGGCCGGGCCAGGGCGCAGACCACCAGCAGCCAGACGAGCCCGGACAGCAGCACCCCACCCACGTTCCGGCCAGTTCTCCGGGCCACCGAATCTTCCGCCCCCGCGGCCCGGAGCCGATCCCCGAACGGCACCCGCACCGCCAGCGAAGCCTGCCTCCGTGGCGGCAGCAGGAGGCGCAGCAGCCAGGGGAGCGGCAGCAGGGCGAAGATCCAGGGAAAGGCGATGGTCAGCATGTCAGGGCTATGTCAGGGGTATCTTGCAGATGTTCTGATTGATGGCATTTTCCGTCCAATGGCTGCGAATGAAGAGCGAGAACGTGCCATTCGCCACGGGCAGCCGGTTGGACTATGGCACGGTCGCATTGGCCTATCTGGCGAAGAGAGTCAACAACTCGCCGGCCTCGCTCTTCAGCCCCGAGTCCTGTTTGCTCATGTTGCATCCGGTTTTTCAATTTTTTCATTTCGAGAATAGAAACGTGACCACGAAGCGCAAGCCCCATTCCGGTCCGCCGTCCGGCTTCTCCGTGTAATAGCGGCCGCCGAGGCCGAACTGCACGGGTTGTCCGCCGATCTTCACCAACTGATTCACCGTCAGGTTCAACGGCACGGTCCATTGCTCCGCTTCCCAGTCGTACGTAGACTCGGTGTTGAGCGCGTAGGTCGTGAACGTCTTCGTCGTGTAAGAAACGAACGGCTGGAGGAAGGTGGCGCTCACCTCCCGGTCACCCCAGCCGGCATAAGACCAGATGTGGTTGGCCAGCGCGCCGTACGTCCAGCCGTGCTCCTGCCGCAGCGCCACCACGGTTGGCCCGGCGCCCCATTGGCCGGAACTCAACGCGCCGTCGGTTCCCGTGGGCCACATGAAGACCGGCCCGCCCCCGAGAATCCACCCCCCCACCGGCTTCTTCGGCGAAAGGAAAAAACTCTGCACTGTATCGCCCAGACCCGAGGAATCCCGGCCTCCAGGGACCGGCGACTCGGCGTATATCACCGGCAGGATTGTCCGGGTGATGAGATTCCAGTCTTCTGTCAGCGAAAAGGGGATGACCGGCTGGATATTCACCGTGTACCGCATGGCGTTCTCCGGGCCGATGCCGAAATCCCAGTTGTTTTGGATCGGCACGCTGATGAGATCGGCGACCGGGTTCTGGAGCTTCTTGGCCAGTTCGGCTTCGGTGGCTTGGTCGTCGCTGGCCGCGTCCTGTGCGTGGAGCGGGGTGCTGAGCTCCAGGGCCCCAATGAGCGCCAGGGCGATGAGGTTTTGTATGCACGCGGATTTCATTGTCCTGTTGTTTCCTGTAAGCGACAAGGTTGTTCACTTCACCTTTGTCCTATTTCAATCTCCGGAGGTTTGGTCTGTACGAGATTTTCATACCTGTGTCCTTTCCTTGATTGTCTGGTTTTGTCAGTTCATTTTTTCGACATCCGGCAACACCCAGGTGCGGTCGAAGAAAGGCTGCGTCGGGCCGTAAAGGCGGAAGTAAGTGAACCAGCCTTTGCCGGGGATGGTCTTGATCCAGTTGGTGATCGGTTTCCCTTGCGGGGCTTTCGGCCCGAAGTAAAGGTCCGCCGAGCCGTCGGCGTTTTTCACGATGTTGTCGCGGGACGAACGATCGGGGGCCACGCCCGTGTCCACGAAGCAGCGCGATTCGTTGTCATAGACGGTGAAAGACCAGAACTGCGCCACGGGAGCATTGGCCGGGACGCGCAGGTGATAGGTCTTGCCGCCGTCGAACCACTGGTCATTCTTGTCCTTCGACGCTTCGAGATAGACCTGGCCGGCCCCGACCGTACGTCCCAGCATGCCAACCGTGACGCCGACCGCCTCGTAGAACCACGAGGTGCGCTCTTCAAGCTGGGTGTGGTTCGGCAGTTCCTGCGACGTCTCCTTCAGGAACAGCGAAAATTCCCAATGCTTGCCCGGCCAGACCCTCGCGCCCTCAATGCGCTTGGCGTAACCGATCGTGCGCGCCATCACCTCGCCGGCCCTGGCCGCATCGATCAGGATTTCTTTCTGCCGCGCGTCCGGGTTGAAAGGCTTGCCCTTTGCAATCCCGAGCGGCTGCAGCATGCCCAGCATCATGCGGTCGCGCTCGTGGGCGGGTTCCTCATTGATGACCTTGGCCAACCCTTCCCAATACGCTAGTCCATGCGGCTGTTCGCCGGTCCATTTGCGGCCGTTGGGCGACAGATGGCGGGTGGGCGGCGGGTTGTCACGCTGGCTGTAGGGATACATGCGCAAGGCGGCGGCGGTCGCTTTGGCTTTGACCGGATCGGGGTCCAGGGCGCGATGCGCGGACCAGATATTGACAGTGGGCGAGCGGAGGACAAAATAGCCTTCCGGGTTCAGGTCGGGATCGTCCGGACCGAGCACGAGAAATTTGCCGCCCGCGCCTTTATCCGGTCCGGTCTGGCCGGTGTCGGAGAGCGGACGCTGCCAGAAATCGAGGATGCCTCCCGCCACGACGCCGGGGGGAATCTCCACCACGAGCGGGCCGGTCTCCTTCAGGTTGGGAAACCCCAGGACGTAGGGTGTGGTGGCGTTGGCGGTGAGGATGCCGAGTTTGTCGGTGAAGGTGAAATAATCCACGTAATCCAGGTTGCCCGCGCCGAAGGTCTCGCGCTGTTCCCGCTGCCATTCCTGCATGGCCATCAGTGGCAGTGCCCACAGGTAGGCCTGGCAGGCGCGTTGGAAATCGACGTTGTCGTATATTTTTTTCACCGTCGCATCGGTCGGATAGCCGTTCTTGAGCTCGATCTTCCCGAGCCGGGATTCGACGATGCCGCTGGTGGGCAGTTGTTGCGCCTGTGCGGTCGTGAGTGCCAGCGCGCCCATGAGCGCGGCGGCAATGAGGTTTTGTGTGCGTTTTGTTTTCATGGTCCTGTCCTTTCTTTGGTTGATCGGCTTGGTCATTTCACGAGCTCGATGTCGCCGGGTTTCCAATCCTTGTCGATCGCCGCCTCGGTGGGGCCATAGAGCCGGAGGATGGCGAAATAGCCCTTGCCGGGCACGGTCGCGAGCCAGTTGGCTTCTTTGCCCGCCGGCGCTTTCGGTCCGAGGTAGAGGTCCGTGCTGTTGTCGGCGTTCTGCGCGGGCTTATCGCGCGAGCCGAGCGACGGGAACGGCTGACCGTTGGCGAGACCCGAAGCGTTCTCCGCCTCGTAGAGCGTCAGCGACCAGAAGTTGGCGGCCGGGATGTTGGCCGGCAGGTTCAGACGATAGTGGCTGCCACCGGACAGGGGCATGCCCTCGCTGTCGGTGAAACCGATCATGTATTTGGCACCCTTGCCGGGGATCTGGGACATCATCCCCGGACTGACCGAGTAGTAGTTGGTGAAAAACCAGATCCGGGCGTCAAGCGCCAGATACGGATACGCTCCGGCGACATTCCTCCAGGCCGCATCCTTCGACCCACTCGGATTGGCGGGCGTTCCATCGGCCATGGGGTTGAGCCAGCGACGATCCGGATAGACGCGATAGGAAAGGCCGCTGGCGTTGTCTTCAAAGCCGACGACGCGGCTCATCTTGTAGGCGGTCCTGGCGGCCCGATCAAGGATCTCGCGGCTGCGGGCATCGGGATTGAAAGGCCGGCCCTTGACGATGCCGATCGCCGCCAGCATGCCGAGCCCATCCGGGTCGGCAAGGCTGGAGCCCTCGCTGTCCACAAGCTGCTTGAGCGCATCGAAGACACTGCCGTCGCTGATTGGCAGCATGTTGGCCGGGACTCCCGAAGCATCGGGGAATTGCATCGGCCTGGCCGTGGCTTTGCCGTTGAGCGGATAGATCTTCGACTGTTCGACCAGCGCGACGGCCGGCGTCAGATTGTTCGGGTCCTGATAGAAGGCGCGCAGAAAGACGAAGACGTTGTTGGTGGCCGAACGGTAGACGTAATAGCCCTCCGGCACCTCGCCCGCATAGCCTGGAGGGAGCAACAGAAACTTGCCGCCCTTGCCCTCGTCGGGGCCAAAAAATCCGACGTCACCGAAGAACCTGCCGCCATCGACCGGGATGGGGCGCTGCCAGAAGTCAAGGAGGATGCCCTGCAACTGCGGCGGCGCCTCGAACACCAGCGGGCCGTCCTTGCCGAGGTCCACGTAGCTCATGGCGTAGAGGACGTCGGAGTTGGGGGTGGTCACCAGGGTCTTGGCGTCGAGCCGCTTTTTCCAGATCGGCAGGACGTTGTACCCGGCGCCGAAGACTTTTTCCGAACCGTTTTTCATGCCGAGCGTGTTGATGAGCGGCAAGGCCCAGAGATAGGTCTGCGTTGCCCGCTGGAAGAGTAGTTCGTCGCGGAGGGTCTGCGCGGTCTCCTTGGTCGGCCGGTTTTCCGCGAACGGCAGGTCGGCCAGGTCGTCGAAGCGCGACTGCGCTTGCGCCAATCCCGATAGCGTGAGGCTGGCAACGGCGAGCATGCCAACGAACACGGCAGTCATGTTGAGGGGTGTCCACGCGGGTTTCATCGTTTTCCTCTTTTGGGTTGAGATGACAAATTTCTACCGGATCAGCCCGCTAAAAAATCTTTCGTCGATGATCACATCCTGCCGGTATTTGGAAAAATCCTGCCGTCGGGGCGCCGAAAAAAGATTTCTGCCAATGGCCTCATTCCATATCGGTTTGTGTGCCGAAGCTATCCCTGCCCAAGGCGATGGACGCAGCCGGGCGGTGCCGGGCGATCCAGCGGGCGGTGTAGGCGCGCAGGGCGCCGAGGTCCTCGTCGGCAGCCGGGCGAGCATAGATCCCGGCGGCAAGTTGGGCTCGCACGGTGGCAGGCATGGCCTCCGGACATTGCGCGGCCAGCCAGTCGACCCAGGCTTCTCCTGTTTTCCCGGCAATCACGATCCGGGGCGCCATGGCCAGGGCGGTGCGCCGCAGCAGTTCGGCCATGGCCGGGGCATCGGCGAGCGTTGCCAGAATGCGCAGGGCTTCCCGGCGGTACCTATTAGCCTGCCAGCGTTGCCATAACCGCCAGCCGAGCCAGCCAGCGGCCAGGAGCAGCAGGACGATGACCGCATACCAGCCGGGCGCCGGCGGCCACCAGGGCACGGCGGGCGGGAGCACGAGATCGTGCAGTCGGTCGAGGCTGGCGGGATCGGTCGTCATGAGCGCTCGGCCTTCCGCTGGAGATGGGCGCCGAAGAGGTCGCGCAATTGCTCGACGGGCGACGTGGCCGCTGAAATCGGCAACACCGGCACCCGAAGCGCCCGGAAAATTTCCGTCCACTGGTCGAGGCGGGCCGCAAAGGCCTGGCGAAAGGTTGCGGCAAAGGCCTCGCCGGTGGGCAGGGCATAGGTGACGCCGCGATCGACGGCCACCATGCCGGGACGTCCCTGCAACGAGGCCCCCAGAGGATCGTAAATCGCCACGGCGAGCATGTCGTTGTGCGCGGCCAACCGGGTGGCCAGTCGCTGCGTCTCGCCATCGGCGCCGTCGAAATCGCTGATCAGCACCACCAGGTGATCGTGTTTGGCCCGCCGCACCGTCGCTTCGAGCACCTGGTTCAAGGTCACCGGGGCCGGGCTTACGCTTGCGGCATTGGCGGTCAACGCCTGGTTGAGCCGGACCACCTCGTGCAGCAGACGCAGAACCCTGGTCTGGCTGCGATGGGGCGTCAGGTCGACGATCTCCTCTTCGTTGAACACCATGCCGCCCACCCGGTCACCGGCGGCCAGGGCCCGCCACGCACCGAGCGCGGCCACCTCGGCTGCGGTCACCGACTTCATGGCCCGGCGGCTGCCGAAAAACATGGGCCGCCGCTGATCCACCACCAGGAGCACCGGCCGCTCGCGCTCCTCGCTGTAGACCCGCACATGGGGCGAGCGCAGCCGGGCCGTGGCCCGCCAGTCCATGGTCCGGATGTCGTCGCCCTGATGGTAATGGCGCAGCTCCTCAAAGGCGAGACCACGGCCGCGCAGGCGCGAGGCATGCCGTCCCGCCAGCAGCGAGGTCACCGGTTGACGCGGCAGCAAGCTGAACCCGCTCGCCTCGCCCCGCAGGCGCACCAGGGCCTCCAGCGAGGTCTGCACGCCGGCGGCGGCTGGAGCGGATCCGGGGGCGATGGCGGCGTTCATCTCAGGTCTCCGTTCAGACGGGAACCACTGCCTGGAGCAGGGCATTGATGACATCGTTGCGTGTTTTGCCGGCGGCTTCCGCTTCATAGGTGAGATGGATGCGGTGGGCGAGACAGGCAGGGGCCACGGCGCGGATATTTTCCGGGGCAACAAAATCATTTCCATGGAGCCAGGCATGGGCGCGGGCCGCGGCATCGAGCGCCAGGGTGGCGCGCGGACTGGCCCCGAGACGGATCCAGCCGGCAAGGTCGCCGCCGTAGCGCTGCGGTTCCCGCGTCGCGATGACCAGGTCGACGATGTAGCGCTCGGCCGCTTCGGCCACATGGATACCATTGACCTCCTGGCGGGCCGCAAAAATCATCTCCTGGGGAATTCTCGGCGGCGCTTCAGCCGCATTGCCGGATTTTTCCCCACGGATCAGACGTAAAATCGCCCGCTCGTTTTCCGCCGGCGGATAGGGCACATGCACATAGAGGAGGAAGCGGTCCATCTGGGCCTCGGGCAGGGGATAGGTGCCTTCCTGCTCGATGGGATTCTGGGTGGCGAGGACGAGAAAGAGCCCGGGGAGCTTGTGGGTGGTGCCGGCCACGGTCACCTGGCGTTCCTCCATGGCTTCGAGCAGGGCCGCCTGCACCTTGGCCGGTGCGCGGTTGATCTCGTCGGCGAGCACCAGGTTGCCGAAAAGGGGGCCGGGCTGAAAATCGAAACTGCCGGTCTGTTCGCGATAGATCTCCGAGCCGGTCACATCCGAGGGAAGGAGATCGGGCGTGAACTGCACCCGGCGGAATTCGCTCTCCACCAATTTGCCGAGTGTCTTGATCGAACGGGTCTTGGCCACGCCGGGCAATCCTTCCATCAGCACATGGCCATCGGCGAGAAAAGCGATGAGCAGGCGTTCGACCACGGTCTCCTGACCAATGACCGCGGCGTTCATCGCCAGGGAAATCTGTTGAAAGGCTTCGAGGGTCTTCATGGTGCGTCCGATGAAAGGATTAACGTTTGGGGAACAGGCAAGGCCATGCCCGATCAACCTGCCTTGATCGCCCGGACTTCCCTGGCGCGCTCGTCGACCGGGATCATGGGTAATTCGTCTTTCCTGTCGACCGGCAGGCTGCGCAGATAATCCATGATCGCCTGCCACTCCTTGATCTCCCGGCCCGCGTCTTGCCCCGTCCCAATGGCGACACTGCCCTTGTCCATGGTGGCGGGCGGCGGCAGCAGATAGCCCGAATTTTCGCGAGGCATCTCAAGGGCCTCGACCTTCGATTTGAGGGGCTGCCCTTCCTTGTTCTTGGCAACCAGGGCCAGTTTGCCCTTGGTGTACTTCGGGATGGCCACGAGGATCTGGCCGAGCATCAGGGGACAGGTGAGGCTGTACAGCTTCTCGTCCCTGCCGCCGATGTCGATGGCGCGGTAACCGTGGTCCAGGTCGCCCAGTTCGATGGCCGTCACCACGTCGAACTTCGGCCGTGACTGGTCGTAGGTGAAGCGCATGCCGGAGGAGCGGGGGAAATACTCGCCGGGGTGGGCCGGGTTGTCGATGAGCAGGAATTCGAGGATATTCTTCAGCTCCTGGCCGGTGAACCAACCGGTCACGAGGGTGCTGCCGGGCGTTGCATCCATTACACCGGCGCCCAGGGGCGCCACGGCAAAGAGGTCGTAGACCGTCTGCACGCCCGTCTTTCCCCGACTCAGGCCGGCACGCATCATCCCGTTGGCGGTGAAGCCGATGTCCGCCTTGGTGGCTTTTCTGAAGGCATCGGTGCAGAGATTGGCCAGCAGGGTGCCGGCGGCGATGTCGGTAAAGGTGTTGGGCAGATCCTGCGGCGCTCGTGCCAGCGGCTGATCGATGCTGTATCCCCGCGATGCGAACACCGCCCCGGTAACACCTTTTTTAAGCTGTTCGATCTCGGCGGCGATGGCCCGGTCGCCGATGATCGTGTCGTCAATCGGATAGAGCCGGTACGACTCGACCGTCAGCCTGTTGCCGTCAAGGGTGAGCACCAACTCGCCGAGGTTGCGGCTCTCCCTGCCGGTCTGCACCACGGGGGTGCGACCGTTGACCATGATCGCCTCCTGCAGTTCGGTGTGACTGTGCCCGCCGATCACGATGTCGATGCCGGGTACGAATTTGGCCACGTCGACGTCTTCGCCCTCGCTGTAGCGGCCGTCCTTCCCTTGCACCACACCGCCATGGCTCAGGCAGATGACCAGATCCACCTTCTCCTGGTCACGGAGAAGGGCCACCATCTCCTTGGCGACCTCGATGGTGTCGGCAAAGGTCACCGCGCCGCCGCTGGTGTAGATTTGCGCCTCCTTGCCGAGCAGGCCGAAAAGGCCGATGCGCAGACCGTCCCGTTCAATTACCAGGTTGCGGCGGATCGTCCCGGCCTTGGCCAGGCGCTGGAGATCGGACAGGGTTGGATCTTGCTTGGCGAAACCGGTATTCGACGCGAGTATCGCCGGCACCCGGCCGGCTTTGGCCGCGACGCCGATGGACCGGCCCAGACCGTCAGGGCCGAGGTCGAATTCATGGTTGCCGAAGGTAGTGGCATCATAGCCCATCCGCGACATGAGTTGCAGTTCGCCGCCGGTTTCGCGGGTCGCGGCACCGAAAGGGGTCCCCATGCTGTAGTCGCCCGCGTCCAGTATCAGCACCGGCCCCTGCCCCTGGCGCGCCGCCTTCCTTGCGGCGATCAGGGCGGCCAGGCGGGCGTAGCCGCCCCGGGTCGCGTCGTCGTTGGGGGTGAACGGGGAATAGTCCGCAGCCGGCCCCATGCCGATAAAGCTCGAATGCATGTCGTTGGTGTGGAGGATGGTCAAGGTTTTCCTGCCCTCCGCTGCCGCGGACAACGGTCCGCTGAGGTACAGTGCGGCACCGGCCGCCGCTGAACCGGCCATAAACTCACGCCGAGTGAGTGTCTGGCATGCCTTGCGGGATTGTATGCGTCCGGATTTCATAGTTCTGTCTCTTCGTTGGTTAAGAGCGGGCCGCACCCGGTTGAAGGGGCGCGGCCCAGGTTCAATTGCCCGAACGGCCTACAGCCCTATTTGCTGCCGCCCTGTTGACTGGTCACCGCTTCCATCACGCGGTCAAGATTGAAGCTGCCGGGCTTCTGGCGCGGCGGAAACTCGCGGAAGCTCTGCAACCACTGGCCAACAAAACCGGCGGCAGGCGCGAACGCGAACATGTGCTCGGCAAACCAGCGGTCATAGTCCATGCCGATATCTTGGGCGAGTTCGAACGGGTCCATGCGCAGGTTGTTTATCATGGGCGCGCGCAGCTCTTCAAAGGGATGCTGCCAGACTGCCAGGCCGTGAGCATTTTGCTTGAGGAAGGTGAATTTCCAATTGTTGTAACGCAGTGCGGCGACGCTGCCGTCGTCGGTCCAGTAGATAAACTCCTTGCGCGGCCATTCGCCCTCGCCCTTGAGCGCCGGCAGGAGGTTGTAGCCGTCGAGGTGGACCTTGTAGGTCATGTCGCCGACCTTGCGGCCCTTGAGCAGGTCTTCTTTAACGGTGGTGTCGCCCGCGGCAGCCAGCAGGGTCGGCAGCATGTCCTCGTGCGCCCCGATGTCGTTGTTGATGGTGCCGGGCTTAATGACCCCGGGCCAGCGGATCATGCACGGCACACGATACCCGCCCTCCCAGTTGGTGTTCTTCTCGCCACGGAACATGGTGGTGCCGCCGTCAGGCCAGGTGAAGGCTTCCGCGCCGTTGTCGGTGGAATACATGACGATGGTGTTCTCCTCGAGGCCCAGTTCCTTAAGCTTGGCCAGCACCTGGCCGACATGACCGTCATGCTCGATCATGCCGTCGGCATAAATGCCGAGACCGGTTTTACCCTCCGATTCCTTCTTGAGATGGGTGAAGACGTGCATGCGGGTGGAGTTCCACCAGAGCAGGAACGGCTTGTCGGCCTTCTTGGCGCGATCCATGAAGTCAAGCGCCTTGGCGGTGACCTCTTCGTCCACCGTCTCCATGCGCTTTTTGGTGAGCGGGCCGGTGTCCTGGATACGGCCGTCGGCAAAACTGTGAATGACGCCGCGTGGGCCGAATTTCTTCTTGAACTCAGGACTCTTCGGATAATCGGGATGTTCCGGCTCCTCCTCGGCATTCAGGTGGTAGAGGTTGCCGAAGAATTCATCGAAGCCGTGGTTGGTCGGCAACATCTCGTCGCGGTCGCCGAGGTGGTTTTTGCCGAACTGGCCGGTCATGTAGCCCTGGGCCTTGAGCAGCCCGGCGACGGTCGGATCTTCCTTTTTCATGCCCTCGGGTGCGCCCGGCAGGCCGACCTTGGTCAGCCCGGTGCGAATGGGCGACTGGCCGGTGACAAAGGCGGCCCGCCCCGCGGTGCAGCTCTGCTGGCCGTACCAGTCGGTGAACAGCGCGCCCTCCTTGGCGATGCTGTCAATATTCGGCGTCTTGTAGCCCATCATGCCCTGGTTGTAGGCGCTGATGTTGAACTGGCCGATGTCGTCGCCCCAGATGATGACGATGTTCGGCTTCTTCTGGATGGCCGGCGCTGCCGCCTCGGCCCACGACGGCAGGGCAGCAGCCGCCAAAGCCACCCCGCCGGCGATGCACAACCCGGTCACCAGGCTTTTCGCAGTCCTGTTTTTCCTGAAGATGTTCCATCTCGAGGGCTTCTGATCTGTCTTCATGCTTCCTCCTTCCGTGTATTGGGGTTGTTTTCTTTCCACCGGTTTTTAACGTACTTCGATGAGTTCCTGGTACTGACGGCGTGCGCAGGTTCGCCCCTGATTCTTCAGCGTCCCGATTGTTTCACTCGCCGCATAATCTCCGGCATATCTCCTTGGATATGTCCGTAAAACTGTTGCATGCCAGGGCACAGATAGTTCAAGCCGGTCTCGCCGTCCGGGGTGCGCACCAGTCGGTTTTTAGGGCATTCGCCCCAACAGAGGCGCAGATGCGGGCATTGCCGGCAGTACTGCGGCAGGGTGCGGCCCTTGGCAAAGCCAAAGCGCTTCTGCCTCTCGGAGTAGGCCATGTGCCCCCAGTGGGTATCAGAGATATTGCCGATCCGGTATTCGGGATAGACATAATGATCGCAGGCAAAGACATCGCCGTTGTGCTCGATGGCCAGGCCCTTGCCGCAGAATTCGGAGGTGATGCAGCGTTGCGATGGCCAGCCCAGCGATTGCGCCACCGCGGTTTCAAAGAGATCGACATGGACCTTGCCGTAATCGCGTTTGTACCAGTCGTCCCAGACCTTGCAGAGGAATCGGCCCCAATCGTCCGGATCCACCGACCAGTCGGTGACCACTGAATCCACCGCCCCCGGCCCGGCCTGGGCAGTGCCGACCATGGGCAGGCAGGCCTCATCCCAGCACTGCGGGGCGACGTCGCGGAAAACTCGCGGTTCCACGCAGGAGATGAACTGCACCCGCCACACCCCCAGTTCGCGGGTCAGGAAGCGATAGACATCGAGCGGATAGCGGGCGTTTTCGCGGTTGACCACACAAAGGGCGTTGAACGGCACCTCGTGCTTGCGCAGCAGCCGGGCGGCATCCATCACCTTGGCATGGGTCGGCTGCCCACTCTTGGTGAGCCGATAATGGTCGTGCAGGCGTTGCGGACCGTCGCAACTGAGGCCGACGAGGAAATTGTGCTGTTTGAGGAAGACGGCCCACTCGGTATCGAGCAAGGTGCCGTTGGTCTGGAGATCGTTTTCGATGCGCTGGCAAGGTTTTTTATAGCGCGCCTGCAACTCGACCACGGTACGGAAAAAATCGAGGCCGAGCAAGGTCGGCTCACCGCCCTGCCAGGAAAAGACCACCTCGTCGCCGGTCTGTGCCTCGATATATTGGCGGACGTGCTGTTCGAGGATTGCATTGGACATTCGCGGCGCAGCGGGCTGGTGGAGCAATCCCTGCTTGGAGAGGTAATAGCAGTAGGTGCAGTTGAGATTGCACGCTGCGCCGAGCGGCTTGACCATTGCGTGAAAGCGATGCTTATAGCCTTCTGGCTGCTCCGGCAGCATCATGACCGGTCCCGGTACACTGGTCATATCTTTCCTTGCTCTCCATAAGGGGAGACGAAAAAAATCCTCTGCGTCACCTGCTCCAGCCTCTTCTTCAACGATTTCGTTACGCCGACCGGCGCTGATGCTGATCCATATCGGGCGACAGGTACCTGTGCCCTTGGCGAATAGCCGTTATTGCCGGCAGCAAATCAATGGCGATCCGTCTTTTGAGAACAAAACCTTCCGCGCCCGCCGTCATCACCTCATCGACGACCGTCCAGTCGTCATCCATACTCATGACAATGAGTTTGGTCGCGGGATGGAACTTTTTGAGCATGCGCACCACGTTTTCCGTGCCGGGAACAGGGAGGGAAAGATCTGCAATCACCAGATCGGGGTCCATTTTTTCCACGGCCCGCAGCAACGCCCCTCCTTCCGCCACCATCATGACCGACTCCACCTCGGTTGCGAGCATACGTCGAATGCCTTCGAGTGCGCTCGGATGCGGGTCAGCCAGAATCACAAGACCGCATTGCATGACTGCTCCCTCCAGAAAACTCCGAGATTGGGATTGCCTCAAGCAAGAGAAGCCGTTCCTGGTCGCCCGACCTTGCCGGTTCAGTAACAAGGAAGGACTGTTTTAACAGAGACGCCTTTGAAAAAACGTGATTATGGTAAATGCGTCCCGGTGGTCGATATGACACGGCAAACAAGACGTTGATCCTTGCAACAGGCTGAACTGATAATTCATCCTAAAAAGAAAAGCGGATGGGTGAAACTGGGAAAATTACCAGGTTTTGAATAAAAAAATACCGGGTCCGGCTTACAGGGAAGTGAGCCCGCATCTGACGGCGTGCTGGATCAATTCGGCACTGGTCTTGATGCTCAACTGTTCCATCATCCGGTACTTATGAAATTCGACGGTTCGGGCGGAAATATTCAATAGCGATGCGATGTCCTTGGCTGATTTGCCTTCGGCCAGCAACTGCAAGACCTCTCGCTGGCGAGGGCTCAGGGAGACCTGCAACTCGTTCGAAGAGTTTCTCCCCTGCCGAATGGAATCAATGAGGTCGCCGGCAATGATGGGCGTGACATAGGTCCGTCCCCACACTGCTTCCCGAAGCGCCGTGATCAACTCTTGCGGCGCCGAGTGCTTCAGGACAAACCCCGAAGCGCCGGCCTCGAACGCGCTGGCCGCGTATCCGGCATCGGCATGCATGGTGAGAAAAACGATCCTGATACCTTCATCGAGCTTTTTGATCTGCCGGGCGGCATCGATGCCGTTGAGCGTCGGCATGGAAATGTCCGCCACCACCAGATCGGGGCGCAGACGGCCGGCCTCGATGACCAGTGCTCTGCCATCTTCAACGGTCCCGACCACTTCAAACTCCGATTCGAGAAGACCGCGCAAACCCTCCAGCACAATCCTGTGATCGTCGGCCAGCAGCACCCGTTTTTTCTTCATGGTCACCTTTTGCACACTCCTTGGGTTCTCTTCCTGTCGAGCATCTTGACCGCTCAAGGACGCACCAGGTCCGGGTTCTCTTCCCTTTTCAAGGGGACGTTCACCTCGATGGTGGTGCCCTTTGCCGGTGCCGAGACGATGCGCAACTCCCCCTGGATGATTCGCACCCGCTCGCGCATGCTCGACAGCCCCAACCCCGCTTTCTTCCGCACCTCTGCCGCATCGAAGCCGATGCCGTCATCCCGGAGGGAAAGGCTGAGGCCGGAGAGACCTCCGAGCAGGGACACTTCGGCATGGCGGGCCCACGCGTGTTTGGCGATGTTGGCGAGTCCCTCCTGGACGATCCGATAAAGGGAGAGGGCGGCAACCTTCGGCAGGGGTTCGGGAAGATTCTCCACCGTGCAATGCACATCGATCCCCTCTCTCTTGGCAAATCGGGAACATTCCGCCTCGACAGCTTTTCCCAACCCCAGGTCGTCAAGGATCGAGGGATGCAACTGGCGGGAGATGGCATGAATATCGGCGGAGATCTGCACGGTCTGGTCTCTTGCCTCCTGAAACTCCTCCAGAACCGGTTGGCGGCCGTCCCGTACGGATTGTTCCATTCTTCCCATCTGGATTGCCAAAACCGCCAGGCGCTGGGTCAGGTCATCATGGAGTTCACGCGCCAGGCGCCGGCGCTCCTCTTCCTGCCCCCAGATCAATCGACCCGTCAGTTTGTGGAGATCTTTCTCGCGTTCCTGGATTTTCTCCTCAGCCAGTTTGCGGACCGTGATATCCCTGTTGCTGGCCCGAATTCCCAGAAACTCGCCGCCATCGTCGGTCACCGGGCGGCAGCAATGCTCAATCCAACGGATTGCGCCATCGGCTTTCCGGATGCGGAACTGCATCTCCGAGGAGGAGTGCCCATGTTGCTCCCATACCGCCCGATCTTCCGGCACAACGATCGCATGAAGCAGCAATGGATTTTCCTTGAACTGCCGTGCCGTATAGCCGGTGATGGCTTCGCACGCCGGCGATATATAGTTCAGGGTCCCATCCGGCGCCGACCAGTACTCCCAATGAAAAGTGTAATCGGCAACGGTACGGTACCGCAGTTCGGAGGTGTTCAGCTCCTTTTGTATCCGCCGGGAGGTTCGCAGCGTTCTGATCAGGGCAAGGATGAGCAGGGACTCCAGCAAAACCACCAACGCAGTGGTGACGATCTGGATCCGGTACTCCTCCCAAACCGAAATCTCCTTGAACTGGACGGTGCTGCCGGCGGGGAGGATCGCTTCGTCGATTCGCCAGCGTTTCAATTCGCGCCAGTCGAATTGGTACGAGGTGGTGTCGTAATCCGAGAACGGAATATCCTTGGGTGCCTCGCCCGAGAAGATGCGAATCGCCAGCTCCGCCGCCTTTTTCCCTTGAGCTTCTAAATTAAGCAGACGGCCGCCCACGATACCGTACCCCAGATAACTGTCCACGATACTGAATGTCGGCACATTGGCTGCCGATGAAATCGTGGCAAGGGCCTCCCGGGGGATGAAGTGCTGCCCCTCCCTGTCTTTGGTGATCGATACATAGAGCAGAACCGTATCGGTAGGAAGGGTACCGACTCGTGCGACAATTTCCGCCATGGCACACCCTGTCAGATCCAACAGTTCTATGTCGGGTTCATAAGGCTTCAGTGCCTGACGGACTATCGACGAATTGATTCTGTCTCCTTCGGATGAACCACCCACCAGGGCGATCCGGCGAAATCCCGGCCTCAGCCTGCGAGCCACCGGTACGATATCGCCAATATCCCCTTTGAAAAAGATGCCTGTGGTTTTTTGCCTGTCCTCTGTTTCCTCCAGCGCCCTGGCCGAATTTTCGAATATTGTACAGGCGACAACAGGGACGTCTGGAAAAATCTGCCGGCAGTGTTTCAACACGTAAGGGAGTGATTGGGGTAATACCGAAATGATGAGGTCCGGTGGTTTGAAGGAGTACTTGTCGCCCAGAAATCGAGCCAGGGTGTCCTTGTACCCGGGCTGCTCGAAACGTGCAAAGTCCAGGTACTCGTGGAACAGCTCAATCTCAAAGGCCGGATCAGACAGAGCGACCGAACGAATACCTTTGTCCACCAGTTCTTGACCGGGAAGTGTCTTGTCATGACTGTAAAGCAGCAGGATTCGTTTCAGCGGCTTGTGCGGGGGAGCGGCTGCCGAGGCGCCGTGACTCAAGACGAGCAAAAGGATCGGGAGCATTGCGAAGATATGCATCCGAGAAAACAGGTTGCCGCGTTCTTTCACAAACCTCTCCTGTGCGGTTCAAGGAGGAACCGGTGCGGAGACTGCTCGCCTCCGGCCGACCGGCTTCTCGCTCCAGCCCCTTGGTTCACGCGATTTGCGCCTGTTAGCCTTCCTTCCTGGCAGCGTTCGCCGGTTGCGAGAGCGGGTCGGCCTTCCGGACCCAGCCGCCGCCCATGGCCTTGTACAGGCTGACCAGCGCCAGATGCAGGTTGCCCTGGGTCTGGGTATAGGCCAATTCGGCGTTGAACAGGCTGCGTTCGGCGTCGAGAACGGTCAAATAATCCGTGTAGCCGTTGTCGTAGCGCAAGCGGGCGATGCCGGCATACTGCCGCAGGGAGTCGACCTGGCTCTTCTGGGCCGCGAGCTGTTTGTGGGTCCGATCCTGATCGATCAGGGCGTCGTTGACTTCGCGAAACCCGTTTTGGACCGCCTGCTGGTAGCCGAGCAGGGCCTGCTGCTGGATCGCCTCGGCCGCCTGGACGCTGCCGGCGATCTTGCCGGCGGTGAAGATGGGCATGGTCACCGGGACGGTGTACTGCCACACCTTGGACGGCCCCTTGAACAGGTCACCCAGATCGCCGCTGGCGGAGCCAAAGGCGCCGGTCAGGGAAATAGCCGGGAAATAGGCCGCCTTGGCCACGCCGATCTGGGCATTGGCCGCGATCAGATTCTGCTCGGCCTGGCGGATATCCGGCCTCCGCTCCAGCAGATCGGACGGCAGGCCGGCGACCACGGCGGGCAGGGTCAACTGATCGATGCTTTTGCCCCGGACAATCGCACCGGGGTTGCGGCCCAGCAGCACGCTCAAACCGTTTTCCTGTTGCACCACCGCCTTTTCCAAGGGGGGAATGGAGGCCAGGGCCTCCTCGTACTGGGAACGGTTCTGGCTCAGCTCAAGATCGGAGATGATGCCGCCGGCGAACCGTTCCTTGAACAGGGCATAGGATTCCCCCCGGCTCTTGGCGGTGTTGCGGCTGATTTCGAGTTGTCGGTCGAGGTCGCGGAGATTGATGTAAGCGCTGGCGACATTGCTGACCAGGGAGAGAATAACGGCCCGCCGCCCCTCTTCGCTGGCGATCAACTGGGCCCGGGCGGATTCGGTGCTGCGGCGAATCCGGCCCCAGAGATCGATCTCCCAGCCGGCATTGAGGGTGGCGGAAAAGGCGTCGGTGGTGGTCTTGTATCCGGTCGCCAGCGGGTTCTCCCCGGTTTCCGTGATCCGTTGCCGGGTATACTCTCCCACAGCCCCTACCTGGGGAAAGAGATCGGCCCGGACAATACCGTACCGGCCGGCATACTCTTCAACCCGGGCCGCGGCAATCAGGAGATCTTTATTCTCCCTGAGTGCGGTCGCGATCAATTCATTGAGGACCGGATCGTTGAACTGGCGCCACCACTCGGTGTCGGCGAGTTCCTTGGCTTCTTGTTCCCTGATCCGCCAATCCGTCGGCACCTCGACCGTTGGCCGCTGGTAATCGGGACCGACGGTGCAGCCGGAGGCCAAAAGTATCAGGATGAGGACGACCCAGGACTTACGCATGATGCTCCCCTCCTTTTCCATCTTCAGGATGCGAAGGTGTTCCCGCTCCGCCGGTGGCGGGGGCCGGCGTCTTGCGATGGCCCAACTTCTCAACCACATAGAAGGTGACCGGGATGAGAAAAATGCCGATGCAGGTGGCCGCGAGCATGCCGCCGATGACCGCATTGCCCATGACTTGGCGGGAGATGGCGCCGGCACCCGAGGCAATGGCCAGCGGCACGCAGCCGAGGATGAAGGCGAACGAGGTCATCAGGATGGGCCGCAAGCGGAGTTTGGCCCCCTCCAGGGTGGCCTCCATCAGCGGCTTCCCCTTCTCGTATTCCATCTTGGCGAACTCGACGATCAAGATGGCGTTCTTGGCGGACAAGCCGATCAGCATTACCAGCCCGATCTGGGCATAGACATTGTTTTCCTGGCCCCGGAGCAGCAGGGCGCCGAACGCCCCGGCCACCGCGATGGGCGTGCCGAGGAGAACGGAGAAGGGCAGCGACCAGCTCTCGTACTGGGCGGCCAAAATCAGGAAGACGCACAGGAGCGAGAAGCCGAAGATCACCACCGGCGAAACCCCCTTCTGCGCCTGCCATTCCTGGAAGCTCATGCCCATGTAGTCATAGCCCATTTCCGAGGGCATGGTTTCGGCGAACACCTCTTCCAGGGCGGCCATCGCCTGGGCCGAACTGTAACCGGGATTGGCATTGGCGTTGATCTGGGCCGCCCGGTAGAGGTTGTAGCGCATGGTGAATTCCGGCCCGGAGATGTTCTTGACCGTGGTCAGGGCCGAAAGCGGCACGGTTTTGCCTGCCGCGTTGCGCACATAAAATTGGCCGATGTTGTCGATATTGGTGCGATACTCGCCCTCGGCCTGGATGTAGACCTGCCATTGGCGTCCGAACTGATTGAAATAGTTGATGAAGCCGCTCCCCATGAAGCTTTGCAGGGTCTTGTAGACATCGTTGACGTTGACCCCCTGCTTGAGCACCTTGTCCTGGTCGACATCGACGTACAACTGGGGAACGGTCGGCCGGAAGGTGGTGCTGACGCTGGCCAGCTCCGGTCGTTTTTTTGCCGCCTCGACGAATTTGGCGACATTGGCGGCCAGGAAAGCGAGATCCTTGCCCGCCCGGTCCTCCAGCATGAAGGTGGCGCCACCCGAGGTGCCGATGCCGGGAATGGCCGGCGGCGAGAAGGCAAAACCAATGGCGCCGCTGAGGCCGCCCAGCTTCTTGCTCAAGGTCTGCTTGATGGCCTCGTACTGCACCGCCGGTTCCTTCCGGGCCGCCCAGTCTTCCAGGGTGATGAAGAAGAAGGCGCTGTAGGTGTTGGTCACCTGGCTGAGCATGGAGTAGCCGATGACCGAGGTTGTGTATTTTACCCCCGGCGTCGCCATGATCAGTTTTTCCGCCTGCTCGGTGAGCTCGCGGGTCCGTTGCAGCGAGGCGGCATCGGGGAGTTGAATGCCGCCAAAGATGTAGCCCTGATCCTCTTCGGGAAGAAATCCCGTAGGCACGGCCTTGCCGAACATGCCGGTGAGCACCACTACGCCCACCAGGAACAACAGACTGATAAAGCTCTTGCGTACCGCCACCCGGCAGAGGCCGACGTAGCCGTCGGTGGCCCGGCCGAACACCCGGTTGAACCAGTCGTAGAATTTTTGCATCAGCCCGGTTCCCTTTTTCTTGGGCTTGAGCAGCAGGGCGCACAGGGCCGGGGACAGGGTCAGGGCATTGAAGGCGGAGATGATCACCGACAGGGCGATGGTCAGGGCGAACTGCTGGTAGAGCCGGCCGGTGATGCCGGGGATGAAGGCGGTGGGCACGAAGACTGCCGCCAGGATGATGGCGATGGCGATGACCGGCCCCGACACCTCCTCCATGGCCTTGAAGGTCGCTTCCTTGGGGGTGAGGCCGTGTTCGATATGGTGTTCCACCGCCTCGACCACGACAATGGCGTCGTCCACCACCAGGCCGATGGCCAGCACCAGGCCGAACAGCGACAGGGTGTTGATCGAGAAGCCGAACAGGGGAAAGAACATGAAGGTGCCGACCAGGGACACCGGCACCGCCAACAGCGGGATCAGGGTGGCCCGCCAGCCCTGGAGAAAGATGAACACCACCAGGATGACCAGCACCAGGGCCTCGAACAGGGTGTGTTTGATTTCCTTGATGCCCTCGGTGACCGCCAGGGTGGTGTCGAGACTGACCACATAGTCGAGGTCGGGCGGAAACCGTTGCTTCAATTCCGCCATCAATTCCCTGGCGCCCTTGGCCGCCTCCACCGCGTTGGAACCCGGCATCTGGTAGAGGGCGATCAGGGCGCTGGGTTTGCCGTTGAGCCTCCCCTCCAGGCTGTAGGTCTGGGCGCCCAGCTCGATCCGGGCCACGTCGCTGACCCGCACGATCGAGCCGTCCGGGTTGGCGCGCAGCACCACCCGGCCGAAATCCTCAGTCGACTGCAACCGTCCCTGGGCCCGGACCGCATAGGTGAATTCCTGACCGGCCGGCACCGGTTCCGCGCCGACCTGACCGGCCGGATTGACCGTATTCTGCGCATTGATCGCATTGACGATCTCGGGGATGGTGATGTTGAGCTTGGCCAATTGATCCGGCTTGACCCACAAGCGCATGGCATACTTGCCGGCACCGAAGATGGTGACGCTGGCGATGCCCGGAATCCGGGTCATCTGGTCGTTGATGTTGATATAACAGTAGTTGGCGAGAAAGACGTTGTCGTAGGTGCCGTTCGGCGAATAGAGGCCGAACATGATCAGGGGCGAGGCGGTGGATTTCTCCACCTTGACCCCGTAATTGCGGACATCGCTGGGCAGTTGCGATTCGGCCTGGCCCTTGCGCATCTGGGCCAGGAGTTGATCGGTGTTGGAGTCGGTCTTGATATCGAAGTTGACCGTCAGCTTGGTTTCGCCGTTGTTGGCGTTGATCGAGTACATGTAGTTCATGTTGTCCACGCCCGACATCTCCTGCTCGATCGGGGTGGCCACCGCCTGTTCCAGGGTCAGGGCATCGGCGCCGGTATAGGTGGTGGAGATCTTGATCTCCGGCGGGACAATGTTGGGAAACTGGGCGGTCGGCAGGCCGGTCATGGCCACAATGCCGACGATGACCATGAGGATCGACATCACCATGGCCACGATGGGACGGTTTATGAAGAATCTGGCCATGGCGCCTTACCTCTTCTCTGTCGAAGCGGGAGCAGCCGTCACCGCTCCCGGCGTGAACGGTTTGGGACTGACCGTCATGCCGGCCCGTACCTTTTGAATGCCTTCGACCACCACCTGTTCGCCCGGGTTGAGCCCCTTGTTGACGATCCAGTCGGCATCGATCCGCTCACCGACCTGAACCGGACGGATATCAACCTTGTTGTCGGCGCCCACCACGGCTACCATGTATTTGCCCTGGATCTCGCCGACCGCCCGCTGCGGCACCAGCAAGGCCCCCTGCTGGACCCGGATCGTCGCCCGCACGCGGCCGTACTGGCCGGGACGAAGCTTGTTCTCCTTGTTGGGGAACAGGGCCCCGATCTTCATCGTTCCGGTGGTGGGATCGATCTGGCGGTCCATGATGGCGAGATGTCCCGGGTAGGGGTGGACGCTGCCGTCGGTCAGAATCAGCTCCAGGGGCAACGCCTCCAACTGCTTGCTGCCGGCCGCAGCGGCATTGAGGTATTCCCGCTCGCTGATATTGACATAGGCCTTGATCGGGTCCAGGGTGGAGACCGAAGTCAGTTCCTCCTGGCTGCTCGGTCCCACCAGATTGCCCAACTGGGTCTTGGCGATCCCGGCGATCCCTTCGATGGGCGAGGTTATTTTGGTGAACCCCAGGTTCAGTTGCGCTTCTTCGACCGCCGCCTGGGCCGCCTCGACCGCAGAACGGGCCGAGAGTTCGACCCCGACGGCATCGTCGAGATCCTTCTGGCTGACCGCGTTCTTTGCCGCCAGCGGCCGGATGCGGGCCAGGTTGGCCTTGGAGGTCTCGTGGCGGGCCATCTGCTGGGAGAGCTGCGCCTTGGCCTTGTTCAGCGCGGCCTGGAAGGGACGGGGGTCGATTTCGAACAGCACCTGCCCCTTGCGCACCAACTCGCCTTCCTTGTAATTTTGCCGAATGAGATAGCCGGACACCTGGGGGCGGATGGTGGCGTTGACCAGTCCGTCGAGGACGCCGACCCACTCCTTCTTCACCGGCACATCCTTCTGGGCCACGGTCACGGTTTCCACCACCGGGGCCACCGCCCCGGTCTTTTTCTCTTCCTTGCCGCAGCCGGCGAGGGTCAGGATGACCGTGCCCCAAAAAGCCGCGGTCAACAACACCGCGGTCCGGTAAGTGAAACGCCCCCATTCGCTACCATGCTGTGCTCGCTGCATTGTTCTCTCCCGACGAGTTCTCCTCGTGATCCACTGTTTGAAGGTCATCCCCGGTGTTCGTGGCCGGATCGTACGCCTCGTTAATCGGTGCCCTTGGTGTTCAGAAGGCACAGCCGGGCCTTTTCCACCAGCTCCAGCCCACCGATATCCTGAACTGCGAAAAATTCAACCTCCGGCGGTTGGCGCGAAAGCTCCATGGCCTCCAGCACCCGGCAATACAGAGGGGAACGCAGATGCCGTTCAAGGGCCTCCCGCGAACGCCAGCGTTCCATATAACAAATCGCTCCTCCCTCTACCGCCGTCTCCGCCGTGAGCAGACATCCCCGGCAATCGGGGTTGGTGGCACAACCAACCCCCGCATGGAATCCAGCACATCAATGACCCTGGCTTCCGCACCCGGAGCGGGAAATATGGTGCCGAGAACGACGACTTGGCGATAGGTCCAGGGCAGGGCCTGGGCAAGGTTGATTTCGCTGGAAACGGTCCTGACGCCATGGTCGTACCAGACATGGGAGACCGTCACCTTGTGGAGATCTTCCCCGACCTTAAGCCGGCCGCCGCGTTCCAGTCCTAGCGATTGCAGGATTGCTTGCAGCGAAGAATGGATGGCCTCTTCGGGTTCCTCCGACGAGGCTTTGAGAATGCGGGCCGAGACAGCGGGGATGATGCCATCCAGGCGATGGAATTGTATTCCGGTATGACCCGGACGAGGGGCGCTCTTGCCCTTCTTGCCGGACGGGGCTTCAAACTCGCCGCCCCATGTGCTCGATGTTGTCTCCGGTGGCCGGTTCATCATTGCACGCCCAGAACCTTCGCGCCCGCATGGCGAGCGCCTTGAACATTCCGTGCTTCGGAATCGGACAGAAAAAAACTTCGCTCGTTCCGCCTGGTCCCAAGCCCAACTGTACCTTTACACCGATCCGTTCGGGGAGCTTGTTCTTTGCTCCGCCTTTTCCTGTCTTTTTCTCGAGATAATCGCTAGCCCCCTCCCGCTTTTTTCGCCGAGCGAAGCAACGAGAACTTACGTCTTAACGATAGTTATTACTCTTTCCCTCAGACCAACACAATAACAATATTCATGAATCCTGAAACATTATGGCCTGTTGCCGAATGAACGGCGGCACGTTTCGCCATTGCAACCGGCGAGAGAGGGTCCATCGTTTCGAAAACCACGACTTCTGCCATCCTTTGGTATGACCCTATAAATCACCTCAACGCCACCTCATTCTCAAGAAAGGGTTGTTGTCCAAGGAACAACTGGATGATATGCTGCGTCCGGAAACCATGACCGATCCCCGAGAAATCCCCGCCCATCGGGCTGACCGATAACACTTACCACGGGTCGAGACCATGCGCACACTGCTTGTTGTCCTGTTCTTTTGCCTCACCGCCTTGCCCTGCTGGGCCGGGGACACCCTCAACGAGGTCAAGGCGCGGCAAATGCTGCGCTGCGGCGTCAGCATAGCCGCTCCTGGCCTGGCCATCCAGGACAGCCAGGGGCGCTGGTCCGGGATTGAAATCGATTTCTGCAGGGCGGTGGCCGCGGCTGTCCTTGCGGACACCACCAAGGTCACCCTGCAACCGCTGCCCATCCAAGGCCGGTTTTCTTCCCTGATCAGTAAAGAAATCGATCTCCTCGCCCGCAACACCTCGCAAACCATTGGCCGCGAGTCGCAATTGGGCGTGTTGTTCGCCGGACCGCTGTTCATCACCGGCCAATCTTTCCTGCTCCGTGCCGACCAGGGTGTGCAGGACCTCGCCGGCCTCAACAATGCCACCATCTGCGTGCTCAAGGGCACGACCCATGTCCAGAATCTGGAGGATTTGGCGGCCCAGCGGGGCTTGAGCTTCCAGCCGCTGCTGTTCGACGCCGGCGACAAGGCCTGGGACGCTTTTGTTGCCGGTCGCTGCGCCGCGATCACCGAGGATGCGACCCTGCTGGCCGCGGGCCGGGTTCTTTTCTCCCAACAGGGACCAGGGCTGGCCTTCCTGCCCGGATTATACTCCCGGGAACTCGTTTCCCTGGCTGTGCGCCAGGATGATCCCCGCTGGCTGATGACCGTCAGGGCAATCCTTTCCGCCCTGATCACCGCCGAGGAAATCGGCCTGAGCGGCGGAATGGCACGGCAACCGCGAGGGAGCGGCGACAGTGCCGCGGTTGACATCTTCCTGCGCCGGACCGATGCCCTCGCCTCCGCCCTGGGCCTGACGCCGGGATGGGCGACGCGGGTGATTGGCGCGGTCGGCCACTATGGCGAGCTGTATGAACGCCATCTCGGCGCCCAGGGGCCGCTGCACCTTGAGCGAGGCCCCAACCGTCTGGTCCGCGATGGCGGCATGCTCTACGCCGTGCCCTTCTAACCAGCATGGCTGGGCCATGCGGCCCGGCCACAACGAACCAGGAAAGCCTCCACTCCGGCATGGCCCCGCCACCGGAACCAACATCCTTCATAGAAACCGTCCATCCAAGGAGCACCCCATGCCCGAGCTCCACGCCTACGCCATTTACGTCGTCTTCGGCGCCGTCATCCTCTGTATCGCCTGCAACCTGACCGACATGACCCTGGCCGCGCTGCTGGGCCTCTGCACCCTGACCGTGCTCGGCATCATCGTCCAAAAGGATGTCCTCAATACCGTGGTGGCCTCCCAGGGCTCCCTCTCGCTGCTCTTCGGCGGCATGGTGGTGGCCCGGGTCATGACCCCGACGGGCATCTTCGAAAACGTCGGCACCCGCTTTCTGCGCCTCACCCGGGGCAGCGGCAAGCGGTTCCTCCTGATGATGGTAGCCATGGTTGCCGTTGTCTGTGCCATCCTGCCCAATGCCACGGCGGTCATCCTCCTGGCCCCGATCATCATCCGGGTCTGCCGGGAGCTCAAGGTCGGCTTTGTCGGGCCGATGATCTTCACCGCCATGCTGAGCAATTCCGCCGGTCTGCTCACCCTGGTCGGCGACCCGGCCACCTTCATGGTCGGCCAGGCCATGGGCCTGACCTTCGGGGCCTACCTGCAAAAAGTCAGTCTCGGCGGTGTGCTGGCGGTCCTGGTCCTGATCCCCCTGATGCCGCTCTTGCTGCGGGAGGCCTGGCAGGCCCGCACTGTCCTGCCCGCCGACCTGCGGCCGAGTCCGGTCGAGCGGCCGGCATTCTGTGCCTTCTCGCTCATTGTCCTCGCCATCATGGTCACCCTCTTCCTGGTCGGTGAAAGCATCCCCCATCCGATCGTGCCGCCGGCGGCAGCAATCATCGGCGCCAGTCTGGCCCTTCTGGCCATTCACACCGCTCACGTCGAACCAATTGAAAATGTGCTGCGCGATGTCGACTGGAAAACGATCATCTTCATCTTCTGCATGATGTGCTATGTGGAGGAGATCACCAAAACCGGCGTCCTGGCCGGTCTCTCCCGGCAGATGTACGAATTTTTCGGTGCCAATCTGCTGTTGGCCGGAATGTTCCTCCTTGCCGGCATTGGCCTGGCTTCCGGTTTTCTTGCCAATATCCCGGTGGTGGCCGCGGCCATCCTGATGACCAAGGGTTACCTGGTCCTGCTGGAGATGGTCCCCGAGGAGGCCCTCGGTATCGGCTTCACCGCCTGGCCCGACCAGGCCTTGTCGGTGTTCGTGGCCATGATGTTCGGCGGGACCCTGGGCGGTAACGCCACCCTGATCGGGGCCTCCGCCAACCTGGTTGCCGTCGGCATCTGCGCGAGCCAGGGCAGTAAGGTGGATTTCGTGACCTTCCTGCGCTATGGCGTTCCGGTCACGATCTGCCAATTGACGGCCTCGGCGGTTTATGTGTGGGCTCTGACCATGTAACGGTTTGATGCCGTTGATTTTCAGTCGGCCTCGCGCTCTAAAGGAATCGGCTTTGTGCCACATACCGAGATGACGGCCATGACGAGGCCGGTGCGTGTGCATAGATGTCTGGTGCTTCCCCGACCTTGCAACCGGTTGTCAGGGGAAAGTCCGTTGCCAGAGAATACGACCGTTAACCCTCCCGGTTGAAGGAGTCCCATGGAAAACCTGAAAACACCTGCCCACAATGCGGGAACACTTGCCTTGCTGCGATTTCGGGGCGATGTGGTCGCCGGATTGACCGCCGCCGCGATTGTTCTCCCCAAGGCGATGGCCTACGCAACCGTAGCCGGTCTGCCGGTGGCGGTCGGTCTCTATACGGCCCTGCTGCCGATGGCGATCTATGCCCTGCTCGGCACTTCCCGGGTGCTCAGTGTCAGTTCCACCACAACCCTGGCAATCCTGGCCGGGGTCCAACTCGGCTCAGTCGTTCCCGACGGCGACCCTGCCAAGCTGACCGTAGCCGCCGCCACCCTGACCGTCCTGGTCGGGGTGCTCCTGCTGCTGGCGGCAATCCTTCGCCTTGGATTTGTCGCCAATTTTATTTCCACGCCCGTCCTCACCGGATTCAAAGCCGGAATAGGCCTGGTGATCATCCTCGATCAGGTGCCCAAGCTGCTCGGCGTCCATTTCGCCAAACAGGGCTTCATCCGCGATGCCGTTGCCCTGGTGCAACATGTTCCCGACACCTCGTTGATCACCCTGGCCGTGGCCCTTGCTTCCCTGGCAGTGCTCATCGGCATGGAGCGGTTTCTGCCGCATGCTCCAGCGCCGTTGATAGCCGTGGGCGGTGGCATCGCCGTTGCCTGGCTTTTCGGGCTGGCCGGGTTGGGGGTCGCGGTCGTCGGCATGATCCCTCAGGGGTTGCCTTCCCTGACCTTGCCCGATCTTGCCCTGGTCGAACAGTTGCTGCCGGGGGCGCTGGGTATCGCCCTGATGAGTTTTACGGAAACCATAGCGGCAGGCAGGGCCTTTGCCCAGCCCGGTGAACCACGAATCCAGGCCAACCGGGAACTGATCGCAACGGGGGTGGCCAACCTTGGCGGGGCCTTCTTCGGCGCCATGCCGGCCGGCGGCGGAACCTCCCAGACTGCGGTTGTGCGGGCCGCCGGCGGACGGTCGCAAATCGCATCCCTGGTAACCGCCGGGGTATCCGCCGCCACCATGCTGCTGCTGGCGCCGCTGCTCGGTTTGCTGCCGCACGCCACCCTGGCGGCGGTGGTCATTGTCTATTCGGTGGGGCTGATTCAGCCGGCAGAGTTTTTCGCGGTTCTCAAGGTGCGAAAAATGGAGTTCAGCTGGGCCCTGGCCTCCTGTCTTGGTGTCTTGTTCTTCGGCACCCTCAAAGGCATCGTCGTGGCCATCGTCATTTCCCTCATCAGCCTCGCCAGCCAGGTGGCGCATCCCCGGGTCTCGGTCATTGGCCGCAAGAGGGGAACCGATGTGCTTCGCCCCCTGACCCCTGATCATCCTGATGACGAGACGTTCGCCGGCCTGCTGATCGTGCGGCCCGAAGGTCGCCTGTTCTTTGTCAATGCCCCCTATGTCGGCGAACAGATCAATGCCTTGATCGAACAATACCGCCCGCAGGTCGTGGCCATCGATATGAGTCGAATACCGGACATCGAATTTTCGGCGCTGCAGATGCTGATCGAGGGCGAGGCTCGCAGTCCGGAACGAGGCATCGTCCTATGGCTGGTGGGGCTGAATCCCGGGGCTCTGAAAGTGGTGCGAAAATCCGGACTGGCCGATCGCTTGGGCCGCGATCGCCTGCTGTTCAATGCCCGCGAGGCGATCAAAAAATTCCAACCTCTGCAAGCAGATACGGACATTTCCCCAGACGCGGCCCTGGGATCGTAAGCCAGGAAGAGATCATTCTTTCAAGCGACTGCCGAATCCGTCATCGCTGCTGGTGCGCGGGACATTCTGCAAGATCGCTATCAGGGCTGCGGTCGACAGATCTACCATCGGGGCGCCATTCCCCGCTTCAAACGGACCAACAATTCATGGCGCGGTAGCTATGAGATGATCATAATACACAAATACTCCTGTGCGGCTGTCGCAGTCGCAATCGGCACGAGTAACATAATCTGATAAAAATTAACCAAATACACAGGCAGGTGCGTTCCCATACAGACTGTTGATCGAGCAAGGTAAGTGAACAACCCACAAGGAGGGGGAAACTTATGGCCAAGGCAAAGATCGTCGACGTCACGGAACAAAAACGGTTGAACGAGGCCCGGGAGGCAGGCGTCCCCTGGAAGAAATGGGGACCTTACCTCAGCGAGCGGCAGTGGGGCACGGTGCGCGAGGACTACAGCGAGGACGGCAACGCCTGGGCCTATTTCTCCCACGACCAGGCGCGGTCGCGGGCCTACCGGTGGGGCGAGGACGGCCTGGGCGGCATCAGCGACGACAAGCAGCGCCTGTGCTTTGCCCTGGCGTTGTGGAACGGGCGCGACCCCATCCTCAAGGAGCGGTTGTTCGGCCTGACCAACAGCGAGGGCAACCATGGCGAGGATGTCAAGGAGTACTACTTCTACCTCGACAGCACGCCCACCCACTCCTTCATGCGGTACCTCTACAAATATCCCCAGCAGGAATTCCCCTACCAGGATCTGATCGAGACCAACCGGCACCGGTCGCGGGAGGAGTTCGAGTACGAACTGCTCGACACCGGCATCTTCGCCGACGACCGCTACTTCGACGTGTTCGTGGAATACGCCAAGGCAGGGCCGGAGGATGTGTCCATCCGAATCACGGTCCACAATCGCGGCCCGGAAGCGGCCCGCCTCCACCTGTTGCCGACCCTGTGGTTCCGCAACACCTGGTCCTGGGGGGACACCAGCCCCAAACCCTCCCTGCGCGAGGTCGCGTCGGGGGTCATCCAGGCCAGCCACCACGAGTTGGGCGAGTACTGGTTGCACGGCGACGGTGCCCCGGAACTGCTGTTCACTGAGAACGAGTCCAATGCCGAGCACCTCTGGCATCAGCCCAACAGTTCACCCTACGTCAAGGACGCCTTTCATGCCGCGCTCATCGATGGACGGCCGGACGCGGTCAATCCCGCCCAGACCGGCACCAAGGCTGCGGCCCATTACGTGCTCGACGTGGACGGTGGCGGCAGCCGGACGGTGTATCTGCGGCTCGCGGCCAGTCGTTTAGTCAAGCCGTTTGCGACCATTGAGCGCCTCTTCAAGGATCGGCTCGCCGACGCCGACGAATTCTACCAGCGGATCACGCCGCCGTCGCTGAGCGAAGACCAGCGGCGGGTGCATCGTCAGGCCCTGGCCGGGATGCTCTGGGGCAAACAGTTCTATTATTTCGACCTGGAGCAGTGGCTGATGGAGCACAAGAGCCATCCCCTGCTCGAATCGGCCCGTAAGGATGTGCGCAATACCGAGTGGTTCCACATGCTCAACGCCGACGTCATCTCCATGCCTGACAAATGGGAGTATCCGTGGTATGCGGCCTGGGATCTCGCCTTCCACACCATTGCCCTGTCGCTGGTGGATTTCGATTTCGCCAAGGAACAGTTGCTGCTGATGCTGCGCAGTCTCTATTTCCACCCCAACGGCCAGATTCCCGCCTACGAGTGGAACTTCAGCGACGTCAATCCGCCGGTGCACGCCTGGGCCACCCTCTGGCTGTACAAATACGAGCGGTCGCTGGGCCGGTCCGACCTGCGCTTCCTGGAGCGCTCCTTTCAGGGCTTGATGCTCAACTTCAACTGGTGGGTGAACCGCAAGGACCCGGCCGGCCGCAACGTCTTTGCCGGCGGCTTTCTCGGCCTGGACAACATCGGCGTCTTCGACCGCAGCGCCCAGTTGCCCACCGGCGGCTCGCTGGAACAGGCGGACGGCACGGCCTGGATGGCGTTCTACTGCCAGAACATGCTGGAGATGGCCCTGATCCTGACCGAATACGACCCGATCTACGAGGAGGTGGCCTTCAAGTTCGTCCAGCATTTCATGTGGATTGCCTACGCCATGGACCGCATCGGCGAGCATCACGACGAGATGTGGGACGAAGAGGACGGCTTCTTCTACGACCTGCTCCGCTTGCCGGGTGGTCAGGCCATGCGGTTGAAGGTGCGGTCGTTGGTGGGTCTGCTGCCGCTCTGCGCCTCCACGGTGTTCGAGGCGGATTCGGTGACGCGCTATCCGAAACTGATGGAAATGATCGCCCAGTTCCGGCAGCGTCACCCGGAACTGGTCTCGCATGTGGCCCCGACCGACCAGGGATTCAGTGGCTATAAAGGACGAAAGCTGCTGTCGATCCTCAACCGGAAAAAACTGGAGCGGGTGCTCGGCTACATGCTCGACGAGAACGAATTTTTAGGGCCGCACGGCATCCGCTCGCTCTCGCGCCGCCATCTCGATCACCCCTTCAGCTTCTGGGTGGGGCATGAGGAGTACAAGGTGCACTACCTGCCGGCCGAATCGAACACCGGCATGTTCGGCGGCAACTCCAACTGGCGGGGACCGGTGTGGATGCCGGTCAATGCCCTGATCGTCCGGGCGCTGGTCAACCTCTATAATTTTTATGGCGACGAGCTCCGGGTGGAGTGTCCGACCGGGTCCGGCCAGATGATGAACCTGTTCGAGGTGGCCCGTGAACTCACCCGTCGGCTGACCGCCACCTTCCTGCGCGATGCCGACGGCCAGCGGCCGGTCTACGGCGGTTCAGCCAAGTTCCAGGACGATCCCCACTGGCGCGACCTGATCCTGTTCTACGAGTATTTCCACGGCGACAACGGGGCCGGGCTCGGCGCCAGCCACCAGACGGGCTGGACCGGTTTGATCGCCCCCCTCCTCGATATCTTCGGGCGCATTGACGCCCAGACCATGCTGGAGGTCGAACGCGAGCACATACTCGATCGTCTGGTCAAGGAGCAGGTGGGCGGGAAACGGGCAGGAAAGAAGTAAAGGAGGGAGCCATGCAACCTATCCATGCGCCATCACTCTACCAGATCAACACCCGCGTCTGGCTCACCGAACTGTCGCGTGCGTTAGGCAAACACGCGACCCTGGACGATATTGCCGACGCCGAACTGGATCGGATGGCCGGGCTCGGATTTGACTGGGTCTGGCTGCTGAGTGTCTGGCAGACCGGCCCGGCGGCGCGGGCGATTTCGCGGGCCAATCCCCAGTGGGGCCGCGAGTTCGCCGAAACGCTGCCCGATCTCGCCGACGAGGATATCGCCGGCTCCGGCTTTGCCATCCAGGGCTACACCGTGCATCGCGACCTGGGCGGACCAGAAGCACTCGCCCGTCTGCGCCAGCGGTTGCAGCAACGAGGGCTCAAGCTGATGCTCGACTTTGTCCCCAACCACATGGCCCCGGATCATCCCTGGGTCGAGGAGCACCCGGATTTTTTTGTCCGGGGCAGCGAAGAAGATTTGGCTCGCGAGCCGCAGAACTACCGGCGGGTGCAGACCGGCAACGGACCGCTGGTCCTGGCCTACGGCCGGGATCCCTACTTTGACGGCTGGCCCGACACCCTGCAACTCAACTACGGCAACCTGGCTGTGCAGCAGGCGATGATCGGCGAGTTGGAGCGGATCGCCCTCCAATGCGACGGTGTGCGCTGCGACATGGCCATGCTCATCCTGCCGGAGATCTTTGCCCGGACCTGGGGGATAGCGGCGCCGCCTTTCTGGCCGACGGCGACGCAACGGGTGCGCGAACGGATGCCGGGATTCTGCTTCATGGCCGAGGTCTATTGGGATTTGGAATGGGAACTGCAAAAGCAGGGATTCGATTACACCTACGACAAGCGATTGTACGACCGCCTCCGCGACCGGCACGCCCGGCCGGTCCGCGAGCATTTCCTTGCCGGACTCGACTTTCAGAACAAGTCGGCCCGCTTCCTGGAAAACCACGACGAACCGCGGGCGGCGGTCACCTTCCCTCCCGAGATGCATGAGGCGGCAGCGATCGTCACCTTCCTTTCGCCCGGCCTGCGCTTCTTTCACCAGGGGCAATTCGAGGGGCGGACCAAACGCATCTCGCCCCACCTGGTGCGAGCCCCGGTGGAACCGGTCGACCAGCGGCTGGCCCGGTTTTACGAGCGACTGCTGACCGTGCTGCGCCAACCGGCTTTGCGCGACGGCTGCTGGCAATTGCTTGCCTGCGATCCCGCCTGGGACGGCAACTGGACCGCCGACAGTTTCCTGGCCTTTTCCTGGACCGGCCCGGACGGCACGAAATGGTTGGTCGTGGTCAATTATGCCGATCATCGGAGCCAATGCTACCTGACGATGGTCTGGCCTGACCTCGCAGGGAGGGGATGGCGCCTGCGCGATTGCATGGGCACGGACTTGTACGAACGGGATGGAGAGGAGTTGGCCACCCGAGGGCTGTACCTGGACATGCCGGCCTGGGGATACCATGTTTTTGAGATAGTGCAGCGCTGAGCGGGCAGGAAAGAAATCGGTATGCGGGGAATGCAACGGCTCTCGACTCTCTGCATTGCCCTGTGCTGCACGCCCGTCATCGCTATATTCCTGGCCGGAAATGTCCGAGAGCTGAAATCTGTCATCGAAAGGGCCTGGGTCTTCTGTCAAAATGGGGTGCTGCAGATGAAAACCTTTGCCGATGGAACGGCAACCTATTGGATCCTCAAATGGTAATCCGTTTTACTGAACCCACTTTGGAACATTATGAAACATGTGGTCGAGTTGTCGATGTTTTATAATGGTTAAAAATTTCTTGACTGTTTCATTTTTTCTATATTATTTGTTACGGAACAAATCGTATTGGGTCTAGGAACAGCAGGTGGTTTCTAGAGGGTTTTACAGGTTAGTCGGGCCGCTAACTGAAGCTTAATGCTTTGGTTCGCGGTTTTTTTTTATTTTCGACTACGTATAATCCAAATAATTTTCAGAATCTAGAAGCACCTCTGGCGTTCTAGATTTTCTGCCCGTCAGTCGAGCCGCTAATTGAAGCTTATGCTTTGATTAGCGGCTTTTTTTTATGCGCACGATTCGAGTAAAATCTATTATTTCAAATAGTTAGAATAAAATGATTCTGATTTCGGATATCCTGAGACAGGTTGATGCCTGCCCCGGGAGTGATGCACCAAACCATAACAATTCGATGGAGAAGCCATGGAGAACGAAATGGAGGCCAAGGTCCTGCTCGTGGACGACGAGGAGGATTTTCTGGAAACACTGTCCAGCCGTCTGGAAATGCGGGGGCTGAAGGTCAGCGCCGTCACCAGCGGTGAGCAGGCGGTAAGCGAGGCCAAGGAACAGGAGTACGACGCCATCGTCGTCGACCTGTCCATGCCCGGCATCGACGGCCTGGAAACGCTCAAACGGATCAAAGCCAATAATCCCAATGCCGAGATCATCATGCTCACCGGCCACGGCTCGATCCAGAGCGGCGTTGAGGCGATGAAGCTCGGTGCCGGCGATTTCCTCCAGAAGCCGGTGGAACTCTCGGAGCTGATGATCAAGATCGGCGAGGCCAAGAGCAAGAAGATGCTGGTGCTGCAGAAGCAGTCCCAGGAAGAGCTGCGCAAGATCATCAAGAGCAAAAGTTGGTAACCCCCACCCATAAGGAGAACGGCATGAACACAGTGCCCGTAGTGAAAGACCTCATTGTTCCCCTGGAGCAGTTCCCGTACCTGAAGAGTGATGCCTCGGTGCACGATGCCGTGGGCCAGCTCTTTTCCCACGTCAACGGCGGCGGCAAACTCCAGTACGACGAACTGCTGGTGGTCAACAGCCAGGATCAGTACGTCGGCCGCCTCACCATTCGCGGCATCCTCACCTGTTACTTTCCGACCCTGTTCGACGGCGGCCAGAAGGCCATTTTTGCCGGCAAGAAGGAGAAATTTTCCGACCTGGCCATCCTGCTGGAAGACAGCTTCCAGGCCGAGTGCAAGCGTCAGGGTGCCTTGCCGGTCAGCCAGTTCATGGCTCCGCCGCTCAAATCGATCAAGGCCGAACTGCACCCCTTGCATGCCGCCGAGATCATGATGGAGGAAGGCGAGACCTGCCTGCCGGTGGTCGAGAACCAGGCAATGATCGGCGTGATCCGCCTGATCGATATTTTCCGGACCCTGGCCGGCAGCTGCTCGCTGTGAGCCGCTTTTTGAGACCCTGCATCATTACCAAGAAATTCAACCATGTCAGGTACCACTGTGAAAGAACTCCCGGATGCTAAAACGCCCTTTGACTGGAAGCGCGTCGCCTTCATTCTCGGCGGCCTCGCCCTGTTCGCCTGTATCTATTATTCCCCAGCCTGGCCGGACGCCGTCGATCCCAAGGGCCAGCACTTTGTGCTCTCCAAGGAAGCCAAGGGCGCGCTGGCGGTTTTTGCCGTCGCCGCCACCTGGTGGATCTTCGAGGTTGTACCGATTGGCGTCACCAGTCTCCTAATCGGCACCCTCCAGGCCCTGTTTTTGATCCGCAAGCCGGCCGAGGCCTTCAAGGATTTCATGGATCCCTCGGTGCTGTTTATCTTCGGCTCGGTGGTGATCGGCATGGTCTTCACCAAGACCGGCCTCACCCGGCGGATTGCCTACAAGATGCTGTCGATCATCGGCGAGAAGACCTCGTTGATCATGCTCGGCTGCTTCCTGATGACCGTAGCCCTGACCCATGTCATGGCCCACACCGCCGTCGCTGCCACCATGTTCCCGCTGCTGATGGCCATCTATTCGCTCTACACCACTGAGAAAACTCCCACCAATTTCGGTAAGTGCCTGTTTATCGGCATGGCCTATGTTGCCGGCGCCGGCTCGATTATTACCCTGTTGGGCGCGGCCCGTGGTGCCGTAGCCCTGGCCTTTTACAAGGACATGATGAACGTCGACATCAGTTTCGGTACCCTGAGTTTTTACATGGCTCCTCTGGGCTGGATCATGACCTTCCTGCTGTGGGGCTTTTTCATGGTCTTCTGTAAGCCGGAAAAGGATCGGATCCCCGGCCTCAAGGAAAAGGCCACCCGCATGTACAAGGAACTGGGCGGCCTGACCCGCAACGAGATCCTGGCGGCCTGCATCATCTTCGGTGCGGTCGGCCTGATCGCGATGCAGAGCTTTGTGCCGGCGCTGAAAGGATTTGACAAGACCGGCATCCTCCTCTGCTCGACTATCCTCTTCTTCGTCTGCAATATCCTCAATCTGGACGACCTGGAAGACATCCCCTGGAACATCGTCCTCCTCTTCGCTGGCGCCATGTCCATCGGATTCTGCCTCTGGCAGACCGGTGCCGCCAAGTGGCTGGCGGTCAACTGGCTGGTGTTGTTCCAGCAGGCCCCCGGCGTGGTCTTCATCCTCGGCATGGCCTTCTTCGTCCTGGTGATGACCAACTTCATCATGAACGTGGCTGCCATCGCCATCAGCTTGCCGGTGGCCCTGGTTATCGCCCCCTATCTGGGGGTGGCCGGTGAAGTTATTCTGTTCTCGGCCTTGGCCACCGCCGGTATGCCCTTTATCCTCCTGATCGGTGCCGCGCCCAATGCCATTGCCTACAATTCCAAGCAGTTCACCACCGGTGAGTTCCTGAAGTTCGGTATCCTGGCCTCGATTATGCTGATGGTGGTGCTCTGGATCTTTGTCGCCTTCATCTGGCCGCTGATGGGTATGGAGGTGTTCGTGCCAGTGAAATGATCGGTTTTCTGTTGAACAACGCTTCCCTTCCGAATGGTTCCGGAAGGAAGGTCCTTCTCTTCTAGAACTGCAGTTTGCACAGGAGTTGTCATGTTAACCGCCTTGGTTGTTATTTTCATTCTGGCCTATACGGCCATCGCCCTGGAGCACCCGCTCAAGGTCAACAAATCGGCCTCGGCCCTGCTGGCTGCCGGCCTGCTCTGGACCGTCTACGCCCTGAACGGCGGCGACAGTCACCATGTGGTGGAAAACCTCACGGAATCCGTCTCAGCCACCGCTCAGATCGTCTTCTTCCTGATCGGCGCCATGACCATCGTTGAGGTGGTCGACGCCCATAACGGCTTTTATGCCATCACCAGTCGGATCAAGACCACCAGTTTGAGCACGCTGCTTTGGTTGGTGGGCTTGGTCACCTTTTTTCTCAGCTCGATTCTCGACAACCTGACCACCACCATCGTCATGATCTCGCTGATGAAGAAATTGCTCGACCGCCATGACGACCGGCTCTTCTTTGCCGGGATGATCGTCATCGCCGCCAACGCCGGCGGGGCCTTCAGCCCGATCGGCGACGTCACCACCACCATGCTGTGGATCGGCGGCCAGATCACCACTCTGGCAATCATCAAGGGCGTTTTTCTGCCCTCCGTTGCCTGCCTGGTCATCCCACTGGCGATCACCAGTTATGTCCTGCGCGGCCGCGAAGTCGTTCCTCCGACTTTTGTCGAGCGCCGAGATGGTTACGAAACCACCCCCTTTGAACAGAATTTCATGTTCTGTATGGGCATGGGCACGCTGGTGGCCGTGCCGGTCTTCAAATCCATCACTCATTTGCCGCCGTTCATGGGTATTCTCTTCGGGCTCGGCTTCCTCTGGCTGGTCGGTGAAATTATCCACCGCAAGAAAGAGGACGACGATTTCAAGGATCATCTGAGTCTGGTTCGCGCCCTGAGCCGGATCGACATGAGCTGCATCGTCTTCTTCATCGGTATCCTCCTGGCCGTGGCCACCCTGGAGCACACCCATATTCTTTCCTCACTGGCGGCATGGTTGAACGAAGCCGTGGGCCGGGAAGACATCATCGTCACCTTGATTGGTCTGGCGAGCGCCGTGGTCGACAATGTGCCGCTGGTGGCCGCTTCCATGGGCATGTATCCGATGACGACCTATCCGGCCGACAGTTTTCTCTGGGAGTTCATGGCCTACTGCGCCGGGACCGGCGGCTCGATTCTGATCATCGGCTCAGCCGCCGGTGTTGCCGCCATGGGCTTGGAGAAGATCCACTTTTTCTGGTACGCCCGCAAGATCGGCCTGTTGGCCGCGATAGGCTATTTTGCCGGCATTGTTGTCTATATCGCTCAGTACAGGATGTTCCATTGAGTCGAGCCGCCCAAGGCGGTTTGGTCGTGCCCCGGTCCGGTTCTCGGTTGCGTGCAACTGCCTCCGGGCTGGGGATATGCGAGCTGAATCTTTAACTGTCGTCACCAGTCGCTCTCTGTTTTCGCCATGATTCGATCAGCCTTGCAAGTCCAAATAAGCCGATGAATGACGAATATTTGCTTCGATTTCAGGAGATAACCACCGCCGGCCTGCTCGACGCCATTCCGCACGGCATCGCGGTGGTGGACCGGGAATGCAAGATCGTGGCCATCAACCAGACCCTGGAAGCGCTCACTGGCGTCACCCTGGCCGATGTCAGGGGGGTCTATGTCGATTTCGTCCTCCGCTCCAACATCGCCCGCAGGGGGCGGACCTTCCGCGAGGTGCTGACGGACGGGCAGGCCCAGATCATCGAGGGCGACATCGTCAGCCGCGACCGCCGCAAGATCCCGATGCGCTTCACCATCTCACCCCTGCGCGGCGAGGGCACGGAAGCGGCGGGCCTGGTCATCGTCCTCGACGATCTCTCCGAGGTGGTCAATCCGGCGGGGCTGGGGGCCGACGTCGATTTCGCCGACTCGATCATCGGCCAGAGTCCCAAGATGCGCGAGGTCTTCGAACTGATCCCGCTCATGGCTCACACCGAGGCCTCGGTGTTGATCACCGGCGAGACCGGCACCGGCAAGGACAAGATCGCCGAGGCCATCCACAAGCGTTCCAGCCGGGCCGGCAAACCCTTCATCAAGATCAACTGCGGCGCCCTGCCCGAGTCCCTGCTCGAATCGGAGCTGTTCGGCTACGTCAAGGGGGCCTTCACCGGCGCGGTCAAGGACAAGCCCGGCATGTTCCGCCTCGCCCAGGGCGGCACCCTGTTTCTCACCGAGATTGGCGACATGCCCTTGCCGCTCCAGGTCAAGCTGCTCTCGGTGCTCGACGACCGCGAGTTCTTCCCCCTGGGCGGCGAGAAGAAGATCCAGGTGGATGTGCGCATCATCGCCGCCACCCATCGTCCCCTGAAGGAACGGGTGGCCGAAGGGCTGTTCCGGGAGGATCTCTTCTACCGGCTCAACGTCCTCCACCTCCATCTGCCGCCGCTGCGGGAACGGGAGACCGATACCCGCTTCCTCATCAACCACTTCCTGCGCACCTTTGCCGAACGAACCGGCAGCAGCGTCAAGACCTTCAGCGACGAGGCCCTGCGCCTGCTGACCGCCTATTCCTTCCCCGGCAACATCCGCGAGCTGCGCAACATCGTCGAATACTGCGTCAACATCTGCCAGAGCCGCCAGATCAATGCCAACGACCTGCCCAAACACCTGTTTACCAGCACCGAGCCGGTCGCCGCCGCCCGGATTGTCCGGCCCGAGCCGGTCGCACCGCCGCTGGAACAGGGCCAGGACTGGTCGAGCATCGAAAAGCAACTGATTGTCGACACCCTGACCCAGACCCGGGGCAACCGTTCCAAGGCGGCCGCAGCTCTAGGGTGGGGCAGGACCACCCTCTGGCGCAAACTGAAAAACCACGGCCTGGCGAGCCCATCGGTTCCGAGTAACAGCAGAGAGGAAGCATGAAAATTCTCTTAACCGTGCATGACGATAATATCGCTCCCCGATTCGACCAAACCACCGAGGTTATCATCGTTGAGCATGATGGTCTCAGGCCGGGGGGAGATTTGCGGACGATCATTCTTTCCCGTCGAAGTGCTGATGATCTAATTGATCTAATTGTCAAAGAGGGGATTGAATGCGTGGTATGTGGTGGTATTGAAGAAAATTATTACCGATTCTTTATCTGGAAAAAAATCGCTGTCTTTGATGGCATCATCGGTTCTTATCGCGAGGCGTTGCAGATGGTGCTTTCAGGCGTACTGCGTCCCGGGGATATTTTGCAGTCATCAATATGATAGCATTGATAGGTAATTAAAACAAATTGTCGAATAAACTTGTGGACCTGGTAACAGTCGCTGACTCTAATAGACTGTTGCTTATTATAAAACAAAATCAAGGTGTCTGTATGTCAATATTATACATGTTATTAATATTGTTTGGTGCAATAGTAATGATGTCGTTTGTAAAGATCCTTAATCTTGGACAAGTATTAACTTCTCTCATAATTGTTTTTTTATTTTTGCTTGTTATTTTTTTGCTCGCCTTGGTTCAGCCTAAAAAAGAAAAAATTAATGAAAATGAAAATGAAAATGGCTAGGTATTCTGCTCGTTATTGGATTGTTCAATGACATTATGATGATATGTGGAAACATTACCTATTGGTGGAATAGGTAAAGTGTCCTAATTTTCTGCATTGCCCTGCGCTGCACACCTGTTACCTCTGTATTCCTGGCCGGAAATGTCCAAGAGCTGAAGCCTGTAATCGAAAGGGCCTGTGTCTTCTGTCAAAATGGGGTGCTGCAGATGAAACCTTTGCCGATGGAACGGCAAAGACCGGAGAAGAAGGAAGCGCCGGCTCCCGCTTTTTTGCGCAATGGACCAAAACGGAAGGAGCTGGAAAGAAAAAACCCGCTAACCATTGCTGGCTGCGGGTTTCTGAGGCCATCAAGGACTTTGATGGCTTTGTTGCTGGTGCCGAAGGCGAGACTCGAACTCGCACGACCGTGGGCCGCTACCCCCTCAAGATAGTGTGTCTACCAATTCCACCACTTCGGCACTTTTGTATCTTATTTCTTCGCCGGCTGCTCCGTTGCCCCTTTCGGCGTCTCTTTCGGTGCCGGCATCGGGACGGTGATCGGCGCCTGTTGCTGTTGCACTGGTGCTTGCTGCTCCTGCACCTTGACGTCGGTCATCACCGAGCCCGAGCTTTTGTGGGCCGAGAGATAGGCCAGAGTGATTGAGGTGCCCATGAAAATTATCGCGGCAAAGGTCGTGATCTTATTCAATAAAGGGATGGGGCCCTCGGTGCCGAACAGCGACTGGCTCGAACCGCCGAACGTTGCGCCGATGTCAGCACCTTTACCATGCTGCAGCAAGACGATGCAGATCAGGAACAGGCAGACGATGGTATGAACGACGATAAGTAAGGTTGTCATCTAAATCGAACGATCCGGTCAAAAGATTCGGCTTTCAGTGCAGCGCCGCCGACAAGCGCACCGTCGATATCCGGTTGCGCCATCAAGCCATCGATATTGTCAGGTTTAACCGAGCCACCATACAGTATTCGTACCGTGTCGGCAATAATTTTCTCGTACAGGTTTGAGAGCAATTGGCGCAGGAATCCATGCACCTCCTGGGCTTGTTCGGTGGAGGCCGTTTTTCCGGTCCCGATGGCCCAGACCGGCTCGTAGGCGAGCACCACCCGTGCCATCTGCTCTCCGGACACCCCTTGCAATCCTTGCCGCAGCTGCTGTTCCAGGACCGCAAAGGTCTGACCGGCTTCCCGCTGTTCCAGGGTTTCGCCAATGCAGAGCACGGGGAGAATGCCGCCATGCAGCGCGCCATGCAGGCGGCGATTGACCATGGCGTTGTCCTCGCCGAAGAGCTGTCGCCGTTCGGAATGGCCGACGATGGCGAGGCCAACCCCCAGGTCCGCGAGCATGACCGGCGAAATCTCGCCGGTGAAGGCCCCTTCCTTTTCCCAGGCGATATTTTGCGCGCCGACCAGCAGGGGGCTGTCCTTGACCGCGCCACAAACCGCGGCCAGTGCGGTGAAAGGGGGGGCCACCATGACGTCGCGGTCCGGGCAAGCGGCAGCCGCGACGGCCACAGCTTGCGCGAGCCGCACGGCCTCGGCGAGGGTCAGGTGCATTTTCCAGTTTCCGGCTATGAGCGGCCGCCTGTTCATACCAAGCTCCTTATAACGAAAGATGTTCGGTGCAGAAAAAGAGGGTGCGCCTTGGGGCCAGGACTCACTCCAGGGCCTTGACCCCCGGCAGCACCTTGCCTTCCATCAGTTCGAGGAAAGCGCCGCCGCCCGTGGACATGTAGGAGATGTTGTCAGCCTCCCCGGACAGGGTGATGGCGGCATTGGAATCGCCGCCGCCGGTGACGCTCAGGGCGTGGGAGGCCGCCACCGTGTGGGCCAGGGCCATGGTGCCGCGGGCAAAGGGGGCCATCTCGAAGGCGCCCATGGGACCGTTCCAGACGATGGTCTTGGCATCGGCCAACACCTCGTTGAAGCAGATGACCGAGGCTGGGCCGATATCCAGTGCCATCCAGTTCCCGGGGATATCTTGAACGGTGACCTGTTTGCAGACCGCATCCGGAGCAAACCGGTCGGCAACGATCACATCGACCGGCAGGTAGATTTTGATCTGCTTCTCCTTGGCGCTCCGCAGCAGCTCGGCGGCCGTCTCCAGCAGGTCGTCCTCGACCTTGGAGGCCCCCACCTCGTACCCCTGGCTTTTAAGGAAGGTATTGGCCATGGCCCCGCCGATGATCATCTTGTCGACCCGCTCCAGCATGTTGCGCAGGGCTTCGAGCTTGCCCGAGACCTTGGCTCCGCCGACAATGGCCACCAGCGGCCGCTGCGGGTTGTCGATGGACCGATGAAAATACTCCATCTCCTGTTGGAGAAGAAAGCCGGCCGCCTTCTCCCTGACGTGCTTGGTGACCCCGTCCACCGAGGCGTGGGCGCGGTGGGACACGGCAAAGGCGTCGTTGACGTAGACATCGGCCAGCGCGGCCAGTTGGCGGGAGAACTCGGGATCGTTCTTCTCTTCCTCGGGATGATAGCGCAGATTCTCCAGCATGAGGATCTCGCCGTCGCTCAGGGCTCCGACGGCGGCAGCCACCTCCGGCCCGATGCAGTCGGGTGCCAGCGGTACCGGTCGGCCCAGCAGCTTGGCCGCATGGGCCGCCACCGGGGCCAGCGAGTATTTTTCCACCCGCTGTCCCTTGGGCCGCCCCATGTGTGTGCAGAGGATGACCCGTGCCTGGTGTTCCAGCAAATACCGGAGGGTCGGCAGGACGGTGCGGATACGCAGGTCGTCGGTGATTTCCCCCGCCTCGTTCATGGGGACGTTAAAATCGACCCGCACCAGCACCTTCTTGCCTGCCAGCGTAAGATCCCGCAGTGTTTTCATAATCCCCTCACTGTTCACCGACGAGTTGCCTGGACAGCAGCAAGGCATCCTCAACCGGTTGATTGTAGTAGCGTTTGCGCGTTCCTGTTTGCAGAAAACCAACCTTTTCGTACAACCGCCGGGCCGCGGCATTCGATGCCCGGACCTCAAGAAAACAAGCCGTATACCCCTGACCGGCAAAATCGGCCAACGCCTGCGCGAGCAGGGCGGCGGCCATGCCCCGATGGCGCCATTTCGGGGCGACCACCAGATGCAGGAGTTCGCACTCCGGCAGGCAGGTCCGGAAAAAGGCGTAGCCGCAGAGGGCCTCGCCCTCTGTCGCTACCAGGGCGAGGCCGCCCGTCACCCCGATTTCCGCCCGTAACTGCTCCTCGCTCCAGGGGGCAGGCATGGCCTGCCGCTCGATCCGCTCGACCTCGGGCAGATCCTCGGGCCGCAAAGGCCGGACGATCACACCATTCGTTCAGCCACCGAGACCGTCAACTCGCCGAGCATGTTGGTGTAGCTGCCTAGCTCGTTGTCGTACCAACCGTAGATGACCGCCTGGGTGAGCGGAACCTCCAGGATCGGCGGGGTGGTACCGGCCTCGAACTTGAAATTCTTCAGGTTTTGCAGGTTCACCCGGATGGAGGCTGTGCGGGTATGGGTCTCGGTGGACTCGATCACCACTGCCGCCTTGGGCATGCCGATGATGTCCGACGATACGTTCTGCTCCGCCGAATAGACCAGGTAGGGGCTGGTCTTGGCATACTCTTCGTAGATCGAGTTGAGCAGGGACCGTTTGATCGGGTTGTCGAGCTCGTCCTGGAGGTTGAGCACCAGCACGATCAGGGAGCCGGTCGAAGTCGGGATGCGCACCGATTCGGCAATGAAGCCGATGGACTTCATTTCCGGGATGACCAGGCTCAGGGCCTTGGCCGCGCCGGTGGTGGTCAGGATGATGTTGTTGAGGATGGAGCGGTTCTTGCGCAGATCCGCGGCCCCGGCGGCGGGCAGCCGATCCAGGACCTGCTGGGAGCCGGTGGCCGCATGCACCGTGACCATGGAGGCGGACAGCATCCGGCCGGCGCCGAAATGATCGAGCAGTGGCTTGATCATGTAGGACAGGCAGGTGGTGGTGCAGGAGGCGGCGGAGATGATGTTGTGCCGGGAGGGATCATAGTCGTCGTCGTTGATGCCCATGACCGTGGTCACCGCATCCTCGGGCATGTCCAGACCCTTGGCCTGGATCTTGAACGGGGCGGAGACCATTACCTTTTCGGCGCCGGCCTGGAGATGGCCACGCACCGAGCCCTTGCCCTCGTTGGGGTCGGCGGTGGGGTCCTTGAAGGCGCCGGTGGTATCGACCACCAGCCGCACCTGATTGGCCTGCCAGTCGATGTCCTTGGGATTGCGGGCCTTGCGGAGAAAGGTCACCGGCACGCCGTTGACGGTCATCGTCCCCTTGTCCTCATTGAGGTTTTCAATCACCCGGCCCCCCTTGTGGCCATGGAGATAGAGGCTGAGTCGGCCGTAGGTGGAGTCTTTTTCGATGGCGGCGGCAATGTCCTCAAGGCCACCGCCGACGTTTCTGCCCAGATTGACGACGATTTCCGAGAAGAACTGGCGGGAAACCTGATTCCACAACGTTAATTTGCCGATTCGTCCAAGACCATTGAGCCCGAGTTTCATGGGGAGCTGCTCCTTTGCGGTTGGATTGTGGGAGAGAACTTGTTTATATTGATTCCGGTGGCGGTGCCATGCCGGAGCGCAGACCATTGTTCGTTGTGGCCGGCTAACTTGATCCAGCCATGCTGTTTATATGCCGGAAAGATACGGCTTGGCCTCCGGTTGCCCGGAATGGTAAGGAGTTTTTCTGCACAAACAACCTGTAACGATAACAAAAAAAACAGGGAAGTCGAAGGCGCGGCCATGGGGGGCGTTCCCCGGACCACGTGTTCCCTGCCGATTCGATACCATTTTCTTGTTTAAAAATACATGATTTGCGCAAGAAATACCAGCCTCGCGCCCCCGGATTCCGAGTTTTTCCCCGGTTGAACCCGCCATGCTCCTGCCACCGACCTGTCAAACCGGCATCCTCGTGCGACGGTATCAACGGTTTCTTGCCGACGTCCTCCTGGAGGACGGCCGGAGCCTGACCGTGCACTGCCCCAATTCCGGCGCCATGCGCGGCTGCTCGGCGCCGGGCAGTCCGGTGCTGATCAGCCACTCCGACGGCCCCAAGCGCAAATATGCCTGGACCCTGGAGATGGTGCAAGACCGGGGGATCTGGATCGGGGTCCACACCGGCCGGACCAATCGCCTGGTCCGGGAGGGGCTGGAGAGCGGGGTGATCGACGTGTTCGGCGCCATCCGGACCGTCACCCCCGAGGTAGTGGTTTCCGACCGGAGCCGGCTCGATTTTTGCCTCGAAACCGACCGGGGCCGGGTCTACCTGGAGGTGAAGAACTGCTCCCTGGCCGAAAACGGGGTGGCCTTGTTTCCCGATGCCATCACCCAGCGCGGTACCAAGCATCTGCACGAACTGGTCCGGCTGGCCCAAGGGGGATACGGGGCGGCGGTGCTGTTCTGCGTCCAGCGCAGCGATGCCCGCCGGTGCATGCCGGCGGCCGGCATCGACCCGGTCTACGCCGAGACCGCGGCCTGGGCGGCCTGTCAGGGGGTGCGGTTTCTGGCCTACCAAGCCGAGGTTCGGCCGGCGGCCATCACCATCCGGCAACAGATTCCCTTTTCCATTAAAGCTTCCTGTGGGACAGAATTAATTCTGTCCCCAGCTTGCTAAAGGATTCTCATGAACGAACGACAAGCGGTGGTCCTGCTCAGCGGCGGCCTCGATTCGACCACGGTCCTGGCCATGGCCCGGTCCCAGGGGTTTGCCTGCAATTGCCTCAGTTTTCAGTACGGCCAGCGGCAGGTCATCGAACTGGAACGGGCCCGAATCATCGGCCAACACTACGGGGCGGTGCGGCACCTGGTGCTGCGGGTCGATCTCGACGCCATCGGCGGCTCGGCCCTGACCACGGCGATCCCGGTGCCCAAGGATCGCCCCTTTGCCGAGATGGAGCAGGCCATCCCCGTGACCTATGTCCCCGGCCGCAACATCCTCTTTTTGGCCCACGCCCTCTCCTGGGCCGAGGTCCTGGGCGTCTCGGATATCTTCCTCGGCATCAACGCCATCGATTACAGCGGCTATCCCGATTGTCGCCCCGAATTCCTCCGGGCCTTCGAGCAGATGGCCAACCTGGGCACCAAGGCGGGAACCACCGGCCGGCCGTTTCGCTGCCATGCGCCGCTCATCCATCTGAGCAAAAAAGAGATTATTCTCAAGGGGATGGAGCTGGGGGTGGATTACGGCCTCACCCACAGTTGCTACGATCCGGTGAGCGAGCGGGCCTGTGGCCGCTGCGACGCCTGCCGGCTCAGGCTACAGGGGTTCCGGGAGGCCGGACTGGTCGATCCGGCCCCCTACGTGGAGGGATGAACGCGAGAAATTGAACGGTCAGGCGAGCAGATTGTGACGGATGGCGCCGCCCACCAGGGTGAGCACGGCCCGGCCGCGCAGGGTCCAGCCGAGGAAGGGGGTGTTGCGGCTCTTGGAGACCACCTGGTCGGCTGAGTAGACGAATTCGCGTTCCGGGTCGATCAGGGTGATGTCCGCCGCCGCGCCCACGCTCAGGGTGCCGGCCGGCAGGCCGAGGATGGCCGCCGGCTTGACCGCCAGCAGTTCCACCAGCCGGGCCGCGTCGATCACCTGGTCGCGCACCAGGGCCAGGGCCAGGGGCAGGGCCGTCTCCAGGCCGATGATGCCGTTGGCCGCGGTATCGAACTCCACTTCCTTTTCCAGGATGGAGTGGGGGGCGTGATCGGTGGCGATGGCGTCGAGGGTGCCGTCGGCCAGGGCGGTCTTGATCGCCTCCCGGTCGGCGGCGGAGCGCAGGGGCGGATTCATCTTGGTGTTGGTGTCGTAGCCGATTACCGCCTCGTCGGTGAGGGTAAAGTAGTGGGGCGCTGTTTCGGCGGTCACCCGCACGCCCCGGGCCTTGGCCGCCCGGATGAGGTCGATGGCCATGGCGGTGCTGACATGGGCGATGTGGACCCGGGCGCCGGTGAACTCGGCCAGGGCGATCTCGCGGTAGACCATGATCGCCTCGGCGGCGGTGGGGATGCCCTTGAGCCCCAGCCGGGTCGAGACCGGCCCCTCGTTCATCACCCCGGTACTTAAACTGGCCTCCTCGCTGTGCGAGATCACGGGCAGGCCGAAGTCCGAGGCGTATTCCAGGGCCCGGCGCATCAACTGGCTGTCGCGCACCGGCCGGCCGTCGTCGGTGACGGCGACCGCTCCCGCCGCCCGCATCTCCCCGAACTCCGCCAACTGCTTGCCCTCGCTGCCCAGGCTGATTGCCCCCACCGGATAGACCCGGACCGCGGCCTCGGCGGCGCGGGCCATGATCATGGCAGTCACGGTGGCAGAGTCGTTGACCGGCTTGGTGTTGGGCATGCAGGCCACGCCGGTGAAACCGCCGGCCGCCGCGGCCCTCGCCCCTGAAAGGATGTCTTCCTTGTATTCCTCGCCCGGCTCGCGCAGGTGGACATGCATGTCGATCAACCCCGGCACTACCCACAAGCCCTGGGCGTCGATCTCCGGCACCTCCGGGGGAAGGGATTGATCCGGCCCGGCAATGCGGCCGTCGAGGACCAGCAGGTCGGCGATTTGATCGATATGGTTGGCCGGATCGATGATCCGGCCGTTTTTGATGCGCCAGGTCGTGTTCATCGGCAGGGGTCCTCGGTAGAGCGGAAAAGGGGCAACAGTCGGTCCGACGAGGCCGCCATTAGGAGTTCCCCATGACCAGATACAACAGGGCCATGCGCACCGCCACCCCGTTGGTCACCTGTTCAAGGATGACCGATTGGGGGCCGTCGGCGACCTCGGGGGGAAGCTCCACCCCCCGGTTGACCGGGCCGGGGTGCATCACCAGGGCGTCGGGTTTGGCCAGGGACAGAACCTGGCGGGAGATGCCGAACTGGCGGGAGTATTCGCGCAAGGAGGGCAGCAGGGGATCGTTCTGCCGTTCGCGCTGGATGCGCAGGGTCATGACCACATCAGCGTCGCGGACCGCCTCTTCCAGCGAGGAGCAGACCGTGGCGCCCAACTGGTCGATGCCCTTGGGGATCAGGGTGGAGGGGCCAAAGACAAAAACCTCGGAGCCCATGCGGGTGAAACCGACGATGTCGGAGTGGGCCACCCGGCTGTGGGCGATGTCGCCGACCAGGGCGATCTTGAGCCCGCTTAAACTTCCCCGGTGCTCCTTGACCGTCATCAGGTCCAACAGTCCCTGGGAGGGGTGCTCGTGGGCGCCGTCGCCGGCGTTGATCACCGCCGCCTCGACGTAGCGGCTCAGCAGGAGCGGCGCCCCGGAGCAGGAGTGGCGGATGATGATGATGTCCGGATGCATGGCCGAGATGTTGCGGGCGGTGTCGGCCAGGGTTTCGCCCTTGGTGGTGGAGCTGGTCGAGGGGCTGATGTTGAAGGTGTCGGCGCTCATCCGCTTGGCCGCGACCTCAAAGGAGAGGCGGGTGCGGGTCGAGGGCTCGAAGAAGAGGTTGATGATGGTGTGGCCGCGCAGGGTCGGCACCTTCTTGATCGACCGGGTCGAGATCTCTTTGAACGAGTCGGCGGTGGCGAGGATATGGACGATATCCTCCCGCGAGAGCTGTTCCATGCCCAGGATGTGGCGGTGCGCAAAGGTGGTGCCTGTTGCCATACTGCCTCCGAAGGTCAATGAACGGTATCGCCAATGCGACTCCAGCGGATCGAACGAAGCCGTTCCAGTGAGAACAGGGGGGCTTGCACGTCCCAGGACCAGTAGATGATCCAGGCCTTGCCCCGGATGGCCTTGAGGTCGACGAAGCCCCAAAAACGGCCGTCAAAGGAATTGTCGCGGTTGTCGCCCATGGTGAAGATCTTGCCCGCCGGCACGGTCGTCGGGCCAAAATTGTCGCGGGGATCCAGCGCCGCCGGATGGATCAGCGGGTCCTTGAACACCCCGTGCTGGTCGTCGAAGGGCTTGCCGTTGATGAAGATCTTCTTGTCGCGGATCTCGACGATGTCGCCCGCCACCGCGATCACCCGTTTGATGTAGTCCAGTTCCGGGTTCTTGGGGAACTCGAAGACCACGATGTCGTTGGGCTTGGGATCGCCGATCGGGATCAGGGTGGTGCCGGTAAACGGCATCTTGATGCCGTAGATGAACTTGCTCACCAGGAGATGGTCGCCGATCTGCAGGGTCGGCAGCATCGAACCGGAGGGGATCTTGAAGGCCTGGATGATGAAGGTGCGGATAAAAAGCGCCAGGAGAACGGCAATGAGGATGGCCTCGATGTTCTCGCGGATAACGGACTTTTTGGGCTGCTGGGGGATCTCTGTCACGAAAGTGCCTGTAAGTAGAGGGCAAGGTTAAAAAAATTTTGTCAAGGCTACCCGATGGGCCGGCAAAATTCAAGCAGGTTTTGGCGCGGGCAGCGGCAAATAGCGGGTGGGATTGGCCTGGATTGGGGTATAATGGCAAGATTTGACAGCAGATGCCTTTTCTGACCGTGCCCCCCTCATCCAGGAGCGACCATGCGTATCACCACCCCATCCGTTGCCTTCGTCCTCACCCTTGTCCTCGCCGGTTGCGGCGGCAAACAGGACCAACCTACCGTGGCCGGCGAAATCGGGGGGACGCCACCCTTCGAGCTGACCGTGCTCCATATCAACGATCACCACTCCCACCTCGATCCGGAGTCGATCACCCTGCAACTGGCCACCGGCGGTGGCAAGCGGGAACCGGTCGTGGTGGAGCGGGGCGGCTTTCCTCGCCTGGTCGGGGCCATCAAGGCCCTGGAACAACAATCCGCCAACGTGCTCAAGATCCACAGCGGCGACGCCAGCACCGGCGACCTCTACTACACCCTCAGCGAGGGCCGGGCTGATGCCGAACTCATGAACACGGTCTGTTTCGACACCATGACCCTGGGCAACCACGAGTTCGACAACACCGATGGCGGCATCCGGAAATTGATGGGCTTTCTCCACGCAGGCACATGCAAGACGCCGCTGTTGAGCGCCAATGTCCGCTTCGGGGCTACCTCGCCCCTGCATGGAGCCGTACCCCCCGAGGCGGTGCTGCCCGCGGTGGTCCTGGAACGGGGCGGGGAGAAAATCGGGGTCATCGGCCTGACCGTGGCCGGCAAGACCAAGAATTCGTCCCGGCCCAATGCCGATACCACCTTCCTCGACGAGGCCGCCACCGCCCAGGCGGAGATCGACCGCCTCCGGGGCCTGGGCGTCAACAAGATCATCCTCTCCACCCACATCGGTTATCAGGCCGATCAGGCCCTGGTGAAGAAGCTCTCCGGGGTCGATGTGGTGGTGGGCGGCGATTCCCACTCCCTGCTCGGTCCCGAGACCCTGAAGACCTACGGCCTCTCGCCCGAGGGCCCGTATCCGACCCGGAGCACGGATCGGGACGGCAAGCCGGTGTGCATTGTCCAGGCCTGGCAGTACGCCTATGTCCTGGGCGAGGTGCGGGTGCGCTTCGATGGCCAGGGCGAGGTCAGCGACTGCGCCGGCACCCCGTGGGTGCTCGTCGGCGACCGGTTCATCCGGGGGGACAAGACACCGCTCACCAACCATGAGCTCGATGCGGTCCGCGCCGACATCGACGCCAGCCAGGCCCTGCGGATCACCGCGCCGGACCCCGAGGCCACGGCCCTGCTGGCGCCGTATGCCCAGAAGAAGGAGGCCCTGGGGGCCACCGTGGTCGCTACCGCCCCGGAAACCCTGTGCCTGCGGCGGGTGCCGGGCAGCAAACGCGATCTTTCCCGCTCCGCCCTGGGCGATGTCTGCAACCAGAACCAGCGAGTCAACAGCCACGGCGGCGACATCCAGCAGATCGTGGCCGAGGCCTTCCTCCAGCAGGGCAAGGCCTTTTTCGGCGCCGATCTCTCGATCCAGAACGGCGGTGGCGTCCGGACCGATCTGACCAAGGGACCGATCACGGTCAAGGATGTCTACACGGTGCTACCGTTCAAGAACACCCTGGTGCAGCTCAACGCCACCGGCGCCGAGGTCAAGGCGGCCCTGGAGGATGCGGTGGAGGGGGTGGTCGGGCCGGCGCTCAACACCGGCTGCTATCCCTACACCGGCGGCCTGCGCTGGCACCTCGACCTGACCAAACCCAAGGGTTCGCGCCTCTCCCATCTGGAGATCAGGACCGCGGACGGCCGCTACCGACCCTTTGATCTGAAGAAGACTTACAGGGTGGCCACCATCTCCTTTCTCGCCGACGGCAACGACTCCTTCACCAGCCTCAAGCACATCACCGGCGAGCGCCGCATCGAGGTCGGCCTTGATTATGCCGAGGCCTTTCTCAAGTACATCGACAAGCTGCCCGGCAAGCCCAAGGTGCTGGCCCCCCTGCCGCTCAAGGACTACTCCACCCAGCGCTTTGTCGATGCCCGGTGACGGTGGCGCCGTTCGCGAGGGTGGTCGTTCTTGGGACGATCTTGCGCTCTTGTTGATGGTTTTGCAAAAAGGAGGAAAACCTTGGTTGCGTCATTTCGAACGCAGCGCGAAATCTCTGGAATAATCGAGAGATTTCTCGTCGCTGCGCTCCTCGAAATGACAGGCATCACCTCTTGAAAAAGGCCAGCAGGGCGTGCAGGGTGGTGAGGGGATGGGGCGGGCAGCCGGGGATGTAGAGATCCACCGGGAGGAGGGTGTCGAGGGGACCTGCGATCTCGGCTGAGCCGTAGAAGGGGCCGCCGGAGATGGGGCAGCAGCCGCTGGCGATCACCACCTTGGGCGCGGGCACGGCGGCGTAGGTGTCGAGCAGGGCGGTGCGCATGTTGCGGGTGATCGGCCCGGTGACATGGATGCCGTCGGCATGGCGGGGCGAGGCGACGAAATCGATGCCGAAGCGGGAGAGGTCGAAGAACGGGGTGCCCAGGACGTTGGTGTCGGCCTCGCAGGCGTTGCAGCCGCCGGCCGAGACCTGGCGGAGCTGGAGCGAGCGGCCGAACAGTTTCTTGAAGTGGGCCTTGGAGTGGGCGGCGAGATCGGGCAGGGAACCGGAGGTGATCAGGTCCTCGCGCCGGGCCGCCCCCAGCTCGAAATTCTGGCTGAAGCGGACAAAGGCCCCGTCCGCCACCTGGGCGCAGGCCCCACAGAAGGTGCAGCGGCCGAGATCGATCTTCTTGGCCTCGACCACAATGGCCTCCTGCGGGCAGAGGTCCGCGCACTGCCGGACAATGGCCGGATCGCAGTCGGGGTTGGTCACCGGCCGGCCGCGAAAACGGGAATAGAGTTCGATCGGTTGTTTCGGGTAGCCGGTGGTCCGGTAGCCCTGCTCCAGCCGGTTGCTGATCACCTTGAACATGTTGTGCCCCTGTTGGTGTGGTCGTTGGACCATGCCAGTTGTTGTCTGTCCATCCCTGTCCCCCTAGAGATCAAAGCCGCAGTAACTGAGATTGAAACTCTTGTTGCAGAGCGGAAAATCGGAGATGGCCTGGTTGCGCAGGGCCATGGCCAGTCCGGTCCAGTTGTGGAAGGACGGGTCCTTGACCTTGTAGCGGAGCAGGCCGCCGTGGTCATCGGTAAGCAGGCAATGGGAGACCTCGCCCCGCCAGCCCTCGTTGAGGGTGACCACGAAACTCGCCGGTGCCAGCCGGTGCGCGCCCGTCGATATCGGCTCATGCCCCTCCTCCGGCGCCCCCAGGAGCAATTCGATCAGGGCCAGCGAGTGCATGATCTCCTCGCGCCGGACCATGGCCCGGCTGTAGACGTCGCCGTTGGTCACCCGGTTGGTGTTGGCCGGCAGCCCTTCGTAGCGCTCGGTGGGAAAGAATTCACGCACGTCGTATTCCAGGCCCGAGGCCCGGCCGCAATAGCCCACCAGCCCCAACTGATCCGCAATGGCGCGGCTGACCGTGCCGGTGTACTCGAACCGGGCCAGCACGGTATGGGCCGAGAACAACAGATCGCAGACGTGGGCGATTTCTCCGCGCAATTCCTTGATCTTGGCCCGGACGATCCGCCGCTGTTCCGCGCCCATGGCCTGGGTGATGCCGCCGGGCCGGACCAGACCCTTGCCGAAGCGGTTGCCGCACAAGGTCAGCAGCAGATTGAGGAACTCGCCCCGGATGCGGCCGAAATAGGCGGCGGGCGGATTGAAGGCCACGTCGCCGCTGAGGGCGCCGAGATCGCCCAGGTGGTTGGCGATCCGCTCCAGCTCCAGGGCGATGGTGCGCACGGTGCGGGCCTCGGGTCCGACCGCGAGCCCGGCCAGGGCCTCGATGGCCTGGCAGCAGCAGAGGTTGTGGCCGATGGCGGTGTCGCCGGCAATGGCCTCGCAGAGCACGGGCAACCGTTTTTGCGGCACCGTGGTCAGCAGGTGTTCCACGCCCCGGTGCTGGTAGCCCAGTTGGATCTCCAGGTGGAGCACCTCTTCGCCGGCGCACTGGAAGCGGAAGTGGCCGGGCTCGATGATGCCGGCATGGACCGGCCCGACCCCGACCTCGTGGATGGACTCGCCCTCGACCCGGAAATAGTCGTAGTTGCCGGGAATATCGATGCAATAGTCGTTGCCGAAGACGTCGGGCCGACCGCTGGCGTTGGCATGGTAGCGCACCATCTTCAGCCAGGGATGGCCGGCCGGGTGGAGGCCGTACTGCTCGGCGATCTCCCGCTCGAACAGGTGGAACTTGGCCCCGCCCAACAGGGTGAGCGAGGGGAATTCCTGCTCGACCTCGGTTTCGACCACAAAGAGGTTGCTGTTGCGCAGCACCGCCAACAGCCGCATCCGCTCGCCCTGGGGATAGGCGAACAGCTGGACGATGTAGCCGTTGTAGTGGACGAAGTCGGTCATGACCCGCAGGAAGCGGGGAAAGTCGAGCAACGGAATCCGTTGCCGTTCGATGACCTGGCCGTTGTCGATCCGGAGCAGGCTATCCATGGATGGTCCCTCCGATCACCGCGATGGTGTTGACGATGGTTCGAAAGAGCGGCTCGGGCATCCAGACGCAGAGCAGGGCCGAGGTCAGGAGCAGGGCCAGGGGCGGCATGATCCGCGCGTTCTGTTCCGGCACCAGGACCTCTTCCCGGTTGGGGCCGAACGACATGGTCATGACGATCCGGGCAAAACCGGCCACCACCAGCACCAGGGCAGCGATGAACAGGCCCGCGGCCACGGGATGGCCGGTCTGGAAGGCGCCGGTCAGGATCAGCAGTTCGCTGACGAAGATGCCAAAGGGCGGCAGCCCGGAGATGCCGATGAAGCCGCCGAAAAAGGAGCAGAAGGTTCGGGGCAGCAGCCGGACCATGCCGCCGCACTGGGCCACCAGCTTGGTGCCGAAACCGAGCACCAGGTTGCCGGCCGAGAGAAAGAGCGAGGACTTGAGCAGCGAGTGGTGGATGAGGTGGAGCATGGCCCCGTACACCCCCAGACCGCCGACGCCGATGCCAAAGGCGATCACCCCCATGTTCTCGATGCTGGAGTAGGCGAGCATCCGTTTGTAGTCCGGCTGGTTGAGGATGAAGATCCCGGCCACCAGGATGGAAAAGAGGCCGAAACCGATGAGCAGGGCACTGGAGAAGTCGCCGAGCCCGGCGAGGACCATCAGGGTGTGCACCTTATAGATGCCGAGGAAGGCGCAGTTGAGCAGGGCCCCGGACAACAGGGCCGAGGCCGGGCTGGGGGCCTCGCTGTGGGCGTCGGGCAGCCAGGTGTGCATCGGCGCCAGCCCCATCTTGGTGCCGAAGCCGATGAGCACGAAGATGAAGCCGGTCCGCAGCCAGAGCGGATCCAACTGGCGGGCCGCGGTGTTGAGGGCGGTGAAGGTCAGGGGCACGTCGATGCCGGCCCGGTCCAGGGCCAGGGTGATGAAGAAGAAACCGAGCAGGGCCAGGGCGATGCCCACCGAGCAGATGAGCACATACTTCCAGGTGGCCTCCAGGGCCTTTTTCGAGCGGTTGATGAAGATCAGCGGCGCGCTGACCAGGGTGGTGGCCTCGATGGCGATCCAGAGGACGATGGGGTGGTCGGCCAGGGCGGCCATGCTCATGGTGCCGAGGAACAACTGCATGCAGCCGAGGAAGATCGGCTCGCTCTTCATCTCCTGTTCCCGCATGTAGAAGACGCTGTAGGGGGCGATGCAGACGAAGATGAAGGAGGTGACCAGCACCACCAGGAACCCGGCCGGGGTGTTGCCGAAATAGGCGGGCAGGTGCGGCGTGGCCGCGCGCAGCCAGCCGGTCACGGTCAGTTGCAGGTGGAGCAGGGCCGTGGCCACCAGGACGACGCGACCCAGCCTGACCGGCAAAAAGAGGGTCAGCAGGCCGGTGAGCAGCGGCAGCAAGAAGATGGATTCCAGCATGGTGTCAGTCCTTGAGTTGCCCGAGATAGGTGGTGTCGACGTCGTCGAAGGTGCGGTTGATGTTGTGGAGAATGATCCCCATGATCATCACCCCGACCAGCAGGTCGAGCAGCACGCCGAATTCGACCAGGTAGATGGAGTGCGAGTGCTTGGTCAGGGCCGTGCCCACCAGATAGATGCCGTTTTCCAGCATCAGGTAGCCGATGACCTGGGTAATGGCCTTGGTCCGGCTCATCATCAGAAAGAGGCCGCCGCCGAGGGTGGTGATGGCGGTGATCATCAAGAGGGTATAATCGCCGGACAGGGGAATCCCCAGGTGGCGGGCGATGTAGGCGGAAACGAGGATCAGCCCCAGACCGACGGCCAGCGAGGCGTGGTAGCCCACGATCGGCTCTACCTCGCGCTTGATCGCCACCCTGGTTACCGCCAGGTAGAGCAGGCCGGGGATGAGGGCGGCCTTGATCAGAAGCATCAGCTGGAAGAAGAGGACGCCATCGTTGCTCAGGCGGCTGTGGGGTTCGAGGAACAGGGGGGCGATGGAGACCATGGCCCCTTGCAGGGCCATGATCTTAACCAGGGCCATCATCCGGCTGGAGCCCAGCGACAGCAGGGCCGAGAGCAGGATGACGACCAGGATGACGTCGATGCTGGTGATCATCAGGCAATCTCCAAGGTGAGGATGATGGCGAAAAAGGCCAGGGCGAACGAGGTGAGGATGTATTTGGGCACCAGGTCCATCTTCAGCCGGGCGGTGATCGATTCGGTGATGCCGATGACCACGTACACCAGGGTGAGCAGGCCGTAGAACAGCAGGGTGTCGGCGACCGGGCCCATGGGGGCCACGGGTTTGAGCAGGCTGGCGACCAGGGCGGCGTAGAAGAAGAGCTTGTAGAAGGCGCCCAACTCGATCAGGGCCAGGTCGGGGCCGCTGTGGTCGAGGATCATGACCTCGTGGATCATGGTCAGCTCCAGGTGGGTGGCCGGGTCGTCCACCGGCACCCGCGAGTTCTCGGTGAGCAGGACCATGAACAGGGCGACGATCACCAGGAGCAGCAGGGCGCCCTGGGGTCCGGCGATGGAGATCGATTGGGGGCCGGAGAAATAGCCGGCCAGGCTGAAGGAGCCGTTTAAGCGAGAGAAGAGGATCAGCACGGCAAAGATCGCGGCCTCGGCCAGGGTGGCGAAGAAGGCCTCCCGGGCCGCGCCCATGCCCTCGAAGGGCGAGCCGGTGTCCAGGGCGGCAACGATGGTGAAAAAGCGGCCCAGGCCGAGGAGATAAAAGAGGACGACCACGTCGCCGGGGAAGGCGAAGAGCGGTGCGATGCCGGCAAAGGGGAAAAACGGCAGCACGGTGAGGGCGCTGGCACAGGCGACCAGGGGGCCCAGGCGGAAGACAAAACTGGTGCTGGTGCTGTAGACCGAACCCTTGCGCAGGAGTTTGGCCAGGGTGAAGTACTTGATCAGCAGGGGTGGCCCCTGTTTGCCGGCGAACCGGGCCTTGACCTTGAGGATGATGCCGGGAAAGAGCGGGGCCAGGATCAGGGCCAAGCCAAGGGAGAGAACGGATTCCATGAATAAAAAAGACCTCGAAAAGGGCTAGACCACCAACAGCAGGACGGCGATGGTGAGGACGATGTAACCGATGTAGAGCTGGATGTGGCCGTGCTGAATCCAGCGCAGTTTGTCGACGACGAGCAGCACCGGCCGGACGAGCAGGCGCTGGAGCCCGATCTCGGCCAGGTCCTCGACGTGGCTGGCGTAGGCGGTCGGGCCGGGGAAGATCTTGGTGATCGGGGTAGCGGCCGTCTGCACCCGGACGAAGGGCTGGTGGAACGCGACCATGTCCTGGGCGTAGGAGGTGCCGGTGTACTGGATGCGGCTGGTCGGCCGGGTAAAGCCGCAGCCCCAGGTGGTGGATTGAGTGACCGGCTTGGCCCGGTAGCCGAGATGACGGAGGACGGTCAGGACCAGGAGCAGGCCGAGGAAGAGCCAGGCCGCCAGGGCGAGGTGACCGGGGAGGGCGCCGATCATCTCCGGGGTGACGGCCACCAGGGGGCCAAGGTCGCGCAGGCCATGGAAGGCGAAGCGGATGCAGGGTTCGGGCCAGAGCCCGATCAGCAGGCAGGCGAGGGCGAGCAGGAGCATGGCCGCCCGCATGGCCGCCCCGGCCTCCGTGACCGCGGTGGCCGGTTGGCGCCGCGGTTCGCCGAGGAAGACGATGCCCACCACCTTGGTGAAACAGCCCGTGGCCAATCCGCCGATGATCGCCAGGGCCAGGATGGCGGCAATGGCCAGGAGGGCGTCCAGGCCGCGGGATTGCAGTCCCTGAAAGGCGGCATAGTAGATGAGAAATTCGCTGACAAAGCCGTTCAAGGGCGGCAGGCCGGAGATGGCCACCGAGCCGGCGAGAAAGGTCCGGCCGGTGATGGGCATGGTCTTGATCAGGCCGCCCAGTTGGTCGAGATGGCGCATGCCGGTTTGCTGCAGGATCGCCCCGGCGCCCATGAACAGCAGGGATTTGAACAGGGCGTGGTTGAGCACGTGCAGCATCCCGCCGGCAAAGCCGAAGGCCGCCATGGTCCGGTTGCCCGAGGCGATGCCCAGCATGCCCAGGCCGCAGCCGATGAGGATGATGCCGATATTTTCGATGCTGTGATAGGCCAAGAGCCGCTTGATGTCGTGTTTGCCGAGGGCGTGGACCACGCCGAGCACCCCTGAGACCATCCCCAGCCCGAGCACGGTCTGGGCCAGGACCGGGGCGGGGTCGTCGAGGAGGAAATAGAGACGCAGCATGCCGTAGATCCCCATCTTGATCATCACCCCGGACATCAGGGCCGAGACATGGCTGGGCGCGGCCGGGTGGGCGTGGGGCAGCCAGATGTGCAGCGGAAAGACGCCTGCCTTGGAACCGAAGCCGATCAGGGCCAGGAAAAAGGCGGCGAGTTTGATGCTGTGCGGCGCCTGCGCCCAGTGGGCAAAGGCAAAGGAACCGGTGGCCTGGAAGAGCAGGCCGAAGGCGGCGAAGATCAGCAGGGCGCCGGCCTGGGTGAAGAGCAGGTAGAGGATGCCGGCCCGCTGGTTTTCTTCGTGTTCATAGTCGAAGATGACCAGGAAAAAGGAGGCAAGTGACATCAATTCCCAGGCCAGGGCAAAGGCCATCAGGGTGTCGGCCAGGGTGACCAGGACCATGGCCACGATCAGCAGGCTGAAGAAGAACAGGTGCACCACGGTCCGCCAGGCGTGTCCACCTTTTTCGAGGTAGTGATAGCCATACAGGGCGATGATCGGCACGACCAGGAAAATCGGGAGCAGAAAGGCCGCGGCCAGCGAATCCAGGGACAGGGACAGGGGGAAGACCTGGAGCCAGGACCAGGAAACCGACGGCAGGGCGGCTTGCTGCCCAAGCAGGAAGAGGCCGTACAGGCCGGTCAGGCAACCCGCGGTCAGGAGGAGGACGTGCACGATGCGGGCACAACCGAACCATCGCGTGAGCCCCAGGGGCAAAAGACCGCCGGCAAGGATAAGGCACAGGGCCGTGAGCAGGATATCCATCAGTAACACCTGGGAGTCAGGGGGAGAAAGGGCGCTGGGCGATCCGCCGCTTCATGGTTTTGGCGGCGAGATCATGGTGCCGGGGCCGAAAAGATACGTCGGCGCTGGGCACGGAACGAGGCAAGGATGGAGCCATGGAGCAATGGGAACGACGAACGGATTAAACAGGACAACCGGAGGGCAAACTCAGAGCGGGCGGGCCGGACGGAGACCGGGTCTTGGCGAGATGATGGTTCCGGAGCAGGACGAAAGCGGCAGGTATCGTGGCAAAACGAGGCCGCGCGAGACCGGAGACGACTACGTCGCCGACGTTCCCCGGTCTTGACCAGGCTTCATTTTTCAAAGGAAAACCCAAACCATGGGGTCCGGCTGTCTTCGGAATCGGCCAGTTCGACGATTTGGCAATCGCCGATTTTTTCCCGCAGGCTCTGTTGCCAGAGCAAGGCCTCTTCCTTGGTGGGAAAGGGACCGACCGCGGTGAGGGCGGCCGCTTGCAGACCCATGTTTTCGTAGAGTTTGTCCACCTTTTCCTGTTGCTGATGGATGCCGATCATAACGGTCATGGAGCACCTTTTGTTGTTGGTTGAGGGATTGGGGAATGGAGCGCAACCTGATCATTTTAGCATGAATCATGCCACAAGATCGATTTGGGTGGGCGGACTGTTGGCGATGGGGAGCGGCAAGGTGGTGAAAACGTGCAATCAGGCTGAGATCGCTACGATGTTCGCGGTTGCCGATCGCCGTCCGGGTGGGCCGGGGAACGGCGGCCAGGGCGACGAGTCGCCGGGGCAGAATGCCCCACCGGGGCGATCTGCCCCGACCCGGGGCTACATGCCAAAGAAACCGGAAAGCAAGGTCGGCGAAGGGGGGGCGGAGTCGCTGTGGTGGTGCAGCTTGCGGTACAGGGTCTTGCGGTCGATCTGCAGAATCTGGGCGGCCAGGGTCTGGTTGCCGCCCACCATGGTCAGGACATGCTGGATATAGCGCTGGGTCATTTCCGCCATGGAGACCAACTCGCCGGGACCGGGCAGCCCCTGGATCTTGGCGGCGGGATCGGGACGGAAGGCGAGGATCTTTTCGGGGAGATCGTCGGGGATGATCTTGCGATGATTGGTCAGGGTGACCGCATGTTCCATGGCGTTGCGCAACTCGCGGACATTGCCGGGCCATCGGTAGGCCAGCAGCTTCTGGGCCGTGGCGTTGGTCATGCCGGCGATATTCTTATTTTGCCGGGAGGCATACAGTTCGATGTAGTTCTCGGCCAGCAGCAGGATGTCCGTGCCCCTGGTCCGCAGCGGCGGCACCGGCACGGTGATCACATTGAGCCGGTAGAGCAGGTCCTCCCGGAAGGTCCCCTCGGCCACGGCGGCTTCCAGATCCCGGTTGGAGATGGCGATCACCCGGACATTGAAGGTCTTTTCCACCGTGCTCCCCACCGGCCGGAGGGCGTGATCTTCAAGGACGCGCAGGAGCTTGGGTTGCAGGGTCAGCGGCATCTCCCCGATTTCGTCGAGCAGTAGCGTGCCGCCGTCCGCCGCCAGGAACAACCCCTGGTAATCGGAATGAGCGCCGGTGAAGGCCCCCTTGACATGGCCGAACAACTCGCTCTCCAAGAGGGCCTCCGGCATGGCCGAGCAGTTGATAGCCACCAGCGGCTGCTTGGAGCGCCGGCTGTATTTGTGAATGGCCCGGGCGGCCAGTTCCTTGCCTGAACCGCTCTCGCCGGTGAGCAGGACCGAGGCCTCGGAATCGGCGATCCGCAGCAGTTTCGAAAACAAAGCCTGCATGACCTGGCTCTCGCCGATCAGTTCGTCGAAGGAGCGTGTCTGCTCCAGAGCCTGGCTCAGTTGCTTGACGCTCTCCTGCAACCGGCGGTGGTTGATCGCCCGGGTCAGCACCAGTTCCAGCAGATTGACGTCAAAGGGCTTGGTGATGAAGTCGTAGGCCCCGGCGCGGATGGCGGCAATGGCCGCCTCCATGCTGCCGAAGGCGGTCATGATCACCACCGGGATTTCCGGCCACCGGGTGGAGATTTCCCGGCACAGGGCGATGCCGTTGAGATCGGGCAGGTTGATGGCGGTGAGGATGACGTCGACCGGCTCGCTGGTGGCGGCGGCGAGCCCCTGGTGACCGTAGTGGTGCAGCGAAATGGTGAATCCCAGCAGAGACAGCCGCAGGCACAGCATCCGGGCCAATTCCTGATCATCCTCGATGATGAGAATTTTTCCGTCCATGGTGCGATCGCCCGTCTCAGACCCGTTCGACGTTGATCGTCCGCCGACCGATGCGATAGGCGCCGTTTTTGGAAAGCATCCGACCGACCAGTTGCTCCGGGACATCGACCAGGGTGTGATGGGCCTCCAGCCGGATCTTGCCCAGTTGGCCGGAGGTGATGCCGGAGTAATGGGCCAGCGAGGCCACCACCTGGTTGACGGCCACCCCGTCGGCCCGGCCGACATCGAGCTTCAGCGGCACCATGTCCTTGTCGCGATCCGGCCCCCGCCGGCCGCTCTGGCTCGGTCCAGCCTGGCCGCCGCGCCGGGGGAAGCGCTCGTTTTTCCGGTCCCGGGGATTGAACTGTTCTTCCTTGATCGGGGTGATGGGATCGATGGGCCGTTTCTTTTCGTCCCCCCGTGCCAGTTTCAGGGCCGCGGCGGCAATGTCCTCGGGCTGATGGCCGGTCAACTTCAGCATCTCCACCACTTCCCGCTCCCGGCGGCAGCGGCCGCGCTTGATCCAAACCTCCAGTTGTTCCATCAACAGGGCCTGGCGGTGGTTTTCGATCTGCTGGATGGTCGGCAGTTCGGCCTTCTCCAGTTTAAAGCGGGTGTAGTCCTCGATCCGGCGGAGCTGCCAGCGGTCCTTGGGCGTCAACAGGGAGATGGCGATGCCTTCCCGTCCGGCCCGGCCGGTGCGGCCCACCCGGTGCACATACACCTCGGGGTCGTCGGGCAGGTCGAAGTTGAACACATGGGAGATGTCGTCGATGTCCAGGCCCCGCGCCGCCACATCGGTGGCCACCAGGACCTTGACCTGGCCGTTGCGGTAGCGGGTCAGCACCTGGATGCGGGCGTCCTGACTGAGGTCGCCGTTGAGGGGCTCGGCCGGGAAGCCGCGCGAGGTCAGTTGATTGGCCAGCTCGCCGGTGCCGAGCCGGGTGCGGACGAAGATCAGGGCGCTGTCGATGGTCTCCATCTCGAACAGCCGGGTGAGCGCCGCCACCTTGTCCTGTTGGTTGACCAGGTAGTAGCGCTGGGCGATGGAGGCCCCGGTCAGTTGCTTGGGGGTGATGGAGACGATCTCCGGGTCGCGGAGGTAGCGGGCGGCGAGCTCCTGGACCCGCTTGGAGATGGTGGCGGAAAAGAGCGTGGTCTGGCGTTCGGCGGGGATGCGATCGAGGATCAGCTCGATGTCCTCGATAAAGCCCATGCTCAGCATCTCGTCGGCCTCGTCGAGGACCACGGTCCGGACCGGGGACAGATCGAGCGACCCCTGGTTGATCAGGTCGAGCAGGCGGCCGGGGGTGCCGACGATCACTTCCACCCCCTGGCGGAGGCTGCGGAATTGCTGCTGGTAGGATTGGCCGCCGTAGACGGCCAACACGGTAATGCCGCGCTGCTGGCCGTAGCGCCCAATCGCCTCGGCCACCTGGATGGCCAGTTCGCGGGTCGGGGCCAGGACCAGGGCCTGGACCCCCTTTTGTCGGGGGACGATCCGTTGCAGCAGGGGCAGGCCGAAGGCGGCGGTCTTGCCGGTGCCGGTCTGGGCCTGGCCGATCAGATCCCGGCCGCCGAGCAGCAGGGGGATGGCGGCTTGTTGAATGGGGGTGGGTTCGGTGAATCCGAGTTCGGTGATGGTCTGCACCAGATCGGGATGCAGGCCAAAAAGGGCAAAGTTCTCTGTTGTCATCAGGCTACTCCTCGTGAGCGGCAATGTCTTGATAATCCTGGGGTGGGTCCTGCCTTGCGGCAACTGTCCCTGTTGTCCGTTAACAGATGACCCCGTCCAGAATGTAAGAGCCTGACTGTCAAACCCGACCGTTGCCTGTTGCCGCCTTGGGAAGGCCGGAACCGGGCGTGGTCGCCTACAACAAAAAACGCCTGACCGGGATTGGTCAGGCAACCGTCTGGGAATGTTCAAAACGTAAGTGGATAAACGCGTTGGGGCGGTACGGCCGATATATACAGGAAAACGGCGACAAACGCAAGCAATCGTCAGAAGGGGGGATGGGAGGTCGGAACTTGGGGGAAACGCGGCTCCCTGCCCCTCGATCCTTGCAACAGGTGATTCAGCCCGAACCCGAAGGTGGCGCGAGGGGGAAAAAAATCGTTATTCTGGACCCCGGTTCACCATCGCTGGCGTAGTCAATGAATCCGTCAAGTTCCTTGACCATTTCCCTGATCACCGCCAGGCTCAGTCCCAACCCGTGGAGGCCATTCGAACTCCTGGTGGGTAACGGGGTGAACAGTCTCTCCACATCTTTCTGAACAAGGCCGTGTCCCTGGTCGACGACCTCGAGGGTGACATATTCCCCCTCCGGGATGGGCTCGCATGCCTGAAACAGCGGTGGAACGATCCGGCGGCCGGTCGCGATGCGGATCGTTCCGCCATCCGGCATGGTGTGGGCGGCATTGGTCACCAGATGATGGAGGATGATGGCGAGGTATCCGGCGTCGCCCGGGAAAGGGACCGGATCGTCCCTGCCTTCGTCAAGAAGGGCGATGGCAGGGAGCCGTTTTTGAACTTGCTGGAATTCCGTGCTGTTTCGGTATTGGCGCACGATGGCCTGCAAGTCGACCATCACCCCCTGTCGCGGGTGCACGATGGTCTGCAAATCCCGGGAGATCTCAACGGCTTTTTCGCCGGCTTGCTTGATCGAAAGCAGGGGGTTGACGAGAGGGCTGTTGTCGGCGAGCTTGAGCAGCAACAGGGCAGGATAGGAGACAATCCCGGAGAGGGTATTGTTGAGCGCATGAAAGGCACTGCCCAGGATGGGTGTCAGCCGTTCCCATCGTTCCAGTTTGGCCAGTCGTTCTTCGGCCCGCTGACGTCTGAGTATTTCACCCTCAAGTGCTTGGCCGCGTTCGATCAGGACCTGTTCCAGGTGCCCCAGATGATAGTTCAGCATGTGTTCGCTGTCCTGCAACAATTGGATTTCACGGGTGAGCCTGGCAATAGTTGCTTCCGGATGCTCGACGTTCGGTGCTGCTGCCTCTTCACGGGGCGGTGGAGATGGTACCATCGGAGATTGTTGCTGCCACAGGGGGTTTGTCAGGAGTTCGAGCAACCGTCGCATTGTCGCCGCAATACGGGAAGCATGGGAGAAGTGTTGGGCAGAATCGTTGTCTTGCCCGCTACTGCCGGAGATCCGGTCCGGCAGAGGATCTCGAGCCTTTGTGAAAGCAGGGTTCACAATCAATCGGCCAGTATCCAGAATCAATGGATGACGAGAATCTGTTTGGTTTCTGATCACGGTTTCCTCCTCATCTGCCCCTGGAGCAAGCGGCACCGGTGCCCGTTGCTGCCCGTGGACATGTGTGAGTCTTCCCGGTTTCCTGTCGTTGTGCTTAGGGCCTGTCATCAAATACCTTGAACATCTTGCATCTCATCTTCGGGCCAAATCTGACCCAAATCTGAGCGCAATTTTGTACAAGTTATTTGCATCCAGGCCCTTACACCAAGGCCGCCTGGCTGCCCCGCAATCCGACCGGGGGAGCCGAGGTGGCTCGATAGGTGGAATGGACCTGTTGCTGCACGGTTGCGGACTGCCTCTTCTCGGTCTTGAACTGACCAACCATCTGATTGAGCTGTTCCGCCAGGGCCGAGAGTTCATGGGCACTGGTGCTGACCTGGGAACTGCTGGTGAACATCTCGCCGGCAATGGCGCTGACCGCGGTGATGTCCTTGGCGATCTCGGCGGCCACCATCGAACTCTGGTTGACGTTCTCGTTGACCTCGGTGATGCCCTGGGACATTTGGTTGACATTGCTGGCGATTTCCTGGGTGGCCGCGCTTTGCTCCTCCACCGCCGTGGCGATGCTGCTTACCACCTCGTTGACATCGATGATGACCGCGTTGATCTCGGCAATCTGCTGGACCGTCTTGGCCGTGGTCCCCTGGATCGAGCCGACCTTGTCCTTGATGTCGTAGGTCGCGGCGGCGGTCTGCTTGGCCAGTTCCTTGATCTCGTTGGCAACCACCGCAAATCCCCGGCCCGCTTCCCCGGCCCGCGCCGCCTCGATGGTGGCGTTGAGGGCGAGGAGATTGACCTGTTCCGAGATCTCGGTGATGGTTTCGATCACCTTGCCGATGGATTTGGCCGATTCGCCCAGTTCATTGATGTTGTTGGAGGCCACGTGGGCCTTCTTGGCGGCGTTGTCCGAGATGACCCGCGCCTTTTCCGCATGCTGGGCAATCTCGCCGATGGTCGAAGACATCTCTTCCGAGGCCGTGGCCACGATGTTGGTGTTGGTGGTAGATTGCTCCATGGCGGCGGCCACATTGGTCATGTTGGCGCTCATCTCCTCGGCGGCAGCGGCCACGGTGTTGGATTTGTTGGAGGCCTGTTGCGCGCCCTGGTTCATCTGTCCGGAAATCTGCGACAGCTCGGTCGATGACGAGGACAGGGTGTGCACCCCGGCGGCGACATCACGGATGATGACCTGCAATTTCTCGATAAAGATGTTGAACCAGGTGGCCAGTTCGCCGACTTCATCCCCGGAGGTCACCGCCAGGCGCATGGTGAGGTCGCCCTCGCCCTGGGCGATATCCTTGAGGCCGGCCACGGCGGCGTTGATGGGACGAACGATGTTCCGGATCGAGATAAGGAGGATAAGGGTGACGATGCTCAACGCCGAGGCCACGACGATCAAGGTGATGGTGCGCAGATGGTGGGCGGTTGCCAGAAACTCATCGCTGTTCTGGGTAAAGGCGATCGACCAGCCGTTGATACCGACCGGGGCGAAGCCGGCAATTTTATGCACACCGGTGAACACGTACTCCGCCACCCCGCTTTTGCCGGCGAGCATTGGCGCGATGATCTCCTCCATTTCTTTTTCCGCGGCAAGGTTCTTGCTGAGCAGATATTCGGCCTTGGGGTGGGCGATGAGAATGCCTTCATGGTTGATCATGTAGGCATAGCCGGTTTGTCCGGCCTTCTTGGCGGGGATGAGGTCGGTGAAATACTCTGCCTTGAGCACCAGGCCAATGGCGCCCAGGAAGCGGTTGTCGGCCGCGCGGACCGGGGCCGATATGGGGACGATCAGTTTCGAGGTGGCCTGGGAACGGATCATCTCTCCCATGCTGACCTGCCCGCTGGTCTTGGCCTTTTTGAAATCCTCGTTCTCCGCAACCTTTACCTTCTTGTACTCCTCGCCGCTGTCGAGGATACCGGTGAGGATTTGCCCGGAGGCATCGGCAAGGTACAGCCCCTGGTATTTATGCTTTTCGTTGATGCCCTTGAAGGCATAGCTCAGGGAACCGAACAGGGATTGCACCAGTTCGCCGCTGTTTTCGGCGCTGCTGCCGGCCAGTTTGTCCATGACCGCGATAACCTCCCGGCTGCTGGCAAGCGATTGGGCGGTTCCCTGTTCCGTCTGCAGGAGATTGCCGACGAGGTCGGCCAGGTCGCCGGCCATGGTCCGGGCTTTTTCCTGGGACAAGGCCATCAGGGCCTCCGAGGATTTGGTCACGGCGAAATAGCCGACCACCGCCAGCGGGAGCAGGACGGACAACAATCCGGTTGCCAGCAATTTGAATCGGATGGATCGGGTGTTCAGCTTCATGGTCGTTCTCCTCTGTTCCGTTCGTTGCGGTGAACACTGTCTCGAAAGAGAATTGTTCTCGTTATCAAAGAGACAGCGAAAAGCGTGCCAGGAGGATGTTTTCTGATAAATGATGGAAAATGAATACGTTGTATGGTTGGGAGGTGGCGAGGCGAGGGGAAAACGGCAGGAATTCTGAAAATGTCGGACAGCGGAACGGGCAGTTTGTCCGATTATTCCGGACAGGATTCGGTGGAACCGGTGAAGGCATGGACCTTGAGCAGGTCATAGAGGCGGGAGCGGCTCAGGCAGGAGATGGTGCAGGCCTTGGCGATATCACCTTCGGTTTCCTTGAGCAGCCGTTGCAGGTAGTGTTTATCGATATCGGCCGTGAGTTGTCGGCGATATTCCTTGAAAGGGAGCAGGGCCTCGGGGGAAGCGAGGCGGTCGGGAGCGAAAGGGCGGAGGGGGCCGGAACCCGCCAGGGCCTGCTCGCATTTCTGCGAGACCTTGGTTCGGATGCGGGAGAGCCGGATTGCGGGAGGAAGATGGATAGGGAAGAGAACGGGATCATCGGCAGCGGCGATGATGGCATGCTCGATCGCATGTTCCAGTTCGCGAACGTTGCCGGGCCAAGGATAGGCCAGCAGGGTTTCCAGGGTTTCCGGGACAACCCCCTTGATCGGCAGGCGGCTGCGGCGGCAGATGGAAAAGACGAAACTCATGACGAGTTGCTCGATATCCTGTCCCCGGTCCCGGAGCGGGGGCAAATGAATGTTGAAGGTGTTGATGCGGTAATAGAGATCGTCGCGGAACTGCCCTTTCTCCGCCATGTGTTTCAGGTCACGGTTGGTGGCGGCGATCAGGCGGAAATCACTTTTTTGTTCATGGTCCTTGCCGACGGGCCGGAAGACCCGTTCCTGCAAAACCCGGAGAAAACTTTTCTGCATCTCCAGGGGAAGCTCGCCGGCTTCGTCGAGAAAGAGGGTGCCCCCGTCGGCCATTTCGACCAACCCGACACGGTCTGCGTGTGCCCCGGTAAACGCCCCTTTGGCATGACCGAACAAGATGCTTTCCACCAATTGTTCCGGCAGGCTGGTGCAGTCGACAACGATGAAAGGTCCTTTCGCCCGCAGGCTATTGGCATGAATGAGCCGGGCAAAGACCTCCTTGCCTGTTCCGGTTTCACCGGTGATCAACACTCCGGATTCGGTGGCGGCACACCGGGCGACCTGATCCAGGCAGAGGGAAATGGCTTTGCTTTTGCCGACAACGTCATCAAGTTTGAGATTGACCCGGTTGGAACGGAGCGTCTTCTTTTCGTGGTACTCAAGCGCCCTTTGCAGATGGAGATGGATTTCCTGGCTGGACAGGGGTTTTTGCAGGTAATCCCAGGCCCCGTTTTTAATGGCCAGCTCGGCGCCGTTGGCATCGCCCATTCCGGTGATGATGATCACCTCCGGCAGGGAAGGAAGACTCTGAATAAATGGCAGCGCCTCCAGGCCGTTGCCGTCGGGAAGGGTTACATCGAGAAAGACCAGGTCGGCTGGCCATCGTGCCAGCAACGCTTTGCCGGCTTCGATACTGCCCATGGTTGCCGTTTCATGTCCAAACCCCTTGCAGAGCTCTGCGAGCAGGGTCTGGAAAACGGGATCGTCATCGATAATGGCAATATTTCCCATGAGAAATACCCTTCTTGTCGAAAAGAAGAATCCGGTTTTGCGCGTACAGCGCTGCAATTAGAGTATCGCGCTTCGGCTGGAAAGGCAAGCGCGGGCCTGAGGCGCGGAGGGAAGGGCGGTTCAGTGCGTGCGGCAGGCCTCGGCCAGGGCCGGCAGGGTGCGGACGACATCGCCCTGGAAAAAGCGGTCGCCGGGGCGGGCGGGACCGGCCAGGGCCCGCTCGCGGTTGAATTCGAAAATCCGACCGCCGTTTTGCCGGACCAGGGCAGGCAGGGCCGCGGCCGGATAGACCTGGGCCGAGGTCCCGATCACCAGCAGCAGGTCGCAGTCGGCGATGAATTGGTGGATGGCCTCGAGGTCGCGGACCGCTTCGCCGAAGAGGACCACGTTCGGTTTGAGGGGAAAACCGCAGGCCACGCAAGACGGCACCCCGGCCCCCTGATAGTGGCCGGGTTCGACCGGTACGATCTCGCCGCATTGCAGGCAGTGCAGATGCTGGTGGTCGCCGTGGATCTCGAAGACCCGGCGGCTGCCGGCCTGTTGGTGGAGACGGTCGATGTTCTGGGTGACGATGCCCTGCAACCGGCCCAGCCGTTCGAGTTCGGCCAGGGCGCGGTGGGCGGCGTTGGGCTCTTTGCCGAGCAACACCCTACCCAGGGCCCGGAACAGCTCCCAGGCCTTGGCGGGATCGCGGGAAAAGACCTCGATGGTGGCGTACTCTTCCGGGGAAAAAACGGTCCACAGTCCGCCCGGACTGCGAAAATCGGGAATACCGCTGCCCACCGAGATGCCGGCTCCGGTCAGGGCCGCGGGTTTCCTGGCCGCCCGCAGCAGGGCCGCGGCCTCGGCGTAGGCGTCTTGGCCTCCTCCTGGCGCGGTTATCGGCATGGGGTGCCGGGGGCGGTTTTTTTATAGGAAAGTAGGGGCACGGCGCGCCCTGCCCCTACCGCTTTGTTGGTTATGGCCGGCCAATTTGGTCCAGCCATGCTGGTCAGTGGAGGATGGTGGTGTGCCGGTACGGATGCGGCAAGGCCTGGGCCGCGACATCGAGGAAGGCCCCGCCGATGCGGCTGCCTTGGTGGTAATGGCGGACACTGATGATCCGCTCGATCTCGTGGGGGGAGTCGGCATCCGGGCGGTAGCAGACGATCAGCCGGTCATCCTGCTTGATCGGCACTTCCTCGGTAATGGCCAGCAGCAGGCCGCCGTTGGAGTGGTCGGCGATGACGCACTGCCGAGCCCGGGCCTTCGGGGTGGAGAGGGCGCGGAAACTGGCGGCGATGTTCGTTTTCTGCCGGTAATCCTGGCGAAATTCGAGGTCGACCTCAAAGGTTTCGGAACAGGGGCAGTGCATCTGGATCGAGTGTTTCCGGCCCTTGAGTCCCGCAACGGGAAAGGTTTCGGTTCGGCCGCAGGATCGGCATCTGATGGTGACCGATTCTTTGCGGTTGACGAAATATTTTTGTCTTTTTGGGGTGGTCGGGGACTGGTCGGCGGCTTGCCGTTCGCTGGGGGGGATCATGGTTACGCCCTCAAGGAAAGAGTGGTGCGATCCTTGTGCAGGAAGATAGGCCTATGTGTTCATACAATACGTCGTTTCTCCCCTTTTTGTCGAGAAAATTTTTCAGGGAAGGAAGCGTTTTGGCCGTCCGGGATTATTCTGCCCGCTTGAGCGGCGGCAGCAATGTCGTTTCTCTGAACGATGTTGGTTCCGGGACCGTGCCATGCCGAGTAGGGGCACAGCGCGCCGTGCCCCTTGTATCTACGATTTCATTGTTCGTGGTGGCCGGCCCCTTTGGTCCAGCCATGCTGGTTATTGGGTCTTTTCCAGAAACACCTCCTGGTAGACCCGGCGATATTTCTCGATGGCATTGGGGTCGAGCCAGCGTTCATAGGCGGCGCGGTAGCGCTCGGTGGGACGTTGTTTGATGAGAATGGCGTCGATCTTGTCGATAATGGCCTTGCCCCAGGCGTTTTTCGAACAGCCCACCGAACTCAGCCACGACTCGTAGCCGTACAGGTTTTCCTCGATGGTCAGGGTCATCAACTGATCCCTGATGCCCAACTGCTCCGCCTGGTAGAGGGCCTCCTCGGGCAGGCCGACGATGCCGTCGATCCGTCCCTTCATCAGCATCTTGAACAGGTTGAGCGACAGCTCCTGGCCGGCGGTTTCGACCAGATTGCCGTCCCCCCGGTGGTGGTTGAGGATGGCATCGGTGTTGGCGCCGTAGGACCGATCCTTGCTGAGGCCGATGGTCATGTTCTTGTTTTGCAGCACGTCCGCCAGCCGCACCGTGGTTTGGTTGCCGAACTGGGACAGCGCCTCTTTCCTGACGATGATCACCGCCGGCAGGGTAAGGAAGCTGGGCAGGGAAAAATACATGAATGCTTCCCGCTCCGGAGTCCGGTAGAGGCCGACGCTGCACACCTTTTCCCCCTGCTTGAATTTGTGGAAATGGCGGGTGATGTTGGTGACCATCTCCTCATGCGCATAATCGGTCAGGTTTTCCTGGACGATGTGGGTGACCAGGTCGCCGTAGCCCTGCTCCTTCTTGGGGCCGTTTTGAATCAGGAAGGGCGGCATGTCGGCCTCCATCCAGGTGACCGAGTCCTTGGCCCGGGTCGGGGCGGGAACGGCCAGCAACAGCAGGGCGAGGAGGAGAGCGCAGAGCGGGAAGGTGGAAAACGGCATCAGATTCCTCCGAAAAGAAAGCGGCGAGCAGGGCTCGGCCAAGGTTGGTCGGAAGTGGTCGGACGGTCAGGAAACACCTTTTCTGCGCCTTGTAACGAATCGTAACAGCCGCTGTCAAGAGGAACCCTGGCCGGGATTGCATGCGGCACAAGGGAATCGCGGGCAGCGGCCGGGGATTGGGGAGGGGGGCAGGCCGAATTTTCAGCCGTCGGCGGCGGTGGGGGCGGCGCCGGGGTGCAGGCTCGCGTCCTGGACCGCGGTCAGTTGCCGGTCCACCGCTCCTTGGATGAAAAAGAGCCGGACCAGCAGCCAGATGTAGGCCAGCACGGCCAGCACCGCAAAGACCGGCAGGAAGTAGCCCAGCGGGCAGAGCAGGAGCACGGTCAGCCAGTGGAGCAGGATGACCTTGCTCGAATGGAGCTGGAGGGGGAAGTCGTCGTGGCGGCCGATCACCGCCAGACCGCTGATATTCCAGCCGTAGAGGGCGGTGAAGGCATGGAGGCGGAGGAGGGGATAGCTGATTTCCGGCGTGTACAGGCTGGAAAAGGAGAGGAAGATATAGGCGATGCCGGTGATCGAGGTGACCAGCAAAAACAGGATGCCCGAGGTGAGAAAGGCCTTCTGCTGCAACGGGATCCCTTCGTGCCAGTAGAGGTAGAGGATGAAGGCCACGGTCACGAACAGCAGGCTGGCGATGACGACCTGGGAGGCGAACAATCCGGCCAGGATGAAGCCGAAGAAGACGATCACGCCCAGGTTGACGATCCAGAAGGCGGCCTCCTTGAGCAGTTCGGTCAGGCGGAGGGTCTCCTCTTTCATCAGGGTGAAGATCACCGACATGGAGATCAGCGAGACCGGGAAGGAAAAACCGAGGAAAAAGGTGTCGAGCCGCAGTTTTTCGATGGTGAACCACTGGAGGTAGACCGAGTTGAGGATCACCGGGCTGGAGAGGGCCAGGCCCAGGGAGAGGCAGAGCAGGGCGGCCTGATGAAATTTGCGGGGGATCGGTTCGTGGCGGGAGAACAGAGCCCGGGGGAGACGGCTGCCGAAGTGGTCGATGCGTACCGCCTCGACCAGCCGGGCCAGGGCCAGCGGAATCAGCATCGCCGGCAGGTACCACTGGAGAAAGGCGCAGAGGGCAAAGGCCAGGGCCAGGAGGAGGAAAAGCCGGGTCCGGCGCGACAGGGCGGCACTGCCCTCGGTAAAATAGATCAACAGGGTGCCGCCGCTGCACAGGTTAAACAAAAAAATGTGCAGCCGCTCGAAATTGAGGATGGCCGGGGGGACGAGATGATGGAGAAAACCGCAGGCCAGGGCGGTGACCATCATGATCAGGAGGATGGTTTTGAATTGCCAGCTCAATCAGCACTCCGGGGCGTTGCGGTCAAATCTGCCGAGCAGGTGGCGCAGGGCCGGTTCCAGGTCGGCGTGACGGAAGGTATAGCCGGAGTGGCACAGTTTGTCGGTGGCCACGCGGCATCCGCCCAGTAATACCTCGGATGCCATCTGGCCGTAAAGGGTTTTCAGCAGCCCGGCGGGCACCGGCGGCAGGAGCGGGCGGCGCAGGACCCGCGCCAGGGTGCCCATGAGCTGGCTGTTGGTCACCGGTGTCGGCGCGGCGATGTTGACCGGGCCGGCCAGGGTGTCGTCGGTCAGGGCATGGAGCACGGCCCCCGCCATGTCGTTGATCCCGATCCAACTGAGGTACTGGTCGCCGCTGCCGAACCGGCGGGCAAAGCCGATGGTGGCCGTGGTCAGCAGCCGCTGCAGGGCCCCGCCCCGGGGGCTGAGCACCACGCCGATGCGCAGGAAGACCGTGCGGATGCCGGCTGCCTCGGCGGGCCGGGCCGCGTCCTCCCAGCGGGCGCAGACATCGGAGATGAAATCGCTGCCAACGCGGTCCTCCTCGCGCATGCAGCAGTCGAGGCAGTTGCCGTAGAATCCCACTGCCGAGGCGCTGAGGAAGACCCAGGGCCGCACTGGCAGCTCGGCAATGGCGCGGGCGATCAGGCCGGTGCCCAGAACCCGGCTGTCGATCACCCGTTGCTTCTTGGCCGCGGTCCAGCGACCCTCGCCGATGTTGTCGCCGGCCAGGTGGATCACCCCGTCAAAGGCCGGCCGGCCGGCCAGGTTGAGTTGGCCCTGTTCCGGGTCCCAGTGGATTTCCCGCCGGCGCCGGTCGGGCGGCCGGCGGACCAGGGTCCAGACCTCGTGGCCGCCGGTGGTCAGCAGGGGAATGAGGGCCGAGCCGAGCACGCCGCTGGCACCGCTGATCAGCACCCGCAGCGGTTTCGTGCTGCACCGTTGGTGGAGCATCAGGTCGTCGCGCAAGGTGGCATGGCGGTAGCGGAAGATCCGGTCCAGGGTCCGGTCGACCAGCTCGGTGGCGCAACCGGGCAGCAGGGCTTGGCCGGGCAGGGCGTAGTCGATCTGGTCCTCCAGCAGGGCCCCGTCCGGGGTATCGGTGAATCGGTGGGTGTGGGTCCAACGGGCAAAGGGGCCGCGTTCCTGGATGTCGCGGAACATCGTGCCGGGGATGTTGTCGACATGGCGGGCCTGCCAGCGATAGGGGAAGGGGCCGGCCTGCATGGCCATGACCACCCGGTCGCCCGGATCGATGCCGCCGGCGCGGCTCACCACCCGGGTGGGTTCCCAGGGCGGGATGAGCCGCTCCAGCGCGCCCGGCCGACTGTGCCAGGCGTGGAGTTCGCGGGCGGAACAGGGGAAGAGGGAGGCCGCGGTAAAGCGGTGTTCAGCCACCGACAATCTCCCGCAGGGCTGGCGCCAGTTCCGGATAGGTGAACAGGAACCCGCTTTCGGTCAGGGCTCGGGGTGCGACCTTCTGGCCCTGGAGCAGAGACCGGCCGAATTCGCCCAACGCCAGTTTCATCACCAGGGACGGGGCGGGGAGGATAGCCGGACGATGGAGGGCCGCGCCCAACTGGCGGGCGAACTCCTTCTGCCGCACCGGTTGCGGCGCGGTGAAATTGAAGGGACCCCGGCACTCTTCCGCGGTGAGCAGGAAGGCGACCGCGCTCACCAGGTCGTCGAGATGGATCCAGGGAAACCACTGCTGGCCGCTGCCGATGGGGCCGCCCAACCCCAGCAGATACGGGAGGTTCATCGTGGCCATGGCCCCGCCGCCCTTGCCCAGGACCACGCCGAACCGCATCAGCACCACCCTGGCGCCCTTGTCGGCGGCCTTGGTCGCCTCGGCCTCCCACTCGCGGCAGACCTGGGCCAGGAAGTCGTCGCCCGAACCGCTGGTTTCGGTTTTTTCGTCCTCGCCGCCGTCGCCGTAATAGCCGGCGGCCGAGGTGCTCAGCAGTACCGCCTCGGTGGCTGGGGGCAGGGCATCCACCAGGTTTTTGGTGGTGAGGATGCGGCTGTCGTAGATCTTTTTTTTGTAGCTCTCGGTCCAAAGATTGAAGATCGAGCGTCCGGCCAGGTTGATGAGGCCGTCCTGCTCGGGCACCCGTTGTTGCCACGGGCCGGGCCGGGTGGTGTCGGCGGCGATGTAGGTGAGCTGCGGGTGGGGGGCGAGGCGGCAACGGCTGCTGCTGCCGATGGCCGTGACCTCGTGTCCCCTTGCCAAGAGGTGCTGGCTGACGGCGGAGCCGACAAAACCGGTACCGCCGGTGATCAGAATCTTCATGGGGGGCCTCCTGTCGAGATGGACGGGGATGTCAAAGGATCATCGTGGTAGCAAAAACATAAACATCCCGGCACCGGAGGGCAAAGGGAAAGGGCCCGGCCGGGCTTTGCCGCCGGCGGTTACTTGACGAAAAAGAGGACGATCTCGATGGCGATCAGGATGATGATGATCCACTCCAGCATGCTCGAATGGCTGTGTTTCTGTTCGTCGGCCATCATTTCCAGCAGCTCCTGGATCACCTCGAGGCGGTTTTTCAGCACCGTGGCCCGGGGGGTGATTTCCAGGTAGCGGGAGAGCGCCAGGTAGTAGTGTTCCAGCTCCGGATATTCCCAGATGAATTCGGGGGTGTCCAGGAGGTTGAATTGGAGGATGATGTGGGATTTTTCTAGGTAGACCCGGCCCCGTTCCCTGGCCAGCTTGGTGCGGGACAGGGTGATCGATCCTTTTTTCGCCAGGGCCTCGGGGATGTATTTGGTCTTCTTGATCGTCTCCTCGATGGAGGATTCGAAGAAGGCCAGCTTGGTCGACTGGGCCAGGGCATGGCCGAGCGACAGGCAGGTCAGCTCGGCGACATCGTCGATCTCGATCAGGTCGTTGCGGATGCGGATGCCCGGTTCGCTGGTGCGCCGGTATTCCAGCTCCTCCTCGACGCAGGGGTCCAGGGGATTGATGGCGTACTTGCGCAAGAGGTCGAGCAGCCGCTTTTCCGCCTCGTAGTCGTACTGGAAAAGCACGCAGACGCCGTAGTCGAAGAGAAAGGCATGGACCCCCTCGTCGGGGTTGAGGTGGATGACGTTGCGCATCCGCGCGGCGTGGGTCTGGTGGGAGAGGAATTCGTAGAGGTCGTCGAACCGGAAGCGTTCGGCCAGGCAGATGGCGCGGATATTGTTGTTCATGGTCGCGGGCGGTAACCGCCGTGGGTAGGGAAGCGCAGCGCAAAAGGCCCCTTCCCGTTTGCTTGCAAGTTGACACTTTTTGGGTTCGTCATTTCGACCAACGGGGGAAAGCCCTTGTTTCAAGGACGGAGATTTCTCGCTATCGCTCGAAATGACAGGAAAAAATGTTTGGCCCTTGTCTTCTCGTTAGTGGGGGCTCGACGCAAGTATGAAGAAGGTCATTCGGCCCCGTTGCCGGCAGGGGGGTGCTGGCGCTTCATCTCCGGGTAATATTTGTCGATGCAGTCCGGACAGACGCCATGGGTAAACTCGCCGGCGGCGCGCTCCTGGACGAACTGCTTGATATCTTTCCAGAACTCGGGGTCCATCCGGATCTTGTGGCAGGAGGCACAGACCGGCAGGATGGATTCCAGGTAGCTGATCCGGGTCAGGAGGTTGTAGGTGTGGCGGATGATCAGGGCGCCGACGATGGCGATGACGATGCTCTCGAACACGGATTCCCGCCAGTTGATGGGGGTGGCGATGCCACCGAGGAGGACGTGCGGAATATCGAGGACTTCGTCGAACCAGGACAGGACGATGACGAACAGGATGGCGCAGGATTCGTACCAGCAGACCTTCTTGGCGATCAGGTTTGTACGGGGTTGTTCCATGGGAAGATCCTCCGGGTTGAGTCCCCGGTGCAACCGGCCGCCAGTTTTCGCGGGCGGCCGGGCGGGGAGCATACTGATTGTTCCGTCCCGTGGGCGTGGCTGGATGGACGCATCATACTGTGTTTGCCCCCGGATGCACAGGGAAAAGCAGGTCGTCGTGCCAAACCGGCATGGCTGGACCAGAATCGGCCGGCCACCACGAACAATGAAAATTGGATAGTTCGACGAAACAATCGGCAGGCATGCATGGTATCGCCCGGAGGGCCGGGCTCCTCAGGTCCGAGGGGCCAGGTAAAGGGTTGTAGATACCGTCTAGGCGGTCAACCATTTTTTACATAATCGGCTTGATAGCAGATGCGGGTATTAAGGACTCCAAAACAAAGATGAACGAGTTTTCGCATCGCGGCGCCAAGAGCAGCCTTTTTGG